>Ga0163147_10000007_pt1 | contig 260201 bp, 197 predicted proteins | sample OliLakLV19MP6G1_FD_148597 | JGI IMG/M metagenome (GOLD analysis project Ga0163147, IMG submission 148597) | Freshwater microbial mat bacterial communities from Lake Vanda, McMurdo Dry Valleys, Antarctica- Oligotrophic Lake LV.19.MP6.G1 | ecosystem: Environmental > Aquatic > Freshwater > Lake... | reverse complement strand
GCAACATCACCATTGGAACAGACGCTGGAGTTTGCCAGGCATTCGTAACTGTTGCTATTCCAGGAAATTCTGATGAGTGCGGAATCGCTTCAGTTGTAAACTCTATTGATGGAGATAACAACGCTTCTGGAATTTATCCGATAGGCACCACAACTATTGTGTGGACAGTTACAGATATGAACGGAAATGTTTCGACTTGTTCGATGACCGTAACTGTTCTCGATGATGAAGACCCGATTGTGTCTTGTCCTCCGAACCAGACAGTGTCGTTTGACGCAGGTTGCGATTTCACATTGGCGGATTACATCCCGATGTTCACTTCGACAGATAACTGCGATACTGATTTAACCATCGCTCAATCACCGATTGCCGGAACAATTCTTAATGGAAATACCACTGTAACAATTACAGCAACTGATGACGCTGGCAACAGTTCGTCATGCAGCTTCCAGGTCTTGGTGAATGACGACACTGACCCTGTGCTCATCAACTGTCCGGGCAACCAGGCGGTGAACTTCACAGATGATTGTGATTACACATTGTTGAATTACATCTCGCTGTTCTCGATGAGTGCAACAGACAACTGCGACAACAATGTGACCGTTGTTCAGATACCAATTGCAGGCACTGTGATTTACACTTCAACAACAGTGACCATCACAGCAACGGATGATTCAGGAAATTCAGTTTCTTGTTCATTCGATGTGACTCCGGCTGACGTAACTGCTCCGTGGATTAGCGGATGTCCGGGCGACCAGAATGTGTCGTTCACTGTCGATTGCAATTACACCTTGCTCGACTACATTACAGCACTCGGTATTGACGCTACTGACAACTGCACGCCTTATGGTTCAGTAATCATGTGGCAGGAACCGATTGCCGGAACAATAATTACTTCCGACACCTTCGTTCAAGTGTTTGCACTTGATGGCGCAGGCAGCATGAGTGTGTGTGCGTTCAATGTGATTGTTGACGATACCACTCCTCCGACTATTTCTTGTCCGAGCGACCAGAACGTGACAGCAGATGCGAACTGCGAATTCACCATGTTTGATTACACAAGTTTGGTTGCGATGAGCGACAACTGTGACGCTGACCTCACCATTGTACAGTCACCAGCAGCAAGCATTGTTGTTGCCGGAACAACTACTGTGACGATGACAGTGACCGATGACGCTGGCAATGTTTCTACCTGCGCCTTCACTGTGATGCTGGAAGACAACACCAATCCAACCATCATCACGTGCGCACCTGATGTCACAGAACAGGTGAACAACGGTTGCAATTTCTCACTTCCCAATTACACATCACTTGTAGTTGCGGATGATAACTGCGACAACAATCTTTCTCTGACTCAATCACCAATTGCCGGAACTGTTATCAGTGGATTCGGAACAACACAAGTTGTTACAATTACTGTAACTGACGACAATGGAAACTTTACTACTTGTTCATTCACTGTCACACTTGACGATAGCATCAACCCAACTATTATTTGTCCTGCCGACCTAACTATCAGCAATGACCTGGGAGTGTGCGAAACGTTTGTGACTGTGAATACTCCGGTGGTGGATGACAATTGTCAAGTGGTAAATGTTGTGAATGACTACAACAACACCGCTGACGCAAGTGACATCTATCCTGTTGGAACAACAACCATCGCATGGACAGTGATTGATGTTGCAGGCAACACTGCAACTTGTGTTCAGACTATCGTTGTAATTGATGATGAAAATCCATCCATCACTTGTGCTGCTGACATCACACAAACTGCTGATGGTGGTGTGTGCGAAGCTGCGGTGATTTTTCCTGCGCCAATTGTAAATGACAACTGCGCGGTTGCAAGTGTTGTGAACAACTACAACAACTCTGCTGACGCAAGCGATGTGTATCCGGTTGGTACAACAACAATTGTGTGGACTGTAACTGACATCTATGGAAATGCTTCATCATGTTCGATGACGGTGACTATCACTGATGATGAAAATCCAAGTATTATTTGTTCTGCAGATATCACAGTGAGTAACGATGTGAATGCTTGCAACGCTGATGTGATTGTTCCAACCCCAAATGTTGCAGACAACTGTTCGGTTGCAAGTGTGTTGAACGATTACAACAACACTGCGAACGCAACCGACAACTATCCGGTTGGAACAACAACAATTCTGTGGACGGTGACAGACATTTATGGAAATGCTTCAACTTGTTCAATGAGTGTAACAGTGGTTGATGATGAAGCTCCGGAAGTGACTTGTCCTGCTGACATCACACAATCAAATGACAGTGGAGTGTGTGAAGCGTTCGTGAATGTTCCAACACCTGTTGTAAGTGACGAATGTGGAGTTGCAACTGTTGTGAATGATTACACCGGAACAGACAATGCTACTGCGGTGTACATCGTTGGAACAACAACCATCAACTGGACTATCACTGACATTCATAGCAACGTTTCGATTTGTTCGATGACCGTTACAGTGAATGACACTGAAGACCCAACCATTACTTGTCCTGCGAACATCACACAAACAGCAGGCGCCATCTTATGCGAAGCGTTGGTGAGCATTCCTGCACCGGTGGTGAATGACAACTGCGCTGTTGCAACTGTTGTGAACAACTACAACAACACTGCTGACGCAAGCGATGTGTATCTGGTTGGAACAACAACAATTGTTTGGACTGTTACCGACATCTATGGAAACTCTTCGACTTGTTCTATGACCGTAACTATCGTTGACAATGAAAATCCGACTATCACTTGTCCTGCCGACATCACCGTAAGCAATGATGTGAATACCTGCAACGCGGATGTGATTGTGCCAACTCCAATTGTTGCAGACAACTGTGCGGTTGCAAGTGTGTTGAACGATTACAACAACACTGCGAACGCAACCGACAACTATCCGGTTGGCACAACAACTATCATTTGGACAGTAACTGACATTTATGGAAATGCTTCTACTTGTTCGATGACTGTTACGGTTGTTGATGATGAAGCACCAGAGGTTACTTGTCCTGCCGACATCACCGTTGGAACCGACAACGATGTGTGCGAAGCATTTGTAGCCATCGCAGCTCCGGTTGTGAGTGATGAGTGCGGAATTGCAAGTGTGGTGAATGATTTCACCAGCACAAACAACGCAAGTGCAATCTATCCGATTGGTACAACGACCATCACATGGACAGTCACTGACATTCATGGTAACGTAACCACATGTTCGATGATGGTGACGGTGAATGATGACCAGCAACCAAATCTTGCTTGTCCTGCCGACCAAACTGTAAGTGCTGATGTGAATTGTGAATTCACGATGGTAGATTACATTGGTCTTGCAATTGTGAGCGATAACTGCGACACAATGGTTGACCTTGTACAAATGCCAACCCCCGGTTCTCTCGTGGCTGGTACAAGTTCAGTGACCATCACTGCAACCGATGACGCAGGCAACAGCACTTCATGCACGTTCGAATTGATTGTGAATGATGACGCTGCTCCAACCATCATCACGTGTGCACCGGATGTGACTGAACAAGTGAACAACGGTTGTGACTTCTCACTGCCAGATTACACAACACTTGTAGTTGCGGATGATAACTGCGACAACAATCTTTCTCTGACTCAATCACCAATTGCCGGAACTGTTATCAGTGGATTCGGAACAACACAAGTTGTTACAATTACTGTAACTGACGACAATGGAAACTTTACTACTTGTTCATTCACTGTCACACTTGACGATAGCATCAACCCAACTATTATTTGTCCTGCCGACCTAACTATCAGCAATGACCTGGGAGTGTGCGAAACGTTTGTGACTGTGAATACTCCGGTGGTGGATGACAATTGTCAAGTGGTAAATGTTGTGAATGACTACAACAACACCGCTGACGCAAGTGACATCTATCCTGTTGGAACAACAACCATCGCATGGACAGTGATTGATGTTGCAGGCAACACTGCAACTTGTGTTCAGACTATCGTTGTAATTGATGATGAAAATCCATCCATCACTTGTGCTGCTGACATCACACAAACTGCTGATGGTGGTGTGTGCGAAGCTGCGGTGATTTTTCCTGCGCCAATTGTAAATGACAACTGCGCGGTTGCAAGTGTTGTGAACAACTACAACAACTCTGCTGACGCAAGCGATGTGTATCCGGTTGGTACAACAACAATTGTGTGGACTGTAACTGACATCTATGGAAATGCTTCATCATGTTCGATGACGGTGACTATCACTGATGATGAAAATCCAAGTATTATTTGTTCTGCAGATATCACAGTGAGTAACGATGTGAATGCTTGCAACGCTGATGTGATTGTTCCAACCCCAAATGTTGCAGACAACTGTTCGGTTGCAAGTGTATTGAACGATTACAACAACACTGCGAACGCAACCGACAACTATCCGGTTGGAACAACAACAATCGTTTGGACGGTTACTGACATTTATGGAAACTCTTCGACTTGTTCAATGACTGTAACAGTTGTTGATGATGAAGCTCCGGAAGTGACTTGCCCAGCGGATATAACCATCGGAACAGATGAAGATGTGTGCGAAACATTTGTTGCCATCAACGCTCCTCTTGTGAGTGACGAATGCGGAATCGCGAGTGTGTTGAATGATTACAACAACACCGCTGACGCAAGCGACATCTATCCGATTGGAACGACAACCATTGCGTGGACTGTAACAGACATTCACGGAAACGTGACTACATGTTCGATGACAGTGACTGTGGTGGATGATGAAAATCCGACCATCACTTGTCCTGCTAACATCACTGTAAACAATGACGCGAACTCTTGTGACGCAATGGTGACTGTACCAGCTATCACCGTGTTCGACAACTGCGGTATCGCAACGATTGTGAATGATTACACAGGAACTGATAATGCCACTGCGGTTTATTCTGTAGGAACTACAACTGTGAACTGGACAGTAACAGATGTTCATGGAAACGTGAGCACATGTTCAATGACCGTAACTGTGGTTGACCCGGAATTGCCGACTATCACTTGCCCAGCGGACATCATGGTGAACAATGACGCAACGGTTTGCGAAGCATTTGTAACTGTGGACGCACCGATGGTGAACGACAACTGTTCGATTGCTTCGGTGGTGAATGATTTCACCGGAACTGATAATGCTTCTGCAATCTATCCTGTTGGAACAACACTCGTGACATGGACAGTTACAGACATATATGGCAACACGGCTTCATGCGCGATGAACATCGTTGTAGTTGACTACGAGCTTCCGAACATCACTTGTCCTGCTGACGTCAGCGTGAACAACGATGGCGGAGTTTGCCAGGCAATGGTTATAGTGCCTACTCCTTCAGTGGACGACAATTGTGGTGTGGCATCAGTGGTGAATGATTACACCGGAACCGACAACGCTTCTGCAATCTATCCTGTTGGAACAACCATCATCACATGGACTGTAACTGACATTCACGGCAATGTGAATACATGCACCATGAGTGTGAATGTGATTGACAACGAAGCACCTTCACTCACTTGTCCGGCAGACATCACTGTGAACAACGACATTAATTCTTGTGACGCATTTATCACTGTGCCTGCACCAGCAGTTGCCGACAACTGCGCGGTTGCAACACTCGTGAATGATTACACATTGACGGATAATGCAACTGCAACTTATCCTGTTGGAACTACAACTGTGAACTGGACATTGACAGACATATACGGAAACGTGAGCACCTGTTCAATGACCATCACAGTGGTTGACCTGGAGTTGCCAACCATCACTTGCACTGCTGACATTATCGTGGTGAATGACGCAACAGAGTGTGAGGCATTCATCACTGTGCCTGCACCAACGGTGAATGACAACTGTGCCATTGCAAGTGTGTTGAATGATTACAACAACACGGCTGACGCAAGCGACATCTATGTTGTTGGAACAACAATCGTGACCTGGACTGTTACCGACATTTTCGGAAACACAGCTTCATGCACGCAAACAATAATTGTAAACGATACTGAATTACCAACCATAACCTGCCCGCCTAACCTGGCTAGCAACACTGACGCTGGAGTATGCGAAGCCTTTGTGGCTATCGCTGCTCCGGTGGTAAGTGATAATTGTGCGGTGGCTTCGGTAGTGAATGATTACACCGGCACTTCAGACGCCTCTGCGATTTATCCGCAGGGTACCACGATGGTGACATGGACTGTGACCGACATCTATGGAAACGCTGCAACATGCACACAAGAAATTGTGGTGAATGATGTGGAAGCTCCGGTTGTTGATTGCACCGATGACATCAATGTGAACACTGACGCTGGAGTGTGTGAGGCAATGGCAACCGTGGCTGCACCAGTGGTGAGCGACAACTGCGGAATTGCTTCGGTGGTGAATGATTATACAGGTGTTGACAATGCAGATGGAATTTATCCGCAAGGTTCAACAACGGTGACCTGGACTATCACAGACATTCATGCAAACGTTTCGACTTGTTCGACAACAATTACTGTGAACGATGTGGAGCAACCATCACTCAATTGTCCTGCCGACATCACCATGAACAACGATGGCGGAGTGTGTGAAGCATTCATCAATGTGCCTGCACCAACTGTAGCAGACAACTGCGCTGTGGCAACCATCGTGAATGATTACAACAACACCGACAACGCCAGCGATGTGTATCCTGTTGGAACAACAACTGTTATCTGGACATTGACCGATGTGCATGGCAACGTTTCGACTTGTACTCAGACAATCCTTATTGTTGATACAGAACTTCCAACCATCACTTGTCCTGCTGACATCACACAAACAAATGATGTGGGCGTGTGTGCTGCGATGGTAACTGTACCCGCACCAACAGTAGCAGACAACTGCACGGTAGCAAGTGTGGCGAATGATTACAATGGAACTGATAACGCAAGCGATGTTTATCCTGTTGGAACAACATCTGTCACATGGACTGTGATTGACATCTACGGAAACGCATCAACATGCACGATGAATATCACCGTGACAGATGACGAACTACCGGTGGTGACTTGCGGTGCTGACATCACAGTTGGCAATGACACTGGTGTTTGTGAGGCGTTTGTGAGTGTTCCAACACCTGCATTTGCAGACAACTGCACAGTTGCTAATGTGATGAACGACTTCACCGGAACGGACAATGCTTCTGCAATCTATCCAGTGGGCACCACCACTGTTACATGGACTGTATCAGACATTAATGGAAATACTTCGACATGCTCAATGACCGTGACGGTGAACGATGATGAATCACCATCTATCTCTTGTCCTGTAAACATCAACGTGATAAGTGATGCGGATATGTGTGACGCAATGTTGACCGTGCCTGCACCTGTGATGAACGACAATTGCGGTGTTGCTACTGTAGTGAACGACTACAACAACACTGCTAATGCAACGGACACTTATCCTGTAGGAAGTACAATTGTGAACTGGACAGTAACCGACATATATGGCAATACAAGTACATGTTCGATGACTATCGTTGTTGTGGATATTGAAGCGCCAATCATCCTGTGTCCCGCAGATATTTCAGTAAACAATACTCCAGGCTTATGCACCGCACTTGTTCCTGTTCCTATGCCTCTTGTGTTCGACAATTGCCAGATAGATGAAGTTACAAATGACTTCAACGGAACAGAAGATGCTAGCGGTATTTATCTCGCAGGCACTACTCTGGTGACCTGGACGGTGACCGACATCTTCGGAAATTCAACAACATGTGAAATGAACATTGTGGTAATAGACACAGAACCCGCAACTATAGAATGTCCTCTGAACGTAATTGCCGGTAATGATGCCGGTGAATGTTCAGCCTGGGTGGAAGTGGATTCACCCATAGTGTCAGACAATTGCGGTGTTGCGGCAGTGGCCAATGATTACAATGGAACCGGTGATGCTTCTGCTGATTATCCTGTAGGTGTAACACCCGTCATCTGGACTGTGATTGATGCTAATGGCAACATCACTACATGTGTTCAACTCATCACTGTGGAAGATACGGAAGCACCTGTGGCTACCGACTGCGATTTCGAAATCACAGTACCTAATGATTTGGATGCTTGTGGTGCGCTGGTCAATTACACTATTCCTGTAGTGACTGACAACTGCGGCATCAATGAAACTACACTTATTGAAGGTTTACCTACCGGTGAATTCTTCCCTGTGGGTTCAACCGTTGTTACCTACCAATTCAGCGACCTGTTCGGAAACAGTGTTCAGTGCTCGTTCACTGTCACTGTGGAGGACACCCAATTACCAGGGGTAGTTTGTCCCGGCAACCTGGAATTGAACAACGATCCAGGAATGTGTGGAGCCATAGTGAACTACAGTTTACCTGCTTTTGTGGACAACTGCGATGAGGTGGAATCAACAATTGAATTGGTAGAAGGTTTGCCGACCGGAGGGTTCTTTGAAGTAGGTACCACTGCGGTATCATACAACATTACAGACGGATCAGGAAACGTATTTACCTGCAATTTCACCGTAACTGTTTACGATACGGAAGCCCCTCAGATTGATTGCCCTGAAGACATCAATCAGGTAGATCCGATTGTTATCTACGCTGATCCTGAAGTCACTGACAACTGCGAGTCAACACTGGAAATAATTGAAGGATTGCCAAGCGGTGATGTGTTTCCGCACGGATATACAACTATTGTTTATGTAGCTACTGACCCGGCTGGTCAAACCGATACCTGCAGTTTCGTGGTACTGGTAAACACACCCCCAGTGGCCGAAGATGATGAAGCCGTTTACACCGAAGATGATGACGAAATAACCATTGATGTAACGGACAACGACTACGACCTGGATGGGGACTCCATCACGGTAACTGACGCTTGGTCACAAAACGGAAATGATGTTACCATCGTTGACAACCAGATTATTTACAACACTATTGATGAATGGTGTGGCATTGACACGGTGACTTATATCCTATGTGATACATACAGTGCATGTGACACGGCCATCATAGTTATCAACGTAGAATGCATTATAGACCTCATTATTCCGCAGGGTATATCGCCTGATGGCGATGGGGTGAATGATGTGTTCGAGATCATTGGTCTTGAAGATTACCCGGACAACAAACTGGCTATATTCAACCGCTGGGGGCACAAAGTGTTCGAGGCAAGCCAATACAAAAATGACTGGGACGGACGATCACAAGATGCGCTCACCATTGGCGATGCATTGCTTCCGAAAGGCACATACTTCTTTGTGCTTGACCTGGGCAGCAGTGTAAAAGCAGTGAAGGGATACATCTACCTGAACAGATAAAAACCGATAAGTAATAAACCAACCCGACTTTAACTAAAGAGATGAACACCATGAAAAGTCCCAAAATAATTCTCAGTGTGTTGCTGCTGATATGCAGCACATCCCTGGTGGCACAGCAGGATGCCATGCACACGCAGTATGTAATGAACAAACTTTTTGTTAATCCTGGCTACGCTGGGTACAAGGAGTTGCCCACGATAACAGCCATACACCGCAGCCAGTGGCTGGGCTTCAAGGGAGCACCCATGACCCAGGTACTGTCTTATGACGCTCCATTGAAAATGGATAAACTGGCTATTGGCGCAACACTGATGCACGACAAACTGGGGCCCCAACGCACCACAGGCTTTGCAGCGGACGTAGCGTACCGTGCGAAACTCGGCAACCGCGCCACGCTTTCATTCGGGGCAAAAGCCTCCATTGAAATGTACCAGGCTAACCTTACTGATCTTGTTCTTACTTCGGATTACTACGGGCTGGAAGATTCTTATTTCATGAACAACACACGTGGTTTGTTTTTGCCTAACATTGGCTTTGGTCTTTACTATCACAAGAAGAATCACTTCGTTGGCCTCTCAGTGCCCAAGATGATCCGAAACAAACTGGAGCGCAAGGGATCAGATATGTATCACTTACTTAATGGCAGGCAAGAACCTACCGTTTACCTCATGGGCGGATGGGTGAAAAAGATAAACCGCGAACTAAAGATTCAGCCCAACTTTATGGTAAAGGGAGAATGGGGAGCTCCTTTATCCATTGGAGCGCATATCAACGGAATCTACCTGGACCAATTCAATGTGGGTGTGTTTTACTACCATAAAGAAACCGCTGGGTTGATGTTCCAATGGCAGGCGGACAAACAATTGAAAGTTGGCTATAGCATGGATTTTCCGGTGAATCAACTCATAAGTACAGGATATGGCAGCCACGAATTAGCCCTCAACTATAACATTTCTACCAAGAGGAAACGTATAATCTACCCGAAATACTTTTAGTTGAACCCTAAAACCCTATACAACATCATGAAAACACTTAGAGATTTATCCATTCTTGTTGCCTTATCAGTGTGCAACCTTGCTGTGCAGGGCCAGGCTATGAGCGACATGATAAAAGGTGACAAAGCTTTCGATAAATTTGATTATGAAGGCGCGCTTTATTACTATGAACTGGTGAACGAAGTGCAGAAGAACGACCCTGCTGTGGCCAGAAAGATTGCTGATGCTTACAGGAGGATGGGCAATCTTCCCATGTCAGCCGAGTGGTATAAAATAACGTTGGAAAATGACCAGAGCAATCCTGAAGACATGATCCACTATGCCGAGGCGTTGAAGAGCCTCGGTGTTTACGATGAGGCCCTTGCCTGGTATGGTGAGTATTCCAAATTTTTTCCCAACGACCGCAGGGCCAAAAGCCATCTTGCACGAAAAAATTATTACCTCGACCTACAGGCCGACTCCATGAAATATGTGATGAAGCGGATGGAGATCAACAATGCGGATCCCGCCATTGGAATCAGCCGTTTCGAGAATGGCAAATACCTGATATCCTCTATGAGGATTGATAAGATCAACGGTTTTACCAACCCCAACTGGGCGAAGGAATTGCCGTACCTCGATGTGTATTCCTGCGACCTCAACGAGAAGGATGAATTGATAAACGCGGTGAGGCTGGACAAGAATGTGAATTCGAAATACCACGATGGTCCTGCGCACTATTGCCGTGCCGACAAAACCCTTTACATCACGCGGAACAATATGCGAGGCAGCAGACCCGTGCGCGACAAGATGGGAAACGTGAACCTCCAGATCTATGCAGCCAAGTACGATAACGGGACATGGAAAAGCGCCCAGGAATTAAAGTTCAATAAAGATGATTACTCCAATGGTCATCCATGCATTTCGCGCGATGGCAACTTTATGTATTTCGCCAGCAACATGCCTGGTGGCGTAGGCGGTGCCGATATTTATTTGTGCCAGCGCATAGGAGATGGATGGAGCGTAGCGGTAAACATGGGTTCAGCCATAAATACCGAAGGTGATGAAATGTTTCCCTACATGACGGATAATGGCGTACTCTATTTTTCCTCCAACGGATGGGCAGGACTGGGAGGGCTAGACATCTTCCGCAGCGATTTCCTTTTTGGTAAATGGATGGATGCGGTGAACCTGGGTTTCCCTATCAACTCGTCAGCAGACGACTTCTCTATGTTGTACGATAATATGGATGACTCTGGCTTGTTTTGTTCCAGCCGGGACGGTGGAGGCAATGATGACGTGTATTCCTTTCACACCCTGAAATTGCTTAAGATGATAGTGGCCGGAACAGTACAGAGCAACATTGCCGGCCAATCCCTTGCCGGTGAAGCCATTCTTATAGCATCGGCCAATACGGGAAAGGTAGAACGCAGTGCACTAAACGACAAAGAACAATTCGAGTTCGAGGCCGAGGCGGGCGACCGAATAGAAATCAGGATGGAAAACCCCATTTATGAAACTACGGAGCCTGTGTTCACTTACTACGTGTCGGAAAGCATTGTTGATCCCTATGAAAACGTGGGCGAAAAAATGGTGACCCCAAGACCGATGGACGCACAGGAACTCCAGCGACTCCTCGCCACAGCCGATGCACAATTGATGACGGGCTATTTCTCCAACGGTGAACCGGTGACTAGCGGAAAACCGGTAAGCGGGATGATTGTGGACAAGGTCACCATGGTTGCTTTGGAAATGGCAGCCGTGACTATTGAAACCGAAAATGGGGAAATCATAAAAGGATATACTGATGAAAACGGTAACTTCAGGGTGATGATACCGAAGGATGCAAAGACCCTTACCATGACTGCGGTGAAAGACAATTTCATCACACAAACAAAAAATGTGGATGCCAGCAAAATGACACACGATGTCACACGGGTGGAAATGAAACTGCTGTACACCGAAGAGTATGCAGAAGAGATTAAAAACCAGGTGGAGGTATCGGGGAAAGTGACCGATGCAGAAACGGGAATGGTGATAAGCCGTACAAAAATTGTGGCCACCATGGCCGATGGTGAAGTGATAATGGCCACTACCGATGCCAATGGCGAATTCCGTTTCAATGCTCCGCGCAATTCAGATATCACCATCACCACGGAAAAGAAGGATTATGATCCTGTGCAGTTGAAACTAACTACTGCCGGCCAAAACCTGAGCATACTCAGCGAAATGCAAATTCCACTGAAACGCCCCGCGGAATACGTTGCCGACAAGGTAGCCGCATTTGATAAAAAGAACATGGTGGAAGTGAGTGGTACGGTATCCGAAGCCAGCGACAATTCCCCGGTTTATGATGCCGCCATAGAAGCAGATGTGATGGGAAAAATTATAACCGGGCATACAGATGCATCGGGTTTGTTCAGGTTGAAACTGCCTGCTAATGCCGTTGATGTGAAGTTGACAGTAAAGAAGAAAGATTTCAATCCGGTAACCAGACAAATAAACACGTCCAGGGGCGGAGCGAAAGACCTTGTGGATATCAACTTCAACATAGCCCACACCGAAGAGTACAACACCATGGTGGCTGAACTTTCCCAGGACAACGGCATGGTGGACCTAAGCGGAAAAGTGGTGGATATGGAAACCGCATCTGGCATTGCCAACGCAACCGTCACTGCATTTTGTTCCGATGGAAAAACCTACAGCACCACGGCAGATGCTGACGGAAACTTCACACTAAACGTTCCGAAGAACATGAAGATGAATGTGAGTGTGACCAAAGATGATTACAAAGCACAAACCATGGAACTGAACACAGCCACTGCTACCAACAAATTGATGAACGACATTACCGTGAAGCTACCCCACACTGAAGAGTACCACCTGCGTACCAACACCACGCTTTCCGCTGACAAGAAACTGGCACCGGGTTTCGAGAACATGATAGACCTCCATGCGCTGGATATCCAAAACGTGATGTTCGATTACGACAAGGCATTCATCCGAGATGATTCCAAACCGGTGATGGACCAGTTGGCGAAGATTATGAAAGAACAACCCACGTTCAACCTTGTCATTCGCACCCACTGCGATGCGCGGGGCAGCATTGCCTACAACCAGCAGCTTTCCATGAGCCGCTCCATGGCCGTGAAAGGTTATCTCACCCAAAAAGGCGTAAACAACTCCCGTATAAAAACCGAGTGGTTTGGTGAAGCAAAACCATTGAACCATTGCGTGGACGAAAATTCCAACTGCACCGAACAGGAATTTGAGCTGAACCGAAGAGCAGAGTTTAAACTCGTTACCGAATCGTTGAGCGAACAAAAACAGTAAGAAAAGGATATACTTACTTATCCAATGCAAAGGCCCCTGTCACCTTAAAAAAGTGATGGGGGTTTTTGTTTGCTGGATTGCGTTGTTTACAATTGCAGCATGAAGGTCAGAATTATACTCTGGCATTATTTGTAAGCCTAAGATTTCTAAGTTTGAACCAATGAAAAAGAAAATTTATCACCTGGCCACCTGCACCACTTGCCAACGCATTATCAAGGAATGGGGAAAACCTGTAAAGGATTTTGAGGTGCAGGATATCAAAACAGAATCTATCACTCCCGTACAATTGGATGAGATGAAAAAACTTGCGGGTAGTTATGAAGAGCTCTTCTCGCGCATTGCATTGAAGTACCGCGCATGGAAACTGGGCGAGAAAAAACTTACAGGGAAAGATTACCGCGACCTCATATTAAAAGAGTACACGTTTTTGAAACGCCCTGTTATGATTAACGGTGACAGGATTTTTATCGGTAATGCCCCCAAAGTGGTGAAAGCTGCGGGCGAGAGTTTGAGCTAACAATTTGTACGAAACTAAGCATTCGAATTGACCAACTCCCTCCGCGCCCACCTCGCACTTTCCGCTGCCGCAATTATATACGGGGCCAATTACATCATTGCAAAAAGCGTGATGCCTGACCCCATCGGGCCGAATAGTTTTATTGTATTGCGTGTGGTTGGAGCAGCCGTTTTGTTTTGGCTCATTGTTGCAAGAAGAATTCAAATTCCCGACAAAGAAGACTGGGGAAGATTACTGCTGTGCGCCATTTGCGGAGTGGCTACCAACCAATTGCTTTTCTTCAACGGCCTTGCGCTTACCTCCCCCATCAATGCCAGCATCATGATGACGAGCAATCCCATTATAGTGATGGTGATTTCCGCAGTGCTGCTCAAACAAAAAATCAATGCGCTGAAAATTCTCGGCATCATGCTCGGTGCTGCGGGTGCCATTGCTATAATTATGCTCAGCACGTATGATACTTCGGAGGACAGTTCATGGCAGGGGGATGTGTGCATACTCATCAACTCATTGTCGTGGGGTTTCTATCTGGTGCTTGTAAAACCGTTGATGAAGAGATATAACCCGGTGATGATCACCGCGTGGATATTTCTCATAGGAATTATTCTCGTGCTGCCCTTTGGCGGAAGCGGTGCATCCGAAATAGAATGGATGCAATTGAGCGCATGGCAATGGTTCAGCATCCTGTACGTGATTGTGTTTGTCACCTTTCTCACTTATCTGTTGAACATGATTGGCATACATCTGCTCTCCCCCACCGTTGCCAGTGCTTACATCTACTTCCAGCCGTTACTTGCCGGAGTATTTGCTTTCCTCTTTTCTTTTTTTCTGGGAAAAGATTTTACAGGCGACATCACATGGCTGAAGGTGGCGTGTGGTGTACTGGTGTTTGCAGGAGTGTATTTGGTGAGCAGGAGTGAATCCGCCCAAAAAACATAACCCTGTTCTCTCATACTTTTGAATCATCTAAACAAAAGCACAACACATGTTCATTCAATCAACAAATCACCTACTCACCAATTCACCAACTACTTTATGATCCGCAGACCCTTTAACCTCAAGCAATGGATAGCCGACAACCGCGACCTCCTCAAACCCCCTGTGGGAAATAAAAACCTTTACCACGATGCTGGTGACTACATCGTAATGATAGTGGGCGGCCCAAATGCACGCAAGGATTATCACTTCAACGAAACCGAAGAATTGTTTTACCAACTTGAAGGCGATATAGAAATTGGAATCCAGGAGGATGGCAAAGCCGTGGGAATTCCCATAAAAGAAGGCGAGATGTTTTTGCTTCCTGCTCGTGTACCACACATGCCGCGAAGGGGGGCGAATACTGTGGGTCTTGTAATTGAGAGCAAGCGCGAAGACAGAAACATGGAAGACGGCCTTCAGTGGTATTGCGAAAATTGCAATGCACTTCTTCACGAGTATCGTTTTGTGTTGCACAATATCGAAAAAGATTTCCTACCGCGCTTCCGAGAGTTTTATGCAAGCGAAGAAAAACGCACATGCAAAAAATGCGGTACTGTGATGGAAGTGGACCCGCGATTTGCTTCGCAGCAGTGTTGAGGTATACCTTTTTCCCATTGCTCGTCATACATGCACTTGAAATCCTTTTACCTAATGAAAACAACTTCGACTTCTGTTGCTGTCTTTTGCCTTGCTGACAAATTCATTTCGTACGCATGCCACGCTTTCTGATGGCCTTTGCCCGACCACGATTTTTTCAACCCAGTTAGGATTTTATGTTTATCAATTCGAACTTTCCGTTTGCGAACCGGGCACATCGATTACATGGAATCTTGATGGAGGTTTGCTTGAAAGCTCTACCGGTTGTATGATGGTGGGTTCGTTTGCGGTGGGTGAATACACCATCACCGCCACGTTTACTGACGAAGATTGCCCAGGAAATGGCACCGGCAGTCTTTCTGTAACCATCGTTGTAAACGGACCACCGCCCTGTAGTGAGAATCTGGTACTGATAGAGCAGCTGGACTTCAATACGTTTTCATTTTCAATGCCCGAAGGCTTGTCTTGTTTTGAAGGATGGCAGGCTGCTTCATGCGTTATCACCAATCAGTTTGCCGCTGTAGTTTATACCAACGCAAGCTCTTGCTCGCCCGTTGTTGACTTTGAAGAACCGGGCCTGTATTACTACACATCCAATTTGTATGGAATCGGATTCTGTGATACAGTATCCTTCGTTGTGGATGAATTTGATGACGGCATTTGCCCCGATGAAATCGTTGTGACTATCCTGGGTGCTGACTATGTAGAATTTTCTATTCCCGGCCTTGAAGCAGGAATACCGGTGTCGTGGAATTTTGGCGATGGAATTATTCTGGTGGATGATTGGGCGGTGGAACATCTGTACGATTGCGAACAATTCTGCAGCTATGTTATTACAGCAAGTTTCGTTGACCCCGATTGCCCCGGTGATGGTGGCGCAAATACGTTGACTCTCAACTTCGATTTCGACAGCCCCTACTACTGCCCCGAAGGTTTAATCATAAACACACTCGATTGCAACTCGTTTGAAGTGGCTTACGATGCTTCGGAATTTGTTGATCTCATTATTACAAACGGCACATGATACATCAACGGTGAGTTTTACGTGACTGATTATTCCTATGATTACAACTATCTCTATCTCAATTTTGATGAACCGGGTGTGTATGAAATTTCTGTGACCATGGTTTGTTATGGCAGCACTCAACCGTATGAACTGAGTACTTCAATTGTTGTTGAAGAATCATGCTTCGGCATTTGCCCTGACTCTATCCTCACCACCCAACTCGACTGGAACTACTTTGACTTCTTCATCGAAGGAATTGACGAAGACCAACCCGTAACCTGGAACTTTGGTGACGGAACAGAAATAGTGGATGATGAAAACATCCAGCATGAATTTGAATCCGGAACTTTTCTCGTCACTGCTATTTTTATGGATGCCGATTGCCCCTGGGATGGGCCTACGGTTTTGAGTGTGGAAATAGAAGTCGTGAATGGAGATTGCCCTTCAGAATTCCTGATTGACACTTCCGTTTGCGATTCTGTTTTCGTTTCCATTCCCGGATTGAATGAATTTGCTTTCATCAACTGGACGCTCGATGGGTTTGAGCAATTCGATACGTATGTGCCATGGTTCGAAATGCAGATCACCGCGGGCGAACACGACATCTGTGCATGGAGCGATTCGCTGCAAACAGAAGGTTGTCCTGAAATCTGCGGAAGTTTTGTGGTGATGGAATGTGAGCCGATTTGTCCGGACAGTATTGAACTTTCGATATTGCTTTATATCGGATGTTTCCTAAGTGTAATCGGTCTTGAAGAAGGAACCGAAGTGGACCTCACTGCCGATGGAGATTACATCGGGACATTCACGCTGCCATTCCAGATTCCAAACATTGATGACACTGAAATGGAACTTTGTGTGTGGAGCGATTCATTGGAAACAATCGGTTGTCCGGAAATATGTATCACTATTAATGGAGTTGAATGCTGGACCAGTGTGGGGGAATTAGTTGCTTCTGATATATCCTTATTCCCCAACCCCGCCTCCACCCAAATCCAAATCCTCTCAGAATCAAACGAACCCATATTCATCCTGGTTTTCGATGCTACCGGTAGGAAAATCCTGGAGACTACGGTTTCCTCCCCAGCAACATTGGATGTCAGCACTTTGCCAACGGGTTCATACATACTCCGGGCGGACATGGGTCAACGCGCTTCTTACCACAAGCTCACCATCTTGCGGTAGAGTTGTTTCAGCCCGCATTTTTCACGCAACCTATGGCGGCTTTCGGCAGTTATAGGTCTGTCGGATGAAAAGAACCTTCGATGTATAGCATCCCGAAATACCATAATCAACTAAGATCCATATGAAAAAAATTTACACTTTGTTCCTTGCGCTTGTAACCTCTGCTTTGGTGTGGAGCCAGTGTGAGAATTACTCAGTTCAGCTCTTCTCCTACACTCCCCTTGGCGGCCCAACTACAGCAGGTTGGGGAATAGAAACCCTTGATGAAGGTGTGAGCATCGCAAGTGGCACTGCTACCTTCAATGCCATGACGTTCCAGTACACCGAAACGGTGTGCCTCGAACCGGGCTGTTACAACCTGGTGATAGAAGCCAACGCTGTTCTGCAGCAAACCAATTTCGGTGCTACCATCACATTCAACGGTGAAATTATATATCCCACCAATGAGCTGGAGTACGGAACACAGGTGTTCAACTACAACTTCTGCACAGGAGTTGAGGAGCCAACCTGCGAAGCATGTTTCACTCCAATGGTGTATCAGGGATCCCTGACCATCAACAACTGCAGTTCGCCTGTTGATACCGAGAACACTACGTTCGCATGGGATTTTGGAGATGGCTCTTCAGGAGAAGGCTCAATGCCTTCGCATCAGTACGAAGCCAATGGTGTGTACAACATATGTGTAGTAATGATAGTGACCAGCAACGAAGGCGTGATCACATGCATTGATGAGGTGTGTCATGAAATAGTGGTGGAAGGATTGGCTGAAGAGGGCGATTGCCCTACAGAAATATGGAGCGGTGCAGGTGATGGTTGCGGAGTCATGCAATTTGAAATCGCAAGTTTTGTGGAAGATGAATCCGTTACGTGGTATCCCGGTGACGAAACCGGTGCTGTAGAAGGTGGGCATTTTTTTTCCCACACTTATGCCGAGCCTGGCAACTACACCGTATGTGCTTACTACACCAGTTTGATTTGCCCCGATGGAGTTGAGCTATGTACAGAAATTACAGTGGAAGCATGTGGCGATGATTGTGAAGGAGACATAGCCGTTAACTACAACTGTCCCGATGGACTGGTTTACCTATATGTAACAGGCTGGCCTGAATCCACTCCGGTGACCTGGTACCTCAATGGAACCACAACCGAGACCCCATACAACTGGCTCACGCTTGAAGCCAATGGCGGTTGGTTTGATGTGTGTGCATGGTCAAACGATTGCCCTGAAATATGCCAGGAGGTTTACATCCAGGATTGTGGTGGTGATGATTGCCAACTCATTATTGAAGAGATTGGCGGTTTCGAATGTGAATACCTGATACTTCAGGCTTTTGAATTTCCCGAGGGTGCAGTGGTGCATTGGTCACAGAATGGGGAAATGGTGAACGAAGGAAATGTCACCACGTTTATTCTCGAACCCGGAGAAAACCAGATTTGTGCATGGTACGAGTTCGAAGGATGTGTGCAGGAATGGTGTGAAACCTACAACGGTTGCGAGGATGATAATTGTCCTGACGCAATCTGGTTTGATGAAGGCGAACTCTGCGGAGTGATGCAATTTGAAATTGGAAGTTTTTCGGCAGGTGAAAATGTGCAGTGGTGGTTTGGCGATTCAAACGAGCAAGTAGAAGGCGGCCACTTCATCACGCATCTTTACGAAGAGCCTGGAGAATATTTCGTTTGTGCGTTTTACACCAGCAACGATTGTCCTGATGGTGTTGAACTCTGCACAGAAATTTTTGTGGAAGAATGCGGAGAACCTTGTGATGCATTCTTATCTGCTGATATGGTGAATTGTAACCATTGGACGTTCAATCTCGATGCAGAATTTTACAACACAAACATTTATTGGTCATTTGATGATGGAACCGAAGGCACTTGGGGTGGTTTGGAAATCAATCATGAATTTGGTCCCGGCACTTATGAAGTTTGCGCATCATGGAACAGCGAAGAATGTGGCGAGCAACAGGAATGCATCACCATTGTGGTGGAAGGTTGCGACAATGATTGTCCTGACTATATCATAGCAGAACAAATTGATTGCAACTCATTCCTCTTCCATATTGAAGGTGTAGATGGTGGTGATGTAGAATGGCATTTTGGTGATGGCGGAAGCGAAAATTCTGGCCCAAGTGCCGACCATTCTTATGAAGAAGGCGGCTACTACATTGTGACCGCAACTTTCTCAAACGAGAATTGCGAAGGAGTTACTCTTGTTTATACCGTTTGGGTGGATTGCGAAAACACCAATGATTGCCCCGATGAAATATGGTGGGGTGAAGGTGACTTGTGCGGAGTAATCCAGTTTGAAATCGGCAGCTATGTACAAGGTGAATCTGTGGTGTGGTATCCCGGTGATGAAACCGGTGCGCAGGAAGGCGGCCACTTCTGGGTGCATACTTATGCAGAGCCGGGAGTGTACACCGTGTGTGCATGGTACACCAGTCCGCTTTGTCCAAACGGAGTTGAACTCTGCACAGAAATCATAGTTGAATCCTGCGAAGGCGGTGGTGATTGCCCCGATGAAATCTGGCACAGCGAAAACGACTGTGGCCATTTCAATTTCGAAATTGGAAGTTTCACTGAAGGCGAAAGTGTGGATTGGTATGTAGGTGAATTCCTTGCTGAAGAAAATGGAGGACATTTCTGGACGACAGCATTCGAAACAGAAGGTTGGATTTCAGTTTGCGCATTTTACACCAGCAACGTTTGTCCTGACGGAGTGTGGCTTTGTACCGAAGTGTACAGTGATCTCTGTGGTGGCGATTGCACAGAAGTTAATTTCTCACTCGACAGTTATGTGGACGAAGAAGGACCCACTTGGGTGAACTGGCATTTGTTCAATGGCGAAGGTGTATTTGTTGCCGATGGCATTGCTCAATACAGCAATGATGATCCGCATTACGACTGGAGCGATTGTCTTCCCGATGGTTGCTACTCATTGTACGTATGTACTGACAACGAATTCAACGGTGGTGCATTCGATATGATTTTCTCAGATGCTTGGGATGTGGTTGAAATAACTCCAATCTTCAACGATGAATGCATTGGTTACAACGTGCTGCTTTCACTCAACGGAGATTGCGGCCAGGGCAGCGATGATTGTGAGGCCGGATTCGAACCGATTTTCACAGCAACAGCAGGTCATGTAGAATTTGAAAACACTTCCACCTGGGAAGGTGAAGCAAGTTTCTACTGGAGTTATGGCAACGGACAAAGCAGCGATGATATGGGAGGAAACGTTTGGTACACTGAAAATGGTGAATATGAAGTTTGCCTGACTATTGCAACAAGCGAAGGATGCACCGATACGTATTGCGAAACCATTGTGATAGATGATTTCAGCGAAGAATGTGAAGGCACTGAAGTGGTTCTCCAGATTTCAACCAACTATCCTGACCCGGGCGAAGACAATTGGACTATCACTATAAATTACAACGAAGAAGAATTGGGAACCTTCCCCTTCATCTCGTGCTTCGAATGTCCTGAGTACATCGAGTTGCCGCTTTGCCTTGCTGACGGTTGTTACGAAATAGAATTCAACTCCGATTATGGAATCAATGCTGAAGAAATCCTTCTCGCGGTTTTCCTCATCGGCCAGGAAATACCCATTGGTGAATTGTCAATTGGATACGATGACGAGACCGGCATTTTCCAGGTGGGTGTCAATGACGATTGTACGGATGGAGTGGTAGAAAATTTTGATTCCATGATTTCAGTTTACCCGAATCCCGCATCCGATGTGTTGAACATCTCCAACGCAACAGGGGAAACCATCCAGGTGATGTTGACAGATGCAACCGGAAGACTGGTTCAAACCCAAACTCTCAGCACGCAGCGGTCAACTCTAAACTTGTCAAACCTTGCACAAGGATTGTACACGCTCCAAATAATTGGCGAAAACACAGCGTTAACCCGGAAGATTGAAATAGCGAGGTAACCAAAAATCAAACTTGATTTGAAGAACCGCCATGCGAATTTTGCGTGGCGGTTTTTTTATTTGCTCTTGAGTTGTTTTTCCAGTTCGGAAATGCGCTGCATCAGTTCCGGCAACTTCCGGAAACCCACATAAGATTTCTTGTAATCCATAATTCCAAATGCAGGCGAGCCTTGCACAATTGTATTGGGTTCGGTGATGCTCTGCCCGATTCCGCTTTGTGCCGCGATCTTGGTTCCGTCCGCAATCGTGAGATGACCGATAATTCCAACCTGTCCTCCTATCAAACAATTTTTTCCAATCTTGGTTGAACCGGCAATTCCTGTTTGCGCTGCAATCACAGTGTTCTCACCAATCTCAACATTGTGGGCAATTTGAATCAGGTTATCGAGCTTCACACCTTTCCTTATGACGGTGCTACCAAGTGTTGCGCGATCAATGGTTGTATTGGATCCAATCTCCACATGATCTTCAATCACCACATTGCCAATGTGCGGAACTTTTGCGTAGTTATTTTCCTCATTGGGTGTGAAGCCAAAACCATCGCTCCCTATAACTACTCCGCTATGCAATGTGCAGCGCGCACCTATGATGCAATCGTGATAAACATGAACTCCGGAATTCAAAACCGAGCTCGCACCGATGCGCACATTGTCGCCCAATGTTGTTCCCGGATAAATTCTTACGCCTTTTTCCACCACCACATTTTCACCCACCGACACCATGGCACCGATATAACACTCATCAGAAATTTTTGCTGTTGACGGAATTTTTGCTGAAGAATCAATTCCCGGTTTTGGTAATCTGAGGTTGTTGTATGCTTCCAGAAGTTTTGCAAATGCCGCGCGTGCATCATTCACACGAATCAGTGTGAGTGAAGAAGGCAACGTTTTTTCCGGTTTGAAATCAGCAGGAACAATTGCAATAGTTGCCTCAGTAGAATAAATGAATTCCGTGTATTTCGGGTTGGCGAGGAAAGTGAGCATTCCACTTTTTCCCTCCTCGATTTTTGAAAGCGAATGCACCATTGCATCTTGGTCACCTTCAATGGTGCCGTTGAGCATTGCGGCAACTTGTGTAGCGGAAAATTGCATAGGCGAAAGGTATTCGGAGTTCGGCTAGTAGAGATATGATTTAAATGCGATTTGGTTATGCCGTAAGGCTTTTTCCTTTTATCACTTCAGGGATTTCTATCCTCATTAGGTGAAGTATAGTGGGGGCAATATCCGCGAGAATCCCGTTGCTCACATTTTTAATTCCTTCATCAATCACCATCACCGGAACCGGGTTGGTGGTGTGTGCTGTGTTGGGTGTGCCGTCTTCATTTACCGCAAATTCCGCATTGCCATGATCAGCAATGATGATGAACGAATATCCATTTGCGGTTCCAGTTTCTACAACTTTCTTCACGCATTCATCCGTAGTCTCAACAGCTTTAACTATTGCATCGAACACACCGGTGTGCCCCACCATATCGGGATTTGCAAAGTTCAGGCAAATAAAATCCGGGGAAGATTCTTTCATCTCAGCGCATGCCGCGTCTGCCACTTCGTTTGCACTCATATCCGGTTTCATATCGTAGGTCGCCACTTTGGGAGATGGGATCATGATGCGTTTTTCACCCGGAAAATTCTCCTCCCTTCCGCCATTGAAAAAAAAAGTGACATGCGGATATTTTTCTGTTTCAGCAATGCGCAATTGTGTTCGTCCGGATTTTGAAATTACTTCTCCCAGGGTGTTTTCAAGATGGTCTTTTTCAAATGCCGCATCAACCTTTTCAAATGAATCATCATAATTCGTCATGGTCACGTAGTGAAGATTCAGCGGGTGCATGTTGTATTCGTGATTGGCCGATTGTGTGAGCACCTGCGTGATCTCGCGACAGCGATCAGTGCGGAAGTTGAAACAAATCACTACATCATCATCCTTTATCGTTTCAACATTGCCGATGACTGAAGGAAGAATAAATTCATCGGTGATACCCTCGGAGTAATGTTGTTTTATGGCAGCTTCTGCCGAGTTGAAGTTTTTTCCCTTGCCGTGTACAAGCAGGTTGTATGCCTCACTGATCCGCTCCCATCTTTTATCCCTATCCATGGCGAAGTAGCGACCACACACAGAAACAATTCTTCCCGTTGTTTTTGTAAGGTGATTTTCCAACTCAACTAAAAAACCTTCACCGCTTTTCGGATCACAATCGCGGCCATCTGTGAATGCGTGAATGAAAACATCTTTCAGTCCGTAATGATGCGCCAAAGTGCACAGTGCTTTCAGGTGTTCGATGTGCGAATGCACTCCTCCATTACTCACCAATCCAATGAGGTGAAGATTCCTTTGTCCTGATTTTGCCTTACGCATTGATTCCACCAAAACTGGATTGTTCAAGAACGAACCATCGCGAATGGCAAGATTGATCCGCACAAGATCTTGGTAAAATATTCTTCCAGCCCCGATGTTCATGTGTCCCACTTCGCTGTTGCCCATTTGCCCATCAGGCAGTCCCACATTCTCACCATCAGTTCGCAATTCTGCATTGGGACATTGTAAATAAAGTGAATCCACAAACGGTGTGTTGGCCATGAAAATGGCGTTGCTTTTGTCCTTCTTACCATGGCCCCAGCCATCGAGAATAACGAGGCAAACTTTCTTCTTCAAGCGGTGCGGATTCAATTTGTCTGATTAGTTGGAAAACGGATTTCAAAAATAGACCCCTGCGGTTGGTTGTCGCTGATGGACACCATCGCCCCATGAATAGCAGCAATTTGTTTTACCAGGTAGAGACCAAGACCAGTGCCCTTGTGTCTGCGCACTGCCTCATCTCCTCCCCTGAAAAATTTTTCGAATACAAGAGGGCGATCTGCCCTGGGAATTCCAGAGCCATGGTCTTTCACCTGCAAAAGGAGGGCGTCCGGTACCTCTGCCAGTTCAACTTCAATCCTGGAATTGGCTGGTGAGTATTTGATTGCGTTATCCAGCAAGTTGGAAAGGAGAATATGAATCATGTGCTTATCTGCACGAATAAACAAATGATGCCCGGCACTAACGATTATCTTTCTTTCATCATGAAGTGCAACAAGTTTTCTTTTCACCTCATCCTGCACAAGTACACCCATGTTTATGGATTCGAAATGCGTCATGCCGGCATCATGATCAATTCGCGATGCCATCAGGATATTTTCAGTGAGGTCTTGAAGTCGGTCGGTTTCATGTAGTGCGTTGTTGAGTAATTGCCTGCTTTGCTCGGCACCTGGTTCTTTTCTGAGAAGTGTTTCCAGTACCAGCCGGATGGTGGCTACCGGGGTTTTCAATTCATGAGAAGTGGAAAGAAGAAATGTTTTTTCCATATCGGCCAGGCGTAATTCGCGCCTCATGTTTCGCTGGATAACGGCCACCCCTGCAATGAGTATGATTACGAACACCAATCCTTCGCCCAGCACCATTCGTAGTTTACCCTTCATTTCCTCATGAAAATCATGGCCGGCAACAGCAGACTTCATTTCATATAAGTCCTGGTTTAGCACAATGAGCACATAGCCCCACCAAACTAGCTGGAGCAGCACATAAAACACAAGGACATAGAATATCCACAATGTTCTTCGTTGTTTGGAAAGTGCGTTCATGGCGGTACAGGCGGGGCAAATAAAAAGCCCCCAAACCTTTCGGCATTGGGGGCTGGTATTTTTTACAGAAAATATTTCCCTGTTTATTCCTTGCCTTTTTCTTTACCAGGAGTGGCTGGTCTTCCTGGATCGGCAGGTCTTGCTGGTGGTTCTTTTGTGACAGGCGGACGCTGCATGCCACCACTGTTGCCGTCTACGCCCATGCCAGGCTTTTTCATCAATCTCTTTTCAAGTACAAGCCTTGTTTCGTGCAGATTCTGTGTGTTAAGCATGTATGTGGTTACTAATTTCCACCCTTGTGAGGAAGTGTAGTTTAACGCATCAGCCACGGTAGTGAATGGCATATTGCGCAGTTCGGTGAGCTGAGTTTCAAGGTCCTTGTCAGTTATCAGGTCCATGATATCGCGGCCAAAATCAACACGTATGTTGGTTTTGTTATTACTCTCGGAAACGATCATTTCAGCAAAAATGATTTCAGGAGTATAAGTCATGGTTTTAGCCATGGGGTCCTTCTGTCCTGCCGGATCTTTTGCAGGTGGAGTTGCGGCCGGTTTGGTTTGAGCCATCAGGAAAATGGGTGCGCAAACGAGCGCTGTCATAAGAATTTTTTTCATTGTTAATATTATTTTTTTGTTTGAGGACGACAAAAGTAATCTTATCAGGCCGGTTCTTCTACAAGGAAAAGTTAATGCAAATCAGCCCGGCCAGCGCAAGCAGAAATGTTCCTTCTGCAATCTTGGTTCGATAAATACAACGCCCATGTAGTAAAAATCAAGCGACAGTTGAACTCTTTCAAGTGCAATGATTTTTTTCCAGGCTTCTGTCATTTCTTTCGACCAATAGATATCATCCACCACAATTACCGCTGCATTGGAGCAAAACGGAAGTATGGCTTTGAGGTAATTGAGGGTGGGTTCGCAGCGGTGGTTTCCATCCATAAATATAAAATCAACTTCCTTCATTTCATTCAACAGCCCTGGCAACACATCGCTGAAAGAACCGCAGCGGGAATTGATGTTGAAGATTTCCAATTGACCGAAATGCTTCAGAGCCAGTTGTTGGATTTTTGGTGAGCCTTCAATTGTAAAAACTTCTCCACTTCTATTAGCACTAGCCAGGTATGCCGTGGTTAGCCCCAGACTCGTTCCCAGTTCAAGAGTGTGTTTTGGTTTGAAATGATAAGCCAACCTGAAAAGAAATTGTGCCTGCCAGTTCGGCTTCAGCGCAACATTCGCAATGGAAGAAATTTTTCTTTGGCTTTTATTTCTGGCCGATGCGCCCGCTCCCAAATCGCTGACTTCAACCGTGGTTTCCACCCTCAAAAGTGTTTCCCTTATTTCCTCAATGGCATCGAAACAGTAGTACTTGCCCGAAGGGGGAAGAACATGAGTGAGCAGATTGAACACGAAGGGCGAGTGAATGCCGTGTGTACCTTTTGCTTTAAGCTTGTGCCGGAGGTAAGAAACTATCCTGTGCAGTGAATTCACACGATGTGGTTAAATAAAAAAGGCCACCATGCTTTTAACGTGGTGGCCTCTGTTGGTGGGAGCAATAGGGTTCGAACCTATGACCCTCTGCTTGTAAGGCAGATGCTCTGAACCAGCTGAGCTATGCTCCCTTTAATTTTCAGAGGGGCGCAAATATAGACGGGCCGCAGGCCTTACCAAATTTTGAAATATCTTTTCAGTTCTTCCCTCCAGTTGAGCGCACTCATAGTTTCTTTGTCCGCTATTGTTCAATTATGGAAACCTTCCTTGCTCCCTTTACTTCCATTGACGGTTTAATCAGCCTCTTCACGCTCGTGTTGCTGGAATTGATTCTGGGTATTGACAACATCATTTTCATTGCCATCATCTGTGGCTACGTTCCCGGCAAGAAAGATCAGCGCAGGGCGCGCATAGTTGGTCTGACGCTCGCCTTGGTGGTGAGGATAATTTTACTTGGTACCATAAATTTTATTATCGGGATGAGGTACCCCCTGGAATTTCTCGACTTCCTTCCCTTTCCGGTCACCGGACGAGGACTAATACTTTTTGCCGGAGGGGTCTTTCTCATCATTAAAACTATCACCGAAATTTATCACAAGTTCAAAATTGCTGATAAGCATGAGTCAGCAAAGTCTCGCCAGATAACCCTACGACAGGCCATCATCCAGATCACATTTATTGATATTGTTTTCTCTTTTGATTCGATACTCACAGCAGTGGGTGTCACAGCAGATCATCCTAACCAGGCCGAAGCGCTTGCCATCATGGTCATAGCCGTGGTCATTGCTATGATTGGCATGTTGCTCTTTGCTCCTTACGTGAGCGGGTTCATTGAGAAATACCCAACCCTAAAGATGCTTGCACTTACATTCCTTGTGGTGATTGGAATTATCCTGGTGGCGGAGGCATTGGAGGATTCGCAATTGCTGCATTTGCCGGAGGGAGTGAACATCAAGACTTACGCTTACATAGCCCTCTTCTTCTCCTCAATTGTGGAAATGCTCAACATCCGTTTCCGGAATGTAAAAGCAAGAAGAGGAGGGGATTCACAAAACTTCGGCCACCGTGAACACTGAACCTCCGATGAAAATCAGGTCGGAAGGTTGGGCTGTGAGTTTTGCATTTTCATAAGCATCCAGCACACTTTCAAAAACACTTCCCTTCAAATTGAAAGTTGCTGCCGCTATCTGAAGTTGTTGCGCATCCATTCCTCTTGGAATATTCGCCTTGCAGAAATAGTAAATTGCCTTTACGGGAAGATGTTTAAGCATAGTGTTCATGTCTTTATCTCCCACGACACCCAGCACAAAGTGAAGGTGCACGTGTGCTGTTTCACTGATTTGCTCAAGCACAGCAAGTATTCCATCTTCGTTATGGGCAACATCGGCAATAGTCAAGGGGAGATTAGAAAGTTTTTGCCAGCGACCCATCAAGCCGGTGTTGCGAATCACTTTTGCGAATCCTGCGTTCTTGTTTTCTTCAGAAATTTTCCAGCCGAGCGATTGTAAAACATTCAATGCCTGTAGCGCAGTCTTTCTGTTTTGGGTTTGATAATTTCCTTTCAATTCACACGCAGGCGTAGTTTCAATTTGCGAAGAATGAAAAACAGCCGCCTTTTCATCTGTGGAAATTTTTTCCAAAACAAACCGTGCCTCATCCCGCATTTCACCCAGCACAACAGGAATTCCCGTTTTGATGATTCCCCCTTTTTCCAAAGCGATTTTTTCAATTGTGTCACCAAGAAGATTTACGTGGTCGAGACCGATGTTTGTAATCACCGAAACCTCCGGGGTTATGATGTTGGTGGAATCAAGCCTGCCACCAAGCCCTACCTCAATCACTGCGATGTCCACTTTTTCCTTTTCAAAAAACCAGAATGCCATTGCAACGGTGATTTCGAAAAATGATGGTGAAAGGTGTTGCCACTTTTCATTGAACTGCCGGAAGAACCAAACTACATCTTCTTTGGAAATCATTTCACCGCTCAATTTAATTCTCTCGCGAAAATCTTTGAGATGAGGTGAGGTATAGAGGCCCGTTTTGTATCCCGCCTCCTGCAACACAGAAGCAATGAGATGAGAAGTGGATCCCTTTCCATTGGTGCCAGCCACATGAACGGTCTTGAGCTTTCGCTCCGGGTTGCCCACCAGTTTCATCAGGGCAATCGTGTTATCTAATCCCGGTTTGTACGCAGCCGGCCCGATGCGATGAAACATGGGTAAGTGGTCGTAGAGGTAATGCAGAACTTCTTCGTAATTCAAATCGTGTGGAATTGAGTGCGCGAAGAAAATTGTAAAAGTGAATGGAAAGAAAAAATCCCCACAAGGGGATTTTTTACACCCTCTTATTGGAGTTTGAAGTTGAATGTCATCTCACCCTTCTGCTGCGGAGGAGCATCAGATTTAACGGAGAACTTCGCCTTTTTTGCTGCGGTTTCTGCCAACTTGAACAAGTAGTCGCTGGTTGTATTGGATTTGTTGTAGTTGCGCTTTGTGCTTACCACATTTCCATTCTTATCCACATAAATATCCAGCACAACCTTTCCGGCTTCCTCAGGATTTTCATCAAGTTTGGGCGACACTTTAATTTCTCGTCCAGAAAGATTCCAACCTCCTCCACCTCCATTTCCACCCCATGTTCCCACTCCTCCTTCCTGTCCTTCTGGATTGCCTTCATCTCCAGTGCCGGAAGTGTTTCCATCCCCTTCTCCCTTGCCAAGATTTCCTAATGCTCCGCTCAACCCATCACTCACCTTTTCGGGGTCTTTGGGTTTGTCTGTTGGTTTTGTGGGATTGGTATTCTTCGGTTTGTTATCCGTCTTTGGTGCTGTAACCGGAGATGTTTCTTCCGAAATCACCTCATTGCTTTCTGGTTCCGGCATCGGTTGCGTTTCTGCCTGCGCTGCGGCCTGGCTTTCACCAAGACCCTGCTCGAAATCTCCGAGGTCGGCAATGCTGAGTTCCATGAGGCCATCGCCCACACCATTTCCTATTCCATTTCCCAAACCACTGCCGCAGGATTTTAAGGCAAATACCAATGCCAGGATGCACAAGACATGGAAAGTTGTGGATCCAATGGCAGCCCAGTTGCGGTCTCTTGTCATTGTATTCATATCACTCTTCTTTTGACTTGGTGGCTATGTAGGGCACCCAGCCGTTTTTCTTCAGTACAGCGAAGAGTTCAATTGTTTCACCAGTGGGGACCGACCTGTCCACATTCAGTACAACCTTTTTATCAACTCTTCCTTCAAGAATTGCCTTCAAACGGAGTTCCACACTTTCTTTTTCAATTGGAACATTGTCTATCAGGAACTCCAATTCAGGCGTGATAGTGACCGTAACTGTGGCCTGGGTTGGATCTGATTTTCCTTCGGTTTGCGGCAGGTTCACCTGTAGCCCGTTCACTGCTTGTGTACTCGCCATGATGAAGAAAATGAGAAGCATAAAGATGATGTCGGACAAGGCAGACATCCCTCCTTCCACCTGTATTTTATTTTTTCTCTGAAGATTCATGACAACAATTAATTAGTGGGTTGTTCGAGAATGTCAATGAATTCTACCGCGTGTGCCTCCATCTTGTTGATGACTTTTCCCACACGGGTCACCAAGGTATTGTAGCCGATGTAAGCAATCATACCCACCAGAAGTCCAATGGCACTGGAAATCATTTTGAGGTAAAGACCTTCAGATACCGCGCTTATCTGGAGGCTTCCAACTTCAGCAATGTCGTGAAAAATGGTGATTACCCCGAACACTGTACCGAGGAACCCGAACATGGGTGCAATGGCGGCAATGATTGCGAGAATACTGAGGTTTCGTTCCATCTTGAAAACTTCAAGCTTACCGACATTCTCGATGGCTTTGCTGATGTCGTCCAATGGTTTGCCAATGCGGCTGATTCCTTTTTCCATCATACGTGCAACTGGAGTTTGCGAAGTACTGCACAGGTTTTTTGCGCTGTCGAATTTTCCCTGACCGATGTAGTCTTTGAGTTTGGCCATGAAGTTGGTTTCCTCTTTGTCGGCACGATTCAGAGCCATGCTTCGTTCAATAAAAATGTACACGGCCACGAAACTTAGAAAAAGCTGCGGTACATAAATGTACCAGCCTTTAATGAGTTGGTCCATTGTTGTGGGTTGTGGAACTTCGGGCAGGTTAATGGCAGGGGTTGTTTGCGCGGCCTGTTGCAGGCCTCCGCCAATGCTCTCTTGAAGGAAAAAAAGGATGTCCATAGTTTCAAAAAATTGGGTTTACAAATTGGGTAACAATAAATTTTCTTTTAACCGAAACCTTCGAGCAGAAGAAGTTTGCGGGGTGAACGCGAAGGTTTGCGCGATGTTGTGTTGTGATGTAAGGAGAAGTCAGATTTTATTCAAAATGTAATGTTGGTTTTGATGATAAGATAAAATGACCCCTGATTAGGATCAAAAGTGCAGGGGGCGACCGCAATACGATTGAAGAGTTATTTCAGACTTTTGAATTGAAAAACCATTGTTCCTGGTCCTTTGATTTGGTTTTTGCCGGCATCAGATATCCGGTAGCAACTTCACTTTGTCCGTTGCCTTGATGCGATCGGTGATTACACGAAATCCTTCGTGCGCATCCACCAGCTCAACTATGGTCATTGCACCAATGAGGAAGAGAAGTATTCCTGCTATTTCCTGCATATGATGAAGCAGGCGGTGATCAAAAAAGCTGTAGATGTAAAGAGGCTCTTATCCCGTTGAAGTGAGAAACCCGTTGTATCCTGAAAAATAATTAATGAGATGATCCGGAATGTCAGTCGCGCCTAAAACAAAAAGGGTCCAGCACATAACCCCCGTGATAAGCGCTGTTGCAGCCTTGTCAATTTTCAATGGATGTTCGGCTGCAATGCAGATGTAGCCGAGGATGAAAACAATGAGGATCGTGATTTCAATTAGGTCATGAAATGAGTTAGCGAAACTGATGAGGAATCACAAATTCCATCATCGGTTTCGCCAACAACTTGTCAACTTCAAAATCAACTCAATCCCTCACAATATGCACAAAGCCAGAAAAACTTTGTTGGTCCGAACGATTAAATGTCCAGTAGTAAACTCCTGAAACATTTTCGTCACCATCCCATTGGTTCTGGTAGTTGGCCGATTCATATAACAATTCTCCCCAGCGGTTGAAAATTTTGAGGTTGCTGTTCGGGTAACCTTCCAGTCCGTCAACCACAAACTGGTCATTTTCACCATCACCATTCGGAGTGAAAATGTTGGGCAGTGTTGTGGCGCATCCGCTCACATCAATTACAAGACTCACTTCGTTATCGCACAAGTCGTGAACGGTAACTGTTGTTTCTCCAACCACAATGCCATAGAAACCATAGCCTTCTATGTAATCCAGTGCATCAAGATCATAGTTGAATGTGTAGGGCAGAATACCTCCGCCAACCACGGCTATTGATGGCACTCCAATACATAGTTCGAAATCATCAATGGCCCAAAATGGTTCATCGGCCACATAAACGGAAACTGTGCTGCTTGCATTGTTGGCTGATCCGCATTCGTCAGTTACGGTTACATTATATGTCGTGGTTTCTCCAGGCGAAACATTCACCGATGAATTGTTAGTGCCCCCTGGTGTCCACTGATAGCTGAGCGAACCCGCTCCACCGCCTGCAGTGGCATTCAGTTCCACATTGTCACCAGGGCAAATTGATTGTGATGGTGTAACGCTAAGGCTTACGGGAACATTTACCACGTTAACGTTTATGAAATCGGAATCGGTGTATCCGCAGGCATCGGTAACCATCAGAGAAATGATTACATCCTCATCGGTATCCCAGGTGAAAATGCCTGATGTGCCCTCCACTTCTCCGGCTACTGACCACTGGTAACTGAAGGGCGAAAGTCCACCGAAAATTTCGGGAATAAGTGTTACATCCTGTAGGCAATTGATGCTGATACCTTGATCAAGGTCCACGTTCAGGTTGGTGGGCAGCACTTCAATTTCTATGGATGCGGTTTCCACGTTTCCGCATTCATCAACAATAGTGAGTTCCACATCGGTATTCACAGCCACCGACCCCAGCACCAGTGTGGGGTCATCATCTTCCAGCACACCATCCACGGTCCATTCGTAGATGTAGCCACCAATTCCTCCGCTCACTTCTGCGGTAATGGTTACTTGTGAAAGACAGCTCACTTCAAGGTCATCACCGATATCAATATTTATGGTTTCATCCGGGAAGGAAACGTTGAAACTGTCGAAGGCTTCTTCACCGCAATCGTCAGAAACGGTGAGCATCACCACTCCTTCCTGCGGTACTGTGCCCATTTCAATTATTTCTTCCAGCGAAACTACTGTTCCGTTGTAAGTCCATTGGTAATCATAATCACCATAACCTCCTGTGGCTTGCGCCAGTGCATACAAGTCATTGAGGCATGAAATCTCCAGATCGGGGCCGGCCTCGGCTATCAGAGTTGGGTAGTCCGGCAAACTGACCGTTACGGTTCCAAAGAATGGGGTTACGTTACAAGTATCGTACACGGTGTAGAAGTAAGTGATTTCATCCAGCGGCTCCACATAAATTCCATCGGCAATTACACCTGTGCTCCATTGTACGGAGTACAACCCGATACCTCCTGTAATTTCCGGTTGCAGCCATGTACTGTCTCCGCAATTGATTTCTACATCTTCTGTAATGGCCTGTATCGGTGGAATTTCTTCTATGTACAGCGTCCAGGCAGCGGTGTCGGATGAAATGCAGGCCACACCACTTAAAATGGTAATGAAGATGCTTTCAGTTTCTTCAATAACTGCATCACTGTATGCTTGTATTGGCAGGTTTACCGTGGATACTCCTGCTTCGAAAACAAGCGAGTCGCCCACGTACGAATAGTCCGTTCCATTTTCGGCAGTGCCTCCCACCAATATCTGAAAGGTTACCTGCATATCGCTCTGGCTTTCGGGACGGGTGAAACTGAGGTTACCAAAGGAGCATCCTTCGAACACGCTGGAGTCAGTCGGAGCGAGTTTTGGTGCTTCGAAGTTGAGTTCAAGGATGTTGCTTTCAAAACTTCCTGCTTCAATAAATACGAATGAATTCCATGACTGGTCGCCTGCATCGGCAATGGCGAGTTTGATGTGGTATGTTTCTCCACACTGGACTTGCGAGTAGGCTTGTATAGGAGTGGTGAAGCCATCGGGCTGTATGTAATAATTGCTGGTGTTGTACGGTGCCTGCGATCCATTTCCGTTGTGGATATAGTAAGCACAGAATTCGCACGGGCCATTGGTGCCGGTGCTTCCGTTGTTCAGGTTGTTGATGGTGATAGGAATGGTGGTGCCGGGAATAAGTGCAATGTTGATGGCATCGTTGGAATACACACCATCTATGCCGGGGCCGCTGAGAAAAAATCCGAAGGCATCATTAAAACCTGAGTTGGAGTACTCGGGATACTCTTCCGAACCCCAAACGAAATTGAACACAAGACTATCTCCTGTGGGGATAAAGTCGAACTGGAGCACAGAAGCATCGTTCATTGTGCCGCCTGATAAAATTGCAAGATCCACATCGCTTGCCCCGAAAGAATAACCTGTGCTGGTTGATCCGTTGTTGTTAGGTCCCTGAGCGGTGCTCACACTTCCACTGCTCATTGTCATTCCTTCTCCCAAACCCAGATTGCAACTCACACATTCGAAGGTGCCTACCTGATCGTTGTTGCCTGCGAAGGTGACATTGAAAATTTCCACATTCTCGCCCAGCAATGCCTCCACTGCTGCCACTGCATTGTCGGTGTTGTTTACATTGAGTTGTGCGTTTAAAAATGGGCTGGAAAAAATGAATGCCATCATCAAAAAAGGAAAAAGTGTAGAATTTTTTTTCATCTGTCAGACTGATTGTTGGTTAATGAATTAAGGTTGGTTGTACCTGACAACCAAATCCGCACGAAAGTATGGCTAACTGGACAAAAAGAGTAGTGATAGAAATAGTGCTGATGTTGGAAGGGATACTTTTGACGCCTATGAAGGAAATCATTAGCATACTTCAACTGACACGATACTTCAAGGTTGGGCAGGAAATTATAAAAGCGCTGGACGGAGTAAATCTTTCCATAAAGAAAAATGAATATGTAGCCTTGATGGGGCCTTCGGGATCGGGCAAATCCACACTGATGAACATTATCGGTTGCCTTGACACGCCCACTAGTGGCCAATACTTTCTTAACGGTCCCGATGTGGCGAAACTGCGCGACAACGATCTGGCTGAAATTCGCAATAAGGAAATTGGTTTCGTGTTCCAGACTTTTAATCTTCTTCCGCGATACACAGCGCTGGAAAATGTTGCGCTGCCACTTGTCTATGCCGGTATTGCAAAATCAGACAGGGAGAAACGTGCAAAAGAAGTGCTGACACAAGTGGGCCTTGCCGACAGGATGAAACACAACCCCAACGAACTTTCAGGCGGGCAACGGCAACGTGTGGCAGTAGCGCGTGCATTGGTGAATAAGCCCTCCATCATTCTTGCTGATGAGCCTACTGGAAACCTTGACACCAAAACCAGTTATGAAATAATGAATCTGTTGCAGGACATACATGATGGTGGCAACACTATTATTATAGTAACCCATGAAGAAGATATTGCGAAAATGGCGCACCGTATAGTTAGGTTGAGGGATGGTGTGGTGGAGAGCGATGTGGCAAATGTGCCCGTGAGGCAATTAGCAACTAGCGAAGGTTAAAAGGGCAAACTTGCAACGTTTGTAATTTGCATATTGCACGTTGCCTTTGGACTCCCACTCAACGCCCTGTAGGCATGTAGCTTCTCTTTTCACTCTTCAACCTCGCGGAAGCACTTTACAGCCCGGATTCCATCTCCACTGGCAGCAACCTAAACGTCTTCCGGTGACAAACACAATCTCCCACTTCCCGAATCGCCTCGCGGTGTTCCATAGTTGGATAGCCCTTGTTCTTTTTCCAGTTGTATAATGGAAATTCATCGTGTAGTTTTTTCATGACTTCATCGCGGTGGGTTTTTGCAAGAATGCTTGCAGCGGCAATACTGCGGTAGAGAGCGTCTCCTTTTATTATACATTGATGTTCAATGTCCCGGAATTTCCTAAAGCGATTTCCATCCACAATGATGTGCTGAGGTACAATTTCCAGTTTTTCCAGCGCACGATGCATGGCAAGAAATGATGCGTTCAGGATATTGATTTCGTCAATTTCCTGTTGCCACACCATACCCACGGCCCATGCCAATGATTGGGATTCAATGATGGGGCGAAGTTCATCGCGATGATGTTCTGAAAGTTGTTTGGAGTCGTTGAGCAACGGGTGAGAAAACCTCCTTGGAAGAATTACTGCTGCGGCAACCACGGGGCCTGCCAGGCAACCACGGCCGGCTTCATCGCATCCCGCTTCTATGTAATTCTTTTGAAAAAAGGGTTTGAGTCGCTTCATTGGGTTATGATAATAAAAACCATTTTAACAGATAAGCAAGTCCAAAAAGCGAGACTCCCCAAAACAAGGTGAACGCCATTCCTTTTGAAACGCTGATACCCGCAAGCGCAAAAATTCTTGCACAGAAAAACAAATACATTGCACCATTCACTATGGAGAAGATGGTCATCAGTTCAAACAAATCGGAAGTGTACCATGCTCCCATAACAAGACTTAGAATACGGCCCGTAAAAACAAACATCTGGAAAATGAAAAACTCCTTCTCTTTCCTGAATGCGATGTAAAGCACAGCAAGCGGGGCACTCACCAACCGGAAGAAATAATACACAGCCAGCAGTTCCACCACACGACCGGCATCGCCCCAAGCTTTGCCAAAAAACAACTCGTAGAGGGGACGGCCAGCCACAAACAGCACAACGGTGCACAGCAGTGAAATGGCTACCATGTTTTTAAAAACTCTCCATGTTGCATGTTTCAGTTCTTCCGGCCTTTCATCCTTCATCTCGATGGCCTTGGCCATAAACACAGAACTTACCCCAGAGCCAAGCAATCGTATCGGAAGTTCGAGCACCAGCACCGCGAAGTTGTAATAACCCACTGCGCCCAATCCAAAGCCGGTGGCGGGAAGCAGCACGGATGGAATGTTGGCTGAAATAAGATTTAAGTTGTTTCCCCAAAAGATGTAGAGCGGAAATTCCTTGTACTCTTTTGCTGTTTGTTTCAAAGCGCTCAACGAAACTTTTGTGCGAAGTGTCGTGATGCTATTGCGAACTACAAAAGCGAGATACAAAACCGGTTGAACGGTGTAGTTGAGCACAAATGTGATAAGCAGTCCGTCAGTAGTGGGTGAAATGAATTTGCCATAACAGAGGTTGAAAGATTTGTTGAACACAGAATTCACAGTGCTCCAAACGGTGGACTGTCCGAATGTTTTCTGCCGCACCGACCAGTCCATGAGAATTCTATCGAAAGCAACAAGAAAACCCACAGGGCCAATGAGGTAAATCCACCAACCCAGAACTTCGGTATTCATCCATCGCATGATGGTGTTGCCGGCCACTATGCTTAACAGGAAAAAAAACAGGCACACAGCACATGTGATGTAAACAGTGAGCTTAAGCAATGCAGTGAACTTTGCTTCTTCGCGCGGTAGTGAAAATGCAAACGAGTATCCCGCAGTGGCAAGGCCGCCCACTGTTACTGCATAAAAATTGAACACTCCGAACAGTCCATACACATCAGGGTCATCATAGATACGTGTAAGTATGGGAAAGAAAATAAACTGGATGAGTATGGCCAATCCCGACCCCGAAAACATGTACGCGGAATTCTGCACGAACGAGCCGCGCATTTTCAGGGAGCGCATGATTTCAGAGTATGAGTTAGCCAGTTTTTTCATTCCGTGAGCTACCTGATAATCATTTCCTGGTAGAAGATGTTTGATCCATCAGTTTCTCAATGGAATTCCAAAGCAAGTCTGCTGTGCGTTGCCATGAAAAATTATTCATCCTCACATTTCCTTTTGCAATCAAATCTGCACGAAGACTTATATCCGAATAAACACTATTCATTGCGCCAGAAATTTCATCCACAGAAAACGGGTTGACAAGAAGTGCAGCATCGCCTGACACTTCAGGCATGGATGTCATGTTTGAAGTGATTACGGGAACCCCGCAATGGAATGCCTCCACAATAGGAATTCCAAATCCTTCGAAGTAACTCACATAAACGAGCGCAAGTGAGGAGGCAAGAACATGGTGAAGTTCCACGGCATCCAATCTTCCGGTAAAAATGACATCGTTCTTGTGCTGCATTTCATTGTAAGCAGATTCTATTTCATTGCTTACCCAATACTTGTTTCCAACCACCACAAGTTTGATTTTTGATTCCGTAGAATTTTTAAACCTGTCGAATGCAGGAAGTATTCTCTGCAAATTCTTGCGGGGAAGAATGGAACTCACGAATACAAAATACTCTTCCCCTCCAGAGTATTCCATACGCACTTCAAATTTTATTTTTTCATCCAGCGCATGAAAGTTTTCATTCGCGCCATTGTACACCACATCAATTTTATCAAGCGGCACCTTGTATTGCTCATGAATATCCTGTTTGCTGAATTCGCTAACTGTTGCAATGCGTTTTGCCTTTTTTGCAAGCAGTGGAGAATTTTTTCGCAGGTAGCTGGAATGAACTTTAGGAATGCCCTTCGGATAATGTTCGAAATTCAAATCATGAATCACCATCAATTGCGGAACATCAGTTCGTAAAGAACCAAGTGGTCCGGGAGAAATAAAAACATCAGCACCAATTTTCTTTAGCGCACGCGGCACCATGTAGTCATACCAGATTCGAAACAAAATGGGGTGGCGCGCCTGCGGAGGAATGACATGGGGAATTACATTTTTTGAGAAGATGAATTCATCGCTGTACTTCCTGTCGAACAGGAAATGAAATTCATGTTCAGGATGTTGCTGCACGATTCTCTTGAATGATTCATAGGTGAACCACCCGATGCCATCAAGTTTGTTATGGAGCAGAAGTCTGGTGCTGACTGCAATTTTCATTATCGCGGCTAATCTCCATCAAAGCGCTGTCTGTCGCAAATTGACCCTGCTATCTTGCCCGCCATGCGCAGGACGTTCGTATCGAACCTGATTCTCATCGTTGCACTTAACCTTCTTGTAAAACCCTTTTACCTGCTGGTGGTGGAAGCGGAAATTCAGAACAGGGTGGGGGCAGAGAATTTCGGGAATTATTTCGCGCTCATCAATTTTTCTTTTCTCCTCAACATCATTCTCGACCTGGGCATCACCAACTGGAATACACGGAATCTTGCGCAGAACAATCAAGTTCTTCAAAAACATTTTTCACACATCATCTCATTGCGTTTGTTACTTGCGGGAGCATTTGCCATTGTAGTTCTTGCAGTGGGTTTGATTCTCAACTACAGCATGCATCAATTCGAAATTCTTGCGGTGCTTGCTTTCAACCAGGTGTTGGCTTCGGGTGTTCTCTATCTCCGTTCAAACCTTTCCGCACTGCATTTATTTAGGCAGGACAGTATCGTGTCGGTTCTCGACCGGTTTATCCTGGTACTTGCCATGGGCGCCCTTCTATGGGGAGGGATTTTCGGAACAGAAAGTTTCAGCGTGGAGTGGCTGGTGTGGGGCCAAACTTTTGCTTATGGCATTACCATGATAGTTGGTTTTGTGTTGGTGAAAAGAAATGTTGCTGCTGTAAAAATTTCTTTCGACCGTGTTTTTAATCGTGCCGTGCTCAAACAGAGTTTTCCTTATGCCCTTCTCATTTTCCTGAGCATGATTGCCTACCGCGTTGATGCCGTGATGTTGGAACGAATGCAGGGAGCCGAAGAAGCAGGCATCTACGCTATGGGTTTCCGATTCTACGAAGCCTTCAATATGATTGCGTTTCTCTTTGCCGGATTGTTGCTCCCAATTTTTTCAAGAATGCTCAGCAGGAAAGAAAATGTTGCACAGCTCACAACTCTTGCTTTCAGGATTCTTTTCAGCGGAGTGCTCATCGTGTGTTCGTTGTGTTTTTTTCTTGCCGGATTTATTCTTGAAACAGTGTATGACCTGCATATCGCGGAAGCGCTTCCCGCGTTCCAAATGCTCATGATCGGTGTGATATTTTTTTCGCTGCAATATGTTTTCGGAACCTTGCTAACTGCAAATGGCGATTTGAAAATTTTAATCCGCATTGCAACTTTAGCAATGTTCATGAGCATTCTTATCAATTTTATTTTCATTCCGCTTTGGGGTGCATTGGGTGCTGCTTATGCAAATTGCATTACCCAATTCATTGCGCTGGCTGCACAAATTTTATTTGTTTCCACCCGTTTCCGTTGGTCGTTGCAATGGCCAATCATTGCTTCCACAGTGTTGTATGCTACAGGAGTAATATTTTTTTCAAGGCTCATCACAATAAACATAGAGTCCCCTTTGTTCGGTGCTTCCATTGTTTGCACCACCGGCATCGCCTGGGCATTCGTCACCCGGATGTTCAGCCTTCGACAATTCATGCAGTTAGTGCGCAGTGTCCTGTGAAAATAGAATCATTTTTTGCCCTGGTACCAAAAATTTATATCGAGTCCGAAGCGAAAAGTTTTGATTCAATGAATTTTATGAAGCCTCCAATAGCGTGAAATACTTTTAACCCCGAAAATCTTTCCATACCAAATTATGTCAGACAAAAAAGACTCCGAAGGCCATAGCCTTGAATCATCGAACCTGCTGGTGATGCTTTTCAAATGGCGCAAGCCCATCATCATCATCTGTGCAGCCGCAGCTATTATTTCTGCCGGTGCAGCACTCATGATTGAAGAAAAATTCAAATCCACCGTGGTGATGTATGCTGTGCCGCAGAATTCATTCGGGGAACAATTGCTGGAAGATGTGAAGAAAGAAGACGTGCTGGCATTTGGGGAAGAAGAAGATGCGGAGCGTTTGCTTCAAATCATCAACTCTGATCGCATTCGCAACCGCATCATTGATTCCTTCGACCTGTGGACTGCGTACGAAATACCTCGCGATGCAAAAGGAGCCAACGTACTTATGGGTAAGGAGTACGACACCAACGTGTCGTCCCGCCTCACGAAACTTGGATCTGTTGAAGTGCAGGTAATGGACAAACAAGCTGTGCGCGCCCGCGACATGGCCAACAAAATTTCCGAGCTGGCCGACACGGTGAGCAACCAACTGAAAAATGAACGCGCGATGCAGGCCTTCCAGTATGCCGATGTTTCATACAAAAACCTGCTGGATGAAATCAAACTGCTGGAGGATTCCATGGATGCTCTCCGCAGAATTGGTGTTTATGATTACATCACCCAAATTGAAGGACTGAACGAACAATACGCCACAGCACTTGCCAAAGGAATGGGCAAATTCGCGGAGCAACTCAAAGCGAAAATGGATACCCTTTCGCAATATGGAAATGCCTATACAAAACTTGAAACAAAAATTGAAAGCACCTACGAAAGAGAGGCCATTCTTAGCAAACGCCACGAGCTGATGAAGATTGACGTGGGATCGAAACTGCCCTCGAAATACACGGTGAATGCCGCCACGGAATCCGACAAGAAAGCCTATCCCGTGCGCTGGCTTATCGTTGCCACGAGTACTGCATCGGCATTTGTGTTTGCATTTATTTTCCTGCTGGTGTGGGACAGTTTCATACGCCTGCGCACTTCGGGTCGCATCTGATTTACTTTTTCACTCGTGTTGGCGACATTTCCAATTACACAGCGCTGGCTTTACATCGCATCGGGAATTTTCCTGGCGGTTGCCGGTATTTCCATCTGGATGGAATTTTATTACGCCCTTTTGTTTCCGCTTGCCGTGGTGTTTTTATGGGCTGCATTTTTCCGGCTGGAAGAATTGATGTTGTTCATCGTTTTCTGTGTTCCATTTTCTATCAACCTTGAGGAATTGGAGTTGGGCGGAGTGGGAATGTACCTGCCCACCGAACCGCTTATGGTGGGTGTATTGCTTATTGCCATTTTCAAATTGCTGTCGGGGAAAAGCATTGACAAAAGAATTTTTACCCACCCTGTTTCGTACGTGGTGTATGCATATCTGGTGTGGATTGCGCTCACCTGCATCACGAGCGAATACCCGTTGGTATCACTAAAATTCCTGCTGGCGAAACTGTGGTTCATCGTTCCGTTTTATTTCCTTGCCACGCACATTTTTCGCGATGAAAAAAAAATGCGGTGGTTCCAAATACTCTACCTCATCTCGCTTTTCGGTGTGGTGATTTACACAGTGACACGACATGCAGGATATGGATTCGACAAGACTTCAGCACACTGGGTGATGGAGCCTCTTTTCAAAGACCACACAAGTTATGGTGCAGTGCTGGCCATGTTTTTTCCGGTGCTCGTTGGTTTACTGGTAGTGAAAAGAATGCACTTGTTGTTGCGCGTGTTTCTGTACATCGGCTTCATGATTCTTGTAACCGGAATTATTTTCTCCTACACACGCGCTGCGTGGTTAAGCATCATAGGTGCCGGCTGTGTGCTTGCACTTATGCTGCTCAAGATTTCGCTGCGCACCATTGTGGCATCTGTCGTGGTGGTGAGTGCGTTTTTGTACATCGGGTGGGAAGACATACAAGTGGGTCTGGAAGGAAACAAACAGGAATCGAGTGACAGGCTGGAGGAACACATCACTTCTGTTTCCAATGTTTCGAGTGATGCCTCAAATCTTGAGCGGCTGAACCGCTGGTATTGCGCCATGGAAATGTTTAAGGAAAGGCCAGTATTCGGATGGGGGCCTGGCACGTATCAGTTTGTTTATGCACCCTTCCAGCGTGCAAAAGACCGCACCATCATAAGCACCAACCAGGGCGATGGCGGCAATGCACACAGCGAATACCTGGGGCCGCTTTCAGAACAAGGTGTGCCGGGAATGGTGATAATGATTGTGCTTGTGCTCACGGTGTGCAGTCTTGCATTCCGGTTGTTTTATACGTTACGCGATAGTCAGATGAAGATTTTGGTGGCGTCCGTTTTTCTGGGCCTCATGACTTATTTCATCCACGGAACGCTGAACAATTATCTGGACACGGACAAAGCATCGGTTCCGTTCTGGGGATTTATTGCGATGCTGGTGGCGGTGGATTTATTCCATTCGAAGAGGTCTGTTACCACTTGAAATAGCAGGCTTTCCTTGTTCTTTCCGCCTTTAAGAGCTCTCATCCAAAAGCTATCTGGCTGAAATACTGTACGTTTAACGTGCCACAAGAGGTATTGGCGGGGAATACTTCCCGTTTAACGTGTGTCAAGAGGTATTGGCGGGGAATACTTCACGTTTAACGTGTGTCAAGAAGTATTGGCGGGGAATACTTCACGTTTAACGTGTGTCAAGAAGTATTGGCGGGGAATACTTCACGTTTAACGTGTGTCAAGAAGTATTGGGCGGGAATACTGCATATTGACTTGCCATCACTATGGAGTGGGTGATGTTTTGAGAATCCGGGGGACTTTCTCTCAGAAAAACCCTCACCTCATCACCACAACTTTCTCCACACTTGTTTTCCCGTGCTGTGAGATCACAACAAAGTAAGTTCCCTCTGCAAAATTTCGTGCATCAAGGGGTTTGCATCAACAAGGAAAGTACTCGTAAATGTCTTTGCGATGACTGTAGGTGATTATCGTTACGCTGTCTCCGTCAAAACTCAACCCTATACGATACTGACCAAACCGGATACGGTAAAAGGATTTGTGCCCGGCCATTTTCCTGATGTTTCTTACTTGGGACAAGACTTTTGCACGCTCGGCTTCAAGTATCAAAGATTTTATCTCGGACAGAACAAACGGATTGCGTTCCTTTTTCAGTTTGCGCAGAAAATTCTTATCGAAAAGAACCTTCATTTTTTCAGTGCTTTCATCACACTTTCCCTGCTTACCAAAATTCCCGTGCGTTCCTTTTGCATCATGTTGCCAAAGGCTTTGTCGAGTTGTTCCTCATACTCGTCCAGGGAGGTGATGCTGATGTCCCTGATGTTTTCAAGGAACACCCTCAATGCTTTACCCGTGGTACTTCGTTCGTTTATTTCAACTACGTATTTGGCCATTTCCTTTGTTTCTACAAATCTACTATGCCGACATATTTATGAGGCAAGTCTCCTGAGGCTGTCTCTAAAACCAGTTGTCTCACGCGAAGGCGCACAGACGCAATGATTCTTTTTCTGATCAACAATCAATTTTCTTTGCGTCTTTGAGCCATTGTGTGAGATTTTTACCTCACCTCATCACCACAACTTTCTCCACACTTGTTTTCCCGTGCTGTGAGATCACCACAAAGTAAGTTCCCTCTGCAAAATTTCGTGCATCAATTGTGGCGTTGTCGTCCAATTGTCCTTTCACTACAAACTTACCTGAGGTGGTGAAAATTTCGTAAGAAGAATTGGATGAGATAGATTCAACGTGAATAAACTGAGAAGCAGGATTTGGATAGATGGACACACCTGCATTTTCATTTTCGGCAATGCCCACAGTGGTGAGCGCGGTCACATCAATCGTTTGCACGGAACGCGCAAAAGTTGATGCAATGATGAGCGACTGGTCGTAATTGAATTCAATATCGAACACCGGCATCATGGGCATGTTGGTGCCAAGGCGCGTCCAGTTGTTGCCGCTGTTCTGGGTATAATACACACCATCATCGGTAGCTGCGAAAATCACGTTCTCCATTTCGGCTGGCACAAGCACATCATTCACCGCCATCTGCGGAAGGTCACCGCTGATGTTCGTCCATGTGCCTCCATTGTCGGTTGACATGTGAATGTGCGGAATGTTTTCATTGTCGCGGTAGCCGCTGTGTGTCACATAAACTGTGTTTTCATCATTGGGCGATGCCATAACCTGTGTGACATATCGCTCCGGCAAACCATCGGTGATGTTGTTCCAATTGTTTCCACCGTTGGTGGTCACCCACACATTGCCATCGGCTGTTCCCGCATAAAGTATTTCCGGATTGAGTGGAGATTCGGAAAGCGTGATGATCGTGTGTACGTATTCAAACCACTCATCAAGACCATCTGAAAGATCATCGCTGATGGGTTCCCAAATACCAAAGGGCGCGTTCTCCATTTTATACACGCGCTGCGATGCACAATACATACGCTGGTTATCGAAGGCGCTCATCACAAGCGGCATGTCCCATGGGAAGCGGTCTTCAGGAAGGAGGCCGGTTGAAAAATCTTCCCACCACCACTCATCTTCATACGCCCATGCGAGTCCACCGTATTGTGTTTCGCAATAAACAATTCCGTTGTCGCCATCAATGCGCGCCTGGAAACCATCACCACCATAGATGCGCTCCCAATTATTTATTGTAGAGTTGTTGCCGCGCGATGTTCCGTTGTCTTGCACACCGGTCCAATACTCGCCATAGCTGCTGGGATGTTCGATGGTGTGGTAACATTGATTCACTGCAATATTGTCAATGTCGGTCCACGTGGTGCAATTGTCATCGGTGCGATAGATGCCACCATCCGTACACAACACGAACGAATCACCATCAATAAATTCCATGTAATGCGAATCGGCATGAACCGCATACTCCCACCACGGTGGTGCCATTAGCGTCCAGTTCGCGCCACCATCGGAAGTTGTGTAACTGTCCACTCCCAATAAATAAATCTGGTAAGGATTTTCCGGGTTGATGAAAATTTTTCCGAAGTACCACCCGAAACCGCTGTACACACTTTGGTCAAGATTTTCGATGTTGAGTGCGCTCCAGTTTTCACCACCATCTATGGTTCGATAAACTCCCTGCACATAGTATGAAGTGTCGGCAACAACGCTATACAAAATATCCGGATCGTTTTGATAGACCGCCAATCCAATACGGCTGAGTTCACCCGTGGGAAGTCCGGTGGTGAGTTGTGTCCATGAAGTGCCGCCATCAATTGTTTTCCAGATTTTGCAGTCTGTTCCTTCTGCCACCACTTCGTTGTTAGTGCGGATGCGGTTGTAAGATGCGGCATAAAGAATTTCCGGATACGCACCGTTCATCACCAAATCAATCACACCTGCTTCATCGCTTATGAAAAGAGTTTGCGACCATGTATCACCTCCGTCAATGGATTTGTAGAGACCTCGATTTTCATCACGGTCGAAAGGATTTCCCATAGTGCCTGCGTAAATCACATCGCTGTTGTTAGGCGCAATGAGGATTTTAGAAATCACATATTGTTCGCTCAGGCCTTTGTGCGTCCAGGTAGCTCCCGCATCATCACTCACATAAATTCCATCGCCCACATAACAATATCCGCTGATGTTCATGTCGCCTGTTCCCGCCCAAATGCGATTGGGATTGTTCGCATCAATTGCAATTGCACCGATGGCAAGGAAAGGTTGATCATCAAAAACCGGCAGCCATGTATCGCCACCATTTGTTGTTTTGAAAATGCCTCCTGTTGCGGCACCGGCATACATCACTTCCGCATTGGTTGGATGAATGGCAATGCAGTTAAATCTTCCGCCAATATTTCCGGGACCCTCCACAGTCCATTCTTCTTCATCGCGCTGGCCGGCAACATTCATGAGTCTTCGGTGTGCATCAACATTGGCGTTGCGATATGCAGCTATGTCGAATTCTTTATCGGGATAAGATCGCATGAGAAGTTGCCACTCCGCAGGAGCCAGAAGTTTTTTCGCTTCATCTTTTTTGTTGGCGGGTTTTGAATCATCGCCACAACCAGCAACCATCAGCGAAATGAAGAACAGAAAAAAGAAATCCTTCATGATTGGAATTTTTTCAAAACTAGTGGAAATGAACAATGGTTATGCTGACGAAAAACCTACGAACACACCGTACCTCTTTACGAGCCGGGTTATCTTCGCACCATCAATTTCCCCGTTACATGTCGGCTATAGAAATACGCAACACGCTGCACCAGTTCATTGACAAAACCGCGAACACGGATTTGCTGCAATGGATTAGTTCGGTATTGAAAGAGAGTGAATCGGTTTACCATCTGACACCGGAAGAACGCAGCGCAGTGGAAGAATCTATGAGTGAATATGCGCAGGGCAATGTGCAGGAAAATGATGATGTGATTAAAGAGACCAATCAATGGCTAGACGAATTCGATGGACAGACCGATCCAAAAAACAGAGGCGCGAAATCCTAGAATTTTTTGTTCGCAGAAACGGAACGACAGCCTATAGTGGTAGGCTCTCCCGAATTTTCAGAAAAAGCTTGAACTCATTTCACGTTTCCCTATGGCCAGCACGGCCACCGATTTTTCAGGTGTCAGAAAAACGCTCTACAGGGATTACTTCCTTTTTTTCATTTTCAATGATGAGGAAATTGTGGTGCTAGCACTGTTCGATACCAGACGCAATCCAGATTCAATGAAAGATGTTTTGGGTGTTTGATGGAAGGACTGCAAAGTCCCCGAGAGTTGCCTTTTTAATCTCAAAAAAACCTGCAACTCAACAACGCAACATCATCAGTGTATGGCATGTCGCCTTTGAACTGGTTCAAAGCTGTGATGATGGCATTGTTGATGTCGGTAATGTTTTTTGCATAGTTCGCGAGCACGGTTTGTTCAAGCCGCTCAATCCCGAATTCCTCAAGGTTGGCGTTTTCAGGCTCAACCAAACCATCAGTGTAACAAACCACAGTGGAATTGGCAGCCAGTTTCAATTCACCCATGGCAATTTTCGGAATTTCGTCAAACATGCCGAGGCCAATTGAACCCAGCTTGAGTAATTGGGTGTAGCCATGATCATCCGCCAGCACAGGTGGATTGTGCCCGCAATTGATGTATTGCAACATTCGCGTTGACTTGTTGTAAGTCGCAAGAAAAAGCGTGATGTATTTCTCACCCATCGCACTGTGCATCACCTGTTCATTCAATTCCTCCACCAGGCTTACCAGGTCGGTACGCTGGTACGAAAAAATGGAACGCAGGTAGGCCTGGAAGTTGGCCATAAGAAAGGCTGCGCTCACCCCTTTGCCACTCACATCGGCCATGCAGAACATGACTTCATCTTTATTCAGTTCAACAAAATCATAATAGTCGCCACCCACTTGCTGGTGTGATTTATAAAATGAGGCTGCCTCGTAAAATTCGTTTTTGGGAAGATGCGTTGGAAGAAGAATAGCCTGCATTTCAGCCGCGAGTTCCAGTTCCCGTTTCACCTGCGCCTGGCGCAAACTTTCCTGCTGGAGTTGCCGGTTCTCAATAGCCACCACCAACACATTGGTGAGGGTCTGGATGAACTTCATGTGCTTGATGACAGGAGAAATTTTCATTCCCTCTTCCACATCGCCCACCAGCAAATAAGCTATTGGTTTTTCTTCATGCAAGATGGGGATGACAATATCAAAAGATTCCTGCCTCAATTTTACCTCTGATGATTGTGTGAAGAATTTTTCATCGGCAACATCAGGAATATCACCTTCGGCAATTCCGTATTTCAGGAGGCAGGACCAGTTGTCTTCTTTGGTAAACAAAACCAGTTTTTCGATGCTGAGATTTTCGCGTAATACTTTTTCATATTGCATCAGCAATTCCTCCACCTTGAGGTTGGCGTTGATGGCGAGCGTAATATCAAGCAAAGCATTCAGCTTGAAATCGCGCTGCTGTATCTTTTCTATGAGGCGGGTGCTTTGGGTAAACATGGGATACGGATCATACGGGATAATAAAAGTATCACAGAGGGTGCAAATTTGATTTTATGTCTTGGCAACAAAAACGAAGAACATCAGAGGTTCAATTTTCCAATGATCTCCGGAATTTTCCGGATCATGGCAAGTTCGCGAAATTTCTCACGAGCCTCTTCTGCCGGGCTGCCAAAGTAAGTTTTTCCTGGCTCCAGATCCTTTGAAATTCCAGATTGTCCCAAAACTACTGCACCCTTACCAATATGCACATTGCTAACAACGCCTACTTGCCCCCACAATATCACATCTTCATCAATGGTTACACAGCCTGCCAGACCAACCTGTGCAGCAAACAAACAGTTCCTTCCAATCAATGTATCGTGACCTACATGAACGTGATCATCCATTTTTGTTCCGGCCCCGATGCGCGTTTCGGCACTCACTCCTTTATCTATTGAGCACAATGCACCTATTTCCACATGGTCTTCAATCACCACATTTCCGCAACTGTGCATTTTTTCGCGACCTTCAGGACGTGTTTTGTAATAAAAGGCATCGGCACCGATTACACTATTTGCATGTATGATGACGTTATCACCAATCCACGTGCGATCGTAAATCACCACTCCGGGATAGATGATACATCCTTTACCGATGTGTACATCATTCCCGATAACAGCGGACGGATGAATTCGCGAACCTTCACTCACCACCGAATTTTCTCCCACGTTTTTCTCCGACATTTTCCATGGTGAAAAATGTTTTGTCAGTTTGTTGTAATCGCGAAAAGGATCATCGGAAAAGATGAGTGACTTGCCTTCGGGGGCTGTCACTTTTTGATTGATGAGAATGGTGGTGGCTGCACAGCTCAATGCCTTATCGTAATACTTAGGGTGATCCACAAAAACTAAATCACCTTTTATCACACGATGAATTTCATTGATACCAGAAACCGGAAAAACAGGATCGCCCTCATACTCACAACCGATGATGGCCGCAATTTGAGAAAGTGTTTTTGGAGGGTCGAGTGTCATTGAGTTAAAGTTTGCTCCCAATAGTTATCGGGATTGCAAATGAAAGTGAAACAATCAGTCTCAACCTTGAATGCAAAGACACTGAGGATGAGAAGAATTTTTTCTCCGCGTCTTTTGCGTCTCCGCGTGAGAATTTTTTGTTGCGGGGAAATTACTTCTTCACACGCTCGTGATATCCTCCCGTGGTGGTGTCCACACGAATGGTATCGCCCTCATTGATGAAGAGGGGCACACGCACTTCCACACCGATATCAAGCTTGGCAGGTTTCAGGGCATTGTTTGCCGTATCACCGCGCACACCAGGTTCTGTGTACATCACATCGTATTCCACATAGGCAGGCAGGTCGCAACTCATGGGGCTGTCATCTTCGGTATTGAACATCACAATGCACTTCATTCCTTCTTTCAAAAATTTTGGGGCATTAATCATTACCTCCGGAATTGAAATCTGCTCGAAATCATCGAGATTCATAAAGTTGTAATTGTCATCTTTGTAGAGGAACTGATACTCCCGGGTTTCTATGCGCACAACGTCAATCTTTATTCCCGAGTTGAAGGTGTGATCCACCGTTTTGCCGTTGTGCAGGTTCTTGAGTTTGGTGCGAACGAAGGCGGGGCCTTTGCCGGGTTTCACATGAAGGAACTCCACCACCTTCCAGATGTGGGTATCCATTTTGAAACATAAACCGTTCGAAATGTCTGCTGTAGTTGCCATGGAATGAATTTTTTAAGCGGGCGCGAATATAGGAGGGCTGCATGGGTGGGCTGCTGGCCTCAATCTTCCTTGTAAATCCTCGCCTCGCCCATCTCACCTGCTCTCCTCCATCCGCGATACATCCCTTCAGAATTAAACGGCAGACAAATATTTCCGGATGCATCAATAGCAATAAATCCGCCTTCGCCACCGAGTTTCACTAGTTTTTCATTAATGACCAACTGACTCGCTTCTTGCAACGACATGCCCCCGTATTCCATCAAACAACTAACATCATACGCCACCACAGCGCGAATGAAAAACTCGCCATGACCAGTGCATGAAACTGCACAGGTTTTGTTGTTGGCATAAGTGCCAGCGCCAATAATTGGTGTGTCACCAATTCGTCCCCACTGCTTATTGGTCATGCCTCCTGTGGAGGTGGCAGCTGCAAGATTGCCGTTCGCGTCCAAAGCCACTGCGCCTACTGTACCGAATTTTTTTTCACCGCTATGATCCAATTGAATTGTGTTTTCTTCCTTCGCCTTCAACAGTTGCTGATGACGGTGTTCGGTGTTGAAATAACTTTTAGGTTGAAACGAGAGATTTTGTTTTCGCGCAAAAACTTCCGCTCCTTCTCCGCACAACATCACATGCTCGCTGTGTTCCATCACCGCACGCGCAAGTGAAATTGGATTCTGCACTGAACGCACGATGGCAACCGCACCAGCCGCAAGCGTATCGCCACCCATGATGGATGCATCCATTTCATGATGGCCCTCATGCGTAAAAACAGAACCGCGACCGGCATTGAACAGGGGACAGTTTTCAAGTGACATCACGGCAGATTCCACTGCATCGAGCGATGCACCACCTCTTTCGAGAACAGCATATCCAATATTGAGTGCTTCGTGCAATGCATTTGTGTATTCGGTTTCTTTACCGGGCGTCATGCTCGTGCGTGAAATAGTTCCCGCACCTCCGTGTATGGCAATTGTAAATTTTTTCATCGTATGTGTTTCAGAATTTCTTCCTCTGTTCTCAAAATAATTTTCTCCCATGTCATTTCTTTTACTCTTTGCAAAGAATGGTTTCTTTTCTGATTCAGCCCAGCGCCATCTAATTCAATCGCGGACATAAGCGCAGTTTTTAGTTCTTGGGCATTTCCAGGTGCAATCAACCAGCCGTTTTCACCACTCACTTGAAGTGGCACGGCACCCACATCCGTTGCAATCACAGCAAGTCCGCGTGCCATTCCCTCCATTATCACGTTGGGCATTCCTTCGCTGTGAGATGGTGTTACCAGCACCTGGCACTTGTCCATCACTTGTTGTATTTCATCTCTTGCCGTCAGTTGGCCGTGATAAGTAATCTGATCAGATTTGATACGCGCACTGTGAGGTACCGGTCCGATGAATTGAAATTGAAATTCTAATTTTCCTATCAGTTGGCTCAATGCTTCATTGAGTTCTGCAATTCCTTTTCTCCTTTCATTCCGTCCGATGAAAAGAAATTGAATAGGTTTGGATAGTGGAGTGATTGCCTTCGCAATCCATGAGGATTCAATGCCTGTGGGAATTTCAATAATCTGTTCGCTATTCACCCCGATGCTTTCAATCAGCGAAGTGATTTTTCCACCATACGAAAAAACATAATCCGCGTTGAGGTTATTCCACCTGGTTGGGCCACGAAGCATCCAGTGTTGCAACCGCGATTTGAAATCTGCAGCTTGCTGAAACATTTCGTAGCCATGAAATTTTATTCCAATGGGTGGAAATTTCTCTCCTTTCGATTTGCGATGAAGAAAATGCCACGCAGCAAATCCTTTAGCATAAATGAAATCGAATTTCGGGAGTTCTTGTTTCAATTGCGTGTACATGCTGCGCGAAAAGAGATAAGATTCGTTGATGTAATGCCCGGGAAGCCAACCGCCTTTTGGAAACCGCAAACACACACTGTTAAAATGGTGCGAAGAATCAAGGCCAAGGCTTTGCCTCACTTCGTGTAAGGGCGGGGTGAGATAACCATCGTGCACACAATGAGCAAGTGTGACATAATGCCCTCGCAATGCAAGAAATTTCGCGAGGTAGTGCGAATGTTTTTGCATACCGCCAACAACAAAAGGAAATACACCATCTGTGAGCAAAAGAATTTTCATGTGTTGTGGGGCTCCATATTTTTCTTACTCATAATAATCGCATTTGCACGGTCAAGAATTTTTTCAGCCACATGGTCCCATGTGAAACGTTTCATCACTTTACGATTAAAATTTTCTGCGAGTTTATTTCGGAGCGATTCATCATCGAGCAATTTCAAAAGTGCATTCAATAATTCCTCATCATCTCCAATCAGTATCCCATCCTCACCATTTACCATCACATCCTTCACCGGACCATTGTCCGGTGCAATCACGGCTTTGCCCATGGCAGCATATTCAAAAATTTTTACTGGTGAACCGTACCAGTTGGAACGCGCCATCACTGCAATATCCATGAGTGCAATGTGTGTGTAAACTTCTTCGTGCGGAACATTGCCGGTGAATTTCACTTTGTGTTCCAATTCATTCACGGCAACAAATTGCTTTAATTCATTCAAACCGACACCATCGCCCACTATTAAAAGTTTGATGCTTCGCTTGTCAGATTTTTTCATCAGTTCATTAAACGCATGAACGAGTTTGTCCACTCCGTGATAAGGGAAAATGGATCCGACAAAACCAATTACGGTTGTGCCTATATCAATACCAAGTTGCAGGCGAAGCACATCAACTTTCGTGGCATCAGCATTAGCGCGATCAGGATTAATTGCATTCGGAATCACCAGGATCTTCGATGCAGAACCGGGATTGATTTTCAAAAGATATTCTTTCAGCACAGTTGAAACTACAACCACTGCATCGGCCATTTCCACTTGTTGTTTCTCAGCCTGTCTTGCCTTTGAAATGAACAATGAATTTCCTTCCATCGAAATTTTTTCTTCCGGATAAGGTGCATTGATTTCGATGATGTGCGGAATGGAAAATTGTTTTGCAATTCTTGAACAGTCAGTCATCAAATAGTTTCCGCGTTCATAGATGAAATCTGGTTTTTCTTTTTCGATTAGTGCGGCCAATCGCTGCACAGCTTGTTTGTCAAATTGCAAGAGTTTGAAATCTTTTATGGTTTGCCACAACACGCCAGGTAAAGCTTTTTTCAGATATATTTTGTAGGGCGATTTGCGAATTTTAGCCTGATTTAATTCAGCAATTTCTTCCCCACCCATTATCTGTTTCGTTACGATGTGTCCTTGCTTTTCAAAAGCGCGGATTACCTCCCGCATGTGCGTTCCCGGCCCGCTGAGGGCAGCAAGGTTAAGGTTAGGATGTCCACTGTAGTAGAGAATTTTCAATGGCCGGAAAATAGTTTCTTGATTCGATCCGCTATTGGAAAGCCGAGCAACTTGTGCAGTCTGATGTAATTTTTTCCACTGACTTTGCTAACCACCGGGTTAAAATCATTTTTCAAAACTTCAACATAAAAGGAAAGAGCAACTTCAGGTGCGTGCGGATAAACCGTGCGCACTAAATCGAAGAAGGCTTGTTTGAATTCCGTTTGATGACTTGTGAAATATGCGTCTCCTGTTTCATCAAGAAATTTCATGATGTCAGCACGAAGACGCAAGTATCGGCTCCATCGGGGGGGCGGATCAACTTGTGAAATTTGACCATGTGGCCTATCGCGAACAATGGTCAATGCTTCTTCTTGGGAAACAAACCGTGCACCCGATTTCATCATCCGAAACATCAGGTCGTACTCCTGGCTGCTTTGCATTTCTTCATCCCATGCCCCCGCAGCCAGCACATCTTGCCTGATAAGGAGAAGAGATGAAGTGACGCCAAACCGGGTGTTGAATAAACCAGTCCACTGATTACTGTCAGGGATAAAATTCGTTTCGGTTCCCGTTGTGGCAAGGCGAACAAATCCTCCGGCAACGTTGGCTCCATTGTTTTGGTTTGAAAATTCCAGTTGGTGGCTGATCTTGCTTTTCTTAAGTACATCATCAGCATCAAGAAACTGGATACACTCGCCCGATGAAATTTTAATGCCTTTGTTTCTCGCAGCACAAGCTCCTTTTTTTTCTTCGTGTGTTATAAAGACAAGGCTGCATTCTTTTTTTAATTGCTCAAGAATGTCAATTGTGTTGTCGGTGGAACCATTGTCCACGCAAATGATTTCCGAAACAAAATCCTGGTTGTCGGGCATCACCGAGCGCACCGCATCAGCAATATATTCACTGACATTGAAGCAGGGAATGATAACGGAAACTCTAGGGTTATCGGCTGAAAATGCTTGTCTTGCCAACTCATTCATTGTTGAAATGTTTAGCCATGATCTAGATTGCTGCCAGAGGAATCAATGGAATTCATGACGGATTGATCAGTGAATCGGCTGCGTATATTTTGGATAAGCATGAAATCGGTAACCCGAAATTTTGTTCGTGGAAAAAAACTCATCAGTGCTTTGTGTACATGCCGATAAAATTTTGGAACTCATCGTCTCCAGCGAATTGAAACAGATATTTTGCAGAGTACTGTCCTCAATTGGGAAGCCCGGAATTCCATAGTTGCCGATAAGTGTTTTAAATCCGCAGAACAGCCGCTCAAAAACAATTGTGCTGAATGCAGCAACAGCAATATCCACTATTTCAAAACTGTGCGCAGTGGCAATTCCTTTTGCAGCAAACGAAAATCTGGTGGAGTGCAAATGTTTCGAGTAGAAATCCTGTGTGTCGTTCCATCTCTTTTCATTCCGCTCACGCGGATGCGGAAAAACAATGAGCGAATACCCGGGATTATTTTTCATAAAGACTGCCAAGTGATTCAGTAAATTGAGTTCGGCATCACCTATGTTTAATCCATCGGAAGCATGATCATCGGCCTGCCGGATCCAGGCTCCGTGGGAGTAAAATCCAATTGTCTTTTGCGGAGTTGCAAGAGGTGATGCGGAATAACGATGGATGTAAGTGTAGGCGCGTTCAGGTCCCCACATCAATACTTTGGAAGTGCGGATACTCTCGCGGTACAATGCATATTCCTCATTGTGATAGGATGAACTGAAAGCAACTTCGTCACTAATCATTATCCGGTTGTGGGTGGACAGCGGGCCGCTGCTAGGAATTTTCGTTACCTGTATTTCATGTTGGCGACAAAGGAGCGAAATGAGGTTGCTATCCAATTCGTAGGGCAAAAAGTTGTACACATGTTTTATTTTTTTTTTCCTTAACCAGAAAAGCAACAGGGCAGTATCGGCAGTTTCGCGAATCAGCAGCGCAATATTGGTGCGATTAGGTTCAGTGATGCATCGAAATGCAAAAGGCATTGAGAACCAAAACCATTTCCACCAGAACACGAATTTTCCGGGAGCAGAAACTTCAGGCCATTCAGTTTTGGCCAGGTACCATCCTATTTTTTTCCCGGTCTCAAATTCTATGTAGTTGACGATTACTTCCTGGCTTGCCATGAAGCCGCCCAGCACCACAGAAGAACTTGCCTGCTCCAATTGTTGGGTTGCGGACTTCCGTGCGAAAATATTTTTTGTGGTTCTCTTTAATTCACGAAAACCAATCCATTTGTCGTGCGATGCTTCTGCGGTAAGTTGGTAAGTAACGTTGTGAAGGAGGCATTGCTTTACCAGCCATTCATTGCTAGCCTCACCGGATACTGGAGACCGGGCATCGAGAATTTTTTTCAGAAGGCCAATGACAATTTTTAGATCGTTAAGCAATGCTCTCGCGGTTGAATAAATTTCTTGTGGTACAAACTCACTTGTCCAATCCTATCGCCTTGCGGATCCTTTCGAATTCAAATGCCGTTTGTTTTATTTCTGCAAGGTCGTCCATGTTCATGGCACCAAGATGTGCTTTTTCGGTTTCGTATTGAAAAGATTTCCTAAGTGTAAAGTGTTTCTCAAGATACTGCGCCCCATGGGCCGATGCGAAAAGTGCACCTGCATTGCCAAGTGTATGATCGCTGATGCCGTGGAAAAGTGAATTGGAAAAGTCGGGCATCTGGAATTCATCTACTCGTGTGGGATATTTCATTACACAATAGAGGTAAATGGAATGATCGTATTTCTTCACTTCTCCCGTATCCAGGTCGCTGGGAATGGAGACAAAGGTTGGTTTTTTATACGACATTATCTTCTTGACCAATTCCGGGGATTCGCGGTGCATTCGTGCTGCGACTTTGAGGTAGGGCAGGTCGAGATCAATGCACCATTCTAACCTGTCGAGAGTAAAGGGTGTTGCAAAAAGCGGGATGCGAAGGGTTAGCGCATAATCGTTCAGCCGTTTCAATCCGTCTTTGGAAAGTTCGAGATAGGCTCTTTCTGCCCCGAATTGTGTCGCAGTGTAAAGTTGAATCTTTACAGCATCGGCACCAGCCATTTTGCTTTGCAATATCATTTGTTCGGCAACCTCAAGACTGCCACTGTGCTGCGGAAAAATTTCTGAAATAATAAACATAGGATTGAATAAGGCGGGCTAAAGTAAGATGTGCGCATAAGGCTGATGTATTCAAGGCATTCCGAGTACTTTTGAATCCCTTCAATCTATTTTTTTATCATGACCAAAACTGACATCGAATCGTATTTCAACTCAGAGAAAAGCGAAAGCATGATTTTTATGATTGTTGCTGTGGCGGCAATATTGTGCGCTATTTTTTTTCTGGTAATGAAGAAACCTGCATTTACAGGTGCGGCCATTCCACTACTTGTTGTCGGTGCCATCCACTTTGCAGTTGGGTTTTCTGTTTACCGCAGCAGCGACCGGCAGCGCACGGATGTTTCATATAGTCAGGACATGGCTCCGGGGAAAATCAGGGAAGAAGAATTGCCGCGCATGGAAAAAGTCATGAAATATTTTGTGGTGTTAAGATGGGTAGAAATAACACTGGCCATTGCGGGCATCGCGTTATTTTTTGTTTTCCGCGAGCAAAAAAACTTTTGGTTTGGGTTGGGAATTGCGCTGGCTATGGAAGCGTTGTTTTCGCTTGGTGCCGATTATTTTGCGGAGAAGCGCGGTAAAGAATACCAGGAAAAACTAAGCGGTTTCGTTGAGCGTTTCAAATCGTGATCTCACGGCTTGATGAATGCCGGAGTTCGCACCACATTGCTTTCATTGAGTGAACGATCCACAATATGTATTTCGAATCGAGCTGTATCGAATTCGCTTTCCAGCCAATACCCATAGTTGCCGCGCATGGTAATTTCCAATTCGCCCTGTTGCGCTTTTTCTTGCCCGGTAGGCATAACCCAGGGCACACGGTAGTAAAATGCAATCTGGTTGAACGGCAGGAATGGAATAAGCGGAAGATGCACCCATTGCCCATTCTGCAATTCATAGTATTCGCAATAGAGATTGTAATAAGCCATGCATTGTGAACAGTAAGTGCCGGAGGTGTCGGCAGCGGTTAAACCAAAGTTGCCATCGCCATCAGTAAAATTGAGGATGAGTTTGGCAGAATCATCGGAGTAGCGGAGAAACTCACCAAACTCCAGTGCAGGTTCATCAGGAAATTCATTTGGCTTCAAGCATGAAACAAGGGATAGTGCTGTGAGTGCTGATATAAAAAAAATACAGTTTTTCATCCTTCCAAAATTAGTTCAATTTTGCCTGCAAAGTGATACCCCGTTCGAATCTTATTTTTTCCATCAACAGCCAGGAATCGTTTAACCAACATGCGCTTGATTTATTTCATTACCAAGCTGAAAAAAATCAGGTGTACCGGAATTATGTTCTCGCGCTTGGCATCGTTCCAAATGAAGTTGTTCATTGCGGACAAATTCCCTTTTTACCCATTTCTTTTTTCAAAACTCATGAAGTGAAGTGCGGTGACTTTGCTCCTGAAAAGATTTTTACCAGCAGTGGAACTTCTGGCCAAAGCACAAGTTCTCATTGGATAAAACACCTTTCTGTTTGCAGAAATTCATTGACTGAGGCCTTCAGGAAATTTTATGGTGAACCTTCACAATGGTGCATTCTGGCATTGCTGCCATCGTACATGGAACGCAGCGGTTCATCGCTTATTTACATGGTAGATGAACTGATGAAAATGAGTGAACATCCAATGAACGGTTTTTTCCTGGATAATTTAGATCAACTGCATTCACGATTGTATAAGCTGGAAAGCGCAGGACAAAAAACACTGCTCATCGGGGTCACGTTTGCGCTGATGGATTTTGCGGAAAAATATCCTGGTAAGTTGAATCAAACTTTGATGATGGAAACCGGTGGTATGAAGGGAAGGAGGGAAGAATTGACACGCGAAGAGGTTCATACACTCCTGAACAAGTCTTTCGGTCTTCCATCCGTCCACAGCGAGTATGGAATGACAGAACTGTTGAGCCAAGCCTACTCTCGTGGCAATGGGCTTTTCCAATGTCCGCCCTGGATGCAGGTTTCCATTCGCGATGTCACCGATCCTTTTTCCCCGGTTCAAACAGGAAAAACAGGAGGAATCAATGTGATGGATCTAGCCAACAAAGATTCCTGCGCATTTGTAGCCACCGATGACCTCGGCAGATTGAACCCTGATGGAAATTTCGAAGTGCTTGGGCGCTTCGATCATGCTGATGTTCGCGGATGTAATCTTTTGGTGGTCTGAAAATTTTTATTCACCTGAAAGGCAACCGCAGTGGTACACCACCAGTCTTAGTTGGGCATTGCGATTTTTTGCAATGCCGAAAGGTTTGGCTGGCCCTCAATACCGGTCAAGATTTCATAATTTCCTAAACAAATGCAGCGCGATCCTGGCAGGGGTCGCGCTCCATTTTCAGCCGATTCTACTTTGTCTTGATTATTCCGCTTTGAGCAGGAAATAATTTTTCTTTCCGCGTTGAAGAAGGATATAGCGACCGTTGAGCAAATCGCTCGCTGTAATGATGCGACTCATTTCCACTTTCGATTTGTTGACGGAGATAGAATTTTCCTGTAATGCCCTGCGAGCTTCACCGTTGGAAGGCATGAAGCCCGGGCTTACCAACGTTTCAATAATGCCCAGCCCCGTTTCAATTTCGGACTTTGCAATGGTTCCCTGTGGCACTCCTTCAAAAATATCCAGTAGGTCTTGCTCCGATATTTTTCTCAAATCTTCTTCCGCTGATTTACCAAAAAGAATGTCGGAAGCAGAGACGGCAGTTTGATAATCTTCCATTGAATGAACCCGAGTTGTAATGTCCTGCGCAAGCGATTTTTGAAGAATTCGTTGGCCAGGATCCTTAGCGTGTTCTGTTTCCAGGTTTTCAATTTCATCTTTTGATTTCAACGTAAAAATCCGGATATATGAAGCCACGTCAGTATCACTTGCATTAAGCCAGAACTGGTAGAATTTATAGGGTGATGTGCGTTTTGCATCCAGCCAAACGTTGCCGCCTTCTGTTTTGCCAAACTTGGTTCCATCGGATTTTTTAATGAGTGGAGTAGTGAGCGCCTTAGCCTCACCACCATCCTTCCGCCTGATCAGTTCAGTACCGGTTACAATGTTTCCCCACTGGTCGCTTCCGCCCATTTGAAGCACGACTCCGTGATTCTTCCAGAGGTAATAAAAATCGTAACCCTGCACGAGCTGGTAACTGAATTCGGTAAATGACATTCCACTTTCGAGGCGACTTTTTACGCTGTCTTTTGCCATCATGTAGTTGACCGAAATGTGTTTTCCAACATCGCGTATGAAATCAAGGAACCGGATTTCTTTGAACCAATCAAAATTGTTAACCAGTTGGGCTGAGTTATTTCCTGAATGGAAATCCAGAAATTTTTCCAGTTGTTTTTTTTGGCATTCCTGGTTGTGCCGCAGTTCATCTTCACCTAAAAGATTTCTCTCGGCTGACTTTCCTGAAGGGTCGCCCACCATTCCTGTAGCTCCACCAATCAAAGCAATGGGTTGGTGCCCGCATTGCTGAAAGTGGAGGAGCGTCATGATTTGCACCATGTTTCCCACACCCAGCGAATCAGCGGTGGGATCGAATCCGATATAGCCTCTCACCATTTGCCGGTTGAGCAGATCTTCAGTGCCCGGCATCACATCGTGCAGCATTCCACGCCATTTCAGTTCTTCAATAAAGTTTTTCAAGAGAGATTTTTTTTGGTGCGCAAAAATAGAATTCACTTTAGAGCACGTCAGTCAACTCTTCCAGCCGGAGAGCGCGCGATCCTTTGACCAGTATGGTGTAGTACTTAAGTTCGGATACTAGCAGGAATTCTTTTGCTTCAGCATTGCTTGAAAATGAAGAGAAGGAAAATTTGCTCCTCAATGAAAAGAAAATTTCACCAACAGTTATTCCGTTGAGCTGAAGTTGCACAGCCAGTTCAAGAATTCGCTGGTGCTCTCTGGTTTCTTCTTCACCCAATTCAAGCATGTCTCCAATAATGAAAAATTTTTTCCCCGGTTGTCGGGAAAGATTCACCAGCGCATTTTCCATGCTGGAAGGGTTGGCGTTGTAGGCATCGAGGATCAGGAGGTTGTGTGCTGTCTTTTTAAGTTGCGAGCGTTGGTTATCGGGAGTGTATTCTGCAATGGCTTCAGCAATTTTTTCTGTATCAATTCCGAAATGAATACCCACCGCTATTGCCGATGCAATGTTGTACAAATTGTAGGCACCGGCAAGATGTGTGGCTACTTCTGTGGGCACAAATTTTTTGGCGATGAATTCAAAAGAGAGCGTTGGAGTTTCTGAAGTGATGCGGAGCGAAAATTGGGGGCAGTGGAATCCGTATTCGATGCGGTTCATGCCATCCGAAACTTCGCATAGGTTCGCTAGTTCTGTGTTTACGATAACTTTTCCTCCGGTTACATTTACAAAATCATACAATTCCCTTTTACCTTTCTTAACTCCTTCTAAACCACCAAATCCTTCAAGGTGTGCTTTACCGATGTTGGTAATCAACCCTAAATCAGGTTCTGCAATTTCGCACAACTGTCGGATTTCTCCCTGGTGGTTGGCACCCATTTCAATTACAGCAAACTCGGTATCTGCCGGCATGGACAACAAGGTGAGAGGAACACCAAAGTGGTTATTAAAGTTTCCTTTTGTCGCATGAACCCTAAATCTTTTTTTGAGGACATCCCGGACTAATTCTTTGGTGGTAGTTTTTCCATTGCTGCCCGTTATGGCGAGCACTGGGATGGAGAATGCTTTGCGAAATTGGTTGGCTAGCTCCTGAAGAGCAACCAATGAATTTTCAACTTTCACTATTCGGGTATCCTTCAAATGAATATCCTCATCCACAACAACCATGACTGCTCCTGCTTCCAGCGCCTGTCCCGCAAAGTGGTTGCCGTTGAAATTTTCGCCCTTCAGGGCAAAAAAAATCGCGCCTTGCGAAATATTGCGGGTGTCGGTTGTAACTGTTTTTGATTTCAGGAACTGTTCAAAAATTTTGGCGACTGGCATGGGTCGAAAATAGAAAACCCTCCGGGCATCAAGCCGTGAGGGTTTTTCTTTTTATTATTGAAAATAATTTTTGTTATTGAACACCACCTAATCCCACTGGACTACCCACGCGGGTCATGGCACAGCGGAAACCAATCATGGCACTGGACCTGCGCTCGTCCAGGTATCTGCGGGTTCCTGGAACGGTGAAGTAGGCGCGGTCGCCCCAACTGCCGCCTTTGTAAACGCGGGCGCGGTTGTTTATGAGTGTGGTTGTTCCCCACTCGTACATGCGGTTAGCGTCAGTCTCAAAAGATGGGTCGTAGTAAAATATGCTGGACTGGAAATCACCGTCACGATAATCCATATTGTCGGCAATGCGGTAATTCCTGCGGTCAATATTTTCTTCTGCTGTAACATCACGCATTTTCACTCCACCGGGCGCTGCAATGATGTAGTCTGCAATGCCATCTCGTAAATCGGGTGCAATGGGGCTTTCCGATTCGGTGATCTCATCCATCATGGCTTGCATGTATTCGGTCATGGCTTCATCTATCTGGCGCTCCTTCACTTTTTCGCGTGCCTGTTCAAGAAGGTTTTGACAAGTCTCAAGTAAAGTGATATCGGCTTCGGTGAGTTTGCCTTCCGTTCTTGAAGTGTATTCTTTCAAGAAATAAGCAACACCATCAAGATCGTATTTGTTGTAATCATATTTATCAGCAATACTTCCGTCACCATTCATCACTTTGGTTTCATACACGTTACCACGGTATGGGCGGAATTCATTTTTGTCCTCAGGTGAAAGTGGGCGGTAAACATCCATCACCCATTCTGATACATTGCCGGCCATGTTGTACAATCCGTAATCATTGGGCGGATAGGCAAACACCGGTGCAGTTACGTCCGCATTGTCATTGAGGTATCCCGCCACTCCCATATAGTCGCCCTGACCCCGCACAAAGTTGGCGCGAATAGTTCCAAAGAATTTTCCACCATTGTCATCATTTCTTACGTAATGGCCATTCCATGGATAATACTTGCGTTCTGTAATCAATTCCTGAAACGAATTGCCAATCATTCCCCATGCAGCATATTCCCATTCAGCCTCGGTGGGCAGGCGATAACGCGGAAGTAAAATTCCATCTTCCATCCTCACGTTCCGGTAACCGGTGCTGCTCTTTGGATTCATATCCAGAATGCCATCAGCCGCTTTTTCAGCCGGTTCATATTGTCCGGCCAAATAAGAGTCAGTATTGAAATGTTCTTCATCAAGTTGAGCGGTTGGGCTGTGAATGAAGAGGCCTTCGCGAATGAGGATGATTTCATTCACCCTGTCTGTGCGCCATGCACAAAAGTCATTGGCCTGAAGCCAACTGACGCCTACCACAGGATAGTCCTGGTAAGCCGGATGGCGCAGGTAGTATTCAACATAGGGGTCCATGAACGACATCTTTTCTCTCCATACCAGTGTATCTGGCAAAGCGCGGTTAACCAGTTCGGGATAGCTTTCACCATAAACAAGACCGAGCCAGTGCAAATAGTCCAGCCAATACTGGTTAGTGACTTCGGTTTCGTCCATGTAAAATGATGAAACGGTGACCGTTCTTGGGATGTTGTCCCAGGAATACATCACATCATCCTCCACACGTCCCATTGTAAATCTTCCTCCTTCCACAAGCACCAGACCGGGGCCGGTTTCCTGTTCCAGGTAGGGCATCCGCTGGTATCCTCCGCTTTCTTTATCATTGTAGGACCAGCCGGTGGCACCGGAACGTTCCTTGCCGCAGGATGCAAGCATGGACACAAGTGCGATGAGTGGCAGCACACGCATTGTTACTTTTATTGACTTCATGATTTCCTGTATTTAGGGGTTGTTTTTTCTTTTGTCAAAAGGATGGGCAGGAAACAACCCTGCGCACTCTTCGTGGTGTTTTACAATCAAACTGAATGGTCAGCGATACTTCATGCGAACCTCCGGTGGCGGGAGTAAGTTCGGAAATTGTAACATCGTAACTGTAACCGAACTTTATCACATCGCTCTGCAATCCTATAGTGCCAATAAATGAGTCCCTGTACTTAGGACCGAAGAGCAATCCCCTGAACCAAACCCCGCCTACGAGCGGGCCTTTCTTTACGTACACACCAAGATTAAGTTGTTGGAACTCTCCCTGGCGCCTGTACAAAACATTGGGGCTAACGGACGACTCTGAATGTTTATTGCGTTTCTCGATGGGAATAATTACACCGGCATGTCCCGTCCATTTCATGGGCAACCGGCTTGTTCCCACAATCAGTGATTCGTTAGGTTCGTTGAGGTGGTGAACGGCAAAGCCACCATATACCTGATCGCTGAAGCCAAGAAGACCGGCAGAGAAATCCACATTGGAAACTTTGCCGCCACGGGGAATATCCTGTGTTTCGTAGATAAATCCTTTGCGTGGATCAATCATATCTCCAAAGGTGAGTTTGTCCCAATCCAACTTTTTCTGGAAGTAAGTGGCCTGAAGCCCGGCCTTCATCGAGAATTTTCTGGAAATGGGTTGCTGGTAGGAATAAATTCCACTGATGGTGGTAGTGGTGAGTGTGCTTTCGGCCGCACGGTCATTGAGCAGAATGAGACCAAGACCGCCCTGGATGCTCTGCACGTGCTGGTCGTAACTGGCGCTGGTAGTCACAAATGTGCCTGTGAGTGATGGCCACTGATTCCGGTAGTTCATAACCAAGCGAGGACACCTAACTGATCCAGCAAATGCGGGATTTAGATAGATGGGATTGGCATAGAACTGTGTGAATTCCGGGTCTTGTGCTCTGGCTTCGGGGGCTGCAATTCCAATAAAAAAGAGGATAATAGCAAGTAGGTGTATTCGTTTTTTCATAAGAAGTGTTCGTTGGTTGTTAGGGGGCTGAAAAGAGTGAGCAAGTATAACACATTCCTTTTTTTTGGTTGAAATGCAATAAACAGACTTGTTGCATGTTAGGGGCGTTGCTTTTCACCTTTGTATCCACATTTAATATGATGATCAAAACTAAAATTTTTTGCCTGCTCGCCTCGTGGTTTTCATTAACCCTTGCAGCGCAACAGGCTAATGAATTCCAGATTGATTTCAATTGGAACTCATCCGTTTCCGCTTTTGGTTCATCGCCTTTCGAGTTTGAAGGTTGCGTGTTGGATGATGAAAAGAACGGAATTCCATACTTCACTAAAAGTTTTTTTACTGAAAAAGGCGTGACGGGTTTCACAACCACCATTGCACCAGGAGCAGTTGAAACAGTAAACGATGAAATTGACCAGGACAGGCGAGAGCATCTCACATCGGAATTCCAAGTGTCTTGCAGGCAAACCAACGGAGGTAAACAAAGTTTCGGGATACTCGAAATTGTTCCCCTTAGGTTGAATCGCCTATCAGGCCAGGTAGAACGTTTGTTGGATTGTACCGTGAATATTTCGCCCAATAAAAATTCGGTCAAAAAAAGAAAAGCGCTTGACTTTGCACAAAACTCAGTGCTGGCAGAAGGCACCTGGTACAAAATGGCAATTCACAAAGACGGCATTTACAGGATAGACAAAGCATTTCTGGAAGAACTGGGAATTGATGCCGAAGCACTGAATTTGCATCAATTCAACATCTATGGCAACGGGGGCGAACAACTTCCATTCTCCAATCTTGCACCACGGCCTGATGATCTCGAACCCAATTCAATTTTTGTTTCAACCCAGAACGAAACTTTAGGCAACACCGACTATATCCTTTTTTATGGAAAAGGTGCTGATAGGTGGCAAAGAGACTCGGACATCTTTGTTCATGAGAAACATTTTTACTCGGATTCGGCCTACTATTTTATTCGAACGGATGATGTAGTGGAACATCGCATCCAGGGAGCTGCGCTTTCTGAATTTCCTGCCACCCACACAGTGACAAAATTCCAGGATTACCAGTTTGTGGAAAGTGACCTATATAATCTTGTAAAATCGGGTCGCGAATTTTATGGGGAAGAATTTGACCTCAACACTTCCGCTACATATTCATTTAGTTTTCCAAACATCACCACAGATAATGCAACGGTGGAGGTGAAAGTTGCTGCAAGATCAATAGGAGGATCTAGTTCATTTCTTGTTTCCGCGGGGGGCGAATCAATTGAATTGGTTCCCGCAGCAGTTACTGAAAGCGCTACCGGTTGGGTAGCTCGTGAAGCCTCCGGCACTATCGCGTTCGCAGGTGCAAATTCAAACCTTCAGGTGGCACTGGATTTTACAAAAGAAAATCCTGAAGCCATAGGTTGGCTCGATTACATCAGGGTGAATGCCACCCGCAATCTCCAGATGGCCGGCAGCCAGATGATTTTTCGCGATACCATTTCCGAGGGACCAGGCAACATAGGGCTATTCCAAATTTTACAGGCACCTGCATCGCTTCAGGTTTGGGACATCACGGACCACAATACTCCTCAATTGGTACCGCATACTTTAAGTGGTTCCACTGCTGAATTTAAAGTGGCAACAGATGTCTTGCGCGAATTCAGCGCATTTTCGAGTTCAGGAAATTATACTCCCACAGCAATGGGAGGTGTGGAGAACCAAAATCTTCATGCCCTTCAAGATGTTGACCTGATGATAGTATGTGCACCGCGCTTGCTGGGCGCAGCCGAAGAACTTGCCATCCTGCATGAAGAGGACGGAAAGTCCGTGGTGCTGGTTACCGCACAACAGGTTTTTAATGAATTCTCCAGCGGCAATCCTGACGTCACTGCAATTAAGATGTTGATGAAAATGTTGTACGACAGAGGGGACGGTGACCCAGAAAAACAGCCAGAAAATCTGCTGTTGTTTGGTGACGGAAGCATTTACAACAAAGGCACAATTGCTAACTCATCAAACAATGTCATCACGTTTCAATCGGCTAATTCGCTGCTGCCCATTGGCTCCTATGTGAGTGATGATTATTTTGTTTTTCTGGGTGATGATGATAACGAAGACATACAAGACAAACTGGATTGTGGAGTAGGAAGAATTCCAGCAAGCAGCACTTCCGAAGCGTTCGAGTACGTGAACAAAGTGAGACGCTACATGGCAGAAAATACTTCGGATGCGGGTGGAGCCTCTTGTCTGGGAGATCAAAACCAAACTCCCTACGGCCCATGGCGCAACACCATTGTTTTTATTTCCGATGATCAGGATGGTAACAGCAGTGCGTTTGAAGATGAACATATGGATCATGCAGAAATTCATTCGGATACCATTTATAATGAATACAATGATTATGATGTGGTGAAACTTTACATGGATGCCTTTAAACAGGAATCAACTCCAGGGGGAGAGCGTTACCCGGAAGGCGAAGAGGCCATACGGCAACGTGTGCAAAATGGTGCGCTGATAGTTACTTACACCGGACATGGAGGCGAACGCGGCTGGGCTCATGAACGTATTCTCGACATTTCCACTATCCAGAATTGGACGAACATCAATCGTCTGCCCGTTTTCCTCACTGCCACTTGTGAGCTGGCAAGATTTGATGATGCGGAATTCAGCTCAGCAGGTGAAGAGTTGGTAATGAATCCTAACGGAGGAGCCATTGCCATGCTCACCACCACTCGTATTGTTTATTCGGGCTCCAACCTGAAACTCGGCAGAGGTTTTTTCAATTATGCACTGGAAGACCGTTCCATGCCCGACCTGACGCTTGGTGAAATAAACATGTTGACCAAAAACTGGGTGGATAGCAGCGACTCAAATAAGAGGAGCTTTACTTTGCTTGGGGATCCTGCTTTGCGCATTGCCTACCCGAAAAGGGAAGTGTACACCACCGAAATAAATGGACACGCTGTTACTAATTACGTGGACACACTGAAGGCATTGCAGGAAGTGGAAATGAAGGGATATGTGGGGGACTCTGATGGCAATGTGCTCACGGGATTTTCGGGATTTGTTTACCCCACGGTGTACGATAAACGCACCCAAGTTACCACGTTGAACAATGACCAAACTGTTGATGTAGCAGGGGTGTTCTACGATTACAATCTGTTCAACAAAATCATTTATAAAGGAAAGGCGAGTGTAACCAATGGCCTGTTCTCGTTCAAGTTCGTTGTTCCTTACGACATCAACTTTTCGATTGACACGGCGCGGGTAAGCTATTATGCAGTGGCTGGCAACCTGGATGGCCACGGTCATTCACAACGATTCAAGATTGGCGGAACACTGGCCGGAGCGGAGCTTAACACCGTGGGGCCGGAACTGGAATTATTCATCAACGACACGTCTTTTGTGTCAGGCGGCATTACCCACGAAAGCCCCATCCTTCTTGCAAAACTGCGCGATGATAACGGCATTAACACGGTGGGCAATGGCATTGGCCACGATCTGCAGGCTATATTGGATGGTGATGGCCAGAATCCGATAGTACTGAATGACTATTACGAGTCCGATCTCAACACTTACAAGAGTGGTGAGATTCGTTATCAGCTAAACAAACTCTCCGAAGGCACACATAACATGAAAGTAAAAGTGTGGGACGTGCACAACAACAGTTCTGAAAACGACATTGAATTTGTGGTGGCATCTTCTGCTGAACTTGCGCTTGAACATGTGTTGAACTATCCGAATCCTTTCACTACACACACCGAGTTTTTTTTCGAACACAACCAGGCCTGTAGTATGCTTGATGTCCGCATCCAGGTTTTTACAGTGAGTGGAAAACTGGTGAAGACCCTGGAAGAACAGGTACATACAGAAGGTTTCCGAAGCCAGCCTATTGCCTGGGATGGCCGTGATGATTTCGGTGACAAGATTGGAAGAGGTGTGTACGTTTATCGTGTGGAAGTACGCTCTGATCTTGGCGCCAAAGCTGAACAATTTGAAAAACTCGTTATACTTAACTGATAAAACCAAAGCCCATGAACGACCGTATATTTGACGTCCTTTTGAAAATTCAATTCATGCGTCTATCAAAACAAACCTTAGCCATTTGCCTGTTTTTGGCCCCGGTTGCATCTTTTGCCCAGGTGAATGCAACAGATAGTCCGGCCCAACAGGCCCAGCTCAACACTATTACCACTGCAGTGCCTTTCCTGCAAATTGCCCCAGATTCGCGCTGCGGTGCGATGGGCGATGCAGGTGTGGCGGTATCGCCTGATGCCAACAGCGGCTTTTGGAATCCTGCAAAACTTGCATTTATCAAAACAGACATGGAGGCATCACTTTCTTACGCTCCGTGGTTGCGCGCACTTGTAAATGATATGAGCCTTGCTTACTTAAGCGTAACTAAAAAACTGAACAAACGCCAGGCATTTGCCGGATCGCTTCGCTACTTCACTCTTGGTAACATAACATTTACCGATGAAAGCGGCCAGGTAATCCGTGATTTCAAACCTGCCGAATGGGCACTTGATGCCTCGTTCGGACAACAATTCACCGATAAATTTTCCGGTGGTATAAGCACCCGGTTTGTGAATTCGAACCTTACAGGTGGCACCAATGTGCTGGGTGCCGATTCGAAACCGGGGCGATCAGTGGCTGCGGATGTGGCACTTTTCTATTCTAATGATGACATTAAGCTTGGAAAAAAAGATGGCGTGTGGAGTTTAGGGATGAACATTTCAAACATTGGCGCCAAGATGCGTTACACGAATACTGATGAGCGCGATTTTATTCCCGCAAACCTGAAACTGGGAACGGCATTGACCACCATGCTGGACGAATACAACGCACTCACCTTTGCTCTCGACTTTAATAAATTGCTTGTACCCACACCACCGCGATACGCTGACAATGGCACCGACTCAGTGCTTTATGGCATTGACCCCAATGTGGGTGTAGCGACAGGAATTGTCCAATCGTTTTACGATGCTCCCGGCAACTTGGACAACGATGGAAACTACGTTTCAGGAAGTGCATTTGTGGAAGAGTTGCGCGAGGTGAACATAAGTGGTGGCATGGAATACATGTACACCGATCAGTTTGCTTTCCGCACCGGATATTTCTACGAGCACTACACCAAAGGCAACCGCCAATTCATTACCCTGGGTGCCGGCCTTCGCTACGAGGTGATTACCATTGACATGTCGTACCTCATAAGCACTACACAAAATAATCCGTTGGCCAACACATTGCGGTTTACGCTGCGTTTAGCGCTGGATGGAAATAGTGGGGGAAATGGTGGTGAAGAAGGAATACCCACTGAATAAATATTTCCACTCAAGAATTTCATTACCCCTGGAAAAATTCAGGGGTTTTTTGTTTTTGATGATATTCAGCTAAGCTCCATACATCCCCTTCTTCCTTTGGGTCTGATGTGTTTATAGTCAACATATTTTTCAAGTGTCATTTGGCTGAGGCTGGATTTTGTTTCCTGATGAAACATCTTTGCGCACTATGAATTTGAGAATTGGTTTTGGTTATGATGTGCACCCGTTGATTCAGGGTCGCGAGCTTTGGCTGGGCGGTGTGAACATTCCACACACGAAAGGATCACTTGGCCATAGCGATGCCGATGTGTTGCTTCATGCCATTTGTGATGCGCTGCTTGGTGCAACAGGCCTGCGGGATATTGGCCACCATTTTCCCGATACTTCTCCGCATTGGAAAGATGCCGATTCAAAAATTCTTCTGCAAAAAACAATGGTGTTGCTGCACGAAGCCGGATGGAAAATCGGGAACATTGACTGCACTCTTCTTCTTGAAAAACCCAAAATTGCCCCCTACCGCGATGCCATGATTGAAGCCATTGCAAAGGCAGCATCCATTTCTTCCAATCAAATTTCGATTAAAGCAACGACCAACGAAGGGCTTGGCTTTGTAGGAAAGGAAGAAGGTGTGGCGGCTTATGCGGTGGCAATAGTTTATAGCTAAGATGCGGGCAAGAGACCACCACGGGTTGGCTCCTTTAAAGGGTTGTGTCATTTACCAGAACTTCATTTTCCAGTTGTCTGGAATTGTCGATTTGCGCATACGGCCAATTTATCATCGGCTCAAAAGAAGAATCGAAGCGCAGCTCTGTATTGCATTCACCGCTTACAAGGTCTACAAAGAATTCGAACATCAACTCCGTGAGAAGAAATCAGGCCACTCAGCGCTCCATTTATAGCATACACTTCAAAATGCCTCTATCTGGAAAACAAATCATACTTACATACGCCAAGCAGGAAGACCAGCAAATACTGAATTTGTTATAAGTTGAAAGTGTCCCATTGCGTAAAACGGGAGGCCATTCGAGCATGAGTTTTACCTATTCCTCCAGTACCGATGTAATTCGATTGCCCTACTTTAAACTTCAATCTCACCCTGCATAAAAGCAACAGCCTGACCGCTAATTTCCACACGCTGACCCAGATCTTTGCAGAGCAAATGGCCTACGCGCCATGAAATCTGAATAGCAGTGAGTTCCTTCTTATTGAGAGTGTTCGACCAATAAGGAATAAGCGAAGTGTGGGCTGAACCAGTCACCGGGTCTTCATCAATTCCCAACTGGGGCGCAAAAAATCGTGACACGAAATCAGAGTTTTTTCCTGGAGCGGTGCATATCACTCCTCGAGAATCAAGCCGGGCCACTTCCCGAAAATCGGGAGTCAATTCGCTCACTTCCTTTTCGTTTTGATAGACAAACATAAAGTCTGTTTTGCCCTTGAATATTTTTTGGGGTTTGATATTAAATGCATGGGCGAGATGTTCGGTCACCAACAATTCCTTCATTTCATCAGCAGGAAAATTGAGCGTATAGAAATCGCCTTCGCGCTTTACCAGAAGTTCACCACTTTTTGATTGAAAACGAATTTCATTGCCTTGGTGTCCTTCAAAATTCATGAGCACGAATGCGGTGGCAAGTGTGGGATGACCTGCCAGGGCAACTTCCGCCTTCGGTGTGAACCACCTGATTTCATAGTCATCATTTGTCCTTACATAAAATGCTGTTTCGGCAAGGTTGTTTTCCTCTGCAATGTTTTGCATCAGTTCATCGCTTATCCAATGTTGCAGCGGACACACTGCTGCGGGATTTCCGCCAAACACTTTGGTGGTAAAGGCATCCACCTGGTAAAGTTTTATTTTCATGAAGCGAATGTAATTTGTTGATGATAAAAGCCACACGCTGAACTTCATCTGCAAACCCTTTATTGAAGCGGCTCATTCTAGTGAGGAAAAAAACCAGATCACCATAACTGCCCACTTTTTTTGAGATGCTTGAGCGGGAACGCTTAGGGGCACAAGGATTATTTTAAACAGAAAAAACCGCCATGCTGAACAAGCGTGGCGGTTTTTTTTAAGAATATTTTCCACCGGCTATTACTTCACTACTTCGAAGTGACGTGCGACACGGCTTTTGCCATTAAGCACAATTCCAACTGTGTAGTTTCCTGATGCCAGTGTTGAAACATCAAGGTCAATAAAACTAGTGCCCTGCGCTAACTGTCCGATGTTCCTGTACGCCATCAATTTGCCAGTAACATCACGGATTTCCCAAGCAATGAATGAAGCCTGATCGAGGTTAAGGTTCACTCGTGTGCTGGTGCTGGCAGGGTTTGGTGATAAATTGAAATCAGCCACACCAATTTGTGTTTCATCAATGCCCACGCGGTTTGAAACTATCAGACGCACTGCGGGTGAATGAGTTTGTGCAGTAAACCATACAGGCTCATTAGCACCACTGTATTCATAGTTTCCCGTAGAGTTATCTGTGTCACTGTCTGCTTCAATCAAAACAGAAATGCGGCCTGCGTCATCATAATTGCGGACAAGACCTGAGAAATATGCCACACCCACTTCGGCTGTTTGCGGATCATCGAACGGCAGGTAATAAGGTCCAATATTTTCCCATTCTTCGGCAAAATAAAATTCATGAGATGTCATCAGGTTTTGATCATAGCTCGCAGTAAGTCCAATGGTATTATCATACTGCAAAATGAAACTTTCGAAAAAAGTATCCTGGTCGGAGTTCGAACCGAACTGGGCCGTTACACCAAACATTTCTGATCCTTCATTATTAAAAGTGTAAAAAGATCCGAAACCAAATATGTTGTATGTGTCTGGATCATCTTGTGTATCAGCCGTCAGGCCGGAGCCAAGTTGAAAGTCCAGGTTGTTTTCATCATCGTGTCCGTATTCATCAGTGGAAAACACAATGTGTTTCATCATCATGTTATTGTCGGGGTCTTCATCAGTCTGATCGCCACCAATGGTTAAGCGCAGATCATACTCACCAATTGCGGCAGGCTCGAAACCTGTTTCGATGTAAAGCGTGTCTTGATAGTTGCCGGGACATGTCAGGTTGTTGTTAACGGCTGTGGCTTGGAATGGAGTTGTTTCAAAAGTGTGGATTACGTTTGAATTGTCATCCAGTACTTCGATCAATACGGTTACGTTGTCTTGGTTTTCATAGCCAATGTTGCTGTAAATAATGCCGGCAAGTACACCGCCATCGGCAGCGAGTACACGTTGTTCATAAGGCGTAACGCGATATTCCCAAATGTTCCAAATGTCTCCATTCATCACCTGGTGTATCACAAGATCGTTCACTACTTCATTTTCATAAATGCGAATATCATCCAGTCCCCAGAAATAGAAATTGAAACTTTCAAATTCGATGCTGTTGTATGCCCAACGCAGGATCACTTCTGATTCTCCGGCAGCCACGCATGAAATGTCCACCACAGTGCGCAGCGGATTGGCGGAAAATTCATTGGCGCTCTGAACGAAATTACCATGAGCAGGGAAAACCGTCCACAATGTTCCTCCATCGGTAGAAACTTCCAGTGTAAGTGGTGAAAACGGGTAACAACAGTAAATAAAAGTCTGATAATAATCCACTAATACAGTTTCAAGATCGCTCATGTTGATTTCCGGTGAGGTGAGGAAAGAGGTGAGGAAGGCACCTTGAGTATCGAGCCATGTCTGATTATCTGCGATGAATTTGTCACCATCCCAAATCATCCAGCCGTTGTCTTCCGTTTCAGAATCCAGCCCGTCTGCGTCACCTGTGTATTGTCCCTCAGGTCCTGAGTCAGTGGCAATATGCCACGTGGTGTTGTCAGCATTGTCGCTCACCGTCCATGCTCCATAGACAGTAGAGCCATCCAGACCGTTAGAGAAATCCTCGTAGAAAAAATCACCTCCGCGATATTGGTCAGCAGTGATTTGCGGATGAGAAACAAATTGCTGAGTGTTATGCGATAAGACTTTAGGAGCATAAGAAGCCTCGTGACTTAACTTGGGTTGCTGTGCAACTGTGTTGAATGCTATTGCGAGTGTGCAAATAAGAATAGAAATTTTTTTCATTCTGAAATTGGATTTGGTTTTTTTAAATGAGCGGCCAAAATACTATGGCTGGTGAGATTACCCTACCGGGAGCGGAGTTTTTGAATTGTTTGGGAAATTGGTTTTGGGTGCCGCGATTCAACAAATCTCAATGCTTGTTAACATCATTCTCACACTTCCACCTCAGGTATGCACTTCACCTCCACTTCGAAATCAATGCTGCTTTTTTTTACAACTCGCGCCCGGTGTAGTTGATAATGTCCGTACTGAACACGGTGTTGTTGGGTATGTAAATAATATCGTCATCATCATTTAGCAGGTGAACATTGGTTAGGGTGATGTCAACTATTTTTCCTTTCTGCAATCCTACCTGAACCTGGTCGCCAATGTTTATCACTTTATTAAAGGTGAGGTACATGCCGTTGATCAGGTTTGAGATATAGTCTTTGGTGATGAGTACCAGCGCTGCGGCTATAAGGCTAAGGGAGGTGATGGCTTCCTTCACATTGATGTTGAACATGGAAAGCACCAGCACCACAGCCATTACACCATAAAGAATTTTAGACGCGTGTGTTACCCCAATGGTGAAATTGTCTTTTATACTTTTTGAATTCTGGGGGCGGTAGGTGAGCACGATGATGATGCGCACACTTTCTATTGTGCAGAATGCGATGAGGATGCGGTAGAGGGTGTGTTCAAATTTTTCGGGCAGGTCGAGCAGCGAGGTGATGTAGTTGTACTATTCCTTTAGCAGCACAAGTGCCGCAATGGCGGACAGGTAAATGACAAGTTTCAAAAGGTTGAAGGATTTCACTTTGCGAATGAAGAGGATAATGTGGCAGACTTGCTATCATAGGTTGGAAATTTTTTCAGCGGGCGGGGGTGAAGATTGGTGTACGGGTTCAATGAGGAAAAGCAACTGCACTGGTACGTTGACCAATCCTGTGCTGACTAATGCTCCACTACCACCTGCTTGTGCCCCACCACCGTACCCTCTTGCACCATGCAAACAAGGTATTGTACTGCGCGAATTGAAGAATCAATTTTACGAAAACTGATACGGCAAGTGAATCTGAATACACGTGCAAGGATGTGAGGTAGCTTGGCCGTTATTCAATCACAACCTTCTCGGTTTGCACTGCATGCCCATCCATTGAAAGAGGCAAGCTGCTGTAGTCCTTGGCAGTTGTTACTGTTTGATAAGTTTCACACTATCATACCACTTACTTCCATCTACCCAATGCACCGTGTAAACTCCGCTTGCAAGTTTTGAAACATCTACTTGCACTGGGGCAATAAATGATGAAGGTGAAAGTGATTGTCTTGCCACTTCTTGGCCTTGCATGTTGATGATGAACAGTTCTGTGTTTATTTCATGAAAACCTACAGGCAGATTGACTAGTGCGCATTTAATTGCCCAATGCCCTCCCGTTAGTAGTTTGTCCATTTTGCCAGATTCTTTTCATAATGCGGCTAAGTGCCGGCAGCCAAAATTACTGAACTATGACCTTTGAATAGTGGGTGTGTTTTGATGTTCGGACAACAACCACATACAGTGAAGGGCAGAAATTCTACACGTCCAGTTCATAGCGGTTGGTTTCCTTATTGCAGAAATCTTCAAACAGAATTTTACCCTCAAATGAAAAAACAACAACGGTTATAATTTCAGACACAGGTGAGTCAACAATCAAAAGTTGATGGCAGGATTGGGAAAGACTGACAGCACTTCCGCAGTTTCGGTTGAATCAAATTGTAAACTTTTCAGGCATCCTTCAGGTTCATTAGGTGTTGTTCCTGATTTGTATCGCCAGGCACTTGACCCGCATTCATTGTTGGCCTTTACCCTGATCCAGTATTGCGTATTTGCTTGGATCAACTCAGGCATAAGGGTAGCGGAAGTTGTTTGAGAATTTGCATACGTGGCACTGCTCCCGAAATTCCATTGCCAGGTATAGTTCTGGGTGTACTGAACGGGACTGATACTGGCAGAAAACAAGCACGATTGTCCCGCCTGCCCCACTGTTACTATGACTGGCGTACTTGGTGTTGTACTTGTCATGCTTGTATTCAATGTACTACATAGATTGCCTCCCTGAACCGTCAGTGATGTTTGGCTTGGAGCGCCAAAGGGCGATGTGACATTTAACGTTAAGCTTTTTGTGTTGACAGGAGGAGCAGAGCCATTTATCAACCAGCCCGCAGTGTTGCATGACCACGTAAATGTACCCGATGTATTGATTTCACGAACAATGGCAAAGGAAGCCGTAGTACCACCACACTCGGCTTTCGGTCCGGCTATGAAACCTGAAGGATAGGTAAACAAAACATACGAGTCATCCAGCAACAAGTCTCTGAAAAGGCTCTTACGCCATAATTCAAAATGTATCACCGATGATTGACCACATTGTAGTTGCGGAGGCATAATGACAGAAAGTTCAATTGGCAAGTTACCAGTTACATCAGGTGTGAACTGCCACCCTAGAATATTTGAATTGAACTGATATGTTGTTCCATTAATTTTCAGGAAATTGATGTGAGTTGCAGGATCAAAATTTGTAGAGGACGTTATTTTGAGAGTATAGGCGTAAATGGTCTGGTCAAGGGTGATATAATCGCCTGTCATTTGGCTAGAACCGGGGTTACCGTATGAAATAACCGGGTCCCAAATGACCACTTGAGATATTGAATGTAAGCAACAGGCCAAAAGAATTGTAGTTAGTAATAGTCGCATTTTGATATTGGTTTTTGATTGCTCGCCTACTCTATTAAGGATTTTCGGATGCCTCCGTTATTTCCATTGTGGTTTAGAAAACCATAAATCATTTATCATAAATCAATTCATCACACTTCCCCCACCACCGCTATTCCCACTTCCTCGCTCCAGACAAACGCAGGAAATGTGTTCAACCAACCAAATTTTCGGGAATATATGTTCAACTATTTCGACTAAAGGCAAGATTGGTGAGCCGAGCTGCGTGTTATGCGGTACTTGCAAGCCCATGATGCCATTTTGCCACTGCCCGTGTCTGTTTACACGTTCAAATTACGGGTACACCCGACCAAATTACGGGTACGCTCGTTCATTTCACGGGTGGACAAGTTAGAATTACCGGAAACTTGTTTTGACAAAAAATTCATCCATCTAAGGAGGAGCGGGAGGCGGGAAGATTTGTGCCGCTAATAACTGAGGGGAGGGATGGGCCATCGAACGGAAAATAAACATTAAAGGTGCCCTTGCTTTATACCTGCACCTCAACCCTGCACAACTCCCCGATTTTTTCCACCACATAGTCAATTTCCTTTTTGGAAGTGAAACGGCTGAACGAAAACCGAAGGCTCGCGCGATGTGTTTTCAATGCGCCCAATGCCGTAAGCACATGCGAACCTTTTGCGGCACCGCTTGAACAGGCACTGCCACCGCTGCACGCTATGCCCTCCAGGTCGAGCAGGAAAAGCATCATGTCGGCATTCTGGTTTTCAGGAAAAGTTACACTGAGAACGGTGTAAAGACTATCCGCAGATTTTGTATCACCATTGAACTCCACACCGGGAATTTTTTCTTCCAGTTGTGCAATCATATATTGTTTCAGCCCACTCACATGCAGCCTGTGTTCTTCCAGTTGAGCGTGGCACAATTCGAGAGCTTTGGCCAGGCCCACAATTCCATAAAGATTTTCGGTACCACCGCGCAGGCCACGCTCCTGCCCTCCACCGGTTATGCTGGGGTGAATTTTCACAACACGGTTCACATACATAAAGCCGACACCCTTGGGGCCATGAAACTTGTGTGCCGATGCGTTTAGAAAATGGATGTGGAGTTTTTTTAAATCAAAAGGGAAGTGACCCATAGTTTGCACCGTGTCACTGTGAAAAATGGCTCCGTACTTATGGCACAACTCGCCCACCGTTTTAATGGGCAACACATTCCCTATTTCATTGTTGGCATGCATCAGGGTTACATAACATTTTTCGTTGGATGCAAGCAGGTGTTCAAGGTCTTCCAAATCCACATGACCATCGGGCTTCAGTTTTACAAAACTGAGTTTCGCCCTGCCTTGTTCAGCCAGCAGTTGTGCGGTTTTTATTACCGCACTATGCTCAATTTCCGAAGTGATGATGTGTACACAACCCAAATCGCGGATGGCAGCATGCATGGCAAGGTTATCCGCTTCGGTTCCGCCCGATGTGAAGTACACCTCACCAGGAGTACAGTTCAGGATTTTCGCCACGGTGCGCCTTGCATTTTCAATAGCCGTTTTGGTCTTGCGACCGAAGGCATGTGTGGAAGATGGATTGCCGAAATGCTCCGTGAAAAACGGCATCATCGTTTCCAGCACTTCTTTATCAATAGGTGTAGTGGCTGCGTTGTCGAGGTAAACTTTCATTGCGGGGCAAAATTGGGGAGAAAAGTCCAAAGAGCCTGCTCATAATCTATTAAAATGCCCATTTCGGTGCCTTTCCTGCCTACTCTTTGTCAAAAAATAAAAACATAGCGCCACTATGCCCTGATTTTTTGACTTCGATTGAATGAAAAATGCCCTCGAAACACATCATTGAATAGCTAATGAACAGGCTCTAAGACGGATGATCGAAGACGGAAGACTGCCTGTCGACATGGACTATGGACTATCGTTTATGGTCTGCGGTCTCATTAATGGCCTTCATCACTTTTTTAGCCAGTGCATCGGCATTTTCTTTTGAAGAACTCTCCGCGTAGATGCGGATGATGGGTTCTGTATTGCTCTTGCGCAGGTGAACCCATTCATGTTCGAAATCGAGTTTCACTCCGTCCGTAGTATTCACCCTGGCTTCGGGAAAAAGATGCTGCACTTCAAAAAGAATTTTGTCCACATCCATACCCTCCTGCAGTTCAATTTTGTTTTTGGAAATGACATAGCGCGGATAGCTATCGCGCATCGCAGTCATTTTCATTTTTGATTGGGCAAGATGCGAAAGGAACAATGCAATTCCGACCAGCGCATCTCTTCCGTAATGAAGTTCGGGATAAATGATGCCACCGTTTCCTTCACCACCCATTAAGGCATTTATTTCTTTCATCCCCGCCACCACATGCACCTCTCCTACTGCAGTTGCCTCATAGCGGAGGCCGCGCGCTTCCGTAATGTCTCGCAGTGCGCGCGTGGATGAAAGATTGCTCACCGTATTGCCCGGTGTGTGGGTCAACACATAATCACTCACTGCCACAAGGGTGTACTCTTCACCGAACATGCTTCCATCTTCGCAAATCAGCGCAAGGCGATCCACATCGGGGTCAACCACAATTCCAAGATTACATTTTTTTTCCTTTACAAGTTTTGAAATTTCGGTGAGGTTTTCAGGAAGTGGTTCCGGGTTGTGCGGAAAATTTCCATCCGGTGTGCAGTAGAGTTCATGAATAGTTTGCACACCCAGTGCACGCAACAACTCAGGCACATAAAATCCTCCCGATGAATTTACGCCATCTACCGCAACTGAAAAACCTGCCGCTGAAATGGCCTGCCTGTTTACCAACTGGAGGTCAAGAATTTTTTCAATGTGCCGTTTAAGGTAAGTGGCCATTCTTGTTTTGCCAAGTGCGTCTACTTCTGCAAATTCCAAATCCGATGATTCTGCAATTCGCAGCACTTCCGCCCCTTCCTCTGCACTTATGAATTCACCTTTTTCATTCAGCAATTTCAGCGCATTCCATTGTTTGGGATTATGGCTTGCGGTGATGATGATGCCGGCATGAGCGTTTTCTTCAGGCACCGCAATTTCAACCGTGGGCGTGGTTGTCAATCCGAGATCCACTACATCAGCACCCATACCGTTCAAGGTGGAAATGACAAGTGAACTTACCATCTCACCCGAAATTCTTGCATCCCTTCCCACCACTATTTTTATTTTTTGTGCAAGATTTTTTTTCCGGATCAATTCCGCAAATGCACTGGCGAATTTCACCACATCAATGGGCGTGAGATTGTCACCTTGTTTACCTCCGATGGTGCCGCGGATTCCGGAGATGGATTTAATGAGTGTCATGTTGACTGGTGGAATTGGGAGGCAATGATAGTTGGCAGGATGATGCCGGATTACCACCTCTTATTTCTTGCGAGTTCAACATGATAATGAGGACACGTGCCCACAGGCTGAAAGGTCAGGCTAATTGCTTCCATTAAATTGCGCCCCAACGCAGCCATTTGTTCTAACCTCTGGCAAAAGTTCTGACAATATGAAAACCCTGCTTACAAAACACTCATGGCGATTTTCATTTTTTTCATAGTGCACTGGTACACCTCGCTTTTTTTCCAGTCCATTTTTCACCACCGTTATGCAGCGCATGGCATGTTTACCATGTCCCGCTTTTGGGAACGGGTTTTTTTCATAGGTTGCTTCATCACTCAAGGTTCATCTTATATAAGTGCGTATGCTTACGGCATCATGCACAGGTTGCATCATGCACACACGGATACTGAAGAGGATCCGCATTCTCCCGACCATTCAGCCAACCTGTTCACTATGTGGAAGGATACCCGGGACAACTACTTCGAGATTTACAAAGGCCGTGCAGTTGTAGAGGATAAGTTCAAGAAGGATTTGCCGGAGTGGGAAACATTCGACAAGGTGGCGCACAACTGGACCATGCGCATTTTTTGGTTGCTGGTTTATGCCACGTTCTATTTCTTTTTTGCCACCGCCTGGTGGATGTGGTTGTTTCTCCCGCTCCAGTTCTTTATGGGTTCCATGCAGGGCGCTGCTGTAAACTGGTGGGCACATCGTTTTGGTTATGTCAATTTCAGAATGAAAAACACATCTAAAAATATCCTACCGGTTGACCTTATTTTCTGGGGAGAAAGTTTTCATAACAACCACCACCAGCATCCCGGCAGACCGAACAATGCACACCACTGGTGGGAAGTGGACATGGGTTACCTGGCCATGAAATTCATGCACAGCGTTGGAGTGATTCAGTTGAAAGCCGCTGTTGCACCCGGCAGATAGGGCTTTATTTATCAACTGATGTGGTTTTCATAGTTGGTTGATCAGGCGCTTGACTTGGTGGCTGCTTCTGACAACAAGAACCATTTTCATTTCTTCACGCGTTCATCACTATTTCTCCTACTCAATTCCTCACACAAGATATTTTCGCCTGCCAACAATCAAGTACACTATGAGCAAAACTTTTAGACTGGTTAACTTAATGGGCACACTGCTCATCTCGCTTTCCGCATCGACACAACAGATGTGGCAACAACGTGTGGTCTATAAAATGGACATCTCAGTGGACCACAACACTCATGGTTTTACGGGAACACAAACCATCATTTACACTAACAACTCGCCCGATGTGCTCACTCATGCCTACTGGCATCTTTACTTCAATGCGTTTCAACCCGGAAGCGCAATGGACATCCGTTCACTAACGATCGAAGATCCTGATCCGCGTGTGGGTGAACGCATTTCGAAACTCCAAACTTCGGAATATGGCCGTCAACACGTGAAGACATTGACACAGGATGGAAAGACAGTTTTATTTTCAGAAAACGAAACCATACTAGAAGTCATTCTTGCAAAACCCATCGAGCCTGGAGGCAAGGCTGTTTTTGAAATGGAATTTGAAGGACAGGTTCCACTCCAGGTGCGCAGAAGCGGTCGCGACAATGTGGAAGGAATTGATTACTCCATGAGCCAATGGTATCCCAAATTGTGCGAGTATGATTGCAACGGATGGACCCCGAATCCCTACGTGGGGCGCGAGTTCTACGGTGTGTGGGGTGATTTTGAAGTGAACATCACCATGGACAAATCATACATGGTTGCTGCCACCGGTGTATTACAAAACATACACGAAATTGGAAGGGGCTATGAAGAACCCGGAACTAAAATAAAGGAGCAGGCAGGACCAAAAATCACCTGGCGATTCAAGGCGGAAGATGTACATGATTTTGTGTGGGCTGCTGATCCGGATTATGTGCATGAAAAATTGAAAGTGCCTGACGGCCCCGAGCTTCATTTCTTCTACCAGGACGATCCGCTATACGCGCAAGCCTGGAAAGATCTCCCGTCCAAAGCAGCCACCGCATTTGAATTTATGAGCAGGCATTTTGGGAAATATCCTTATCCTGTTTACGCTGTGATACAGGGTGGAGATGGCGGCATGGAATATCCAATGGCAACACTCGTAACAGGAAACAGAAAAGCACCTTCGCTGGTGGGTGTTACTATTCACGAAGCAGCACACTCATGGTACCACGGTGTACTGGGTTTTAATGAAAGTCTTTATTCCTGGATGGACGAAGGATTCACTTCGTTCATGACTTCAGAAACCATTTCGCATTTGCAGGTGGGCGATCCAAAACGTTCACATGACCGTGCCATCCAAAACTATGTGACACTTGCACGAAGTGGCAGGGAAGAACCGCTTACCACCCATGCCGATCATTACATGACCAGCTATGCTTATGGTGATGCAGCATACAGCAAGGGCGAAACTTATCTCTGCCAGTTGCGCTACATCATGGGTGATGATGCATTCACCCGCACCATGATTTCTTTTTTTGAGAAGTATAAATTCAAACACCCGACTGACCTGAATTTTATTCATATCGCGGAACTGGAAAGCGGAATGGTGCTCGATTGGTTTCATGAATACTTTGTGCAAACCACAAAACAAATAGACTACTCAATTATCCGCGTTTCCGGTGGGGAAGAAACTGAAGTGATTATTGAACGCATTGCGCCCATGCCGATGCCACTTGAAATTCTTGTGACCATGCGAGATGGTTCCAAACGTATGTACTACATCCCGCTCGATTTGCAGCGAGGTGAAAAACCGCAGATCATTTTTGATGGCAAATGGTTGGTACAGCCTGATTGGATCTGGGTCTATCCTGCCACTCGGCTCAACATTGATCGCTCCATCACGGAAATTGCAAGCATTGAAATAGACCCCTCAGGTATGCTGGCCGATGTGGACAGAGAGAACAACAAGGTTGAAATTACCGAAGGCCTGGAATTTTATTTCGAACGCGTTCGTGAAGTCATTAAGGAATAATTCAACCAGGTACCATCATTCTTTCATGCTCAATCATCTTTTCCGCCTCCACAAAAATTCTTCGGTTGACTTTGTCCTTAAGGTGATGGTTTCCATCGTGCTTTTGTGTTTCATTGGACCTTTGCGTCTGGAGATGAAAGGTCAGTTGCCGATCACGCTTCAATCCTTTATCGTTCTTTTGGTCGCCATCAGTTTTGGCTGGCGGATTGGGATTATATCAATGCTGGCCTACCTCATAATTGGCGCTTCCGGCATTCCGGTTTTTGCCGGATACTCTGCGGGTTACCATCATATCATAGCTCAATTTGGCGGCTTCTTTTTCGGGATGCTTATGGCCACACTGGTTTGCGGTTATATCGCTGAAAAACACAAAGCTCACAAGCCGCTGTGGCTGGTGCTCAACTGGACGCTTGGGCATTGCATCATTCTCCTTATGGGCGCTGTCTGGCTTTCCCGTTTTAATGACCAATGGTGGACAATGATTGTGGAAGTTTTGCCGGGTGCTGCCACTAAAACAGCTTTCGGCTTTCTTATTTCAACATTGATTTACCGCTCGCGGGTAAGTCGTGAGGAGTTTTACGAAAAGCTATAAGAGCGAATCCAATCTATTTAGGCCTCGTATAGCCTAGGCTAATGTTACACCTGCTAAATTTGTCAATCCATAAATCCTCCATAACAATTCCTTCATGATGAAATTGAAATTTTACTTTACCTGTATTTCCTTTTGCATTTTATCCGGTTCAATGCTATCGCAAGTTGTGCTCAACGAAGTGCAGACCGCGAACATGTCCACACTGGCTGATCAGGACGGACAATTCAAAGACTGGTTCGAACTCTACAATTCAGGGACTGCTGCTCTTGACCTTTCCGGATATGGTCTTTCGGATGACGTGAGCATGCCTTTGAAATGGACACTTCCTGCCGTAACCCTTGATCCCGGATCGCATTTGCTCATTTGGGCCAGCGGAAAAAACCTGGGTGGTGGAACCGAACATTATGAAACCGCCATCTTCAACTATGACGTATGGAAGTACATCATCCCCGCAAGCGAACCTTCTTCTGCGTGGCGTTTCACCGGTTACAATGATGCACTGTGGAATGCTGGAACAGGCGGGCTGGGTTATGGTGATGGCGATGACGGTACCGATGTGGGCACCGCTACTTCCGTTTACATGCGCAAAACTTTTAACCTTATCAATCCTGAAACAATTACCAACGTAATCCTTCATCTGGATTACGATGATGCTTTTGTTGCTTATCTGAATGGTGTTGAGATTGCCCGGGCGAACATGGGTGTGCCGGGAACACCTCCCGCTTATTCTGACTTGGCTTTCGGTGATCACGAAGCAATCGGCTACCAGGGACAAGCGATTGATGCTTTTGTTGTGGATGCCGGAATATGGAATGGACTGATGGTGGAAGGTGAAAATGTGTTGGCGGTACAGGTACATAATTCCAATCCCGGTTCAAGTGATCTCACCGGCAATGCTTTCCTCACATTTGCATTTGCAAGCTTGGATATGCAGTTTTCTGCAGCACCTGCATGGATGGGATATGGGAATAGCAGCAATGAACTGCACACCACTTTTTCACTCAGCACAAATGAAGCATTGGTTTTATCGGATGCCGGTGGAAACATTATTGACCAAATTATTGTCCCGCCTACAGCACTGGAAAATTCATATTGCCGTGAATCAAGCGGAGATGCAGATTGGTGTTTTGCAGCAATTCCAACACCTGGTGATGAAAATGCAAATACCGTTTGTGCAACTGCGTATGAATCCATACCAGTATTCAATATTGAGAGTGGCATGTACAACATCACTCAATTCATTTCACTTACCACAACATCGCCAACGGCAGAAATTCATTACACAACTGACGGAAGTGTGCCCGATCTTTCATCACCGCTTTATACGAACATCATAGCGCTCGATACCACTGCAACCATCTCTGCAAAATGTTTCAGCACTGGAGCATTGTTGCCGTCACCGGTGGAGAAGAACACATACATGATTGATGAAACATTTCTCACGCTTCCTGTCATTTCTATTTCTACCAATCCGGAAAATCTTTGGGACGAAAACATTGGCATCTATGTGCTCGGTCCGCCTGATTATGATGGATATCCCTACTTCGGTTCCAACATTTGGGAAGACTGGGAAAGGGCATCATACATCGAATACTTCAATAGTGATGGTGATAAAGAATTTGAAGGCCCGGTGGGTTTGAAAATTCATGGTGGATGGTCAAGGGCTCAGCCGCAAAAAAGCTTGCGCATCGTTTGCCGCGATGATTATGGCATGGATGAAATTGTATATCCGCTCATCCCCGACAAACCATTTATTGACACCTATAAAGGATTTAACCTGCGCAACGGTGGCAACGAATACGGTGGCCCACGCTATCATGATGCGTTAATGCATAGGGCTACAAAAGGCACCCACACGGACTACATGGGCTACACACCGGTACTCGCTTTTCTCAACGGTGAATACTGGGGTATGTACGAACTGCGCGAAAACATGAACGAGCACTATTGCGAAGACAACAGTGGTGTACCTGCTGATGAGAGCACCGTGATCAGTTACAATTACATGGGCTTTAACGTCATTAACGGAAGCGATGAAACTTTTTTTCCGATGTTTGACATGGTGATGAACACCGATCCCGCTGATCCCGATTTTTTCACCACGCTCGGCACTATGCTCGACATTGAAAATTATGCGGACTACATCATTGCAGAAACATATTATGCCAATGGCGACTGGAGCAACGGGTGGATTAACAACACCAAATTCTGGCACAATGACCAGCCAGGAGGCAAGTGGAGATTCATGCTGATGGATCTCGATTTCGGGTTGGGCCTGGCTGATGGAAACACCTGTGCAGATTACATAAACACCGCGCAGGACGAGTGGTATTACACCGACCAAATGTTCTCACGCATTATCCAGAATCCTGAGTTTCGGGAGTATTTCATCATCCGTCATCTTGATTTGGTGAACTCGGTTTTCCGCACAGAAAAACTGGAAGCACTGCGCGATGAAATGCGCGGTGAATCATTTTCTGCCATGCCCCGCCATTGCCAGACATGGGGAACCGACTTCAACTGGTGGTACTATGGATTTGATTACCGGCTTGACTGGAACAGTAGTCGGCAGAACTGCATCGTGAGCGTCCTGCAAAATCATTTCAACCTGGGCAACAGTTTGGATATTACGCTGAATGTAATTCCTGAAGGTGCTGGCCGCATCCACATCTCCACCATCGAACCAACGGAAGATGAATATCCATGGACAGGCACATACGTCAATGGTATTCCTGTTCAGATTACCGTCATTGCCAATCCTGGCTATGTATTCGATCATTGGGCACCAAACGGAATTTTCCCGGTAGAGGTAAACACGGAACAATTCTTCATGAACTTCGAGGAGGATGAAATTTTTACTGCTTATTTCACCGGCTCACCCATTGCCGATGCCATTGAGGTTACCGAATTTATGTACCACGCTGATGATGCTGCGCAAAGTGGTGACTGGGTGGAATTGCACAACAAACTGGATGTGCCGGTCGATCTCAGTTCCATGTACCTCAAAGACCAGAGTTACTTCAACCGGTTTGATGTTCCGTTAAACGTTGTGGTTCCTGCCGGTGGTTATATGGTGTTGGCGGAAGACACTGCACAGTTTTCAGCACAACATCCCGAAGTTGAAAATGTGGTCGGCCCGTGGCAGTTTGAACTGAACAATGACCAGGACCAGGTGCGGCTGTTTGCGTTTAATAATGACAATCTTATTCACCTAGATTATACCGACAATGCCCCCTGGCCCGCACAAACCGATGGCACCGGGCGCACTGCCGAATTTGATATGGAAACTACCCAGCAGAACAATGGCCTCAACTGGTTTGCCGGATGTATTGGAGGTTCGCCAGGTATGCCATATGATCCATTGTGTGGCCAGGTGTTGGTGGAAGAAATCACTTCGCTCATTGACTGGAACATCTTCCCAAATCCCACCGATGCAATCGCTTACATAACTGTTCCTGCGGAATATGCCAAGGGCGAAATCGTAATCAGCGATGTAACAGGAAAACGGATAAGTGAAATTTCATTGGGAGGAAACACCATTGTGCAACTGGATGCTTCCGGTTTGCCGCAGGGTATGTACACCATTCAACTGGTTGGGCATTTCGGGCAAGATGTGAAGAAGATGGTGGTTCAATAGCGAACCAAGAACCCAGCGATTAATCTTTTGAAGCGCAGGATGAAGCACTCGCATCCACGAAATCGGACTTGGGTACTCCAGTCCCAACGTTTCCATTGGCCTGTTTTGATGTCTTTCACTATCTACCCTCTGCTCTTTTGCCTTTTGTTTTTTCAAATTTTTCTACTATTTCTTCCGACCTTTACGCATTCTTGCGCGGGTACTTTTCACATAAGATTATGTTGATTTTGACGTTGCTGGTTGCTGCTTCTGCATCCGGCCAACCTTTCGGCAACGAGTGGATAAATTATGATCAACAGTATTGGCGTTTTCCGGTCAGCGCATCTGCATTCTATAAAATCACCTACCAGGCCTTGCTCAATAGCGGTTTCCCTGTGGGTGACATCAACCCGCAAAACATCCAGGTTTTTGGGCGCGGTAAACAAGTACACATAAAAATTTCGGGCGAAGATGACCAATCGTTCGACACCACCGACTACCTGGAAGTGTACGCCCTGCGCAACGATGGCTGGATCGACAGCCTGATGTATGACACACCCGCGCACCAGCCCCACAAAGACTACAGCCTCTTTAATGACACCGCTCATTACTTCATAACAGTGGCAGAGCAACCAGGCTTGAGAACCGAAATTTTTTCACAGAACAACTACGCAGATTTTACACCTCAGCCTTATTGCATCAAACGAAACGCAACGTGGATGACCAGCCAATACCTCTATGGGAAGCAGGATGGAAACGGTATCTCACTGCCGTGGTATGAGGAAGGCGAGGGTTGGTTCGACTACAATTTTTACAACGGACAAACCCACGAAAAAATAATTTCCACCCAAAACGCTTTTACTGGCAACAATGCTCCCGATGCGGTAGTGAAGACCGTAAGTGCCGGAGTCAACAATGCAAGCGGGCCTCCTTTCAACCACCACCTTCAGGTAGCGTGGGGCAATGATTTTAATGTAATGCACGATACCTTGTTCAATGCTTACCAATTGAACAAATTGCAATTCGCCATACCCGCATCAGGGTTAAATGCCACCACCCTGATCTCCCACCGCATTGTGGATGATTTGATGCTTGCAACCGACTACCAAAGTGTGGCACACATCGCCATTGAATACGCCCATACTTTCGATTTCGAAGCACAACTTGTGTTTCCATTCCGTCTTCTCAATCTGGATAACACTGCCGAGGCCTATCTGGAAATTTCTAATTACAATGCTGGCGCTGATACTCACCGTATGTTCATACAGGGCAACGGTGCATTGAAAGAAATTTTACTTACCCAAGAGGGTGGATTGCTCAAAGCAATTGTCCCTTTCAGCAATGGTGAATCAGCCCTTGAAATGCTTTTGTTTTCCAGCGCGGTTCAAAACTTAACGGACATAATTCCGGTTACCCCTTCAGGCTATTTTACCAATTATTCAGCGACAGAACTCGACTCCGCATTCATCATCATTACCCACCCCAAGTTGTGGACTGCCGCTCAGAATTATGCAAGTTATCGCAGTGCCGGCCTGCCTGTGCTCCTGGCAAACGTGGAAGAGTTGTACATGCAATATGCAGCCGGAATATGGAAACATCCACTGGCCATTCGCAGGTTTTGCAACCACTTGCTGCAAAACTGGGATAGTGAACCATCGCATTTGTTTTTATTGGGCAAAAGCATTCGCGAGATGAGTGCGACTGCTGCAAATGGTGCTCGAAATAATCCTGATTTCTACGCACGAAATCTTGTACCCACAATGGGATATCCACCATCGGACAACGCCCTTACGGCAGGCCTCAACGGAACTTTTACTGAAACTGCAATAGCCACAGGAAGGCTTGCTGCTGAAAATCCGCAACAGGTGCTCGAGTACCTCAACAAGGTGGTGGAGCAAGAAGCGCATTCACCCGAGTTATGGCAAAAAAATATTATGCACTTTGGTGGTGGAGGGGCCTCTTGGGAACAGTCACTTATAGCAAATTATCTTCACGGATATGAACTGACGGCCGAAGACACCTCCTTCGGTGCGCAGGTTTACACCTTCCTTAAAACCACCACCGATCCTATTCAAATTACACTGTCTGATTCGGTACAACAGCTCATTAATGAGGGTGTAGCTGTAATGACTTTTTTCGGCCATGCAAGCAGCACGGGTTTCGACCAGAACATAGATCAACCGGAGAGTTACACTAACCAGGGCAAGTATCCTTTGCTTGTAGGAAACTCTTGCTACAACGGCAACATACACCTGCCTGATGGAGTGAGCACGAGTGAAAATTTTGTGCTTGTGCCCGACCGTGGTGTAATTGGATTTCTTGCCAAACCCGATCTTGGCATATCACAATATCTTGACTCCTTTACAGCGAATTTTTACCGTGAGATATTCCAATCAAGTTATGGAAAATCAGTGGGACAATGCATAGCCGAAGCCGTGAAGAATTTTCAGGATACCGGTGCCAATGATTATTTGCTGCGGGCCAACATTGCTCTTGCCATGACGTTGCATGGGGATCCCGCAATCCGACTTTATCCACATGAAGCACCGGATTATTCCATCGAGCCGGCACAGATTTCTTTCTACCCGGAAATAGTGACTGCGCAGGTAGACTCGTTCGAGGTGCGAATCGAAATCCAGAATCTTGGCAAGGCAGTGAACAACGATGTCTTTGTTGAACTCATCCGCCATTATCCCAGCGGTGCCGATTCATCCTACACACAAATCGCGACTCATGTTTTCAATTCAACAACCGTTGTGTTCACCCTGCCGATTGATCCCATCAACGGAGTGGGGCAAAATCTTTTTGATGTTTTCATTGATTACCCGGTAAATTTTGTGGAGGAACTGGATGAAACAGGAAACAACATTGTAACCGGAAAACAACTCTTGATTTCGTCAGGAAATCTTGTGCCTGTTTATCCTTTTGATTTTGCAGTTATCCCGCAGAATCAGGTCTCTCTGTTTGCAAGCACCGGCTATGCATTTGAACCGGAGCGAACTTATTTGTTCCAGCTAGACACGATAGACTCCTTCGACAGTCCGCAGTTAATGGCCACCAACATCACCCAAAGTGGTGGAGTGCTGCAATGGGATGTTCCCATCACGCTCACCGACAGTACAGTTTATTTCTGGCGCTGCTCTCCCGACAGCATTTCAATGGAGGAATCATTCAAGTGGCGCGGCAGCAGTTTCCAGTATATCGAAGGAAAGGAAGGTTGGGGGCAGGCGCACTTCCGCCAGTTTCAGCACGATGGTTTTTCGCGCATTGTTTACAATGAAATACAGAATACTTTTGATTTCAGTACCACTAATGTGGAACTGCAATGCGATGTGTATGGAAATCCCAACACATCTTATGAAACATTGGGCACGCGCTATCAACTAGACCTGGAAGTGCAGGACTATTCAGGTTGTGGCCTCACTCCCGCGCTTATGGTGGCAGTGATTGATTCTGTAACGCTTGAACCGTGGGAAACCAATTACAATAACACCAACCCTCAAAATGATTTCGGCAATGAAATGTCTTGTACCGAAGGAAGACAACGAACGGAAAAGTACTTCATCTTTTATCAGACCGATGCCGATCAACTAGCAGGATTTGTGGACATGATAGAAAACCATGTTCCTGATGGAAACTACCTTCTTATCTATGCCTGGAACTTCACCGACTACAACGCATGGGAAACATACAATCCCGATGTATTTGATGTTTTCGAAAACCTGGGTGCCACGCAAATAGGAGTGGCACAAGACAGTGTTCCTTTCATCTTCTTTACCAAAATGGGGCATCCTGAAACTACAATTGAACTTTACGGTTCTTCCATAGATGATCATCTGGTGCTCGAAGTGGAACTCACTGGCCAGCAAGGCACCGGCACTTTGCGTTCACCGGAAATTGGTCCTGCCCTCTCATGGAAAGATGTTTTCTGGGATGTTAGCCCACTGGAAGCAACAGCAGGGGACTCAACGCGCATAAAACTATACGGCATTGCACCTTCGGGTACTGAAACATGGATTGCGGACTGGCCACAGTTTCCACAAGAATATCTCGATCTTGAAACACTGGTCAATGCACAACAATTTCCGAAGTTGCGCCTTGAAGCAAGTCTTCATGACACACTAAATCTCACCCCACCGCAAATGGAAAGCTGGCACATACTGCATGAAGAAGTTCCGGAAGCTGCTCTGGATCCGGCATCTGGCTTTTATTTCAGCAGCGATTCCATAAGTGAAGGAGCACCACTTCAACTTGCTATTGCCATCCGCAATATTTCGCCTACTGATATGGACAGCCTTCTGGTAAAGTATTGGGTGGAAGATGCACAACACGAAATTCATTCGGTACCCTACTCCAGGCAGGCACCTTTGCTCATCGGTTCAACGTTGCTTGATACTATTCCAATAAATTCTTACGGCCTCAAAGGAAATTGTTTTGTTTGGATGGAAGTGAATCCTGTGAATGACATTAATGGAACTTTCGATCAGCCAGAACAACACCACTTCAACAACATTACGCAGCTTGCGTTCACTGTAGTTGAGGACAACATCAACCCGATACTGGATGTTACGTTTGACGGGCAACACATCTTGAACGGTGACATTGTGAGTGCACAACCACATATCCTCATTTCCCTCGATGACGAGAATCTGTTTTTTATTATGAATGAAGAAGCGGACACTTCAAATTTCAGGGTTTATCTCACCACGCCCTCTTTGTATGACGTGCCTGTTTACTTCAGTTCTGCGGAACTGGAATGGACAGCGGCTACAGCCCCTAAGAACAAATTCAGGATGGATTACACGCCAACATTCACGGTGGATGGTGAATACTCATTGCGTGTGCAGGCCAGTGACAAAAGCGGAAACAATTCAGGTGACTATGACTACAGGATCGAATTTGAAATCATCACCAAACCATCCATTACGGAAGTACTGAATTACCCGAACCCGTTCAGCACTCACACACAATTCGTCTTCACACTCACCGGCACAGAAGTTCCAGACCAGGTGAAAATTCAAATCATGACTATTGGAGGAAAAGTGGTGCGCGAAATTTTGCAGAGCGAACTCGGCCTACTTCACATCGGACGAAACGTAACAGAGTTTGCGTGGGATGGCCGCGATGAGTACGGAGACCAGTTGGCCAACGGAGTTTACCTCTACCGCGTGGTTGCAAAACTCAATGGTGAATCACTGGAGATACGCGAGTCGGGTGCATCACGGTTCATCACAAAAGGAATGGGGAAGATGTATCTCATGCGCTAGTCTGAAAAACCTTATAGGTTTCTGAAAACCAATAAGGTTTGAACCACACATTTGTCCGCTTAACAAAAAATCCATGAAGGACAAGTTCCAATTGCTCGAAAACAAAATTGAAGAAGCCAAACTCGGAGGCGGAGACAAACGCATCGAGGGGCAACACAAGAAAGGAAAACTCACAGCCCGTGAGCGCATTCATTTTTTGCTGGATGAAAATTCGTTTGAAGAATTAGGGATGCTTGTCACCCATCGCTCCACCAATTTCGGATTGGAAAATGAAAAGTATTTAGGCGATGGTGTGGTGACAGGTTTCGGCAACATCAATGGAAGATTGGTTTATGTTTTCTCCCAAGACTTCACCGTAATGGGTGGTTCGCTTGCAGAAGCACATGCACAAAAAATTTGTCGGGTAATGGATCTTGCAATGCAGAACGGTGCGCCTGTAATTGGCTTGAATGACAGCGGAGGCGCGCGCATTCAGGAAGGTGTGGTTTCACTTGGAGGTTACGCAGATATTTTTTACCGCAACGTACAGGCAAGTGGGGTCATTCCACAAATCAGCGCTGTGATGGGACCGTGTGCAGGTGGGGCGGTGTACTCCCCGGCACTTACGGATTTTGTGATGATGGTTGAAAATACCAGCTACATGTTTGTGACTGGTCCCAACGTGGTGAAGACTGTCACCCATGAAGAAGTTTCGAGTGAAGAATTAGGTGGTGCATCAACTCATTCAACAAAGAGCGGTGTCACACATTTTACAGCAGCGAACGATGTTGCCTGTTTGAAACTCATTCGCGAGTTGCTCACTTACATTCCTGAAAACTGCGAAGAGGAAGCACCTAAATACGATTACTCCCCAGCAAACGAAAGTCGTCCTGCACTTGACACGATCATTCCTGCAAATCCGAACCAGCCTTATGATATGCGTAATGTGGTTCTCGAAGTGATTGATGCGGATTCGTTTCTTGAAGTGCACAAAAATTTTGCGGAGAACATCATTGTTGGCTTTGCGCGACTTGCAGGAAGAAGCATTGGGATTGTTGCCAATCAACCTGCATATCTCGCGGGAGTTCTTGATATCAAATCTTCAAACAAAGCTGCACGCTTTGTCCGCTTCTGCGATGCATTCAATATCCCCCTTCTTGTGTTCGAAGATGTTCCAGGCTTTCTTCCCGGCACCGACCAGGAGTGGAATGGAATTATTTCCAACGGAGCAAAACTTCTTTACGCATTCAGCGAAGCCACTGTGCCGCGCGTAACTGTAATCACGCGCAAGGCATATGGAGGCGCGTACGATGTGATGAATTCAAAACACATCGGTGCGGACATGAACTACGCATGGCCTTGGGCAGAAATTGCTGTGATGGGAGCTAAGGGTGCAGCGGAAATTATTTTCAAGAAAGAAATCAACGAAGCGAAAGACAAAGAAGCAAAGTGGAAAGAGAAAGAGTCGGAATACGCTGAACTTTTTGCTAACCCATACAGTGCAGCTGAACGCGGTTATGTGGATGAAGTAATCAAGCCATCGCAAACCAGGGAGAAGTTGATTCGCGCATTTGAGATGCTGAAAAATAAAGTGGTCAAGATGCCGAAGAAGAAGCATAGTAATATGCCGTTATAGAATTCATACTTTCACATCATGAAAATCCAAAACGAAAAAACGCTGCACCTTCCAATATTGATTGAACAGGATGAAGACGGTGTCTATATTGTCTCATGCCCCTCTTTTCAGGGATGTCATAGCTATGGTAAATCAGTGGATGAAGCTTTGTTGAACATTCGTGAAGTGATTGACATGTGTATTGAAGAAAGGAAATCAGAAGAGGTGAATAAATTTATTGGATTCAGGGAACTCGAGGTGACGGTACTATGAGTACAAAACAACCTGTGGTGAAGTGTAAAGACCTGGTGAAACTTTTGGAAAAGCAAGGTTTTGAAGTAGTGAGAATCAATGGCTCACATCATCGCATGAAACACAATGATGGCAGGGTTGCAACCATTCCCGTTCATAAGAATGATGAACTTCCCAAAGGACTTCTTCGAAAAATTGTTCGTGATGATTTACAACTCTCCTGGGAAGAATTTGAGAAATGGATATGACAACACCTTTTCGAATTAAAGTCATTTCAAATGTTTTCTTATTCACCGTGCTTTGCTCATTGCAGTCAAGTCTCTCAGCACAACCTTCCCTCACCGATTCCCTCGAAAAAATACTTCCAACCAAACAGGGAAAAGAAAAACTCCAGGTACTTGGCGATCTCTGCTTTTACCTGAGCACATCCGATGTAAACAAGGCTGAAAAATTCGGTAGAGAAGCACTTCAGTTAGCAGAACAACTTGGCGACAGCATTCTTGTCGCTTCTGCTGCAAATGATTTAAGCACTTGTCTTTATCGAAAAGGAAATTATGATGAAGCACTTGCGCTCACTTATCGGGCATTAGCTATTCGTAAAAAATCTGGAGACAAAAAATCCATCGGTTCCAGCCTCAACAAACTCGTGAATATTTATTCAGACCAGGTGAAACTTGATAGCGCTCTCTACTATGGGTTGGAGGCGGTAAAAATTTTTGCTGAACTCAAAGACACAGTCAACCAGGCAATTTCGCTCAACACAATTGCATCTATCTACACCAAGGAACGCGACTGGCCTACTTGTTTGAAATATGCTGAAGAGGCGTATGCTCTCGCTTCAGAATTCGGCCATCCGTACTCCAAAGCCGGTGCAGCAGGCAATATCGCATTAGCCAGTCAGGGGACGGGAAATTTTGACAAGGCTATCAAATGGTACAACGAAGCACTTTCAAATTTCGAGTTGCTGGAATCGAAAGTTGACATCGCCACGGTGGCGAGCAACCTGGGAGTATTGTATCGCGGGCAAGGAGATTTGCAAAAGGCAAAAGCTTCTTACCAGAAAGCACTCAGTATCTCGATTAAAATTGGTGAACGAAATGGCCTTGCACATTACAATGCGAACCTCGGAGCAGTGAATATTGATCTTGGATTTTTTGCGGAAGCGGAGAATAATTTCACAACAGCCCTCCAAATTGCGAAGACAGAAAACCTTGGCCGCATAAAGCTCCAGTGTTATGAGGGACTTGCTGAACTCTACGCGAAAACAAATCGTGCTCTGGCATCATACCAGATGATGGAAGAATTCAAGGCGCTTACAGACTCGCTTTACAATTCTGAAAAATCAGAGCAGCTTACGGAGATGCGCACGAAGTACGAAACTGACAAAAAAGAACAAGAAAATATCTTGCTGCAAAAAGAAAAAGAAGCAGAAAAGCGTGAGAATAAATTTTTGATCTTCGGTTCCATCGCAATCATTGCTCTTCTTTCTGTCGCAGGAATTTTTTACTACCGGGCCTACAAACGGAAACAGGAAGCGCGAATGCAAAGTGAATTGGTGAAGGAACGCGAGCGCGGACTTGTTGCAGTGTTCGATGCCACGGAAAACGAACGTAAACGTATAGCGAAAGATTTGCATGATGGTATCGGCCAACAACTGAGCGGACTGAAACTGGGATGGGAAAGTGTACGTGAAAAATTTGCGGTTTCTTCCCCAGAAGAATCTTCGCGGATGAAGCAACTCACCAAGGTGCTGGATGAAGCAGCCACCGAAGTGCGAAGCATTTCACACCAGATGATGCCCAAAGCTTTGCAGGAACAAGGTCTTCTTCCCGCCATTGATGATATGCTTCGCAAAAGCCTCGGGTTAACTTCTATCCAATACAAGTTTGAGCACTTCAAAGTGGAAGATGAACGTTTCAACGAACGTATTGAACTCGGTCTTTACAGAATATGCCAGGAACTGGTGAACAACATCATCAAACACAGCAACGCAACCGAAGTGATGGTCCAGTTTTTCAAAAACAAGAACAATCTTATCCTGATGGTGGAGGATAATGGCAAAGGATTCAACCCGGTTTCCAAAAAGGAGGGAATTGGTCTTGCCAATATCACAAGTCGCCTGAGCACTGTGGATGGTGAAGTGAATTGGCAACCTTCGCCCGGCAGCGGAACCGTTGCAACTGTTCGGGTGCCTATTTCGTAATAAGCCGCCAACCGGAGTAGGTAAAAACTACTTTCGCTTCAACTACAACTTTACACCCTTGTCAATCAATCTTCTTTTAGTTGACGATCACCAAATCGTAATTGACGGCCTCAAAGCATTGCTGGCTGGTGATGCGCGTTTCACTATAAAAGGCACAGCGCAAAACGGAAAAGAAGCGCTGGAAATTCTTCGCCTGCTGAAAGTGGACGTTGTACTTCTCGACATTGACATGCCAGAGATGAATGGCATTGATACCACCAAGGCCATCCGCAAAGAATTCAACGGCATTAAAATCATCATACTCACCATGCACGATGAAAAGGCCATGATTAAGATGCTGCTCAACATGGGTGCCGATGGTTACCTCTTGAAAAATTCAGACAAAGCAGAATTGATTCGGGCAATTGATGATGTGATGGCAGGCAAACAACACCTCTCGCCTGAAGCTACTTCGGTTTTGTTGAGTCCCGATAAAGGCAATCGCTCCGGCAAACTTGCCGACCTCACCGAACGCGAAGTTGAAATACTGAAACTCGTGGCGGAGGGTTTGTCCAACAAAGAAATTGGCGACAAACTTTTTATCTCTCACCGAACGGTGGATACTCATCGCACCAATCTGATGACCAAACTTGAAGTACACAACGTGGCAGGCTTAGTTCGCTTCGCCATTCAGAATGGAATGCTTGTGGACTGAAGCACGTCCTTCACTTTGGGAAGGAAAGAATAGGTCAATGCGAGTTTGCTCACATTATTTACGGTATTCACCTTATGAATTGCCTCGGCAAGTGTGGGCACATTTGCTTTCTTATTTCGAAGCAAAATTCCTCGCTAAAAACACTACCCCGCGCAATACAGTGCCTGCCCTTATTCGCTTTGAGGTTAATCTTGACAAGGGCGGGTGCTGCGGGGAAATTGGGATGATGCCCGCGCATTGACTTCGGTTATATTCGCGCTCCTAACTCAACTTTATGAAAATTACCATTACGCTTATTCTGCTTAGCATTGCATTTCTTTCTGCCCATGCACAAGCGCCACAAGCCATCAAATACCAGGGAGTTATTCGCGCCAGCAATGGCGACCTGTTGGGTGACAGCACTTTCACTGTAAAAATTACCATTCATGATTCCGTCATCAACGGCCCGGTTGTGTACGAGGAATTACATACGACAACCACCAATTCGTTTGGTTCGTTTGCGCTAAATGTTGGGCAGGGCACTGTCCTCAGCGGAGTTTTTGCTGAAGTGGAATGGGGAACAGGCGACAAATACCTTGAACAGAACGTGGACTTCGGGAGCGGATTTATCTCGACTGGAGCCATGCAGTTTCTTTCTGTGCCCTATGCATTACATGCAGCAAACGGATTACCGACTGGTGGCACCACGGGGCAAGTGCTGAGCATTGACAGCAACGGAAACTTCATCTGGCTCGACCCCTCCGAAATCGGAATTACCTCCGGAGGCTCCAATGGGAAAACCCTTGTATTCACTACAGACGGTTTTTAATTTCTAAAAACATTTTTCTATGAAATCCATTTTGATAATTCTGGCAATGGTGTTTATTGCTCCTTATATAAATGCACAGGGCGGCAACCTGCAATTCAGCGAAACGAAATATATACAACTGACAGGCCCGATGTCAATTGACGGAATCGTAACTACTCAGGAACTCGTGGTGCCAGAGGGGCAAACCTGGAAAATTGAATCGGCAGTGGCAACCTACAAGTATTCCTCAGGAGGAAGCACTACCTACTCTTACACAGCTGGCCTCAAAATGCTGCTGGATGATATAATCATTTTCGCTTACGACAACCTGAACATGAATCCTTTCCCCATGTGGCTTTCTGCCGGCACTTATACGCTTACGTTTTGGAGTGACACCACATGGACTCCAGGACTTTACACCGGCAATGCCAGCGTTTCCATTCTTGTTTTCAACATTATACCATAACACAAACATTTATGAACCCATTCACCTCAACACTCATCCGCCCTATGGTTGTGGCTTTTTTGTTTGCGCTTCCGTATCAATGGTCGGCACAAACGAATCTCGAATATGCCGAAACCATAACGCTGGAACTTTCAGGTACCACGAGCACTAACTTCAGCATTGCCACCCTCAACTTCACGGTGCCCGAAGGCCAGACATGGAAAATTGAATCAGCAATGATTGCCCGCAAATCTCTTTCGGGGGGGGTCAAGGATTACTTAGTGAACAACGATTTGAAATTGCTGCTTGATGACAATTTATTTTTCATCAACGGCTCTAACTATTCTTTTCAGTTTCCATACTGGCTCAAGAGCGGTGGCCATGTGCTTGAATTGCTTTACCTCAACACATGGAGTACTACTTACACCGGTAAGGCAACGCTTTCGGTGCTTGTATTCAATATTATTAACTGATGAAAAACATTCTGGCGTTAATAGCCGCATTCGTTTCGATGCAATGCTGTGCGCAGCAAATGGCGCGCACATTAATAACGAGTTGTGGCGACCATTTTGTGCAGCAGGATTTTTCCCTCTCGGTGAGTGTGGGCGATGCGGCCACGTTTATTTATTACGAAGATGGTTGCTCCACTGTGTCCACCGGATTTCAGCAGGCCGATGAGTTTACCCCCTGCTTCGGGGATTTTAATCATGACATGCAGGTGAATACCATTGACCTGCTATTGCTCAATAGCGACTTCGGTAGTAGCGGCCAATGCATGGATGGTGACCTCGACCAAAACTTAAAAGTAAATGTGGCGGACTTCCTCATTTTTGCAAGTGTGTTTGGCGAGGGATGTGGGGAGTGATAGTGGTAGCCTGCAATCACATCCGATGGTCTTTTCTGGCTTCTGCTGGAAATTTAACAACACAATTCTAATCGAATACGAACCAGTTGCGTCAAATTCTACAATTTTTTTTTGCTTAAGTGTAACAAACGAGTTACGCAGTAAGAAGATTTTTGCCAACTATCCTTGAGACTGTTGCGTGAGCAAACAAAGCGATGGAGTACGCAAGGAAAAATTTCAAGTTAAACCTAAAACTTAAGCAAATGAAAGCATTACTCAGAATGATGGCAACGGCACTACTTGTTGTTATTTCAGTTAATACAACTGCACAGGATTACAACACTGGCATCGGTATAAGGTTCGGTGGCCTCACGAGTGGGCTAACTATTAAACATTTTGTGAATTCAAACGCGGCATTAGAAGGTATCGTGAGTTTTGCGCCCCGCAGCCTCCACCTCACCGGACTTTATGAATGGCATAAGCCCATAGCGAATGCCAAGGGTTTGATGTGGTTCTATGGCGTTGGGGGGCATGTAGGATTCTTCAGCTACGGGGGACACTATTATGTGTATAAGCACAAAGGCAACAACGTGTACGTGGAGGAGCAGGGTGCAAGAGCTACAGTTGTGGGGGCCGACTTCATCATAGGGCTTGACTACAAATTCAACAATGCACCCATTAACCTAAGTCTCGACCTCAAACCCTTTATCAACTTTTGGGGAGGGCCTTACGCGTATTGGGATGGTGCGCTCAGCGCGCGGTTTGTGTTCTAAAATGAAACTTTACACTCATAGAAGCCTTTTCAAGGTGTTGATTTGAGTGGAATAACCGTAACCGGAAAGGCTTTGAAAACGCTCGCTTCTTCTTGAGGAGAACTTTTGAAAATCTTCGATGCAAGGCAATATCGTAAAAAGTGTTGCAGTGGGCAGTGCATTCGATCATGTGTCGCTCGATCTCAGTTCGCTTGCAGCAGGAACTTATTTGTACTAGGTGGGCTAGCAGGCCTGTCTTCCAAGCGTTCATCAAATACGAAGAGTACAATGACCACAGCGGCTTCTTCGTACTGCCCGAGATAGAATGGGCCTATCACTACAATCACCAAAAGCAGAGTGATGCTGCTGAACTTCAGTTTTGCAAGTGCACGCACTCCATTCCACAACACACGGTAGCCAACGGCAAGAATGAATGCGCCAAAACCAAATGGTGCAATAGTGTCAGGAAGTTGGTAGCCGGAGAGTGCAAGAATTTCCAGCACAAGCACGATGGCAACACTAATGAGAAGCCAGATGGATTTGTTGTCGCGGAAAAGGGATTGCAAGGGCTGATTCGAATAATGAAATCAATGCACATGTTTTCCCAATTCCACTTCATCAAATGGATGCGGACTAATCATGGCGCTTCCGGAAAAAGGATGCGATAATGCAAACACCAGGTACAATACCATGGCAAGAACGGAGGTAAGTACGGTGGTGAGTATCATCTGCCAGCGCATGTTTCTCACATGAATGAGGAATGAGAAGAATATGCAAATAACGCATCCGGCAATTAAGACAACCCACATCACGTTGGGCACTTTGCTATGTAATTGCATCAGCCGCTGGTGCCGTATCTCGCGCAATTGTTTAATGTAAACCGTAACATCGGTCACTGCTTCTAATCCGCTTTTGTCCTGTTTCAAATCTTCCCTCAGATTGAGAAGTACGTTCAGCTTTTCTTCTGCAACTTCACTCACATCGCCATCGGCCATTTTAGCCCATTCATCTAGGCGCACGGCAGATGCATAATCCACCGTTGCATGATCTATCAATTCGTTGAAGGGTGCGGGAATTTTTTCGGCCGCTTCGCGAATATCCAGGAGTTGATGTGACTCGCTTTCGATGGCAACCACCATTTCATCATAATCCTGCCAAACGGTTACTACTACAAAAGCGAGTATTAATGTGTAAAGCACACCCACCACGTTGAAGTAAATACCGAGTACCTCGTTAGGCACACCGAAATTGTGTTTGATAAGGAGCCGTTCTACAAAATAGAATAGCACACATGCTGCGATGATGCAGAGGCAGGTGAAAAGGAGTGGTTCCATTTGAGCAAATGATTTGAATTTGATGATTAGCTGCTGTGGTCAAAGTTAGAAGTCAACCAATAAAACCAATACAGTACTCATTGCAAACCCTGCGGATTTCCATCCGCAGGGTATTGTTCTCCGCACCAAGTCTGGAAATAACATCTCCATCCAAACACATCAAATCCGGAGCATTTTCACTAGTGTTTCTCGCCTTCCTTCTTCACCAAATCCATTTGGCACTTGGGGCATTTTCCTGCTTCGTGTTCGTGCACTTCGGGGTGCATGGTGCAGGTGTAATAGGTGTCATGCGCATGGCCAGCGTCCTCTATCTTCACCAAATCCTTTTGGCACTTGGGGCATTTGCCTGCTGCATGTTCATGCACATCCTGGTGGTCGGTGCAGGTGTAATAGACTTCGTGCCCATGGCCTTCACCTTCCGTGTGTTCTTGGTGTGCCCCTTCTTTAGTGGTTGGAGCATTGTTGCCTCCACATGCAGCGAACATCAAAGCCGCTATGCACGTCATGATGAAATTTACTTTTTTCATTTGTTTTTGATTATTTGTTTATTGGAAAAAATTGAATGTTTTGCATAAGTGGTCGAACCATTGGTTATTGGTTAAGGAAAATCATCTTCACCTGGTAGGTTCCGTTGGTTACTACGCGCTCGCCTTCATTCAGCCCGCGCAGTATTTCGGTGTACACACCATTGTCGCGCCCGGCCGCCACGTACACTATGCGAAACGTCTCTGCACTTTCTTTTACAAAGACTACGGGCTTGCCGTTGATTTCATTCATGGCAGAGTTGGGCACAAAATAATTTTCGTTGTCAGCGTTTTCATACGCAAACACGGAAACCGATTCGCCAATGCGCAGGTCTCCGTTGGCATTGCTTACCGTGAATGTGACTTGTTGTGCCTGGTTGGCAGTGTTCAATCGCTGGCCAATGCTCAGCAGTTTTACATCCGTGAGCAAATGGTCTTTGTCTGAACACTGCACTGTAAAATTGGGTGCCTGTTGTATGGCCTCCAAATCATCTTCGTACACCTGTGCTTCTATCAGTATGTGTTGCGAATTGGAAACAGTGAACAACACATCTTCCGGTTTTATACTTGCTCCGCTGCTCAGCCCGAAAGATTCCACCACACCATCAATAGGTGATTTCAGCGTGAAGGATTTCAGACCACCTGCCTCCAGCAATTTTTTGTTTTCAGTGGCGATATCCAAACGCGCCTTTGCTTCGTCCTGTTGTTTTTTACTGGCAATGTCGCTGATGGTTTTCAGGCGTGCCACTTCCAGCTTGGCTGATTCGTAATTTGCTTTCGCTTCATTGAGCGCTGCCAGCAGGGTGACTTGTGAAGCCGCGTCAGGAATCAATTCCACGGTGGCAAGCAATTGTCCTTTTGATACACGTTGACCCACTGTCACATTCACGGTGCCCATGCGTGCAGCCTGTGGTGAATGGACTTCTGCAAAACCATCGGGCGCAGCAATCACACGACCGAAAACTTTTCGTGCCGGTGAAAATGTATCGTGGTTGATGCGCGAAGTAAGAATTCCAAAAAGGAATTGTGTCTCTTTCGGAATTGCAAACTGGTCGGTAAGCGCTGCGGCAGGTTTGGCTCCTCCATCACCATGGTCATGACCTTCGTGACCGTCCTGTGCGGTAAGCGTGGTGGGCGAAAAAGTCTGTTGTGAGGTAAACAGCATGACACCCGCAAACACTGCCATCGCTTTTTTGTTTCTCATCGCCCGCGCGAGAATTAGAATCACAATCACCAGCAGTGCACCACCAAGAAACGTTACCCACGGATTGGTGTACCAGTGGGGCGCATGCATTTTTTCTTCCAGTCCATGCTCATGCCCTCCCACTTCCACATCCGAAAGTTTCAATGTGCCATCACCATCGCTTCCGGTAATGTTCACGAAAAAATTGTAGTGACCATCCGAAGGAAAATTCACCTTGAACTCATACCAGCCCATTTGTTTTTTGGTGAGTGGAATGTCTTGGTTGTTTATCTCAGGTGAAGTCAGTTTCACGGTAACGCTGTCGAGTGCACCATTGGTTTCCACATCGCTCACAAACAAGTTGAGCGTGGCCTGTTCACCTGAATGAATATCCGTGTAGCTGATAACGGCCTCATACTTTGAAGATGACGACTCGCTGATTTTTCGCGCTGCGGCAGCTTCATCTGTAACCTCTTCGCCATGCGGATGGGCGGCATGGTCGTGACCCTCGTGACCATCCTGTGCAAACAATCCGAATGGAAGGACAAAAAGGATGGCGATGAGTGCGCGATGGAAAATCTTATTTCCAAAAATGTTTATGATGGATTTATTTTTCATTGTGCTGAAGTGAGGAATTGAAGTTGATGTTGTGATTGAATGAGTTGTTGCATGAGTTCGATGTGCGCAATTTCTGTTTGGCTTGCTTCACTGATTAATCGCAGGTATTCTGTCAGCGAAATTTCACCCGCTTCCTTCATGCGCAAGGCAGCGTCTGCCAATTTCTTCGATGTGAGAAGGCTTGTGGTGCGCACAGTCCCGAGTGAAGTGACTGTTGCATCATGTAGTGCGAGGGTTGAGATGTAGAGTTGGTTCACCTGCTGTTGCACGGCCAATAATTCCTTTTGCGATTGCTCCACATTCAGCCTGGCCGCTTTTGTGCTTGCGCTTTGGTGCCAGAACCAAAGTGGAATAGATATGCCTGCATTGAACCGATTTTCAAGAGGTGAATTGCTTTCACCCTGGTTCATGTAGCCCAGGAAAAACCCGGGGAGATTTTGGTTTTTCTGAAGTTTCAGCGCCTGTTCACTGGCCGTAAGTTCTGCCTGTGCCACAGCAATCTTGGATGTGCCGAGTGTGGTGGTACCCCATGCACTCAATTGCAAATTGGTTCCCAGCGAATCGCTTTGTGAATTTTCATCAGCACCGATATACATGAGCATTGATTGTTTGGCCGCATTTCGTTCCGCAGTTGACAACTCAAGTTGACGCATCACTTCCTGCGCTTTCAATTCAGCAAATGATTTTTCAAGAAAATCAATTTCGCCTGCGTTAAAACTTCGCACCGCTGCTTCTGAAGTTGCATTGAAATTCGTTTGTTGTGAGGTGTAGAATTTCACCTTCGCTTCTGCGGTTTGCCATTGCAGATACAAATCGGCAATCATGAATCTCACTTCTGCTTTGGTCAGTGAAGCATTGGCTTCTGCAATTCCGGTCTGACTTCGTAAAAGTTTTTTTCTTGCTCCATACACCGTAGGAAAATCAAATTGCTGCTGCACACCCAGCGTATAGAAATTTCCGGTGGGCGCTTCCACCAGCAATTGCGGCTGGTATAAATTGAATGCTGACTTTTCCAACATTTTGTTTTTGTCCACATCAAGCAGTGCGGCTTGCACTTGTGCGCTGTTTTGTTCTGCTTTGGTGAGTGCGTCTTGGAGAGAAAGGGTTTGAGCTTGTGTAAATAGCGTTCCTATAGTGGCGATGTAAATCATCACTGCGCGGTAGGCACCCCTAAGGGGTTCATAACCCCTTAGGGGTGTATCAGGGTTTGTATTCATAATCAAATATGTTTTCATTCTTCTAAATCGTTACCCAACCACAGTTTATGGAGATAGAGAAAATTTTCAAGACCACCAAACGTTTCAATTACTTCCTCGCGTTTTACAACAGTTGGTTTATCAGTCAACATTGCATTGTAACTGGAAAATTTCCAATCGCCCGGTTGCTCTGCAAAACCATGAGTCACAGGATTGTTGTGGACATAACAAACGACACGTCTGAAATAATCATCATCGGTAATTAGTTTTCTCTTGAAACTTTGGCGAAGCAGTCCGCCTGTGCGGTCATATCGTTTGTTGTAGTGTTGCGCAAATGAATTGAAACAATGCGAAAACTGCTGAAGTATCAGGCTCTCCAAAATGTCCTGTGTCGTTATGGGCTTACGTATCACATCATGATTGTTGTTATGAATTTCAACGAGCATTTTTTTCTTGTTTTCCCAAAGCACAACCATCTCATCTGATGTTTTCATTCTCATCAACAAATGGAAATGATTTTTCATAAGACAATAGGCGAGCAATTCACTGAACGGAAGTAACCTCTGTTTAACACCTTCTACAAACACAATACAATTGTTTTCCTCACGAAACAAATCTTCATCACCTACCGCATGATTGTAAATGTGGTAACAGCCTTCCGGTTGAATGGGTATACGAATGTTGGCCATTGTGTTTCTTAAAATATTTAGGGTGTTCATTGAACACCCCTTAGGGGTTATGAACCCCTTAGGGGTGTGTCGGTTTCAAGTTTCAATTCACTTTTCTTCTTATTCGCGAAATACTCTTTCAGCGAAGCCGCTCCATATCTCCAAAACACCGCGGGTATCACCACCATGTTGAGGATGGTGGATGAAATCAATCCACCGAGAATCACGGTTGCGACCGGATAGAGAATTTCCTTTCCGGGTGCCTGCGGGTCAAGGGTGAGTGGAATGAGTGCGAGTGCTGCAACAAGTGCAGTCATCATCACAGGTACCAGCCTTTCTAGTGAACCGCGGATAATCATCTGCTTTGAAAATTTTTCGCCTTCATGTTCTATCAGGTGGATGTAATGCGAAATCATCATGATTCCGTTTCGCGAAGCAATACCTGTGAGCGTGATGAAACCAACCATGGTAGCAATGCTGAACGTGCCACCTGTCACTGCCACTGCAATCACACTTCCCAATAATGCAAGCGGAATGTTGAGCATGATTTGCAATACCATTCTCCACGACTTGAAGTGATGATACAACACCATAAAAATTCCAAAGAAGGCAATAATGCTGAGCAACGAAATGGTTTTTGATGCAGACTTCTGGCTTTCGAACTGGCCACCATAAACGATGTACGCTCCAGCAGGAAGTGTGATTTCATCGCCAATCTTTTGTTGAAGTTCTTCAACAGCACTTCCCAAATCGCGACCCTGCACGTTGCAACTCACATTGATTTTGCGCAGCGTGTTTTCATGCGAGATGCTATTCTGTACACTCGTGTACTCGATGTCCGCAATTTGCCGCAATGGAATCAATTCGCCATTGATGTTATGTACAAGCGAGTTGCGGATGTTGTCGAGGTTCACACGTTCGTCATGCTCTGCACGTAGCACCAGGTCGAACGTTTTCTGCCCTTCGAAAATTCTTGTTTGCACTTTTCCGTTGTAAAAAATCTCGAGGTCTTCGGTTGCCTTGCCCACCTGCACTCCGTAGCGAATGCAATCTTCCCTTCGCAGTTTGATGAGCAGTTGGGGAATCATTACTTGCCTCTCGACCTGGATATCTACCACCCCATCAACGGAGCCGAGTACTTCAGAAATTTTTCCGGCAGTGGTTCGCATTTCCGTCAAATCACTTCCAAATAGTTTGATGGCGACTTGTGCGCGCACTCCGCTCAGCAGATGGTCAATGCGGTGCGAAATGGGCTGGCCGATGTTCACGGAAGCACCTTTAATTACAGACAGTTCCTTGCGTATGTCCGCAATTATTTCATCGCGCGAGCGTTGAGCGTCTGCCCTCAGCTTGATATCAATTTCGGAATTGGAAACCGGCTCGGTGTGTTCATCCAGTTCAGCACGACCGGTTCGTCTGCTGGCAAATTCCACTTCAGGAACCTTCAAGATAAGTATCTCTGCAAGCGTTCCAATTTTGTTGCTTTCTTCGAGTGAAGTTCCTGATGGTGCAGAAAGATTTACCGTGAATGAACCTTCGTTAAACGGTGGAAGAAATTCTGTTCCGAAAAATGGAATCACGGCCATTGAACCAACCACGAGCAGAACGGATAAACCAATTACAACTTTCGTTTTGTTGAGCGCCCAATTCAAGGTGCTTGTTTCTTGTTTCTTCAACCAGCGCACAAGAAAAGAGTCAACCTCACCGCGAGCCTCTCCAAGGGGGAGTGAGGCGGAGGCAGTTTGTTTTTTGGCAGAACCAAATTTTCTTTTCCACCACGACTGCTTACTACTAACTGCCGACTGCCTACTTAATAAATAGGAGCACAAAGCTGGCGTAACCGTGAGCGACACTACAAGCGAAGCAATAATGCTGGTGATATAAGCAATGCCAAGTGGTGCGAAAATTTTTCCTTCCATTCCATCCAGCCAAAAGAGCGGAAGGAACACAAGCACCACAATGATGGTGGCATACACTATCGAGTTTCGCACTTCGCTGCTCGCTTTGTAAATAACCCTCAACGCAGGTTCCGGATTTTCTTTCAACCTGTTCTCCCGTAATCGCCTGAAAACATTTTCCACATCCACAATAGCATCATCCACCAATTCACCAATGGCAATGGCAAGTCCTCCGAGTGTGAGGGTATTGATGGAAATTCCGAATGCCTTGAAGATGATGGCGGTGATAACAATGGAAAGCGGAATGGCTGTGAGCGTAATAATCGTAGTTCTGAAATTCAGCAGGAATAAAAACAGGATAATGACTACAAGTATGAATCCATCGCGCAAGGCATGCTCCACGTTGGTGAGCGAGTTGGTGATGAAATCTTTTTGCTGGAAGATGTATGGATTGAGTTTGACATCAGGCGGAAGTGATGTGTTCAATTCTTCACAAGCCTTCACCACTTCATCGGTAAGTGCAACTGTGTTTGCGCCCGGCTGTTTTTCTACGGTGAGAATCACCGCAGGGCTTCCGTTCAAACTTCCATCACCGCGTTTTACAGCGGGGCCAAATTCCACTTCAGCAATTTGAGAAAGCAAAATAGGGCTGTTTTCGCGGAATGCCACCACTACTTGTTCAACATCCTCCACAGTAGTTATCCAGCCTACAGAACGAATCAAAACTTCTGTTCCGTATCGGTCGAAAAATCCGCCCGTGGTGCTAAGGTTGCTTTTCTGCAATGCATATTCCACTTCATCCACCGTGAGGTTGAATTGTTTCATGTGCGCTGTGGAAAGCAGCACCTGGAATTGTTTTCTGTCGCCACCAATGGAGATGACTTGCGACACGCCTTTAATAGACATGAGTCTTCTGCGAATGGTGAAATCGGCAAGCGTGCGCAACTCCGAAGCGTTGGTGCTATCGCCACTTACAGAGATGTTCATGATTTGTCCCATGATGGAACTGACCGGCCCCATGATGGCTTTGATTCCTTCGGGCAGTTCAACGGTTTGCAGTTTTTCTGCCACCATCTGGCGCGCACGGTAGATGTCCATGTCCCAGTCGAAGTCCACGTAAATGAGACCGAGACCCACTGCGCTGCTCGAGCGAACAGTGATAACACCAGGCGCACCGTTCATGGCCATTTCCACCGGCATTACTGCAATGGTCTCCACCTCTTCAGGAGCCATGCCATTGGCTTCAAGAAATATCGTGACGCGCGGGCGATTCAAATCGGGCAACACATCCACCGGGAGATTGATTACCGTGATGGTTCCATACACCATGATGAGCGCAGCCGCAGCGACCACAAACATTCGGTTGGTGAGGGAAAATTGTATGAGTTTATTGAGCATTTCCTATTTGCTGATTTAGTGACTGAGTGATTTGCACGCAAGCCACACTAATTCTAATGCGCATGTCCATGACTTTCGTTTTCCGCAGTCTTTGGCGGTGCGGGCGAAAGTGCATTTGAAACTTTCACCAAAAAATCCGCAACGTGCAATTTGCCCTTGTGCATGAACTGAACCCACGCGCGATGAATACCCTCTTTGCCAAAATCCGCATGAAGATGAACGCGGTTGTTTTCAGATTCAGGATGAATGTGCATGTATGTCTTGTCGGTGGTTTCAATCATCACCACATGCGCTTTTGCCGAGAGGTAACTGTCGAGTTGCGAATCAGGAATTTCCTTTCCGCCCTTTTTGATGATGACATTGATGTGTGTTTCGCCCTGGTTGTAAAACAATCCCCCTTCAGGTTCCAATTCCACTTCGTATCCATTCACTGTGGTTTTTAGTTTCTCTGTGCCAAATGTTTTAGCGGGCAATGATTTTCCGGCAACAGTCACATCAATTTTTTCAGTGCGGTGTGTTGACCCATAGGGAACGTAATCAACATAGAAGTGGTAGTCGCCACCGTGTTCCAGTTTCAGTTCGTTCGCATTGTCACCTTTACTAAAAGGTGTTCCAGCATCAAGCAGCAACAGTTCAAAACTGCCATCTGTTTGTTCCACCGGGTGTACATGGTGAAACTCCGACAAGTCCTTGCTCACCACAATCAGGTGCATTTTCTTTTCGTGCATCACATCGAGTATCACCAGCTTCGATTCATCGGTTTTAATTTTTGGGGTGAGCGTGATTTTACCCGCTTTGCCCGCCTCCACTTCCGCTGGGTTGGAGGCAAATCGGATAAAATATTCTTTGGAATCAGCCGCATCGTTCTTAACCACGAGGTCCATGCCGCACTTGGGGCATTGGCCGGGGCCGTGTTCCATCACTTCGGGGTGCATGGGGCAGGTGTAGTGCATTTCGTTGCCGTGTTCATTATTCGCGTGGTCATGATTTTCGGCTTCGGTTTTTTGTTCGGGGTTGTTGCCGCCACATGACCAAAGCAGTGTGGCGATAAGGATTGAAAAAAATGATGTCTTCATTGTTTGTAAAAATTTGTGTTTGAGAAAAAGTTTCGGAAAACAAAAAGGCCTGAACGTATTGCTCAAAGGCAACTACGATTCAGACCAAAAAATGATTAGAGTCTAATTCAGGAAGGAGAGGAAGAGAATCCGCAGGTCGGCACCGGAGAGGCAACATCGCCATCGTTGATGGACATGGTGAAGCATGGCAGCCTGTACTGAACCGAGCCATGGAACTGAGAGAATTTCCGGAGTTGACAAATCGTGTGAAGTGTTCGCGGGCTTTTGTAATTTTTCTGATGAAGAGTACCTGGGCAAGAACTCTTCCTGCACTACTGAAGCATGTGTGCAAGGTTGATGATGGTGGGTTAAGAGCGGAACGTTGGTGTCGTGTTTGCCACCTTCACAATGATGTGTGCAATTCTCATGACCCCAATGGCTTTGGTGTTCGATGTTGAGCGCATGTATTGCAGAATGAATATCGCACACGCAATGATTGATACGCGCACCAACAAAGGCCAGTACTAATGCTGCAAGCAGGAATTTAGACAGGTATTTGCGGAAGAAAATCATTGATAAACGCGACAAGTATAAGACATCTTAGAGTACTGCTTTATGTAATCAATTATTGCTACCTGATATAAAAACGCAAGCATCCTCACTTGCCTATTGCCATCTAAAAAAAATTTATTGTGTTATGGTACCCATGACTTTGCTGAGGCCAGCAGACTATTTTTGGCTGGCGAGCCATGCTTCAAAGTCAGCGATTTCCTTGTTTTGGTCTGCAATCATCACCCGCGCCATTTTTTTCAATTCCTGATGTTTACCATGCGATAACTCATCTTCCGCCATCTCAACCGCACTCTCATGGTGGGGTATCATCATCATCACAAAATCTTTATCTGCATTGCCTGTCATTTGTATGCTTTTCATTTTATCCATCATGTCTTTCATCACGGCATCCAATTCATGATGCATTTCCGCATTTTGCTTTGCTTCCTGCATCTTGTGGTTTTTAATAAACTGCTGCATTTGTTCTATCTCGGCTTTTTGGGCGGTGATAATATTTTGCGCCATTGTTTTAATCCGCGCATCTGTGCCTTTGGCAATTTCCACTTTGCTCATATCAACAGCCGCCTGATGGTGCATTACCATCATATTGGCAAAGTCCAAATCAAAATCACCTGTCATCTTCATGTCATGCATTTTGTCCATCGTACTGCTCATGGATTGCATCAAACCATTATCCTTTTGCATTTTGCCTGAACTCATCGAATCTTCTCGGGACTTATGAGTCATTGAACCATCCATTTCGTTCTTTGACATGTTGCCAGTTGAATTATTGCAGGACTCTACAAGGTTTACGCTAACCAATAAAGCTGCTGCGATTAAAATTTTGTTTTTCATGTTCTTAGTTAAATTTAAGTAAAAACTCCTCTCACAGAATACCAGACTCTGCGAAAGAAGATTTTTACTGATTACATTTTACTTATGCTACTGCACTGTGCTCAGGCTGCTGTTCTGAGCTCATGTTGCTGCACTCATCAGCACATTCGCGACATGCTTCTGCGCATTTTTTGCAATGCTCCATGTGTGAGTGCTTTTCACATTCATCTGCACACGCATTACAAATTTCTGCGCAGAGTTTACAGATTTGATTTGCAAACTCACTTCCGCTTGCCATTGCTCCCATTGCTAAAAGGCAGATAGCTGCACAATCATGGTTTAGCTTTATGCAACTAGCTAACATTTTTACGTCCTGCTCATTTAAGCACGCACTTTCGCAATGCGAACATTCTACTGCACAGTCTGAACATGCGGTGATGCAACTTTCAAATTTTTGATGACTCATTTGGTTTCAGTTTTACATTGTGAATGAATTTTCACAATGGCACAAAAGTGATTGTTAGCATTCCGGTGAATGTTATACAACGAAGGAGATGAGTTACGTCCATCACACATGCATTGTGTGTGGCAATTTTTGGAAATAGTTGCAGATAAATTTCAAATGCCTTTCGGTGTTTTTGGTGTCCTGCTAATGTGTCGGACCTTAGCTTCCATCATCATGTTTCCATCATCACGAGCATTGCCGCACCCATCACCACCATCAATACATCTTCTACCAAGGTGATCGTGCTCATGGGCAGTTTGAATACAGTTCCCAGGCAAGCACATTGTATCGTGCGTTTTGCCATCAAACTTTGAATGACGCCCAGACTAGAAAATCCCATTGTGATAACTGTTGCCAGGTTCGTGACAAATGGACTCCACTCTGCAACGAATGCAATCCCCAGAGCAAGTTCAAGGAAGGGATAGATGAAACCATATGTTCTCCACCGCTGAGCAAGTAAATCGTAGGTGCTGTAACTATCCGCAAAGCCACGCAGGTCAAGCATTTTGAAAAATGAAAAGACCATGAAGAATCCGGCCATGAAATGATTCATCCAATTCATAACATCCAGTTCTCCATCGTTGAAAGAAGTCAGTGAAGCAATCAGTACTATGTAACCACCAATGAGCAGTAGCGGTTTGTAAGTGGCAAACCATGATTTCGTTTCTGCTGTTGCAGCCATTTCATTCGCATGACTTCCGCTTTCGGAAATGGCATAGTTGCCCACTGAGGCAACCGAAGATTTTAATGTAGTCAACGGAATGTGGGCTTGCATTTCTATCACTGCTTTTCCCGGGTTGAGGGATACGTCTGCATTTAGCACATCGGGAAGCTTCAATAATGCGCTTTTCACTTTGGCTTGGCATGAGGAGCAGGTCATGCCTTCAATGTTATAGGTGTGTGTCATGTTCATGTTGTTTTTTGATGGCGCAAATCACTAGTGGCCACAGTGGCCATACCTAACAACATTCAGGCGTGTATTGGTATAATTTACAGGTCTTCAATGGCAACTCTTTTTTTCTCCCTTTCATTTTTGAATCCTGTCGGGGTAACCCCTGTGAGTTGCTTGAATTGTTTCCCCATGTGCGAGGCACCACTGAATCCAAGCATGTCGGCTATTTCCTCCAGGGTATAATTGTCATACACCATCAACTCCTTCGCCTTTTCTATGCGTTGGACAAGGAAGTATTGTTCTATCGTCACGCCCTCTACCTGCGAGAAAAGATTGCTGAGGTAGTTATAGTTGTATCCAGACTTTTCTGCCAGGTAAGCAGATAACTTATATTTCAATGGTTCACTGGAGTAGTGCACAACTTCAACAATCGCGTTTTTTATTTTTTCAATCAACTGGCTGCGCTTGTCTTCCAGAAGATCGAATCCAAAACCGCGAATCGCAATGCCGAATGCTGCTTCTTCCTTCTCTGATAACGGCTGGTCAATTTCAACTTCGCCTAACCCAACTGCAATGAGATGAATTCCCAATTTTTCCAACTCCTGCCTCACTATGATTTTACACCGGAGGCATACCATGTTTTTGATATGTAGTTTAGTTGAGTTCAACCTGTATTATTGAGCCATCTGCATTCTCCTGAAACGGCAATACAAGAAATGTTGTAGCGTGTTGAAAGGTGTTCTATGTTGTTCAGTGAAGCATTTTATCTTCTCGAAGAAACGATTGAGAAGTGTGGCCATCATTGTTTCTGAATAACGCTGTACAGGAAGACCGCTGCATTTTGCAGGGCCGTCCTCGGCAAAAGTTCCCATCATCAAAAAACCTTCCGAATGAACAAATTGAGAAACCGTTTGAACGTAATTGTCAATTTCGGTTGGTGTGGTGAGGAAATGAAATGCTGCACGGTCATACCAGAGGTGGTAGGTTTTTGATGGCCTGTAAGTGGCCGCGTTCGCCACAATCCATTCTACATTTTTTGCGCGTTCACCCAAGCGATTTTTTGCTTTCTCCAAAGCGGTTTCAGAAATGTCCAGCACACTGATATTTGAATAACCATGTTCGACCAAGTGGTCAACCAGGGAGCTGTCGCCACCGCCCACATCCATGATGTGCGCTTGTTTCGGAAGATGAAATCCTGATATAATTTCCAGTGAAGTTGCTGGCGTGCTTTGATACCAACTCACTTCATCCGAATTTTTGTTGGTGTACACTTTTTGCCAGTGGTCGTGTTTGTTGCTCATCTAATGTTGTTTGATGAAAGATTGGCTGCTTACAATTTTTCCATTCATACTTGTCCTCACGGTATAATTTCCTTTTGCAAGGGTAGATAAATCCAAACTCAAATTATTCTAATTTGATGAAAGCCCATAAGATTGAAATTTCCCGTGAGACCAGATGAGAAACAAAACAATGAGGTTGCGTTCAACTGTAAACTCAAAAACTCTATGAATGAACACCAATTTGATTTTACATGTGAATAATGTAATCTTCTCACCCAGTTGTGTAACATGAGCAAATTCTGATAAACTCACTTTTGCCCAACTATTTGTAGCCATAATGGCGCAACAATTATTAATCAAATTATGATGATAAAAAGAACACAGTTAATTGAAGAAAAAAGGGAAGTGAAGTCAAGACTGCTGCGGTATGACGCACAAATTCTGGCGAGTCCACCTGAAACCAATAAAAGTTCATATTTAGCCAGAGGTGCGAATCTCGGTCTAATTCTGCTTTTGAGTGCATCTCTAATGTTTCCGGCTTGCAAGTCTATGAACAAGACCCAGAAAGGAGCGGCTGTTGGAACCGTTGCAGGAGGCGCAATGGGCGCTGTTATTGGAAAAGCATCAGGCAATACTGCTCTGGGCGCCATAATAGGTGCAACTGTTGGTGGAGTTACAGGCGCTGTTATTGGCAATGAAATGGACAAACAGGCCAAAGAGATTGAAGAGTCAATTCCAGGTGTTAAAGTGGAAAGAGTGGGCGAAGGAATTGTTGTGGAATTCAGCAATAATATCCTCTTTGGTTTCGATCAATCCAGTTTGTCGGAAGATGCAAAAGGCAATCTATCGAACCTGGAAACTGTTCTAAATAACTATCCGGATACAGATATCGAAATTCAGGGTCATACTGATAGTGAGGGCAGTAAAGCCTACAACCAGACCTTGTCGGAACAGAGGGCCACTGCAGTTTCGAATAGCCTGATCACAAAAGGGGTAAATGCCAGCCGGATAACCATTAAAGGATTCGGTGAAAGACTTCCAGAATATGAAAACGAAACTGAAGACGGTCGAGCATCAAACCGCAGGGTTGAGTTTGTTATAACCGCCAATGAAAAAATGAGAGCTGAAGCCGAGAAAGAGGCATCAAAAAAATAAACCAAATAATTCACACAAATGAAAATTAAAAACTACTCAGTACTATTATTACTCATGTTGCTGGTATCGATTGCCGTGGCTCAGAGTTCAGAGGAATCGCGCACCCGGTTTGGCATTCTCGCAGGAGTCAATTTCCAGAACCTGACCGGTTCGGATGCGGATGGAGACAAGCTGACTAATGATATGATTACCGGCTTTCACGCTGGAGTAAATGTCCAGATTCCTATTGTGCCTGAGTTCTACTTTCAGCCCGGTTTGATGTTTTCTACCAAGGGAGCGGAGAATAATGGTGACGGTTTTAGTGCGAAATACAAACTCGCATATATTGAAGTGCCAATGAACTTTGTTTATAAAGCCTCGCTGGGAACCGGATACGTAATGGTCGGTTTTGGCCCTTATGTGGCTTATGGTGTAATGGGCACGCTGAAATTTGAAGGAGGCGATGGGACAACAGAAATGGATATAGTTTTTCAGGATGTTGTGGAGACGTCAGACAATCCAGCTCTTCCCTACCTAAAAGCGATTGATGTTGGCGCAAACATTCTTGCAGGCTATGAAATGTCGAGTGGTGTTTTCTTGCAATTGAACAGCCAACTGGGTATGCTTGATCTCAGTCCTGAATATAAAGGAATAGAGAATGATAAGTCTTCTTTAAAAAATACCGGGTTCGGGCTTTCTTTAGGATACAGATTTTAATATTTTCGGTTTGGAATAATCAACACCGCCTTAGCAATAGGGCGGTTTTTTTTTATGCACCATTTGCATCTACTTCACTACTCCCCCCGATTGGTTATCGCCTTTGTGCAATTTAATGAGTTGAGCAGATAATGCCGATAGAACTTTCCTGAGCCATTCTCCTGAAACTGCAATACAAGAAATGTTGTAGCGTGTTGAAAGGTGTTCTATGTTGTTCAGTGAAGCATTTTATCTTATCGAAGAAACGATTGAGAAGTGTGGCCATCATCGTTTCGGAATAACGCTGTACAGGAAGACCGCTGCATTTTGCAGGGCCGTCCTCGGCAAAAGTTCCCATCACCAAAAAACCTTCCGAATGAACAAATTGAGAAACCGTTTGAACGTAATTGTCAATTTCGGTTGGTGTGTTGAGGAAATGAAATGCTGCACGGTCATGCCACAGGTCGTAGGTTTTTGATGGCCTGTAAGTGGCCGCGTTCGCCACAATCCATTCTACATTTTTTGAGCGTTCACCCAACCGATTTTTTGCTTTCTCCAAAGCGGTTTCAGAAATGTCCAGCACACTAATATTTGAATAACCATGTTCGAGCAAGTGGTCAACCAGGGAGCTGTCGCCACCGCCCACATCCATGATGTGCGCTTGTTTCGGAAGATGAAATCCTGATATAATTTCCAGTGAAGTTGCTGGTGTGCTTTGATACCAACTCACTTCATCCGAATTTTTGTTGGTGTACACTTTTTGCCAGTGGTCGTGTTTGTTGCTCATCTAATGTTGTTTGATGAAAGATTGGCTGCTTACAATTTTTCCATTCATACTTGTCCTCACGGTATAATTTCCTTTTGCAAGGGAAGATAAATCCAAACTCAAATTATTCTCATTTGATGAAACACTTTTGCTCAAACAGACTCTTCCGGCTTCATCGGTGATTTCAATTTGGCGAATGCCGTGAGTTGAATTGAATTGCATATTCAGAACATCGCTTGCAGGATTTGGAAAGATGGAGAAATTATTTTCAAAAGAGTTTTCCTCTATCCTCACAAAACCTGAAACAGTCAGGTATTGCACAGCATTACTTCCATTGTCGGTGTACACAATGTGGTACACCCCATTGGAATAAACCATGTGCGGACGCAACTGGTTTCCATCTTGGTTGGAAGTAAGGTTTTCAATATCATCAGCTAAAAAAATTCCGGGTGAAGCACTGTATGCAAAACGGATATTGGTCTGTGCGCTTTGCGATTCCTGCCACACTACCGCTGCCGAACTTTCGTTGCCGGCAATTGATGGATGGTTCTGTACAACAGAACTTAGCGCAGGAGAAATTTCAACGCTTTGAACCATATCTCCTGTTCCAATGTTGTACGATGAATAATAGACGCGGCTATCTCCTGTTCCCTGGCTCATCCAGGTGCTGTGAAGAATTTCATTAGCGATGTATGCTGAAGGACCGCTTGAAGGGCAAGCGTTAATCATCCAGTCCACATCGTCCATGTCTGCTGTGATGGAAAAAGTTTGAGCACCATTGGTGGAGATAGTAGCCCGCATATCGCGCACGTTTTCATCGTTGTTACGATACACCACTGCCACATCATCGCCATTTACAGTTATGACTCCCGGACAACAATCGCATACATAAACACCACTAAGATTGCTTGCAGAAACTGCAGGAAGAAATGTTTGCCCCTCATCTTCGGAACGCACTACGGCCCACTCGCTTCCGCTTGCGCCCATGTCATACAATTGCATGAGCAGTACATAAGGATTGCCTTCATTGTCCATGGCTAAAGCCGGAAAACGCAGCATGATTGTGCCGGTAGTTGCCACACGAATGGTGTCGCCCCACGACATGCCTCCATCTTCCGAACGAACCAAATAAATGTGTCCTTCCATTTCCGGAGTTTGTTTGAAAACCACAGCGATGTGGTTTCCTGAAGAAGCGATGTCCGGGCCTTGCCAGTCCATTGCGGCAGACAGTACTCCATCAGGATTGAGTTGTAGTGGTGTGCTGAAATCACCGCCCGATTTTACAGAACAATAAATGTTTTGTGTGTCAACATTGGTCCAAATCACGACCGGATTGCCATCGGCATTGAGCGCAATTCGCGGACGCGCGTTTCCCCACGGGTCTTGCAAAGCGACTACTTGCGGGTCGCTTATGATTTGTGCAGAAATCTGAAATGATAGAGTCAGTAGAAGAATGAAATGAGGTATGATTTTTTTCATGGGCTTAAAATTGTTGTTTGAAATTGCTGTTCGATAAATTTCAGTGTTGCACTACAAACTGTTTTGCAGTCAATGCAATACCACCTTCGCTTATGGAAAGATGGTAAACGCCATTGGGCAAATCGCGAACATCCACCTGAAGCGAACCATTGTGGTTAAAACTGGCTTTGCGCAAAAGTTTTCCGTTGGCATCCGTCACTTCGACTGTGTATTTCCTTCCATCACGGGCTTCGGCTATTTGAATTTCCAACAAAGTGCTTGAAGGATTTGGCGCCAGTGAAATTTCCATTTCACTAAGTTCATTTTCATTTACGCCCAATGGCAAGTCTACGGTGAGGTATTGCACTGCGTCACCACCATTGTCCGTAAACACAATGTGAAATTTGTAGCCATCGTACACCATGTGCGGGCGCAACTGGTTGCCATCCATGTTTTCAGTAAGGTTGATGATTTCAGTACCCAACTCATCGAAACCAGTTGTGGAGTATGTGAAATAAATATCGCGCTGGCCGCTTGTCGTCTGCTCCCAAACCACAGCCATGATATTTCCCATGCCCGCAACTATCGGATAATTCTGTTGCATGGAACCCTCTTGCGGGTATAGTTGTTTGGTCGTGAGTTCATCGTTCTGAATATCATAACTGCTTGTAAAAATCCGAACGTGGCCATCATATAAGGTGCGCCATGTTGTTATGAGATTGCCTCCTTGCCAAAAAGCTGATGGACCTGAAGCCGGGCATGCACCTATCACCCATTCAACGGTATCCACATCAACGGGTATGGGTCCACTTTCCAAAGCACTATAGTTATATGCAGCATGTATGTCGCGCAGGTTGTCATCGTTGTTCCGGAAAACTATTGCTTCGAGGTAAGGTGTAGTCGTAATAGTTGCAGGACAACAATCACACACGGGGCCGTTGGCACCTCCACTTACTATCATTTCTTCTGTGAAAGAATTTCCATCTGTACTGCGTGTCATATACCATTCATGCCCCGCTTCATTTTGCATTTTCATATAGGCTACGATAGGCCCGCCCCCTTCCTGGCCAATGCCCAATGCCGGTAGCCACGAATTTTCATTAAGGGCTGGTGAATCAACCCGCAGGGTATCACTCCATGAATCACCATTGTCCGTGCTGTTGTGCAAATACACCGGGCCATACATAGCATCGCCATGACTTTGGTAGAGCACATAAACTTTACTGCCAATGCTGGCTACATCCGGTCCGCCCCAGTCGTAAGTGATGGCATGAATGTCCAAAGGATTTATCCGCATGGGAGATGAGAAAATTGTTCCATCATACTTTGAAAGGAACACGGCCATGCTATCCGTATGAGTCCAGATTACAATCGGATTATTATCAGAATCCAATGCAAGACGGGGCCGCACATTTCCCCACGGGTCTTGCGCGGCAACAATTTCGGGAGTGTTGATGGTGAGTTGGGCAGAAATACTTCCTGACAACAAAACAGCAAGAAGCATGGTGCCGAAAATTGTATTTGAATTTTTCATATCGTTTCTTTTTTCAAAGTTATTCCTAATTATTCGGTGCGCCATCTTCAATCCATTCCTGTATCAAATGTATCTGGCAATTGCTTAGCGGTGGGCCTACTGATGGCATGGATTCATATCCGTTTTCTCCAAGAATTGCATTCATGATAACACCATTCAATGCCGCATTGCTGATGTGGCTGTATCCCACCAATAAAAAATCTCCGGCCACATTCGGCCCCTCACCGTGGCACCACTGGCAACGGTCTTCAATGATGGGCAATATGTCTTCTGCGTAGGAAACATTTGTGGTATCGCACGCTTCATCACACACATTATTTATTGCTCCCTGCGCAATCCATCTTGCGATTTGGTTTTTCTGGTTTTGTGTCAAAGTCATTTCACCATCGGGTGGCATGTCAGCCGAACCCAATCCGTTTATCATTTGGTACATCAGGCTGCCGAGCGAATCACCGGGAATTACGATTCCCGAATTCATCAGCGTGGCATAATCCATCATGATGATGTCGCTCTGCTGTGTTTCATCATCGTGGCAAGAGCTCAAGCCGCATCGTGTAGCGAGTATGGGCGAAATATGGTTTTCGAAATACACAGTGTCGGGATTGCATGGGCCTGTGTAAACTGGGGGTGGGGGAATAACTACTTCAACAAAATCAGGTTCGTGTTTGCATGAGTACGTCAACATAAATAAGCAAGCTACAACTGCTATATAATTTTTTGCACTCACCTAATTCAATTGTGCTTTCAGAAAATTCGCGACATGGTCGAACGGTTCAATTCTGAAATGACGTGCAATGGGTTCCCGCAAATTGCTGTTCGAGTTGATATCGTAAAACACGGTGCGGCCATCGTTGCTGAATAGAAACTCCACGCTGCCTATAGTATGTCCTGCCGTTTCCATGATTCTCCTTCCCTGTTCAATAATCTCTTGAGTGATTTCTGGATAAGGATAAAACTCAGGCTTGGCTGTAGGTTTCGATTCGGGAATTTCACAATGGCCTTCGCCATCTTCAGGATTGCACACTACCGAAGGACAGAGATTGAAAGCACCGTGAGAAACCACGCGCATGGCATAGAGGTATTTTCCTCCTACAAATTCTACCCGCACAATTCCAAACGCGGGGTCATACTCTAATTTCTCTTGAAGAAGGAAAACATAATCAGGCAGCCAAAGCGATTCGTTTAGCGCGAACAGCGATTCAATTTCTTCAAACGCATTAACCTGATACATGCGCGCACCGCTCCCGCCCTGGTCAGGTTTCAATAGCATGGGGAATTTCAGTTCGCGTGCAAATGGTTTGAGTGCCTCCACAGTATTAAAGGTGTAACTCTGTGGATGGTCAACTCCTATTCTCCGCATGAGTGCAGCCTGCGCACTCTTGCTGAATTCAAACGACATGGATTGCGAACCATTGATGACGCGCTTGCCTGCCACTTCAAGATTTCGGCACAATGACATGGCGTATGGAATGGCGCGCTGATGACCGCGCAGGTATGCACTCGGACTCACCAGGTTGTAGTACACATCGGCCCACGGAAGTTTCCCTTCGTGGAATGCGCCATTCTTCAAATCAATTTTTGAAAAAGCAATTCCTGCTTTTTCCAATGCAGAAAAAAGTGGTTCGTGCCATTCAGGATGTTCGTAGATGATTCCGAGTTTCTTCATAACGCAATTATGGAGAGATGATGATTGAGTTTTTAGTAGCCTGTAAATTTTGGCAAAACTCCGAATCCCGATAGCTATCGGGACCCGGGGTTCTTCCCAACGTTTCTTACCTCTGAATTACTACTTGCTCTCGTGCAACGGTAATTCCGTTTTCTTCAATCACCACGTTGTACACTCCATTGTCCAGCGAAGAAACTTTGAGGCGCAGAGAAGTAGAATTGATTTGTTGATTCATGACTTCTTGTCCAAGTGCGTTGGTTACAATTAGAAAATTGTTTTCTCCATTGCGTGGGCTGAACATCACAGATACTTCATCATTCGCGGGGTTCGGATACACATCCATACGCGCCTCCAGTGACATTTCATCCACACTCACAGAGGTGTCTTCAATGCGCACTAGGGTGTTGTCGAGATAATTCACGTACCAGATTTTTCCATCAGGTCCCACTTTTATTCCTGCGAGGCCATCGCTGCCGGTTTCAATTTGGCCTAACCAGATGGGTGTGCCGACAGCAATTTCATAGATGTGAATAATGCCAGTTGCATAGTCGCCAACCAGAAGTTTCGTTCCGTTGATTTCAATTCCACAAGGACGCTCAATTCCAGCGGTGATAAATTCTTCCCAATCTGCAGAGTAAGTTGTGGTTTCAGCCAGCACTTCTTCTGATAACGGATTAAACTCGCCAGTTTCAACTGCTGTGTTTGTGTTCAGGCGAATGACGCGTGGGGTTGCACCGCCATTATCACACACATACAACCAGCCTGTGTTTTCATCCAATATCATGTGGTTAGGAACGGTAGTATTGAAATTGTTGAGCACAGGCTCTTCAAATTCGCGCACGCGGCCATCGCTGTGGTCATCGTTACCGGGACCATGGTCGGTCACGAAATCGTACCAGTAAATCCTGTCGTGGTATCCATCGTATAGGTAGAAACGATTGTCGCCTGCATTGCATATTCCCATGGAGTTAGGCGATTGGTGAATCATGTCGAGGTGGCTTCCGTTTCCGCCACTGGGTTCAGCATAAATATCAGGGTCGCTGCTCCATAAAGTGGGGCCGGTGAAATAACCACCGCTATGATTTGCGTCTGTAACACTTGGCGATGATGACCAGTTTTCATTTCGCCCGAAAGCCATTGCTGATGGAAGTGACATGAAGTGCCATCCGTTTCCATCTTCTTCATATTCTTCTGTCTGATTTCCCATTCCGGCATTGTGGAAAATAACGGTGCTGCCACCGCTGTTTTCTGTTCCGCGATTGATAACCCACAATTCATTTCGTGTGAGCGTTGGATGAAAGTCAAGGTCAGTTGGTTTCTCAACATCTTCGTTAATGTCGCCAATGGTACTGAGTTCAGGGATCATCGTTCCGTTGATGTTGTTGTAAACAAGATCAGGTATCGGAGCACCCAGCACTATTTCTTCTGTGAGGGTATTATTGGAAAGGTCCTCATCCGTAGTTCCATTCAGGGTACCTATTGTTATTACAAGGTCATACTCACCCAAAACGGTTTCTTCCCAAGGCTCGGTAAATGAAATGATGTGGCGCTCGTTGGGAGCAATGTCGAAGCCAGTGAACACTTCTGTCACCTCAGGGCCGCCATCGAAACTATACGATGCTTCAATGGCAAAAAGATTTGCCGACCCAAAGTTGATCAACTCTGCACTCACAATTTTATATTCATCGGAATAGAGGTAGCCATAAATAATGGGGCGCCACAACCATGCGTTGTAAGCAAGTGGTTCGGTAACGGTAAAGTCCCATGTGTTTCCATTACCGCTTCCCTGGAATGCAAACAACTCGAGGCCACCGATCAGTATATGAAACAGTGTACCGCCATCGCCATAGTCATCCACGAAATGCAGCGTGTAAGTCTCACCAATATTGAGGCACCATTCACCCTCCACAATGTCAGCGTTATCGCCATATCCCTGCGATGTAGTTGCATTTTGGTCACCGCCTGCGGCACAGTCCATTTGCGCAGTGTTGCCACCGCTGGCAATTGTTCCATTACCACAAGCGTTGCCGTTCGGAGTGATCTCCCAGTAGCATTCATAACCCCAGTTGTCGGTGTGCACTTCCATGCTCACTTCAATTTCACCTGCATTGCATTGTGCATGAAGCGATGAACGAAAACTGATGATGGCAACAAAGGCCATCGTCAGGGCAATTGATTTTGTAAAAGTTGATTTCATTTTTGAAATTGGATTTTTATTTTACTTTTTGATAAATTGAGTTATTGTTTTGTCATCCAGCATAACGTTGTATAAACCGGGTGAAAGTTTTTCTGTGTGAAGAATGATTCTGTTCTCTTGAATTTCATATTGCACTTCAACTGATTTTCCAATGACATCAAAAACTCTGACAGCAGAATTTTTTCCTATGGACTGCTCGAGTTGAATGGTAGTTTCGGAATTAGCGGGATTCGGATAACACAGAATTCCTGAATCCTCATCCACTTCCACCACTGAATTTGGGTCAACGACAAGAAACGAACCCATCATGCCTTCATCTTCATGGTGGAGCAAATGGCAGTGATACATATAAGGTGTCACTGGGTCAGCGAAGTCTTCAAACTTCGTGATGAATGAAACAGATTGCATCGGCATAACAAGCACCACATCTTTCCATCCGCTTTGGTCAGCTGGTGGATTGTCGCCATTAAAATCCACTACAAGAAATTGTATATCATGAATATGAAACGGGTGAGCAACCTGTGTCTGGTTGGTCAAAGTCCAAAGTTCAATGTCATCGAGTTGCACCGTTTCGTTTATCACTTCCATGTTGAACTGCACACCGTTCATTCCGAATGGGCCTTCCACCATATTGTCGGGTCCCATTTCGAGCGGAGCAAAAGTGATGGTGCGTTCCACATCAATGTCATCAATACTGATTGGTGTGATGGTGGCGAGTGAAGTCGGAACCGTTGTGACAGGATTTGCCGTTGGTTCCGCCACGTTCAGTTGTAGCAATTCGAAGTCGAGTCCGTTCAGTGGATTGTCGCTATAACCTTCGGGTTCGGCAAGCATGCCCACAGTTTCTGCACCAATAATTCCATCGGGAAATTCTGAGGAGTAACTCATCATGTAAATGGTTTCGCCTTGCAATGCTGCAAGGTCAACTAGAATTTCAGCACGTTCACCGGGAGACAATCGCAGGCGATTGGTTTCAAAAGGTTCTTCAAGCAAACCACCATCAGTTGCGATTTGGAAAAAGTTCATGTTGTTGGAAAAACCAATGAGATAACTTCTCTCGGATGAACCATCGAGTAGTCGAAAGCGAACAACTTGTGCCGGTACATCGAGGTAAGGATTGACAATTGCATTCACCATAACAGTAGTGTCGGCTTGTGTTGCAATTTGTACTTGATTAAGTACATCAAAACTTTTCGTCTGCACGATAATCGGAAAATCATCCACACCATACGTGCGTGGTAACTCTAGTGCGGCTTCCACATCATCGCGAACGATGATCATGCCGGCAAGTCCTTTCGAAACATGTAAATCTGTTTTTCCCTCACCATGTGGATGATACCAAAACGTACCAGCATTGTTCATCACCTCAAACTGTGGCGACCATGTGGCTTCCTCCTCAATAATTTGATGTGGGCCACCGTCATTCATTGCAGCCACATGCAATCCATGCCAGTGCATGGTGGTGCTTGATGTCAGGTTGTTGGTGACGTTGAGCGTCACCGTTTCTCCTTTATTAAACACAAGAGTGGGCGAAAGCACATTGCCGTTGATTCCGAAAGTGGGAGTGTTGATTCCCGGGAAGAACTGTGTAGTGCCTGTTTGAATTTGTAAGTCGAAAGATGGGCCTTCGAGCAGTTCAGGAATGAACAGCGGGTTTTGCGCAAAAGCATATTGTGCACAAAGAATAAATGTCGCTGCAAAAGTTCGTTTCAAGTTCTTTGATCTGAGATGAACCCCTAAGAGGTCTGCGACCGCCTTAGGGGTTATTTCATATTATCGGTTGATATTGATTTGTTGTGAAACACTTTCGCCATTCACTGTTGCTTTCACGATGTACATGCCATTAGAAATTTCAGCAGCATTCAATTCGATTTTTGTTGAAGTGAATGTTTGTGCTGCCAAAACTTCTTGGCCGGTAAGTGAAAAAATTTCAACCTGCATTTCGCGTGCATCGGTGTTGTTCAGTTCAAGGTTGATGGTTGACGTGGCTGAATTAAAAAATGCATTCATCATCATGTCGTTCTCAACCTGCTCCAGCACATTAACGGGGCCCAGAAAATCCACAATGATGTCATGAATTTCATCGTCATCACCACTGGAATAACCTACTTCCACAAACAATACTTCATGGTCAGGTCCGCCTACAACCACAATAGTTGGCATTCCGAACCCACCGTAGTAAGCCACTTGTGCGGAGCCATCGGTAAATGGCACTGACGGGAAACCATTTTCCTCAACCCATTCCATCACCACCTGGCACGGATAACTCGCGGTGAAGCCGAAATGGTACCATTCAACTTTGCCGGGGTATGCAAGTTGCAATTCCTCTACGTGAGGCTTCAACTGGGTTCCGGCAGTGATGCACGGAGTACAGTTGGTCATAAAGAATTCGATAATCACCACATTGCCCATGTCGAGTGTCTCAAAGAGGTGGTGTGGATTTCCGTTGCAATCATCCTGCGTGAAATCCATTGCAACATCTTGAGCGTTTGCAAAGGCTACCATTGCTATTGCAGTTAGAAACGTGTAAACTTTTTTCATTGTATTTTGTTTTTTAATTGTTGATTTTATCATTTGTTGAATCATTGTTTCGATGTTCGGCTGCGGTCGTATTGGCAGCAACCTGGAAGTTGGTTGTAGTTATCCTCGGTTGCTTTGGCCATTGATGTATCATAACCGGCACCTGCAATAGCCGCGTGTATTTGCTCAATCGAAATTTTTGCAGGCTTGTAAGAGACAGTCAATGTGTACGAATCAAGATTGTAATCCGCGTTCACTACGCCTTTAATATCACAGGCCGCTTCGATACGTTCTTCGCACATGGGGCAATCTGCATTTACGAAGAAACTGGTGGTCTCGGTTTTTTTAGGGAATGTGAAAGAAGTAAGAAGAAGGAAGAGGATGGCCAGGTTCCTTATTTGAATGTGGTTCTTCAATGTCGTTATTTTTTTTAAGTGTTCCAGTTGTTTGTTCAAAAACCAGCAGCGGCAAAGTAACGACAGGGGAGTTCCCAGTGGTGTTCCAATTCTTCCCAACAATGTGTATGCTATGCTTGCTTGACTGAAGTAAGTGATGGTACAGGACATTGGTGCGATTTTGCCGGCATCAGGATTTCACTATGCTCATTACTCTGCATTTCTCAGGGCATCTCCGGCATTGTTCAGCACACTGCTTGCAGTCCATGTGTGCATGTTTATCGCATTCGCTCGCACAGGCATTTGTTGCACTCATCAATGCATGTTTGGAGTTTATGCTGAGCCATGATTTTAAAAATTTGATGACTTAAATGTTCAGCCAATTAATGCCTTCCGCTGTTATGCAATTTCATGGTTGATTCATTTCATTTACAGTTCTTCAATCCCTAAACTCTCGTGTTCCCGGAATTAATTTGCTTTTCTGTATTTACAAATCCATGACTCTCCAAGATGAAACTCCTCTCCGTCTTTTATCAACGTGTTCCCGAATTGCTTCATGGTGTCGGGAAAATTATCCAGCCACAAATCCTTAATCACATAGATGTCTTGCTGTTTGAAAACTTCCTCTGCAACTGCTCTGTTTCTCACACTGCCCGACCATTCATGCGGTGTCGCTTTAATCAAATCAGGCAGGACACAAGAATTGATGTATGATTCCAGTATTCGGAAATAATTCCAATGTTGCCCAAACCAGCAAACTGGCGAGCTACCTCAGCGCGAGGTGTTAAGGTTTGTGGCCTTATATATTTCAGATGGTACAGTGAACCAACTCCACCAATAAAAACGGTGATGACTAGCAGAGTCAAAAAATATTTCTTCAGCCGGGTGTTCAGTTGCAGATGTTCGAATGAAATTAGGAATGCCAGCCACAGGGTAATATAGACTGGAATAAAATACCTTCGGGAACACCATTTAGGGAGGACCATTCAGAAATCATGATTACCGCAAAAACAAACACGCTGTCAAGGACAAAAAAGAGAATCCATTTTTGTTATAATGACTCAGTTTCAGCGAAGGAATTTTAAGAAAGAACATGGAAAGAAGAAAGAGAATCAGGTAAGCATAGACGCTTGTAAAGAGCTCATCAGATTGGAAGCTGAAAAAATTCCAGATTGTTTTAAGGAAAATTCCAATGGAATCAAGAGTTGTTTCAAAATTGTTGATGCCTGAGTACCCGATGGATTTCTCAGCATTGCTTTTTGCGTAGTATATAAACAGGGCGGTCAATATTGCGCCCAATATGATGTAGTAGAATTCCATCTTCCTGAAAACCGATTCCGTTGGGATCAAACGCCTTTTGAAATTCAGCAGAATGAAAATAGCAAGCAACAGCAGTACAGAAACAATAGAAAGATCCGATACCCAAATAGACAGGATGGAAGAACCCGTAGCTGTCAAGAGCAGCAAATGCTTTCTTCGTAATGAAGGATTGTCCCCTTTTGCAAAGAGATAATGCAAAGCAAATGCGACAACACCTATAAGGCAATATTGAAGGCCAAGGTTATTCCTCAATAAGTCAATCATATGCATAGGCGGAAAAAACCAAACCACGGCAAATACGATTTTGGTAAGGTTTGATTTGAACAAAGTTGCAAATCCGAGGAAGCCAACTATTAGCAACAGATAGTGAGTAATGGATTCGGCAGTAAGAGCAGGTAAATCAAATACCTTTAATAGGGGCTGGCCAAGCAACGGTACCAGTGAGCCATAACGATCCTGCCCCCAGTAATAAAGGTCCTTTGGAATGTCAAAGTTGTGCAGCATCAAAATGCTGACTCCATCGTCAGAGCTCAGAAGCGGATAGTAGAGAGATGAGTAGAAACGAAATGACAGAATAATAATGGTGCAAAGCGCCATATAGTATCCTGTCTTATTCACAAATTTATTTTATGCTGTTTCTTAGTTTCCGGTTAGTATCATCTGTTTGGTATCAACCAGTTTACCGTCTGCAAGCAAACAGTAAAAGTAAATTCCTGCTTTGAATTCTGAGCCTTTAATATCACAGGCCGCTTCAATACGTTCTTCGCACATGGGGCAATCACCATTTACGAAGAAGCTGGTGGTCTCGGTTTTTTTAAAGGATGTGAAAGAAGTAAGAAGAAGGAAGAGGATGGCCAGGTTCATTGTTTGAATGTGATTCTTCAATGTCGTCATTTTTTTTAAGTATTCCAGTTGTTTGCTGAAACAACGAGCAACGGTAAAGTAACTACAGGGGAATTCCCGGTGGTGTTTCAATTCTGCCCGACAATCGTGATGCTATGCTTACCTGTCTCTGAGATAATGCCACAGGGATGGATGACGCCAATGACTTCTCTTTTGCATTTGTTGTTCATTCCGAAATTTTCCTTGTTGTATATCATCAATGGCATGTTGTTCATCGCTAAATGCTTATTGTTCGTTGCTTGCTGCCAATGTTCATTTCTTTGTCCATCATACAACTCATGGCTGAATCAATTCTAATTACCGGTGGTTGTGGCTTTGCAGGTTCCAACCTTGCTCTCTTCCTGAAGAAGCGCAGTCCCGCACACCGCATCATTGCTTTCGACAACCTGAGGCGCAGAGGATCGGAACTAAACATATCACGGCTGCACGATGCAGGTGTCGAATTCATTCATGGTGATGTGCGCAATGAGGAAGACTTTTATGGTGTCGGTGAAATAACTGCATTGGTGGAAGCCTCTGCTGAAGCTTCTGTTCTGTCGGGCATTGATGCTTCGCCACGGTATGTCATCAATACTAATCTTGCTGGGGCAGTCCATTGCCTCGACTTCGCACAAAAGCACAACGCTAAATTTATCTTTCTTTCGACCAGTCGGGTTTATCCTGTTGCATCGCTCAACCAGATTCAATACACCGAAGGCGAATCGCGTTTTGAAATATCATCACAACAAATTCTTGGGGGTGTAACGCGAGAGGGAATCAGCGAAAGATTTCCGCTTGAAGGTGCGCGGTCGTTTTATGGTGCAAGCAAACTTGCAGCAGAGTTGATGATAAAAGAATATGCGGAGTACAACGGGCTTCCTTGTGTGGTCAATCGCTGTGGAGTGTTGGCTGGACCGTGGCAGATGGGCAAAATGGATCAGGGAGTGATCGTGTTGTGGCTCGCCCGGCATTTCTGGAAAAAGGAATTGAACTACATCGGGTTTGGTGGTGAGGGAAAACAAGTGCGCGATGTTTTACACATTGATGATTTGTGCCACCTTGTCCACATGCAGCTGAACGACATAAGTAAATTCAACAACCAGGTATTTAATGTGGGGGGTGGAAGAGATGTAAGCGTTTCACTGAAAGAGCTAACCGCAATATGCCAGGAGCTAACGGGAAACAAAATCAGCATCGGCATGATTGCAGAAAACCGCGCAGCCGATGTTCCCATTTACATCTCTGACAGTTCGAAGATATACTCCCTTTCCGGCTGGTGTCCGCAGAAGACTTTGATGGAAATTCTACAGGAAACTTTCCATTGGTTGAAGATGAATGAGGCATCATTAAAGAATATTCTCGCTTAAATCTGCACGAATGAAAATTGCGATCATCACAGGTTCTTCGGGTCTCATTGGTGGAGCATCCGTGGAGTTCTTCGCGGATAAGTTTGATCTTGTAATTGGCATTGACAACAACCTGCGTTCGTATTTCTTCGGTACTGAAGCATCAACTGAAGGGAACAGAAAAAGGCTGGAAGAAAAGTTTTCAAATTTCAAATCCTACGATCTTGACATACGCGACTTCGCAGGTATCGAAAAAGTTTTTAGGGAATATAGCAGCGCTATTCATCTTGTTGTTCACGCTGCTGCACAACCGAGCCACGACTGGGCTGCCCTAGAACCACTCACAGATTTTTCAGTGAATGCCATGGGCACAATAAACATGCTCGAACATACAAGGCAACATTGTAAAGAGGCTGTTTTCATTTTCACGAGTACAAACAAAGTTTATGGCGACACGCCTAACCAACTTCCGCTGATCGAACTTGACAAACGATGGGAAATTGCAGAACAGCACTCAAGCAAAAATGGCATTGATGAAACCATGAGCATTGACAACAGCCTGCATTCTGTTTTCGGGGCAAGTAAAGTGGCGGCTGATGTGATGGTGCAGGAATATGGCCGTTACTTCGGAATGAAAACAGGTGTTTTTCGCGGTGGATGCCTCACTGGTCCCCACCACGCTGGCGCCCCTCTGCATGGCTTCCTGTCTTACCTTATGAAGTGTGCAATCACCGGACAGCACTACCACATTCTTGGTTACAAAGGCAAACAGGTGCGCGACAACATTCACAGTTTTGACCTGGTGAACATGTTCTGGCATTACTACAACAATCCCAGGCATGGTGAAGTTTACAATGCTGGCGGAGGCAGGCATTCCAACTGTTCGATCCTTGAAGCGATTGAAATGTGTGAGAGAATGAGTGGAAGGAAAATGAATATCAGCTACACCGATAGTCACCGCATTGGGGACCACATCTGGTACATCAGCAATGTCTCGAAATTCAGGAATCATTATCCGCACTGGGAGTATCACCACACATTGGAATCAACTCTTGATGAGATGCATGAACACATGCTAAAACATTTTTGCAAAGCATAACATGGCGGCCAGTATCCGGGTAAAGCTTGTGAAGAAATTCATTGACCTCAATGAGAAAATATTCTTTGAGCCAAAGCTGAAGTCGTTCTACCAATCCATCGGGAAAATAAATGTGGTGATTGACATAGGTGCAAATCGCGGCCAAAGCATTGATTTCTTCCTTTCACTGAATCCATCGTGCACCCTCTATGCCATAGAACCGAACCCAACGCTTTTTGCATTGCTTGAAGCGAAGTACAAACCGAACAGAAACATCCGACTTTTCAACTTTGGTATTTCAGATGCTGCGGGTCATAAGATGTTTTTCGAGAACGCTCTCGACTACACTTCTTCATTCGAAGAACTGAACATGGACTCCAGTTACCTTCAGAAAAAAGCAAATGTGCTTGGAGTGAAGAAGGAAAACCTCGTGATAAACCAATACATGGTAAAGACCCTCACCCTGTCGGATTTCATCCGTCATGCTGAAATCACGACACCAATAGATGTGGTTAAGATGGATACTGAAGGACACGAATATCATTGCATCGCTGGAGCATTTTCGCACCAACACACCATCCGATTTATCCAACTGGAACATCACAACGATGATATGTACAGGAACAAATTTTCGTTTGATGAAATCACGAAATTGCTTGAGGCCAATGGTTTCGAAGAAATGAAAAGAATAAGGCACGGCTTCGGGAATTTTGATGAGGTGCTTTTTGTTTCTACCGGCAAACAATGAAACTCAGTGTAATCATACCTGCCCACAATGAAGAGGACTCCATTGGAGCGACTGTTGCGGCCATCATCGCTGCTCTTGGGCAACATCAAATAGTACACGAAGTGCTGGTGGTGAATGATAATTCGCAAGACAATACTATGCGTGTCATTGAAAATCTTGCTGAACAATTTCCAACGCTGAAATTCGTGACCAATGATGGACACCATGGCTACGGCTATGCCGTGCGTTTGGGCCTTGAAAAATTTACCGGTGATTGTGTGGCCATCATGATGGCGGACAACAGCGACTCGCCCGATGACCTCGTGAAGTTTTACCAGGTGATGATGGAAAAAAAAGTAGATTGTGTATTCGGAACCCGGTGGAGCAAGGGAGGCAACGTGGTGGACTATCCGTTGCTAAAACGAATCATTAACCGGAGTGCCAACCGCATTATTCGCCTGGTGATGAACATCCGCTACAATGACACCACCAACGCATTCAAAATGTACAAGCGTGAAGTGATTAATGGTTTGAAGCCGATTCTCGCCCCACATTTTAACCTCACCATTGAGCTGCCATTGAAAGCCATCATCCGCGGATACAGTTATGCCATTGTTCCCAACTCTTGGATCAACCGCAAGCATGGAGTCTCGAAATTAAAGATCAAGGAAATGGGTAGCCGCTATTTTTTCATACTGATGTATTGTTTCATTGAGAAGTATTTTTCCTCAGGTGATTTCAAAAAAGGGAAATGGGAAGAATTCAACTGAATAAAGCCATTACCCCTTTGCTTGTTGTGTTGAACATCATCACCGCAACGTTTGCATTTTGGACTGCCACGCAAACCACTTTTCCCGATGCACAAGGCTATTTGATGATGGCCGAAGGGTTTGTTCACGGAAGATTTTCATCATGGTTTTTCCTCGATGATTACTATCCCGAAACATTGCGAACTCCCGGTTACCCTCTTTTCCTTCTGGCATTGAAAAGAATAAGCGACTCGCTGTTTTTCATCCAACTCGTCCAGCTTGTCTTCTACTTCGCATCACTTCATCTTGCTTACAAAACCCTTACGTTTCTGTGCCCTCAGAATAAAAAGGCACATTATGTTTTTCTGCTGCTCACCGCTTTCAATATTCAACTCCCGTTCTACAGCGGGTACATCAGCGCTGAACTGCTGAGCATTTATCTCACAATATTATATGTGTACGTTCTGGTGGTGAAAAAACATTCCATCATAAACGCCTTGTTGCTTGGATTAATTGCAGCAATGCTTTTCCAATTTCGTCCGGCATTTCTTTTGTTTCCGCTGCTCATTACATTTTACTCTTTGTTGTTTCGGAAACCCTTGCTGAAGTATTTCGCACTTCATTTTACGGTGTTCTTTGTTTCGCTTCTGCCTTTTAGTTATTGGAACTACACAAATCACGGAGTGTTTAAGCCGACTCCTATTGAAGGCGGTGCGGGCGTTGCGCACATCGGATATTGGACATTCAAGCTGCCCGCAGGTTATCACGAATCGTACTACTGGGGTAACATCATTGTGCACGATTTAACCAATCCGATGCAACATCACTCAACCGATTCAACGCATGTGGCAGCATTCGAACATGAGTGGTACAGCATACATTCAGAATTGCAATTGTTGCTTTCAAAAAAGGACCATACGAATCTCGCAACGATGCACAGTGAAAAAAATCCAGGCATATTCCCTCTTTACAATAGCAGTTTCACCAACAAGCGCGAGGAACTATTATGGAAGGAGGTAAAACACCACGCTAAAGAAGAGCCGTGGTTCTATCTGTCAACAAGAGTTTTCAGCTTCTTTCGTTTTTATTTCACAGGTATCAACAGTGAAGAGCTTTCACAACAAACCTCACATGCCGGACAATTGAAAGTGGTCTATCCGTTCCTCATCACATTCACCTGCATTCTGGGTGGAATGATGCTGAGCGCATTCTTCATTATCCGGAAAAAATTCAAAGTACAGGATGGAGTTTTATGGATGTTCATGCTTGCACTTTACCAGGGGGCCATCCACATCCCGTTTGTGATACAGGCGCGGTACACCATACCGGTGCATCTGTGCATATTGATTCTTGTTGCTGTTATTGTCACACGGCAAAACATTCCCTACACGAATAAAGTGCAGTAAGGCTATCTCTGATTGCTTGTAGAGGGCTCTACAACACGCCACTCAGTGGTGTGCTATTTCGCACCTCGGCATATCCTGTTTCTGAGGTATTGCCACAGGGTTGGATGATGCCAAAGTCTTCCCTTTTGTTTTTGTGGTTCATTCCGAAATCTTCCATGTTGCAAGTCATCAATGGCCCGATGCAACAGGGGTAAACCGGCTGCCAATTGCAGATAGGGGTAAGTGCAGAAGTTATCATTTGAAGCAGCACTATTTTTTTCCTGGTACAAAATTTTTCCAGTGTCAATTCCATTGTCCACAACATGTACTGTCACACCAGCATGTTCGGGATCATCTTGGGCAAGCGCCCAATACATGCCATGAACGCCACGGTATTGCGGAGTGATGCCTGCATGAAGATTCAGAAATTTTCCTGGCAATACTTCAAGCGTTTTGGAATGGATAATTCGAGTACCGTGTACCACAATCGCTTCCGGTAAAAAGTGCCGGATTAAACTGCGGGTGTTCTCATCGTTTACTGAATTCACATTTCTGATTTTACTTTTTTCGATGGGCGTAGTATTGAATTGGTGTAGCTCAATGATGGAGGCGATTCTTCCCTTTGACGCCAGGTTGAGGAAGTTTACCGCCAGCACACGAAACAACAACTGTCCCATTGCTTTCCACCATCCTGATTTCTTAATTCTTCGTTGAAGAAAAATAAATCTTGATTCCCTTTTCTCCAGCAACACTGCGACTACATCGTGGTTCGATAAAAGGCTGTGATACACAATGCGCGTTGAGATCGCATCATGCCCAATCAACAACACCTTAGCCTTTTTCATTGCTCTCTCAGTTCTAATGAAACTTCTCCCATGTTCAAACTCCTGAAATCGAATTCATTTTTCAATTGGTCGTAATGCATAAGAATTTTTTCGAGAAATAGAAAATTCTGCTCCTGGTGAATTCCAAAATTGTGCGGATGCCACCATAGATGGTAAAGCTTTTTATTTTTTGCTGCATAAGTCATGGCTGAGGTAATGCGTTTCAGTTTCAAACCATCGAGCCATTTCAGTCGAGGATGGTATGGCCTGAGAAACCTGCTTGCAGGAACATTGCACATTTTACTAGAGGGTTGTTTCATCAACTCGTAGCAATGATGGCCGGAGAGATTGATATAAGCATCCAGCCATCTGAGAAGTCTTCTTAGTGAGTTAGAGTTACCGGAATAATCGCCCGGATGCAGCCACGAATTTTCGTTACCTCTGTAGGTTGTTAGACCAGCTTTGATGCATTCATCCAAGTACTCCGCATTAAACTGGTTGCGAGGAAATACGAGGCTTCGCAATTCTATAGCCTTCGTTTTGGCCACTCCAATTGCTGCCTGGATATCAGCGGCAAATTCCTTCAGATTTTGTCCATCTTCCATGCAGTAATAATGTGAGAATGTGTGACTGCCTATTTCCATTCCACTGGTTTTTTTTATTTCATCAATAAGATGCGGTGCGAAATGGTGAACATCATTCAGCGCATCGCGAAGTGATGGAATGTATTTGAGGTAAGGTGAAAGTTGTGAATGCGAATAGTGAGGGAAAGCAGTAGGGAGATGAGCAAGAAGTTCGCTTTTGTTTTTAAGGAAGAGCATACCCACGGTAGCAAAAGTTGCGTGCACACCATGTCGAGAAAACAATGAAAGTAAAATTGGAAGTGCAGTGTGTACACCGTGAATATTTTCACCGTACTCCTCCACGCTCAACACATCACGCACTCCCCAGGCCAGTTCAAAATCAAGCGATGTCACCAAGGTTCCGGATTTCATTTTTTTGGATGGATCTGCCAAATGAAATACTTCTCAAATTCCGATTGCGGTGCTTCGCGTCTTGCTTCTCCATTTTACCTGCCGCATGTTGCTGAACAATATCATGATGGTGCCCATATAAAGTGGAATGAGCGGAATCCTGAACCTGACCAGCGCACCGAAGTTGGAAGTGGTGAGACCTATCATAAATGCAAAGAGCAAAGAAAAAATAAGGCTGTAAAGCAAAACCGGATTGTTGAAAATAAGTCGCCATAGTATTCTAGGCTTGGTGCCAACAATAACGAGGACAGTAATTGCTATAACAATCGTGTTTTCAATTCCCGAAATAAACATCACAATGTTTTTGCTTTCCCAGAGCAGAGGACGGTACAACCCGGCAAATGTCGCTACAGGAAATTTTGATATAGCGCCCGCTAAAGTGGGTTCAAAATGGCCGATGTCGAAACTATTCCCTTCATAATAATCCTGTTTCAAATCACGTTGGATCACAGAAGCTGTTTCAATAACTTTTCCGATACCGAATTCGCTAGACTGACTATCAAGCACACCCAAAACCAGGTAGCTGGCACCAAAAATTACTAGATAAATAACAGGCACAACCATGACACGAAACAACTGGTTTCGGATAGAGAGAATACGATCATAAAAAAACCAGACCAGCGACCCTGGAACCAGAATAATAAGGATATATGCTTTAATGGACACTATCACGAATGCGAAGAGAGATAATTTCACAAGATTGAAAAATCTTGAACCACTGGAGGTAATGATTTTGTGCATGGTGACAACGAAGTAGCAGGTTGCCGCCATTGTAAACGAATCTTTCATGATACCCGATCCCCAAAAGATAACTGAGGGCATGAAAAGAATCGCAATAGCAAGATTGCCGGAATACCTAGGGAAGTAGGATGTAAACATGAGGTACAATTGCCAGATGCTTCCGTAGGTAAGAAGGGAAATCAATACAGTGGTAAGGAAATAACTACCACCACATACTATCATAAGTGGTGTCACTAGTTTGATAACAAAACGCGCTTTGTCTTCATGGAACACGAACCAAATAGGTTCGCCTGTGGTCGCGGTAAAATAGCTTTTCATTTCCAGCGTACCGGGGCCAGCGTACACCGTTGTGAAATTGGAAAAATCTTCATGAAAGAGGTTGCGGAATGCCAGCGCACCATCGTAATAGGCAGTGGTGTCTCCTAATCCTTCATAGTAGAACATGTAGATACTTCCAAAGGCAATACCGCCAATAATTTTAGCCCAAAGTCCCCATAGAAAGTATTTGTATTCCGGACGCCTGAGCAAGCCCTTTTCTTTAATTCGTCCAGCCACAAAAAACACAGCGAACAGCATCATAAACATGACGGGATATTCCCAAATCTCGATTGGGATGTTTCCAAAGACATTCGATTTAATGTGCATGCTCGAGCGAAGGTAATGGATGGTTTGCTGGTACTAGTCGTGGTGGTAGCGCTCTCCTTTCAGCAAGGTAAACGCGCGATAAAGTTGTTCTGAAAGAATGAGCCGGGCTAAATCATGGGGAAAGGTAAATTGCGATAGAGAAATTTTAGCATCTGCCCTTGCGTACACTTCGGGAGCGAAACCAAAAGCACCTCCTATTACAAAACAGGCTGACTTCCTGCCGGTATTCATCTTCTTCTGTAGCCATTGTGAAAATGCAAGCGAGGTAAATTGTTCACCCCGTTCGTCCATCACTACCAGCAATTCTCCGGCCTTTAAGTTTTCTAGAATCATCATGCCTTCTGTTTTTTTCAATGCAACATCTGACAGCGATTTCAATTTCGAATCGGGCAACTCTACATATTCTGTTGGTGCGTAATGAGCCAATCGTGCCACATAAGAAAGGATGCAATTGCGCAAAGCATCATCTTTCGTTTTTCCAATACTGACTATGCGGATTTTCATGTACTTCCCTTGCTTTTGCATTCTGGTGCGAAGTAAAACAGATTGGTGGGTGACCGCTGTTTGGTAATGCTCCATCGGCATTAGTTGCTCTGAAATTTGTGGATTGTAACAGTTACTCTGTCAGCCTGCTCCATCACAAAACGCACCACTAACACTCAAAAAATTCTTTGATTTGGAACCGGGAATTGGTATAATATTGCAGGACACCAACAGGTAAGGTGGCTTCATCATTGCACTACCGACCCGTTGTTTTAAATTAAAAAAATGAAGACGCTCTTTAGTTTCCTTTTATCGCTTCTCACCCTCACTGTGTTATCACAAGCTGACTTCAGCCAGAAAGTTTCAAATGCATTGAAGGCCGGTGATGCTGCCACTCTTGCCAGTCTTTGTATGGATCAGGTGGAGTTGAGCATTGGAGGGCAAGACAATATCTACACCCGCGAAGAAGCAAAAAAACAGCTCGCTTCTTTTTTCAGTCGCAATGTGGCTAAATCATTTGTGATCCGTCACGAAGGCACTTCCAAACTAGACTGCCAATACCGCATTGGCGAACTCACTACTTCCACCGGCACTTACCGCGTAACCTTCTTCATGAAAAAAAACGGTACACAAATGCAGGTCAAACAGCTGAAGATTGAAGCACCGGATAGTAATTGACGATCCCTTTCTCCTTTTCAAAGAGCCAGATGGGTCTAAGTATTTTTTCTTTACATCTTTTGAAGGCGGTAAATAATGCATTCATGTCAGGCATCAGCGCGAATGTTTTGCAGTTTGGAGATGGCAGGGATCAGTCGTGATTACAATCAATAACCTATTTCAAACATAATTGTCCATTTCAAATTCATCAGCTTGCTTTTTGCCAATTCTTTTCTATCGATTTGTTATTGTGTCGAACAAAATAAAATCACAAAATGAAAACTAAAACAATCATCCAACTACTTACTGTTTGCCTTTCTCCAGTTTTTATTTCCTGCGATAACGATCGCAGTGAAATGGAATCACTCAAAAAAATTGAAGTGACCGGCAGTGCGGAAATGGAATTTGTTCCCAATGAAATTTACATGACCTTCACCCTTAAGGAATACCTGGATGCCGCAAATCAAAAGGTAAAACTGGAAAGTGTGAAAGCAGATTTTCTTACGCAATGCAAAGCGGCAGGAGTGGCGGACAGCAACATCAGTATTGCCGGCTATACAGGAAATGAGCGTTGGGATTATTACTGGTACAAAAGGAAAAAGGAACCGGATTTTATGGCTTCTATAGCCTATTCTATAAAGGTGAGCTCACCTGAGAAACTCGATGTAATTGTTGGGGGGTTGAATGACAATGCCATAGATAATTTCTACATCAGCAAAACTTCGCACAGCGACATTGAGCAATTGCGCAAAGAGGTAAAAACAAAGGCACTGATGGCCAGCAAAACCAAAGCCGATTACCTGGCAAAAAGCATTGGGGAAGAAGTGGGCAAGACCTTGCTTATCCAGGAAATAGAAGATAGCTACCAGGGTTATTACGCTAATGAACGCAATTCCAATATGATGGCCAACCAGTCACTGGGCATGGACGAAAGCTCGTCATCACCGGATTTCCAGAAAATGAAGCTTCGTTATGAAATGAGGGTTGAGTTCAGGCTGAAGTAGATTTCAGACAACAGCAAGACCTTAGAATGTGTTTCAGGATTCGTAAGTTCAATAGGCAAGTGTCCGACTTGCTGAACTGCATAGGTGAAGTCAACATATTATAAACATAAAAAAATTGAAAGCTCTGGCGATTTTATTGGCGATTGTAGTTTCATCATTTACCGGTTGTGATAAGCTGGACATTGCTTCCGGAACACCCAGATGTGTAGAAAAGAAAATAAAAGACTATAATGAAACTTCGTCTTGCTACAATGCAAGTGTTCAGGAATATACTTTCCAGGGAAAAACGGTTTACGTGTTTGAACCGGGAACCTGTAGTGCAGACATGACTTCGGAGTTAATTGATTCCGACTGCAACACTCTCGGACATTTAGGAGGAATTGCAGGTAACATTCAAATTAACGGGGAAGAATTCTCGAGTGCGACATTCATCAGGAAGGTTTGGCAGAAGTAAAGGGCCAGAACTAATTCCTCACCATGCTGCAAGATGTCAGCCCTTGCCTGCCATCATATAGTTTGTGCTTGTTAGCAAGTAACTCCTACGCGTCCTCAATCTGTTGCGATGACTAAGGCAACTTAGCCAGACGAAATTCGTCTCTCCTTCGACTAAACACTATTCAAATGACACGAATTCGATCAACCGTACAGCCCAACGAGAGGCTAAGTTTTAACGAGTGGGGCCTCTATGTAAGGGAACAGTGTGCCACCGCACACGAAAGAACCTCTGAAAGAATGCAGGATGTGAGGCATTACATCCGGTTCGAGATGAAGTAGAGTTGCAGAGGCACTGTAAGAATTTTGAAGGTAGCAGCGCGGTTTGATGAAGAATGGGTAGTGCGGGGTAAGAAGTAAAACCTGCTTTCAAAGAGCCGCCCTCACCTCACCACTGCACTGTCCGAAACCTACACGCACCCCATCTTTTTCCGCATACCCACGCATCGTCACCCGGTCATCATCGTTGATAAATGTGCGTGTACTTCCATCTTGCATCACAACAGGCTGCGTTCCCTTCCATGCAATCTCCAGCATGGAACCTCGTGATCCCTCGGTTGGGCCGCTGATAGTTCCGCTTGCCATCATATCACCACAACGGATGTTGCAACCATTAACAGTGTGATGCGCCAGTTGCTGTGCCATGTTCCAGTACAGGTATTTGTAATTGCTTCGCGCAACAATTGTCTCCTCAGCGCCAGTTGGTTTAATGCCGACTTCAAGGTTGATGTCAAAATTTTTCTGACCCTCGTACCTGAGGTAGGGGAGTACTTCGGGATCTTGTTTCGCGCCCTCCGTGCGGAAAGGCTCCAGGGCATCCAAAGTAACGACCCACGGAGAAATTGTACTGCCGAAATTTTTTCCAAGAAAGGGACCGAGCGGCACATACTCCCATCGCTGGATGTCGCGCGCACTCCAATCATTAAATAGCACCATCCCGAAAATGAAATCGTCCGCTTCGGCTGTTGAGATGCTTTGTCCAAGTGGCTTTCCATCAAAAGTCACAAACGCCACTTCGAGTTCGAAGTCCAGTTGTTTTGTAGGGCCAAACGTGGGGAGCGTGTCATCGCTGGCATTCATTTGTCCTTTTGGGCGAATGATTTCGGTGCCTGAAATCACTATGCTCGAAGCTCTGCCATGATAACCCACAGGCATGTGTTTCCAATTGGGGAGAAGTGCTTTTGCTGGATCGCGAAACATCATTCCAACATTTCGTGCGTGGTCCTCGCTGGAATAAAAATCGGTGTAGTCGCCCACCTTGAGCGGAAGCAACATCTGCACTTCGTTTTGATTGAATAGCACCTGCCGGACGTGATGTTCCTTTTCCCGAAGGTCGGGCATATCTGTGCGAAGAAGTTTGGACACTCGGTTGCGCAGGTCGCGCGTGTTTTGTTTACCGTAACTCATGATTCGGTTGAGCGAATCGCTTACGGTGTCTTCCAGTGCGAAAGGAAGATTTTCGAGATAGCCCATCACATGCAGCGCCTTGAGGTCAATAAGTTTTTCTCCAATGGCACAACACACATGTGGCAACTGGCTCTCAGTCCTAAAGATGCCGAAAGGAAGATTCTGTATACTGAAATCGCTGCCTGCGGGAACATCCACCCATGATTTCAGTTTGGGATCGTTGGCTTTTATTTCGCTCATGCCGGATTTTTTTTGCGAATGTATTCTAGGAGTGTCTCCTGCCCATGCGGGACAGAGGCAACGCCTGCCTGTCCGGAAGGCAGGCAAAGCCGCCAAGGAGAAAAGGATTATCACTTGCGCTCCCCGTTCCTCTTTTTCTTCTCGCAAAAACCATCACCGTTTGTTTATTCGCAGTGAGAAAATTTGAGAGATGAAAAAGAAGATGTTGCACATTTTCATTGTTGCCATTCTTGGAGGAGCACTGCTGCATTTCACGCTTACGGGCATTTATAGTTTTTCAAAATCACCGCGAAACGATTCCATTACTCACATCAGCGAACAATACGCTGTGCCGGTGTTCCACCAGAACTGGTCGCTCTTTGCACCTGATGTGCCTAAGTATGATGTTCAGCTGGAATTTCGTGCAGCAGAAAATGGTTTGTGGCAAAACTGGAACGATGCATCACAGGGAAATGGTTTTGCAGATCACTCGCGGATCGAATACATCGAACAAAACATCAACACTGGTTTAGCCTGGCAGGTGGTGAATAATCTATATTCTTCAAACAACAGTGTGCAATACGACCGCATAGTGGCCAGTGGAAATTATTTGCAGGCATTGCACTTCGTTTCAAGACTTGTTGAACGAAAAGAGAATGGCCAACCGGACTCGCTTCAACTGCGGTTGAATTTCCGATTCACACCTGCCTTGGACAAAGCCTATACTTTCCAAACCACTCACCTCGAATTTCCGGTTTATCATCTTGAAGAATGAAGTGGACGGAACGCATATCGCACTATTTCATTTCAGAATCACAACATCCGAAGGCGCAAAGGCTGTTGGAAATTTTTGTTTACGGATGGCTAGTGGGGAATATGATTTTTCTTTTTCCAGTTCGCGATATGTTGTGGGGAATGGATGCGGTGGTTGCGCGTGGTGGATACGATGATGGTGTACTAAATAATTTTTTCTTCCAACTGGTTTACGTTCCTCAACGAGCTGAAATATTTTACTGGATTCATATTCTTGCTTCGCTCCTCAGCATTCTCAATTTCAGGTTTGTGTTTGTTGTAAGATTGGTGTCCTGGACTACGGGATTGATCTTGTACTACGGAGCATTTAATGCTTTCAATTCAGGATTTTTACTAGTGCTTCTTCTTGCTTTTTATCTGGCGTTTTCAAAAACGAATTCCAAAAATCCATATCGCATTGCATTGAACAATGTGGTGTACTGGTGTTGCGTGATTCAAATTTTGATGGTGTATGTGGTGGCTTCTTTTTTCAAGCTAACGGGCGCAATGTGGTTGGATGGTGACACGATGTATTACTCACTCCACATCCATCGCTTTTCGCACGATTCAGTTTTGCAATCAGGAATTTTACAACATGAATTTGCGATGCGTTCACTGAATTATCTCGCTCTTGCTTACCAGATGCTTTTCCCGGTCGTGGTTTTTTTGGGGCGTGGGAGAATACCTTTCCTCATAGTCGGTGCTTTGTTCCACCTATTCATTTGTGTGGTAATGAACCTCTGGGATTTTGGTCTCGCAATGATCTTTGCATATGCGATTTTTTTGCCTGAAACTGTTGCGGCAAAACTTCTGGGGAGGCCGCAGACAGGTGAGGCCACAAAGCCGCGAAGTCTCTAAGGAGCACAAAGCCAATCTCCAAATTCGTAATTGAGACCTGGCTCTTGGTCTTCGGTCATCCGTCTCTCCCTACATCAACGCTTCCACAATTTTCTCCACGGTATAACCTTCCGCTTCGGCTTTGTAGTTGCGCACTAGGCGGTGACGCAGGATGGGAAGTGCTACAGCGCGTACGTCTTCAATGTCCGGGCTGTATTTTCCATTCAACGCTGCATGGCATTTCGCACCAATGATGAGGTATTGTGAAGCACGCGGCCCCACACCCCACGAGATGAAATTGTTCACCATTTCTGTTGCGTGATTTCCGTTGGGGCGCGTCTTGCTCGATAGTTTCACTGCGTATTCCACCACGTTATCAGCCACCGGCATCTTGCGAATGAGTTGCTGGTAGAAAGAAATTTCCTGTCCACTGATTACAGGATTTACCTGAGCTTCCACATTGGAGGTAGTGCTCTTCACTATTTCCATCTCTTCATCAAACGATGGATAGTCCACCCAGATATTGAACATGAAGCGGTCGAGCTGTGCTTCGGGCAGGGGATAGGTGCCTTCCTGTTCAATCGGGTTTTGAGTGGCAAGAACAAAAAACGGTGAAGGAAGTTGGTAGGTATGACCCGCTGCTGTCACTCTTCTTTCCTGCATACCCTCGAGCAATGCGCTTTGTGTTTTTGGCGGAGTACGATTGATCTCGTCAGCCAGAATGATGTTGGAAAACAACGGACCCTTCACAAACTTGAAGTGGCGGTTCTCATCAAGAATTTCGGACCCGATAATGTCCGATGGCATAAGGTCAGGTGTGAATTGGATACGGTTAAACGTGAGGCCAAGCGATTGTGCAATGGTGTTTACCAAAAGTGTTTTCGCAAGGCCGGGAACTCCTACTAACAAGCAGTGGCCGTTGCCGAAAATCCCGATGAGGGCGAACTTCACCACTGCGTCCTGCCCCACAATTACTTTCTTGATTTCTTTTTGAAGTGTGGTGTACTTCTGTTTCAGCGAATCAAGTGCTTCAGCATCGCTGTTGAATTTTAGTTCTGACATAATTTTTAGTGGGATGAAGGATGACCGATGTCTGGTGACCGATGCCGGTTGGACATTGAGGCTTGAAGAATTTGATCGGTCTAATTTTTTTAGTGAGCGCGAAAATAATTTTTTGTAGTGGTCGGGGGCTGAATGTTTTTTATGGCTGGTTCACCGGCCATGGGTATTGGTAGTTGCAGGTGGCATAATCAGGGTCAATCCTGATATACGTGTCGCGCAATGCCTTTTGCACCCATTTCTCCATGGCCGCTGCACTTGCCTCGTTGGTCGCAAACGTTTGGAACATCAGGTAATCATCTTTCATATTGGCTATGTGTGCGGGTTTGCGCGCATTGAGTCGGAAGACAGTGTAACTCTGGGTTCCATCGGCATTGTCCACCAAAATGGGTTCTGAAATTTCACCGGACTCCAGTTTGTCCAACAGAAAGAAGGTGTTTACATCAAGATCGGCAGCTTCGAATTCCGTTCCGCCCGTGGTTGGATTAATTACTCTTCCTTCCTGGTTTTTCGAATCTTCATCGGTGCTGTTTTTAAGAGCTGCTGCTTCGAAGGTCATGGTTCCGGCATTTAGGCGGGCCACCAGCGAGTCCAGTTTTGTTTTTGAATCCGTAAGGTCTTGAGAAGAAATTTTAGGTGACATAAGTATGTGGCAAGATTCATAATAGTCGCCTCGTTTTTCCACCACTTTCACAAAGTGGTATCCGAAACTGGTCTCGAATACGGGTGAGTATTGACCTTCTTGGGTGTTGTAAACCTGTGCTTCATATTCAGGCACAAATGCCCCTCTACGCTGCAATGGATAACATCCTCCCTTGCTGTTGGAGCCTGGGTCTTCGCTCCACTTTCTTGCCTGGAGTGTGAGCAGTGTTTTGCCGTTTATCAAATCAGTTCGTAACGAGTCAAGAAATTTCCTTGTCCGCTCTTTTTCACTTTCGCGCACCTGCGGTTTCAGCATTATTTGCGAATATTCGATTTTCTGCGGAATAAGAGGCAGACTGTCCGCAGGAATTTCTTCAAAGAATGAAACCACATCGGCAGGGGTCACTTTTTCTTTGGAGAAAAGTTGTTGCCTCTCTTTTTCGTAAAGCAGTTCATCGCGAATGTCATCGCGAAATTCATCTTTCCATTCGGCAATGGATTTACCATAATAAGTCTCAAATTCTTCCACACTGCCAAACATGCCGGTGAATTGTACAAGCCGCGCTTCAATCTCGCCCTCAATTTCCGAGGGAGTCACGACCACCGAATCGAGTTCGGCCTGGTGAACAATGAGTTTGCGCAAAAGGAGGTTTTCCATTAGCCCGCACTTATCATCATTGCTCAATCCTTTGCCTTCGCTGGCTTGCAGAGCTGTGGCTTCCAGTTCCGAGTAGAGCATAATTTCATCTCCCACTACGGCAATTATTTTGTCAATGAGTTCGCCAGGCTGTTGTGCAGCGGCAGCGAATGGAAGAAGCAAAAACGGAAGAAGTTTCAGTTTCATTTTTTGTTTTTGTAGAAAAATTCAATTTCGTTTTTCTGGAGGGCTTCGCTGTATAGGTCGTCACGCATTCGGCTAAGAAGTTCTGTTTTGCGGAAGTTCAAAATGAGGCTGCGGATTTTGTTTCGTTCAAAGCTGAGGGGCGATGCACTTCCACTCAATTGATAATCAGTAATCGTAAGCAGGTAAAGGTTATTGTCCTTTTCAAATTCAATGTTTCGGTTTTTTTTCAGGAAGGCTTCTGCATCGAAAACCTGGAGGGGCACTTGCATCAGCAATTCGTCAAGCAGCAGCCACTCATCTTCTCTGAAATAATAAGTCGCGTTGTTCTCCACGCAAAACTGTTCCCATTTCACCAGGTCTTCCGGCTTTTGCGAGGCAAATAGTTTTTTCAGCAGTTTGATTTGGTCGTGTTCTGAATTGATGGCGCAGAATTTCACCTTCACTATATAATCTTTCAACTGGAAGTTTTCGATGTTGTTATTGTAGTATTTCAGGATTTCCTGCTCGCTGATGATGGTGTCAAGTTTCTGTTCTATCAATTCCTGCTCGTAGGAATAAGTGATCAGCGACTTGCGGTAGCTCTCCATCAGTTCATCGAAGTTCTGTTGGTCGGGAGCAAGGTTGAGTTCGGCTTTAGTAATCACCACTTGTTCTTTAAGCCAACCGGATATGTAGGATTCGGCAAGCATGGCACTGTCCTGCACACTGGAGTTATCGGGGATAAGGCTTTTCAATTGTTCCCAGGTAAGTTCCTTGTCGCCCACTCGAGCCACTAAAGCGGCTTCGTCCGATTTTTTGTTACAGGAAACAACTACGGGCATTGTCGCCAGCATCATAAAAAGAAAAAAGTTTCCTGCATTGCTCATGGCGGTGTGTTACCGTATAGAGTAAAGCACGGTTTTGTCCACAGTGTATTTGTGTTTCGCACGCAATTCCTGAATCCATTGTTGTTCCAGCCATGCCTGGTAGTCGCTGGTGATAAGGCCGCGGGCTTCTTCCAGTTTTTTGGGCGAGGGTTCAAGAATTTTATTCACCTGCACAATCACAATCTGTCCGTTGTATGGAACATCAGCGCTCATTCCTGTTTGCCACGGTGTGAGTCCAAGTACTTCTTTTTCATCGCGTGCAAAAATTCCTTCTTCTATCTGGATGTTCAGTTTCGATTCTTTATTCAATTCTCCGGCAATCCCACTTTTATCACGACCCTCAGCCAGGTACTTGCGAAGTTGTTTTGCAATTTCGGGGGATGCAGTGGTGTAAATGACAGCATCAACCCTTTCAGGCCAAGTGTATTTTTCCTGGTTGGCATTGTAGAATTGCTGGAGGCCAACGGAATCTTTTACAGCTTTGCTCCACACTTTCTGGTCAGTGAGTTCGAAGAGGAGAATGCCTTCGCGATATTCATTCATCAGCAGGCGGAAAGCGGGATGTTTTTCTTCCAGCCTGCGGTCTTCGTAAGCTATTATGGCATCTTCACAAAAGTCTTTTCCTTCGGCCATCACATATTCCTGTGGGGTGAGTTTCGTGCGAACACCCTTCCGGCTAGCCAGGTAATCATAAAATTCTTTCACCTTGTGCACTTCGCCATTTATGGTGTAAAGCGGTTTCTTCAGCAGTTTTTTCTTCACTTTTATTTTACCATTGAACACGTTGGTATCGGCTGCCAGGGACATTGTTTTCAATGCAGCTTCATTCATCGAGTAGTTGTATTCGCGTTTCAGTTTTTGAACAAAGGATGATTTTGTTTTCTCGGCACGCGCGTCTTTGGAAACTTTATTCTTCAATTCCTTTTCAACTTCTTTTAATGTGGCTATGGGTTTGTGGTCGAGCCGTTTTACTATGTGCCAGCCGTACTCAGAGGTCTTGAAGGGGCTGCTGATGTCGCCATCGTGTTTAAGGCTGAAAGCCTGGTTCTCGAATTCTTCCACCATTTTGCCTGTGGTAAACCGGGGCAACTCGCCTCCCTTTTTATTAGAGCTTCCATCCTCACTGTACTTCAAGGCGAGGTCTTCAAATTTTTCGCCCGCAAGCAGTTTAGCGTGCACTTCGCGAATCCGGGCTTCGGCATCGGCTGGGCCGCCTTTTTTATCTGTAATGGTGATGTGTGCTGCGTGCATTTCGCCACGGGCCGGCCTGCGGTCCATCACTTTTATTATATGATATCCAAAGCGTGTGCGCACCGGTGCCGAGACACTTCCCACCGGGGTGTTGTAAGCTGCATCTTCGAAAGGATATACCATTCGGAAGGCGGAGAAATACCCCAGGTCGCCACCGTTGTCTTTGGCCGAGGGGTCTTCGCTTCCGTCCTGCCCACGGGCTATCTGGGTGAAGTCTTCGCCCCGCACCACCCGTTCGCGAAGTGCAATTATTTTTTGAAATGCCCTCAAGGTGTCCTCAGGAGCAGCGTCTTGTTCCACTTTTATAAGGATGTGACTGGCACGTATTTCTTCGGTTTGCCGCTGGTAGGCCTCGTTCACCAGGTCGTTCAGCAAATCGGAATCGGTGAGGTATGGCCGGGCGAGTTGGCCCCGATAGCCCTCCAGTTCCTGGATGAATTTTTTTACAGTATCCAATCCATTCTCCCGCGCGGCTGCCACCTTTAGCTTGAAGTTGATAAAAAGCTCCATGTATTCATCCAATGATTGTTGGGTGATAGCTGAGTCACGGTTGTTTTTACGGTAGATGTTTTCAAATTCTTCGAGGGTGATGGCATAGTTATCCACTGTGAGGATAACAGGGCTTTTTTGCGCGAACAAGGACGACAGGCATCCACAGAAAAATGCCAGCAGCAATAACTTCTTTATATTCATATTGTGATGAATTTTTTTTTAAGCGGGCGCTAATGTAAAGCCGCATTGCTGAATGAATTGTTAGGGCTTCGCATCCAGATACATCAAGACAAAAGCGCGAAGAAAAATGGGATACTGATGAACTGGATAAAACGGATTTGCACAGATGAAGTTAAAAACGATGGGACCTTGACATGTTGGGTAAGATTCCCGACATCCATTTATTTGGATGGTTTGCATGCTCAGATAAAACTGTAGTTGGGGGCTTCGCGGGTTATCACAACATCGTGCGGATGACTTTCCCTCATGCCTGCATGGGTGATGCGCACAAACTTTGCTTGTTGCAGCGCCTCAATATCGGGAGTGCCGCAGTAGCCCATGCCTGCCCGAAGTCCGCCAATCACCTGGTACATCACTTCCTGCACGGTGCCTTTGTAAGGAACCCTTCCTGAAATTCCTTCCGGAACAAGTTTCTTAATATCGTCTTCGGCATCCTGGAAATAGCGGTCTTTCGATCCCATAACCATAGCTTCCATGGAACCCATGCCACGGTAGGATTTAAATTTTCTTCCCTCGAAAATAATTGTTTCACCGGGGGATTCTTCGGTGCCGGCCAGCAGGGAACCTACCATAACGGTGTGGCCGCCTCCGGCAATTGCTTTTACAATGTCGCCTGTGTAGCGTATGCCTCCATCAGCAATAATGGGTACACCGCTACCTTCTATGGCCTCGGCCACTTCCATCACTGCCGAAAGTTGTGGCACACCCACACCGGCAATAATGCGCGTGGTGCAGATGGAACCTGGTCCCACTCCCACTTTCACTCCATCGGCACCGGCATCTACCAATGCTTTTCCTGCATCGCCAGTGGCAATGTTTCCCACAATGATTTGCGCCAACGAACCAAATTTATTCTTGACCTCTTTGAGCATTTCAATCACGCCCAGGGAATGACCATGGGCGGTATCAATCACTATGGCATCCACCCCTGCGGTGACCAATGCCTGCACTCTTTCCAATGTGTCGTGAGTAACTCCTACAGCAGCAGCTACACGCAGCCGGCCAAACCCGTCTTTGCAGGAGTGAGGGTATTTTTTCAGTTTGAGTATGTCTTTGTAAGTAATCAACCCCACCAAGTGCCCTTTGGCATTTACTACCGGAAGTTTTTCTATCTTGTATTGCTGGAGTATGGCTTCGGCTGCTACCATGTCCGATCCTTTTTCGGTGGTGAGCAGGTTTCTGGTGGTCATCACTTCTGTGATGGGGCGGGCGTTTTCTTTTTCGAAACGCAGATCACGGTTGGTGACAATGCCTGCAAGTTTGCCCCCGGCTTCCACCACCGGAATTCCACCTATCTTGTTTTCAGCCATTATCTTGAGGGCATCGCCCACGGTTGCATGGACGTGCAGCGTTATGGGGTCTTGTATCATACCACTTTCGGAGCGTTTCACTTTGCGCACCTGTGCAGCCTGTGCAACTGTGCTCATGTTTTTATGAATGACCCCTATGCCTCCCTGGCGGGCCATGGCAATGGCCATTTCGCTTTCCGTGACGGTGTCCATAGCGGCTGAAATCACAGGGGTGTTGAGGTCAATATTGCGTGAAAATTTTGAGCGGATGGATACTTCGCGGGGCAGCACTTCGGAATAGGCCGGCCTGAGGAGAACATCATCGTAAGTGAGGCCATCACTCACGATTTTGTTGTTGAAATAAGACATTGGGAACGGTTGAATTTACAGGTGAATAAAATTCGCGCAAATGTAAAAGCAATACACATCCCGATAGTTATCGGGAGGCAAGAGGCAACAACCAAAGACCACCACGTTAGAAACTTGGTATAAGGGACAAAAGGTAAAAGGCAATTGGTTGAAGCAAGAGCAAACTCCTACTTTTTCCTGCGCAACTTATACAACAGGCTAACTATTACCACTGCTACGGCCATACCTGCCCACCATCCTACTGTCATATAAGTTTTCTTTTTATACGTTAATGTTCGCTAATGAACTAAAGAGTCCAAAAACTTTGAGCAGCCAAATAATTACTGCTATCACCACTACTATGTTGAGGATGTTCTTGATTTTGGCGTCCATGGGAATGTAGGCGTTTACCAGATAAAGAAGAACCCCAACAACGATGAGGATAAGTAAAACGTTGAGCAGCGGCATAATTGAGTTTTAAAAAGTTATCGGCAAAAATCTATTTTTCAGTTCTTCCAGTTGTTACAGATGTGTAGAAAAAACTTACATCATTCAGGCTTCTTTTAAAATGGCACAGGCCACCACGCTCGAAGCGCAGTGGAAAGGGCAAAAGGCATCCTGATAACAATCGGGAGGCAAAGGGCATTCACGATAGGTATTTAGACAAACGGATTAACGGTTTCCTTCCGAAGCCATTGTAATTAGGTTAAGACAGGCGCATTGTTGTTTGCTTCACCAACAAACAGATCAAAGAAATGTTCAAAATCATGCGCGCGTTAAGCATTTGCAACATCTGATCAATGCTATCAGCCACTTGGTCGAGCAAAAGTGGGGCAGCGGCATTCATACACCAACATCTGATGAGTCCTATCAGTAGAGGATAAATTCTCGTAAGAAAACAAAGGCTTCAACAATTAGGTTCTCCCGATGGGACTTTTGTTCATAGTCATTTGATCTTCTTCAACCATAAGCCCATCCTTCCGAAAATCGGAAGGACTTTACACCCGCTCAAAAAGTGTACTTAGAAAATTATGCTTGGTGTTCAAATGCGGAGAAGCATAATAAAACAGAGGATTCTGTTCAGGCAGCATTTTAATTTTTACACTTTGCCTGCTGTTGAAACGGAGCAGGTATTTCAGAAAGCTGTCCGGATTTGGAAATGTCGGAGATTCAATTCGGATCGCTAAAAGCCTCGTTATTGATAAACGAAGTATCGGTGAGACATTTTAAAAATGCCATTACCTGTTGCTTCTTGGTATCATCGAGAAAAAGCCCGCCACCTGCTGCTTCCATAAACGGATCAATGGTGGTGGAGATTTCGCCTCCTGTGTTGTAGTGATCGAGCACTTGGTCCAGCGTGGCGAAGCGGCCATCGTGCATGTAGGGGGCAGTGAGTTCGATGTTGCGGAGGGAGGGTGTTTTGAATTTTCCACTGTCGAGCGGATTGCCGGTAATAATGGCAAGTCCCGGATCGGCAACAAAGTGTTGGTCCAATCCATTGTTGTGAAATAGGTAGTCGCCCATTTGCATTCCTGAATGTCCGTGGCAATGAAAACAATCGGCACCACCCACACCTTGCTGTCCACCTTCGGCAAGAAACAGATCAAAGCCTGCTTCTTCATCCGCAGTAAAATCGTATTGCCCGATGCGCTGTTTGTCAAATTTCGAATTGGATGAAATCAGCATCCGCAGAAATTGAGCGAGTGCTTTTGCTGAGCGATCTTGTGTAATTGCGCTTGAACCAAAAGCCGCTTCGAACAGCGGAGGATAGAGGGTGTCGGCTGCCAGTTCGAGGATGGCATTGTCCCAGTCTTCGGCCATTTCAATGGGATTCTCAACGGGCTGCTGCACTTGATCTTCAATGGACCCGGCACGACCATCCCAGAAAAAATTATAGGCCCAACCCAGATTAACCAATGCCATTGCCTGACGGTTTCCTATTTCGCCATTGATGCCGGTAGAAAACTGGTTGGGGTCTGAGAATCCAAATTCAGGCAAGTGACAGGTGGCACAACTCATCAGGTTGTTTCCCGAAAGTTTTTTCTCCCAAAACAGGTAGCGGCCAAGAAGCACTCCTTCTTCGGTAAGCGGATTATCAACCGGAATATCCATGGGAGGAAAGAAGGGAGGAATTTCCAGATCAATGTATGTCGGATTGAAAGTATCCGGAGGAGGGGTCATCTCTTCCGGGTGATGTTTACATGCAACCACCATCGTGATGAAAAGACAAAACAAAATGATATGGAAAAAATTTCTATTCATAGTTTAAGAGTTGCTAAGCAAGGCGTGGAGTCAGCAGTAGGCAGTCAGCAGTCGGTAGTCATCGCCACATCGCCATCTCGGTCTTCGGTCATTCTTCCAAAGGCAAAAGCGCTTTGTTCTGCACAAAATTCCAATCGGTAAGTGATTTCAAAAATGCAACAATATCTTTTTTTTCAGTTTCATTTAGTGCAAGTGGTTGCATCAAGGAGTCTCGATTGGCGTGGGGGTGTCCACCGCTGTTATAAAACTCAACTACTTCTTCCAGTGTTGCGATGCTTCCATCGTGCATGTATGGTGCCGTGAGTTCCACATTGCGCAGCGTAGGAGTCTTGAATTTGCCAATGTCTTCTAATTTGTAGGTCACCCGTTCGCGTCCGTTATCAGTGTAAAATTCGTACAGTCCTATGTTATGAAACCCGAAGTCGGAAAAGAAAACTCCGCTATGACAAGTGCTGCAGTTGGTTCGATCTGAAAAAAACAAATTCATTCCTAATATCTCCTGTTCGTTCAACTGGTTTTTCATATCCTGAAAAGTAAAACGATCGTACCGCGAATCGCCTGAAATGAAACTTCGCTGAAAAGCTGCGAGTGCACGTGTGACCACATAAGGATCAATGGTGTCTCGCTGGTAAGCTGCCCGTGCGAGTGCAACAAGTTTTTCATCCTTTCTCAGTTTGTCAATGGCCAGCATCATATTGAATCCCATTTCGAGCGAATCATGCAGCGGTGCAAGAGCCTGCAATTCGAGTGTTGGTACTCCTCCTTCCATCATGAAGTACGGCATCCATGCAAGATTGGTAAGTGTGGGTGCGTTGCGTTTTCCCGAACGACTGCTCAAGCCTGCACTTATTTTTTTTCCATCGGTGAAAGCAGAACTCAATACGTGACATGAACTACAGTTGGTAGAATTATCAGCGCTCAAACGGTTGTCGTAGAAAAGCATGCGACCGAGTTCAATCCGCAGCTTAGTCGGTTCATTGCCTTCAGGAAATTCGATGGATGGAAAGTGTCCTGGCTTTTTAAGATTCGTAGTTTCATCTTTCAAAACCGGATATTCTTCACACGAAAAAAAAAGGGATACGCATGTAAAAAGAATTGCGCAACGCCACATTATTCAACTGTGATAGAAGCATCGAAATTGTTGACGAACGTTGCAGCAAGAACAGTATTTCCGCTTGTATGTGTAATAGCATCAGTGGCCAGGTCTATATCGTCTGCACCACCGGTTGCAAGGATTTGATCTACGTGGATGTTCACGCTAATCGCTGTGGTAAGGCCCGCTTCCACATGAATGGGAGTGTCTAGTTGCTCGAAGGATCTGAAGTAGGGATCATCACCAATATGGAATGAAAAACTGTGCAGCAACTCAGCACCTTCAGTTCCCGTGGTATCAGCTTTTCCTTCAAACTTCACGAAGATGTAGCCGGTATTCCAGTGCCAGAACATGCCCTGTGATCCAGCTACACTCAGTGGATGATCGTTGGGATATTGCGCAGGATCCTCATCCTTGTTGTAGTCCTGCGGAACACCGATTCCGAAACGGATTCCATCATAGTCACCTGGCTCAATTGTAAAAGTGTAAGTATTTGGATTGAGGAAATCCATCAGGTAAAAATCATGAAGCAAAACTTCGCTTCCGTCTTCCTTCACAATTGACAACATGGAAATGTAACTCTTGAAACTATCCACACGAATGCGGTTTCCAAAATTGTCGAAGTAAACTTCTTGTAAATTAAAGTCACCACCTTCCCATTGTGTATCAAAAGTGATTTGCACTTTGGTTTCGGCAATCACATCTTCCGGAGTTGTATCGTCTGCATTACGGCAAGATGAAAAAATAAAAAGTGATGAAAGAATAGCGAAGGATGCTATCCGGCTGTGCATAGTTTGAAATTTTTTCATTGACACAAATGTAATGCAGGATTAGAAACTTCGGACCTCTGTTTTGGCGAAATAATGAAGGCCAGCACACTTTCATTTTAAGGTGTTGAAATTTGATATCTTTAAAAAAAAGTAAGGGTGCCTTCGCGGGGCACCCTTTGCACTCGCGTTGCAGCGGAGCTACTTCCTTCACCCGGCTGCAAACTCTTTATCGGGATCCGGCTTTCACAATGTGAGATAACCGGTGAACGATTTTGCAATTGATGAAACGAAACTACATAGCCTTGTGCATCTCGCAAAATTTATTGGTGGACTGAAAGCGTGAAAATTTTCCTGTCCGAAGCACCACCGATGAGTGTTGCCCCGAAGGCAAAAAAGACATCAACCCATTGGCGAACTACTTTGATGCACACGAATACTTTTGCAGCCCGCCAACCCCATGCTTCCCGAAAAAAAGAAGTGATGGGGCTATGTCGTTTTTACAATGATTGCATCAGAACTCAAATCGAAATACCTAAAGCATCCTAAACTGGCATTGCTTTCACAATTCACGAATGAACCCCGAAGCCATACACGATTAAAAGGTGTGGTGGGTTCGGGTACATCCATCATTGCATCGGCATGGATGGAAAAAAATGCGTTACCGGCACTTTATATTCTTCCCGATAAAGAAGAAGCGGCCTATTTCCTTAACGACCTGGAAAGCCTCAACGCTGAAAAAAAATTCTTCTTCTTTCCTCGTTCAGCCCGCGTGCCTTACGAACCGGAACAAACCGAAAATGCCAACGTGGCCATGAGGGCCGAGGTGCTCAACGAAATTCAGCGGCTCGCATCTGGCAAACACTCCAGCGATAGGATTGGTGTCCATCAACCTGCCATCCACATTATCACTTATGCCGAAGCCATTGCTGAAAAAGTGGTGACACAGCGCGAACTCGCATCAGCCACTTTCGAAATTTCGGTGGGTAACTCACTTGATCATGATTTCGTTGATGAATGGATGCACCTCTATGGTTTCGAAAAAGTGGATTATGTTTTTCAGCCGGGACATTATGCCATACGCGGTGGAATCATTGACATCTTCTCCTACAGTTTCGAGCATCCTTACCGCATAGAACTTTTTGGCAACGAGGTGGAAAGCATTCGCAAGTTTGAACCGGCCACTCAATTAAGTGTGGCGAAAATGACACGCGCCACCATTGTTCCCAATGTGACCGAACACAAAACCGAAGAATCGCGCGTATCGCTTCTTGAATTTCTACCGGAAGAAACCACAGTGTGGATAAAGGACACTGATCTATTGCTTAACCGCACAGAGATGGAATGGGAGAAAGCGCAAAAGCAATTCGACAAACTGAGTGGGTTGATGAATCATCTGCCGCCCACTGAACTCTATGTGCAGAAACAGGATTTGTTTTCACAATTGGAAGCAAGGAGAAGTGTAGAGTTCGGCCTGGCCATAAAATTTGTGACAGGCGAAACGGTGACCTTTGAAATGGAACCGCAACCCGCTTTCAACAAAAATTTCGATTTGCTGGGAATCAATCTTGCGAACAATGCAAAGAATGGTTATACCAACATAGTAGCTGCAGGGCAACCGAAACAAATAGAAAGGCTCAACCAGATTTTCGAAGACAAGGATCACGCGGTGAATTTTTATCCGCTCACCATCGAATTGTCAGAGGGATTTGTGGACAAGGAAAACAAAATTCTTGTTTACACCGACCACCAGATTTTCGAGCGTTACCATCGTTTCCGGTTGAAGGATGGTTTCTCAAAAGCGAAGGAAGCCATTACGCTCAAGGAAATAATGGCGCTGCAACCGGGAGATTATGTGGTTCACATTGATCATGGTATCGGGCAGTTTGGAGGCTTGCAGAAAATTGACGTGAACGGCAAAGAGCAGGAAGCCATTCGCCTTATGTACAAAGGAGGCGATATTCTTTATGTGAGCATTCATTCGCTTCACCGCATTTCAAAATTTGTGGGGAAAGAAGGAACACAACCTACGCTGGACAGGCTGGGAAGCAATGCATGGCAAACCCTGAAACGAAAGACAAAAACGAAAGTAAAACTGATTGCATTCGACCTGATAAAACTTTACGCCAAACGAAAAGCCACCAAAGGTTTTGCCTATTCGCCCGATACGTATTTACAAACTGAACTCGAAGCATCTTTCATTTATGAAGACACGCCCGACCAACTGAAATCCACACATGCGGTGAAAGAAGACATGGAAGCCAGCGCTCCCATGGACAGGCTTATCTGTGGTGATGTGGGTTTCGGGAAAACAGAAATTGCCATACGCGCAGCGTTCAAGGCAGTGACAGATAACAAGCAGGTAGCAGTGCTTGCGCCCACCACCATCCTCACCCTCCAACACTTCAAAAGTTTTTCGTCACGGCTGAAAAATTTTCCATGCACCGTGGATTATCTCAACCGTTTCAAATCACAAAAGAAAATAACCGAGACACTGAAGAAACTGGAGCAGGGTAAAATCGACATCATTATTGGTACACATGCGTTGGCAGGAAACAAAGTAAAGTTTAAAGACCTGGGCTTGCTCATTATTGATGAAGAACAAAAATTTGGGGTGGGCGTGAAGGACAAGTTGAAAACGCTGCGTGCTAATGTGGACACGCTCACACTTACTGCCACACCCATTCCGCGTACGCTACAATTCTCCATGATGGGTGCACGTGATCTCAGCCTGGTTCAAACACCGCCCCCCAATCGTTTTCCAATTCAAACCGAACTGCACACGTTTAATGAAGCCGTGATACGCGATGCAATCAGTTATGAAATACAACGGGGTGGTCAGGTGTTTTTTGTCCACAACCGCGTGAGCAACCTGGCCGAAGTTGCCGGCATGATTCAACGGCTTTGTCCTGATGTGCGCATCGCCATTGGTCATGGGCAATTGACTGGTGAACAACTGGAAGATGTGATGTCACGTTTTGTGGAAGGCGAGGCCGATGTGCTGGTCAGCACTGCCATTGTGGAAAGCGGTCTCGACATTCCGAATGCAAACACCATGATCGTGAACGATGCCCATCACTTCGGCATGAGCGACCTGCACCAGTTGCGCGGGCGTGTGGGCCGCACCAATAAAAAAGCGTTTTGCTATTTGCTCACTCCACCACTCCAATTCGTAACCAGCGATGCGCGAAAAAGACTGCAGGCCATTGAACAATTCAGCGACCTTGGAAGCGGCTTGCACATTGCCATGCGCGACCTCGACATTCGCGGTGCAGGAAATCTTTTAGGCGCAGAGCAAAGCGGTTTTATCAATGACATTGGTTTTGAAACTTACCAGAAAATACTGAACGAAGCACTTGACGAATTGAAACAGGAACACTTCACTCAACTCTACGAAGAAGAGATGCACAAGTCGCAGAAGTACGTGAAGGAAACAGTGCTGGAAACCGATTTCGAAATACTAATTCCGGATGAATATGTGAGCAGCATTTCCGAACGGATTGCACTCTATAAAGAGTTGGATGATATTGAGACTGATGAGGCGCTTCAAAAATTCTGCACGGACCTGGTGGATCGTTTCGGTCCCATTCCAAAATCCACCCTTGCACTTATTGAAACCATGAAATTGCGCTGGCTCGCCAGAGAAACAGGGATGGAAAAACTGGTGCTGAAAAGTGGAAAGCTGATTGGCTACTTCGTGTCGAAAGAGAACTCGCCATACTACCAGAGCGAAAAATTTACGCGAGTGCTTGAGTTTGTCAAACTGAATCCAGTGGCTGGCCGGATGTATCAGAAAGACAACAGCCTGCGCATTTCCTTCAACCACATTCTGTCACTTGAAAAAGCGGTGGAAGTGTTGCGCGCGATTTCCACCGCAACCGTAATTCAAAACTAAAAACGGTATCGAAGGGAGAGTGCCCCGTTGTCTCCGAGGAAGCCGGCATATCCGTAAAAATCGAAGGCCGGTTTCCAGTCCACCGATACCATGAACGGTGCATCGGGGATAAAGTATTCAAGCCCCAGAATTCCGTCCAGCCCGACAACGGCTTTTGATCCTGAGTACGCATCGTGCCACAAAGGGTGGTTTGCATAGAACGGGTATAACCCAACGTGCGCACCACCACCAAAAAACCAACCCAGTCCGCTAACACCTTCAATGGATTTATGCACTTCGTACAACCCGGTAACAGAAAATCCACGGTAGCGCGAGGCAGCAATTAATTCCAGCACACGGTCATCGGCCACGTATTGTTGGTAGGTAACTCCCGGATTGTATCCGAGCCGGATACCAATCGCCTGATCCAGTCCCTGGGCTTGAGCGGAACTACTCAGTGATGTAAGCAAAATGGCTGTTGTAGCCAACAGCATGTTTACAGTTGATCTTTTCATTACTTATTCAAATGTGATGTTGTACTTGTTGCCGAATTCGCGTTGCACTTCAATAAAGCGATTCACAACTTGTCCCATTCTTCCTTCGATGCGAAGCTGCACTACTTGCTGCGAATCTGCAATTTCAGGTTGCACTCGCAAGGAGTCCGGCAATTTTATCAGGCCAATGAGTTTGCTGTAATCGGTGTCCACTATGATGTCCAACTCTGCAAACAATTCGCGCGCTGCTTTTTGCAAAGTGGGGTCGCGTCTGAAAGGGCCTATGCTGTCCAATGCCAGTTTGCTCATCTTGATTTTCGCTTGAAGATCCGCAAAGGCGTATTCCATCTGTTCGGCATTTTCATCTGGTTTTGAAAAGGTGGAGTCCAAATCATCAAAAGCTTTCATTATGCGCGACTCGTATTCAATGATGTGATCGTTGTAGAGTGCAGCTTGCTCCGCCCGATTGATGCATGAGCAGAAAACAACAACCACAGAAAATAACAGGACTAAAATTCTTTTCATTGGAAAAAATTCAGTGCGAATGTAATTGCGGGTGAAGGAGGAGAAAGAAATAAGTCTAAACGTAGTGCCGGAAATACTGGGCTAGTCTTCGCGGCTTCTTGCGGCTGGGTGGATGCGGCAACGTTGTTGATTTTCTACCAAAGCCCGTCCCTCCGCGACTTGATGCCCGTTATGGCTCATCTCTCCCTTGTACCACCTCTTTCTTGCCTTTTCGACTGATCAAGTTGATTTTTCTGTCATGCGCTCTAAAAAAAGGCTGTAATTCATCCAAATTTCTATCATTAAAACATACAAGCAACTATTCCCAATTCCATTGTCATATCATTGTATCCATCTCCCGTATCATCATATTATCTTGTAGGCACCAATCAAAAGATTGTCATGTCTCTATAGTTCAATGTCTCTTTTTCATATCATTTTGTCATACCATCTTTTTGTATTCAATAATGACATAATAGTTCCTTATCATACATGTTCGATATGATGTTTTCACAATGTATTATGTACCTATTAAACTCATATCTTACTTATCAACCAACTATCTCTGCCTTTGTCCTTGTTATTTTGGTTCAAATGAAGTCTAATAAAGTAAAGCATCAAAGTATATTTTTATAACATCAAACCCACAAGCTTATAACACATCATGCCAAACAAACGTGTTTTAGTAAGGAATTACTCCATCAGTGATGGAACCATCATTCAATTGGCGGATGCAATCGGCAATACCGTAACCCGGGACATGGCCGACCTGTCGGTTTATGGCATAACACCCGCCACGGTGACAGAGCTTGAAACACTGCGCGAAGATTTTGCGAATCTGTTGGATGACGCCTATTACGTGGGAATGCAACTGTCGGCCACGGAAAGCAAAAACAAAATCCGGGATGAGTTAGAAACCACAGTGCGCAGCCTGGCCACCCGTGCCGAAATTAAATTAGGGACAAAATCACCCAATTGGGCGCTTCGGCCTAGGGGCCATATCGCTGGAAACGGACGAAAAGCTTTTGCGCACCGCCAAACGTGCTCATCGTATGGCAACATTGTTTCAACCCGACCTGGCCTTCGAAGGCATTGATGCCGCATGGCTTCTTGACCTGAAAACAACTACCGATGAATTCGATACATCCCTGGATATGCAGGACGATGCCACCCTGCTGCGTGAAGCCTCCACGCGCGATCGCATCATAAAAGGCAACGCCCTAAACACCAAAATTCTGTGGCTTGCCCATTATGGTCAGGACTTTTATTACAGTCGCGACAGCGCGAGATACAACCATTATATAATAGTGGAAGCCAATAAAACAGGAGGCCAGCGCACCGGCAACCTCCCCCCTGCCCTAGCCAGGAATATTGATTTCTTGAAAATTGTGGGTACGGACATTTTCCGCTTCAAAAACAAAGGCGAACATCCCCTCGAAATCTATTTCAGCGACACCCCCACCGGCCTGCCCACCGGCCCGTTACACGCCCTTGCCCCCGCTGCCGATGTAAAAAAGAAAGCATCCGAACTCGGCTTTTCCACCACTAAACACGCACCTCATGCTCCGCAACACCGGCACCGCCCCCACGCGCTACGAAGTTTTCCGGGCTTAGCCAGTCATCGGTCTTCGCTATCCGTCATCGGTCATCCGTCTTCGTTATCCGTCCTTTAGTGTGAAAAATGTAACACTTTTATCTAATAGTGTAATGCCCTGCGGATGAGGCCAAATCACTTTTGCCCACTGAAATAACCACTCTGATAACAATAAAATTCAGGGCAGTATCATTAAACATAAAAATCAAACAATGAATTTTTTTCAAAAACATCAAACCTCTAAAATTATCATTATGAGTAAAAAAATCCGTCAAATGCTTCTTCTAACACTGCTCACGGTTGTCATTGCCTCCTGCAGCGAAACCAAAGAAGAACGTAGAGCATCCCGCGATCTCAAAAACTATGTTGACTCCATGGACAGAGCCAACATGGAATACACCGAGGAAAACTGGGTAGCTATTGATAATGGCTACCAGTCCCGCTCCCGCCTGGCCGAAGCCGACATGGCTACCATGAGCGATGAAGACAAACGCGAACTGGAATCGGTAAGAAAAAAGTACGCTGATTTGCAAGCCCGCTACGAAATGGAAATGAAGAAACACGATCACGTTGTAGATTCCAAAGTCACCCTCCGCAACGCCCTCTTTGGCGAAGGCATGGTGAGCGATGACATGTCGTTCAGCTTTGTAACAGCCAGCAACCTTCTTTCAACCTACAAATCTTTTGTTGACGCAGTGGATCAAAACCGCGACACGTACACAAGGGAAGACTGGGACGAAATAAAACTATTATATGAAGCCCTCGACACTCGCAAAAACATGGTTGAAAAAGAACTTTCAGGTCCCGACAACCGGGAAATAGCCGCGCTCAAAATCAAAGTCTCAAGTATCTACGATACTAATAGGCCCGGATCAAAAGCGCAGGAAAACTCTGACGCTAAGGAGTAAAACTCCTTGCATGGTGTTGGTACATGGATAAAAATAGCCGTTCTTTCGAGAGCGGCTATTGTTTTGCACCACCATCCGTTTTTGTTGTTTTGATGAAGAAGAAAAATTCCCTTACCCGACACCCTGTTACGGATGTCCCTTCACCACAACCCGCTCCCTCCGTTTTATTTTGGTTTGATGAAGAAGAAAAATTCCCCATACCCGATAGCCAAGTCCATGGCGTCCCTTCACCACAACCCACCCCTAGCGTTTTATTTTGGTTTGATGTAGAAGAAAAATTCCCCATACCCGATAGCCAAGTCCATGGCGTCCCTTCACCACAACCCACCCCCTCCGTTTTATTTTGGGTTGATGAAAAAGAAAAACTAAAACCGCAGCCAGAACATCAACTGCAACACCTGGTTGTAATTACCCTGCTCGTAATAACTCCACGCATTGGTGGGATTTGGCGAAGGCCTGGTAGGAATTATGGAAGTTGCAGTGCGAAATTCGATGGCGGTTTTATCACTGAACCAGAAAGCCGCACCACCGGTGGCACCAATATCAGTGCTTTCAAAAGGAGGGTTAATAGAACTCTGGCCACCATCAAACTGCTGGTTCTGTTTCACCAACACACCTGCATATATACCAAGGTTTATCTGCAAATGCGTTTTTTTGATACTCACATTTTTCCATGTAAACATCAGCGGTACATCAATGTAGTTGAGGTTGTACCGGAAAGTGCTGTAGTCAAAGTTGTTGGGGTCAGCCGGTTTTTTAGAACCCTTGTTTATGAATTGCATAGCCATGGTGATGCCGGTTTTTTTTGAGAAACTCATGTTCACCCAAGCCCCGGCAGCAAAGCCGAACTTATCCCAGCCACCCAATCCATCACCACTAATTTGAGAAGTAACCGGCCCGGCCATCAACCCACCCGTAAACTCGGATTGGGAAAAAAGAATGTTGCTGTTGCAAAACGCCAGCGCTGCAACAATCACTTTCCCGAACCATATACCTGCCTGCCGCACAGGCAGGAACCATGAACTATAAACCATGAGCTATTCTCCCAATTCTAAATCAGTACAAGTAACTATCGCACCGGTGGATTCATTAAATATAAAAGCGACCACTGCACAATTCTCAGCGATCCATGCTGCATTCCAATCCATGCTATAACTCGAAACCAATGTGGCATCAGCATCCGGATTTGTGAAAACGATTTCTCCACTAGCCCCCGTTACGGAACCGCGCAACATGTGATAGTGCACATAGTCCGGAACTTCAGGTGGTATGTGACCATACCACAATTGATGATCAACAATTTTTGATTCTATAACCAGCACCACCAAACGAAATGCATCAGGCATTGCTTCAGTGAAACGTGAATACACATGCACATTGAGGTGCTGGTTTTCTGCAACATATTCAGCGGCCAACTGCAAATCGAGCACTCCGGGAACTGCAAGACTTTCAGTTATTTCATCTTCCCACGCAGGCGTTGTAAAGAAATTGGACGGCCCTCCCTTGCGGTTAATCCTTCCTTCCGGGTAAGCCTGGAAAGCAAGCTGGCTCCAATAAAAATCTCCTTCAGGTGTGGTGTAGTCGTTTGGGTAATCGGGCCCTGTTGCGGCAAGACTTCCTGCGTGAATGGTCACAATGCTCAACCGCTCACCGAATAGTGTATCAAGATCACGGGCTAAAATATTTGCAGGAGGACAATTGCCGCATTGCTGCCCTGTGAAATCTTCGAGCAACACATTAGTGAGTACCGTAGCCTGTGGATCAAACTCCGGTGGCGGGCCATAAAGGTCTTCGCGGAAACCAACGCCCAGGGGAGGACAAATCGGTTCATCAATCACATCGCATGAAGTGAAAAAAACTACTAACACTATTGTCAAAAGAAATATCTTCTTCATGATGAATTTTAAAATGTGCTGGTGATGTTCAACTCAAGTCCGTTGGATGCAGGCACCGCGCGGCACACTCCACCGATGCAGAAAATTCCTTCCCTTCGTTTTCCGTACCCGATAGCCACGCGGCTTCCTCCTTTCACATAACCAACAGTGCCGAAGAGGTAATGCACGCGCGCCTTTGCATTGTCGTTTCCGTAATTGTATTGATCCAGAATACTGAAGGTCCAGTGGGGTGAAACACTCAATTCAAAAAGAGCAGTGCCCCAGTCCTTCTTGTCCTGTTCGGTAAACAGTGCCTGTGCTTCTGCTCGTATGGCCATTTTTTTATTGAGCTTCACCTGCGCTTCCAATACGTGGATGTCGGCAAAAACAATTCCCTTGAAGTCCACCGTAACGGGTGTCACAAGGGTATTGAACTCCATATAATAATAGGTATAAAGAAGCGTGACGTTCTTCGAGAACTTTTTCTTGAGCTCCACATTGAAGTCACGAACAAATTTTTCTTTCCCGAACGCGAATGAATTGGTTTCATAACCATACACCACCTGGTCGTTGCCGGCAAGTCCCGTTGTGTCAATGTTGTTCACCGCAGCGTAATTCAGGGCAAGATTCATCCCGTATTTGCCCCCCAGTAAGGTTTCCTTTTTGACGGTGTAGAATGCGTTCAATGAATTTCCTGATTCACCATTCAACACCGTGGCATAAGGATAAAGTGTTGAGGCAAGATTGTAAGTGTGTTGTTTGGTGATGGAAGGAATGTAATTAATGGGCACATCGAACAGCAGCTGGTCGCGGTCGGAACGAAACGCCATGTTATCAATAAACTTTGATTGCAGAGTGATGCCAAAACCCTTCACGCTGTAACCGATGTTCAACAGCAGTCCGCTTCCTTCTTTGTAGATGAATTTGTTGTCCGCATTCGGGTCGTTAATCTTCTTCACATACTCACCGGAAAAACTAACCGGCCCGCTTATGATTGCAATTCTTCCCGCATAAGAGGCCACGTTGTTTGGAAGTTTCAGAACGAGCGTGTCCTTATCAATGGTTTCACCCTCCTGAAACTTACTAACGAAACTTCCACCCACAGTAATCTTCGTTTTGTTCGGGCGAAGCGATGGGACAAGGTCGTTGAGGAAAATTTCTGCATCTGCCCCGCGCACCAGGCCGAGGCCATTAATAAGGCGGCTGTCGAAATCAAAACGCTGGTGTGCGTAGATTCCTTTGAGCGTGATGCCGGTATCCGGAGTCACAATCACACGAATGCCATCCAGTGCATTGTCAATTCCCAGGTTGGGTTCCCAATAGGAGCGCAATGTCATCCCGCTTCCAAACTGTTCATAGATATTCCCCACTGTGATTTCCAGCAAATCATTTTTGTATTGCGCCCATCGCGATCCTATTCCGGTTCCCCTGAACCTTCCAGGGAAACCCATTATCGCATTGAGGTAAGATTCGAACCGGATACCCGCGGAAAAATTTCCATAGGTGTAGGCAAAACTTCCGAACGCATTCATGCCGGTTTTTTCAGCAGGCACCTCTGCACCGATAATTGAATCGGCATTGTACTGTTGCCACAACACCTGAAAATTTCCGTGCAACTGCCCCTGCACCGGTGTACTGTTTTGGGATGATGCGTTGAAAACCGCCAACACCCATAACACCGCTGCACACACTTTCATCACTTTCATTTGAACGAAGGGAATAAAAAAAGAAGGCCGGAAATTACTCCGGCCTTCTTTCATGGTTGTTCCATTTTTCTAAAAGTCTATGATTTCAATTTCAGCAATTCCTTGTGCAGTTCTTCTTCGTCACCCGGCTGGTAGTTGTTGTGTTGCCAGATGATGTTGCCATTGCCATCGAGAAGAAAAGTGTGTGGAACATTAACCACACCCAATGCCTGCTGGAATTGTTTGTTGACATCGAGCAGGATTTCATATTCCCATGAAACACTGTTGACGTAAGGTGTCACCTGCGCCACTGTGCGCTGGTCGTCCACTGAAACTGCAATGATTTTTACACCGGTCTCCTTCTGCCAATCCGCATAGAGGTCAGCGTAAGCATTCAACTCCCGTTTGCAAGGGCTGCACCATGTGGCCCAAAAACAAATGACGATTGGGTTGCCATCGTTCGAAAGAGTTTTGGTGTCCACTGTATTTCCTTCAAGGTCTTTCAATTGCACGGAAGGGAGGGCGCTGGCTTGGGCAGATGCCGCAAGAGTTGAAAATGCAATAACGAGAAATAAAAAATATCTTTTCATTGGTGATAAAAATTGAATGATTACAGTGTTGAAGTTTTGATTGCGGCTTTCACCTTGTTGCGAAAGAATTCGTGGTGGCCGTTGGCAACCTTCATACCATGAGAGTTGGGGGGCGAAAAAAAAATCGGGGCCACTCGTTTTCATCCGTGCGACCCCGATTTTGTTTTATTGCTTTCGGAAATTTCTTGTATGCTTATTGAACGTTCACACGAAGCGTAGAAACGCTTCCACCTGTATTGATGTTCACCATGTAAACACCGGATGCAAGGTGGTCAAGGTTCAGTGCAGTGGTGTGGTTACCCATTGCTTTTGAACCGATGTTCTGCACCAAAACTTTTGCGCCAACCATATCAATTACTTCGAAAGAAACATTGCCCGCTTCCTTGATATTATAATTGAAAGTGATAACATCAGAAGTAGGGTTTGGATATGCATTGAGTACTTCCGCCATTTCGTTTTCTGAAATTCCTACAACCTGTGAGGCGTTGGCAGCGGCCGATTCATCAGCATACCAGTAAGACCCATCATAGTCATAAATTTCGGCTACAATGTTGCCGCCTTCATCCACTGAGTAAACATGACAGTAGCCATCTTCATAATCACCCCAGTAAGAAGCATTCAACCCGTCACCAAACTCGTCAGTGATACGGAAGGAATAACAACCTTGAGCCACCCAGAAATCATAAGAGAATTCTTCAGTATTGTCGCTGTTGCCATAGCTTTCTGATTCCACAACATTGCCATCATCATCCAGCAGTTGCCAGTCAGTTTCAGCAGGCCAGTTGTCTGTTTTGAAGTCAATATGGATGTGAGTGGTTCCTTCTTCAGCCATAGAAATGTCGGCCATAACTTCATCATTGTCTTCGGTATCATTGGATGATGTAATTGACACCGTAAGTGTTGCATCGCTGCTGATGTTTACGCTTCCAACATTCACTTCAGTCATTTCATAAGTGTCGAGGTTGCCCATCCAGTTAAATGAAATGTTGTTGTCACCGCCTGTTACTGCAATAGTGCATGCAGTGAGATTGTCAAGTCCGAAGTTCTGAAGGTTCACCAGTACATCAACTGCGCTGCAAGTTGCATGAACACCAGCGTAAGAAACCAAAGATGGGTCATTGCTTTCGGTAGCAGGCGAGCAGGCATTTTGTTGGATGAATGCATAGTGATCAGCAGTGCTTATCTGACTGGTCTCTGTTACAATTCGGCTAGGGCACACGGTATAAATGGTTGGATAGTAACCACACTGATACAAATTAAAAATGTCCTGCGCATTATCAATGATAGGATATGAAGTTCCTTCAATCCAGTCACCCTGAGTATTGCCGCCAGTTCCTGCAAGATCATCAGCGGTAGTCGCATCATCACCTTCAAGGAAAAACACCATCACTTCGTTGGTCCCATCAGGTCCGTATTCTTCATACAATCCTTCGAGCGCTCCGCTGGTATGGTAGCTCCAGCAAGGGCCGCACCATGTGGCAGAAAAATCAATTACAACGCGGTAGCCCTGGTCGAGCAGGTCGTAAAGATTCCATTCAACTCCGTTAATGTCTGTGCCAGTAAAATCAGGCGCAATGCTGCCGTTAGGGAGCTGCGCATTGGTAGTGAAGGCTGCAAAAACAACAGCCATAGCAAGTAAAATTTTCTTCATGATAAATTTAAATTTATTGTTTGTGTTTCGATTTGGAGGCGCTAATGTAGGCGTTGCCATGAGCGGAAAGACTGACCCAATTCACATGCAAATAGTAAAGCTAAAAATTAGTGATGCCATTAACGAGGTATGCGCGTCTTCAAATAGAATCCCAAAGTTCAGTCATTTCCGGTGACTGCACCTTCTTGAACCTAGTACCTTTACTCTCGAAAATCCAAAGGAAATGAAAAAAATTTTAATAGCACTCAACCTTATTGCGTCAACACTTTTCGTAAGCGCACAAAGTATCCAACTTGATGAACCGGCAGAGGTGGTTTACGGTACGCTCGAAAATCCGGATGACGTAACGCTTGAAGCACATTGGGATGTTATCAACGGAAGTTCTGAAGTACTAAATGTGCGCGTGTATCGCGAAATCCTGCAACTGGTAAACAATTCGCAGGAACGTTTCTGCTGGGCGGGTGTGTGTTTCAACTGGGGTACGGTTGAATCACCCAACAACGTGAATTTCATTGTAGAGATGGATCCCGAAGAAGTGGACACAACCTTCCGCAGCGACTACGAGCACCAAGGCAATGCCGGTGTTGAAATCATTCGCTATTGTTTCTATGATGACAACGATCCAACAATTGAAACTTGCCATGACATTAGCTATAACGTGAGCACGACCGGACTTCATGAAAACGAGATTGCTCTTGATGGAATGCTCGGTTCTGTGAACCCGAATCCGGTAAAAGGCATAGCCTCATTTGATTATAGTTTTACCACTACAACAACGACCGCACATGTGCATATCTACAACCTCGTTGGCGAAAAAGTAAAGACCATAAATCTCCAAAATAAAAGCGGGTTGGTGCTTATCAATGCCGCTGACTTCGACTCCGGTGTTTACTTCTATGCGCTCGAAGCAAATGGAAAAATTTTCGGGACAAGAAAGCTGGTAATTGCAAAGTAGTTTTTGAACTCCTTTAAAAGGAAAGCCACTCCGAATCACGGGGGTGGCTTTCCTGTTTTTGAGCCTTCTATTTTAGCCGCCCTGCACACGCAGGAATTCTGCAATGAAGAATAACAGAAAGAATGAGGCGTTGCGCTACCATGAACAGGGCCGCAAGGGCAAACTTGAAATTGTTCCCACCAAACCACATAGTTCACAGCATGACCTGGCATTGGCCTATTCGCCCGGTGTGGCGGAGCCGGTACTAGCCATTGCTGAAAATCCTGAAGACGTTTATCGTTATACCGCAAAAGGAAATCTTGTGGCAGTGATTTCCAATGGCACCGCCATTCTTGGCTTGGGAAATCTTGGTCCCGAAGCCAGCAAACCTGTGATGGAAGGCAAGTGCATGTTGTTCAAAATTTTTGCTGACATTGATGCGATTGACATTGAAATAAAAGCAACCGATGTAGAGGAGTTCGTGAACACGGTAAAAAATATCGCGCCCACTTTCGGGGGCATTAATCTGGAGGACATTAAAGCACCGGAAGCATTTGAAATTGAAGAACTGCTGAAAGTGGCACTGGACATTCCCATAATGCACGATGACCAGCATGGCACGGCAATCATTTCAAGTGCCGCACTTCTCAATGCACTGGAAGTGGCGCAAAAAAAAATAGGAGATGTGAAAGTGGTGGTGAGCGGTGCAGGGGCCGCAGCCCTCACTTGCCTTGACCTTTGGCTGCAACTAGGTGTAAAAAAAGAGAACATCCTAATGTTCGATTCCAAGGGTTTGATACACCATGAGCGCACAGACATTGATCACCGCAAAAAACGTTTTGCATCCGCGGGCAACGATATGGAGTTGGAAGATGCCATGTTGAAGGCTGACGTTTTTCTTGGACTCTCAATGGCGGATTTAGTGACCGAAAAAATGATTGAGGTCATGGCGGGGAATCCAATTGTGCTGGCCTTGGCCAATCCCAATCCTGAAATTGCCTACGAAAAAGCGATTGCTGTTCGCAGCGATATTATTATGGCAACAGGCCGCAGCGATCATCCCAATCAGGTGAACAATGTATTGGGCTTCCCGTTTATTTTTCGTGGGGCGTTGGATGTTCGGGCGAGCTGCATCAACAATGAAATGAAACTTGCTGCCGTTCGTGCGCTTGCCGGGCTGGCGAAAGAAGCCGTGCCTGAAGAAGTGATAGAGGCTTACGATGTACGAAATATCTCATTCGGCAAGGATTACATCATACCGAAGCCACTCGACCCGCGTTTGATTACTAGGGTGAGCATGGCCGTGGCCAAAGCAGCAATCCAAAGTGGTGTGGCTAAAATTAAGATTGAGAATTGGGATGAGTACCATCTTGAACTTTCGAAACGGCTGGGGCGCGACAATATTCTTTCGCGCAGCATTGCTGAGCGCGCCCGCAAGTCACCCAAGCGTGTGGTATTTGCCGAAGGCGATAATTTCAAAATCCTGAAAGCAGCAGAGCAGGCTCGTGATGAAGGCATCTGTACCCCCATTCTCCTTGGCCCGGTAGAAAAAATTCGTGCATTAATGGATGAAACCGAATTGGACCTTCATGATGTCGAAATTATTGATGCCCGCGCTCAACAAAACTTTGCACTGCGCGAAGAGTTCGGGAAAATTCTTTTTGAGAAAAGAAAACGAAAAGGCCTCACGGAACTGGAAGCGGTGCGCACGATGCGCGAGCGCAATTATTTCGGGGCCATGATGGTGGAGACGGGTCGGGCCGATGCACTTATCAGCGGAATGACGCGCAATTATGCGCGGGTGATTCGCCCGGCACTGCAATGCATTGGCAAAGCCGGTGGAGTAAATAAAGTGTGCGGCATGTACATTATTCAAACCGCCAAAGGCCCGTACTTTTTTTCCGACACTACCGTAAACCTGAATCCATCAGCGGAAGACCTTGTGGAGATAACTTTACTTGTGGCTGCAGCGATTGGCAAAATGCGCATAACACCTCGGATAGCACTGCTCAGCTATTCCAATTTCGGGAGTGCGCTGGGGCTGGATGCGGAAAAAGTTGCTAAAGCAGTGGAAATACTTCACCGCAACCATCCTCACCTTATAGTAGATGGAGAGGTGCAGGCCAACTTCGCGTTGAACAATGAAATGATGGCCGAAAATTTCCCCTTCTCAAGGTTGAAAGACCAGAAAGTGAACACACTCATTTTTCCCAATCTTGCTGCTGGAAATATTTCTTACAAACTGATACAGGAACTTGCAGGAATGGAAGCAATGGGTCCCGTGCTTTTAGGCATGAAAAAGAGTTTCCACATTTTGCAGATGGGATGCACAGTTCGCGAAATCATAAACATGGTTCGGATAGCCGTAGTGGATGCGCAGATGAAATAAAGCGGCTCAACTTTTCAACTTCACCGTCAGTGGAGCAATCTCCACTCTTTTATCATCTTTCCATGCCACCACTTTTTCAAAAGTGAATTCTTTGGGATTTTCTCCCAGTTCCTGTAGCAGTTCGAGAGCCTCACGCATCTCTTCGGTTAACAGGTCGCTGGTGCTGGCCGCTTCAGTAAGTCTGCCATAAAGTTGCAGCGTGATGCTGAATGATGTGATGCGCACTTTTGCATCAGAACACTTCAAAACCCCGGCAGCAAGGGTTTCATCAATGGTCAATTCCGAGGGCGAAGTTTTTCCACCCAGCACCAATTTCTGGGCATTAGTGCCCGAAGCAATGAATAGACAGAGAAGAAATAAGACAGCAGGAAATTTCATAAACGCGATTTTGATTAGCGCAAAGTAAAGGGCAGCACTTCCATCCCTGCACAACTTTTAACCAGTGGCATGCAAAAAATTGCTTCGCACAGCGCACTTTCGCGCCCTTATTCAATACGCAATTACCACCCGATAGCTGTCGGGATACCAAACCATCAATTCTCTGTTTTGCTTCACTACTTATCAGGAAAACTAATTGAAAAAAGCCCGGTTCATGCGGTGATAGATTGTGGCGGTGTGGCTTATTTCCTCAACGTATCACTTTTCACTTTCGGCAAACTGCCTGATGAAGGTGATGCCCTGCTCTTCACTCACCTCAACATCAGCGGGCAAGATTTTTCTGTCACGCTTTATGGTTTTGCAACCGAAGATGAAAGGGAACTTTTCCGCAAGCTCATATCCGTAAATGGTGTGGGGCCTAACACTGCGCGCATGGTTCTTTCCAGCATGAGGCCCGATGAATTGAAACAAGTCATCATGCTGCGCGATGCCTCTTCGCTAAGGCGCATCAAGGGCATTGGCGAAAAAACAGCAGAGCGGATCATAATAGATTTGCATGATAAAATTTCCCGCTCCGGTGAAGCTGCGTTAGAAAAAATTTCGCTGGCATACAATAATGTGAAAACAGAAGCGTTAGCCGCGCTGAACTCGCTGGGAGTTGATAAAACCAAAGCCGATAAACTGGCGGAAAAACTTATTGCGCAAAACAGCGCAATAACACTGGAAGAGTTGATCCGTCAGGTGTTGAAACAACTTTAGACATACGACCTTCGTGAAAAACATTCGTTACAAAACGATCACTGCCCGTTTTGTTTTTATTGCAGCCGCTCTTGCCGTGGTTTGGCTTGGCTTTGCCAATTCCCACTCTGCACCAGTGTCCCGTTTTTTTTACAAGATAATGGAGGATGAATCGTTGGCTGTGGCCGATACTGGTGGCACCGCTGCGGACTCACTTATCTGGCCCAACGAGGACTTTGTCAATCCGCAGGATGAAGCCGATGGCATCACCATTCCATTGCCAGACAACATCAATTATTCCGTGGAGTACAATCCTGAAACAGGTCAATACGAAGTGGTGCAAACCATTGGTGACACACTGAGTTTCCGCAACGGAACCACCATGACGCTGGAGGAATACCTGAACAACGACATGGATGATAACATTTACGAGTACTGGAATGAAATACAGGAAGAGGAAGATGCAGCAGAACGCGATTTTGCTCCTACCATAAAAATAGAAAGCGAAGGCTTCAAGAAAATTTTTGGTGGCGACCAGATAGAAATCCGCCCTCAGGGTTCTGCCGAAATCACTTTCGGTTTGAACATTTCCAAAACTGATAATCCGCGAATCCCTGAAAAACAACGAAGGATAACCACGTTTGATTTCGACCAGAAAATCCAGTTGAATGTGGTGGGGAAAATCGGGACAGCCATGGAGTTGAATGTGAATTACAACACCGAGAGCACATTCGATTTCGAAAACCAGATGAAGTTGCAGTACACCGGTGACGAAGATCAAATCATCCAAAAAATTGAACTTGGAAACGTGCAGCTTCCACTCAAGGGAACACTGATCCAGGGAAGCCAGAGCTTGTTTGGTGCAAAACTGGAAACGCGCTGGGGTCGCCTGCGCAACACAACTGTGTTCTCACAACAAAAAGGAGAACGAAAGGAAATTGATGTTCAGGGTGGAGCACAAACTCAAAAATTCGAAATCACTGCTGATAATTATGAAGCCAACCGCCACTACTTTCTTTCGGGCTGGTTTCGCGATCAATATGATAATGCTTTGACGAGCCTGCCGCTTGTAAACAGCGGAGTGAACATCACTCGTATTGAAGTGTGGGTAGTAAACACACAGGCCAATACACAGGATGTGCGAAACGTTATCGGATTCTCTGACCTGGGCGAACACAGCGATTACATATCCACTAATCTTCCAATTGGCGAACTCACCAACAGTGGTGATCTTGCCATCACACTGCAACACAACCCCAGCAACCTCAACAACGAACTTTACCTTGAAAGCATCAATAACGAGAATATCCTGAATTTTACTGGCGCCAATGCTGCCATTGCTGGCTTGCCCTACGGCCTGGACCAGGGAATTCATTACGAGCGTGTGGGGAATGCAAGAAAACTGAATCCATCTGAATACTCTTACAACTCCCGTCTGGGATTTATTTCACTGAAGCAAGCGTTGAACAACGCGGAAGTGTTGGGCGCATCTTATGAATACACATTGGGAGGAGAAACTTTTCAGGTAGGAACTCTTTCGCAGGATGGTTTTACAGCACCACAGGCGCTGATTTTAAAACTGATCAAGTCCAGCATCACTCAAGTGAAACTGGACAATGGTGATGCTGCCCCACTGTGGGACAACATGATGAAAAATGTATACAGTCTGGGTTCGTTCGGCATCAACTCGGAAAACTTCAGGCTGGATGTGTGGTGGAACAACCCGGCCACTGGCACTGATATGAACTACATACCACGGGAGCCTCTCAATGGGAGGCGCCTGCTCGAAGTGCTGAACCTCGACCGCATTGACATCAACACAATGCCGTATCCCGATGGTGTCTTCGACTTCGTAAATAATGCAGCCACACAAGGAGGATTGATTGACGCACAATCGGGGAAAATTTTCTTCCCTTCGGTTGAACCTTTTGGTGAGCACCTGGCCGATGTGATTCGCGAAGGAATTGCAGACCCCACAGAAGCTGAAGCCATTATTTCGCAAATTGTTTTCCAACCACTATACGACTCCACCAAAACCGCTGCGCAGCAAATTCCGCAACTCAACCGATTCAAGATTAAGGGACAGTTTCAGTCCGCCTCCAGTTCCGAAATTTCATTGAATGCGCTGAACATTCCGCAAGGTTCAGTTTCTGTTACTGCCGGTGGTATCAAGTTGGTGGAAGGCATGGACTACACCGTGGACTACAACCTGGGTCGTGTCCGCATTATTAACGAAGGTGTAATGGAGAGCGGGCAGCCTATCAAGGTTTCGCTCGAAAGCAATTCACTATTTAACCTCCAGTACAAAACCATGATTGGAAGCCGCTTCGATTACACCGTGAATGATTACCTGAATATCGGTGGTACCATGTTGAATCTTCGCGAGCGACCCATAACACAAAAAGTAAACATTGGTGACGAGCCGGTGAACAACACTGTACTTGGCCTCGATGCCAACTTCCAGAAAGAAGCTCCTTTCCTCACACGATTAGTAGATGCGATTCCATTTATTGAAACAAGCAAAAAATCCACGATTGATTTAGGTGGTGAAGTGGCTTCGCTTTTTCCCGGCCATTCTAAAGCCATTTCGAAAGATGGAAATGCTTATGTAGATGACTTCGAGGGAAGCCAGAGCACCATTGACATTCGAACATTTTCACAGTGGTTTTTGGCCAGCACGCCAAAAGGCCAGGCAACTGCGGGTTTGTTTCCTGAAGGAAATCTTGAAGACAGTTTGAGTTACAATTACAACCGTGCAAAACTTGCGTGGTACGTGATTGACCCCACCGTTTTTTTCAATGAAAGCAGCATCACTCCTGGTAATGTGGATGCTGACATGCGCAGCAACCACTGCATGCGAAAAGTGCTCGAAGGTGAAGTATTTCCCAACCGTGAACTCACTCCCGGCACACCACCCAACATCGCCACATTAGATTTAAGTTTTTATCCTGACGAACGCGGCCAATACAATTACGATGAACCACTGGGAACCCCTCTTTCCTCTGGACTCTCACCGGAAGGAAAACTAGCCGATCCGGAAACACGCTGGGGTGGAATACAACGTTCACTCACCACCACGGATTTCGAAGCATCGAACATTGAGTTTATCCAATTCTGGATGATGGATCCTTTTCATGATGACATTGACAATGACTCCGGTGGCGACCTGTACTTCAACCTGGGAAACATTTCAGAAGATGTGCTGAACGAATCGGCACTCAGCTATGAAAATGGATATCCCGCCAACGATGCGGGGCTTGCTCCAGTCGCGGGCACGTGGGGATTTTATCCTGACCCAAGTAATTTCAACGTAGTAAATGCTTTTGACAACACTACCGGAAATTATACTGCACAGGATATTGGTATTGATGGATTGAACAGCGGTGCTGAACAAGGCTTTTTTGCTAACTGGCTTGCCGATGTGCAGGCCAATGTTAGTGACAGTGCATACACTGCAATTTCTGGCGATCCATCGGCTGATGACTTTATGTATTTCCGCGGAAGTGCCCAGGACAATGCCGCTCTGGATGTGGTTGAGCGCTACAAAAATTTTAACGGCTACGAGGGCAACTCCAACACTTCCACACCCGATGGTTTTCCTATTGCTGCTACCACCATTCCCAACACTGAAGATATTAACCAGGACCTTACACTCAACACCATTGAAAGCTATTATCAATACAAAGTGAGCTTGCGCCCTGGCGATTTGGGTGAAAGCAATATCGGGAAGAATTACATCACTGATTTATTAGAAACAACAGTAACCACTGATAACGGACAGGAGCGAAACATTCGCTGGTACCAGTTCAAGGTTCCTGTACGCGATTTCGAATCTGCGGTAAACGGCATTGCCGATTTTCGTTCCATACGCTACATCCGTATGTTTATGAAAGGATGGACCGAGCCAGTGTGCATCCGCTTTGCTCGCCTGGAACTGGTGCGTGGCGAGTGGCGTAAATACTTGCAAAACCTTGAAGGCCCGCAAGAGAACGAACCGGATGATGAACCTGAAACCACTTTCAACATTGCAGCAGTGAATATCGAGGAGAACGGGAACCGCGAACCTATTTCTTATGTTGTTCCTCCCGGCATTATCCGCGAACAGGATGTGGCCAGTGCTAATCTCAGAAATCTTAACGAGCAGTCCCTTTCGCTCGAAGTGTGCAACCTGAGAGATGGTGATGCGCGTGCTGCTTACCGCAATGTGAATTTCGACATGCGCCAATACAAGCGCCTGCGCATGTTTGCTCATGCCGAGGCATTGGGAATAGAATCAGCACTTACTGACAAGGACATCACCTGCTTCGTTCGTTTGGGAAGCGATTTCAACGAGAACTACTACGAGTATGAAATTCCGCTGGCCGTTACTCCATGGTACACCAGTGATGATGATGAGATATGGCCTGAGGAAAACAGCTTCGACATTGAACTCAAATTGTTGCAGCAACTAAAAGTGAATCGCCCTCCCGATTGGAACACACAACAGGAATTCACTACCATGGAAGGCAAAGCTAGAATTGCGGTGAAAGGAAATCCGAACCTCTCCGATGTCGTGACCATCATGATTGGTATCCGCAATCCCGACAAGGATGAAAACGTGTTTGAATCCAACGATGATGGCGGTGATGAATGTGCAATAGTGTGGGTGAATGAATTGCGACTTTCCGAGTTTGATGAAAAAGGCGGATGGGCAGCAGTGGCAAGAATGAACGCAACACTTGCCGACTTTGGAACATTTGCCGTGGCCGGAAATATCTCAAAACCCGGATGGGGGACACTTGAGCAACGGGTGCAGGAAAGACAACAAAGCACCAAGATGGGATTTGATGCCAACAGCACTTTGCAGATGGGAAAATTTTTCCCGGAAAACTGGGGAGTGCAGTTGCCCATGTACCTCGGCTATTCCGAAAGTGTGGAGCAGCCGCGATACAGCCCCCTACAACCCGATGTTGAAATGGCTGACATCCCCAACATCAATAAACCACTCAAGAAAAAATCGCAGGATTTTACCAAACGAAGAAGCATCAACGTAAGCAACTTCAGAATTTCTCCGCAGGCTGGTGGCGGAGGTACAGGGGAAGAAAAACCCGGTGAAGGAAAAGACGGGGGAGGCAGGGAGGAAAGACCACCTGACCCAAAGGATGAAAAAGGCGGGGGAACTGCCGACAAGGGCGGTGCCGGTGGAGGCAAAGACAAAAAACATTTCTACGATGTTTCCAATTTCTCTTTATCGTATTCTTACAATGAAGAGTACCGCAGCAACATTGACCTGGACTGGAGGCTGAACAGGCGCTACAAGGGTGGCATCGATTACATGTTTTCCAACAAGCCAAAAGAGATAAAGCCATTTTCGAAAATCGGTTTTGTGAAGGATGCCAAAGCGCTGAAGTGGGTAAAGGAATTTAATTTCTACATGCCCTGGAGTTTCAAATCCATTGGTTTCAATACTAACATGGACAGGATGTACGAGACCAGCCGCATCCGCAACAATACACTGGAACTTTTTGGTGTGTACAGCGATATGCTCATCACCACTCAGGTGCTTAAAACCTGGAATTGGACAAGGGCTTACAACTTCAAGTACGACATCACCAAGAGTTTAAAATTTGATTACACCGCCAACAACCTTTCGCTGGTGGAAGAGCCGCAGGGAATTATTGACCGTGAGAATAGCGACTACCATACTGCCTACCGCGACACTGTTTTTAACAACATCGAGAACGGGGGTACAACCACCAATTACAATCACAACACCAGCCTGAACTATAAACTGCCATTTGACAAATTCCCAATCATTGATTTTATATCGAGCGATGCCCGCTATGCTGCAACTTACCGCTGGGATCGCGCACCTTTCACGCAAGACTCGTTAGGCAACACCATACAGAACTCGCGCAATCTGCAGTTGAATGCACAGGCCAATATCGAAACGCTTTACAACAAAGTGCCGCTGCTCAAACAAATAAATTCAGGCAAGCCCAAAAAGGACGACAAGAAAAAAGCTAAGGAAGACCCTACATCCAAAACCGGTTTTGGCGATGACGAAAAACCCAAGAAAGAGAAAGTGGAAATAAATCCGGTCCATGTCTCGCTGCGTTTCCTGATGATGCTGCGCAATGTGAGTGGCTCATATACCCGCAACGAAGGAATTTTACTTCCCGGTTATGCCCGCACCACACGCATGGTGGGCATGGATGAAAACTTTGACGCGCCCGGATGGGGCTTTGTGCTGGGACAGCAGAACACTGATATCTGGGGAAACCAAACCGGCAACAATTACGCGCTGGATGCCGCCCGTAAAGGCTACCTGGTGGTGAATCCCAACCTCAACCAGGCTTACACCGAAACGTTTTCCGAAACATGGAATTACAAAATTTCGCTCGAGCCGATCAAGAGTTTAAAAATTGACCTTACGGCCAACCGGCAGGAAGCAGTAAACATGGCGAGCTTCTTCCGTTTTGATGAAGACGTGCAGGACTATGTATTCGACTCGCCCCAGGAATCGGGCAACATCACCGCCAGCATTATTTCCTGGCCCACGGCATTTGTAAAAGATGAACCCGAAAACGCATGGACATCGGCCACGTTCGAAAACTTTCTTCTCTACCGTCTTGAAACAAGCGGGCGATTGAACGATGTGAATTACAACGATGACGCTCCGCTGCCCAACGGTTTCTACAACGGCTGGGGACCCACTTCGCAGGATGTGGTGATACCCGCTTTCATAGCAGCATACACGGGAAAAACCCCTGGCGAAGTTTCGCTCGACCCATTTGGTACCAAAGTGCAGCCCAACTGGAAAGTGACCTACGATGGCCTCACCAAAATACCAAGCATCAAAAAGTATTTCAAACAATTCAACCTGACGCACAATTACAAAAGCACATACACCACAAGCTACGTGCGCAACCTCAACTTTACGGCAAATGCGGAAGGCCTTCCCACTTCGCTCGACCAGAGCGAACACCAAAACTGGATTCCAGAAAGGCAGATTAGCACTGTAACCATCAGCGAGCAACTGACACCACTGGGGCTGGACATGACCATAAAAACTAGCAAGAACAACGACCCTCAACTGAAAGTGGAATACAAGCGCGACCGCACCGTTGTGCTGGGCCTCACCAATTACCAGATTACGGAAACCAAAAGCAACTCCGTTATTTTTGGAATAGGATATAAGCTGACCGAAGTACCCAATCCATTGGGCCGTAAAAAGGGAAGCAAACTGCCTATAAAATTGCTGGAGAAAACCACCATTACCCTGCGTTGCGATGTAACCATGCGCGACAACGTGACCATAGTGCGCAGAATGGTGGAACACACCAACCAGCCCACAGCAGGCCAGCGCCTTTGGAACATCAAGGTTTCGGCAGATATGGCGGTGAGCGATAAACTCACCTTGCGTTTCTTCTACGACCACCAACTTACAAGGCCGAAAATTTCCACATCATTCCCCACCAGCAATATCAACACGGGTATTTCGCTCAGGTTTAGTTTAAATGGGTAGAAGGGAATAGACAATGAGCAATGGGCGGTTCGCAAGACCCGCCTTTTTTTTGTAAAAATTTTCTCCGACCCAAACTCCATTTACTTTTCGCAATCCTAATTTCAGACACACCTAAAGGGCACCTTTAGTAGGAAACGGCAGCAAGACTGATTGATGAAATACTTTGCCAGACATTTAATTGTTGTTCCTATCGTTTTTTTATCCTCTTGCTGGACGAAAACTTCGAACCCTTCGGTTTACTCGTTGAATTCAGACTCTTTGACAAGGGAACTATTGCAAAAATTGGATGTGAGAGAAATGTCAGGATATTGGGACACTACTTCTGGAGAGTACGTCAGATCGAAAACCAGAATGATTGACCTGAAAAAGAATGGCATTGAACTGCTTGATTCAAATTTATTGAGTTGTTGGCAGGTGAGTAACTCCAATTTAAGAACTACTGCTGGTAATTTTATAGAAGACGGCTCCTGCTTGAGAAATGCATATAACGTTTTATCATATGACGAAATTGACCTCCTTGATGGGGAAAAGGATTCCTGTTTGTATTAGCCATACTTTGAAATATCAGAAATTATTTTCAACCAACAGAAGAAACGGTTTATTGTGGAAGTTGACAATCATTCGCTAAGGGGATATGGAATCAGCGCAATTGGCACGTGCTATATGGATGGTTGTATAATTGATACTGTCGTTACCAGATACATATACTAATCTCCACTCGCGCAAATCTCCAGACTCGTGCGCTTGATCTTTTAGTCTCCTCCGCGCCCCAAATTCCAATCACCCCCTCAAAACCGCCCCTCAACCCCAAACGACAATCAAGAAACCCTCATCACCAAAAACAATTTCCATTTTTCCGGGTTGTCGTTATGAATGGTCTCCGATGCGGAAGAAATCCGGCTCATGTATCCCAATAATTTGTTGAATGCACCATGCCGCTGCGCTGCAAGGTGGGTGAGGCTTCGCATGTATCGCTGATGGGCTATTTCGGCAGTTTCCAGTGCAAGGGCGGAGGTGCTCAGTGCGGTGATTTTAGCCATCGTGATGCCCGCAGCCAGCAGGTCGGTTTGGCTTTCGGTGAAATTTATGCTCAGATGACTTTACTTATTCAATCACCAACTCCCTCTTCCTTTCCACTCCATTCACCAACACACTCACCGTGTATTTGCCTTTCGGTAAATAAAATTTTCCGTTATCCGCTTTTTCAATCTTCACTTCCTTCTCGTCTTCCTTCTTGAAGTTGTTCATGTCTTCCTCAAGCCGCTGCGCATTGGCTTCGGGCAATGTCAAGTCGTATTTCAAGTAGTTGATTCCTGACTCAACGAAATCTTCAAAACTCCATTCGTTTGTTGCTGTGGTTCTGCTTTCGGTAGTATCAACGTTCACTTCAGTAAGAGTAGCTGCGATGATTGTAATTCGTACCTGCTGCCTCATTGCAAGCCTCGAATACACCGGAATGGAAAACTCCGGCTCATTCGGTTCCAGCCACTTGCTCCAATTACTACCCCATCCGCTCCTGTGATCAACCACCGGCATACCAAAAACATAAAGCGTTGAATCTTTTACAGCGTTCAGTTGTTGCACTTCTTCCAAATCACCAATCCAGATGCTGCGGCCATGCGTACCCAGCACGATGTCTTTTTCGCGCTGCTGCAATGCAATATCGTGCACAGGCACATGCGGCATATTGCACGCAAAACGGGTCCATGAAATCCCTCTGTCCAGCGTTATGTAAAGACCATGATCAGTTCCCACGTACAAAATATTTTCATCAGAAAAATCTTCGCGAATCACATTCACAGGCTCCGCAGGCATGTTGGACGAAATGCTTTTCCAGGTCTTCCCCAAATCATCCGACACATATATGTAGGGCGAAAAATGATCGTTGCGGTAGCCATTCAATGTCACGAACAGTCGTTCCTTTTTGTGAGATGAAAAAATAATACGGCTCACCCACAAACCTGCCGCCCCTGCCTCTGTATTGCCGAGCGAAGTCGAAGCATCCCAGTGGTAGCCGTTGTCTTTCGAGATGTGCACCAACCCATCGTCACTACCCACAGCAAGCATCCCCATTTGCAGGGGCGATTCGCTGATCGAAGTAAGCGTTGCAAAAGGAACATCACCCGTTTTTTCGCCCCGGGTGAGGTCGCCACTCAGCGTTTCAAACGTGTTGCCTTTGTCCAGTGAGCGATGCACTTTGTTCGAGCAGATATAAAAAATATCCTGGTGGTGTTTGGAAAGAAGTATGGGGGTCTGCCAATTCCATCGCAATGGTTTTTCGCCCAGCTTGTGCCTGGGATGGATGTCTTGTTCGTTACCTTCCTTTCGGTTCAATCGGGCATATTGTCCAAACTGATAGCCGGTGTAAATGGTTTGGTTGTCGCGGGTATCCACCTGCACCTGCATTCCATCGCCACCCATCAAAAACTCGAAAGGATAGCTACCAGATTGATACCAGTCGCGGCTCGGTTCATTGTCCGATGGGCCCACCCACACACCGTTATCCTGAAGCCCGCCATAAACGTTGTAAGGCTTGGCATCATCCACCGCAACAGTGTAAAACTGCCCCACGGAAGGAGTGTTGCAATTCACCCATGTCTCGCCATCATCATAACTGATTTGCACACCACCATCACTTCCGTTAATGAGGTGTTTCGGATTGTTGGGATTTATCCACAACGCATGGTGATCCACATGCACATTGTTGGGGTTGATGCCACGCCACGTAGCACCAACATCATCACTTGTTATCAGCGGCACACCTGCAATGTAAATTTTATTTGGGTCAGATGGTGAAACACGAATCAACCCGAAATAATAACCGTAGGAAAACACCACATCGTCCAATGGCTCATCATGAGTTTTCGACCAGGTGCCTTTATCGAAATCATAGCGATACACCTCTGCACCAATCACAGGTTTTTCGTAGAACACTGCCGTTGCTTCGAAAAGATAATCGTAGAGGTCAGATGGTTTTAGTGCTCCATCCGCTATTTGTTTCTTCAAACTCTCAGCAGTGTCTTCTTGCGGAAAATCATTTTCTTTCAAAAAGTCATCTAACTTTTTGTTGTCCAGTTTTGCAAAGTCTTCCTTCGACATGTTTTGAAAAATGTCCTTTTTCAAACCCTCATCTTCATCCTTCTCTTCTTCTTCTTTTTTGTTTTGATTGTCACGAAATGCGTAGAGGAATTTTCCTTGTTCGGAGTGGTGGAGGGCAAGGCCAATGCGGCCTGTGTTGCTGCCATTGGGAAACCCGGTGTAAATAGAAGATCCAATATCAGAAACCTCTGCCTTCATAGGTTGCATAGCATCCCCGGTGATGTTTTTCCATCTTTCTCCCCCGCTAACCGAATAATAAATTGCCGAACCAATACCACCTTCTTCGAAATTCCATGCTGATCGGGACCGTTGCCAAACTACCGCATATAAGTGATTGGGATCAATGGGGTCAATAGCCAGATCCACGGCACCAGTATGTTGCCCCATTTGGAATAGTTGTGTAGTCGCAACGAATTGCGACTTTAGGTCAAATCCATCGAGAACATGGCTCCAGGATTTACCGCCATCAGAAGTTTTGAAAATCCCGCGTTCACTATTCGGTGTATACAAATGCCCCAACGCAGCCACCCACACCGTATGAGGTTCTTCTGGATGAATAATTACACGCCCAATGTGGTGCGTTTCCGCAAGCCCCTTATGTTCCCAGATGTACTTCTCCTTGTCATAACCTTCGATGTACGACATTGACTTCACACCTCGATAAACACCCACTCCGCTATAGCTCGACCGGGAAGAATTGACCTCACCTGTTCCTATCCATATCACCTCCTCGTGCAGCCAGTCCACAGCAAAATCCCCAATGGTCATCGCTGCTTCATGATCGAAAACCGGTTCGAAAGAAGTTCCGTTGTTAGTGGTTTCCCATAAACCACCACTCGCGTAAGCCACAAAAAAGTGTGTTGCATCGTTGGGGTCAACTTCAATATCCACCACGCGACCGCTCATCACGGTTGGGCCGATACAGCGAAACTCAACCTTCTTCACCAAACTGTTTTCCAGCATCTCGTATCGTCTCGCAAAACCATTCATTCGCTCCTCACCAGCAGTTGGCGCAATAACTTTTTGGTTTGCCCCTACCTTTTTTTGCGCATAGCAAGATGTTGCAACCAGCACAAGGACAATTGTCAGGTTCAAAAAATTCTTCATTTGTTTCAATCGTTAAGTGAATGATTGTTTTGCCGCAATGATATTTCGTTTTGCACAAAAAGTACGCGAGCACGTTTCTTTGTCCCGACAAATGAGAAGATCAGATTCAGAAAACAATAACAGCCAAATCATCATTGGCCTTCGCCCCATCCTAGAGGCAATAGAAAGCGGAAAGACAATTGACCGTGTTCTCATTCAACACGGATTGCAGGGAGAATTATTTCGTGACGTCCGCGAGAAGTTGAGACAGCAAAACATTGGCTGGCAAATGGTGCCAATCGAAAAACTGAATTCAATTTCTAGAGCAAACCATCAGGGAGTGATTGCATTCATTTCACCCATCGCATTCGCAAATCTTGAAGCCATTGTTTCTGCTTCATTCAAATCAGGAAAGATTCCACTCCTGCTGATGCTCGATGGCGTCACAGATGTCAGAAACTTCGGAGCCATCTGTCGTTCAGCAGAGTGTTTTGGAGTAGATGCAGTAATCATTCCTGAACAAGGCTCTGTGCGCATCAGTGAAGATGCAGTAAAAACAAGTGCCGGTGCATTGATGCACATTCCAATCTGCAAAGCCGGCAACTTGGTAGAAACTTGTTCAGTGCTTTCTGCTTCAGGCATCCTGATATTCATAGCGAACGAAAAAGCACACCTAAGCATTTTTGATGCTGACTTTACGCACCCCACTTGTATCATTCTGGGTAGCGAAGACACAGGCGTTCGAAAAGAACTTTTGTTAGTTGCTGACCAAATAGTGAAAATTCCTCTACGCGGTAAAACAGAATCACTCAACGTAAGCACCTCAAATTCCATTTTTTTGTACGAACTTGACAGACAAAGAAGGCTTTTGTGACAATAAATTCGCGTCTTGTTAAAAATATTTCACGACTGGATGGCCCGTCTGACCAAGGATGTAGAGGTTTCTTTCAAAAAACAAAAGAAACTTCTTGCGCAGGTATGAAACAATGATACTTTTGCGCCCCCTTTAAAGAAAGGCTGTAGGCGTAAAACAACACTGTTAAGAAAAATTTCGACAAGACTTGTTTTGTCTGATTGATCTAAGATATGTTTGTCGCCCTTTTGAAAAAAGGGAAATGAGTTCTTTGAAATAATGCAGCAGCGAACAGGTATTTTTTATAAGCCAAGAGATTAAACTTCTTTCACAATGGAGAGTTTGATCCTGGCTCAGGATGAACGCTAGCGGCAGGCTTAACACATGCAAGTTGAGGGGCAGCATAAACAATAGCAATATTGTTTGATGGCGACCAGCGCACGGGTGCGTAACACGTATGTAATCTACCTTGTACAGGGGCATAACTCCGAGAAATCGAAGCTAATTCCCCATAACACCACAGAATGGCATCATTTAATGGTTAAAGTTCAGGCGGTACAAGATGAGCATGCGTCCAATTAGTTTGTTGGTGAGGTAATGGCTCACCAAGACTACGATTGGTAGGGGGTCTGAGAGGATGATCCCCCACACTGGTACTGAGACACGGACCAGACTCCTACGGGAGGCAGCAGTGAGGAATATTGCGCAATGGAGGAAACTCTGACGCAGCCATGCCGCGTGAAGGATTGAAGGCGCTATGCGTTGTAAACTTCTTTTGTACGGGAATAAACGCTCCTACGTGTAGGAGCCTGAAGGTACCGTAAGAATAAGCACCGGCTAACTCCGTGCCAGCAGCCGCGGTAATACGGAGGGTGCAAGCGTTATCCGGATTTATTGGGTTTAAAGGGTCCGTAGGCGGACTGTTAAGTCAGCGGTGAAAGCCCACAGCTCAACTGTGGAATTGCCGTTGATACTGGCAGTCTTGAGTGCAAATGATGTTGGCGGAATGTGCAGTGTAGCGGTGAAATGCTTAGATATTGCACAGAACACCTATTGCGAAGGCAGCTGGCAAATTTGCAACTGACGCTGAGGGACGAAAGTGTGGGGATCAAACAGGATTAGATACCCTGGTAGTCCACACCGTAAACGATGATCACTAGATTTTGGCCGCAAGGTCAGAGTCCAAGCGAAAGTGTTTAGTGATCCACCTGGGGAGTACGACCGCAAGGTTGAAACTCAAAGGAATTGACGGGGGCCCGCACAAGCGGTGGAGCATGTGGTTTAATTCGATGATACGCGAGGAACCTTACCTGGGCTTGAAAGTTAGTGACCGTTCCTGAAAGGGAACTTTCCGCAAGGACACGAAACTAGGTGCTGCATGGCTGTCGTCAGCTCGTGCCGTGAGGTGTCGGATTAAGTTCCATAACGAGCGCAACCCCTATCTCTAGTTGCCAGCGGGTAATGCCGGGGACTCTAGAGAAACTGCCCGTGTAAGCGGTGAGGAAGGTGGGGATGACGTCAAGTCATCACGGCCCTTACGTCCAGGGCTACACACGTGCTACAATGGCGAGTACAACGGGGTGCAATCCCGCGAGGGTGAGCAAATCCTGAAAACTCGTCTCAGTTCGGATTGGAGTCTGCAACTCGACTCCATGAAGCTGGAATCGCTAGTAATCGCGCATCAGCCATGGCGCGGTGAATACGTTCCCGGGCCTTGTACACACCGCCCGTCAAGCCATGGAAGCTGGGAGTACCTAAAGTCGGTCACCGTGAGGAACTGCCTAAGGTAAAACCAGTGACTGGGGCTAAGTCGTAACAAGGTAGCCGTACCGGAAGGTGCGGCTGGAATACCTCCTTTATAGAGTAAGCTTGTAAATTATTCTGTTCCTGCTGCATTTCCATTTTATTTTCAGTCCTGTAGCTCAGCTGGTTAGAGCACTACACTGATAATGTAGGGGTCAGCAGTTCAAATCTGCTCAGGACTACACAAAATAAAATGGGGAATTAGCTCAGCTGGCTAGAGCACCTGCCTTGCACGCAGGGGGTCAACGGTTCGAATCCGTTATTCTCCACAATTTTTGGGCTGAATTTTCAGTCTAGAAGCAAAATCTGATCAAGTTCAGATTTGAAAAGTTCTTTGATATATTGATAGAGTTTAATAAGCAATTAAGGGCAGATGGAGGATGCCTTGGCTCTTATTAGCGATGAAGGACGTGATAAGCTGCGATAAGCTGCACTAAGGCGCAAATAGCCTTTGAGGTGCAGATTTCCGAATGGGGCAACCCTCCGAGTTGAAGACTCGGAACCTGAAAAGGAGCAAACCCGGGGAACTGAAACATCTTAGTACCCGGAGGAAAAGAAAACAATAGTGATTCCCTTAGTAGTGGCGAGCGAAATGGGAATAGCCCAAACCAAAATTGTTTAGGCAAATTTGGGGTTGTAGGACTGCATTTAGTTTCATTTAGAGATTTGGAAGAATTTTGGAAAATGTTGCCATAGAGGGTGATAGCCCCGTACACATTTATAAATGAAATGAGCAGTATCCTGAGTAGCACGGGACACGTGAAATCCTGTGTGAAACTGCCAGAACCATCTGGTAAGGCTAAATATAATAAGAGACCGATAGTGAACTAGTACTGCGAAGGAAAGGTGAAAAGAACCTCGAAAAGAGGAGTGAAAAAGAACCTGAAACCATCTGCTTACAAGCGGTCGGAGCGAAAGTGACGACCTGCCTTTTGCATAATGAGCCTACGAGTTATTCTTCTTTGGCAAGGATAATCTTCTTTGAAGAGCATCCGAAGCGAAAGCAAGTCTTAAAAGGCGCTTAGTCAAAGGAGATAGACGCGAAACCTCAGTGATCTACCCATGACCAGGTTGAAGTCTCGGTAACACGAGATGGAGGACCGAACCCGTTGACGTTGAAAAGTCTTGGGATGAGTTGTGGGTAGTGGTGAAAGACCTATCAAACTGGGAGATAGCTCGTTCTCCCCGAAATGCATTTAGGTGCAGCCTTGTGGTGAGTGCGATGGAGGTAGAGCTACCGATTGGGCTAGGGGGTGTCAAAACCTACCAAACCCTGACGAACTCCGAATGCCATCTCATATACACAGGAGTGAGGGTATGGGTGCTAAGGTCCGTATCCGAGAGGGAATTAACCCAGACTATCTGCTAAGGTCCCCAAGTTTGTGCTAAGTTGATCAAACGTGGTGCGGTTGCATTGACAGCTAGGATGTTTGCTTGGAAGCAGCAATTCATTTAAAGAGTGCGTAACAGCTCACTAGTCGAGCGATCGTGCGTGGATAATAAGCGGGCATAAGCACAACACCGAAGCAGTAGATTTATGGTAGGGGAGCATTCTCATCGCAGCGAAGAAAACTTGTAAAGGTTTTTGGAGCGTTGAGAAAAGAAAATGTAGGCATAAGTAACGATTAAGAAGATGAAAAATCTTCTCGCCAAAAGACCAAGGGTTCCTGATCAATGTTAATCAGATCAGGTTTAGTCGGGTCCTTAGGTTCATCCGAGAGGAAAAGCCGATGGAAATCAGGTTTACATTCCTGAACCTGCTAGTCAACAAAAGTGACGGAGCGTTGTATCGTTTACGTGCTGACGGAATAGCACGTTGAGCCGAGCCTTCGGGGGAAGCAAAAACGAGAAAGCACTTCCAAGAAAAACGAGACAAGCAGTCCGTACCCGAAACCGACACAGGTGGTCAAGTAGAATATACTAAGGCGCTCGAGTGAATCACGGTTAAGGAACTAGGCAAATTAGTCTCGTAACTTCGGGAAAAGAGACACCACATTTATGTGGTCGCAGAGAAATGGCCCTGGCGACTGTTTATCAAAAACACATGGCTATGCTAAATCGAAAGATGATGTATATGGCCTGACACCTGCCCGGTGCTGGAAGGTTAAAAGGAGATGTCAGCCGCAAGGCGAAGCATTGAATTGAAGCCCCAGTAAACGGCGGCCGTAACTATAACGGTCCTAAGGTAGCGAAATTCCTTGTCGGGTAAGTTCCGACCTGCACGAATGGTGTAACGATCTGGGCGCTGTCTCAACCGTGAGCTCGGTGAAATTGTAGTCTCGGTGAAGATGCCGAGTACCCGCAACGGGACGGAAAGACCCTGTGAACCTTTACTATAACTTAGCATTGGAATTGATTAATTAATGTGTAGGATAGGTGGGAGACTTTGAAGCGGTATCGCTAGGTATCGTGGAGTCAACCTTGAAATACCACCCTTTGATTCATTGGTTTCTAACCCAAGGGGACAGTGCTTGGTGGGTAGTTTGACTGGGGTGGTCGCCTCCGAAAGCGTATCGGAGGCTTTCAAAGGTACCCTCAGTACGGTTGGTAATCGTACAAAGAGCGCAATGGTAAAAGGGTGCTTAACTGTGAGACAGACAAGTCAAGCAGATACGAAAGTAGGACATAGTGATCCGGTGGTTCCGCATGGAAGGGCCATCGCTCAAAGGATAAAAGGTACTCCGGGGATAACAGGCTGATCACTCCCAAGAGCTCACATCGACGGAGTGGTTTGGCACCTCGATGTCGGCTCGTCACATCCTGGGGCTGGAGAAGGTCCCAAGGGTTTGGCTGTTCGCCAATTAAAGTGGCACGCGAGCTGGGTTCAGAACGTCGTGAGACAGTTCGGTCCCTATCTGTTGTGGGCGTTTGAAGCTTGAGAGGACCTTTCTCTAGTACGAGAGGACCGGGAAGGACGCATCTCTGGTGTATCTGTTGTGGCGCCAGCTGCAGTGCAGAGTATCTATATGCGGAAGAGATAAGCGCTGAAAGCATCTAAGCGCGAAACTCGCCTCAAGATGAGGCTTCATTGAGAGTCGTCAAAGACTATGACGTTGATAGGCTGGTGGTATAAAGACAGTAATGTCAAAGCCAACCAGTACTAATTGCTCGAACGCTTATGTAAATAAACTCTATCAATATATCCTGTTTTCAGGTGACTACTGCGGTGGGGTACACCTCTTCCCATTTCGAACAGAGAAGTTAAGCCCACCTGCGCAGATGGTACTAGGGTAATTCCTGGGAGAGTATGTCGTTGCCGATTTTCGAAAAGCCCTACAAAAGTTTTTGTAGGGCTTTTTGTTTTGTACTTGGGCGAAGTAGAGTTTGACAAAACCCACTCTGTCAATCAATTCATCCCTTTGTTTTCAAACTTCTGCAAAACCATCTGAGTGCCATTAAATACTCCGTAGGTATAGTGTGTAAGCCAATCACCCAAGTTAAAGTAGCTTGATCTCTCACAAATTTGGATTTCCATTGGCAAGTGACGATGTCCGAATATGAAGTAATCGAAGTGCTTCTTTTTTTGCTCTGCTTTTGAATAGAGAACGAGCCATTCTTTTTCAGCACCAAGGAATTTGATGTCTTTATCACCAGTGGTGCTTCGGCTATATCCACTTAATGAAGTAGCGAGCCAAATTCCGAAGTTGGGATGAAATCGGGCAAATAGCCACTGGCAGAACTTATTTGTGAAAATTTTCTTGATGAATTTGTATCCCTTGTCGCCTGGCCCAAGACCATCACCATGAGCGATCAGGAATTTTTTTCCATTCCATTCGCGCTCTATTGGTTTGCGATAAACAATTACTCCGCATTCCCGTGGTAAATAATCAAATATCCACATGTCGTGATTACCCGTAAAAACATGCACTGGAACTCCCCTATCCGTGAGCTCTGAGATTTTTCCAAGTAAACGAGTGAACCCGCGTGGAACTGTCCGCTTGTATTCAAACCAGAAATCGAAGATATCGCCCACCAGAAAAATTTCTGCCGCATCATGTTGTATTTCATTCAACCAACACACGATTCTTTTTTCACGTTCCAAACTAGCTTCGAAGTTGGGGGCACCAAGATGAAAGTCAGAAGCGAAGTAGATTTTTTTTCCAGTCGCTAGTATCACGGATCGAGTTTTCGAAGGATTTCAAATGGGTTCAACATGTTTAGATCAAGTTCGAAGAGAATTGTTTCAGGAAACATCCAACCCGATTGGTTTGAAAAAAGCAATGGTACATAGATCTGAAATATTTTTCGTGCAATTGGTAATGTGATACCGAGACTGTGACCAAACTGTTTGTGACTTATGTTATTCGGTGTCCAGGCTATACCAGCGTAAACTGCCAGTGGAAATTTTATTGGCAAATCGGTTTCCAGATTGAAAGAAAGCAGGCTTCCACTGATTTGTTGAAATGATGGTGCGGCAAGCGCACCTTGGTTTCTAATGAATTGCTGTGACCAAATTCCATCCGTTTCATTCCTTCCAAGAAATAGGTAATCATAGCCATAGTCACTCTGCCCCTTTTGTCCGCTGGTGTTGTAGAGTCCATTGCTGAATCCATAGTATAGTCTTGTGATCAATTTGGCTTTGGTCCGGGTTTCATAAATGAAATCATAAGTGATGTTGGATTGAACTCCTGCCTTTTCGTTTTCAAGGCATGTTTCAGCCAAAACAGAAATGTGGAGATTGGAAAACAGAAAATTCCTATTGACCTCAGCATTTATGCGAACCAGAGTAAACTCGTAATCGAAAGGTTGGAATTGCCATTTGTTGTTTCGCATGACCTGGCGCGATTCATATTTCAGCTTTGCAGAAACATAAATCAAACCCTGCAAATCTTTTTTAAGACGGGAGGGAAACAAGTTGAATCTCAGGTAGGGATGAATAATCCAATAATTCAGGGCGTACTGCCCCGTCACATCGTCTAAATCCTGGGAGTAATAATCATAGGTAACACGATCCTCCGCAAATTTTTGTGTCTTGATGCCGGCACCTACAATTCCGTCATCCACTTCAATCTTTGCAAATCCGTTTATACTGTTAGTCGAAAAACTATAAAGTGGCGAAATGCTGTAGCGAAAATTTCCAAGAGGAATTGTCTGGTTGTGTACGCTTGCTCCGATCATCCAGCGATTGTAATAATTCCAGCCCATCATGGGGATGAAAAACAACTGTGACCGATCCGGATCATCAATTCCGGTAATGAACCGAAGTGAATACTTTTCTGTTTTGCGCAACAATCCTTTTGTCCGGATAGTGTTGTTGTTCCGGTCATACTCAGGAAGACCGGGTGCCATATTTAGTTTCAGCACATCACCTTTTTGCGCATTGGATATTAGATACTTTTTCGCAGTAAAGGAAGGATGTCCATCAAACCATTGAGTTGAAACAGTGCTGTCTTCTCGGATAATTGAAACTGAAAAGGGTGAAACAAATTCTCCTTTGTTCATTACATTAAGCAAAAGCCCATTACCCCAACTTTCGTGCTTCGCCTCATGCACACCGATGGCCTTGTAATTCATTTTCGCATCCGTAGCAATCAGTTCATCAAAAAACCAGTTGAGGTCTTTTCCGGAGGCAGTTTCAAAAACTTCCTCCAAATCTTCTGGTGATGGGTGTTTAAATTTCCATTGTTCAAAGTAGTCGCTCATGCATTGATTGAAAACATCTTCGCCCAGGTATTGCAAGAGGTAGTTGAAAGCAAGCGATGATTTTTTATACACAACCGTACCATAGTTCGTGCTGGTAAAATCTTCTGAATTGAATTGCATGGGCTGGTCCTTGTTCCCTCTTGCATTGAACAAGTACATCAATTCTTCCTGATAGCGATAGGGGAATTTATCAAAGCCTGTAAAAGCACTGATGCTACCTTCGAATATCCCACTTCCCGCGTGAAGTTCCGGATGCAGTGTTTCAAGAACTCTTGATTCGAAAAATGAGTTGATGCCTTCGTCCATCCACGCATTGTCGCGCTCATTGGTTCCCAACATTCCGTAGAACCAATTGTGCCCTACTTCATGAATAATTACCAGTTCCAATTGAAATGGATTAGATGTACCTCCAATAACAGTTACGTTAGGATATTCCATGCCACCACCCGCACTGATGGTGCCGTCCACCGCTGTGCAATTGTTGTATGGATAGTCACCTGTCCACAACGAATAGTAGTATAGCGCATCGTGGATTGCTTTGATGCCATGGGTTTCCCAAACCTCTGCATTGCCTGGAGTGAACATAGCCAAAGTTGTCACTTTGCGATTTGATTCGGGCAATGTCACTTCTCCTTTTCTCACAATAAATCTTTTGTCGGCAAACCATCCGAAGTCATGCACGTTCTGTTGAACATATCGAAGTGTTTTCATGTTGGATGATGATGCAGGAAAATCATCGCTTGCGCGAGTAGAATTTTGTGATGCAAGCTCATTCAGTCTTATGATCTCCCCTTCTGTCTGCAAATCACCTGTTGCACCCACTGTGTAATTATCCGGCAACGTTATGCTCACATCAAAACTTCCGAACTCGCTATAAAACTCTCCTTGGTTGATGTAGGGCATTTGGTGCCAGCCATCGCGATCATACACCGCGGGTTTTGGAAACCATTGTGTGATTTGATAACTCTCCCCCACATGTCCCAATCTTGAAATGGCCGCGGAAGGAATTTTTACCCGGAACGGAGTGCTGATTAAAATTTGCTCATTGGGCCGAAGTGGTTTTGCCAGTTCCAACACTGCGATGTCTTCAAACTCTTTGTAAAAGCTCCATCGAACTCTTTCACCAGCAATTTTGAAATTCAGCGAATCAATAAATCCGCGTGATGCTTCAGGCAAATACCAAAGCATAAAATTTTTATCACGACCCAAATTTTGTGCAAGTGCTGTCTTGTTGTTCTTGTAGGCATTCGGCCAAAGGTGAATGAAGATGGAATCCAGTTCGTCAGGCGAATGGTTGATGTATTCCATTGTAATGTCACCGTGAAGAAAATGTTGCTCATCTTCCAGTGTTACATGGATCGTGTAGTTCACCTCCTGCTGGAAGTAGGGCCGTTGTGCACAACATGGTGCACAGTTAATAAAAAGTATAATCAGCAGCGCAGCGCCTTTCATTTTCATTCCCATTGATGAAGATGCGCGAATGTATGAGTCCGTCAATCATCAATTGGAAATACAGGCGAGGATGAAGGCTGAAAACGTTTCCTTTATTTTCGCTTCCAGGACACGTTTTCATAACCATCACTTCATGCCTTTCAATTCTGTATTCGGTTGGCTCATCAAAAAGCGCATTCACCAGATGGAACTTTTTATGAAGTACCCGCTGGAAGTGCAGAGCGAACTTTCTCAACGATTGATTGATCAAGCAGCGCTTACACGATTCGGCCTCGAACATAAATTTTCCGACATCCGCACGATGGATGATTTCAAGAAGGCAGTTCCCATTCGCAGGTACGAAGATTTCAAGCCATATATCGAACAATTGCGCGAGGGGCAACAAAATGTGTTGTGGCCATCGAAACTCAAATGGTTTGCAAAAAGCAGTGGCACCACCGACAGTCGCAGCAAGTTTATCCCGGTGAGCAAAGAAGCATTAGACGAATGCCACTACAAGGGCGGTAAGGATCTTCTTGCGCTTTATTATTACCAGAAACCAATGGCAAGGCTTTACACCGGCAAGCACCTGGTGGTGGGAGGTTCGTCTAAAATAAATCCATTCAATGAAGCCGGTTACACGGGCGACCTGAGTGCCATCATCATTCGCAATCTTCCGTTTTGGGTCGAGTTGCGCAGAACTCCATCCCGTGACATTGCGCTGATGGATAATTGGGAAGAAAAAATAGAGGCCATGTCCGAGGCCACCATTCACGAAGATGTGACCATGCTGTGCGGTGTACCATCATGGACGCTTGTGTTGCTCAAACGAATTCTTGAACTTTCGGGTCGAGATACAGTGCGCGAAGTGTGGCCGAATCTCGAACTGTTTATGCACGGTGGTGTGAGTTTCAAACCCTACCGCGAGCAGTTTAAAAAGATAATAGGGGAGCCAGCAATTCAGTATGCTGAAACTTACAATGCAAGCGAAGGTTTCTTTGGCATACAAGACAGGCTGGACAAGGATGATTTATTGCTGATGCTGGATTATGGAATTTTTTATGAGTTTCTTCCAGTGAGTGAACTCGATTCAAAAGATCAGCGCACCGTAAATCTTGCTGATGTGGAAGTGGGAGAGAATTACGCCCTTATCATTTCTACCAATGCCGGCTTATGGAGATATATGCTTGGCGATACGGTGCGCTTCACCTCCAAGTATCCTTTTCGCATACAGGTGAGCGGGCGCACCAAACATTTCATCAACGCATTTGGTGAAGAATTGATGGTGGAAAATGCAGACTTAGCCATAGGTTATGCAGCAGAACTCACACACGCGCACGTTACCGACTACACCGCAGCACCTGTTTATATGAGCGAGAACTCCACGGGGGCACACGAGTGGTTGATTGAATTTGAAAAAGCACCGGACAACTTCGTGAAGTTTTGTGATTTACTCGACTCCAAGTTGAAGGAAATCAACTCCGACTACGAAGCAAAACGTGCTTTCGATTTCATCCTCCAGAAACCCATTGTGCGCAATATGCCCCAAGCCACTTTTTACAACTGGCTTCGCTCGAAAGGAAAACTGGGTGGACAACACAAGGTGCCCCGCCTGAGCAACGACCGCGTGTGCGTGGAAGAGGTATTGAATTTGTCAAGCGTGGAATTATGAATTTTATTTTCTCCTTCCTTCTCCTCATTGGGGGTATTGAACCTGATACCAGCATTGCCACCGATGCGCTCGATTTCCAGGTGGACAAACTCGATCACATTTATTTTATTCATTCCACTTTCGTGGAGAAGTTGGATAGTGAAGGAAATTTTCTTTTCCGAACGGGCGATCTTGGATATGGCACCATCCATTCGCTGGATGTGAGTGATCCGCTTAAGCCATTTTTATATTTCAAGGATCAGGGCATTATCTACCAAATGGACAACACCTTGAGTTTGCAGGGAAGTATCATCAACACTTTTGAAACAGAATACAACCAAGTGGAATGCGTGGGATGGTCGCGCGATAATAATTTCTGGATTTGGGATGCAATACAAAGCGAACTCAGCAGGGTAGACGGTGCCTTCAACCGCATCAATTCTTCTGGCAATCTTCAGGCACTTCTTGGCAAAGGCATCAGTCCCCGGCAGATAATTGAGAGCGGATACTTTGTCTACATGTTCGATCCGAAACTCGGTTTGCTGGTGTTTGATGTGTTTGGAAATTACTCAAGCACATTTTCACTTAGTACAAATGGACCACTACAACTTACAGAAACCAACGTGATTTATGCCGACAGCACACATCTCCATATCTTGGAAAAAAACCTGCTGGTTGAAACTTCTTTTCCATTGCCATTATCGTCCACTTCGAGGGTGATGTGCTCCGGAAAAAAAATGATGACACTTCAAAACGGAGCATTGCTGATTTACGATCTTGAAAAAATTTCAGCCATAAGAAATTAACAACGGCACATCGGCACACACGCTTGCAATACTTTCGGCACCTTTAAAAAAAAGATAGGCCGCTCAAGGCAGCAAACCAAAGTTGATTAGCAGTTTAATCTTTGTTCTCCCTTGGAGCATCGGTCATCATCATCAGTCCAAAAACAACTACGAAAAAATGCACATCGCCATAGCCGGAAACATAGGTTCAGGAAAAACCACCCTTACCACTCTTATTGCCAAACACTACAAATGGCAACCGCACTTCGAGGAAGTGGACAACAATCCATATCTCATAGATTTTTACAAGGACATGCAACGCTGGTCTTTCAACCTACAGGTTTATTTTCTCAAGAGCCGGTTCCGGCAAATGATTACTCAAGCAGCTTCAGGAAAAAAAATTGTGCAGGACAGAACCATTTATGAAGACGCACAAATTTTCGCGCCTAATCTTCACGCCATGGGTTTGATGACAACGCGCGATTTTGAAAACTACCAGGATCTTTTTGCGCTAATGGATGAATTTATTACTCCACCCGATTTGCTCATTTACCTCCGTGCAAGTGTGCCAGTGCTGGTGGACAATATCCAGAAGCGCGGACGCGAATACGAGGAAGGTATCCGACTGGATTACCTCAACCGCCTCAACGAACGTTACGAGGCATGGATTTCAACTTATACCAAAGGCAAACTGCTGGTGGTTGATGCGGACAACAACAAGTTCCATCAAAAGGCTGAAGATCTGGGAAAAATTATTTCAGGTGTGGATGCACAGCTTCACGGCTTGTTCAAATAGTCCTGAATTACTTCGCAGCAATAAAAGAATAGGTCAGTGTCACCTGGTCAACTATCATGTCATCCCCCAGGTTTTCAAAAAACTTTCCTGAGCCGTAACGCACGTCAAATAGTGACCGATCAAATTGAATGACACCGGAAACAATTACGTTGCTTTCTCCTGTACCCGAAATTTTTACCGAACCAATTGCTTCGTTCGTTTTTCCTTTCAGCGTGAGATTTCCTTTCATCAATGAATTATCGCCTGCCTGCTCCACTGATGTGATGACAAACTTTGCTTCCGGGTGAGTCGCAACAGAAAAGAAATCATCGCTGCGAAGATGATTGCCGAGTTTTTCTTTTCCTTTTGCATTATCATCCATCTCATTGATGGAAATGGAATTCATATCCAAAATAATTTCACCACCTGTAATTTTTCCTCCTTCGGTTTTTATAGTTCCAGACTTTGCCTTTATCATTCCTGAGTGAGCGTCACCGGTTATTTTCTGTCCGCGCCACACAATGCTGTCGCGCCCTGCCACCATTTGGTATGCACCATCGCTGGCTTGCGGCAGTTGCGATGCTTCCATGGTTAGGCCTGTGGTGTCGGTTTTATTTAGAGCCAATGCTGCCGAACATTTGGCGTAGTCGATACTGAACTTTGCATCGGCCCTTATCAGGTCAAGGCATCTGTCATAGTGTTCTGCCTTGTTGCTGTTGTCATGAATTTCTTTGGCACATGAACAAGCATCGGGTCCTGCACTTTCATTGTTGCAGCCACCAAAAAGTAGTGCCAGCAACAGAATAGTTAGCATTGATTTTTTCATCAGTTTCTTGTTTTAGGTTGGTTGTTCGTTCCGCGATTTTTTTTTGCTTCCCGCTCTGCATCGGTAAATGGGCGGTTATTGATTCTGGTAGTTGTGCTGGATTTTCCATCGGGTGAAATACTGATGGTTTCAATGGTTTCGTCTATCGAGTTGCCATCGGCTGCAATGCTTCTTTTTTTGAGCGTTTCTGTCACTTTGGTACCATCTTCCAATACGGTTGTTGTTATGTTGGGTTTGCTGGGTGCCGGTCTTACAGGTTGTTCAAGGTCTGGCCGGTTAGCATTACCAGGTAATACAGTGCCGGGCATTTCTGTTCCCGGATTTGGCATGTCATCGGTATGATTTACTCCTTCATTAATATGTGGTGCAATAATGAGTGCAACAATGGAAGTGAGCTTGATGAGGATGTTCATGCTTGGCCCCGATGTGTCTTTGAAAGGATCGCCCACTGTGTCGCCAGTAACTGATGCTTTGTGAGCATCGCTGCCTTTAAATTCCATCTTGCCATCTATCATCACTCCTTTTTCAAAACTCTTTTTGGCATTGTCCCATGCGCCACCGGCATTGTTCTGGAAAATTCCCATCAGCACTCCGCTCACAGTTATACCCGCGAGCAGTCCACCCAATGCTTCTGGCCCAAAAATGAAACCGATAACAACTGGTGAAAGCAACGCAACAAGACCTGGAGCAATCATTTGGCGGATGGAAGCTTTGGTAGAAATGCTCACACACTTTTCGTATTCAGGGGTGGCGGTGCCTTCCATGATGCCTGGAATTTCGCGGAATTGTCTGCGTACTTCTTTCACCATGTCCATGGCTGCTTTTCCCACTGCTGAAATGGCAAGTGATGAAAAGATGAACGGAATCATGGCACCCACAAACAGCATAGCCAACACTTCAGCTTTGTAAATATCAATGGATGAAATTCCGGCAATGCCCACATACGCAGCAAAGAGTGCGAGTGCCGTAAGTGCTGCCGATGCAATGGCAAATCCTTTTCCGGTGGCTGCCGTTGTGTTGCCTACTGCATCGAGATTATCGGTGCGGTTGCGAACCTCTTTTGGGAGGTGACACATTTCAGCAATGCCGCCTGCATTATCTGCTATGGGGCCAAAAGCATCAATGGCCAATTGCATGGCAGTGGTAGCCATCATGCCCGCTGCGGCAATGGCCACACCGTACAATCCCGCGAAGTAATAAGAAAGATAAATTCCACCTGCCAGGGTGATAACAGGAATGACGGTAGACTCCATACCCACGGCTAATCCGCCTATAATGTTGGTGGCGTGTCCGGTTCCTGAGCGCTGCACAATCCTGTTTACCGGTCCTCTTCCTATTGCGGTGTAATGCTCAGTAACCATACTCATAATGGTGCCCACTACAAGGCCGGTTAGTATGGCCCAATACACATCCATATTTGTGAATACAAAAGATTCGGAACCGCGCACAAATGTCATTTGAGCCGGCAGCATCCATTTCACCAATCCAAAAGAAACAATTGCCGTGAGGATGATGCTGCCCCAATTGCCCACGTTGAGTGCGGCCTGCACACTACTGTTTTCGTGTTTCACTTTTACAAACCAGGTGAAGATGGCGGAACAAATAAGGCCTGCGCCTGCAATGAGTAATGGAAGGAGAATGGGCGAGAGTCCTTCGAAGTTGTCGCCCGTTGCTATGACTTCGCGCCCCAAAATCATGGTGGCTAGTATGGTGGCTACATAAGAGCCAAAAAGGTCGGCACCCATGCCTGCAACATCGCCCACATTGTCGCCCACATTATCAGCAATGGTTGCGGGATTTCTTGGATCGTCTTCAGGAATTCCTGCTTCCACTTTTCCTACCAGGTCGGCACCCACATCGGCTGCTTTGGTGTAGATGCCTCCACCCACGCGGGCAAAAAGCGCAATGCTTTCGGCACCCAATGAAAAACCTGCAAGCACTTCGAGGCAGGTTTGCATGGCCTGGCTATTGGCACCCTCACCTTTCACAAATAAAAAGTAGAAAATGATGAAGAGGCCGCTGAGACCCAGCACTGCAAGGCCGGCCACTCCCAAGCCCATAACGCTGCCACCGGTGAAGGAGACTTTGAGTGCCTGTGCAAGACTGGTTTTGGCGGCATGTGTGGTGCGTACGTTGGCCTTGGTGGCTATGTTCATGCCTATCCAGCCGGCAAAGGCGGAGAGGAAGGCACCGAAAATAAAAGCTACTGCTATGAGCCAATGGCTGTGGGGCACCAGTGTGCCGCTCCATGCAAGGAGTGCTGCGGCTATCACCACAAAAACTCCCAGCACGCGCCACTCGGCACGAAGAAATGCAAGGGCACCGCGGCTTATGTGCCCTGCTATGTCCTGCATGTGTTGCTCGCCTGCCTCTTGCCGGGCCACCCACCGGGCTTTTACTATCATGATAAGAAGACCCAGTGCGCCCAGTGTGGGCACGATGTACATAATTTCTTTTCCCATTTGGTTGTCGGTTTTTTTTGCGGGGGCGAATATATGTGGGTTGATCCTTCGGGAGGTTGAGGACGGGTTGTGATGATCCTCGGCAAACTCGGGACAAGTTGTGCTGATTCTTCGGCAAGCTCAGGACAAGTTGTGGGGAAATGATGGTAGGGGGCTGCGTGGTTATGATGAGTTGAGGGCATCTCCTACAAACTCCTGATGCAACGTTCTCTCGCGTTTTCAAACTCCTCATTTAAATTTAGTAAACTGCGGATAGTCCCAGAGTGACGGACTATTGGTAGCAATGATGAAAAAGGTTGGCTATCCAATTCCCGGAGGGACGATATTATGGCTTGCAGCAACTCCAATGGGGTCGTCCCTTTGGGACTTTGCATATTTCATCGCTTACATTTCTACCAAAAGGTCGTCCCTCCGGGACTTGGTGGCTTTGACGACTATTTTGCACTTTTGTCCTTTCGGAGGTAGTAGCTTTCATTTCCACGTTCAACCTTTGGTTCGGGTTTAGCAAGAGGGCAAAATCACCCCCGCTCGCTAATCGCTTGCTCGTTATGTTCACACAAAATCAAACCCATGAAAATTAATCATCCTGAAAAAAGATTATCACAATTCTGGGGCAGGGTGGACCAGAAGCACATTCAATCATTCTCCGGGTTTTTGATTGGAAATAATATACTGGATATGGGTTGTGGTTTGGGAGCTACAACAAACTATGTTTCGAAAATGGGTTATAGCTGTTTTGGTTGTGATTATGACCCTGGCACCATTGAATATTGTAAAAAAACATATCCTCATTGCAATTTTCTAATCGCCAATGCTGAACAATTGCCATTTGAAGATGGATACTTTGACACCATCATTTTGCGTGATGCACTGCATCATTTTTATGGTGAAGCAAACTTTGATAAAGTTAAAGATGAAATACTAAGGGTGTCAAAAAGCAATGCACGCCTTATATTTTTTGACCCTAATGTAAATTTTATTCTAAAAGCTATGAGGAGAATTTCATCCCACAATGACGAAGAATGCAATTTTGAGACTGATACTGCAATAATGAATCAGCTGCGTTTTGAAATAGTTCATCAGCGTTTTAACACCGTGTATAGCCTTGCATTAAGCGGTGGGTATGTTGGAATAAATTTTGTTCCCAATATCCGGTTTGTTCAGAATATGATATTGATTACAGAGAGTTATTTGGAGAAATTAATAAACAAGATTGGACTTGGGAGACAATTATGTTGGCGATACTTAATTGTCGGGCAAAAAATAATTTGACGGGTCATAACAGTACAAATACCCACAACGCTTAAAATAATTTCACTGCTGTCCAAAACGTTTTTCAATTACAAACCTAACATAACAGTGGTAGTGGTTTGAACGTTTGATATTAACAGCATTGAAATAGACCCCTCTACTTAGAAGAGTGCTAATTGTTCTGAATTATCTGGTGGTTTATCCATGAATGGTTTGTTGATCCACTCCATGAGGTTGGTTTTCACAAATAGGTGAAGCCTGATGAATGCTATCAAGTTGGAGAGATGCCAGCAATAGGCGGCCTTTTCTTTCAGGTATGAAAGAAGGAGCATGTACATCAGGGCGGTCCATATCTGAATTTCCACTGCGTTTTGAGAAGTTCCAACAAAAGATTTGATTTTGAGGCGTTGTTTGAGGTGTTTGAAAAAGATTTCGATGCGCCAGCGCTCGCGGTAAATGTCGGCCACCGTTTGTGCTGTCCAAGACCTTTGGTTGGTCAAAAAGGTGATGACCTCACCACTTTGTTCCTCTACAACTTGCACCAGGCGAAGCATTGAGCCAAACTCCTTGCTTGCCTTGTCGCCCGTGAGGGTGACATCGGCATCAAGCAGCATGTGGGGTGATTTGGCTTTGTCAATCTCGTAGTTGGTGCGTACTTCATACTGTAGGTTTTCTTTAGCCCTTGTCACAAAAGAGATGTGGCTGCTGTCCAACTCTTTCCACCACGTAAAATCATAGTAGCCCCGGTCGAATACCACGATGCTTCCTTTTGGGTAGTCAAATACGCGGGCCACTTTCACATCAGCCACCCGGCCCTCTGTGAGGCAGGCAAACACCGGCAGGCAGCCATCATAATCCAAAACCATGTGCAGTTTTACAGCGCCTTTGCGTGTGCGGTAATGTGCCCAGTCGAAAATGGAAAGGCACAGGGGAATGAGGGTGGCATCGAGAATGAAATTTTTTTTCCTGAGCCTTTTCAGCGCTGGTCTTTTGAATTTGTGTTGCCCGCACAGGTGCCCCAGCAGTGCATAGAACATGTCCCTGAATACATCGCTGCTGCGGTGTTTGTTGATGTAGGAGATCGATGATTTGGATGGAGACTGCGAGCATCCCAGATGAAAAATGTTGCCCGCAATGCTTGGCAGTCCGTTTGAAATATCGCGCACTGAACCTGCCGAAGCCAGTTGGCAGAAAAGCATGCTCACAAGATGTGTCCAGCAGTTGAGTCCTTTGCTATGCTTGTCAGCTTTGTGCTTTTTGATGATTTTTTTGAATGCATCACCAGGAAGAAGTGATACAACTTGAGCAAACAGATTTACATTTACCATCGGGATCGTTGGTGTTGATTTTTACACCGTTAAAATACCCCTGTGGTATCACTGACGGTCCCTATTTTTAATCGCTATTCATCAAAACGTTTTGGACGGATGTGAAATAATTTCACAATTTCTTCTTCACCTCCTCAAAAATCACCCGCACCCTCAGCATGTACACCAGTGCGGTGAAACGCTCATCAATCTCATGGTTATTCACCAGCATAAGCCTGTAGCCCACACCGGCTCCAAAGCCTATTAGGTTAAAGACTTTGTACTCGACCGTCATGGCAGGTTCGTAGAGCATCACATATCCCACAGAAGTTCGAATGGCTTCAGTGTCCGATTTCGCCTTGTAGAAACTTTTGCCCATGCCTACCTGCACCGGCACAACCGCTTCCCACGGCCCCTTGCGGTAAAACACATATTCGATAAACGGGGAAACGTAGCGGAACTTCAGGCGCCCCGTTAGTTCATTTTCATCTTCAAGAATAGTTTCAAGATGTTTTGAAGAGAGCCAGTTGTAACCAAGACCTATAGTCAGCGTTTTTTTCCACGAGAAGCCAGCCTTAATTCCAAAGATGTTGGCACTCTGCCCGGTGATGAACGAATTGCGTGTATCAAGTTTGGCAGTGAAGACAGGCTTACTCTTAAAAACCTGTCGCAACGAATCGGAAAGATTTACTTGTTGAGCTGTTGTGGCGTTGCTAATAAGAAAAAGGCAAACACATGGCAAGATGTAATGGTAAAACTTCCGCATGACAAGAATGAAAACACATCTAACTATAGGGCACCTCTAAAAACCCCTGATACTTCGTTATGCGAATTTGCAAACTCCTCATCCCGATACATCGGGACTCCTTTGAAAAATCCGCATGCCTCGTGTGAGGGGTTTTAAGAAGTATTCTATAGGATACAAAAAAAACCGCATTTATGAATCGTTTCAAAAATGCGGATTTCCTCCGAAGAAATTACGAAATGCGAAATCCGAATTTCGAAGCGCACGTACCTGACATCGGGATAATTATCGGGACCTCATCCGTAATTGTCAATTGCCATTTGCCCTTGGCTGTTTGCCGTTTCCTAATGCCCATGCTCTCCCGGTTTCAGCGGCACATTCTGCGGCACAAAATCTTCTTCATGTTCAGGATTGCTGTAGTCGTAGGCCCAGCGGTGAACTTCCGGAATGGGTCCATCCCAGTTGCCGTGGCCCATCTTCACAGGTGTGGTCCACTCCAGGGTGTTGCTGCCCCATGGGTTTTGTGGTGCCACCTGTCCGTACCATATACTGTAGAAAAAATTGAAGAGAAAAAGCAATTGCGCCAGCGCACCCACAATAGCAAATATAGAAATGATGGGCTGTAAATCTTCCACCCATTGCAGGAAGGGGAATTCCGAATAAGCATAATACCTGCGTGGGGAGCCGGCCATACCCACGAAGTGCATGGGGAAGAAAACGCCAAATGCACAAACAAAAGTTACCCAAAAATGTGCATAACCCAGTTTAGTATTCATCATGCGGCCATACATTTTGGGGTACCAATGGTAAACCCCGGCAAGCATCCCGAATATAGCGGACATTCCCATTACAATATGGAAGTGAGCTACCACAAAATAGGTGTCGTGCACATTTACATCCAGTGCTGAGTCGGCCAGGATAATTCCTGTAAGACCACCTGTAACGAAAGTGGAAACAAGACCAATGCAAAACATCATGGCTGGTGTAAACCTGATGTTTCCTTTGTAAAGCGTGGTGATATAATTAAATCCTTTAACTGCTGATGGAATGGCAATCAATAACGTAGTAAACACGAATACCGAACCCAGGAATGGGTTCATTCCTGTTACATACATGTGGTGTCCCCACACTATAAAGGAAAGCAGTGCAATAGCCAGGATAGAGCCTACCATGGCTTTGTAACCAAAAATTGGTTTGCGTGCATTCGTGGCAATGACTTCCGAGGCAATACCCAATGCCGGCAGTAGTACTATATATACTTCAGGATGTCCAAGGAACCAGAACAGGTGTTGAAACAGCAGGGGCGAACCACCGGTAACATCAAGGGCTTCGTTTGCTATATAAATATCCGAAAGATAAAACGCGGTTCCGAAACTCCTATCCATCAACAGTAACACTGCGCAACTGACAAGAACAGGGAACGAAAGCACACCCAGTATGGCGGTGAGGAATAATGCCCAGATAGAAAGCGGGAGCCTCATCATCTTCATGCCTTTTGTGCGAAGGTTAATGATGGTAACAATATAATTGAGACCCGCCAACAGGGCAGATGCTATAAAGAAAACCATTGAAACGAGCCAGAGCGTCATCCCCATACCTGAACCCGGTATAGCATCAGGCAAGGCAGATAGCGGAGGATAGATGGTCCACCCACCGGAGGCAGCACCGTTTTCCACAAAAAGGCTGGAAACCATGATGACACTTGAAATGAAGAAAGCATAGTACGAAAGCATGTTGAGAAAGCCGCTCGCCATATCCCGCGCACCGCATTGCAAAGGGATTAGAAGATTTGCAAACGTGCCGGACAATCCACCGGTTAATACAAAAAACACCATGATGGTTCCGTGTATAGTAACCATGGCGAGGTAAGCATCGGCATTTATAATTCCATCCTTCGCCCAGCGATCACCTAAAAGAAAATTGGTAATGCCGAAACTCTGGCCGGACCAGCCTAACTGAAGGCGGAATAAAACGGAAAGAGTGACAGCAATCACACCCATGATTATAGCAGTGACAAGAAACTGCTTCGAAATCATTTTATGATCCTGCGAAAAAATATACTTACTTATCCAGCTTTCTTCATGGTGGTGGTGCCCATGATCGTGACTGTGACCATGATCATCTCCATGAGATGCAGGATGTGTATCGTGGGTATGTTCGGAATCTGCCATGTTTAATTTATTGCTTAACTCTTAATTAGTGGCCTGGCGCTGCTTGTAAGGAGGCTATCGGCTGCGCGGATAAAGTGGAATCAGCGGGGGTGCTACCGGGAGTTTCTGCCGGTGAAGCTTCCGTGGCTACATATGTTTTCTGCTGATTTATCCAGTTGTCATAATCGGCTGCGGTATGTACAATAATTTTTGTCTGCATATTGAAATGCTTCGCTCCGCAAACCTTGTTGCATAAAAGGATGTAGTCGAAGCTAGGATCCTTGAGTGTCTCACGCATCTCGGCAGTAGTTATGGTGGGAGTCATTTTAAAACGAGTAGGCACCCCCGGCACGGTGTTCATCTGTGCCCTAAAGTGCGGCATGTAGGCGGAATGAATCACATCCTGCGATGTAAAAATAAATTCTATTTCCCTATTTACAGGCAGGTGCAATTCCAGGGTAATGATATCATCCTTCCCTGCTACCCAAGCGCTGAGTCCTTGTTCCTCGCGTTCACCCAAGTCCAGCAATCTTTGTTTTTGTCGCTGCCATTTGTAAATCTGGTTTTCCATGGCCTCAATCCGCAACTCCGGCAACTGTGCTCTATTAGTGTTTATTGAATCGGTGTATTGCGCAATTTTTCCGTCAATCTCACCAAGCATAGTGTTCATTCCGTCTTCGGTAATAATGCCCAACTGATTCATGGCTGAAATCATGTTTACGTTAGCAGTCCCAAAAACTTTATCCTCACCAGGGTAGCGAACAAGCCAATTGAATTGCTTAGAATAAAGTTCAATGCGCATTGAATTTTCGCCTGCCGGACCAGTCATCTTGTTCCAGGTAATAAGTCCGTATATAATTACCACGGCCATAAACGCTCCCGGGATTAATGTCCACAACATTTCAAGCCTGTTGTCATGAACCTGGAACCAGGCCTTGCGGTCTTTGCGATAGTAGTACTTGAAACTTACCCAGAACAGCGCACCGTTAATCAAAAAGAATGCACCCGTAATAAACCAAATATTAAACGACATCAGCTTATCCACATCCACACCGTGTTCCGATGCAGGGGGCGGCAAGTAATTGCCGTAGCGGATATAAAGTACAATGGTTGAAATAAAGAACACAATCATCCACACCATCATTAGCCATGCGTTCATCTTATTGTCCGCATTGGTTATTTCCTCTTCCCTGGACTGGCGCAATGTTCGCGTAAGTTGGTTAACCTTGGTGAGCTGGACTATGGCGATTATCGCCAGCACCAGAACCAGTATTATCAGAAGCTTCATCATGTCTTATTTCAGCAGTTTCTTAATCTCTTTTCAAAAAAAATCAAATGTGGTGATTCTCGCTCTCTTTCAGGTAAGGATGATTTACCGGAATAAGCGGTGCTTTGCCTAGGTTGGTAAGCACCGAATAAATAAACAATCCCAGGAAACCGAGGAAAGTTCCAACTTCAAACCAACCTGAAAAATGCCAGTGCGACCCATTGGTTCCAGGAACCACAGCCATCCACAAATCGAAGAAGTGGCCGAGGAAAAGTATAGCTCCCACGCGGGTCAGGAATTTGTAATTGCGCTTTGCATCACGAGCAATCATGGTATAAAAAGGGATGGCAAAGTTCACAAAGAAGATGATCCACATGGGGCCTTCCAATCCGTACATCCTGCGTTCCATAAAGTATTTTGATTCCTCATAGATGTTGGCATACCATATCAGCATGTATTGGCAAAACCAGAGGTAACTCCACAACATAGAAATGGCGAACATCCATTTTCCCATATCATGGAAATGCGATTTGTTCACATGCGGGAAATATCCTTTTTGCTTGAGCCACACAAGGAGCATCACAGCGAAGATGATGCAAGTAACCCACATGCCTGAGAAGATGTACCACCCGTACATGGTGGAGTACCAATGTGTATCAATTGACATCAGCCAGTCCCATGCAATGGTGGACGAGAACACCGCGAAGAACACCAGGAACAATGCACCCCTCCGATATTGCTTTTTGTGCAACTCAATGGAATACTGTTGGTCTTCCTGCAACGACCATTTGCGAAACGCCCTTGCGAACAAAAGAAAAACGGTGGTGTAAATAATCGCTCGAAGCCAGAAGAACCAGGGCGAAAGCCACGGCTGTTTTCCGGCAATAATTGCATCGTAATGATCACTTTCAGGATTCACTACTTCGGGATCCATCCAGTGATACAAATGATGAACCTGGAATTGGCCGAGCAGCAACACAAACAGAATTATCGGCAAACCGATTTTCAGGTAGCCGAACATCGCTTCAAAAATTCTTTTTATCTGGGAAGACCATCCCACCTCTGCAGCATATTGCACAGCATAAAAGAAAAGTGCTCCCAGTCCAACAGCTACAAAAAAGAAAGAACACACAAGAATTATTGCCCACCAATATTGATGGTTATGCGAGTGGTCGGTTGCGAAGCCAAGTCCGAGACTAAGCGCACCTATAGCCATCAACACGAAGCACCATGTTTTTGTTCGTGACGGAAATTGAAATGTATTGATATCGTGTGCCATTGGCAATGTATGAAATCGATTGAATTAACCAGTAACTTTTGCTTTATCTACGGGTGCAACAGTGGCAGGGCTTGCGATTGGAACAATTAAAATGTCATTCGCATCATAAGTGGGTTCGGGTATTCCCTTTTGCAACAATTTAACCCACTCAATCACTTGCCATCTTTCTTTTTGGTTGAGCAATGATGAATGAGGCCCCATTAATCCCTTGCCATGAGTAATGGTATGAAACATCTTCCCTTCAGGCAGTTCTTTCAGTTTTACAGCGTAATCCGGAATACCAGTGATGAATCCGTTTTTAGAAATAGTGCCATCACCCTTTCCTGTTTCTCCGTGGCAATGCTTGCACATTATCATGTACAAATTTTTCCCCGCTTCAATATGTTCTTTAGTTGAGGTAAGCGGGCTTTTCACATTTGTTCCTGCCAGTTCATAATCCTCCGGTGTGTTGGTCAAGGAATAGGGCATTACATAAATTGCATTTTGAACTGAGCCGGTATAAGGTATTGTTCCCTTTGGTGGATTGCGAGAGAGCTGCCGCACAAAACCCATCTCGGTTTTACGCTCTTCTGTTAAATCAATAGCTTCATTGGTTCCATAGTCAACATAAGCCTCCAGCGCTGGCGAGCGGTACATGTCCGGCATATACTCCACTCCCGGTGCATTGTAGTCAGTGGTGCACGATGCCAACAGCATGGTTGCAACCCCTATCACTGAAAATATACTGGATGATTTTTTCATCGTTAATTCTTAATTGTCCTTGATGCTCAATTCATACATGCCTGTGGGTTGCAACAGGTCTTCAATATCCTGTGCCGGGAAACCAGGGTTCTGTTCTGTCGTTATTTCCATCACGAACTTGTCGTCCGTTGTCCTGGGATCGGGGTTGGTGGCAGGCATTCCTGGTAGTGTTCCATTGCGAAGCAGGAAAGTCAATGCCATTCCGTGGGCAGCGCAAAAAACCGAAAACTCAAAAATGACAGGAACAAAGGCTGGGGCATTTTCATACCATACAAAATTGGGTTTGCCTCCTATGTTTATGCCGCCCCAGTCGCTCACCATAAAGTACCACGTTCCCAATATGGCAAGTGTGGTTCCAGTGGTGGCATAAAGAAATGCACAAATGGCAAGGCGGGTGCGTTTGATGCCAATGACGGGGTCGAGTCCGTGAATCGGGAATGGGGAATAAACTTCTTTCACACGTACGCCTTTGGCAACAAGTGAACGAGCCGCCTCCAGCAGTTTCTGCTCGTCATCATACATCGCGTGGATTACTTTGTTGGCCATGTTTCCTTTTCTGTTTCGGATTAATGGGGTGTCGTTTCGTTTTGTTTCTTGTAGCTCTCTCCTGAAGTTTTCAGGATGGATTTCAATTCGTTCAATGCAATCACAGGGAAGAATCTCGCAAAAATCAAGAACATAGTGAAGAAGATTCCTATGGTGCCAATGAACAAACCAATATCAATGGAAGTGGCCTTGAATTCGCCCCAGCCTGATGGAATATAAGAGCGGTGTATGGAAGTAACGATGATCACAAAACGCTCGAACCACATTCCAATGTTCACAATAATGGACATGATGAAAGTGAAGGCGAGGTTGGTCCTGAGTTTTTTGAACCAGAAAAGCTGTGGTGAAATAACATTACAAGTCATCATGCACCAATACGCCCAGGCCAACGGACCAGAAAAACGGTTGATGAAAGCATAAGACTCATACTCCACTCCTGAGTACCATGAAATGAACAACTCCGTGAGGTAGGCCACGCCTACTATGGAACCCGTAACTATGATTACGATGTTCATATACTCGACATGCTTCACATGGATATAAGCTTCCAACCGCATTGTCTTGCGCATGATAAGAACCAGAGTAAGCACCATTGCAAAACCGGAGAAGATGGCACCGGACACAAAGTAAGGCGGGAAGATGGTGGTGTGCCAGCCCGGAACAACCGAAGTGGCGAAGTCCATGGATACAATGGAGTGAACCGAGAATACAAGAGGAGTTGCAACACCTGCAAGTACAAGCGAAACTTCTTCAAATCTTGTCCAGTGTTTTGCCCTGCCACTCCATCCGAAACTCAGTATGCTGTAAACTCTTTTCCAAGATGGTTTCACTAGCCTGTCACGAATAGTGGCAAAGTCAGGAATCAATCCCAAATACCAGAACACTAAGGACACCGTGAAATAAGTCGAAATGGCAAACACATCCCACATCAAAGCCGAGTTGAAGTTGGGCCAAAGGGTTCCCAAGGTATTTGGAAGTGGCAAAGTCCAGAATGCGACCCAAACACGTCCCATGTGAAAGACTGGAAATATTGCAGCCATCAATACTGCAAAAATGGTCATCGCTTCAGCCGATCTGTTGATGGCCATACGCCAACGCTGACGGAAGAGGAGCAACACTGCCGAGATGAGTGTGCCCGCGTGACCAATTCCAATCCACCATACAAAATTGGTGATGTCCCATGCCCAGTCCACCTGGTTATTCAATCCCCAAACTCCTACACCCGTTCCCACCAGATATAAAATGCAGCCAATGCCATACAGCGCAACAATAGACGCAATGGTTAGCGCAATCTTCCATTGACGATGTGCTTTGCCTTCAATAGGAGCACATATATCATTCGAGATGTCATGATAGGTTTTATGACCTAGAACAAGCGGGGTTCTTACTGGGGATTCTCTATACATATCCAGGTTATTCTTATGCGATGGTTTCTTTTAGGTTGCGCACTTTCGTCATATAGGAAACATTCGGTTGGGTACCCACTTCTTCAAGTACGGAATAGCTGCGCACATCATCGTGGCTGGCCCGCACCTGAGATTTCTTGTCGTTGAGGTCGCCAAAAGTGATGGCGTGTGTGGGGCATGCCTCAGCACATGCAGTGAGTTTCGGATTGTCGGCCACCATTTTACCTGCCACTTTGTAAGCCGTTTTGGCGGCTTGAATACGCTGCTGGCACATGCTGCATTTTTCCATTACACCGCGTGTACGCACTGTCACATCGGGGTTAAGAACCATACGCATCATATCGTCCTGAGCAGGATTCACCATGGCGAACTTGTCGTTGCCAACATAATTAAACCAATTGAATCTGCGCACTTTGTAAGGGCAGTTGTTAGCACAATACCGAGTGCCTATGCAGCGATTGTAAGCCATATTGTTCAGTCCTTCGTTGCTGTGAACAGTTGCCGCCACAGGGCACACTGTTTCGCAGGGGGCGTGGTTACAATGCTGGCAAAACATAGGCATGTGTACCGTTTGCGGATTGGCCTCCGGGTCTTCCATGTCGCGGTAGGCGGCAATGGTTCCCAGTTTTTTCTGTTCTGATGTTTCATCCACTGTTGGAAAGTCGGAGGAGAAGTACCGGTCAATCCTCATCCAGTGCATATCGCGGTGGCGAAGCACTTCGTCCTTTCCAACCACCGGAACGTTATTTTCTGTGTGACAGGCTGTGATGCATGAGCCGCAACCAATGCAGGAACTGAGGTCAATAGTAACTCCCCAGCGATGCCCAATATTTTCCACTGGATGCTCGGCCCACAGGTCGAAATCGCGAACTGGTCTTTTATCTTTATTATTTATTTCATCGTCCCCGTTTACATCTTCGTGCACCGCCAGCGTTGCCATTTTGTTATACGATGCGGTGCCGCGTACTTTATCTTTTTCTGCCAGGTAGGTAGAAATAACAGTCTCGCGAACCACGGATGTACGACCCATTACAGTGGCCTGCATCTGGGTGGTGGCAAGTTTATATTCTTCAGTGGTTGCTTCCACTTTTACATCCAACGCTGTGTAAGAAATGGTGTTAGCACTAAGACTAGTCAATGGATAAGCGTTGCGACCAACGGTCATTTTCAGATCGCCATTCATCAGGTGGTCACCCTTGCGTCCAGTCTGGTAACACGCGTTACCGATTTTTTCGCCACCCTCACCTCTGCCATAGCCCAGCGCAATACCAATGGTTCCGGATTTTTGGCCGGGCGATGGAAATACCGGAAGTGAAATTTCTTTTCCACCGACTGTCACCTTAGCAACGTTGGCACAATCGCATTGTCCAATGTGAATGCTTAAGCCAAGTTTTTCCGCATCGGCCGGTGACATGGTGATATAATTGTCCCAAGTTACTTTGGTAATTGGATCGGGTGTTTCCTGCAGGTAGGGATTATTGGCATGATGACCTGCGCCCAAGGTCACTTTTTGGTAAAGCGAAAGTTCCCATTCTCCGCCATTGGCTGAAGTTGCTTTTACAATGGCATCGTTGAGATTCATTGGATCAGCAACCATAAGTGGTGTTGAAGCGACTGCAGTCAAATCCTGGGCTACGGTGGGAATAGGTGGTGTAGCTGTAGGCGGAGTTTCAGCAATCATTGCAGAAGCGGCCCACGTCCCATTGTGCACCGCCATGTTCCATTCCATGTCGGTGGACATCATTGCAATATCGTATCCCGCATTACCGGTTTGGCGGATATAATCGTAAAAAGAAGAAGGATTATCTGCCCAACTGAGCAGACTCTCTTGTGCATATCGTGTGTTATAAAGGGGGGTAATGGCGGGCTGGCACAGGTCGGTTCGGCCATCTATCGGTGTATAATCATTCCATGATTCCAGGTAGTGATGGTTAGGTGCAATGTATTTACAGCGATTCGCTGTTTCGTCAGCATAAAGGGAAAAGCTGATACTGGTTTTCACTTTAGCCAATCCGGAATTGAATTTTGCTGCATCCACCCATGAGTAAGAAGGATTGCATCCGTAAACAATCAGAGCATCCACAGTTCCAGCATTCATTTCTTCTACCAATGTCTGCACGGCAGCATCATTTCCCCTGAAAAGATTCAGCGGTTTGCCCATGTCTATTGTAGAACCGTAGCTACCAACGGCAGAATTGATTCCGTTTACAATCATCTGCACATTGGGGTCATTGCTTCCAGCGACTACTAGTGCACTTCCGCTATTTGCTTTTAGTTCTTCAGCAATCCTACTGATTGCAGAGGCATCCACTCCGTCTATAGCAATTGCACTTCCACCGCTAACAGCAGCATACAGCGCAGCTGCCACTTTTCCTTCCTGAGAAGGTTTTATTGGGAATCGTTCATCAGCATTGGAACCCGTGAGCGACATCTGTGCCTCGAACTGGTAGTGTTTGCCCATGGAGCCTGAAGCGGGTTTACGCAATTCTCCATATTGGCTGGAATAAATGTTTGAGGTGAGCCACGTGCCCAGAAAATCGCAGCCAATCGCCACTATCACTTTGGCCTTTCCGAAATCATAAGATGGAACAACAGCTTTTGTGTGCGTTGCGAGATTGGCCTTGGTAATTCCAGAATAAGAATAGGTGTCGTGCTGAATGTGCTGAACCCTGCCGGCATATTTCGCGCTGAATTCGTTGATGGCGCGTTGTGTACTCGGGCTTATGATGGTTTCCGAAAGTATCCTGATGTTGTTCGCTGATTGCAGCTCTGCTTTAATTGCAGCATCCAGAGATGACCAAGAAGTGCCCTGATTGGAAGCAACGGGGCCGCGAAGGCGGGCGCTGTCATAAAGTTCAATAACCGAGGCATTTATTCTTGAGTTCAATGCACCGCCCGCCCAACCATTTGCGGCATTACCCTTTACATAAATGGGGCGGCCTTCACGAGTTTTTACAAGAATATTCCCGTAGTCGTGGCCATCATAATAGGTAGAAGAATACCAATTGGCAACACCCGGTGTTATTTCATCAGGCCTTGTAACATAAGGAATGGATTTTACCACAGGAGTTTCGCACGAGGCCAGCGTGGCAGCTGTAATGCTGAAGCCCATAAACTTGAGGAAGTCTCTACGGCCGGTGTTGGTTTCCTTCAGTCGGCCGTCTGCAAGAAAATCCTCCACCGACTGGTCTTGCTGCATTTCATTGTTGAGGGATTTTTGAAATGCATCAGTGTGGTGCAGTTCATCCATTCCTGTCCAGTATTTTTTCGTCATTCCCATTTTTCTGGTTAGGTCCCGATTGTTACCGGGATCGTGTTTCGAGTTAATCAATAATGACATTTTCCACATTCCCATCCTCCCAACTCCCTCACTGTAGCCTTTTCGTCTGCCAGGATTTTTCTCAACTCCTCGAGTCCATGGTCGCTGTTCACCATGCGGTCGTGCATTTCCAAGTAGTATTCGTTGCTGGTTTTGCCGGGCTCGATGTTAACTGTGGCAGTGTTGTGGCACTCAAGACACCAACCCATAGTAAGAGTTTGTTTGGTGAGTTTAATCAAGCCGGGAACATCCGTTTGCGCATTTATTTCTTCAATAGAAGCCTGCCTGCCAACGGTTAACATTTGCACCGGGCCGTGGCATTGTTTGCAGTCTATGCCTGCAATGCTCACATGGACATTGTGAGGGAATGTTACATGATCGGGCAGGTTGTGTACTTTGTTCCACACAATGGGGCCTTTTGCCAAACTATCGTTGTAGGCCATCTTCTTTTTATCAAATCCAATGGCATCGTAAATTTTTTGGATTTCTACTGAATCCGTTTCAGTTCCAGTTTGAACGGCTTTGTGGCAATTCATGCAGTCTGCTGCCGTTGGAAGGCCGGCATGTTTCGATTTGGAGGCGCTGCTGTGGCAGTATTGGCAATCAATTTCATTGGCACAAACGTGAACAGCGTGGGAAAATGCGATGGGTTGCGATGGTGTGTATTGTTCATACACACCAATGTTGAGCAGTGCTTTGTAACCCACTACCGACACATAAAGGAAAAGGAACAGGCTTATCAAAGAAACCAATACCACATTTTTCCACATCCATGCGCGGGTAGCCTGCCAGTAGGTTCGGTCTTCTGACATCAGTGGCTTTCCTTCCCGTTCGCTTATGGCGTTGCGGAGGGAGCGTGAGATGTTGGCGGCTGAAACGGCTATAATGGCGAGAATAACACCGATAACAAGCCACCATGCCGTGGTACTACCGCTATTCTTTTCTGTAGCGGCAGCGTTCATGTCTTCCAACGTGATGCACTCTTTGGTAACAACCTTATCCTTGCTGCCACCCGATCTCACGTAGGCCAAAATGTCTTTTATCTCGGCTTCCGTTACGGGCTGGCCAGTCATCATGCCGTACTGGGGCTTATACCGATCAACAATGCCTTTAACATAAGCATCGCCTGTGGCCAATGCTGCCACTGGATCGTTGATCCATTTCACCAACATGGCATCGGTGGATTTCCAGCGGCTTTCAACTCCCGCCAATGCAGGTGCCTGAAAATCTTTGTCAATTTTATGGCATGAGGAACAGTTGGAAATGAAGAGTGCCTTGCCCTTTTCAGGGTCGCCTTCATCGAAAATGGCTGCACCCGAAACCATGGGAATGGATAGTAAGAGGAAAAAGACTACGGAACGAAGCAACTGCTTTGGTCGGTCAGAACATTCGGAAACAGGCGTCATTGCAGGGTTTTAAGGGAAGTGCATCCCGATTTTTTGCGCGGCCAAATTTATACCAGTGCTCACACTGCCAAAGTTCGAGTCATGTTTCTGTCTTAATTTATAATGATTCTTGATAGGAAATATCAGTTGGGGCATTTTTCAATTGGCGTGGATTGATTTCCTCCCGGCATCTTCAAAAGGAATTTCATCAGCATGGCCTGATGATTGTTTTTTCCTGCTTGTCAAGACATCATTCCTGAATAAGAAAAACGCAAAACAATAAAGCCAAAAAGTGAATGTGAAATTGTCGAAGGCATTTTTCAAAAAAACGAAATCCCATAGTTTTGTCACCCTCCAAAAAAACATCATGTCATTGATCAAGCATCTTCCTGTTTTTCTTTTTGTTTTTCTCTGTATTTCGGCACAAAGCCAAACCGACACGTTGAAAATGATGTTGGGAAAACTGGGCAGCGGAAGTGCTGCTGATTCGGTGCCCTTAACTTCATCGTCCACATGGGGCAAAATCACCATTCATCCTACCAAAAAAATTGATTCGCTTGAAAAAGCTATGCGCAACGGGCAGGTGCTGGAGGGCTGGCGAATTCATGTTTTTATGGGGACTTACCAAACTGTGATAAGCGAGAGGAAAAAATTCATTGCACTTGGAACAAGTCTTCCTGCATATCCCCTGCAAAACGGGCCTGACTATGTTCTTGTCGCTGGTGATTTCAGGACCTTCCTCGAAAGCCAGAAATGGTTGGGCGAAATAAGGAAACATTATCCCGGGGCATTTGTAATTCAGGGTGAAATTGAACCACCGGAGTTTATGCCAAAATAGGGTTATCGTCTCATCCTACATGTGCGTGATGAGAGCCATCAGAGCGTTTGCTTCACTTCCACTTCAACGTAGGATTCTATAATGTCTCCCGCTTGCATGTCGCTAAACTTGTCAATGTTCAATCCGCACTCAAATCCTTTGGCCACTTCTTTCACATCATCCTTGAAACGCTTGAGCGAACCGAGATGACCGGAGTAAATAACAATACCATCGCGGATAAGACGCATTTTGTTCTGCCGGGTTAGTTTGCCATCTAGCACGTAGCAACCAGCCACAGTACCCACTTTCGAAATTTTGAAGACCTCGCGTATTTCCACTGTGGCCACTATTTGTTCTTCTATTTTGGCGGAGAGCATTCCTTCCATAGCTTCCTTCACTTCCTCTATGGCTTTGTAGATAACTGAGTATAGCTTGATCTGAATTTCTTCCTTCTCGGCAAGTTTGCGGGCGGTGACACTGGGGCGCACCTGGAAGCCAATAAGTATAGCATCGGAGGCGGAGGCCAGCAGTATATCACTTTCAGAAATCTGCCCCACGCCTTTGTGAATAATACGCACCTGGATTTTTTCTGTGGAAAGTTTTTGTAGCGAGTCCGTGAGTGCTTCTACCGATCCATCCACGTCACCTTTTACAATGAGGTTAAGTTCCTTGAATTCGCCTAGTGCAATCCGCCTTCCTATTTCTTCTATGGTAAGATGTTTTTTCACGCGAACACTTTGCTCGCGCTGGAGTTGCTGGCGTTTGTTGGCAATATTGCGCGCCTCGCGCTCATCTTCCATCACATGAAATTTATCTCCGGCATTTGGCGCGCCTTCGAACCCCAGCAGCGAAACAGGAATAGATGGTCCAGCTTCTTCCACTTTGATGCCGCGCTCGTTGAACATGGCTTTTACACGCCCGCTGTACATGCCGGCCAGAATGGGGTCGCCCACGCGAAGAGTCCCCCCCTGCACAAGAACGGTGGTAATAAATCCACGGCCTTTATCCAGTGCCGATTCTATTACCGTTCCCCCGGCACGTTTATCTGGATTTGCCTTGAGTTCGAGAAGGTCTGCCTGAAGCAAAACTTTTTCCAGCAACACGTCCACGTTCACTCCTTGTTTAGCAGAAATATCCTGGCTTTGGAAAGTGCCGCCCCACTCCTCTACCAAAATATTCATTTGAGCAAGTTGCTCGCGTATGCGGTTAGAGTCGGCATCGGGTTTATCTATTTTGTTGATGGCGAAAATCATGGGAACATTGGCGGCCTGCGCATGACTAATGGCCTCCCTGGTTTGAGGCATCACGCTGTCATCGGCAGCTACCACAATTATGGCAGCGTCAGTTACTTGTGCACCACGGGCACGCATGGCAGTAAAAGCTTCGTGACCGGGTGTATCGAGGAAAGTTATTTTTCTTTCGTTGGCAAGTTGCACATTGTATGCTCCAATGTGCTGGGTTATTCCCCCAGCCTCTCCAGCCACCACACTGGCATTTCGCACAAAGTCCAGCAAGGAGGTTTTTCCGTGGTCCACATGCCCCATCACAGTAATTACTGGTGGGCGTGGCTTCATGTCCTCGGGGCGGTCGGGTTCCTCATTGAAACTTTCCACCCCTTCGCTGGTCACAAATTCTATCTGGTAACCAAATTCGCCCGCTATAACCGAAAGGGTTTCGGCATCGAGGCGCTGGTTGATGGAGGCAAAAATTCCCAAAGCCATGCATGCCTGAATAATTTCTACCGGCTGGCGATCCATCATATTGGCCAATTCCGAAACGGAAACAAACTCGGTGAGCTTGAGCACGGCACTTTCCTCCTGCTGGCGGAGGTATTCTTTTTCGCTTCGTTGGGCCACAGCCTCTCGCTTGGCCTTGCGAAATTTTGATGATTTCGATTTGCCGTGACCGCCAAGCCGGGCAAGAGTATCGCGCACATCCCGTTGAATTTGAGCTTCACTTGCTCCCGGCTTTTGTAAGGGTGTGATGGGCGCCACACGCTTTTGGGTGCGTTCAATTTCCTGCTGTTTCTGGATATCCACTTTGGCAACGCGCTTGCGTTTGCGTTTGTGTTTATCATCAGCCGAACCCGGTTTAGGTGCCTCGCTTTTCCTGGCTTCCGGGGCAGCGGGTAATTCTATTTTGCCCATCACCTTGGTACCGGCAAGGCGTTCCACTTTTACCCGGATGAGCTCTGGCTCCAATTTCGCGGTCGGTTTTGGTTCAGGTACAACCTCGGCTAAAGGCTTAAGTTCAACAACACTTTCCGCTGCTGTCTCTGTTTTCTTCTTTCTGCCTGCGGTTTTGGGTTTGGCTTCTTCCAAGTCAATCTTGCCCACCACTTTCACATCGCGAGTAGTTGCCTTTGCTTTCTTTTTAGCAACACTTTCTTCGACAGGCGCTACTGTAATTTCTTGTTCAATGGCTTTTTTTGAGGTGGATTTCCGCGCTGGTTTTTCATCGTCAGCAGGCTGGGCTTTTTCAGCAGCAGTTTTGCTTTTGGGTTTTATCTCTGCAACCGGTTCAACTAAGGCAGGCGCAACTGCCTGTGAGGGTTCAACCTTTGGCGCTGGTGCTGTTTTAACCTCAATCCTGCGCTTGAACCGGGAGTAATCTATTTCCGGCTCAACCTCCTTATCGTCCTCATCTTTTTTCTTTTTCGCCTCGGCTATGGTAATGGTTTCCCTCAGCTCGCGTGTGCGCACATTGTGGGCATGAGCTGCTTCCATTGCTTTTTTGTCGGTGGAAAATTCCGCCTGCAACATGTCGAACACATGCGCTTCAATTTTAGCGTTGGGATTATTGTCTATAGCGATACCCTTTTTTGCAAGAAATTCCACTACGGTGTCCTTGCTTACGTTGAATGCGTAGGCCGCTTTTCCTAACCGGGTTGCTTTTGATTCACTCATATATTGTTCGGGCAAATGTCAGTAATCGCCCGCTTTGCATAACGTCTTTATTCTCCTTCAACCAGAGCGATTCACCAATAATATGGTGTGGCCTGATATCCGATTCTTGTCTGTTTATTCCAATTCGGATTTGATAATGCGAATTACTTCGTCCACTGTTTCCTCTTCAAGGTCGGTTCTTCGCACCAGTTCGTCTTTGGGTATTTCGAGCACTGAACGGGCGGTATCGCAACCTATTCCTTTCAGTTCATCAATAATCCAGTTGTCAATTTCATCAGAAAATTCTTCCAGATCCACATCATCAATATCGGTTTCGGTTTCGCGGTAAACATCAATATCGAAACCGGTGAGACGGCCTGCAAGTTTTATGTTGTTTCCTCCTTTCCCAATAGCGAGCGACACCTGGTCTGGTTTGAGGAATACATCGGCCTTGTGGTTTTCTCGGTCAAGATTAATGGACGAAATTTTTGCAGGTGCCAGTGCGCGGGTAATGAGCAATTGGTCGTTGGAGGTGTAATTGATCACGTCAATGTTTTCGTTTTTCAACTCGCGCACTATGGAATGGATACGCGATCCTTTCATGCCCACACATGCTCCCACGGGGTCAATGCGATCATCGTAACTCTCCACCGCCACCTTGGCACGTTCGCCAGGTTCGCGTACAATTTTCTTGATAGTGATAAGGCCGTCAAAAACCTCAGGAACTTCCTGCTCGAAAAGTTTTTCCAAAAATTCGGGGGCGGTGCGGGAGAGGATAATGGCTGGAGTGTTGTTGCGCATATCCACCTTGTAAACCACCGCGCGCACTGTGTCTCCCTTTTTGTAAAAGTCTTGTGGTATCTGCTGTTCCTTGGGCAACACAAGCTCGTTATCCTCGTCATCAAGCACCAGCATTTCCTTTTTCCACACCTGGTAAACTTCACCGGTGATTATCTCCCCGATGCGTTCACGATACTTCTGGTAGATATGGTCTTTCTCCATATCCTGAATGCGCGAGGCGAGGTTTTGGCGCATGGCCAATACGTTTCTGCGGCCGAAATCCTCGATGCGGATTTCATCAGTTATCTCTTCCCCGATTTCGGTATCGTCAGCAATTTTGAGCGCTGCGGTAAGGCCTATTTGTTTGTTCTCATCGAAGTCGAAACTATCCTCGGCAAACTCATCGTCCACCACCGTGCGGTTGCGCCATATTTCAAGGTCGCCACGCTCGGCATTGATTACGATGTCGAAGTTTTCATCCGAAATAAAACGTTTGATGATGAGGGCGCGGAAGGTTTCTTCCAGAATGCCGGTCATGGCCTCGCGGTCAATGTTCTTGATTTCCTTGAATTCGCCAAATGCGTCTAAGAGATTGATGCCTTTCATGGTTGATTATTTTTGAATATGGAGGTGTTGGATGCTGTTTGTGTTGTGGAATCCATCACTTCTTTGTCACTTAAAACTGATTACAATTTTTGCTTCTTTTATTTCTGTGTAGGGAAAAACATTGTCGCGTTCAACCCATTGTTTGTTTTTTTTTCCCGGCACCACTTCTTTCAATTTGGTACTGATGGTGATATGCTGTGCGGCAGCGCTTTTCAGTTCTCCCTCTGTTTTTTTTCCATCGCTCGTTTTAATGGTGACGTTGCGGCCAATGTTTTTAGTGTATTGGCGCTGCACCTTCAGTGGTTCATCGAGGCCGGGGCTGCCAACCGTGAGCGAATAGTCTTCCACTTCGCGGTCGAACGATTTTTCGATGTGGCGATGCAACGAGCGGCAGCGTTCTATCGGCAGGCCTTCATCGGCATCTATTTCTACCTCAATGCGGTTGCCGGGGTGCACTTTAACTTCCACCATGAACATGTCGGTTCCGGTAATATGTTCTTCAATGGAGGCTGCTACCTGAGCTGCGGTTATCATCGGGTTTTGTCGCAAGTCGTTGCTCCGGGGCTAATGGAAATGCTAATAGTGGGGTGGGGTTGCCTGAGTTCACATCAAAGAAAAGAGGGGCTTTCGACCCCTCTTTCACTATTGTTTTCCATTCTGCCAAAAAGCGGGGCGAAGATATGCGTGTGTGCCTTGTGTGAACAATTTTTTTTGACCGGACGAGGCAGAATGCACACTTCACAATAGAGGCAACTGTGGCTCATTGAATAGCGACTGACGTTCCTGCACATTGTGGCGAACAAAAATGTTTGAAAGGAATTCTAAAATCGCAGAAGAAAAATGCTCACGATGCAGCAATCAAAACTCTACCCGATAGGCCAGTATTGGCAACAGCGGCAGCATGTACCATGTATGCACTTCGTTGCGTTTCGCATCAAAGTATTCTCCACCCACGTTCTTGCGGTTCGTTGCGTTCTGCAAGTCGAGTGACAGCGTTGTGGTGGCCTTTGCAAAATTTCGTTTCAGGCTTATGCGCAAATCTGTTCGCAGGTAATAAGGCAGTTGGTTAGTATATGCAAGCTGTGAAAATTCCACCTCTTCGTTTTGTGCGATGGATGCTTCGAGATCAATGGGCGTGGTGCGCAAACCGCCTGAATAAAGAAGTCGTGCATTCACTCCAAGCACTTTGTTTCTTTCCGGTTTGCCCACGTTCCATTCTTTACCTCCGGTGAATGACACTGCGTAGTTTCCATTAAAACGCGTATTGCGCCAAACGTTTTCCAGTGTCTTGTATTGCGATTCGTAGAGCGATGTGCTCAAAAGGAAATACATGTTGTTGTGCGTGAATTGTTCGAGGGTGAATTCGACACCGTAGTTATATCCTTTGCCATTGTTCACCAGCGGCTCGGTGATGTAACTGTATTCGTTGTTGATTGCTGAAAGTGTTCCATCAGAAGTGTTTTCTACCGCGATGTTGAACAGTTGCTGGTAATACGTTTCCACTTTCACATACATGTGTTTGGTGAGCGAACGGTCGTAGGCGAGCACGATGTGGTGTGCTTTGTTCAACCCCACATTTTCGTTTGGAAGAGAAAATGTACCGTCTGCATTTTCGACCTGCGCCACATACACACCTATGGGTTGCATCTGGCTGTGAAGTCCATAACCGATACTCACATTTTGTTTTTCATCCAATGCGTATTTCAATGCAGCGCGTGGCTCGATGCTGCGCGTGTGGTTCGAAAGCAACTCGAGGTAATGCGCCCCAAGGTTGAATGTGAGTTGCTCGGTAACCCTGTACTTCCATTGTGCGAAGGCTTGCAATGTCCAAACATCACCAACGGCATTGAGTGGCTCAAACAATTCCCCGGTATTCAAATCGGTGTAACGTTTCACCAAATTGAAATCATAACGATTCACATAAGCACCTGCGCGTAGAGAATGTTTTGCGTTGAACTTGTGGTTGACAATCGTGCTCAAGTTTATTTTCCCATTGCGGTATGATTCGAAGTAGGCTTCCTGCGGTTCGTAATTGTTCGTGAGTGTGTCCACATGAAAACCATTTTCATATCCGGAATACACCAGCGAAGTTTGGAGATAGGTTTTGTCGCTGAGCGAAATCACATGTTTCATTCCGCTCATGGCGGTGTTGGTGAAAAACACCTGATCCCAACTCTGCCAGGATTCTTCCCACTGCAATGAATCACGCTCCGCATCGAGCGATTGTTTGCTGAGTCCACCAAAACCGAAGATAGAAAACGTGCCCGCTTTTTTCGTTGGCAGATAAATGTTGTAAGACAAATCCTGGAAATCTGTTCGGCCCTGGATAATGTTTAGTCCGGCCATCTGCAACAATGTGAGTGTTGAAAGCCGGTAGTTGAATAAGAAGGATCCTTCATAACCCTTTGCAAATGGTCCTTCGGCTGCAATGTCGAGTCCAAGTATTCCAGCCTGTAAAGTGTACTCGCGTTTTTCATTGTTGCCTTTGCGCAATTTCAGGTCGAACACTCCTGCAAGTGCATTTCCGTACTCGGCTGAAAAGGCCCCGGTCATGAAATCTGAATTCGCGAGCAATTGCGAACTGATGATGGAAATTCCTCCGCCACTCTCTGCTGCCTCTGCAAAGTGATTGGGATTTGGGATGTCCACACCTTCCATACGCCACAACAATCCGTAAGGTGAATTGCCGCGGATGGAAATGTTGTTGCCACCATCATCGGTCCCCACTACACCGGCAAACGAAGTGGCTGTGCGCCCGGGGTCGTTGAAGGCCGCAGCAAACTTCTGTGTTTCCTCCACGCTGAAGGTGCGCGTACTCACTAAGGTCATATTGTTCAGTGCTTCTTTCTTGTCCCTTTGCGCAACGACTTCAACGGCCTGGATTTCACGCAGGTCTTCCTCCATGTTTATGGTGAGGACGAGTTCTTTTCCTGAGTTTACAATGACATTGGAAAGAACCTGCTCCTTGTAACCTAAATATGTGATGACTAAGGTTTGCCTTCCTACCGGAACATTCGGCAATTTGAAATTGCCATCCATATCAGTAGCGGCACCGATGGCTGGGTCGGTATTTAATAAGATGACCACAGCACCGGGAAGGGTCTGGTTGCTCACTTTGTCGAACACCGTTCCGCGAATGGTTTGGGTGATGGTTTGGGCGTGAGTTGAAATTGATAATGCGATGAACGCTGCAAGGAAAGGGATTCTGGGGAACATAAATTTTGGGTTGTTTGAGAGAAGGACAACCGAGAGAAGGAATACCCCTATGCTACCTATTCACCCAGAGCACAGGGCGTTTGTCGCCACGAAAGAAAAGCGAAAGGAAATCAGTATCGAGAAGTGCCGGTTTCATCACTCATGTGAGCGATTGAACATATCAGATCTTGTCTTGTGAACAGAGTCCATAAACTCTTTGAATTCAGATGAAGACCAATCTTCGATCATTCCAGCGAACGATAAAATTCTGTTGACTGGTGCGAGTATTCTTTCGACTTACCCCCAAAGGACTGTATTTATTGATGCAGTTCTGAATACTTTTCAGAGGAACATTTTTTACTTCACGGATGATATCGTTGATTCGAAGCATGATAGTGCGCAAATAGGAAAGAGAGGTGATTGAGTGTGTTGTTAGTTGAAATCAACCGGCACACCGGGTCAGATTAGAAAAACCTCACCCCCACTTTCCACCCTATCCAGCTCTCCAGTTTGTATTGATTGTCGAAGGTGTCTTCATAAACAAAGTGGGGATTGAGTTCGCTGTAGGCGAGTGGTACTGTCCCGGTTTCGGTGAGATAGCCGTTTAGCGTTGCGCCAAATGCAACGGAGAAATTCTTAGCGACCTGCACATCGAATCCAAGATTGAATTTATTGAGGAGGTTCAATTCGTTGCCGATGTTCGCCTTGATGATTTGGTTGCAACTTAAATCGAGATTGAGGTAGAGCCATTTGGTTAGTCTTGGTGCCATTCCAATTCCATAACCGAAAGTCCACGACACGGAATCGTTCAATGTTTTAGGTACAATGCCCGCATTGATGATGTTGTAGAATTTGTGTACACCGCTGCGCAACTGGATATTGACGGGATAGATTTCATCGGCAGCGATTTCCACTTTGTGATAACCGTGATGAACGTAGCTGAAAAGTCCAAGGGGCACTCCGCTGATGGAATCACAAATGTTGAATACAGAAATCTGTGAACCTTTCACTTTGCGGGCAACGTTTGCAAATCCCGCTAACTGCACGCCATCCACATCGCCCAATGTGATGTTTGAAAAACCAGCAACCTGCAATCCGTTTGATTTTGCGAAATTGATGTTTGCAAATCCTGAAGCCATCACACCATCGCTTTCTTTCATGTTGATGTTGGCAAAACCGGAAGCGATAAATCCGTGAGCGTTACCCCCGTTCACATTGGTAAATCCTGCAAACTGTCCACCGTTCATTTCTCCTGCATTGAAATTGAAGAAGCCTGAGAACTGAACACCTTCGAAATTTCCGCCAACGAGATTTCCAAATCCTGCCGCCTGGGCGTAACGCACATCGCTGCGGTTCGCATTGAAGAAACCGCTGAACTCCGCTTTGCGCACTCCCAAGTTGTAGCCACCCAGCAAATTGAGCGACCAATTGTTGACTACACGACCGCTCATCCCGCGGTTGGTCCCGACAAAAGGCAAAACAGAAAACTGGAAATCGCGGTAAATGGTGTCAGTGACATTCAATTGCTCAGGATTTGGCGGGAACAAAAACGTAGCAACAGAATCCCATGTGCGTGCTGCAAATTCTCCGGTTTGTTTCAATGCAAGGTTTGATTCGTTCTTCAGATGTTGCCATGTGGTATCGCGCGTTTGCGGCTTGATAGTAATGTTTCGCAAAGCACTGCTGTCCACTTTAATTGGAACGAGCGTGTCGGCATAATCGAGTTTGCGCACGTTGAACTGGATGGGTTCTATGCGTTTGGGGATTTTCATCTCGTAGTAACCGTATTCATTTGTATTGGCCGACACAAGTGATGATTCATCGTACACGGTTGCACCACTCACCGGCTCACCCTTTTCGTTTTCGACATATCCACCCACCACCACTTTCTTTTCGCCCTCTTGTTTTTTGGTGAGAATGACGTAGCCTGATTTTTCGCGGAACTGGAGTTTTCCGTCAAACAGTTTTGTGAGCACTTCGCGCAACGGGCGTTTTTGTGCATGAACACTCACGGTGCGTTCAGGGTTGATGAGTGCGGCATTGTATGAAAATGAAAACTTTGCCTGTTGCTCCAGCAAGGTCATCACTTCACCAAGGCTCAGACCTTCTGCATTCATAGTAATAATGTGTTCAAGAATGGGAGTAGCATTCTTTTGCGAAAACGACTGTCGCACAAAGAACATTAAGATGAAAAACAGGATGCGAGTCTTCATGTGGTAAAGTTGCGGAAGATTAAAATTGAATATCTCACTTCACTTGCAATATCCAATTTTCAATCTTTAATATTCAATTTTTGATTCATTAGTAAGGCCCAACATTACCGCTGCCATTGATGGACGACTCCACAGTAGGTGAACCAATGTATCGGATGTTGCCACTGCCATCAATATCCGCATGAAGGTGGTGGCTACAGTTCACATAGATGTCACCACTACCGTTGATGTATGCGTCTACATCGTATGCAGCCATTTCAATCGAATTGATTTTTCCTGACCCGTTGATTTTGTAGGTAGCGTTGGTAGAAATTCCTGCGCTCACCATGTCGGCTGAACCGTTTACTTCCATCCACAGCTCATCGCAATTCGCAAGAACCTCCGCACGACCACTGCCGTTGTGGAAGAGTGAGAAGGTTGAAACATCAGTCGTGTCCTGAATCACAAATTCAAGCGAGCCATTGAGGTCAACACGTGAAAATGCGGAAGCGTAAACGTGAATTTCCATTTTGGTAGGGCGGTAATTCAATACATCATTATCCATCTCTATGATGAGTGTGTTGTCCTGAACGAACGTTTGAACATCATCAATGAGGTTGTCGTCCGTTGTAATCACCACATGCGGGTCGTCTGAAATGTGGGCGATGATGTTGTACTCACCATCGGCATTCACATCGGTAAATGAATCGAGATTGCGCGTAGTGGTCTGGAGTATTCCTGAGCCTTTCTTGCGAATATCCTTGGTGCAGGAAGTGGCAAGAATTGAAATAGCCAGAAGCGAGAAAAGAACTGTTTTGAATGTGATTTGGGTTTTCATTTGAGTTGTGTTTTGAGATTTATGATGAACAGACAACTCAAGGGGCGGATACCCCTATTTTATGGTTCAAATTTTTAGAAATGAAGGCCGCGTCAGCTTGATTGAAACAAATTTCAATCTTTCGAATAGTGAAACTTACAAGCAAAGATTATGATTTCAGTATCGCTTACTTAATAGAGCAACCGGTGTTCATCGGTTATTCTTCTTGACCAAAATCCTGATAAATTGTGGCGGAGTCGTTCTGGTTTACCGATACCTTCAAAAGGAGTTTCCTGGATGTTATCAATCAGATTAAGAATTTTGATTGCAATCTTGCGATCATTGACTATCCATTCGCGAATTTCATCCATCGCTTTGGATTCAAACTTAACGCTGCGCTTTGTCATCTTTCAATTCTCCGCGCAATTTGTCAATATCAACTTCAATCAAGCCTTTTCCTGATTTGACACTTTCAATTCTCTCCAAAAGAATTTTCGCATTGGCCTCAGAACTCATGAGATATTCTGTTTCATCCATTTCAGCCTGTACGTTGATGACAAGGTTTTTATTCCTGAAAAGCTTCTTCACCGACTTGAGCCAATCCCCGTTAAGGTCCTTTTCCGTTAGATGGTATGTTGAGTAAACCGACATGATTTCTGAATTTCTTCCAAAAGTAATAAAGGACCTGGGGCGCAAATCACTCACACCCCTCTCCACTCAACAAAATTCTGCCCCGGCTTTGCTGAATTTCCAGTTCGAGTGTTTCAGCAATCACTGCGGCAATGGTTTCAATTTCTTCATCTTCAAACCTAACACTGATGCGGCAATAATCCAATGCCGCGGAAGACAGTGCAAGTTTGGTGTCGTACACTTCGTTAAGTTTTTTGACCACGCGCTTTAATGATGCATTCCTGAAATTGAATGTTCGGTTTGCGTAAGAAGATTTGTTCTCATCAGCATCAATAAGTTTTGAAAATGTTTGCGATGATTTTATGTAGTAACCAGTTTCACCAGCAATCAAATTGATACCAGATTCTGAAGTCTTGTAAAATTTTACTTCACCTTCGTTTACGAACACTTCGATAGTATCCGATGTATTGGTTGACTTAACGTTGAAAGCAGTACCGATGTCCTGAACAAACACATCCTGAGTTTCTACAATGAATGTTTGTGTTTCATCATGAACGACTTCAAAATAGGCTTCGCCCTCCAGTTTTGCTTTGCGTAGCTTTTTCTTTTCATCGAAAGAATAAGAAAGCGAAGAATGTTTGTTGAGCACTGCCATGCTTCCATCCGGCAATGAATCCTGTACGATTTCATTCGTGCTGTTCATTGCGAATTGCGGCTCTTCATTTCCCGACATGAAATAGAATACTGCTGAAATGCCGATAAGTAGTGCAACGGAAGCAGCCACACGCAGAGGAGTAAACCAAGAGGTGCGTTTCATTGAAACAACTTTTCTTTCCTTGGCATCAAAAATTCTTGCGCTCACCTTTTTCCATGCAACATCTGCATCAAATGAAATTTTCGGAGATGAAGGTTCAGCGCGTTGAAAAATGGTAGAGAAGTGCTCGAAGTATTTTTCATTGCCAGAACTTTCCTTCCTCCAGGATTCGACAACAGAAACTTCTTCCCGCATGGCTTCACCCGCAAGAACTTTTGCGATTAACTCATCAATATGTTGTGGTATGCTGTTCAATTATCAATTCATTCAAGAAGCCCGGCTAAAAGGATTGCGATAAGCGGCAGGTACTCGCTCAATTCTTCACGCATTATGCGCAATGCTTTTCCCATTTGGTTTTCCACAGTTTTTACGGAGATGTTAAGTTGGTCTGCAATTTCTCCGTACTTCAATTCTTCAAACCGGCTGAGCCGAAACACGAGACGACATTGTTCAGGCAGCCTCATCATCGCTTCTTCAATCCGCTGTTCCAGTTCTTTGGCAATCACTTTTCCCGTGACACTTTCATGCGAGCGATTCTCGGTGCGTAGTGTGTGCGTTGCATGTTCTTTTTTTACCTTTTGGTGTTTCAACACATTGAGCGAACTATTGCGCACCGCACGGTAGAGGTAACTCTTAAGCGAAGTTTCGATAGTAATCTCCTTTCGCTTTTCCCAAAGCTGGGTAAATACATTCTGCACGGTTTCTTCCGATTCATCTTTGCTCGAGAGAAAACCGTACGCGTAGTTGCACAGCGGATTGTACCAGGCTTTGAACATCTTTTCAAATGCGTCTTGCCGGCCCTCCACAAGTGCTGCGCGGATATGCTGCTCGTCTAACTCCAACGCAGCAAAAATGCAGGAACAGGCTTAAGCATCGTTAAGACAATTGAAATTGAAGATACCCCTATGAGGAAAATTGAATTGGCAAGACAAGTAAAACGAATTCTAGTCTTTGACCAAACTTTGTCTCAGAACTACATCCCCACAAGAAACTTCAAGAACATACATTCCTTGTGACAAGGTTGATGTATCAATTTCCGTTGGTGAACCTGAAATTTGTTTAATTAGAATGATTTCACCCAGCGTATTGAAAATTTTAACATCCAGTACTCCGGAAAAATCTTTGTTCTGGAATTCAATCACCAGTTCATCACTGAACGGATTTGGGTAAGCAATAAAATTTTGTGACGCTGTTTCATTGACACTCACTTCACAATTCAATTGTTCATCGGCCCATGTTGGATAGCGCACATCATCAATCCGGACAATGAGATTGCCGGTAGAGTTGAAGTGACGAAAGGCGAGGTATATATCCTGTCCCCACCACTCCGATAAGTCCTGTGCGCGATAATGCCATTGGTTACCGCTTATGGTTTCTTCCCAAAGCACAACCGTAAAATCCGTTGGAGAATCTCCTGATGTGGAAAGCAATACCTGGTAGGTATCTTCAAATCCATCGGCTTGTCCTGCAACATAATATGTGAGGTGTTCATCTGTCATCGGATGAAGCAAAGGAGTGATGAGATAATTGTCGGGCGTGAGGGAGGAGACGGAATATGAATGTGCACAGTTTTCACTGCCGAATCCCGGTACTGCACCGCTGATTTTCCAATTTTCCTCATCACCATCATCATCAATCAGCGACCAGCAGTTGGGAGGGAATTGATCATCTTCAAATGATTCAAGATTGGGAGCAGTGTTGGTAAGAACATCAATACAATTGTAGTTGCCTGTGATGTTGTTGTCCATCCATTCCAGCCTGTCGGTCAAAAGAGTTTGTAGATATTCCACGTTGCCATCCCAATTCCACACACCCAATTCGGGCCAGCGCTCATAGTTTCTTTCTGCGATTCCATCAAGAAGTGTGTGCAGCGAATCCACGAAGCCCATAAAGTTTTCTGTCGAGAAAATATCTTCACGAAGGGAAGTCCATCTGCACCATTCGTGTTCAAGGAAAAGAGAATCGGTATGAAAAATTTCCCACCAATCCGGGAAGGGCCATCCGGGATGTGTTTCTTCCCACACCCAGTTTTCAGCACAACAGAAGCCACGGTCGTAATCCCACGGTGGTCCTATGTGCATCAGGCTGTCATCGCTGGTCGATTTGTCCTTGAACAAATAAGTGCTTCTTCCATAACTGTCATAGTTGGTGGAAAATTCATTAACCAACATAAAATCAATAAAGGAATCTTCATCAATCCATTTTCTGTATCCACCGAACGGGTCATCAAAGTCGGGTTGATGAAGAGCGTATTCAAAACTGTCAACCCACGCTTTTATATATCCATGTTGTATCGGATCTATGTCCGTGGCTTTCGGATATACGTGTTTGAATTCAACAGGCAGACCATTGGTCCCTACGTTAATGGCCTCGTATTCCGAATTCCAGTTTCCAGGTGCACCATTGATGTTCATCTCGATGATGTAGCCACCGGTGAGTTCTGTGCCTGCGATGTCTTCAGGATTCAGTTTGGCAATATCTACCCGATTGTTATCGCGCTTCACTTTTTCAGTGAGTGTGTAAACGCCCACATAGTCTCCATCCACAAACACTTCGCAAAATTTTGTTCGCGGTGCGTATTGCCCCATTCGTCTTGAAAATTCATACGCGATAGAATTATACATGAGTGTGCCATCAAGATATTCTGCTTTCAGCATCCAGTCATTTTCAGCAGGCATGTCAAGCAATGAGGTGTCAATCTTATTTCCTAAATCGTCAATCACATCGAAGTCGTAATTTTTCTTTGGGTAGTATGGACCGGTGAAACCCTGCAGTTCGATCAGTACATTTCCAGCATATTCATAAACAGTATCGGTATAAAAATTAAGTGAGCCATCATCGTGATTTACGAGTTCAAAAAGAGCCTCCACTTTCGGGTCGTTGGGAATCTCGATTCCAAATGTTGAAATTTTCACCACAGGCAGCGTGGATCCCGGAAAAACAAATGGTTCTGGAGCGTTCACATCAAACGAAATGCTCCAGTCAAAGAGATAACCTTGGTCGGCCCAGGCATAATTATCATAAAGGACAAGCGCCCAGGTACCATTCGGATTCTGGCCGTTGTTCACGTTACCCATATTGCCCATTGGCTTAAAGGTTCCTGTGTAAGGAGGCCAGGAATTGTAAATGAAATCTGCCGCATCATCACGCAGGCAGCAATCTTCCCAATTGTCGTCACCCCCACCGATTCCGGCAAACAATGTGAAAATGGTTCCATCGGGTGCAGAGAGTTTCACTTCCATGTCAGCGTCATACGTGTGATCAAGGTTCAGGCAAACCTGAACCAAACCAAAATCACCATTGATAACATCAGCCAAACCGCTGACATCAATAGTGTGATAAACCGTGCTGCCATCGTCAGGAATCCATTGGTCAACCGTGGAATTGAAAGTTTGGGAATGAAATCCGGATGCAAGAAAAAACGATATTAAAAGAAGAAGTAAATGTTTATGCATGATTATTCGAGAGGTTTACGCAAATGTAACGGGATGCACGAATTCGTTTCAGTTTACAATCATTAAGGAAGTTCATTTTCACTTGCTCACTAACACTCCAACTCTCCAACTCTCTATTTTCGCTCCCCCTAAAATTTCCAACCCATGAACATCGCAGTAATAGGCAGCGGCTATGTAGGCCTTGTAACAGGAACATGTATGGCAGAGACAGGCAATAACGTAACCTGTGTAGACAACAATGCAGAGAAAGTTGCGCTGATGCAAAACGGAGAAATACCCATTTACGAACCTCACCTCGATGTGCTTTTCGAACGCAACATCCGCGATGGCCGTTTGCACTTTACGACTGATCTAAAGAGTGCGGTTGACAAAGCACAAATCATTTTTCTTGCCCTGCCCACACCTCCTGGCGAGGATGGAAGCGCAGACCTCAGTTACGTGCTTGGTGTGGCCACCGAATTGGGTAAAATTATTTCGGACTACAAAACCATTGTGGACAAAAGCACTGTGCCTGTTGGAACTGCTGAAAAAGTTCGCGATGCGATTGCTGCAAATACAAAAACGGAGTTCGATGTGGTGAGCAATCCTGAATTTTTGCGCGAAGGCTTTGCAGTAGATGATTTTATGAAACCGGATCGTGTTGTGATTGGTACATCAAGCGAACGAGCAAGGAAAGTGATGGAAGAACTTTACAAACCATTCACTCGCCAGGGCAACCCAATACTTTTTATGGATGAGCGCAGTGCTGAGTTGACTAAGTATGCAGCCAATGCATTTCTCGCCACAAAAATCTCTTTCATGAATGAAATTGCAAATTTCTGCGAGTTGGTTGGTGCCGATGTGGATGCCGTGCGCATGGGAATAGGAACAGACTCACGAATTGGAAAACGCTTTCTATTTCCTGGAATCGGTTATGGCGGAAGTTGTTTCCCAAAAGATGTGCAGGCTCTTGCTAAATCAGGGATGAATGAAGGATATGAATTCAAAATCCTGAAGAACGTGATGAAAGTGAATGAACGACAGAAAACAATTTTGCTAGGTCCCATTCTCGACTATTTCAACGGGTCGCTTTCAAATGTGACCATCGCTGTTTGGGGTCTGGCATTCAAACCCGACACTGATGACATTCGTGAAGCACCTGCTCTTCACATGATTGAACATTTGCTTGAAGCGGGAGCAAAAATTGTGGCCTACGATCCGGAGGCCATGGAGAATGTCAGGAAGCTCAGGAACCTTCACATCACATTAGCCGAAGACCAGTACGCAGCACTCGATGGTGCGGATGCTCTTTTGATTTGCACAGAATGGAGTGCATTCCGCAATCCGGATTTCGACCGCATGGCAAGTGCCATGAAAAACAACGTGATATTCGATGGCCGCAATCTTTACGACCTCGACCGGATGAGTGAACTTGGATATTTCTACAAAAGTGTAGGTCGCGAAACTGTAGGTCAAGTGATTGTGGTGTGATCCTCACGGATCATGAATCACCAGCCTGCGGATTCGGCATCTTTTCAACAATCTTAATTTTCCTTTTCTGGTTGCCTTACCATTTGGTACGGCTGGTCTACAGCACCCACGGTTTCTGATGGAACCCGCATACGCAACTCATTCTTGAGTTTTTTTATGCTTTTGAAATCCGTTTGAGCTTCGACTTCGTAAATCTTTTCCGGTGGCAAAAAAAGCCGCTGACAAAATCAATTCATTATTCATTTAATTTTTTAAACTATCATGAAAAAAATCAACAGATTTTTCGCAAGTTGTGCAGCCCTTGTTGTGGCTGCAATCCTCGTGGGTAGCGGAAGCGCTAACGCTTCCAGCCACCGTGAGGCGCCCTACATCGCCAATGACCCATTGGCTGACGTTACGGATCTTTATGCATTTCGCAGTCCTGATAATCCTAACACGATTACCATCATTGCTAATTTCATTCCCTTCCAGCATCCTGACGGTGGACCCAACTATTACCAGTTCGGGAACAACATTCGCTACCAGATTTATGTTGACAATGACCCGGCCACCCCAGGTGATGACATTATCTACCGTTTCACTTTCGGGAAGTTCAACGAAGACCCTACAACTTTTTTCAACATCCGTCTTGGTTTGCAAAACCTGAAAACACGCTACAAACTTGAGCGCAGTATCAATGGTGGTGCTTCATTCACAACACTGATTTCGAACGGGGTTGTTCCTCCACCCAACATTGGTCCACGTTCTATTGAAAGTGGCGTAGGTCTAAACACCACTTACCAAACATTGTTTGACAATGCCATTACCAGTACCGCAACCGGTGAAACGGTTTTTTGTGGTCCTGTTGATGATCCATTCTTTGTAGACCTCGGTGGAATTTTTGACCTTGGTGATGCTCCCCGTGCTAATGGCCAATACCGTGATGGTGTAGCTTGTTACAACGTGAGCACGATTGCCCTTCAAATTCCTATTTCCACTTTGCAAAAAGACGGAATGAATGTATCAGAAGCTGACAACATCCTTGATAGTGATTTTGTCATTGGTGTATGGGCTTCAGCCAGCCGCAGAAAAATTCGTGTGTTGAACACGAATACTTCTACCATTAACACTATGGGAATGGAAAGTGGTTCAGGCACATGGGTTCAGGTTTCCCGCTTGGGTATGCCGCTCACCAACGAAGTGATCATTCCAATTGGTAACAAAGACTTGTGGAATGCAGTTACACCTTCTACAGAGGTTCCTGCTCACAGCGAGTATTTCTACAATCCTGAACTTGCACTGTACATGGATCCGGCTGCGTTTGGTAATGCAGTTCCTGCATTTGCACCACTCACCATCCAATCCAATTCATTGCAGTCTTTTGATTTCACCAATGGTGCCGATGGACTTTTCCCATTGAAAGGTACTCCAGCCGTTGCAGGTACTGCTTTGGATGATGCGATCTTCGGAACGTTACTTCTACCTGCTGCAGGCAAACCGCGTTCAGTGGACTTGTGGCCTATCTTCTACACTGGAGTTCCCAATCTTGCTCCTTACCAACTGGCTACAGGAAAAGGTGGAAACCCATTGGCTAACGGCAAACCTTTCATCAACAACTTCCTGCCTACCGGTGGCGACATGTTGAGGTTGAACATGGCTGTTCCGGCAACATCGCGTACTTCATCCGATTTCAGTACACTGGGCCTTGTTGCTGCTGCTGTATCTGGGTTGCTTGATCCACTTTACAATGGAAGCACTGCTATTCAGAACATCCCGAATATGGATGGCTTCCCTAATGGCCGCAGGCTGGAGGATGATGTTACCCGCATTGAACTGATGGCTGTAGGCGGAATTGTGCTTGATGCTATCGGTCTTTGGGAAGATGATTACATAGCTGGTGATCCAAATCCTGTTACTCCAAAACTTCTAGCCAAACTGGGTTATACCACAGGTATAGAGGCGAACGACATGCCTTTCCAGACTTCATTCCCTTACGTTGCCTTGCCTCACAGAGGAACGGACAACTGTTGTGCTGAAGTAGGAGACATGGGATTCAAGAATGCGGATTACGAATACGATAGCGGTGCTCTGGGATTGTCGCCAACCAAAGTTATAGTGACTTCAAACCCAAATCCGTTTTCTAATTCTACCTCGCTGAAATACCATGTGAGCGAAGAATCAAACATTACTATTAACATTTACAATGCTACCGGTGAACTGGTGGAAACACTTGTAAATGCTACACAACCTGCCGGCACGTACAATGTTACCTGGGATGCAAAGAATGCTTCCGGTGGTGTTTACATCGCCAATGTGATGGACAATGGAGAAGTTATCCATTCTATCAAACTTGTGAAATCTGAATAACTATGCGGAGATGACTGTGCGGGAATTTTTCCGCACAGTCATTTCTAATTTTCATTTCAAAATCCTCAAAAAAACAGAACCATCATGAACGTATTATCCTACTCAAAAAAATTATCGGCATTTGCCATTATAGCTCTTGCCGCCATCTCTGCACTCACCCCTTCGTGCACCTCCACTTCGGCACGAAACAATGAAGTACCTGCGGTACAAAGCAGCAGCACATTCCAAATCCCCGAACTGCTGATGCGTCAGGGCGAATTGAGCAAAACAGAAGAATGGACAAAAACACTTAGCGTGGTAAGCGCAGTCAAAGAAAAATTACAGCGCGATCCCAATGACTTTGACACTTACATCAAACTCAGCGAAATTTTTGTGAACGAAGCGCGCATCACTGGCGAACACGGCCACTACTACCCGGCTGTACTCAACATCCTAACTCATGTTCTTGGCCAGAAGGTGTCAGAGACGGTTCGCTTCAAGGCACTCTCTCTCAAAGCCTCCGTACTACTATCGCAACACCATTTCGAAGATGCCCGCCAAACCGCTGAGATGGCAGTGAAACTAAACCCTGCACACGCACAAACTTACGGGGCGCTGGTGGATGCCAACGTTGAACTTGGCAACTACACCGAAGCAGTGCTGATGGGACAAACCATGATGGATAAACGTCCCGACCTCATGTCTTATTCGCGTGCGTCATACCTGCGCGAAATACATGGCGACCCACAGGGCGCTATCGAAGCGATGAAGATGGCTGTGGAATCCGGCTATGCAGGATACGAAAACATGGCCTGGACCCGCACCACCCTTGGCAATATCTACGAAACATATGGCGACCTTATGGCTGCTGAAAAGGAATACCAAACCGCATTGGTTGAGCGGCCCGATTATCCATTTGCACTTGCCGCACTGGCATCAGTAGAGTTGAAAAAAGGAAACAAGGAGGAAGCTGAAAAACTTTTGAATGAAGCAGTTGCCATTATTCCAGAATTTTCCTTCTACGTGGACCTCGCTGCCATTTACCAGGAAACTGGAAGAACCGAACTGGCGAAAAAAACAACAGATGAAATTTTGGCAATGATGGCCGATGATGAAGCCAAAGGACATGATATGAGTCTTGAATATGCCAAAATTTATCTCAACCTTGTGAACGACTACGACAAAGCATTGCAATATGCCATGCTCGAACACAATGCGCGCCCTGCCAATATTGATGTGAACAAAGTGCTCGCAGAAATTTATTTCAAAAAAGGCAACATGGCAGAGGCCAACAAACATCTTTCAGCAGCCATGGCTACCGGTTCTAAAAATCCTGAGTTGCTCTTAATTGCAGGTCTTATTAAGATGAAGAATGCTGACAAGAAGGAAGGCGAACAACTAGTGAAGAAATCAAAAGAGGCAAATCCGTATCTCAACAACCAGTTTTCGAAGGATGCTGAAGCAGCAATGGCTTCCACCAAATGAAAAGGGGTTTGTGATGGGGAATAACAAACCTGTGACAACACCAAATCAAGTACTGAAAACTAAAATTTATTCAGGTAATGAAAACTAAATTACTCTTCACCATTGCTATTGTGTTTTGCGTTTTCGCAAGTCACTCTCAGGTGCTGAAAGGAAAAGTAGCCGATAATCAAAAACTGCCCGTTGAATATGCGCAGGTATTTCATGCAAAATCGGGAACGCACGTGCACACAGATTCGGAAGGACTTTTCCAACTCAACAACATTGCAGAAGGAGACACTATCAAAGTAAACTTCTTCGGCTTTGAAGAAGAGGTTGTTGTAGTGCAGTATCCTAACGAAATGCTCTTCATCGTTTTGACGGAAAAAGTATTTTCCCTCGAAGCAGTGGAAGTGTCGCAGGGAATTGATGCGCTCAACCTGTTTACTGAAATTGACATCCAAACCAATCCGGTCAACAACTCACAGGAGTTTTTGCGCAAGGTTCCGGGATTATTCATCGGGCAACATGCAGGCGGTGGAAAAGCCGAGCAGATTTTTCTTCGTGGTTTTGACATTGATCACGGCACCGACATCAGCATCATGGTAGATGATATGCCCGTGAACATGGTCTCACATGCTCACGGACAAGGCTATGCCGATTTGCATTTCCTCATTCCCGAAGCAGTGGAGAAAATTGATTTCGGAAAAGGTCCTTACAATGCGGGCAAAGGAAATTTCGCCACTGCCGGCTACGTTGGTTTTCAAACCAAGGACAGGTTGCAAGAGAGCATGGTGAAATTGGAAGCGGGTCAATTCAACAGTTCACGGATGCTCGGTATGTTCAGTTTGCTTGACAACCAAAATCAGTCGGCATACATCGCTGCTGATTTTATTTCTACCGATGGCCCATTCGAGAGTCCTCAGAATTTTGGGCGCACCAATTTGATGGCGAAATATTCCGCAAGGCTCAATGATGGCGGCAGTGTTTCAGTCCTCCTTTCCCATTTCACCAGCCAGTGGGATGCATCGGGACAAATTCCTCAGCGCTTGATTGACGATGGAACAATTTCAAGATTCGGTGCAGTGGACGATACCGAAGGCGGCAAGACTGGAAGAAGTAACGTGGCATTGAATTACACCAAAAACATCAATGACCAAAGTTTCATCCGCAACTCGGTGTATTACTCACTCTACAATTTCGAGCTGTATTCCGACTTTACTTTCTTTCTTGAAGATTCTATTAACGGTGACCAGATTCGCCAGAAGGAAAACCGTAACATATACGGAGCGAAGAGTGAACTCAATCACTATTTCAAGATGGGTGAAAACACAAACCTGTTCCAGGTGGCCGCTGGCCTCAGGAATGATAAGAGCGTGGACAATGAATTGTCGCACACCGCTAACCGCGAGACCACGTTAAACAATATCAAACTGGGCAACATTGACGAAACAAACTACTTCGGATACATCAACACCGAATTCAATTTCGGGAAGTGGGTTATCAATCCAGCTCTTCGTTACGATTATTTCTTATGCCAGTACAACGATGATTTGATTACCGAATACAATTCACAAACCGCAGAGGCAGGAATCATCAGTCCAAAACTGAATGTGTTGTACAACGCATCCAAGAATTTGCAACTCTATCTAAAAAATGGAAGAGGATTTCACTCTAACGATACTCGTGTTGTTGTACCGCAAAACGGAAAAGAAATTTTACCTGCAGCTTACGGCAGCGACCTCGGCTTCATCTGGAAGCCAACGCGCAACATTGTGATCAACGCTGCTGCATGGTATCTCTTCCTTGAACAGGAATTCGTTTATGTGGGTGATGCAGGCGTGGTGGAAGCAAGCGGTAAAACGGAAAGAACCGGAGTTGATTTCAGTTGGAGAAACCAGCTTAACTCATGGCTCTTCCTGAACGCGGATGTGAACTACACGCTTGCACGTGCTGCCGGAGTGGCCGAAGGTGAAAACTACATTCCGCTAGCTCCTGATCTCACAGCCACAGGCGGACTCAGTGTCATTCACCCCAACGGTTTTTATGGCGGAGCGAATTTCAGGTATCTCAAAAACCGCCCGGCCAACGAGGACAATTCAATTGTTGCTACCGGCTATACAGTGGTTGATATGAACACGGGTTACCGTTTCCGCAGGGTTGATTTAGGATTCAGCATCGAAAATGTTCTTGACACCGAGTGGAACGAAACACAATTTGCTACTGAGTCACGCTTGCAAAACGAAACAGAAAGTGTGGAAGAAATTCACTTCACACCGGGTACACCGTTTTTTATGAAAGCAAATGTGAGCTATAGATTCTAGGTTTAAAAGGTTCATGATGGGAGGCTGGGAACAATGCCGGAGGGCGGAGTTTTCCGGCCTCTTTGTTTCAAGGGATGCGGTGGAAGATCTTGCCCTTACTATAAAGGTGCTGGCAGGCGAAATCATCAACTACCCTTTCTCTTGGCTCTTTTGGGTTTGGCATCTGGCCCAAAAAGGTCATCGCCTTTGTGTTTGCCTGCGTCATCTTTGCTCAAGCCATCGGGCATACCACCATTGCGCGGCTGTTCGCCACACTCCGGTCCATTGAATTTTGATTTATCCAAGAACATAATCCGCAGCGTGAAGATGATGGGGCGATATCGCGAAGAAAAATATTGCAGCGTGCTCTTGCCATCATCAAGCGGCATTATGCTGAGTATGGGCGTTTCCAGCATGGGCATCACAAAAATGTTTTTCTGCGGTTTCCATCCAAAACCGATTTTGTAGTGCAACTGAAATAAAAAATTGGGAGGAAATTCCTGGCTCATTCCGGCAGAAACGCCTTCATAACTCCTTCTTGAAATCACGCGGTAATCGCCATTGATGCCCAGCGAATTTTGAATCCATTTATCATCGCCCACTTGCCAGATGTTGGATGCGTTGAAAAACAAACCGGCAAAACTTTCCGAAAATTTTCCTTTGTTCGCCACAGCGAGCATGGAGGTTTCGGCATTCATTATCCCTGAAAAATCTTCCTTCCCACGCAGCATCTTGAAGTGAGCGCCATAGTCAATGTGATGAAGAAAATAAAACCTTCTGAGGAAATGATGACGCCCCACTTCCAGGTATGCCCCGATTTTTCCGGCACTGGAAAAAGTTCCGTTGTAAAGTGTGTCAATGGAGTTTTCGGAAAACACTGTGCGTGTTTCATCGCGTGAAAAACTTGCGGGCAACATGTACGTGATGCCGGGAGCAAACATCCACCCGCCCGGCATGTACTTATTGTACGACTGGTAAATGGGGCTATACTGTTTGCCCGATTGGGCAATGCAAACAGACGCTGATGCAATGATGACTAAAACAAGAAGGACTTTTTTCATCGAAACGAAGATATTGACATATTGAACGGAAAATTTCTTGGTTTAGTTCATTTTGCAACAAGGGCAAATGAAAAAAAACGAATTATCCCATGAGTTCAATCATCAGCTTCTCAACTTCATCACTATCCCACATCATTTCAATATCCGGCATGCGCATCACTTGCTGCATTATGGCTTGCTGCCGGTCACCGTTGCGCAGTGCATCATCGTATGCAATGTGCGTGAAGGTGACTTGTGAGTAAAGCGGCATCCATTTATTAGGATATTTTGCGGAGAACCTCGCCTCAATTTTTTTCTGGAGAAGGAATATGGGATCGTTCGTTTTGTCGCGCATCTCTATGTAGTTGCGCAAGGCCAGTTCGCTTATGGCATCGGCAGCGGGTTTCCGCAGGGCGTTGAATGATGAAAAAATCTTTTGCCAATTATCCCCGTGTTCATCCATCAATTCACTCAACACGGTGCAATCTTCAAAACCGCAATTCATACCCTGCCCGAAGAAAGGAACGATGGCATGTGCAGCGTCACCGAGTAACAGTACTTTGTCCTCTACATTCCACGGAGCACACTTCACGGCAACAAGGCTGGAGGTGGGGTTGTGCATAAAATCATCAAGCAATGTGGGCATAAGAGATACTGCATCGGGGAAGTATTGGTTGAAAAAATGCTGCACATCATTTTCTGTTTTAATGTTGGCAAAAGCATCGCGACCCTTGAAAGCCATAAAGAGAGTGCAGGTAAAACTTCCTTCAAGATTGGGTAATGCAATCATCATAAACTCATCGCGCGGCCAGATATGCAAACAATCGTTCTGCATGGTGTGCGTTTCATTTTCTCCGGCTGGAATTTCCAATTCCTTGTAGCCATGCGTGAGAAATTCTTGTGAGTAATTAAATCGGTCTAGCTTCATCATGCGCGTTCGCACAGCACTGAAGGCACCATCAGTACCAAAAATTTTATCGAACTGAAATTTCGAAGAAGAGTTTTCGTCAGTAGAAAACTCAAGAGAGCGATGGTCAAGATCAACATCTTCACAACGGTGATTGAAATGAAGTGACACATTTTCAAACGCGTCAGCACACTTCAGCAGTACTTGATTGAGCACCGCGCGCGATACAGAGTAAATAGCTTGTCCATCTTTACCATAAGGTTGAAATGTGAGTTCGCCTTTAATGGAATGCATCATGCGCCCGCGCATGGGCAATGCAATTTTTCTTATCTCATCATCAATACCTGCTGCTTTCAATCCCCGCCAGCCACGGTCGCTCAAGGCAAGATTGATAGAGCGCCCCTGCACGATTTTCATCTCCCGGATGTCCGGCCTGCGCTCAAACACACTTACCATGTGCTCGCGCCTTGCAAGCAAAATGGCCAGCAGTCCGCCTACAAGACCGGCTCCTACAATTGCAATGTTTTGTTTTGGAATCATTCAGACTTTTTCCAGCGCCTGTTGCAAATCTTCAATCAAATCACTTTCATCTTCAATACCTACACTTAATCGGAGTAATGAATCAGTGATCCCGATTTTCTCTCTTTCCTCTTTTGGGATAGATGCGTGCGTCATGCTTGCCGGATGCCCCACCAGCGATTCTACTCCGCCCAATGATTCAGCGAGATAAAAGAGCTTAAACGAACGCGCAAGTTTTGATGCCATATCGAATGAATCATTCTTCAACGAAAAAGAAATCATTCCGCCAAAATCACGCATCTGTTTTTTCGCCACTTCATGATTGTCATGTTCAGGAAAACCCGGCCAGTAAACTTTTCCAACCTTGGGATGATTCTTCAAAAAGTTTGCAACTGCTTTTCCGTTTTTGCAATGTCGCTCCATGCGAACATGCAAAGTTTTCAATCCGCGAAGCACAAGAAAACTATCCATCGGTCCCGGCACTGCTCCACAAGAGTTGGTAATAAACGCGAGTCGGTCATAGTAATCCTTATTGTTTGTCATCAAGGCTCCCATGATCACATCGCTGTGTCCTCCCAGGTACTTCGTCACGGAGTGCATCACTACGTCAACACCCATGTCCAATGGATTTTGTAAATAAGGAGTAGCGAATGTGTTGTCCACAACTGAAACCAGATTGTGTTTTTGAGCGAGTTCCACAAGGGCGGCTATGTCAATGATTTTCATCATCGGGTTGGTGGGTGTTTCCAGCCACAGCATCCGGGTTTTTGGATTGATGAGTTTTTCCATGGCTCCAAAATCATGCATATCCACAAAATGAAAAACAATTCCGAAGTGAGCAAACACTTTGGTGAACATGCGGTACGAACCTCCATACAAATCATTTGTTGCAAGCACTTCATCACCGGGCCGCAACAGTTTTATTATTGCATCAGCGGCACCCATGCCGCTGCTAAAGCAAAGGGCGAATTGCGCATTCTCAATAGCAGCAAGCCCATGTTCCAATACCACGCGCGTTGGATTTTTTCCACGCGCATAAGCGTATCCTTTGTGTACCCCCGGTGCATCCTGCACATAAGTGGAAGTTTGATAGATGGGTGTCATGATTGCACCGGTGGTGGGATCAGGTGATATGCCTTCGTGCACACATTTAGTTCCGAATTTCATTATCAGTTATTGAATTTTTTGAAGGCGCAAATATGACCCTTGCCCTAAGTCATAGAGTAGGAAAACACACGTCCAAGATAACAATCAGTTCTGCTGAATCTGGGCAGTTCTGCGCAACCATCTAGGCAAAATGAACGCGCCCATGAACAAGTAAGGGAAGTAGGTAAGGAATCGCCATATGATGACAACCACCGCAATCAATCCCACCGGAACCAGGTAATCGAAAAAGATGGAGAGCGAATATTCCGCCACTCCACTGCCGCCCGGTGTTGGAGCTACCATCATGATGACCCACATGATGAGCTGTCTTCCATAAACAAACCAGTGATCGAAATCGCGAACGAAAGCAAGGATAATAAAGTTCAGGGTGAAGAAGCGTGCAGTCCAACTGACGCATGTGGCTCCAAAAGAACGCGCCCAGTAGTCCCACCTTTTGCCACGCAATTCTTGTGAGCAAGTGATGATTTCATCACCCACTCTTGCAGCTCTTCGTTGCAGGGTTTTCAGGAAGCGAAATGACGTTAGCCACACCAAGGTCTTTTTGAACCAAATGGGTCGCCAGAAAATTCCGACCATGATGATGATAGTAAGCGACATGATGAAAAAATAGCCGAGGAAAAAAATCACCTTGATAGATCGGGTGGATGTGACCTCACCTATGCGAACTTCCGGAAACAAGCTTGCCTCACCGATGATGAGAAATACCAAAGGCACCATGATGATGTAAAAAATTTCATCCATCATGGCAGTAACAAATGTGATGGCGGTGCTCTTACCCATGTTGATGCCTTCGCGGTTGATGATGAACATGGCAATACCGCTTCCTCCCACAACTGAAGGCGTCATGGCACTGGCAAATTCCCAAAGCATGATCACTTCAAAACTTTGCCGCCACGAAAGTTGTTTGTCCGTCATGGCACGTATGCGATAAACATAACCCAGGTCGCGGACGAAGAGCATGAGAAGTGCGCCAGCCATGGCCCATGTTGCATACCAATCCCACCTTATTTCACTGATGAGTTTACGCGCGCTTTTAAGGTTGTAGTTTCCGTTGGAGTCAAATACGAATTCATTCTTATCGTTCTTGTCCACCACACCATTGTTGTTAGCGTCATTCCAGGAATACAGCCCCTTCTCCCCGGGCAATGTTTGTATATAAGATTGTTTATTGAGGCTGCTGATAAGCATCCACGTGGCTACACCAAGTCCAAGAAATACAGGGATGATAATTCTCTTCCAGCCAAGTTTGCGCCTAATGTCTCTTTCATCGGTTTGTGACATAGAAAGTTTTGCGCGGAGGCTTTAGGTGGTTTCGGCCAAATGTAATGGAATGGAATTCCTGAATAGACTATGCCAATGAGGCGAAGGGCGCAAAATCAAGCCCACACTTTCGTTCCTTCAGAGCAATTGGCGCAGATGTCAATCTCGCTGCGAGCCTTCAGGAGTGAGCTTCGGAAACTAAGATAGGCATCGTTATTCCAGATTTCTTTGAACGAATGTGTTTTTAAATCGCCCAGTTGGTGTTGCGCATCCTTGTCAAAGCAACAGGGCACCACCAAGCCATCCCATGTTATCACGCACGAACTCCACAAGCGCCAGCAATGATTGTCAAGGGCATTCTTTACAGCATAAGTTCCATCAGCGTTTTTCCTGTAACGTGAAAATTTATTGTTGTCTGGAATAAGGTCGTTACCGTTTTCAAAATTGTAAACCTGCGCAGTCTTAAACCGCACTTCATCAACTCCCACCTCCTTCGCAAGTTTTTTTACATCTTCAATTTGATGTTCGTTTGGCTTCACCACAAGAAACTGGAAGATTACATGAGGGGTGCGTGATTTCAATTCGCGTTTTGCACGCATTATGTTTTTGGTTCCCTCCAGTACCTTTTCCAGTTTGCCATTCACTCGATATTGCTCATACACTTCCTGCGTGGTGCCATCAATAGAAATGATGAGGCGGTCCAATCCGCTTTCTACTGTTCGCTTTGCATTCCGTTCATTGAGGAAATGTGCATTGGTACTTGTTGAAGTGTAGATTTTTTTTTCACTGGCGTATTTCACCAGATCGAGAAACTGCGGGTGAATAAATGGCTCACCCTGGAAATAAAAATTGATGTAGGTAAGATGTACAGAGAGTTCATCAATCCACCGTTTGAAGTTCTCTATTTTCAGGTTGCCGGTATCGCGTGTAAAAGCCCGCAAGCCGGAAGGACATTCGGGGCAACCGAGATTACATGCCGTGGTGGGTTCTATGCTAATGCTTACCGGCCAAGCTTTGTGAAGGGGTGATTTTGTTCGCTTGCTCGAGTAGAAACTTTGCAACACGCGAATGACGTTCACAATTTTAGGCCAGCGCAATTTGCTGATGTAGTTGAGGGAGTCGCGAAAGTGCATTCAGGAAAAAGTAACTTTTCTCAATGCTGTAGCAGCAGCAGATTGGCGAATGTACTTCTCAGTTGTTTATAATTTCCTCTATGTGCTCCGCTTCAATGGGGAAGTCTTTGAACAAATCATCGTGACCGGTTTTGGTAATTACGATATTGTTCTCGATGCGGATACCCAGGCTCTCCTCGCGGATGTAAATGCCAGGTTCAACGGTGAACACATTTCCGACTTCAACAGGCTTGTTCCAGTTGCCCACATCATGCACATCAAGCCCAAGAAAATGCGAAGTGCCGTGCATGAAATACTTTTTGTAAGCAGGCCATGCAGGATCCTGTTTGGCTATGTCTTCTTTTGAAATCAGTTTCAGATCCAGTAATTCCTTCTCCATAAGATCCCCCACCTGCTTGTGATAATCGTGCATGTAAACGCCTGGCTTTAGCAACGATGCTGCACCGCGCATCACACGAAGCACAGCGTTGTACACCGCCTTCTGCCGTGGTGTAAATTTTCCGTTTACTGGAACACAGCGCGTCATGTCTGCATTGTAATTTCCAAACTCAGCACCAACGTCCATAAGCAATACGTCACCATCCTTACACGCCTTGTCATTGTCAATATAGTGAAGCACACACGCACTGAAGCCCGAAGCAATAATGGGCGTATAGGCAAATCCGCGCGACCCGTTCCGCAAAAACTCATGAGCATACTCCGCTTCAATTTCATACTCCATCACTCCCGGTTTAATAAATTTCATGACACGCATGAAGGACCCTTGGGTAATGTCAATTGCTTTTTGCAACTGTGCAATTTCCTGCTTCTCTTTTACTGCACGCAATGAATGCATGATGGGTGCGCTGCGTTCAATAGAATAATGCGGATAATGTTCCCGAAACCATTTTGAGAAACGCATCTCGCGCGTTTCCACTTCCACCACAGCGCGAATGTGCTCGTTTGAATTGAGGTACACCAATTTTGCTTCGGCTAAAACGCTACGGAGTGTTTTTTCAAACTCACCGAGCCAGAGCACAGTCCTGATTCCTGTCTGTTCCTTTGCCTGCTCTTTGGAAAGTTTCGCTCCTTCCCATATCGCAATGGTCTCACTGGTTTCTTTCAGGAAAAGAATTTCTTTATGATGTGGATGAAACGAATCCGGAAAAATGATGAGCGTACTTTCCTCCTGATCCACTCCGCTCAGGTAAAAAATATCGCTTGATTGTTTGAAAGGTAAATGACCATCGGCACTGGTGGGCATCGTGTCGTTAGAACAAAATATGGCAATGCCACCGGGCTGAAGTTGTTGACCGAAACGCGCGCGGGCCGCGGTGTAAAACTCTTTTGTCAGTGAAGGGTAACGCATGTGGTGTTGGATTTTTTTGAAAGATGGCGAATGTAAATGAAGGGCTGATCAATAAAAAAACCCGTCATGTTTTCCACATGGCGGGTTTCTATTTTCATTCGAAAGCATCTAGTCTTAAACTTCTATCAACTGAATTTTCTTCTTCAGTTCTTCAATCTCCCGCTCCGTTGCTTTTATTTTTTTCTCAATGTCTTTTTTCAACGCCTCAGCACCGGCACCTTTGAAAATGGACATATTATTTTCGTATTGCCGTCTTTCGCGTATCAGCTCGTCCATCTTTTCGCTAAGGTTTTGTTTTTCATTACGCATCTTGTACTTGCCATCAGTTCCCCCGCGTATATGCTCAAGTCGCGATCGGAATTCCCCCATCACTTTTTCAGTGCGTTCAACATTGAGTTTCTGGTACTTGCTGTCCATTATCTTATTGTAGCGGTCGTTCACTTCCTTCATCTTCTCGCGGGGTATAAATCCGATATTCATCCAACGAATTCCTACCTCTTTGAGCCTGCCAAGGTCGGTGCCCTTGTTTCCTGTTATTTCCAGTTGTTCAAGTTCAGCAATCACCGCTTCTTTGAGTGCCAGGTTTTGTTCCTGCTCACCAACCATCCCAGCAAAATGTTCCTTTTTCTTTTGGAAGAAAACATCGCAGGCTGAGCGGAAACGATACCATAACTTTTGTTCATCACGCGGATCAGCCTGGCCTACAGTTTTCCATTCTTCCTGTAATTTCTTCATGGCTTCGGTCGCAGTCTTCCAGTCTTCGCTTTCCTGGTATTCCTTAGTCATGGCAATAAGTGCCTCTTTCTTATCGCGGCACTCCTTGTATCCCATCTTTTTGCTCTCGAACCATGTTTTTTTCTTAGTGAAAAACAAATCGCATAGCCCGCGGAACTCTGACCATATTTCCTCGTTTTCCTTTTTTGGAGCAAAGCCCGAGTGACGCCAATCCTCCTGCAAAGCCAGTACATCCTGAGTGTATTTGTTCCATGCTGAAATGGTGGTGAATTCCATGCTCAGCACATTCTTCATTTTGTCTACCAATTCTTTTTTGCGCTGCAGATTCTCTTCTGAATGCGCGCGCAATTCTTCGTAATGGCCATTCACCCTGGAGTAGGCCACACGCATCAACCCAAAGAAGGTATCTCCCAGTTCCTTGTAGCTGTCGCGGGCCGAGGGACCTATTTCCATCCACTCACGCTGGTAGGTTTTCATCAAAAGCTCTACCTCATTGATAGACTTGATTTCCGCAATTTCTTTTGCTCTTTCAATCAACTCCTCCTTTTTCTTCTGGTTGATTTTTAAATCGTGTTCCTGAAGAGTGCGGTATATATTAATGTTGTAAAAAAACTCTTGCGCCAGTTTGTGATAGCGATCGTTCAGGTCATGGTATTTATCGCCCGGCACATCGCCAACGGCAGCCCATTTTTCTTTGAGGCTGTTCCACGAGGAAAATGCCTTCCCTACAATTTGCTCTTCCTTAATTACTTTTTCAAATTCCCCCAGCAGATTTGTTTTAAGCTCAAGATTTTGCAGGCGTTCAGCAGCTAGTTTTTTCCCGTGCTCATCCATGCGAAGCCGGTAGGCTTTCATAAACTCGTTCAACTTCTCATCCAATTCATTTGGGATGAATTCGAATTCGGTACCTTCCGGATGTTCGAGAGAATCAAATACTTCACGTTGGATCTGGCGCTCTTTTGCCGATTCGGATTTCCATTCATTCTGCAATTCGCGGACAGCTTCGCGGATAGACATAATATCCTCCGTCTGCTGCAATTGCTCGAAATGCTCAAGCAGTTGTGACTTCATAAAATTGATTTTGTTTAGGTAGTGAATTTATCAGTAAGAGTGCAAAAGTAGGAAAACCACCTTTTCAACAATCGCAGCTTCCTGGTGGTGCGCTTACCCTTGATTAATCAGGAATTCCAACCAGATCATGCATCGTTCTTTGTTGATAAAGTTTAAAAAACAAGACAGAGATTTTCTGCCAATAGCGCTGCGGCAAGAAGTCAATTAATGGAAGATGATCTATTCAGATTTTTGACCCCGATGTTTAGTCCCCGGAAATATCCACCCGAAGAAACACAACGAAAACTGGCGAACTGGTGCGACAGGAAAGAACACACCCACTGGCAAGCCCGTGAAAAACTTATTGAATGGGGCGTGCCACATCGCGAACGCGAAGAATTGATTGGCAACATGATCGAAAAAAATTTAATCAACGAAAGCAGGTACGCCTCAGCTTTCGCTTCCGATAAATTCAGGTTCTATCGTTGGGGCGCCATCAAAATCAAGGTGGCATTGAAGGCGAATGGAGTTTCAGAGGCCAATATCAATGCGGCTATTCGCTCGTTGCCCCAAACTGAAATTGTAAAATCCATTCGTGGTTTGGTGGAGAAAAAGCTTCAACAGTGCACTGGACTTAAAATTTATCAAAAGAAAATGAAGGTGGCGAGGTTCATCATAGGTAAGGGATTTCCACCAGAGTTGGTTTGGAAGGAGATAGAAATGGCCTTCATGGAATCAACGTAAAGGTCCACATGTACTTTCGCAGCCGCAAAAAACAAAACGATGATTTGCTGAGGGATGCCACACACCTGATTCCTCCATCATCCAACCCTTAAAATTCCCATGACCGTTACACTAAATGCCATAAGCGAACTGGCAGAACGCCTCTTGGCGCTCAGGAGGTTTCTTTGACGTGGATACCAAGTTGCTCCAGATAAAAGAAGACGAAAAACACACGCTCGATCCCGGCTTTTGGGATGATCCCAAAAAAGCCGAAGCCACCATGAAACAAATCCGAAACAAGAAATTGTGGACGGATGCTTTCAGGGAATGTTCCTCGGCTGTGGACGATTTGCCTGTGTTGTATGACTTCTTTAAAGAAGGTGCTGCCAGTGAAGAAGAACTGGCAGCGCAATTCAACCTTGCTACACAAAAAATAGAAGACCTTGAATTCAAGAACATGCTCAGTGCTGAAGAAGATGTGCTGAGTGCCGTGGTGCAGATTACAGCCGGAGCCGGAGGCACAGAAAGCTGCGACTGGGCTTCCATGCTTATGCGCATGTACATGATGTGGGGTCAGAAGAATAATTACAAAATCCGGGAGCTTGATTTACAAACCGGTGATGTGGCTGGAATAAAACAAGTAACCCTTGAGTTCGATGGAGAGTTCGGATTCGGAATGCTGAAGGGCGAAAATGGTGTACACCGGCTGGTGCGCATTTCACCCTTCGACTCCAACGCAAAACGCCACACCAGTTTTGTTTCTGTCTATGTCTATCCATTGGTGGATGATACTATTGATATACAGGTTAACCCGGGTGACATCAGTTGGGACACCTTCCGCAGTGGCGGTGCCGGTGGACAAAACGTGAACAAGGTGGAAACAGGAGTTCGGCTGCGCCACGCACCCACCGGAATTATTATTGACAATACTGAAACCCGCTCTCAACTCCAGAACAAAGAGAAAGCAATGCAACTTCTCAAATCGCAACTATTCGAAATGGAATTGGAAAAACGAAATGCTGCACGAAGTGAAATTGAAGCCGGTAAGAAAAAAATAGAGTGGGGTTCGCAAATCCGCAACTACGTTTTGCAACCCTATCAATTGGTGAAAGATGTAAGAACCGGTCACGAAACTTCCGATGTGGATGGAGTGCTGAATGGAAAAATTGATGATTTTCTAAAAGCATTTTTAATGGGTCAAGGAAAAGGAGTTGAATCATAATTTGTTCCCGCAAAGTCGCAAAGGGAGCGCAAAGACACCAAAAAAATTGCTTGCGCCTTTGCGGGAACTCAAATGCCAGATAAATGGAATACAGAATAGAAAAAGACACTATGGGCGATGTGAAAGTGCCCGCCCATGTTTATTGGGGAGCACAGACTGAACGCTCGCGCAACAATTTTAAAATTGGTCCGGCAGGTTCCATGCCCATCGAAATAATTCGTGCCTTTGCAATCCTGAAAAAAGCAGCTGCACACACCAATTGCAATCTGGGCGTTTTGTCTCTGGAAAAACGAGATGCAATTTCTGCGGTATGCGATGAAATTCTTGCAGGCAAACTGGACGACCAGTTTCCACTTGTAATCTGGCAAACAGGAAGCGGCACACAAAGCAACATGAACCTGAACGAGGTGATTGCAAATCGAGCGCATGCGCTTGCCGGAGGAAAACCGGGCGAAGGGCAACCGCTTCTCAACGCCAATGATGACGTGAACAAATCGCAATCATCAAACGATACATTTCCCACAGCTATGAGCATCGCGGCTTATGGCGCGGTAGTAAAAAAAACCATTCCGGGTGTGGAGCGCCTGCGCGATACGCTGCGAAAAAAGAGCAGCCAGTTTATGGATGTTGTGAAAATCGGCCGCACACATTTAATGGATGCCACGCCCATAACTCTCGGCCAGGAACTGAGTGGATATGTGGCACAACTCGAACATGGATTACGTGCATTGAGGAATACTCTTCCACATCTTGGCGAACTCGCACTGGGTGGAACAGCAGTGGGAACAGGATTGAACACTCCCGCTGGATATGCGGAAGTGGTGGCGAAAAAAATTGCGGAATTCAGCAACTTGCCATTTACATCGGCCCCAAACAAGTTCGAAGCATTGGCCGCACACGATGCAATGGTGGAGTCGCACGGGGCACTAAAACAACTGGCAGTATCACTCAACAAAATAGCCAACGACATCCGCATGATGGCCAGTGGACCTCGCAGCGGTATTGGCGAAATTATCATTCCCGAAAACGAACCCGGCTCATCCATTATGCCCGGCAAGGTGAACCCCACACAATGCGAAGCACTCACTATGGTGTGCGCACAAGTGATGGGCAACGATGTGGCAATTACCATAGCCGGAACACAAGGTCATTATGAACTGAATGTTTTTAAACCCATGATGGCTGCAAATTTTTTGCAGAGTGCAAATCTTTTGGGTGATACGTGTGTGTCGTTCGATGAACATTGTGCCGTGGGCATCGAGCCCAACTATGGGCGCATAAAAGAACTCGTGGACAAATCCCTTATGCTCGTTACAGCGCTCAACACTAAAATTGGCTACTACCGTGCAGCGGAAATTGCCAAGGCAGCGCATAAAAACGGCACGACATTAAAAGAAGAAGCTGTTCGCCTGGGCTACGTAACAGCCGAGCAATACGATGAGTGGGTGGTGCCGGCAAAGATGGTAGGCGGGGCCGCTTCATGAACAGGCTCTAACGAAAAAGGCCGCACTTTAATGCGACCTTTTTCAGTTAATAGTTCTGAGCATTCAACTAACCATTAACCTACCCAAAACACTATGTTTATTAATTGCGTCCGGCCTTAGAGCCGTTAGTGAAGAACCAACCAAACTTCCGGTTGAACCACACCTCCATCATAGTAAGAAAACTCCGAATGTTGTTCATTTTGTTACAGTTTAAGCGTTAGTAAAAACAATGGGTCAACTAAAGGGTGCGTGTTATTATTGTTTCAATGATTGTGCCTTACGGATTTTTTCATTTGATAACAACAATGCCTATGACGCAGGGAATACATCATTACGTTGCTTTGTCCCTAACGCTTTAACTCTTTTTTCATCATCCCTCCTTGATGCTGCGTTAACAGCATCGTGCATAAAATGAACGAAAGAAAAACTAGATGACCGCCCGGTTTAGCAGAACTTTGGCCATCAAACAAAATGAAATGAAAACACTATCTATTCCTTTTTACCTATTGATGATGGCGCTGGTCACATCCTGCGTTACCGCCCGCAAATTCGAAGAACTGCAAACCCGCAAAACGCAGGTAGAGTCGGAAAACGAATCCCTGAAAACCAAGAACGAACAACTGAATGCGCAGGTGAAAGAACAACAATCGCTGGCCGATGTGCAGGCCAAGATGCTGGCCGAACTGCAGGCGGATACAACAGATTTGGGCAAACAATACCGCCAAATAAAAGTGCAGTACGACAAGATAAATGAGTTGAGTGATATCTTGGGCAACAAGAGCAACGAACTGCTGGGCCTCGCTTCCGATGAAAACAAAAAGCTGATGGCCGAGTTGGATGCCACACGCATAGCCCTCCAAAAAAAGGAAGACGCCCTGAAAGTGCTGGAAAAAACCCTGAACGAAAAGGAAACCAGCCTTACTCAACTGAACACCGACCTGAAAACACGCGAGCAGCGGCTGAAGGAACTGGAGGACATGATAGCCCAGCAGGAAGCCGCATCCAATGCGCTGAAACAAAAGGTATCGGGCGCCCTTCTTAGCTTCAAGGACAAAGGCCTTACAGTGGAAGAGCGAAACGGCAAGGTGTACGTAAACATGGAGGCGAAACTCCTCTTTGCATCAGGCAGCACCAAAGTGGAAGACAACGGCAAGAAGGCATTGATTGACCTTGCCAAAGCCATAGAAAACGAGGCGGATATGGAAATAGTGGTGGAAGGCCACACGGATACCGACAAGATTTCCTCAACCACCATCCCGCGCGACAATTGGGAGTTGAGTGTATTGCGCGCCACCGAAGTGGTGAAAATCCTTACGACCAACAGCAAATTACAGCCGAAGACCCTCAGTGCATCGGGCCGAAGCGAGTACATTCCGGTGGATGCAGCGGACAAGGCCAAGAACCGCAGGATTGAAATTATTCTTTCACCAAAACTCGATGAGTTGTACAAACTGATTGAGGGGAATTGATCCCTGGGCTTCCCGGTTCTATAGGTTTCTTGCCTCAACTCAGGCTTTTCGCTTTTATAGTCGGCCATTGAGTGGGCCGGCCTGCATTTTCCTTCTAGTATTTTTATACAAATATGCCATCTCGTAACAAGGACTCGCCTTCGCGTGACATAGAGATGCCGTCTCAACATAAAAATGTCAATCTGGTGCGAAGGAATGATTGCTCATATTTTAGGAATGACCGCTTGAAGTGAAGGAATGAGAATGCTGGCCGCAGAAATGCCCCCGGCCAGCCATTTGCATTGTTGTGCCATAGGCAATAAAGAATCGGCTGAGCGCGGAAATTGAGCAGAAGAAATAAGAAATTCACTCAAAACAAAAAAGGCTGCCCGAAATGGACTGCCCTTTTCTTATCAGAAATTCTTTTTCTCAGTCAACGGGGTACATCAGCACACCACTTTCAATGTCCAAGCTTTCGGCTCCAACAGAATAAAGTGTTCCGCTGAAATAAAGGCGCATGATGCCAACAGGCCCCGGAACAAAACGTACCAAAAAGGCTTCTCCTTCTCCAGGAGCCAATGCAGATGTGTAAACTATTCCACCGGCATCCACATAAGTCATCACATAATCAGGAGTGGTAGTATCATCAAAAGGAACATCCAACTCTTCAACCCATCCCGCAAGAGGATCGTTAATGACAATAGTCATAGTCCCGAATTCAAGACTGCTGCCGGTTACCGTCAAGTCTGTTCCATCGAAAGTAAAATTGATGATGGCTGGTGGGGTTGTGTGGGCTTCATTGTTCTCCGTCCAGTTGTAGATGGTGTCGCAAGATTCACAAAAGCCGGTCACACCTATACCACAGTCCACCCAAAGTTCTTGTCCGTCCAGTACAAAATTGCCGCAGTTGCCATCCGTTGCACAGGGGGGGCACTCGGTACCACCGCAATCAATTCCTATTTCATCACCATTGTCCATATCATCGGTACAGGTGGGGCAGGCTTCACAAACTCCACCGCAGTCCACTTCTTCTTCCTGTCCGTTCAAGATGCCATCGTCACAAAGTGCCAGACAAGGGCCGCAGTACGTTCCGCCACAGTCAATACCCACTTCATCACCATCCATTACGCAGTTGTTGCATGGGTCGCATTCGCCACACTCGCCACCACAATCCAGACAGGTTTCTCCAAATTCAACTTCAAAAATCCCATTGATGCAGTGATCGCATTCGGGGCAATTAGGCCCACCGCAATCCAGCAGAAATTCGCTGTTGTTTAAAATTCCGTCATAACAATTGGGTGGAATTTTATTGTCTTCGTTGAGGCATGATGCAAGGAAAGCACCCGCAAAAACCAGGGCGAAGAATCCGCCAATGACATAACTTTTTTTCATGATTTATTGTGGATTTTAAAGGTGTCGAATATACAGGAGCCAAGACGGTACAGAGCTGCGAAGGGTTGCAGGATAAGCCGTTCAAAAAGTTGGCTAAGCCTAACTTTAGCCCTGCAATGATTAAAGAATGGACATTGAATGAAGTGCCAGATACCCAAGCGGTGCAGGAGCTAAAACAAAGCCTTGGGGTGGACGACATTATTGCGCGGTTGCTTGTGCACAGGGGTATCAAAACATTTGAAGAAGCCCGGATTTTTTTTCGCCCCGACCTCAGTCAACTGCACGACCCCTTCCTGATGGCGGACATGCACAAAGCCGTTGACCGCCTTACCCAAGCTGTGTGCATTAAAGAAAAAGTGTTGGTTTATGGCGATTATGATGTGGACGGCACCACCGCAGTAACCCTTGTTTTTTCATTCCTCAAAAAAATGGGGGTGGACTGCGAATTCTATATCCCCGACCGCTATACCGAAGGCTACGGGTTTTCATTCAGCGGGGTGGAACATGCAAAGGCCAATGGCCAATCACTCATCATCACGCTCGATTGTGGAATTAAGGATGGAAAAAAAGTGGAACTCGCAACATCTTATGGCATTGATGTCATTATTTGCGACCACCACAATCCTTCTGAAATGCCGGATGCTTATGCCGTGCTCGATCCCAAACGAAGCGACTGCAACTATCCGTACAAAGGACTGAGCGGCTGCGGTGTCGGCTTCAAGATGCTCCAGGCATATTGCATTCAGCACGACATTCCGCTGGACGAAATTTATTGTTATCTCGACTTACTCACCATTAGTATAGGTGCCGATATTGTTCCGCTCACCGGGGAGAATCGTGTGCTCGCCAGTTTTGGGCTGCAACAACTTGCCGGGGTAAGAAGGCCGGGCATCAGCGCGTTGCTCCACCAATCGGGATTCAAAAAACAATCAATCGACATATCCGATGTGGTTTTTATTCTTGCACCAAGAATCAATGCCGCGGGAAGAATTTTCAGCGGTAAACAAGCTGTTCAACTTCTGCTTGCCGAAACGCTGGAAGAAGCACTGTCACTTTCGCCCGCCATAGAGGAAAACAACAACACGCGCAGGGGACTCGATAAGGAAATAACCATAGATGCCTTAAAACAAGTTCGGTCCGATGAGTTCTACAACCAGAGTTTCAGCACGGTGGTTTTTAGTGATAGCTGGCACAAAGGAGTGGTGGGCATTGTAGCCGCCCGACTGGTTACCGAGTTCTACAAACCTGCCATAGTACTTGTTCAGATCGAAGACAAACTTGCCGGAAGTGCACGCTCCATTCCTGGTATTGATTTATTTGATGCCTTGGGAAAATGCAGCGACCTTCTCGACCAGTTTGGCGGCCACACCATGGCAGCAGGATTAAGCATGCATGTTGAAAATTTCAACGCTTTCCGCCAAAGGTTTGATGAAGTAGTGGCTAAAACGCTCGCACACCGCAGGCCTACACCCTCCGTTGGGATTGATGCGGAAATCAATTTCGAAGAAATCACCCCTAAGTTTTTCAGGATCCTACAGCAGTTCCAACCCTTCGGCCCGGAAAACATGAAGCCGGTTTTTCTAACCCGAAACATAATGGATGCAGGATACACCCGAGCGGTGGGCCAAACCGGAAGCCATCTGAAATTCCATGCTAAGCAGCAAGGCAACGAAAAGGTAAAATTGGACGGCATCGGGTTCGATTTCGGGCCGCATGTTCCTGCGCTAAAAATGAAAGTGCTTGCCGATGTGGTGTACACACTGGAGGAACATGAGTGGAATGGAAACACCACTATCCAGATGAATATCCGCGAAATGAAAATGAACGGAGGGCTTCCACCGGAAGCAATGATCTACGATAAATCGGGGGAGGATTTAGCAGCGCTTACTAAGCCTGTTTCTTAAAAACAAAACGGTACTTGATAATTTTCCCGATCTGGGATGAGTCGTTTTTGTTGAGCTGGATTTTGTTCAGCTTCTTCACTACATAATCTGCAAGTTCCTGGCTGGTGGCCGCAATATCTACAATGTTCACTTTGCCTGTGGCATCAATACTGAAACTCACTTCCACCGTTCCTTCAAGATTTTTTTCTTTAGGATCCTGGCTGTCACTCCCGAATTGCAGAGATGGATCCTTCTGTACCCACGGCAAGCGGTCGCAAGCTGAAACGATAGAACCGGAAAAACTGAGTGAAAGAGCAAAAATTAAAATGATGTTGCGCATCTGTAATCAGGTTTTGATATCGGACTTTGGCAAGACGCTGAAAAGCAGGCCGAAGTTACCCGCCTTGCAAAAAATTATCCCAAACACTTTCACAAAAGGTGGGAAGAGATGTTAAAGGGGAAAAAGCAAATGGCAAAGGGTCCCGATAAAAATCGGGATTCCGCTACGCTTCACAAAAGGCAATAAGCAAGGGGCAATAAGCAAAAGGCGAAACACTTTACGAAGTGGGAATTACGTGGGCGCGTAATTCGTAATTCTTTTTTCATCCCACATGTAACTTCCAAAAAAGCACCACCGTCACACACCCGAAATTCAACACAGAAAAAATAATTTAAAATAAATCCAATATGAAAACGACTTTAATAACTGCTCTTTGTTTTCTTGTTCTGAGTGCCGCTGCACAAGAAGGGAAGGACACTACCAACATTCGCATAGGCGATATGAAGGTAATAATGATTGATGAAGGCAAGGACACCAGTGATGTTAGCTACGATGAACCGGACGATGATGAAATCCGTCATGCGCTTACACACTTTGCCGGAGTAGATGTGGGCATGAACATTCTGATTGACAAAAACGGAAAAATGGAATTCACAGATTCTACCAACTCGTGGTTGGAGCAGGATTACGCCCGCTCGATGAGCTGGAGATTCAACCTCTTCGAAGAAAAAATCAGGATTGTGAAAGACTACGTAGGCATTCTTGTAGGTGCGGGTTTCACCTACAATAGTTATGGACTGAAAAAAAATGTGGACGTGATATCAGACGACAGCCTGGGTACTTATGGAGTGCTGCGCGACCCCGATGATGCGGATTATTCCAAAAACAAATTGCGCGCTTCTTACATCAACGTGCCCATCATGCTTGAGTTCAACACCAGCAGCGACAATGAAAAAAGTTTTCACTTTGCTGCCGGTTTCCAGGGCGGATGGCGCATGGGTGCAGTAACCAAACAGAGGTACGAAAGGGATGCCGAAGAAAGACGACTGCGCAGGAGCAGCGACTTTAACATGACAGACTGGACCCTTGATCTCAGTGCAAGAATCGGCTACCGCAATTTCACCCTTTGGGCAAATTATGGACTGACTTCACTTTTTGAAACGGACAAAGGCCCGGAGGTTTATCCGGTTTCAATCGGTGTACAATTCGTGGCCTTCTAAAAAACAACAACCCGTTCGCGATTACAAAGCGAAGGTTTTTTCAGCAGGAGCGGTTTCCAGACAGGGACCGCTTCTGTGTTTTTATCAATGTAAACTTTACTTGTATCAAACAGAAAATACACTTTTTTCTTCAAGAATAGGCTCGCCTTTGTAACGAAGAAAAATCTGTGCAACGGTGAGCACATCCTTCCTGCAATAGATATCAATGCGTTCAAGATTTTTTTCTTCCCAATAGACTTGCCTCACCTGGCTTCCATCAATATCATCCTTGGGTGTGGGCACACCAAAAATTTTCGCCAGAAGTTTTAAAGAGGTGTAATGTTTAAAGTCTCCGAACTTCCAGAGTTCTAGTGTATCAATATGACTTACCTCCCAGGGTTTGCGCCCCGCGGTGTCGAGCATCATGGGCAATTTAATTCCATTTACCAGCATCCTGCGGCTGAGGTAGGGAAAATCAAATTCCTTTCCGTTGTGTGCGCATAAAAGCTTGAATGGATTGTTGGTGTGCGTTTCAAGCAAGGATGCAAATCCTTCCAGCACCTTCTTTTCATCATGGCCACTAAATGATGTGCAACGAAAAACACGTTCGCCTTTTTTCTGTGCAAAATATCCGGCACCCACACAAATCACTTTACCGAATTCAGCATAGATGCCCGCGCTTTCGTAACTCTGCTCAACAGAGAGTTGCTGTTTCTCCCGGGTGAACCTTGTTTTGTCGGTCCACAACATTTTGAAATCATCATCAAGCAGTTCAAATGAGGGTTGCTGTGGAACCGTTTCAATGTCAATAAAAAGAATTTCTTCGAAGTGTATGCTGGCGAGCATGGCTGTGGAATCATTGAATCATTACACCCTTGCTGTTGAGCAAAGGAACCATGATGAAATTTTTTTTTGTAATGCTGTCCGGCACGAAAATATACTTCTTGTCGAACATTTTTTCATGCTCGAAAAAACTCACCCAATACTGGTTGGTGAGTGCAAAGGCTTCTTCCATTATTATTTCTACTTTGCGAAAACTCATGGCATCCACCACATCCAGAAAGTAGCGGACTGTTGCTGTTTCCTTCTTGCGTCCTTGTAACTCACCGTAGCCCCGCGCATTTACCAGCACTCCTTCCACTGGCACATCTTTCAGATTGAGAAAATAAACCGACCAGTGTTTCATTTCGCCCGGCCCGCGTTCCGGCAGCACCGCGATAGCAATGTTTTTTACTTCCGGAAGTTCAATGTCCTTTCTCATGATGGAAGGAGTTAGGTGGCAAATAAAATCATTGTGAGGCAATGTCTCTGGCAGCATCAAGACAAAGGCGCAAGTCCTCCGATACTCTATTGTTTGTTGTAGAAGAATGGTTGTGACCCAGTCTCACCACAATAATTTTTTGGGATGGAATCACTGCGATGTATTGACCACGAAGTCCCCGGCATGAAAAAAAGAAATCATCATTATGTGTACCCAGCCACCAATGGTAGCCGTACCAAAAACATTTTTCCCCCTTGGGGTCAGGTATATAGCAGGGAGTCAATGCCTCCTCCACAAAACCCGGTTGAATAAGCGTATCCGCATTCCACACTCCATCATGTTCAAATAATTTCCCTATGCGGGCATAGTCCCTCGCGGTGGCATAAAACCCGCTGAACGTTTTTTCGAGTCCGCCCTCGTGGTCAAGGTTCCAATGCGCGTTGTGCTCAGCACCTATGCACGACCATATTTTTTCCTGGAAGTAAAGAGAGGGTGTTTTGCCTGTGGCTTTTTTCAGGATGAGGCCCAGCAACACACTATTGCCTCCTTCATAGATCCACATACTTCCGGGTTCACTTTCAACTTTAAATTTCATAGTTTCCTCTTCCAGTTGTTTACCGTAATAAGCCTTGGCCATGAATCCGAAAGGACTGCTGTAGCTCTCGCCAAAAGGAATCCCTGATGACATTTGTAAAAGGTTCCTTATAGTGAGTTTCGCATTCAAGCCTTCGGAAAATTCAGGAAGAAAATCTCCCACTTTTTGGTCGAGTGATTCAATGTAACCTTCATCCACTGCTATACCTATGAGCATCCCTACAAAACTCTTCGCCATGCTGAAAGAATTGGACATGGTAGAATCGGTGTAGTCCCGCCAGTATTTTTCAAACAACAACGAATCATTCCTGAAAACGAGAAAGGCGCAGGTCTCCAGCGAGTCAAGGTATTCTGAATGTTCCAAACGGAGCGTTCCGCTATTGAATGAGGAGGAAAGTAGCCACGGTTCCGGGTTGCCTTTTGTCATAGTGCTTACGCTGAAGAAGGGCAGGTCATCAATATCGGGTTTCGATTTTCCAATGAAATAAGTTTTCCCGATACCATAAAAAACATGTTGGTTGCCTGTGAGCCACAACAACACGCAGCATAAGGCCACCACTAACAGCAGGCTTAAGAATATTCTTTTTATCCAGCGTTTCATATTGATGATAGATGAGCGGGCGAAAGTAAGAGATGGCAGGATGCAGATAGCAGCAGGCACGCAACGTAACTTGACACTCTTGACCCTCACCTCGTGTCGAATAATGCAAGTTGTTTTTGCTATTGTGTAATTCCTGAGCTGCAAGGCTCCCCCAGCTTTGCAGCGTAATAATTCAGTAACTAAAAACAAAAACAAAATGAAAACTTCTACCCGCCTCTACC
>Ga0163147_10000006_pt1 | contig 286516 bp, 261 predicted proteins | sample OliLakLV19MP6G1_FD_148597 | JGI IMG/M metagenome (GOLD analysis project Ga0163147, IMG submission 148597) | Freshwater microbial mat bacterial communities from Lake Vanda, McMurdo Dry Valleys, Antarctica- Oligotrophic Lake LV.19.MP6.G1 | ecosystem: Environmental > Aquatic > Freshwater > Lake... | reverse complement strand
CGGTTCATCCCCGCGTGTGCGGGGAACACTCTTAACGCAAATGCCTGAAACGCAAAGCGATTTGCGCTGTCGGTCAGACTACCACCGTTGCCGGCCTTGGTTGGGCTCTTGCGCCATGGTGCATTGAGTTTTCAATGAACGGTGTCAGGCGCTACTTGTGCGGTATCGGCACAGCAGCGTCCGGTAGAAATTCGACCAAGGTCACGCCATCGTAAGCAACCGGGACGCGACGATTTTTGCCGATGGTTTCAAACTTGAATCCGGCTTCGATACTGGCATCGCGCCAAGCGATGACCGCATTGCCTTCGTCGATACCTGCGGTCACTTGGTCCCACAGGTACTCACGCACTTTGCGATTATATTCACCCAAGTACACCCCGGCACGCACTTCTAGCAACCAAATGGCCATGCGGCCGCGCAGGCGCGGTGGCGCATTTTCGAGCACGATGACGATCATGCTTTCATCCGCGATGGCCGGGGTCGCCGAGCGATTCGGGATTTGGAATCGCCGGGCCGATCTGGTCCTCCTTCGGTGCGGGCGGTGTTTTGCCGCCAGCGGCAAGCACACTTTCGATATCCGGAATAATGCGCTCCAGCAGGCGGGTCTTGCGGAACATGTCGCGACACTGCAAGCGAATTTCGCGCTCGTGGTTGGCACACTCACGCGCGGCGACAGCAAATGCCACCGGCACAACCGTTTCGAATTTGTAGATGTCGGCAATGTCGTAGACAAACGACAGCGGCTTGCCGGTGTGAATAAAACCAAGTGCGGGCGCGTAACCCGCAGCCAGTACCGCGGCTTCGGTGACACCATACAGGCACGATGTAGCCGCCGACAGACAACGATTGGGCAGATCGCCAGCGCCCCAGTCCTGCACATCGTAGTTGCGGTGTTTCCACGGCACACCGTACTTGTGCGCGAGCAATTTGTACATTTCGCGAACACGTGCGCCCTCGATACCGCGCAACTGATCAACGCTGCGCCGTGCGGGTGGCTCATCACCGAAACGGCGGCGATACATTTCACGCACGACACGCAGGCGCGCATCTTCATCCAGCGCCAAAGCCGCTTGATAGAGCAACCGGTCGGCGCGCGCACCACCGGGCTGCCCTGCCGAATAGAAACGAACGCCCGCCTCGCCGGTCCACACCAAAAGCGTGCCTACTTGCGCAGCAAGCCGAACGGCCGCATGCGAAATACGCGTGCCAATCTCAAGCATCAGACAAGCGACTCCGCCGATGGGAATATGTGTGCGCACACCGTTCTTGTCGACGACAACGAATGCGCCATCCAGTACATCCAACTGACCCATCTCAACAAACAGAATCGATAGGCGTTCTTTGATGGGAATAGGCTTGAGCTGTGGCAGTGGATCGCTCATCGTGGATGGGCAGGCAGCGGACGTTTGCGAATGGCGTCGCGCGAGACTACGGTGAAGTAACCGTGCAGCATATCGCCGCTCAGTGTGGCAAGCGCGCGGGCAATCTGTTCAAGGCGCGCAAGCTCTGGAGGATCGACGCGCAGAAAAACCACTGCGATCGGTGGCGCGACGTTTTGGCCGTAGATCAAATCGCCATGATCGCGGTCGAACGAAAGCAGTACGCGCTGCTCGTTTCGCGCAAGATCAATGACTGCGCGATCTGGTATTCCCGGCGCGATTTCTGCGATGGCGGCAACCTCCTCACCCAACGCGCGCAAGCAGTTGATCATCGCGCGCGGGATGTTTTCATCCGCCAGCCAGCGCATCAGGCTACGTCGGGCAAGGGTAGGTAAGTTTCGGCTTCGATCATCGCTTGGACAAAGGCGAATACAGCGCGCAAATCGTCAGCCTGCAAGTGCGGATAACTGTCGAGAATTTGTGCCTCCGACCAACCTGCCGCCTTCAAGCCAAGCAGGAACTCTACCGTCAACCGCGTGCCCTTCACCCGCGGCCGTCCACCACTGGTGTCGGGGTGGGACTCGATACGATCCTTCCAGTCCATGATGGTGCCCTCAAATAACTTGATGCATGCCAAGAAGCAATCTAGCCCAGACGGCGTACCAGCAGCAAGCCGCAGCCGAAAGCTTTGGCGGGGCCAACTCCATTTTGCATAAGACTGGCTAGTTGCTCCGACGCTTCAACGCGCAATAAGCCCTCAAAAGTACAAACCCCCAATTTTCCGCCGCCTTTACCCTTTCGAAAGTACAATGGCGCATGTGGCAAAATTTCCACTCGTTCGAGCGATGCCGCGCCAGCCAGCTTACGCGCTAGCCATTGGCGTTGGTCCTCTTCCTTGATAAGCGGCACGCGACATTTTGCTGACTGCTTGCCGGGTTTAGCCTCGCGTTGCGCATCAACGATTGTCCTGACTGGGTTGGCGGTCAGCAGAAAGGCCAGTCGCTGTCCCTCGCCTGGACTGGGAAGGAATTCGCGGCTTCCGAGCAGGTTTACTCCTTCAGCACAAACAGGTGCTTGGCGCGATTGCATCAACAGCCGCGCCGGTCGTCCGGTACTCTGATCCTCGACACGAAACAAAAAACTATTGCGGGCATCATCGTCGCTACTGCCTGTCTCGTGACCTTCGCCGGGAAATAAACGCCACAGCCGCCTGTGGATTTCGTAAGGGTTGCGAACCACTTCCCAAGGGATTTCGACGCGGCTTATGAACATGATGCATCCTTGTGTAAATACACCAGACGCGTGCCGAACTGACGCTTGTGGCCGTGCAATGGAACGTCTCGCAGCCGCAATGGCTGCTCGGAAAGCACACTTTCGCTATAGACCAAGTTGCCGCAGCCGCTCGCCTTTCGCAGCGCCTCGACGGCGTTAGCCGCTTCAACGGGTTCGCCGTCGAGCAGAGGTCTTGTCAGTGGGCAGGAGCGGCGCCCGAGCGAGGGCGTGTAACAAGGACGACGCAACGCTTCGGCCAGCCGCTCTAACGTGTAGTGCACTTGAGCCTTTTCGCCCACAGCCACGGTGAATGCCGCGTCGAACAGATATTCGCGACGAGACACCACGGGAAATTTACTTGCCTTGCCGTCTACCTTTCGCGCGTCCATCACAGTGTGGAAATCGGGCAGCTTCACCCCAGGTTTTCTGACAAATTTCTCGCGCCCGAGACGCACCACGTCTGTATCGATCCGCACACTGAATTCGATGCTGGCCGCCAGCCGCGATTGCCCATCCGTGTCCTTGCGCTCGATGCCCAGACATGCAGCCAACAAGCCCAGCAAGCCGCTGCGTGTAGGGTAAAGATTCGAAGGCCGAAAATCCTCGTACGTGTGCGTGCCCCACGCTTGCATTGGACCGTCCAGTCTTAGGATGAGAAAGTTCTGCATAACTCAGACCTGCCCGTCTTTGGCAATCCAGGATTCAAGCTGGGACAGCGATGCCGCCGCCGGGCCGTTCAACTCAATGCCCGGCTGAACCGAGAAAGCGCGCGCGTTTTCGTCCAAGCCATAAGCCACGTGGATGCGAGACCAGTAATCTGCAAGCGTTGCCACTGATGGTTTGAGGAACCCGCCGTTGCGATCACGTTTTACCGGTTCCTCGAAGGCGTTGGCCAGAGAAATGGGTTGATCGCCAAAACTTGCGATGGCGAAGTCGGCGAGATTGTGCGCAGCAAACGACTGTTGCTTCGCCGACGGAACCACCGTCGCCAACATATGGAAAACATGCCGTGCAATGTCCAGCGCCTTCGCACGCGAATCTGCTGTCTCTTCACTCTTCATGTCCGCCACCAGCCCCAGGTTGACCTGCAATTGCTTGAGGTTAAGACTGGCGTAGCGGTAGAAGACGCCGGATGAAAACTGCTGGGTGTCGAGATGCCCTGCCCCGGTCTCGCCCGCGTCCACTGTCAAATCGTCTACGGCGGTAAACCAGTCAACATCCTGCGGCTCGACTGCGTGGGTGGTGATGGCGTGGGCGACAGCCATGGCGCCGTCTACTGGCAAACTGCTCATCAGGCCGCTGGTCGCCATCCGCCCGGACAAGGCAATATCCTTGGCGGTGCCAATGGCCGAGCGGAATGGCTTGGCTTCCTTCTCAATTTGCTTCTCCAACTTCTTGATGTCTTGACCTTCCTCGCCCAGCAAGCCGCAAAAATACGCCACCTCCTCGACACACCAAGGAGCGACAGCGTCGCCGGTCATCCCGTCAACGATGCCTTCCTTACCAGATATCCATTCCAACGCCTGCGCCACACGATCGGCGTCGAATCGATCTTTCAGCGCCTCGGTGAAGCTCGCTCTGAGCCGCGCCAAATTGCGCGTACGGACTGACGATACGCCCAAATGACTGAGGTGATAGTCACTAGTGCGCATGGCGCGCTTCAGCGATTGGCTGGAGACTCGCACTCGATTGACGCCTCCGAATACTGCTGTCTTTTGCATATTCATGTCATCACGGTTGAGGCATGACGGGCTGTGCGAAATCAGTACATGAAAATTGATGAAATTCTTGGCGGGCATCATTTGTCTCCTTTGGCGGGCGTGAATTTTGCGAGGTAAAAGTCTTCGACAAGTTGGCGCTTGGAACGCTCACCCCAAAACCAGATCATTCTTCCGAACTCTATCCAGTTCACGGTGGGTTCCACGTGGGCGAGCAGGCGACGTAGTTGCTCAAGGTCGCGCTGCGGCTGTGAACGCGCCACCTGCAATACACGCGCCTCCGCTACCTTGGCAACGGCCAACTGCACGCCCAAGGGCTTCGCCTTCGAATCGTGCTTGCAGCAAGGGAGAAGAAAGGCCAGTCGTGAGTGACGATCATCTGGCTTCTGTCCGGGAAACAGTCGGTATAAAGCTGGACAAAGCGCGACCGATTCCGGGTCTGCTATTCGCCGCAGCTCAGCGCGTGCGCCAGTTGGAAAAGCGGCGCTATCGAAGCGTGCTCTCAATGCAACGAAATCCGGCAAGTCTGCGCTCATACGGTTTGCTCCATCAGTTTTTTCAGATCAATGCTGAGTGCGCGTCTCGACCAGGCAATAACAGGAATCAACTCCGGCTTCATGGCGTAGGGCCGCGTCACGTCTTCAAAAATATCGTGGCAGTGCTGAGCAATTTGCCCAGCGTAGTCGCGGCGTCTCTCGCCCCACTGTCTAAACGTGCTTTCGTTGGAAAAAGTCGTGTGAATGAGGCTTTCGGTACGTGCGTAGAACAACTTCTCAGCGACTTCATGGATGGCGGCGCCTATGCCCTTCAAGCCTTTATCTTTGCTGCCCTGTACCGAAAAATAGAGTTTTCCGCGCAACGCTTTCTTGGCATTCTTGGCAATTTCAACCAACTGCGCGAGGCGGTTTTCGCTACCCCAACCTTGCGCCAAGCCGATCAACTCGTGGCGACGCTCTAGGACCGAAGCTTGTTTGGTGCGGTATCCACCAACCAGAACATCCAGCCGATCGTCACCTAGCGCTTCGGCCTGTGCAATCGGTCCGGCCGGACTCGACCCCTCCGTTGCATATACTCCCTGCGTACCACGCGGGACAACAAATTCACTCAAAAGCGTCCAGGCAGGCGCATTGGTGGTGAAACTGGCGAATCGTTGCTCCAAAAAGCCCTTCTTTAGACTCGTGCTCAGTGCGCCGTGGGGATGCGGCCACACCCCCTCCACTGTAAAATTGAACTTCTCTTTGCGAAATCGGCTGTAACCCAAAGCAGCTTCACCTCCTAAAACGTCGCAGACACGCACATGCTCGGCTTTGACCAACTCGACATGAGTGGGCTGCCAAAACATCCCACGTGTTAGGCCAATTTGGTTCCAGTGGATTGTGGATTTCTCTGCAATGGGTGATACCCACGTCGGCTGATCGTGCACCGTGCCGGGCATAGCAATTTGACGCTCGTCCACGCGCAGGCGCGTCAACACATTGCGCCAGATCATGCGCCGCAAATCTCTGTCAAAGACCAGAGTGGTAATCGGCGCGCCACCGCGCAGACTACCCTTGAAGCCACCACCGAAGCTGGGGCAATTGCTTGCTTGGTTGAACAAAGCAATTGCCACCACTGAAGGACAAACATGCCGAACTTCACCAACTTCATTGAAGAAGGCGTGATTGTTTCCTTCCGGGAGTCCGATTAATAGCTTCTGAATAGGCGTGTTCTCAGCAGCTTTCACTCCCCGCGTTTGCATGAAAGGCCGTATCGGATGGTCGAGGTCGAACCAATCGCGAAAATGTACGACACCCAACTCGAATGCTTCCGTCTTTAGGGCCTCGGCAATGCAACTGCGCAAAGTTGAATCGTCGTCCGGCACGAACAGCGTTTGAGTGATGCATACCAATAGCTGCAAGCACGCCATTTCCAGATCGTCGCGCGGCAAACTGATTTGCCAGTTTTGCCCAGGCTCGCAGAGAAGAGCGCGGTAGGTGAGCAGCTGAAACATCCCTGCGCCAAAGTCCGCACGAACAGGAATCCAGGGGTCTTCAAGCAGATTCATGGCGGCGTTTCTCCAGACCAAAGTCTTCTGAGTACGTGAATTTTCCGTTTTCGCTTTGCCAGACGCCTGAGAAAGGCTCCGACATGACCAGTTGCCAATGGCCTGCAAGCGGACCGTCTACTTCTCGGCAATCACCCAATATCATTTTCCAACTGGCTGGCGCAGGTACCGCGCCGAGATTGAGCACTTCAGCCAGTTCATGTTCCGACATGAGGTCGATACGCTGACCGTCCAGCATTCGACCACCCGCGAGAATCGGCAACACGGTGAGGCTCATCTCACCATCTCTGGTAAGTCCCGTGACACGGTCGTCGTCATCGCGAAAGCTGCTGACCGTCATGGTGGTGAGGCGCTGTGCGTCCTTCTCACGACTGATTTGCACATAAATAAAGGCATCGTGGTCCTCGGCAATTTTCTTCGGCTCGTTGTCCCAATCGTCGCGCTGGTAAACCTGCTCAATCCAGGCACGGTATGCCTCGGGGAAGATGAGCGTGCCGTTGCGCATAAGCAAAGTCTCCGTACGCCATAGCACTCGCGCATTGCCGTAGATCAGCTTATGAGTCCCATAGTCGTCTCCCTCCACCGTCATCACGGTACAGCGCGGAGTTTCGAAGCCAACAGGACGTCGTTCGCGCTCGTGGCGATGCAAGCGCCCCAATCGCTGGAACAGCAGATCGACCGGACATATCTGCGTCAACATCCAGTCGAAATCGAGGTCCAAGCTTTGCTCGACGACTTGCGTTGCAACAAGAATCCGACCTGCCGTGCGCGCGGCGTTGCGTCCGTAGTGCTTGAGCACAGCGGCTTCTTTTTCCTGCCGATCTGCAAAGCGGTAGCGGGCATGGAACACGTCCACGGTGATCTGCGTGCGTTCGCGCAACATCCGTGCGAGGCGCTGAGCGTCGTCCACCAGATTGGCGATGACAGCCACCAGCGCACCGTCTTCTGCGGCGGAGACAATTCGAGCAAGCAGATCGTTATCAGGAAAAGCCCCTTCAAGCCGCAAACATTCGATGCCGACTTCACGGCACGGCGGTCGATGCACATCGGCAACTGTTGTGGGCAAGGTTTTGCCGCCGGTTGCGTGCCACAGCGCCGGGTAAGGTGCGGTATCCTGGCCGTGCGATCCCCACGCCCCTAAGAGTTTGGCGCGAAGCCCGGCGGGCAAGGTGGCTGACAGCAGCACAGCGCTGCCGCCACAGGCGTGTTGGTACTTCAGCACTTCACCCAAAAGTCCGTGCATGTAGGCGTCGTACGCATGGACTTCGTCAACGATCAGGACCGACTTGTTGATACCAAAGCCGCGCACAAATTTATGACGAACCGGCAGTACCGAGAGCAATACTTGATCGACCGTGCATACACCGATCTGCCCCAAGAAGACCCGCTTACGGCTGCTGGCTAGCCAAGCGGCACATTGAACAGTAGCCTCTTCCTTGCCCTGGGCGGTAATAAGCTGTCCGCGATCGATGAGCTGCTGGAAACCTTCGTTGAATTTACGCTTGCCGTGCGCCAGCACTACATTGGCCTTGCCGTATGCCTTTGCGGCAAAAGCTTCGATTCGCTCCAACATCGCATTTGCCGTTGCCTGAGTCGGCAAAGCGAACACGATGCTGTCGGCGAGCCCTTCATCCAGCAAGCGCCAAGCGTAGGCTAGCGCCGCTTCGGTCTTTCCGCTGCCAGTGGGCGCCTCGATCAGAGTCAGCCCGGATACGATGGGGAGCGAATCGACTAAGGTCTGTACGCCACGTGGCGACTCGTCCGCTTTGAGTAAAACGTTCAATCCGGGGTATTTTTGAACCGACGCAACCAAGCCGTAGCGTTCAAGCACATGCTTCGATTCGATATGTCTCAGGCGTTCTCGCAGATAATCCTGCAACGCCAAGGGATGAATCGACGCGCGGTACTCGAATTCGTCAGTATTGGAACCCAGCCAGTCGCAGCTCGCGCAAAAACCCGCAAGCAATGCCCGCGCGGGAAGCGAACAGACAGGTGGTATGTCCAGCAGACTCAATCCCGCAGGCTTAAGAAACAGGTCTTCCAATGCTACGACGAATGCCTTACGCGCACATTGGTCATGTTCTGTCAGACATTCTTCGGCTTCGATACCGTTTAGACCTTGCATGAGCGGCGGGAAGTAATCGCCATGGTGTCCGGTGACGGCAGCAAGCCACGGTTCCCAACACGCCCAGATCGATAGACCAGTATCTGCGTGCTCCAGCCAGTTCGAGTACTCCAGCCTAGCCCAGGCGATGCCTGCATGGCCGTGATCAAAGCCGCTGATTTCTCTCGGAGTTATCTCGTGATCTATGCCCCTTTCAACCTTTCGCCAAGCTGATGTCCACGCATCCGGGGCTTTGAGCTGAAACCGTAGATCGAACTTACCCAGATCATGCAGGGCGATAAAAAAAAGCACCCAGGCTCGCAGCGTATGCTCGTACTTGGGCGAGCGAGCGCAAGCAGTAAGAAACTTGCAGCGAAGGGCCGGGCAGCAGTCCCACCATGCCGCCGCAACTGCCGCAACATCCAGTGAATGCAAAGGCAAAGGGTGATAACTGGCAGTGCTCGCCGCATCCGGCTTCGCTTTTCCCCAATAGCGGAAACACGAACCGAGCAAGGCCGTTTCCATCAGTTTTGGCGCGTCGAATTGCGAATTCATTCGTCCCCCAGTTGGTGAAGAATGCTCTGCCACAAGACCGGTGTCGAGCATTCAATACCAAGCAGCAATCTCACAGATTGAGACAGGCCGGTTTCAAGCCGGTAGAGCAAGTCCATCCGATCCGCCTGACAGCATTGGACCCAATCCAATCCGCCAACACGGCAACACCCGCCAACCACCAAGAAAGATGGCGACCGGTTGCTTTGAGCCGATCACCCGAGGCAAGCACTGCATCGAGCACATCTTGTGGCAGCAGCAGAGATCGCGCTTCACGCGTAAACGCGGCTGCAGCTGCGACATCAACCGCTTCAAAATGACCGACGACGTTGATGCCATCCAGTCGAGGCGGTTGCCCGTGGTGACCAGTCACCGCAAAAATCCAGGGCTGCAGCCGCGACAAAGATGTGCTGGCACGCGCTCCCAACGACAGCACGTCCTCATCGACCAGAAGTCGCTGTTGCCAAACGAGCGCGCCGAGGGAATCGTGACGGACCGAGTATGCGCGCGAGCTCTCGCGCGATTGCAACTGCCTCAATAGGTCGGAACGTTGATTTTGAAAGCTGAGGGAAAATTTACCAAGGTCATGCACCGCCAACCAGAAGCAGATCCAGTCCCGTGCATTTGAACTGGACACGGCGAGCCGACGCGCGAAGTAATCGAGCAACTTCGGGTGGGCTTCAAGATACATATAACCGACTGCAGCGACATCCAGCGAATGGAGCGGCAGTGAGTGATGTTGGAGCTGCAGCGCGTTACGGGGCCGCGCTTTGCCCCAGTAGCTGTATGGTGGCCATCGTATTGCAGTGGCCGGGCGCCTTACTGCGATAGCTTGCGATTCCATCCGCCCTCCGTATCCGTAAGGATGCTCGACTCGCTGTGCGAGCGTAGCTACGAAGCAATCTCAGCGCCACGTCTGTGACGGGTTTGCGCAGGTTGGGAGCGGCAAGGGTTTATCAGGTTCTGACGGAAGTTGTGTGGGAAAGTGCGTAGTGGGAACTAGGCTTCAAGACTTCGGGGTGGCTGTTCGCGGCGGGACGCCGCTCCCACGAGTTGCGGGGGGATGTTCGCGGCTGTTCGCGGAGGGACGCCGCTCCCACGAGTTGCGGTTACGGTCGCGTCAGCAACTCAAACAGCACCGCTTCCACCTGCCGGGGCTTGCTGAACAGGAAACCTTGACCCTGCGTGCAGCCAAGGGACAACAGGGTTTGACACTGGTGCTCGGTTTCAATGCCTTCGGCAATCACTTCGACGCCCAGTGACTGCGCCAGCGAGAGCACTGCCTCAACCACCGCCTGCGAATTCCCGGCAGGATCGGTTAGGCCGGATACAAAAGAGCGATCGATTTTAAGAGCGTGCATCGGAAACTGATGCAGATAGCTCAGCGACGAATAGCCGGTGCCAAAATCATCGAGTAAGGCCACCAGTCCCAGGGTGCGCAGCTCTTCGAGCATGCGCCGCGCTTCCGCCGGATTTTCCAGCAACGAGCCTTCGGTGACTTCCAGCCGCAGGCGATCGGTAGAGACGCCATGGCGCTCGACCATTTCGATCAGACGGGCGGGCAGATCGCGGTCGCGAAAATGTCGCGGCGAAAGATTGACGCTGACGTAGAGATCATCCGGGAACCCGATCAGATCAGCGCAGACACGCTCATAGATCTCCATGTCGATCTGCTCTGAAAGTCCAATCTCCTGCGCGACATCAAGAAACTCACCGGGGCTCATCCAGCCACGCTGTGGATGGCGCCAGCGCAGCAGCGCTTCGTAACCCTGCACCCCACCATCGCGAAGATCCACGATGGCCTGATAAAACGGCACAAACTCGCTCTGCCCCAGTGCCCGCCGCAGCTCACCCTCCAGGTCGAGCAGCCGGAGCGCCTTCTCATGCAGGGTCTCGTCAAACACTTCGTAGCGTTTTCGGCCCTTCGATTTGGCCAGATACATGGCGGCATCGGCGTCGCGCAGCAAGTCATCGGGCACCTTGTAGCGAGTGTGACTAAGCGCCACGCCAATGCTGGTCGAGGTAAACAGCTCCTTGCCCTGCGCATAAACTGGCTGACTCAAGGCATGAATCAGCCGATTGGCCACAATCGCCACATCCTGCAGCGTATGCACGCCGGGCAACAACACGGCAAATTCGTCGCCGCCGAGGCGGGCAATGGTGTCTACCTCGCGTAATGAGGCGACGATGCGTCGACCGACCTCGATCAGCAAGTCATCGCCAACCGCGTGACCCATGCTGTCGTTGATCACCTTGAATCGATCCAGATCCAGGTACAACACCGCAAAGGTCTGCGTGTTGTCGCGCCGATACCGCGCGAGCGCGTTCTCCAACCGATCGCGCATCAGCACGCGATTGGGTAACCCGGTAAGCGCATCGTGCAGGGCATCGTGCTTGAGCCGGTTTTCGATCAATTCGCGCTCTTCGGCCTGGCGGCGCAGCTCCGCGTTGGCCTCGGCAAGGAGCTTGGTGCGTTCGATGACACGGCGGTCGAGCTCGGCACCCATCACTTTCAGCGCATCCTGAGTACGCTTGCGCGCGACCACAACGGAAACGTGGTGGGCAGCGAAGCGCAGCAACAGCGGATCCTCGGTGCGCATTGCCAGCGGTTGGCGAATGCCACAGACAGCAAGCATGGCGCTGATGCCTGACTCATCCTTCACCGCCACAACGTAGGCATTTTGCGGCAACCCGCCAGGCGGCAGATCGCGCCCCGGCGCACTCAACATCGCGGCCAGATCATTTTGCTGCAACAACAGCACACTGCTGGTACGAGCGAGCCGATCTGCCAGCGGCTTCATCAATGCGCGCGTGATCCGCTGAGCGGACAGTGCGTGATCCCCGCCGCTGTGGGCAAAGGTCAAATCGTCGCGCGTGCTGTTCAATTGCGCCACGACCCAGCCATCGCTCTGCATGCCGGAGGTGAAACGCCGATTCAGATAATCGTACAGATCCAGCGCATGCGCCGAAGTTGCGACAAGTTCCGCCATCGTCATCCATGCATGCAACGTATGCTGCGCCTGCTCCGGTGTCAGCCGCGGCCACTCATCGATACGTTGCAGTTCCGGATGTGCACTCATCAGGTCAGTCTATCAGTGGTATTGGCGGTGAGTGGAGCCCGGCTACTGTCGCATTGTGCCCAATCCGCTAGATCGATGGACTGCGTCGCCGGCGCTGCTCGCGACGCAGCGCATCCTCATCCATCCGTGGACTGGCAAGCCCGGCCGCGGCCAGCGCACGTTGCATCGGTTGCAGCGCATGTTCGTAGCGTCGCCAGCGGCCCATAAAACGCCCATGCAATGCTTCGACCGGCAGCAGCGACGCCAAGCCCAGTGGCTTGCTATGCCGCGTTCTGTCGGAATATTCGTCTCGCCACTGCAGACCGCAAAAACGAAACATCGCCCGGCCGACCGTAACCGGTGCAGCTACCAAATGCTCGTAGCGCACACTTAACAATCGGTCTGGCAACGCTGCGTGCAGCTGGCGCATCCAGTCCTCGTAGGCTATGTAGTGTTGCGCCATTTCCTCCTGGTCGAACGAGAACGGATTCACGCCCGCGCACATTTGCCGATAAAGCGAAAAACAGTTGTCCATGGGCTCGCGCACCACGTGCAGCAAGCGCGCCTCGGGCAGTGCGCGTGCAATGGCAGCGGCATAGATATAGTTGGCGGGCAGACTCTCGGTCACCATGCCGGCCTCGCCATGGCGCTCGCGCAGCCGATCGCGATAGAGCCGGGCAACAGCAGCAAAATCGATTTCATCAAAGCGCGCGGCGATTGCCTCGTCGAGAAAGCTCTCGCTCTGGATGCCCAACACACGCTGCAGACAGGTGGCGAAATCCCGATTGTCGCCGGCATGTCGCACTTCGGCATTCTGTCCCATCATGGCCTCGACCAGGCGCGCGCCGGAACGCGGCATGCCGACGATAAAAATCGGAATCGGTGCGGCGTCCACGCCTGCCGCAGCATGCACGCGGTCTGTTTCTGGAGCCCAGCGCAGCAACAACTGTTTCATGCGGACAAAGATTCGGGCATTTCGATCGGCAGCAAAATCGATCAGCATGCGTTGGCTGGCGGCGCCACGTTGCAGGGCGGCAATGGCCAGTTCATCGTGTCCGAGTTCCTCATGTTCCAGATAGCGCGCATAGTCCATCCAACAGCGTTTGGCGCTGTGTTCTGGCAAGCGTTCCGCCAGTGCTTCCAGGCGTTCCAGGTGATGGCACTGCGCATGCCAACCTCCAAGCTGCGCCAGGCCCCAATGCGCCCGACCGCTCTCGGGCTGTACTGCAAGCACCGACTCGAAGGCATGTGCTGCGTCGTCGCGGCGGTTGAGCGTGCACAGCAAATTAGCCTGCGCCAGCAGCAAGCTCGGCCGGTTCGGCACCTGTTGCAGCGCACTCTCGATCAGTATCAATGCCTGATCGAGCTCACCGCCCAGCTGCAAAACTTGCGCCACTGCCTCGATTACTTGCACCTTTTCGGGGCTGAGTGCCGCCGCGCGCATCGCTGAGGCCACCGCCAGATAAATATCGTGACGCGCCATTTGGCTGCGTGCGAGTAACGCAAAAAACTCGGGTCGCTCTGGATCCAACGCGATCGCCTGCTGGACATGAAGGATCGCAGCCAAATGCGCGCCGGCAAGCTGGTCCACCATGGCACGCCAATACCAGGACGCCGGCAAGGTTTGGAAGCGCAGCGATGCCGCCTCCGCCGCTGCCGCGGCCGCGGCAAGATTGCCCTCACTCAAATACTCCCGAATCCGTTTGAGATCGCGCCGCGCGCGTTCAACTTCGATACCGGTGGAAGCAGACTCTTGCATCAATGTCCCGTCAAATCGGCCGCATGGACTTCGGCAGTGACCCACAGCATAGCTGCGAGTGGCGGCCAAACTGCGAACCCAGCGCGCAGGTCCACGCGTCGAATATCAAGCCGATAGGGCTTTGCAGGCCCAGCGGGCGCCCTTCTCAGCCTTCGCAACGGCGCAACTCACGATTGTGTAAAACCATGTCAAAGCACTAAGCTGCGGTCGATGTCTCGCCTCCGACCCATCCGACTTGCATCCCTGCGCCGCGCTCCGGCGATCGCGGGCTTGATGCTGCTCGTGTTTCTGCTACGTGTGGGCATCACGGTGGCCTGCGAGCCGCATGAATTTGCCGAGCTGTTTGGCGGTCAATCGACGGTGATACAAGTTTCCGTCAACACCGGCGATGATCAAGGCGAACTCGCTGAGCACGGAACGGATCATTGTCGGCAATGCAACTGCCACCATGGGGTGGCGCTCCCGGCGTTGGTAACAGCCGCGCGGGTTTTGGCTGAATCCGCTGTTGAGTCAATGACCATAGCGCCGCATGCCAACGCGCCGCCGGAACGGCGCCTGCGCCCGCCCATCGTCTGAACCTTGATTGCCTCACCCGTCGTGCCTGAGCACGAGGGGCTGCCTTTCATTGCTCAGAGGATTTTACTCATGCTGTTCTTTCTGTTGCCGCGCGGTCGCAGGGCCGTGTGTTCGCTGCACTGGCGTCTTTCATGGATCGCCATTGCTTGCTGGTTGTCTCCTTCGTTTGTCTTTGCAGCCGCACCTGACGATTTGGCAAGCGCGCTACGTGCTGCGCCTGCAGCAAATTTGACGCTGGACGATGCAGTAGGGAGGACACTGGAACGCAATACCTTGCTGCGCGCAGACAACGCGTCGGTGGACTCTGCGAGACGTCAGGCTGAACTCGATGGCCTGGCACCGCCGCTCACGATCGGTGCCGAGTTGGAAAATGTCGCAGGCACCGGCGCCGTGTCGGGCATTCATGCTGCCGAAGCGACGTTACGCTTGGGGCGCGTATTCGAACTCGGCGCAAAGCGCTCGGCGCGACAGGAGCTCGGCGCCGCGCAGGTTGCCCGTCAGCTCAACGCACTCGATCGGCGCAGGCTCGACCTCGCAGCGATCGCGACGCGTCGATTCATTGATGTGGCTGGCAAGCAAGCACGCCTCGATCTGGCCGCCAGATCCGTGGCACTTGCCGGCGAGTCGCACAAAGCGATCGTCTATCGCGTGCAACGTGGCCGCAGTCCCGAGGCGGATCTACACCTGGCCGAGCTGGCAGTCATCCGCGCCGAGTTGGAGCACGAGGATGCCACTCATGAAGTGGCCAGTGCGAGGGTCAGCTTGGCGGTGCTGTGGGGCGCCAAGGAACCCGACTTCGGACGCGTGCTGGGGTCGCTCGACCGGCTGCCCACCGTCTCGGACCTTTCGATGCTGGCCGAACGCCTGCACAGAACGCCGGATTACCGCGGCTACGCACTCGAGTTCGACCAGATCGACGCGCAGGCGCGACTCGCTGCCACGAACGCCAAGCCCGATCTGCACGTCACGCTGGGCGTACGTCGCTTCGAGGCGCTCGACGATCAGGCGCTGGTGTTTTCGGTCTTGATGCCGTTCGGCCTGAGTCAGCGCTCAACGCTCGGCATCGCCAAACATCAGGCAGAGCGCGAGCGGCTAGAGGGCCAGCGTACCGATGCCGAACTGGATGCCTACCAAACACTATACGGTCGCTACCAAGAGCTGCAGCACGCACGTCACGAATTCGAAGCGCTGCGCGATCGCATGATCCCGCTAGCCGAGAAAGCCCTCGCGTCGACACAGGCCGGCTATGACGATGCCCGTTTCTCTTTCCTGCAGGTCGCGCAGACACGCGCGGTATTGCTCGGCTTGCACCGCGATGCCATCGAGGCCGCTGCGCGCTACCACCAATTGCTGGCCGACATCGAGCGCGCCACTGCCGCTTCCGGAGCGACACCATGAAAACTGTAGCGACCCGACGCGCGTGGTTATTCGGCGGTTGCATCGTTTTTCTACTGAGCGCATGCGGTGGCGATACGCCAGTACCTGCCGCCGCTGAGGGTGGCCACGGAGCGGCGAACGCACCCGAGTTCGAACGCGGACCGCATCGCGGCCGCATACTGCGCAAGGATGATTTTGCCATTGAAGTCACGATCTTCGAAACCGGCGTTCCGCCGCAGTTTCGCCTCTACGCGTACACCAAAGACAAGCCGTTGGCGCCGACCGGAGTGCAGGCAACGGTCGTGCTCAGTCGACTCGGCAACATCACCGATCCATTCGAGTTCACGCCCGAAGGAGATCATCTGGCCGGCAGCGGCACCGTCGTCGAACCGCATTCGTTCGATGTCGTGGTGACCGCCCAACACGCTGGTCGAAAGTACCGGTGGAGCTATGAATCCTACGAAGGACGCACAACGATTCCTGCAGCTATTGCCGAGGCGTCTGGTGTGACGATGGCGCAGGCAGGACCGGCAATGATCCGCGATGAGTTGGCGTTGATGGGTCAGGTCGCGATCAACGGCGATCGCTATGCTGAAGTACGGGCGCGTTTTCCGGGCCCCGTTCAATCGGTGCGGGTGAACATCGGCGATAGCGTGAAGGCTGGGCAGACGCTTGCCACTGTCGAGAACAGCGACAGTCTGGTGACTTATTCGGTCACCGCACCGATCGGCGGCGTCGTACTCGCACGTCACACCAATGCCGGCGACGTTGCCGGTACCGAGCCCTTGTTCGAGATCGCCGATCTGTCCGAGTTGTGGCTGGAGTTGCATGCGTTCGGTGACGATGCGGGCCGCCTGCGCGCGGGCATGCCGATCCGGATCGAGCGGCCACAAGGTGAGGCAATCGCGACAACGGTGCAGCGCGTCCTGCCGCTCGCCAGTAGCGCCAGTCAAACGGTGATCGCGCGTGCGCTATTGCCCAACCCTGATGGCCACTGGCGCCCCGGTATGGCGGTGAGCGCCGACCTGATCGTCAGTGAGCGCGAAGTGCCGCTCGCGGTAAAAGTCGCCGCGCTACAGCGCTTCCGCGATTTCACCGTGGTGTTTGCCAGGGTCGACGAAACCTACGAGGTGCGCATGCTCGAGCTAGGCGAGCGCGATGGCGAATACGTCGAGGTGCTCGGCGGTATCGCACCAGAAACCAATTACGCCGTCGAGCAGAGTTTTCTGATCAAGGCCGATATCGAAAAATCCGGCGCCAGCCACGACCACTGAGGACGATGCCATGCTCGAATCCATTATTCGGGCCGCCATTCGCCATCGTTGGCTGATGCTGGTCCTCGCCAGCGCGCTGGTCGCGCTCGGCATGCACAACTACACCCGCCTGCCCATTGACGCAGTTCCCGACATCACCAATGTGCAGGTGCAGATCAACACGGAAGCCTCCGGTTATTCTCCGCTGGAGGCAGAACAGCGTCTGACGTATCCGATCGAGACCGCGCTCGCAGGTCTCGCGAAGCTCGACTACACCCGTTCCATCTCACGTTATGGGCTGTCGCAGGTCACCGCAGTTTTCGACGACGGCACCGATGTCTACTTCGCACGGCAACAGGTCACCGAACGATTGCAGCAGGCCAAGAGCCAGCTGCCGCCGGGTGTTGAGCCATCGCTCGGACCGATCACCACGGGCCTGGGCGAGATCTTCATGTACACGGTCGATTCGGTCGAAGGCGCGACGAAGAGTGACGGAACCCCCTGGTCGCCGACCGACCTGCGCACCTTGCAGGACTGGGTGATTCGCCCGCAGCTGCGGCATCTCGAAGGCGTGACCGAGGTCAACACGATCGGTGGCTACGTCCGACAAATCCATGTGACCCCCGATCCGGCGCGGCTGGTTGCGTTCGGGCTGGGCTTGCGCGACGTGATGGACGCTATCGCCAAGAGCAATGCCAATGCCGGCGCTGGCTACATCGAACGTAGCGGCGAGCAGTATCTGATCCGCGTACCCGGTCAGCTTGCCGAAGCCAGTGAGTTGCGCGACATCGTCGTGGCGCATCGCGAAGGCGTACCGGTGCGACTACGCGAGATCGCGCAGATCGCAGAGGGCAAGGAGCTGCGTACCGGTGCTGCCACCGAGAATGGTCGCGAGGTGGTGCTCGGCACGGTCTTCATGCTGGTCGGCGAGAACAGCCGTGCGGTGGCTCAGCGTGCCGCTGAGCGATTGCTGAAGGTGAGCGCCAGTCTACCGGAAGGCGTGTCGGCAACGGCTGTCTACGACCGCACGGAACTGGTCGATCGCACGATCGCTACCGTGCAGAAAAATCTGATCGAAGGCGCCTTGCTGGTGATCGCCGTGCTGTTCCTTTTGCTCGGCAATCTGCGCGCCGCATTGATCACGGCCGCAGTGATTCCGCTGACGATGCTGATGACGATTACCGGCATGGTCGAGAACCAGGTATCGGGCAATTTGATGAGCCTGGGCGCGCTCGATTTCGGACTCATCGTTGATGGTGCCGTGATCATCGTCGAGAACTGTCTGCGCCGGTTTGGCGAAGCACAGCACAAGAACGGGCGGCTGCTCACACGTGACGAGCGTTTTGAACTCGCCGCACTGGCCACGGCTGAAGTCATCAAGCCAAGCTTGTTTGGTGTCTTCATCATCACCGCCGTGTATCTGCCGATTTTCGCACTCACCGGCGTTGAAGGCAAAATGTTTCATCCGATGGCTTTTACCGTAGTGATCGCGTTGAGCGCCGCCATGCTGCTGTCGTTGACCTTCGTACCGGCGGCGATCGCGCTTTTTGTCAGCGGAAAAGTCGCCGAGCACGACAACCGCATCATTCGCACGGCCAAGCATTGGTATCGGCCATTGCTGGAGCGTGCACTTGCCTGGCGCATTTGGGTGGTTGTCGTCGCGATCTTGCTGGTGGCAGGGAGCGCGTTGCTCGCGACGCGGCTGGGCAGCGAGTTCATCCCGAGTCTGGATGAGGGCGATATCGCGCTGCATGCGTTGCGCATTCCCGGCACTGGCCTGGATCAGGCGATTGGCATGCAATCGGCGTTGGAGGCACGGATCAAGCAGTTTCCGGAGGTCGACAAGGTCGTTGGCAAGATCGGCACTGCGGAGGTCGCCACCGATCCGATGCCGCCTTCGGTCGCTGACACCTTTATCATGCTCAAAGATCGCGCCGATTGGCCCGATCCACGCAAGCCCAAGGCGCAGTTCATCAGTGAACTGGAAGCTGCGGTCTGGACGATTCCCGGAAACAACTACGAGTTCACCCAGCCGGTCCAGATGCGCATGAATGAGCTGATCGCTGGCGTACGCGCCGACGTTGCCATCAAGGTCTACGGCGACGATCTGGAGCAGCTGACCGAGATCGGTAAATCGGTGGAGCGCATTGCCACTCAGGTGCCCGGCGCAGCCGACGTCAAGCTGGAGCAGATCACCGGTCTGCCGGTGCTGACCATTACACCGGATCGCGCCGCGCTCGCACGCTTCGGGCTGACCATGGAAGACGTGCAGGACACTGTGTCCGTTGCGTTCGGTGGCGCCGCTGCTGGCCAGCTGTTCGAAGGGGACCGCCGTTTCGACATCGTGGTGCGTTTGCCCGAGGCCATTCGCACGGACATTGACCGACTCAGTGAGTTGCCGATTCCACTGCCCGACGCGGCGGAACGCGACGCGCGTCCCGACATGCGGCCGTCCAACGCCGGCAACGTGGCGGCCGGCTACGTGCCGCTCGGCGAAGTGGCCGAGATCAATATCGCACCAGGTCCGAATCAGATCAGCCGCGGGAACGGCAAGCGCCGTGTGGTCGTCACCGCCAACGTGCGAGGGCGCGATCTCGGCGGATTCGTCGAAGCACTGCGTGCTCGGATCAATGAAGACGTGGAGCTTGCGGAAGGCTATTGGATCGACTACGGCGGTACCTTCGAGCAGTTGATCTCAGCGAGCAATCGCTTGCAGATCGTGGTGCCGTTGGCGTTGATTCTGATCTTCGGCCTGCTGTTTATGGCGTTCGGTTCGGGCCGCGATGCGGTGACGATCTTCAGCGGCGTGCCGCTGGCGTTGACCGGTGGCGTACTGGCGCTCTGGCTGCGCGATATCCCGTTCTCGATCTCGGCCGGTGTCGGCTTCATCGCGCTGTCGGGAGTGGCAGTGCTCAATGGCATCGTGATGATTTCCTTCATACGCAAGCTGCGCGAGGACGGCGAATGGCTCGATGATGCGATTCGTGATGGCGCATTGGGACGCCTGCGTCCAGTGCTGATGACCGCGCTTGTTGCCTCGCTAGGCTTCGTGCCGATGGCGTTCAATGTCGGTGCGGGCGCCGAAGTTCAGCGGCCACTGGCCACCGTAGTCATCGGCGGCATCGTCTCATCCACGCTGCTCACGCTGCTGGTGCTGCCGGCGTTGTATCGGCTGCTGCATCGGGACAGCGAGACACTCCAGGAAATCCAGAACGGTTGAGCTATGCGCTCGCGACTGCTTCAGTCACGGAATCAACGAAGGAGACAAACTTTGTTCCGCGCGGTCCTGAAATTTCGAATCAGGTTTCGTTGCTACCGCTACATCTGACGAAACAAATGCAGATAGCTTCGGCTCACCGGCAGCACTTCGTGGCGGCCCTTCAGATGGATGTCGGCGGTCTCGTTGCTGCCGCGCGCGACATGGCTGACGGCGCGAAGGTTTACCACGACCGAGCGGTGCACCTGCACGAAATGCGCGGCGTCGAGTTGTGCCAGCAGGTCTTTCAACGGGGTTCGGATCAGCGCTTCGCCGGGCTTGCCGGCGTCGCCGCGCCAGGCAATCCGTGTGTATTTTTCGTCGGAGCGCAGGAAGTCGATCTCGTCAACCGAGATCAGGCGTAGCGCCTGTCCGACCGACGCGCGAATCCAGCGCAGCGATGCTGGCTCGTTCTTCCTCTGCAAGCGCGCCGCCAATTGCTCCAGCAGCGCTTCGCTGTCGGCAAACGGATGCGCGGCACGTAGCCGATCCTGCAAACGCACCACGGTCTCGGCAAGGCGCTCCGGCTCTACGGGTTTCACCAGATAATCGAGCGCGCCCTGCTGAAAAGCCTGGACTGCATATTGGTCATACGCGGTGACGAAGATGAGGTGGGCGCGGCGACCGATGAAGCGCGCCGCCTCCACGCCCGATAGTCCAGGCATGTGCACATCGAGAAAGCAGACGTCGGGCTGCAGCGCTTCGAACAGCTCGACCGCCTCGCGACCATTGCGCGCCTGCGCCACCACGTTCAATTCGGGCCAGGCCTTGGCCAGCAGTCGCGTCAGCGACTTGCGCAGCAGCGGCTCATCGTCGGCGATCAGTGCGCTCGGGCGCCGCAGTGTCATGTCGGGCTCCGCTCGGCCGGGAAGTCCAGGTCGGCGCATAATCCATGTGGTTCAAGCGCGTTGAGCCGCAGCGCCGCATCGCCGCGGAAGGCCAGATTCAGTCGTTCGCGAAGTGTTGAAAGACCGGTGCCGAGGCCAGCGCCCGCAGTTTGCAGGCCGACACCGGTATCACTGACCTGGACGCGGCACCGCCCGCCCTGCACCTGCACGCGGATTTCGATGCGACCGCCTTCCTCGCTCGGATCAATGCCATGGCGTACCGCGTTCTCGACCAGCGTCAATAGCGTCATCGGTGGGCAACGCAGCGCCAAAGCGGCGTCGTCAACTTGCAGCGCAAACTGCAGGCGGTCGGGCATGCGCATGTGCATCACCTCGAGATACGCGCGAACGAGTTCGAGCTCCTGGCCCAAGGTGGTGGCTGGGTCGTGCAGACGCGGAACTGCAGCGCGCAGGTAGGCGATCAGGCTGCCCAGCACTGTGGACGCCTGCGAAGAGCCGGAGTCCACCAGCTCACGTACGTTCGCCAAAGTGTTGAACAGGCAGTGCGGCGCGACCTGCGCCTGCAGCAGCCGCAGACGGGCGTCGAGTGCGTTGCGCTCGTATTCGCTGCGCTCGAGTTCGAATGCCAACGCCTGTCTCTGTGCCTCGCCACTGATCTGACGCAGCAACGCCGACATGGCGATCCATGGCGCCAACAGCACGCCGAACCCGATCATCATGCCGAAGCCTTCCATGCGTGCTTTGCTTTCCCACCACGGCGACGCGTCACCAAACGTCGTCAGCGCATAGGCCAGCGCTGCTGCGAACGGCATCACAAATGCCACCCCCACAACCTGCAGCACCCAACGCAGCCAGGTTGGCAGGCGCGCAGGCCATCGCTCGAACAGCCCGAACACCAACAAAGCGATGAATCCGATCAACATCAAGCGGATGATCAGGACAGCGTACGAAGCCTCCCAGCCCGGCAGGATGATCAAACTCACCAGCAGGCAGGCGATGCATACGGTACGAACGCGCCGCCAGCCGAGTACACGTGCCAGACCTTGAGGATTTTGAAATTGAGTTGCAGGAAGCATGGCGTGACGATACCAATGATTGGGGCGCTGAAGTCAGCGCTAAGGCGTCGCCACGACAGGCGCAGCTTGCGCACAAACATTCCACGTTCCAATTGCATTTTTTCTGCGCGCGGGATCAATGCAGGCGCGGCAGCCACATGATCATGGCGGCCGCGCCGATGCCCACTGCCGTCATCAGCGTCAGCACCACAAGACCCATGGCCATTACGATGCGGCCGCGCGGGCCGGAGCGGTCCTGCGCAAGATAATAGAGCTGCAGCACGGTCAACGGCAGCAAGTACTGGGCGAACGCCAGGAAAGTCAGGAACGGCCCTTGAAAGGTCTTTGCATCAAAACCGACCGGACCCTGGTTCAACACGATCCAGAACATCAGTCCAATACGGAAGAACCACACCCCGCTCACCGCCAGATAAAGACGCAACGCCCAACGCCGATGCAGGTCGATGCGACGTGCGAGTGCGTGACGCAAGGTCATGGCGGTAAAGACCATGATAAGCAGCGCGTTGATGCTGATCGCAATGTGTTGCGACATGTCTCCGACCGAGCCTCGCGTCCACACCATGATCAGCCCACCAATGCTCATCACCAGTGCAGACGATAAGTACACCCGACCATTCCAACGGTGAAAGGTCGGCGCGCGTCGACGCACCGCGGGAATCAATTGCAGCGCGCCACCGAGCATGACCACAGCCGCGAATGCCAAGTGTACGAACACAACCAGGTTGCCCAGTGTGTCACCTGCGACGTATCCGTGCGGGAGTACCTGGTTCCAAGTCTCGAACTGGCCCTTGACTGCGGCTCGCCCATAAAAGCCGAGCAGATAAACCACAAACATCAATTGGCCGACTACGGCCACCACGAACCACGACGTCGCAGCCGAGTTCAACACCCTGCCCGACCACTTGGTCGACGCGCTTTGTATCGCAACGACAGAGGTAAGCGCTCGGCCGGCAGCTGACTCGTCAACGAAGCAGTCGGCTGCGGATACGGCGGTCTCACTGAAAGGCTGCGTCATCGGTTCCTGCTCGGGTTGTTTGTCATGCGCATTTCCGGGCGCAATCTCCGCGCCAGCGTCGCACCCAATCGGACGCTGGCGGATTGCAGTGTTGCCAGGGATCTATCGACAACCAAAGCGGATTCGGACGAACCACGGAAACCCACGCATGGGCCGCGCCGGGAAGCGATGGGCTGCGCAATGCATTTGGCGCACTGCGTGTTTTTCCGCTGCGTATTTGTGGCGCAATCCGGTTGCTTGCCACCCCAACGCCAGCACGCGTCTCCGGCGAGCCCTAAGCCCGCTCTACTCATTGTTCGCCCGTCGGCCCCCACCGTGGCTGGACCACAACGGATCGTCGCTCATCGCAATTCGCTGGTCAGCTCAATTCTGCTCGGACACAGTCGCCTGGCCGTCGGCTTCCCAAACGCGCGGCATCACCCAACCGCACAGCACTGCACGCTGCGGCTGCCAGGAAAATGAACTCATGAGCACGAACCTGCTGATACACATTGTTGACGGCACCTTCGGACTGGTTTCCGGGTTTATTGCGCTCTTCGCCACGAACGGCGCAACGCTGCATGACGAACGCCATCAGCGCTGATTTCATTCTCCCCTTAAGAAACCCCAGGAGCACACAACCATGATCGCGCTACACATCCTCGCCGGAGTGCTGGCACTGATTTCGGGCGCGGTGGCAATGACCGCCACCAAGGGCGGCAAACTGCACCGCAGAAGCGGCAGAGTGTTCGTCATCGCCATGCTGGCAATGGCCTCCATTGCGGTCCTGATGGCGGGTGTATTGCGACCCGACCGCGTGAACTTGATTGCCGGCTCGTTAACCTTTTATCTGGTCAGCACCGGCATGCTCACGGTCCGGCGTCCTGCCGAGAAAGCGCGCCGACTCATGACGGGCTTCATGCTGCTTGCACTGGCCGGTGGCGCACACGCCTTGACTTTGGGTTTCGAAGCCTTGAACAGTGCTGCGGGAACAATGCAGGGGATCCCGCCGCAGCCGCTTTTCATGTTTGCCGTGGTGGGGCTACTCGGCGGTCTACTCGATGCGCGCCTGTTGTGGGCCGGAAGCATTCAGGGCGCGCATCGGCTCGCCAGGCATCTATGGCGCATGAGCTTCGCAATGTGGATCGCGACGGCATCGTTTTTTCTCGGTCAAGCCAAGTTTTTTCCCGAGCCGATTCGTAAATCGGGCTTGCTGGCGGTTCCAGTCCTGCTGGTACTCGTGTTCCTGCTTTTCTGGATGGTGCGCGTACTGATAAAGCGTCGAGCGGCGGTCAGCGTCCAGGTCCACTGAGTTTCGATGCGGTGCGTCGAAAGCTGCGACGAGTTAGGAGCGCACAAGGGCGCGAATTGACGTCGCCGAGTGTTTGTCGCAGCCTGGTCCGTTCCTGCGGGTGGGGCGACCAAGGGCGTCTCTTTCCAAAACCACCTGCCCGCTAGGGTGCCGCCTTCAGCTAGTATGGTGCTGATGCCGAGGCGATGAAGATGAGACACGATTTGTGACTGCAAATACGCTTTCACGCAGGCATGTTCTGAAGGGCGCGGTGGCGGCTACGCTGCCATGGAGTTTGCTGTCATGTGCGGGTCAGCAGGACAAACCCCTGCAAGTTGGCGGCCTGCCGGTCACCTGCAATCTAACGCTGCCCGTGGCTTGCATGGCGCGCGAAGCAGCCAACGTTGCGGCGACGGCAGGACAACCCCGCTTCCATTATGCGTACAGCAAGTTCAGCGGCTGGCCCGAGATCAAGGAATCGCTGATGACCGGCCGCATCCAGGCGGCCTACATGCTTGCGCCGCTGGTGATGGATCTGGCAGACAAGAAGATACCGGTGAAGATCGTCTCGCTCGGCCATCGTTCGGGCGCGGTCATCATGGTGCGCAGCGATTCGCCGTACCAGGATTTCAAGCAACTCGCAGGCAAACGTATCGCCATTCCCAGCCGCTTCGCCGTCGATTTCCTGTTTCTGCGCAAGATGCTCGCGCGCGAAGGCATGACGCCAGCGGACATCGAGATCATGGAGATGGCGCCGCCGGACATGCCTGCAGCGCTTTACGCCAATGCGGTGGATGCCTATTGCACCGGCGAGCCGTTCGGCGCTGCCGCGCAACACGCTGGCTATGCACGCCCGCTACGGATGACACGTGATGAGTGGCGCAACTATATTTGCTGCGTACTCACCGTGCGCGAGGAGCTGATCGCGGAGAACCCCGCGTTGATCCAGGACCTGGTGGATCACGTGCTCGGCGCTGGGGTGTGGCTAGATACGCAGCAGGCCAACCGCGACAAAGCGGTCGCGATTGCTGCCGGTCGCCAGTTCTTCAATCAGGATCCGAAGATTCTCCAGTTCGTAATGGACAATCCCACCGACCGTGTGACCTACGGCGATCTTCGTATGATTCGCGCAGAGTTCGATGAGCTGATGCAGCTCTCGATCGAGGCGGGCACGATCAAGCGCCCGATCGCGTACGAGACATACGTCAATGAGACGTTTGCGCGGCGGGCGAGCGCGGCGACGATCGCGCTTTGACTGGGGGCCAGACTGGTGAAACGTGAGATTTTCCTATTCGCAGCGCTGCTCGTTGGCGCAGCGTCCGTCCGGGCCGAAGCTATTGCGGCGCTGAAAGCCGGAATATTCACCCCTGCCCGCATGGCGCCGGATTTCGCGCTGCGCGGCTCGGATGGCGCGGAATTGAATCTGAGCCGATACCGCGGCAAAGTCGTTCTGCTCGGGTTCGGATTCACCTCCTGCGCCGAGGTCTGCCCGATCACGCTGGCGACGCTGGCGCAGGCGAGCAAGAGGCTGGGCGCACTGGCCAGTGAGCTTCAAATTGTCTACATCACGGTGGATCCGGAACGAGACGACGCGGCGCGGATGAAAAAATACCTGGCAGCCTTCAACCCCGCCTTCATCGGCGGCACTGGTAGCGCCGAGCAACTGGCCGCGGTGCGCAAGGACTACGGCATACTTGCGGCGAAGAAGATTGGTGCCGATAGCAGCTACTCGCATTCGTCCTTCGTCTATCTGATCGATCGTGAGGGTCGGCTGCGCGCGCTGATGACTTACGGTCGTGCGGCGGATGACTACGTCCACGATGTCAGGATTCTCCTGGGCGCTCCATGAACCTCTCTGCCTATCAGGGACCGGGTCTCACCGGCAACATCAACACCGACGTTGCACGACCGTTGGTCGCTCGATGAAATTGTCGCGTGGGCAATGGTTTGTGCTCCCGTTGTCCGCTGGAGTGCTCGGTGCGCTGACCTGGGCGGCATTCGCGCCCGTGCAGTACGATTCGCGTGAAGAGGTGTTCGAGATTCCCAAGGGTACGTGGGCGCGGCGGATGTCCGGAGATATGGTGGAAATCCTGCCGTCGGAGGTGCGTCTCACCCTCGGTGTGCGCGACGTGCTGTTGCTGCGCAATCTCGACGATGTACCGCAGATGTTCGGTCCCACGCTGATGATGCCGGGGCAGAGCTTTCGCCTGCCGTTCGAGTTGGCCTCGAGCTATCAATTTGCATGCACGGCACACGCGAGCGGAGAGATGACTGTGCTCGTCCAGCCGCAGCCGCTCTCGCCGTGGGGACGACTGCGCTGGCGCACCACCACGTTATGGAAAGCAGTTACATGATCCAGGCGAAGCGGGTTCTACCACCGATCGCTGTGATCGCGCTGATTGTCGGCGCGTGGTGGGCGGTCGTCGTTGCCACGAACAGCGTCGTGTTCCCCACGCCCTTGCAAGTGATGACCGGCACGTTCGAACTAATCAAAGACGGAACCCTGTGGCAGCACATCGGCGCCTCACTGTTCCGGGTCGGCACCGGTTTTCTGCTCGCGGTCATGGTCGCCGTGCCGCTGGGTTTGTGGATGGGTTGGGTGAAAGGCGCGTACGTCACGCTCAATCCGATCTTCCAGATGCTACGGCCGATCTCGCCAATCGCATGGATTCCGATCGCGATTCTGTGGTTTGGCGTTGGCGATGTGTCGCCAATTTTTCTGATCTTTATTTCATCGGTATTTCCCATGATCGTGCAAACCACCGTCGGCGTGCACACCATCGAGCAGCGCTATTTGCGCGCGGCGGCGAACTTCGGCGTGTCGCGCTATACGCTTTTCCGTCAAGTGGTGATTCCGGCGGTGCTGCCGCAGATCATCGTGGGCATGCGCATCGGCCTTGGCGTGGCGTGGCTGGTGGTGGTCGCGGCGGAAATGATCGCGCTGCGTTCGGGGCTCGGCTATCTGATCATGGACTCACGCAACGCCGGCAATCGCTACGACCTGGTGGTCGCCGCGATGATCATCATCGGACTGATCGGATTGCTTCTGGATGGATTGATGCGCCTGCTGGAAGGCTTGAAATCAGTAAGGTGGCGATATGCCCACTAGAATTTCCGTTGAAGGCGTGGGCAAGAGTTTCGCTTCGGAGCACGGCATGCTGCACGTGCTCGACAACATCAGCTTCGAGGTCGCCGAGGGCGAAACCGTCGCGATCGTCGGACCTTCGGGTTGCGGGAAATCGACGCTGATGAACATCATTGCCGGATTCGATCGCCCCGATTCCGGCTCGGTCAAAATCGATGGTGAACTACTGCGCAAACCCAGCTCGCGCGGCATCCTGATCTCGCAGCAAGGCTCGGTGTTTCCATGGCTCACCGTGCAGCAGAATTTGATGTTCGGCCTGAACGCTCACGCGCACGAGGAAAAAATACGCCTCGCCGATCATTACGCGGCGATGGTGGGCTTGAACGGATTCGAGAACCGTTATCCGCATGAACTCTCGGGTGGCATGCTCAAGCGCGCTGAGCTTGCACGCGCGCTGGTGGTGAAGCCGGAAATTCTCTACATGGACGAGCCGTTCTCCGCCCTCGACGCCCTGCTGCACCTGCGCATGCGCAACGAACTGCTGAGAATCCTCGAAGAAGAACGCCACACCGTGCTGCTGATCACACACGATGTCGAGGAAGCGATCCACATCGCAAATCGCGTCATCGTGCTTTCCGCCCGCCCGACAACAATTCAAACCACGTTCGACGTCCCATTCCCGCATCCGCGCAATCTCTCCAGCGCACCCGTGCAAGAGTTGCGCTCGGCAATCCTGCGCGAGCTAGGCGTCGACAGCTATTCAAATTATGGAAGGTCTGAATAAGTCACCACTTCGTCTTCGCCACACTGCTTACTGCTTGCCAAACCCCCGCTCTCAACAGCGGAGCTGGTCAACCTGCGGTTTTTCGCCCCCTGACTCAGGGGGCTAGCGCAGCTCCGGACTTGTTCAGAGGTTCCTTAGCCGGGCGGACTGCAGACCGGGATGTCGAGACCCTTGTGGGAGCGGCGTGACCCGCGATGCCCCGAACTTGCGGGAGCGGCGTGAGCCGCGCTGCTCTCGCTGTCCGCATGGCGTAGGCGGTGAAGATCGAAACCACCACGGGAAGACTCGCGGCCAGCGCTATGCTCATTTTCAGAAAACGGCTGCGCGCCGAGCGCATCTTTCAGTACCTTTTTCCAGCGCGGGCGCATCTGAGCGTTCTCCCGAATCCGACTCGATCGCGCCGTCGCGCAGCGTGATGGTGCGCGTGAAGAAACGACTCAGGTCGTGCTCATGCGTCACTGACAACGCGGTTTTGCCGTCTGCGGACAATGCCGCGAGAAAGCCCATGACGTCGTCCGAAGTTTTTGAATCAGGATTGCCGGTCGGCTCATCGGCGACGATGAGCGGATTCGTAGTCCTTGGAGATGTCGTGCAATTGAATCAGCGCGGAAGTCGGATGGTTGCTGTCTGTGGTCATTGCGTTGGCTGCCGTTCTAGGGAAGGTCTGAATAAGTCACCACTTTGTCTTCGCCACACGGCTTATCGCTTGCCAAACCCCCGCTCTCAACAGCGGAGCTGGTCAAAACCTGCGGTTTTTCGCCCCCTGACTCAGGGGGCTATCGCGGCTCCGGACTTGTTCAGAGGTTCCCTAAATGCCTGTGTTTTCGAACATACTGTTCGGCAGCGAGGAATCGAAGAACAGCGCGCAGGCGTTTGTTCGGTTCCGAACATCTATCAGCAAGTTATTCAGGATCGGTCCATGCTCGAACCCAAACCCGACCGTCGCGTGAAGAGAACGCGTGAACTTCTGCTCGATGCGCTGGTGCATTTGTTGATGGAACGCGGCTATGAAAAACTCACCGTGCAAAATCTTCTGGATCGTGCCGGGGTCGGCAGTGCAACGTTCTACGCGCTTTTCCAGAGCAAGGATGAGTTGCTTGCGAGTAGCATCGCGCGCTTGTAATCCGGGTTGAGTGCGCAATGGCGATCGGCGGCTAAAACCAGAGGCGAAGCAGCAGAGCAGCTGGGCTTTTCGCTGCCATTCTTTCTGCATCTCGACAGTCATCGACGCATCTATCACACCACCATCTGTCGCGACGGCGAGTGGGCGATCGAACTTTATATGCAACGCATGTTCCGCGAGTTGGTGCGGGAAGACTTGCAACGATTTAAACGTGCGCGCAGTGACAGCGCGGCAATCGATTTTTCAGTCGGCTATGTGGTCGCGACACTATGGGCGGTCGTGGAGTGGTGGCTCGGCGGCAGCAAACCCGCGCCAGCGGAGGAGGTCAACCAGATATTTCAGCGTCTGGCCTTTCCAGGTTGGACGCATTGATCGGCGCGGAACGGTGAACGCGGTAGCTCTGCAGGGCATCGAGTTCACCACTTGCACCGGTGGATTGTTTTACTGTCCGTGGTGCAATCAGCGTCGTAGCATTACCGCAACGCAGGACGCCCTATGAACGCAAAACAGCTTAGGCTGCACGCCGGTGTCGGCTGCGCGCTGCTCGCTGCTGCGTTGTTCGGCGCGAGCACGCCATTCGCCAAATCCCTGGTCGGCGAGATATCACCGTTGTTGCTGGCCGGTCTGCTCTACGCTGGCTCGGGGCTGGGACTCTCGCTGTGGCTGCTGGGTCGGCGCATGGCTGGTCGTGTCAGCGGCGACGCACCGCTCGCGGCACGCGACCTGCCCTGGCTTTCCGGTGCTGTTGTGTTCGGCGGTGTACTCGCGCCAGCGCTGTTGATGTTTGGCCTCCAACACACCGCGGCAGCGGATGCCTCACTGCTGCTCAATCTGGAGAGCGTACTCACCGCAGTGATTGCATGGGGGGTGTTTCGCGAAAATGTTGATCGGCGCATTTTTATTGGGATGATGGTCATCGTGCTTGGCGGCGTATTGCTGTCGTGGAACCCACAGGCACGCGGCAGCGTGTCCTGGGGCGCGCTCAGCATCGCTGCCGCGTGTCTGTGCTGGGCGGTCGACAATAATCTGACCCGCGTTGTATCCAGCGGCGATCCGGTGCAGATCGCAGCCATCAAGGGTGCGGTCGCCGGAACCATCAATGTCAGCCTCGCCCTGGCGTTGGGCGCATCGCTGCCGGCATGGGGTCCATTGCTCGGCGCTGCCACCATCGGCCTGCTCGGTTATGGCGTCAGCCTGGTGATGTTTGTGCTCGCTCTGCGCCATCTTGGCACCGCGCGCACGGGCGCGTATTTTTCTACTGCACCGTTCGTTGGCGCATCGCTGTCACTGTTGTTGCTGGGTGAGTCGCCGACGACGATGTTCTGGATTGCGGGAGGGTTGATGGCGGCCGGCGTGTGGCTGCATGTCAGCGAACGCCATACGCACGAGCACACGCATGAAGATCTGCAGCACGACCATCGCCATCGCCACGACGCACATCATCAGCACGAGCATGATTTCGAATGGGATGGAGCCGAGCCGCATACCCATCATCATCGTCATCGACCGATGACGCATTCGCATCCGCACTATCCGGATATGCATCACCGCCATCGGCATTGAATGTCGAGGGTGATTCATTGAGTCGAGTTCGACCAAAACACAGGATCGACTGCGTGCGCTGACCGCCGCAGCGGCAACAAGATCGACACCTATTCTCGCACGCAATTCTTGCTCCCGACGGGCAAGTCCACTCAATGTCCTGGTCCGCAAGCACGGGACGGAAAACTATTTCTTGAAAAAACCTGACCCTTCGACCCTTAATCAATCAGCCCCCGGTTGTCGCTGGGGGCTGCTGAAATTCAGCTATCAGCCTACGCCGCGCCGCGTAACGGTTACGGCGTCCTGGGGCTTAGAAGAAGACACGAAGGCCAGCAGCCACACCTCGTCCAGGCAGCTGCACTACATCCTTCAGAAACGACGTATGCACCCTGGCGTTCTGATTGGTCAGATTGCTGCCATCGGCAAAGAACTCCCAACCAATGTCCGCGACATCGACGTGATACGACAAATGCGCATCAACCAGCGTATAGCCATCAGTCGCCGATTCGTTTTCGGCGACATCGTCCTGTGCGCTGTAGCGCATTGCGCCGAGGGAAGCTCGCCAGCGTTCGTTGTGCCATCTCAGAGTCAGACCCAAGCGCTGTGGCGCAATCCGCGGCACGTTACCACCGCCATGGGCGAAGGTGGCGCGTACCGTATCGCCGAGTGCGCGAAGCTCCCACGACCCGCTGGCGTTATCGGCCAGTGTCCAGGTTGCCTCGGCTTCAACTCCTCGAAAGCGAGCGTCCTGCTGGCTCCATTGGCGAATGGGCAGTTCGTCGTCGACATCGACTTCACCGGTATCCACCAGATAGATGAAATCGGAAAACCGGTTGTAGTAGGTCTGAGCCTTGGCCTGAAAGTTCTCACCGTGGAAATGCACACCGATTTCGACTTGGTTGGCGGCTTCTTCAGTCAGATTGGGGTCGCCTATTTCGAACGCAGCGGTAGCAGCGTGCGGACCGTTGGCAAAGAGTTCTTCTTCAGCTGGCGCGCGTTCGGCATGGTCGAGATTGCCGACGAGGTCCCATTGCGGAGCCAGCTTCCAGATCGCTCCCGCCGACAGGCTCAGCGGCGTGAAGCTACGTTTGCGCACATCAGGTGACAGTGTGGCTTCTGGATCGGTGCGAACAGAATCAAGGCGTGCACCAAGATCGATTTGAAAGGCGTCCCACTGCGCACGCTCAATGATGAATCCACCGATGCCCTGGGTTTTGGTTCGCGGCACAAAGGCTTCTGCGCCTACCGCCTCGAACACACTATCGAGCCCTTGCAGGCCCCATGCGCCGGTCCATCGGCCATGCGCTGCATGGACAAGTTCGACACGGCCCTCGGTTGCCTTTTTTTCAAATCTTGTCCCGACTTCGACACCTTCGAACTCAGTGTGTTCGTAATCGGTGCGCGCCAGGCTGGCACGCAGCTGGCTGACGCCCGCGAAAGGATCGGATATCGAGAGCTTCGATTCGTAGCGATCCTGTTGCATGTCCAGAAATACCGACGGCTCGCCCGCAGCAGCGTCACCTGGCTCGCCGGGATTGCCATAGGCATTTTCGTAGCGCGAGATGGACGCGCCCAAAAATCCCCACTCTTGAATGAGCGAACCACCAAGCGCGCCCGCCTTGGTGTCAATAAAGGAATTGGGTTGCACGCCGTCAGGCGTCTCGTAATCTTTCTGGTTGCGATACACCGCATCGGCGTGCAAGGCGAGTTGATCGCTACCCCCGTCAATGCGCAACATGTCGGTATTGCCATCACTGACACTATCGAAGCGTGCTTCAGCACGCCCGGAGAGCGGCGACGCTGGTGCATCCTCCGGGATGCGGCCATCAACGACATTGACCACGCCACCAATTGCGCCGGACCCGTAGAGCAGTGTGGAAGGTCCCTTGAGCACTTCGATCTGATCGGCGAGAAAAGGCTCCATAGCCAGCGCATGATCCTGACTGACAGCAGAGACGTCCTGGCTGCCTAATCCGCCGGAAAGCACCGAGACACGGGCACCTTCAAGGCCGCGGATGACGGGACGCCCAACGCCGGGTCCATAGTTGGAGCTTTGCACACCGGGCAAGCCGCTGATGGTTTCGCCCAGTGTTGCTGCCCGGCTTTCGTCAAGCGCTTCGCCACTCAGCACCTCGACGGGTTCGGATAACTCTTCGGCAGTACCGCGAAGTGGGCTCGCAGTCACTACGATTTGATCGAGGCTGGCCGCGTCGTCATGGCGGCGATCGCTGGCCGCATTGTCGGCAGACGTATCGGCGTGGGCAACAGAAACCGCGCTTGCCAGCGCCACAGCGATCGCCAGGGCGAGCCTGCAGTGGGTGGAATGATTCTTCTTCATGCACAATCCTTTTTAGAACAATAAAAATCGAGAACCTCACTCACTCAGAACGGCTTGGCCGTGGAGCGCGAGGTCCATAGGTCAGTCAGCCTTGCTGGCACACCCGAGCACGATCCGGTTGGCGACGCGCATAGTTGCCCGATCGGCGCCTGCGGACGCGACTGCTATTTGGCGCGACGAGCAACGCCGCCAATCGCGGGTGATTCGGATTGGCGCGCAGTGGCGACAGTGTGCGGCACAAGTCACTGGCTGGCGTACTCGACTTATGCCTCCCACAGTCGCTCGCGACCGCTTGCGCGGCGTCGACGAACACAGCCGCCGACTAAAACAATCGCGAGGGATTGTCTTTGCGCGAACAGGGAGCCAAAGGCAGCTCGGGGGCGCTAAGCCAGCGGCGGCCGGAACGGTGCGCTGGTTCGTTGGAGTGGAACCGCCGAAGCGGGTGGTGGCGCTACCCTGATGCGATCATAGGTGAACGCCGCCACCTCGATGCTCGCGGCGTTGTCGGCGTACGCACTGCCGGAATCACCCTCGTGCAAAAGCCCATGTGCGCCACGCACGTTGTGCTGATCAAGTTGATGTTCGGCACTTTCCAGCCCGCTTCGCCCCGGCTCATGACTGTAGGTCCGGAGCAAATGCCCGAGCGCGTGAATTTCACAAAATGGCGCCAGCATCGGCTTGATCACCACGCCCATCATCAAGAGTGCCAGCATGCTGACGCGCAGGAAGGAGGCAAGTGATGAGACAGAGAGAGTCATTTTTTGAGCATAGGCGATCCCGATGGCTGAGCACAACTGCCGGTTGGCATGTGAATTGCTGATCCACAGCACGCACATGGCGGCGCGCGTTGCGACCGGGGAGCGGCGCCATGACCAACGACACGCCGATGGCCAGCAGCAAAAAACCGCCTGCTGTGCATGCGCTTTGGGTATCTTCGTCGCATGCCCCACTGCAGTCTCCGCTCCGAATGCCGCGCAGCCTTTCAGCCATGACCGAACCACCGCTCCCTACCCGCGCGCCACACACCGCCTCCGCGGTGGTGATTGGCGCTGGCCCCGCCGGGCTGATGGCGGCTGAGTCAATCGCCGCAACTGGCGGCGCTGTCGATGTTTACGATGCCATGCCCTCGGTCGCGCGCAAGCTGCTGATTGCCGGTGTGGGTGGACTCAACATCACGCACTCGGAGCCGTTTGAAGCCTTCGTTGCACGTTACCGAGACCGCGCATCACGCGTGCGTTCATGGCTTGAACAGCTCAATGCGGGAGGCATTCGCGACTGGGCCAAAACGCTTGGCATCGATACCTTTGTCGGCAGTTCCGGCCGAGTATTTCCCACCGACATGAAAGCAGCGCCGTTGCTGCGCGCCTGGTTGCGTCGGCTCAGGCGCATGGACGTACAGATTCATTTGCGTCACCGCTGGCAAGGGTTCGCCAACGACGGCGCCTTGCAATTTCAAGCCGGAGAAACACGATTTCAGCGCCCGTTTTCAGCCGCGGTGCTGGCCCTTGGTGGCGGCAGTTGGTCGCGACTGGGTGCAGATGGACGCTGGGTCGACATCCTTTCGAATCTCGACATCGCGGTAGCGCCATTGCAGTCGTCCAACTGTGGTTTCGATGTCGACTGGAGCGACCATTTTCGGGAACGATTCGCTGGCGAGCCGGTAAAGGCAGTGCGCGCCAGTATCGCGCCGTCACCCGCCGCCGCTGGCCTGCAAGGCGAGTTTGTGATCAGCACGCACGGCATCGAGGGCAGCTTGATTTATGCGCTTTGCGCAGAGTTGCGTGAGCGTTTGCATCTGGATGGCAAGGCAACCTTGAATCTGGATCTCGCCCCTGGGCGTGATCTGCGTCGGCTGGAGTTGGAGCTCGCAATGCCGCGCGGGCGCCGCACACTCAGTGAGCATCTACGGCGTCACGCCGGGATCGAGGGTGTCAAAGCCAATCTGCTGTATGAGCTCAGCGTTCGCGAGCACCTGCAGAACCCGGTGTTGCTGGCTGGGCTGATCAAGTGCCTTCCCGTCCAGCTGCAACGCACGCGTCCTCTCGACGAGGCCATAAGCAGCGCGGGCGGTGTGCGGCTTGAAGCGTTGAATCCACAGCTTATGCTCAATCAGCGTCCGGGTGTGTTCTGTGCCGGCGAAATGCTGGACTGGGACGCCCCCACCGGCGGCTACCTGCTCACTGCCTGTCTGGCCTCCGGGCGAGTCGCCGGTGCGGCCGCAGCAAGTTGGCTGCGTGCCACGAGCCTGGTCCAGGGTAGTTTCGAAAATCCTACGTGCATGGCACACTCTAGTCCCACCACTAAGGAGGCGTTATGAGCAAGGGTATGGACCGCAAGAAGGAAGGCAAAAAAGCGCCCGCCAAGAATCTGAAGGAAAAACGCGCTGAGAAGCAGTCGAAGAAAACCAAGTAATCCGCAAAGCAATACGAAAGGACTTCGATGCGGCTGACGACAGGTGTCCATGGCCGGCGCCGGTCAGCCGCGTCAGCGAGGTTCCAGCAACACCGTTGCAGCGACACTGATTACCCGATCGAGGAGTTCAACATGCCAGACTCCGAACGCCGCAAAGCCGCCAGTGAAAAACTCGCGCGGCTAAAACGCGAGCTCAACGACAGTCAGGTGAATACGCTCAACAGTCTGGAGCAATTTGGCTGGGAGCTGAAGTTCATCCGCCACAAACTGTTCCAGGATCCCATTGCCGTAGTCTTTGATGGCAACCGCGAAAAATTCGCCGTGCTCGAAGCTGACGGAAAATTAAACGAAAACCCCGGCTTCGACATCCGTCACTAGTTCATTCAATCTGGACCGGGGCACTGAACGAGCACATCGCCGCTACATCTGCGCAGAGATTTCAGTATTCAGTCGGCTCACACCTGTTGGCCGACACGCGTGTGCCACCGTCATTTGTACGCGCTCTTGGCGCAGGCGCCATTGGCAGTCTCGGTCCAAACCGGCTGTTGTGTGAATGAACATCGTCGACACAGAACTTCTCGTTACGGGGACAGTCACAATCGAGACGTGGCGCAACCGACCGCACTTCAACCGACATGCACTTCAACCGACCTGCCCTTCATTTGACGTGCGCTCCCAGCAACGAGAGGCGATCATGAGCGTCCCGATTCCGACTTGGATCAAGGCAACTGCTGGCGTGCTCGCACTGGGTGCGGTGGGCGCTGGCGCCTACTACTTTGGGCAGTCGAAGACAGCACCAGTCTCGACAGCGGCAACCTCACCAATCAATGCGGCAGCCGATCCCGCACCCACCATCCAGTATCCGGTTGCGGCAGTTGCGAGGCAACCGGCAGAGGTCGACTCGACACCGTTGCCTGATCTGCAGGACAGCGACGCGTCCGCCATCGCAGAACTGATCACGCTATTGAGCAACGCTACGGTCGCGACCTTGTTGAAGCCCGAGTTTTTGATTCCGCGCATGGTCACCACAATCGACAATCTTCCGCGTCAACGACTCAATTCGCATGCACTGCCGATCAAACGCGTGCCCGGCGATTTCATCATTGCTGCAAGTGGCGATGAGGTGTTCATCGCCGAGACCAATAGCGCGCGTTACGACCTGTACGTGAATGCCTTCGTCGTAGCCGACAACGCGCAGATGCTCGCGCTTTACCGCCGCTGGTATCCGCTGTTTCAACAGGCGTATCGCGAGCTGGGTGACCCCAATGCATACTTCAACGATCGTCTGGTCGAGGTGATCGATCATATGCTCGACGCTCCGGATGCCGCGCCACCGATCGCTGTGCTCAAGCCGCGCTCAATGTGGGAATTCGCTGATCCCAACCTGCAGTCCGCGTCAATTGGACATCGACTGATGCGGCGCCTCGGTCCGGCGCATGCAGCACAAATTAAAGCCAAGCTGGTCGAACTACGCGCTGGCGTCACCGCGCTCGAAACGACACCTCAATAGCGCGCGTCACCGGTTCAGTCGAAACCACAGCCACGGGCGTCGTCGCCGCCACTCAATAGACTATCGTGGATGGTAATGACAAGTGATCTGGTACTCGAGTCGTCATTGCTTGCCAGGTCAACGTGACTGGCGACCAGGAGATACATGTCGGGCCCCAGGATTGATAAGCCCCCAACCCGGTGCAGTGTTAGTAGTGCCGCTGCATGATCCGCGATCGGGCTAGCGCAGGCTGACACGCGGCCAGAGAGTTGCAGCTACTGGATTTTCCATAGCGAGCGCGGCAAAACCGCGCAACGGCGCGCGCGGCTGCATACCCGCCCCGAAATCGAACAGCGGTGAGACGCGCGCATCGTTTTCGTCGAGGGCACAAAGCTCTCGTCGGAACACAAAAAAACATCCGTGCGCACGTTACGCACCAAGGCTCGCGTCCGACGCCCTGCACAGAACAGGTTCGGGCGCAGAGCAAGACACGCAAGCGCCCGAGCGGACCAGCGTTGCTGGGCGAGGATTGCATGCTACTGCTGGTCACGAGCAGGTCAGCTTGAAAAACCGATGCAGCATTTTCGGCACTACGCGCAATCGATTTCGGCGCGGTCAGGCGCGCTCTCAGCTGAGGAATCCAAGCGCGTGACTAATGTTCACCGCCGCAAACTTTTATGCGGCTTGCATGCGTTGCATGAGTCCAAGCGTAGATTTCCACTGCAGCCCAAGCGTTCGCCGCGCTGCACATGGATAAGCCGGCGATAAATCCGAAACCGACGCTCAACGCAATAGCCCAACAGTGTTCGCGACCGAACTACCTACCTGTCGAATTTTACAGGGGGCATCTTCAACACACGATGCGACTATCGGATTCACGGGGAGCGCTGCAGCACCCGGAAACCGGCAGGGTGATCTTTTCACGGTTGCCATTTGGCCGCGCATACCCAAGGGGGATGCCAACAATGAACACGCCATTCCAGTCCAGCACCATACTCATCGGTGATGACGATGCCGACGACCGCTTTCTGGTCGAGGAAGCCTTGGCCGAATGCGAGCCACGCTATCCGTTGCGATTCGCGCAGGATGGCGTGGAAGTCATGGACTATCTGCACCGCGTTGGACCTTATGCGGACACGACGGCGTATCCCACGCCCGGCCTCATTCTGCTTGACTTGAATATGCCCAGAAAGGGCGGCCGTGAAGTTTTGCGCGAAATCCGATCTGACCCGCATCTGCGCAACATCCCGGTAGTGGTATGGACCACATCGCGGGCCGAAGAAGATCTCGAAGGCAGCTACCTCGATGGCGCCAACCGGTGTATCACCAAGCCCAGCAACTTTCAGGAAATCCAGCTCATGCTGCGCGACTTGACGCAGACGTGGCTGCCGCAGCAGAACTGCAGCGATCCTGGCAAGGCCGTCGTCAAATGTAACTAAGCCCGAGGCACGCTTGACGCGCGCCCGAGTTGGCGAAGCGCGGTGCAGCACGCTGTTGCGATCGATTGCGACGATCGAGATTGAAGCATGGCCGCACGATCGCCTGTAGACGTGTCGTGGCCCCTCGTGTGCAGCTGCAGGGCTCACCCTGCAACTGCACATTCGAACGAGATTCCGGCAGGATTGATTGACGTAGCTATTGAATCCTGACCAGGCGCATGCCGGCGATTCTCATTGGCGTAAGCGCCGACTGTGACAATCCCGCCATCGAAACGTCAGAACTGCATCGACCAGCTGTTGATGTAACCGGTGTCGCCACCGGCATTGTCGTTGACCCGCAGATTCCAGCTGCCGTTTGCGACCTCGCTGGAGGCGTTGACGGCTACCGTCTTGATCACGTTGTCGGTGCCGCTGCCGGTGCGATTGTGCAGGTTGTACAACGTGCCATCAGGCGCAACCAGATCGACCTTCAGATCACCCTGGTAGGTGTGCACAATGTTCACCGAAACTGACAAGGTGCTGGGGGCGTTGCCGGTTCGGCCGCTGACGGTGATTGGGCTGTCCACGGTGGCGCTATCGGCAATCACATAGTCGGTGGTGTTCTGGAAGAAGCTGGCGCCCGCGCCGGTTGAGAAGCTGCCAGTGAGCGACAGACCGGTGTAGGCGGTGTATCCACTGAGCAGCAAATGATACGTACCAGCCTGCGCGGTGGCGATGTTACAGCTCTCGATGTTGCCATCGGCCAGCGAACTGCAGTCGAAACTGGTCGTGGTCGGCGCCGAACCGAACTTTATGTAGAGATCGGCGTCACCGGTGCCGCCAGTGGAGACAAACGAGAGCGAGGTTGCGCCGGACGGCACCACGAGTGTGTAGCTGGTGGCGCTTCCGACTGCGCCAGACAGACCGGTTTTTGCCACGCCATTGATCAACACAGTGCTTATCGGTGCCGAGGCAACGGTCACTGACTTTGTTGTCGTGTGGCTGGCTGAGCCATTGTCAGTGACCGTCAAGGCGACGCTGTACGTGCCTGCGGCAGCATAGGTCCTGCCGGGGCTGGTGGCAGTCGATGTACTGCCGTCGCCAAAATTCCAACTGCGTGCGCTGATCGTGCCATCGCTGTCGGTCGAAGTATTGGTGAACGTCGCTGTCAACGCGCTGGTGGCGAAGGTGAAGTTGGCCACCGGCGGCACGTTGGTTGGCGTGCCGCTGGTCTGAGTGACCCAGATCGGCGCCGACCACAGGATCTTGCCATCGTCCTGAGTGATTCGAGCGTAATAGAAATGCTGACCCACGCTCGGCGTTGTCGTGTGCGTCGCCGTACTTGCGAGCGTAGTCACGGTTCCGTTGCGACCCGGCACGCCCTCAAGAATCTGTACCTGCGACACCGAGCGGCCGCTGGTGTTCGCGTAGTTCACCACCAGATTCAGCGCACCCGAGTGACTGAAGCGCTCACCCATCAGGTGACCATTGGCGGTCAGGATGATTTGCGAGTTCTTGTCGCTGGTGGCAAATACGCGACGCGCTCTGAGTGCATCGACAAATGCGGTCTTGGACAGCGCGGTGCCATTCGGAATCAGCACACCAGTGCGATTGGTCCAACTCGCGCCCCAGTTGGCGCAGTGATTGTCCTGATTGGTGGCCGGAGCGATGTGATAACCGCGTTCCAGCAACGTCTTGAACGCCGGCTCGTAGGTGCTGCGGCTGGTCTCCGTCTCGGTGGTGTTGTTGGAGAACGCCGAAGTATTTTGCACCTCCGCCAGCATCATCACCTCGTCGCCATCGGCACTGTAGGCGAGCGACGTCGATCCAATCAGGAATTGCCCGGACGAGGACGGGTGGTTGAACTGCCCGACGAATCCCTTGTTGCGCATCGTCGCATACAACGATACGTAGTCGCTCTTGGCGACAAAGGTATCGCCAAGCAATTGGTTGCTGCTGTTGTATTCCCAGGCAAACAACTCAGTGGCATTGAGGATATTCAAATGCCCACCATTGGTGGTGACGCCCCACTCCATGCCGTACAAAGCCAGAAACCCTGGGTTAGCGGCGTTGTAGTTGTTTGCCGCGGCAACGCCAGCGGCATAACGATTCTTCGCGGTGGTTGGGCTGGCCGAAGCATTGGTGTTGGAAGAACCATCGAAGTAATGGTTGTGCTCGCTTGCCGCGGAGAAATCCAGTCCACGATTGCGCGCGTAGATGAATCCGTCGTTGGGTCCGAACGCACCAGTCTGGGCAGACTGCGAACCCGAGCATCCGGGAATCGCCCCGCCGCCATCAGAGTCGTTGCTCTGCGTGTGCAGATTGCCCAGATAAACCGTGTACGGCAGCGATGCGATGGCGGCCACTGATTTCTCGGCGCCAGCGCCACTGGGCAGCGCGCGGAACGCGGGCATGCTGACCTTGGCTGGCTCGCCGATATGGACTTCCCACTCCTGCACAATTGCATCGTTGGCGTGCGCGAGCGCGTCATCGACACGTTGCTCCAGGGTACCCGGGCGCGTGCGCATCGCCAGCGGATCACCGGACATCGCCGTCATGCGGACTTTGTAAAACCCGCGAGCCAACGCCTGCTTGTTGTGACCGGCGCCATCCCACGGAACCAGCACTTCCACTTGTTTCTGGAAAAGACGTTCTTCACCACGCCAAGTGCGAACAACGCGTTCGGCATCAGCCGTCAACAACTCAACGCGCCAGGCCACCGTCGACGGGTCGACCGCATCGATATAATTGAAGTTGAGTTTGAATGCGCGCGCCTCGCGAGACTCGCCGCGAAATGGAGCGTACAGACTGGCTTCGAATTCGTAATGATCCGGACTGACAGCGAAAGCAGTCGGCGTCAAAGTAGATCCTGCAAGCACAAGCGCGATCAAACGCGCGCAACTACGCGAACTCAACATACTGGTCTCTCCCGGAACAATGGTGTCGTTGAGTGCCGATTGGCACTGTGGTCCTATTCGCTGCGCTGATCGACGCGTGAACAGGTATTCGACCGTCCATGGTCCATGGCTGCGGTTCTACGCCGCACTGCCAGGATCGCAGTATGCGTGCCTCGTATAAAAATCAGATGACATGCATGGGAACAGCGTTGTAGCTGCTTATGCAGCCGCTGTCTTGCTGCATCGCGGTAGGCAAGCGCGGATTGGTCACCGCGACTTGATGCCGCGGCCGTCAGCAGAGGCGCAGCCAACGGGTACTGCCGCAGCACAATCGTTTCGTTCAGCGCACACTCTTACCGATGCGATTGCACCTAGATCAGGTTTTCATCGGCAACCGGCGGCTCGACGCGCTCGACTGCGTTTGTGTCAGCATCTGCTTCGATTTCCGCGATATCCTGTTGCGCGGCATCAGTCCACGTGGCGGGTAACTTCTTGCTGGGTTTGACGCCGAGCTTGCGCAGCTTCTCGGCTTGTCCGATCAGATTACCGCTACCTTCGCTGAACTTCCGCCGCGCTTCGCCGTAACTGTCCTGCGCCTGTTGAATGCGTTCGCCGACGCGCTGCAGGTCATGCACGAATCCCACCAGCTTGTCGTAAAGCTCAGCGCCGCGCGCAGAGATTTCCTTCGCGTTGCGGCTCAAGTCTTCTTGCCGCCACAGGTAAGCCACCGTGCGCACCACAAACAATAAAGTACTAGGACTGACCAGCAGAATGTTTTTCTCCCAAGCTTGCTGAAACAGCTCGCGATCATTGGTCACAGCCAGCATGAACGCCGGTTCAAGCGGCACGAACATCACCACGAAATCCAGCGACTTCAGTCCGTACAAACTTTGATAGTTCTTCTCCGACAGACCTTTCATGTGCGCGCGCATCGACGCCAGATGTCGTCGCAATGCGGCCTGACGTTCGTCTTCCGTGTCGGCATCGGCGAAGGCGCGGTAATCGGGCAATGTCATCTTCGAGTCGACAACCAGATGCCGTTCGCCGTCTCCCGGTAAGCGGATCACCACATCCGGTATGACGTGAGTCTGCCCATCTTCGCTTTTCACACTGGACTGGCGTTCGTAGTGGCGACCGCGCAGCAGTCCTGCCTTTTCCAGCACTTCGTCGAGAATGATTTCGCCCCAGTTACCTTGCGCCTTCCGATCGCCTTTCAACGCCAACGTCAGATTCTGCGTATCCAGACTCAACGTATTGTTGAGTTGAGTCAGCATCTTCACCTGCTCGGCGAGTGCGCTTCGGTCCTTGCTCTCGTTGACATACACTTCCTCGACTTTGCTCTGGAAGCTCTTGATGCGCTCCTGCAATGGGTTGAGCAGATGGCCCAGGTTGACCTGATTCTGCTCGACGAATTTTTTGCTCTTCTCTTCCAGTATCTCGTTGGCCAGCGATTTGAACTGGTGGCTGAGCTGCTCGCGCGCCTCATTGATCAAGGCGAGTTTTTCCTGGCTCTGGTTGCGCTCCTGGTCCAGCGTCGTGCTCAACTCGGCAATCCGCACAGTGAGCTGGGAATGCTCGCGCTGCGCCGTCAACAGGGCTGCTTCGACTTGATGCAGGCGACCCGCACGCTCGGCCAACTGCGCGCCCTCGCGCACCCGCTCAGACAGTTCGGCCTGCAATGAGTGCGCCCGCGCATCGACATTCGCCAGCCGTGAGCGAAGCTCCTCGCCATCACGTGTCAACGCGCGCAATTGCTCCGCCAGTACTCTGCGTTCGGCCTCGCCCTCTGCCCTGCCCTCAGCCGATGCCAGTTCGCGCCTACCGCGCAACACGAGCCAAGTGACAAAGCTGCCCACCAATAGGCCGACCAACACCATCACCAGATGTGAAATGGAAAATTGCATGGGGATCTCTGGTCCAAGACAAGGGCGACAGCAAAGTGTGCATTGCCAGGGGCATTCTAGAATGTCGAGCACGTGCCGCGCAGGATTCTCGCGCATACGGACGACTTGTGACCGCGAATCGAAGCTGACCGCTGATGACCTGCCTCGGCACGTCAGAATTTGTGGCTGGCGACACTCAACCAGGTGTGCGCGAATGCACCGCGACACCTGATTCGGGCGTCGATGAGCCGATGATCTACGGGAGCGGGCGAACCACGCGAACGCAGGCGCGGGTGAAACTGCCCGCAGTGCTTAGCTGCAACCCGTCTATGCAGACAATGTAGGGACGGCGCAAAAAACTCCTGCGATCGCACGGAGCGATTGGCTTTTACTGGCACCGCTGCCGAGGCAGGATACAAAACAGAACACGATTCAAAACAGAACATGATTCAAAAAAAAATTGGCGCGCCCGGAGGGACTCGAACCCCCGACCACCAGGTTCGAAGCCTGATGCTCTATCCAACTGAGCTACGGACGCGTTGGGGGTGTATCTTCGACGAAGTAGCGCGAAGATGCCAGAGGCACGCTGCTGCTGATCGTACGTTTTGCTCGCTCCGCTGCGTGCAGTCATGGCGATGAGCCCGTAAATCTAATTGACGATCCCACAAACCGCGTTGGCGCATGATAGGCGAAATTACTCACAGGATCGGGCGCTGCAAGTGACCCCATTGCCGAAAACGTGGATTGTCTTGCTGCTGCTCGCTCTGGGTAGCTCGCGCGATCTTTGTGCGGACGCGGCCGACATACCGACTTATCCTCAGGGCCAGTACTTACTGCGCAACTACGGCACTGCGGAAGGGTTGGCCAATACGGCCGTATTGCACATGCTGCAGGATCGCACCGGTTTGATCTGGGTCGGCACGGACGATGGCTTGTACCGCTACGACGGCTACCGTTTCGACGCCTACGGCCTTGACCAGGGCCTGATTTCGACGGCGATCGATGCTCTGCACGAAGACCAGGCAGGTATCTTGTGGGTGGGCACCCACGCCGGACTCAGCCGCTGGACCGGTGCGGTGTTTGAGCCGCGCAATGCACTGCACGGTCTGCCCGAAGGTGCGATCGTGGCCATTGCTCATCAGGCCCATAGTATTTGGGCAGCCACTACCGCGGGGCCATATGTGGCGGGCGCAGACGAGCGCTTCCAGCTCGCGGTCGGGTGGCCTGGAGGTGAAGCGACCGCACTTTGCGCGGGTAAATCCAGCGTCTGGGTCGCGCAGTGGCGCGCCGAGGCGGTTATCTGGCGATGGCGCGACGGGGTCTGGCTAAATTACGCCAGTCCAGCTATGCAACAACAGGAGCGCATCGACGCCATCGTAGAAGAAGCGAACGGGCGAGTATTTGTACGCTCCGCGCGCAACCTGTGGGTACTCCAGCCCGGTGCAACACAGTTCGATCGGATGGAAACGCCCAGGCCGCTGATCGCGCAGCGCGGCTACCTCACGCTCGGTCGCCACGGGGATCTGTGGGTGCCGACCGACGACGCGGGCTTGCTCAATTGGGATGGAACCAAGTGGACTGTGGGCCTGCGCGGACTGCTCACTTCAACCCGGGCGATGCTCGAGGATGCCGAAGGGTCGCTGTGGTTTAGCTCAGCCGGCTTGAATCGGATATTGGGCCGCGGTGTCTTCCACGCCTATGGCAATGCGCAAGGTCTGACCGGAAACGTACCGTGGGTCATTTTCCGCGATCGACGGAAAACCCTTTGGATCGGCACAAACGCGGGCTTGGCGCGGCAGGTTGGTGCACGATTTGAAATAATGCCGGGCACCGAAGCGCACACGATTCGTTCGATTGTCGAAGCCCCCGACGGCACCTTCTATATGTCCGGCATTCCCGCCGATGACCTGCTCCACTTCGATCCCGAGACGCAGGCAGTGACGATTCAGCAAATCGCGCCGGACAACCCGGCGAAGCGGATCTACCGACTGCTATTGGACCCACAGGGCATGCTTTGGGCCGGCACCGAGGGCGCTGGCCTGCTTCAGGCAAATATCCGCACTCCGCGACTGAAGTTCGCCAAAGTCGTGCTGCCCAGTGGAACGCCGACCGAGGGCGTGAGCGATCTACATCAGGATCAAACTGGTCGGCTCTGGCTCGCAGGCCAACGCGGCCTTGCGCTGCTCGAAGCAGGCACTTGGCGTCGCTTCACAACCCTGGACGGACTGCGCAACGATTCCATCGCCTACGTGCGCAGCACCGCCAACGGCGACCTGTTGATTGTCTATTTCGAACCCCTCGGGTTTGCCCGCGCCCGCTATGAAAAGGGCCAGTTGCGCGTGATTGAGCATTACAACGACGCCAGTCATGGGATTGCCAACAAGATCTTCATCATTGGCGAGGACTCCAGGCAGCGAATTTGGATCGGTGGTGGTCGCGGTGTGGATCTGCTCGGCCCCGGTGGAACCGAACATTTCGGAAACAACGATGGCCTGATGGGCGAAGATACCGCCAGCATGGCGTTTTACGCCGAGGAAAATGGCGATGTGTGGATCGGCGCTGTCGGGGGGCTGGTGCGATTTGACGCGGAAATGTACGACAGCCTGCCGCCCCTTACCGCACCGAAGACGGCCTTATTGAGTGTCTCCTTGGGACGGCAGAGATTTCCCGCGGATGCCATTGGAACCGAAGTTACTCGAACCGACCACAGTTTTGCCGCGCGCTACGCGGGAATGAGCTTTCTTGGCGAAGGCGCCATGCGCTATCGGGTGCGCCTGCACGGCCTCGAACCGGAATTCACCATCAGCGACAGCCGAGAGGCGCGCTATGCAGCGCTGCCACCCGGCGACTATCGTTTTGAAGCGGCCGCTCAGGTCGGCACGCGCGGCGCTTGGGGTCCGTCCGCGAATTTTGCATTTGTGGTGCGTCCGACCTGGTGGCAATCATGGTGGCTGCGCACGTTAATTGCCTTGCTGGCAAGCCTGTTATTGCTGCTCGGCGTGAGATGGCGATTCGCCGCATTACGTGCACAGAATCTGCTGCTCGAGACGCACGTGGCCAGCCGCACGGTCGAGCTCAGCGACGCCAATCGGGCGCTGCAGCACGCCAACAGCAGCTTGCAAGGCCAAATCGAAGATCGATCGGCCGCCGAGCTCGCAGTGCAGCAACGCAATGCTGAGCTGCAAACGCTCAACGAGAAGTTGGCGGGGGCGCAGAGCCAGCTGCTGCAATCGGAAAAAATGGCGTCAGTAGGCCAGTTGGCAGCCGGTGTTGCACACGAGATCAATAATCCGGTCGGATACGTGTACTCGAATTTCTCCAGTCTTTCGCGCTACATGCAAAGCATTTTCTCGCTACTGCAGGCCTATCAACTGCTGGAAAAGGAACTGCCGCCGGAGCACCCGGAAGTACGCAAGATGGCCGCGCTCAAAGCGGCGATTGATTTCGACTATCTGGTCGACGACACCGCCAACCTGCTCACCGAATCCCGCGAAGGGCTTGAGCGAATCCAGAAAATCGTTAAGGATCTCAAGGACTTTTCGTATGTTGATGCCCCAGAATGGCAACTCGCAGATATTCATCAGAGCCTTGACAGCACGCTGAATGTGATCGCGCATGAGCTCAAGTACAAAGTGGAACTGGTCCAGGAGTACGGCACGCTGCCGAAAATCCGCTGTCTGCCGTTCCAGCTCAACCAGGTGTTTCTGAACCTGTTGATCAATGCCAGTCACTCGATCAAAGAGCATGGCCGGATCACCATCCAGACTGGATGCAACAATGAGCAGGTGTGGGTAAGGATTTCCGATACCGGTCAAGGCATCAGCGAAGCCAATCTGAAGCGGATTTTCGACCCATTTTTCACCACAAAACCAATCGGCGTTGGCACCGGCCTTGGCCTATCGGTTTCCTGGGGCATCGTGCAAACCCATGGCGGCTCCATCGATGTACAGAGCGAACTCAATCGCGGCAGCGTATTTACCGTGTTTTTACCGATCGGACCCCCTGGCCAAGCGATCGCGAGTTAAGGTTTGGCAGCGAATGCCGCACACCAACCCTTGGTGTTTACCGACTTGCCGGGAAAGATACCGCACCCACGCCAGACGTCGGTGGCCGCACCCTGCACCAGGGTGCAGCCGGAACACAGCTGCGTTGGTTTGTGCGCGGGGTATTTGGCAGCAACTACTTTGGTGGAATCATGTCGGTAACCCAGCGCGGCGGCGGTAGCGTCGGCCTCGTCCAGGTGCGGGAGTTCGGCGGCCTGCACGCGGGCGGAAACCAACGCCAGGCTCATCGGTGCAAGTAAGGCTGCACCCGAAGTCGCCAGGAAATGACGACGGGAAATGTGCTTGTTCATGGATGATTTCCTTGCGATAAAAAAATGCTGGTGATGAAAAATGAAATGAGCTTGGAGAATGATGCGCTATATTCTCAAGCGCGACTTGACCTCGATCAAGTCGCACCAGGATCAAGACTTACCTTCATCAGGAAGGCCTTGGTCACGACACACCTCGAACAGGAAACGCCGTGAGCTTGCCATATGACACCCTACGCCTGCGTGAATGCGCCGTCGCCTTGGCCGAATGTGGCCGAGAACTCGCCACATTGGGCTGGACACCCGCTACCAGCAGCAATTTTTCGATGCGTACCAGTGACCGCGACGGCAGCCCCTCCCTCGTCGCGATTACGATCTCCGGCCGCGACAAGGGCCGCCTCAGCGAACGCGACATCATGGTCGTGGATTTGCAGGGTCGCGCCGTCGGCTCCGAACACGTCCCCTCCGCTGAGACAATGCTGCACACCCAGCTGTACGCCCGCGATCCGGATATTGGCTGCGTACTGCACACGCATTCACACACCCAAACGGTCGCCTCGCGTCTTTATGCCGATGAAGGCCAGGTCGTGTTCACCGGCTACGAGCTGTTGAAGGCATTTCGCGGATTCGACACGCACAACACCGTGCTGCGCATGCCGGTGCTGCCTAACAGCCAGGATATGCAGGAGCTTGCCGGGTTTGTCGAGAGCTGGCTCGCCGCCGAAGAGTCAGCGCAATTGCAGCATGGAACGCCGATCGGGTCAGGCTACTTGATTGACGGGCATGGCATCTATACATGGGGTAGAGACATGGCGGAAACGCGGCGGCACCTGGAGGCCTTCGAATTTCTGTTGGACTGCGAATTGGATCTCAGGAGACTTGGTGCATGACCCGCCTTCGCATCTTTACTGAAACCGATCCGACGCGGGCGACCACGGACACCCGCGACGGCGCGCTGATTACCGAGCTTCTGGGGCGCCACGGCGTGCGCTTCGAGCGCTGGAGTACGCCGGTTCAGTTGGCGCCCGGTGCGAGCCAGGACGAAGTGATCGCTGCATATCGAACCGATATCGACCGCTTGATGGCCGAGGGCGGCTATCAAGCAGTAGACGTAGTCAGCTTGAGCCCCGAGCATCCGGATCGGGCGACGTTCCGGGAAAAATTTCTTAACGAGCACTGCCACGCCGAAGACGAGGTTCGATTCTTCGTCGCCGGGGCTGGACTGTTCACGCTGCATCTGGACGACCTGGTGTTCGAGGTGCTGTGCGAACAAGGGGATCTGATCGGTGTGCCCGACAACACCCGGCATTGGTTCGACATGGGCCCCAACCCCTTCTTCATCGCCATCCGACTGTTCACCAACGCATCCGGATGGGTGGCAAATTTCACCGGCACCGACATCGCCCTGCAATTTCCGCGGCTGGAAAACTGATGGCAGCATTGCTCCGATTGCAGGATGTGTTGAGGACGCGCTCGGCCCAGCCGCTGGCGCTGGCACGCGGATGAAGCCAACCATACTTACCGATATCGAAGGCACCACGAGCCGCATCGATTTCGTGCACCAGGTCTTGTTCCCGTACGCGCGTGCGCGGATCGCCAATTTCGTGCACGCGCATCGCGACCAGGCCGACGTGGCGACGGCCCTGGCAGCCGTACGCACCGAACTGAATGCACCGGAAGCAACGCTGGACGCGCAGATCGAAGCCCTGTTGCGCTGGATCGACGAAGACCGAAAAGTCACGCCGCTGAAGTCTTTGCAGGGCATGATCTGGGCGCAGGGCTATGCCGCCGGCGATTTCACCGCACATGTCTACGCCGATGCCTATGACGCACTGCGACGCTGGCATAAGGATGCGCACCCACTTTATGTCTACAGCAGTGGATCAATCGCAGCACAGAAGCTGTTCTTTCGCTATAGCGTGTTCGGCGATTTGACACCGCTGTTCCGTGAGTATTTCGACACCACAATCGGCGGCAAGCGCGAAGCGGGTTCCTATCGCCTCATCGCACAACGCGTGCAACGCCCAGCAGGCGAGATTTTATTTTTGTCGGATATCGAGGCCGAACTCGACGCAGCACGCGATTCGGGCATGCAGACAATTCAGTTGCTACGCGTCGACGCGCCACCGGCATCGACCGGGTCACATCGCACGGTTGCCAGCATGGCCGACATCGGCGCGATCGGATCGTGATGGCGGGCCCGATCACCGCCCTGATCAACGGCCTGCGCTTTGCTCTGTTGCTGGTGCCAAGGCAACGCTACCCACTGCCCACAGCGACGGCATTCTGGTGCGCTGCGCTGCTGTCCGTGCTGGCCGATTTCCTGCTGAACCTTGGGCTGGTGTCGGCGCCTGAAGAGTTCGATCTCGCCGGACTGACTGACAGCGCCTTCGAAATCCTCAAACCGTTGTTGCTGGCCTGGCTGCTGTCCTTACTGACAGGCCGGCCAGCACTGCTTTGGGGCCTGGCGACATGGATGTTGATCGTGGGCATGGTGATTCGCGTTGTTGCTGGCGCCGTCATCGCCCGAGATCCGCAGTTCGACCACACCTGGATTGTATTCAGCGCGCATCACTTCGCAACCGCGTTCGGAGTCTGGATGTTGCTCGCTGGATACCGCATCTGGCACTGGCTGGAACCAAGCTGGCACTGGATGCGGGTACTCGCGATTGCACTTGTTGTTGCCGTGCCCCAGGCGCTGATCTATCGAGCGGTGCCGTATCACCTGGATTATTTCTTTGCCGCCGAGCCCGATTATTCGGCGCCAGTCACCAATGCCGTGTGGCCTGAGAAAGTACACGCCGAAACTCTGTTCGCGGAGCAGTCCGACAAGCTTGACCGCGCTTTACAAGCGCTCGAACCGCAACGCCCGGGCCAGGTAGATCTGTACTTGCTGGCCGTGGGCGGCTATGCCAGCGAGGATGTGTTCCGCAACGAAGTGAACTACGTGCAAGCGCTGTTCGATCAGCGTTTAGGAACCCGGGGCCGAAGCATGGTGCTGCTCAATCACTTCGATGCTCTGTTGAATCGCCCGCTGGCGACCCAAGGCAATATCGACCGAGCCCTCGCCGGCATCGCCAAGCGCATTGACCTGGACGAAGACCTCGTATTCCTGTTCGTCACCACGCATGGTTCCGAAGCACATGAGCTTTCGGTCGAGCTTGCGGGCTTCCCACTGCAGCAAATCACGCCGGAGTCTCTGTCCAGTTCGATTCGCAACGCCGGTATTCGTTGGCGCGTGACCACGATCTCAGCATGCTACAGCGGCGGCTATATCGATGCCTTGTCAGCGTCGACCGCGCTGGTGCTGACCGCGTCGCGCAGCGATCGCACTTCATTTGGCTGCGGTGCAGACTCCGATATTACCTTTTTCGGACGTGCCTATTTCGCTGAGGCGCTGAACCAAAGCGTCGATTTCGTTGCTGCATTTGAAATCGCCAAAGTCGCCATTGCGCTGCGCGAAGCAGCGATCGACGGCGAACCATCCGAACCGCAGATCGCAAGTACCGCATTGATCGAGGCAAAGCTCGCTCAATGGCGAAGCCAATTCAAACCCGGACCGCCGCTCGCTTTTACACCGCCCCAATAACGCCGATGCGCACGTAGGCTTTTTCAGCACGCTTGTTGCCAGCGCAGCCGCGCATTGACACCACCTTCCGGGAAATCACAGAACAACGCATCGGCACCTGCTTTGAACAGGGCCTGATACTCACCGTATACATCGTCGAACCCGTTCATGACCGAGTCGTCGCGCAAGGTCCAGACATGAACCTGCCATCCTAGATCGTGGGCCAGCGCGATCAATCCGGGCTCAGCTTTGGCGCCGATCACATTCGCCTTGGACAGCGCCAGGCCACCAAGCCAGAAGGCATAGCGATGCAACCGAGCGAGTTGCTCAGCGTCGAGCCACTCGAACAACGCAAATGTCGCGTTGCCACAGGCTTCGTGCACGCGTCGCAGCGGCGCAATTTCGAAGCACTGCACGCACACCGGGCTATTCGCTGCTGCCAGAGCTTGCGCTTGCAACTCAGCAATCAGTAGAGCAGTTGTGTCGATTCCTTTGGCCAGCAGCACCGACGGATGCTTGATTTCGGGATAAACGCCGAGCTTTCGGCCGACGCGCCACTGGGCAGCCGCGAGCTCAAGCACCTCTGAAAATCGCGGAATGGCGAATTGACCATCAAACGCCTTGCTTCGACCAACGAAGGGCTGCATGGCGCGCAACTCGGATATTTGTTCGGCGTCGTAATCATCAGCGAACCAGTTGGCGCCCGCCTTTTTGCTGGACGATGCAGCCTGGGGCCACGGCACTCGTAACGACACATCGGTACTGCGCGACAACTCGCGCTCGTGGCGTGCGATCAGGATGCCATCACGGGTTGGCACCAGATCCGGTTCAATCAGATCTGCGCCCTGAGCAATCGCCAGCGCGTATCCCGGCAACGTGTGTTCCGGCCGCAAACCCGAAGCCCCGCGATGCGCGATGATGCGCGGCGGCTGCTCATCGAGTGTGTGCCAAACCCGCATCAGCACGCGCTCATGTCGATTTCAGGCGGCGAGTTCGGAGCACGTCCATCACCGAAGCCAGCGAGCTGCCACGCACCTGCAGCAGCACGCCAAGGTGATAGAGCAGATCGGCAGCTTCTTGTTCGAGCTGCTCGACGGATTGGGCAGCCCCGGCAAGCGCGGTCTCCACGCCCTCTTCGCCCACCTTCTGGGCAACACGTAGCGCACCCTGCTCGATCAGTCTGGTGGTGTAGCTACCCGCAGGCCGATCGCGCAGTCGTTGCGCGATGGTGGCATCGAGTGTTGCCAGCTCACTGAACTGTGGCTGCGCACCAGATTCAACAGATTCGGATTCAGGCGTTCCGGGTTCGGGCGACAGTGGATCGAAGCAGGTTTGCGTACCGCGATGACAGATGGCTCCGTTGGGATGCGCCAGCAACAACAGGGTGTCTGCATCGCAGTCCATCACGACCTCGACCAGATCGAGCCAGTGACCAGAGGTCTCCCCCTTGGTCCACAGCGTCGCACGACTGCGGCTGAAAAAGGTTACGCGTCGTGTTGCCAGCGTTTGCTCCAGTGCCTCACGATTCATGTACCCCAGCATCAATACGTGCCCACTGCGCGCATCCTGCACAATGGCAGGCAGCAATCCCTGGCCTTTTTCCCAGTCAACCGTCGCCGGGTCGAGTGTGCGCCGCGCTTGCTCATTCATGGTCGTATCGCCACCCCGCGTTCGATGAGATAGGCCTTCAGATCCGGAATCCGGATGCTGCCGTTGTGAAACACCGTCGCCGCCAAAGCGCCGTCGACATCCGCCTGATTGAACACGTCGAGAAAGTGCTGCGGTTCGCCAGCTCCACCGGAGGCAATCAGCGGTACCGAACAGTGCGGGCGAATCGCACGCAGCTGTTCGATATCGTAGCCGCTGCGCACGCCATCGAAGCTCATGCAATTGAGCACGATTTCACCAGCGCCGCGCCGGACCGCCTCGCCCACCCATTGCCGCGTCGTTCGTGCCAACCCGCGCGAGCGTTCAGGATCTCCGGTGTACTGATGCACGCGCCACTCGCCGTCGATGCATTGGCTGTCCACGCCCACCACCACGCATTGCACGCCAAAGGCATCAGCTAACTCGTCGATCAGTTCCGGCCGTTCCAGCGCGGGCGAATTAACCGAAATCTTGTCTGCCCCACTGTGCAGGATTCGCCGTGCGTCGGCGACGCTGCGAATACCACCGGCAACGCAAAAAGGAATATCCAAAGAGTTCGCCACGCGCCGCACCCATAGGGCATCGGCAACACGACCCTCGGGGCTCGCACTGATATCGTAAAACACCAGCTCGTCGGCACCTTCATCACAGTAGCGTTGCGCTAATTCTTCAATGCCCCCGATCACGATGTGGTCGCGAAAACGCACACCCTTGACTACTTGGCCGTCTCGAACATCCAGGCAAGGAATGATGCGGCGGGTCAGCATGACAGCGCTTCGACCAGGGTAAAGCGGCCTTCCAGTAGCGCGCGTCCCATCACTACCGCCGCGCATCCAGTGGCCTTGAGCGCACGCAGGTCGTCCAGACTGGAGAGCCCGCCAGAAGCCTGAATGCGCACGGTGGGATAGCGCTCGCGCAACTCGGAATACAATTCAATGTTGGGGCCCTGCAGCATGCCGTCGCGCTCGATATCGGTGCACAGAAACTCAACGATACCGGCATCGAAAAACTGCCCGACGCGCTCATGCAAAGTTACCGCGGTAGCTTCGGTCCAGCCCGACACCGGCAGCCGAAACACGCCATCGGCATCCTGCCTCGTATCCAGCGCCACCAGCAGCCGATCGCTACCAAACTCGCGTGCCCATTCGATCAAGCGCTCCGGCTCACGCACTGCGACACTTCCGACCACCACGCGCGAAACGCCAGCCGCCAGGACCGCCTCAATGTGCACACGTGTGCGAATTCCGCCGCCGGCTTGCACAATGAGTCCACTTTCAGCACAAATCTCGGCAATCAAATCGCGCTGTGTGGCACTGCCATCACGCGCCGCGTCCAGATCCACCACATGCAAATGCGTGGCGCCTTCGCGCGCGTAACGCTTTGCCAACGCCAGCGGGTTGACGTCGTAGCGAGTTTCAGCCGCGAAGTCGCCCTGGCGCAATCGCACCACGCGTCCCTCGCGCAAATCAATTGCAGGAATACGGATCATGACTTCATCTCGAGGAAATTGGCCAACAGGCGCGCGCCTACCGAAGCGGAACGCTCCGGATGAAACTGCGCGCCATGAAAGTTTTTCCACGACAGGGCCGCGGTGAAAACGCGGCCATGGCGGCAGGAGGCAACACTGGCGGGACCGAGCGGAGCAGCGTAACTGTGCACGAAATAGGCATAGTCTCCGCTTTGTATGCCATTGAGCAGCGGCGCGTCGGTCAGACGTTCGAGACTGTTCCAGCCCATATGCGGTAAGCGAAAAGAAGTCGATTCGCAAAAACGCGCGACGCGTCCCGGCACCACCCCCAAACACTGGGTGTCAGCTTCTTCCGAGGATTCAAACAGCAATTGCATGCCGAGACAAACGCCCAATACGGGTTGCGTCAGTCGCGGAATGAGCAGATCCAGACCGCTGTCTCTGAGCCGCTGCATGCCCGGCCTCGCCGCTCCGACGCCAGGCAAGATCACGTGACTGGCAGCGCGGATGTGCTCGCTATCGGCGGTCATTTCGGCCGCAACGCCGAGTCGCTGCAAGGCCGCCTGCACCGAACCGACATTACTACCACCCGCATCCACCAACACAACATTGAAATCGCCACGCTGGCTCATCAGAGGCTGCCCTTGGTACTGGGCACGCCACCACCTTCGCGACGGATCGCTTGTCTGAGTGCGCGAGCAAATACCTTGAAACAGGCTTCAACCATGTGGTGTGTATTTTCGCCGCGAACCTTCAGATGCAAGTTGGCACCCAGCGCGTCACACAGCGAACGGAAAAAATGCGGCACCATTTCGGTCGAAAGCTCCCCGAGTGTTGTACGCGGAAATACGCCATCGAAGACGAAATGCGCGCGACCAGATAGATCGAGCACTGCCTCAGCCAGGGTCTCGTCCATCGGCAAGGTGAAGCCATAGCGCGAAATACCGCGTTTGTCGCCGAGCGCCTGACGCAGCGCTTCGCCGAGCGCCAACGCAGAATCCTCGACGCTGTGATGCTCGTCGATGTGGGTGTCGCCAGCGCAGACCAAGCTCAGGTAGAAGCCGCCATGGCGTCCGATCTGTTCCAGCATGTGGTCAAAAAAACCAATTCCACTGGCGACCTCGGCACGCGATTCGCGGTCTAGATCAACGCTGACGCGGATGCGGGTTTCACTGGTCGCGCGCTCAACAGTTGCAGTACGCGGCGCGTCCACCAGAATATGCGCGATCTCGGCCCATGAGTTTGCATCGGGCCCGAGTTTGAGTCCCCTAACCCCGAGATTGTGCGCGAACTCGATGTCGGTTTCGCGATCACCGATCATGGCGCTGCGCGCGAAATCGAGCGTTCCGGAACGAAGGTAGTCGAGCATCATACCGATGCCAGGTTTTCGCGTTGGCACATTCTGCTGCGCGAAATGCGGATCGATGTGAATCGCGTCGAATTCGATGCCCTGCGACTTCAACAGTTCAAGCAAGAACCCCTGCGGCTTGTCAAAGTCACGCTGCGGAAAGCTGTCGGTGCCCAGTCCATCCTGATTCGACACCATCACCAACCGATAACCTGCGTCACGACAGCGCAGCAACGCAGGTACAACGCCGGGCACCAGACGCAGTTTTTCCAAGGAGTCGATCTGGAAATCCGCAGGTTCTTCAATGATCGTGCCATCGCGATCGACAAACAGGATCTTGCGCAAACTGGTCATGCCGCCCTCTGCGTTTTGAGCACCGCGAGCACGGCGAGGTTTTCTTCAGGTGTACCGATCGAAATTCGCAACGCATCTTCCAGCCCCGCATACTTGCGCAGGCTGCGCACGATAATACCAGCCGCACTGAAATCGACGTATGTCGCTTCAGCATCGCGCAGGCGCAGCGTGAGAAAATTCGCGGATGAAGGCAGCACTTCAGTCACTTCTCGAATGCCGATCAGCGCGGCACGCAGAAGTTCGCGCTCATTCCTGATCTGCTGCACCCGAGTCCGTGTTGCGTGGAGCGCGGCGGGCTGCAGGGCATTGAGCGCTGCCTGGATACACGCTGATGGAAGCGGATACGGCGGCATGATTCGGCGCAGCAATTCGATCACGGGCTGTGCTGCGATGGCGACACCAATGCGTGCACCGGCGAGGCCATGCGCCTTGCTCAGAGTGCGCAGCACCACCAAGTTGTCGAAGCGCTCAAGTAGCGGCAGCGCGCTGGGGTGATCGCTGAATTCCGCATAGGCCTCGTCCACCACCAGCAGCGCCCGGTCCTTCAACGCTTGCGCCATCGATTCAATCAATGCCGGTTCGATCGCGTTGCCGGTGGGATTGTTGGGAGTGCACAGATACACGATGCGTGTCTGCGCGTTGACTGCAGCCAGTACACTCGCCATGTCGTAGCTGTAGCCGAGTGAACGCTGGAGCTTCACTTCGTGCACTTCGGCGCCTTGCACTCTGGCGGCCACGGCATACATGCCAAAGGTCGGTGGTGAGACGATAACGTTGCTGACCCCCGCGGCACAAAATGCGCGGGTCAGCAGATCGATCGCCTCATCGCTGCCGCGCCCCACCAGCACCCGGTCGGGCCGCGTAGCGTAGAGAGCAGCGAGCGCCGCCACCAGGGCCGCGGGCTGTGGCTCAGGGTAGCGATTCAACCCGCAGGCTGCTGCATCGGCTTGCGACCACGGCAGCTCATTCGCGTTCAGCCACACCCGACCCGCGCTGGCCTCCATGCGCGCGGAAGAATATCCCTGCATGCGCAACAATTCGGGACGCGCCAGGTCGAGCACGCTCATGATTGCGAACCCGGTAGCGCTGCATCCAAACGCAGACTGATTGCGCGTGCATGCGCTTGCAGCCCTTCGGCTTGCGCCAACCGGATGGCGCATGGGCCGATGCCAGCGAGTCCGGCGACAGTGAGCTCCTGCACGGTGATAAAGGTGAGAAAACTCTGCACTGAAACTCCGCTGTAGGCACGCGCGGCTCCAGAAGTCGGCAACACATGGTTGGTACCACTGCAGTAATCGCCAACCGATTCGGGCGCATAATTGCCGAGAAACACCGAGCCGGCGCTGCGCACCTGCGCAACCCAACTGCGCGCGTCGCGTACCGAGAGGATCAGGTGTTCGGGCGCGTATCGGTTGGATATCGCTATAGCCTGTGCCACACCGTCAATAACAATCATGCGGCTGTTGGCAAGTACCAGGCGTGCGATGTCGGCACGCGGTAGTTGTGCCAGTTGCACATCGAGTGCCGATTGCACTGCAGTGAGCAACTCGAACGACGTGGCCAAGAGCAACACTTGGGAATCGGGGCCATGCTCGGCTTGCGACAGCAAATCGGCAGCGACAAACTCAGCGCTGGCGCTGTCATCGGCAATCACCAACACCTCGGACGGCCCGGCGGGCAGATCGATTGCCGCGCCGCCCGGGTCTGCCGCGACAACCATCTTGGCCGCGGTCACCCAGGCATTGCCTGGCCCGAACACTTTGTCGCAACGCGGCACCGTCGCGGTGCCATACGCCATGGCCGCGATCGCCTGTGCGCCGCCAAGTTTGAATACACGACGAATTCCGCAGCAGCTTGCCGCATACAACACGCTCGGTTCAACCCGCCCATCTTTCTGCGGCGGTGAACACATGACGACATCTACGCAACCGGCGATCTGCGCTGGCACACCGAGCATCAATGCGGTCGAAGGCAGCGGTGCGGTACCAGCAGGCACATACAGCCCTACCGCCGGAATCGCGCGCGAGATTCGTTCACAGACAACGCCAGGCGCAGTTTCCACCCGTAGATCGTTGGGCACTCCAGCAAGATGAAAGACGCGAATGCGTTCATACGCCTCATCGATCGCCGCACGCAGGTCGGCCGGCAGCGATGCGGCGGCTGCGTCGAACTCTTGCGCTGCAACTTCGATCGCATCGAGTTCCACGCCATCGAAGCGCCGTGTCAGTGCCCGCAGCGTAGCGTCGCCGTCGGCGCGCACCTGTTCGATCAGACGCGCCACATCTGCTGCGATTTCTGATTGTCGCTGCTGCAATGGTCGCCGCAACGCCTCGGTTCGCTCCGCCTCATCCAGGCGACTCCACTCAATCGGTCTCATGCCAGCATCCTCTCCACCGGCAGTACCAACAGTTGCGTGGCGCCAGCCAGTTGTATTGCTTCCAACTCGGCCCAGCCGAAGGTACCGGAAACGACGGTTTGCAATGCCAGTTGATCATCCTCGCCCTGCACAGCCATCACTGTGGTGGTGGAGTGTCGCGGCAATGAACTACGCACGCTGTCGAGCGCGGATCGTTTGGCACGCATCAACAGAAGCCGAGTCTCGCGCACCGCCATCACGCCATCGAGTCGTCGCAGCAACAGATCCAGCATCGGCTGTCGCGCGTCAAGAAACTCTGTGGTGGACGCGGCGAGCACCGCTTCGCTGTCCAGAATCTTCACCGATTCCTTGAGTTGATTGGCAACGAGTGTGGCGCCAGACGACACCAGATCGCAGATCACGTCAGCACTGCCCAGCCTCGGCGCAATCTCGACCGAGCCAGACAGCACGACAATCTGCGCGGTGACCCCTTCGCTGGCCAGATATCGTGCGAGAAGGCGCGGATAGCTGGTTGCGATCCGCCGCCCCGAAAGGCTCTGAGCACCTTCGAACAACTCATCCTGCGGTGTCGCGATCGACAACCGACAGCCGCCATAGCCAAGCGCCCTGAGTTCCTGAAGGACACTGCTGCCAGTCAATGCCACCTGCTCCAGGCGCAGCTCCTCGAGCACGTTACGTCCAACGAATCCCAGGTCGCAGACGCCTTCGGAGATCAGACCGGGAATATCATCATCGCGTACCAGCAACAAATCCACCGGATGAGTCTCTCCGAAGCAGAACAATTTATCGCGACTCTGCCGAAATTTGAGCCCGCATTGGGCCAAAAGTTGCTGAGAAGCATCCGACAGACGACCCGACTTTTGAACCGCAATTCTCAAACGATCACGAGTTTTCATTTCTGCCTTCCCTTGCTGGCATTTCGGGGTGTATCGATTGTGCGCGGTAGTGCCAGGCGTCGTGATGCCAATTGATAGCCTCCCTCACCCATGGTCAGACATCTCGCGACGCGCCCGATAGTGGTGACGCTGACCGCGGTCAAATCATGAATTTCGCGATAGGGCACACCCTGCAACAGATGCGGCACCACATTCCAACGGTCGGCCAACGCTTCCAACTCCGCCGGTGTGCACAGGTCCAGCATCAATTCGCGCACTTCCTCTGCCGAATGCATGCTGGCAAGCGCATCGAACAGGTCGGGATGCACGGCGGTTGCATCGTCCAGCTTGACCCAGCGCTTCTTCATGAATACAGTTTCGTTCCAGCACAACAGTGTGATAGCGCATTATTACACGCGAGATTGAGCATGGCAAGCAATACGCCGACGAGCTCGCTATCTTTAGCTGAGCCGGGGGTTCTTGGGTGACTCGAATACGCGCCATCCTGTTGTTGATGCTCATTCACTGCTGCGCCGTTGGCGCCGCGGCATCTGAAGACGGTGACCGGGTGTTGCTGGTCGCCGGCCAGACCGAGGCCGTGCCCTTGAGTGCCCTTCGCTTCCTGATTGATCCCGAAGGCAAACTTCTTGCTGATCAGGCACTGGCGCAACTACGCCGTGATTCCGCGATGCGCGTCGAAAGCTGGCCACCCACCTATGGCTTTTCCACAGGTGTGTACTGGTTTCACCTGACTGCGTTCAACCAGTCAAATCCGGATCCGAACTGGCTGCTGGTAATCGAGTATGCATTGCTCGACCAGCTAGACCTGTACGTCTACGATGCCAATGGCGCGCGCAAACTCCAACGTGGAGGTGATCGCGAACCGTTTTCCGCTCGCCGATTTTCGCATCGCCATTTCAACTTCGCGCTCGATATCCCCAAAGGACAGAGTCGCGAACTTCTGCTGCGCGTCGATACCGAAAGCTCGATGCAGGTACCACTGCTGCTGATTACAGAAACTGCCTTTCTGGGCCACAACCAACACTGGCAATTAGGCCTCGGCATGTACTACGGCCTGATCTTTGGCTTGCTCGCTTATAACCTGCTTTTGTTCCTGTCCACGCGAGATCGCAGCTTTCTCTATTACGTGCTGTATGCCGCCCTGTTCGTCACCGTGCAGGCCAACATCAACGGTCTCACCTATCAGTACCTGTGGCCAAACGCGCCGGTTTGGGACGACTTCGCGCTGATCTTGTTTATCCCGGCTGCGCTGATTGCGGTGCTGGCCTTCACTCGACGCTTCCTGGACTTGCGCGAGCGCGCACCTGCTGCCAACAGAATCCTGGTAGCGCTGATGATCAGTATGTCCGTGCTATTGATCGCGGCGCCGTTTATCGGCTATCGCCTGGCGATCCGCCTGGAAACCGCCAGCGTGTTCCTGGTCGCCGCGGTCGCCATCGGCTCTGCAATCAGCGCATGGCGAAGTCGGCTGCAAGCGGCCAAGTACTACCTGCTCGCCTGGACCATGATGTTGATTGGAATCGTTGTCTATGCCGCGGTTTCGTTCGGGCTTCTGCCGAAGAATATCTTCACCGAATATGGAATTCTGTTCGGGTCAGCCGCAGAAATGGTTCTGTTGTCATTCGCGTTGGCGTTCCGCATTAACGAACTTCAACGTGAAAACCACCAACTGCACGCCGAAAACGCAGAGCGAATGGAGTTGCGCGTCAATCAGCGCACCAACGAACTGAATGAAGCCTTGGGTGAATTGCAGAGCGCTAACCGTCGCCTGCGCGAATACAGCCAGCGCGACGGACTGACCGGCGCGCACAATCGTTACTTCCTGGATGAAGAGCTGGAGCGGGCACTCAAGATTGCGCATGAACGCGGCGAGCCGCTGTCCTTGCTCATGGTGGATATAGACCACTTCAAGCTGATCAACGATCGCTACGGCCATTTGGCCGGCGACAGCTGCCTATGTGCCGTGGCATCAAAGTTACGCTCGTGCATTCGTGAGACAGACGATTTCGTGGCCCGTTTCGGCGGCGAGGAGTTTGTCGTGCTGCTGCCCGGCGCCGATCGCCGCACAGCCAACGCGCGCGCCGAATTGCTCAGGAAGGAAATTGAAGCGATGCGAGTCAGTCACGCGGAGCAAAAACTGGCGGTCACGGTGAGCATCGGTTTCACGACACAGCCGCGCAATCGTCTGGGGCACGCGCGTGAGTTGCTGCAGCAGGCTGATCGAGCCCTGTACGTGGCCAAGGAACAAGGGCGCAATCGGGTAGTGATGGCGCCCGAATCCGAGTGATCGCGATGCGCGCGTCAAGGGTTTACCTCAGCAGAATGCCATCCTCCACCATCGCACAGATTTTGGCGACATCACCATCCATCGCGCGATCGCGGTCCATGAACGCAATCTGGCTGCGAACCTGGGCCAGTGTCTGCGCAATCAACGCCGACGGGGTGAACTGCGGAGCTATCGCCAGCTCGTGCATCAACGCCGCGACTTCGTGGCGGAACTGTGTAAACGACGCGGAGTCAGTTGCTGGTGCGTTGGATATTTTTTCGATGAATGCATCGACATCACCTCGAGCAGCAAGTGTGCGCGCCGAGTTGAGCATCTCCTGGCGATAGTCCAGCGCCTGCGCCGCGGTATACATCTCCAATGCCAGAACACGCGCCAGATCCGCGCTCATCTCCAGCACATGACGCGCCTCATTGGCGCCCATGGAGACGTGATCTTCGGCATTGGCGCTGGTCGGCACCGAGTAGACCGATGCTGGATGCGCACGTGTTGCCAGATCGTTGACCAGCGCGGCGGCGGTGTACTGCACGATCATGAAGCCCGAGTCAGTCGCGTCCTCGTTGCCGATCAGGAACGCTGGCAGACCATCGTTGGTAGCCGGGTCGACCAGCTTGTTGATGCGCCGTTCCGAGATGCTGGCCAAAACAGGAATCGCGGCCTTCAGATAGGACATGGCAAGCGCCAGTGGCATGCCATGAAAATGCCCGGCCGAGATCACCTGGTCCTCGATGTTGCGGGCATGCGCCCGGTCCGGAAACACCAGCGGATTGTCGGTGACTGCATTCAGCTCGATATCGATCACACGACAGGCCTGGGCATAGGCATCACGCACCGCGCCGTGCACCTGTGGCATGCAACGCAGCGAGTAAGCGTCCTGCGGCTGATGCTTTTTACCACCCTTGAACGGCAGGAAGCGTTTGTAAAAATTCTCGCGACCATGACGTTGCGCGGGCGGCACGTAGTCCCAGCAAATATCGAAACGATGCGCTTGGTCTGCCGGCTCGCGCCAACTGTCCGGCAACCATGTGCGAAAACGCGGGACGAGGTGATAGGGAATATCGATCAGTCTCGAGCCGCCAAACAGACCACGCACGTGCCGTGCAGTGGCTACCTGTCCAGGATGGGGACGCAGCGCATGCACATCCTCTTCAAACGCTCCGCTTCGCCCGGCGAACGCTTCCAGCGTCATGCAGGCGGCGAGATCCGCGGTTTGCAGCAACGCCTCCATTCGCGCCAACACCAGCGTGGCGCAGGCCAGCATCTGGGTAGTGCCATTGTTCAGCGCCAGACCTTCCTTGAACGACAGGCGTACCGGTTGCAATCCGGCACGCGCCATCGCGACGGCGCCGGTCAGCCGCTCGCCCTGGTAGAAGGCCTCGCCACCGCCGAGTAGCACAATCGCCAGATGCGAGAGTGGTGCCAGATCACCGCTGGCACCCACCGAACCCATCTTCGGCACCACCGGAATGACTCCGACATTGAGCATGTCGGTCAGTGTCTGCAGTGTCGCCGGGCGGATGCCCGAATGTCCGCGCAGCAGCGTGTTGATGCGCAGACCGAGCATGGCGCGGACAACATCTTGCGCGAAGGGCTCACCCACACAAACCGCGTGGGTGATGATCAAGTTGTGTTGCAGTTCTTCCAGCAACGTATCGCTACGTGGTTCCGGATTCCCGCCGGGCAGGTCGTCACGCGCGCGGCGCGCGCCGAGCAGTTTGTCGGCGTTGCTGCCAAAACCGGTGGTTACACCGTAAATCGGCTCTTCGCGGCGCACCTGCTCGGCGAGAAATGCAGCGGCCCGCTCAACCTTGATCAGCGCCTGCGGCGACAGCTCGACGCTGGCGCCCCGGCTGATCTCCAGCACATCGGCACGCGTCAACGACTCACCATCCAGACGAATGGGGGGGATCATGGCGAGACCTGAGCTTCCAATGTGTCCATCACTTCGCCCTGTTCAATTTCCACACGCAGCGTCTTGATCAGCTCTGCACGCGCCACTTCGAATTGCTCCTGGCGGCGCATGTCCTTGACCGAGACCGTGCCTTTGGCGATTTCGTCCGCGCCCAGGACGGCCACGAACCGGATACCGGCGCGATCGGCGTACTGAAATTGTCGTGCCAATTTTTTCGACTCCAGCTGCACTTCGGTATTGATGCCAGCCAAGCGCAACTGCGTACCCAGCTCCAGGTACTGCGGCAGATTGGCCTCATCCATCTGCGCCACCAGAACCTGCACATGACTGCGGCCCTTGGTTACCAATCCGGCCTGCTGCAGCTGCCAGAAAAGCCGCGTCGCCCCAATGGAAATCCCGACACCTGGAAGTTTGGACTTGGTGTAATGACTCGCCAGGTTTTCGTAACGCCCACCCGAACAAATGCTGCCGATCTCCGGGTGTTCATTGAGCGTGGTTTCGTAAACGGTGCCGGTGTAGTAATCCAGTCCACGCGCGATCGAGAAATTGAGTGCGTAGTGCGAGTCTGGAACGCCAAGTGCGCGCACAAGGTTCAATACTTCGCGCAACTGCGCAACTCCAGCTACGATGAGTTCGTTGGCGCAGTCGATGGCATCCAGCTTGAGCATCGCGTCGTCGTGGCCAGTTGATCGCGTACCCACAAAAGCGAGCAGGGTGGCCACAGTCTCCGGCGCCAGCGCGAACCCGGCGCCGGTCAGAGTGTCACGCACCTGACTTGCGCCGCGCTTGTCCAATTTGTCGACTTCGCGCAGCACCAGCATCTGCTGCTCACCACTGTCGATCCCGAGTGAATGAAAAAATCCGCGCATCAAGTTGCGGTTGTTCATCTGGATGCAAAACGGGCCAATCCTCAGTTCGCGAAAAATCGCATAGATGACCGCGGGCAACTCCGCATCGAATCGCACCGACAAAGTGTCTTTGCCGATCACATCGATGTCACATTGATAGAATTCGCGAAATCGCCCGCGCTGCGCTGACTCGCCGCGATATACACGCTGCATCTGGTAGCGACGAAACGGAAACGTGAGATGGGCTTCGTGCTCGGCGACGTAGCGTGCCAGGGGCACGGTCAGGTCAAAACGCAGAGCCAGATCGGGCTCGTCGCCCTGTTTCAGGCTGCCAGTAGACTGCACAAAGTAAACTTGGCGCTCGGTTTCGCCGCCGGACTTGGTCAACAACACATTGCTGAATTCGATTGCCGGCGTTTCAATCGGCAAAAAGCCGAAACGCTCAAAGTTGCGACGAATCGTATCCATCATGCCCTGGAAGGCGATCTGATCGAGCGGCAGCAGCTCCATCACGCCGGGCATGGTGCGGGCTTTGGCTGAACTCATTTGCGGTCTTCGTAAGTAAACTGGGCCGGCAATTTAGCAGAGACGACACACACACCGCGGTGTGGCGCACGGTTGCGCGACAGAGCGCAACCAACGCCAGCACGTGGTCCACGGCAAACCATCACCTCGCACAGCTTGCACCTATGCAGAGACATGGCTACAATCGCCGGCTTTCCGCATAACTACCAAAACCGGAACCGCCATGAAAGTCCTGTCCTCGTTGAAATCTGCCAAAACACGCCACCGTGACTGCAAAATCGTACGTCGTCGTGGCAAAGTGTTCGTAATCTGCAAGTCCAATCCGCGTTTCAAGGCGCGTCAGCGCTAAGTCGCGTTCGGCACAGATTGCCCGAATAAAGCCGGCGCAAGCCGGTTTTTTCGTTTCTGATGCCCCCCCTCAACAGTGACCGGCGACGCTGATACATCCATGCGCCGCCCGCGGAAAGACCCGATTGAAGCGCAAGGCGGCAATCCGATGGCGCAACCGGTGTTGCGGTGACCAAGTGTTGACGGCGGTCATAGAACTCTCGCCCCAATTTTGCTACAAATGTAGACTCGCGGGGCATGCAGCTCCTGGAGGCCAATATGCGCACCTATATTCGTTCAGCCACTCTCGTCGCAGTGCTGGGACTCGTTGCGGTTGGCGCCTATGCCGACACCTTGCTGATCGATCGGCATGAGGCCGGCGAAACAACGCCCCATCCGGCGCGCGGCGCACTGATGAGCACAGTCGAATCCGCTTACGGCCCGCCGCTGCACCGTGTTGGTCCGGTGGGAGATCCGCCGATCACGCGCTGGGTCTATGAGAACTTTTCTGTCTACTTCGAACATTCGCATGTGATCACCACAGTGGTGAACAAGGCACATGCGGATGAGACCGGCCCAAGGCCAGTGAATTGACAGCAGCGATCCGCTGGCGCTGGCCGGCGGAATGGGAAGCGCAGGACGCGATATTGCTCGCGTGGCCCCACGCGGAAACTGATTGGGTAGACAATCTCGCCGATGTGCAGGCCAGCTATGTCGCCCTCATCGGCGCGATCTGCCGATTCCAACGCGCGCTGTTGATCGTTCCAGATGCTGCCACTGCGGCTGAGGTGCGGCTTCGTCTGCAAACTGATCCGAATTGTCCGACCCGGCTCGGCATTGTGCACGCGGCCTACGACGATACCTGGCTGCGTGATTCAGGTCCGATCACGCTGACTTCAGCTGTCGAAAATCCGCCGGGTAATGGTGACTTCCTGCTCAATGATTTTCGTTTCACCGGCTGGGGCGGAAAATTCTCGGCATCGCGCGACGATCTTCTGGTGAGCGCCTTGTTCGGCGCGGGCAAGTTTCGCAACGCGCAGCTGCAACCCTGGGACTTTGCCCTTGAGGGTGGCGCCATTGATGGCGACGGCGCAGGCAGCTTGCTGACCACGTTTCATTGCCTGCACCAACGCCACCCCGGGTTGAGTCGTGACGATCTGCGACAAGCGCTGGCCAGGATGCTGCATGCAGATCGAGTGTTGATGCTCGAACACGGCGAGTTGCAAGGCGACGATACCGACGCGCATATCGACACGCTGGCGCGTTTTGCCGCAGTGGATGCAATCGTGTTCCAGGGCTGCGACGACCCAGACGACACACACTACGCGTCGCTCAGCAGTATGCGCGATGAACTCAAAGCCATGCGTACCCGGGATGAAAAGCCCTATCGCCTGTTTGAGCTACCCTGGGCCAAACCCATTGTTGCTTCAAACGGACGGCGACTGGCCGCGAGTTACGCTAATTTCCTGATCATCAATGGCGCGGTGCTGATGCCTGCCTATGGCGTCCCGACCGATGTTGCAGCAGCGCAGGTTTTGCGCATGGCATTTCTGGATCGCGAAGTGGTTGCTGTACCCTGCCGCGCATTGATTGAGCAAAACGGCAGTCTGCATTGCGTCACCATGCAACTGCCGCTTGGAGTCATGAATGAGTAGCGCGAAATGAGCAAGGCGAAAAATTCGGTCTCCAGGCTGCTTCCAGTCGCCTTGGTACAGGAACGCAACCACGGATCGCCTGCACAAAACCTCGACCAGATCGAGCATCGTTTGCGCGAAGCCGCACGCAGCGGCGCACACCTGGTGCTGCTGCAGGAGCTGCACAACGGCCCCTATTTCTGTCAGCACGAATCAGTTGACGAGTTTGATCGTGCCGAGCCGATCCCCGGTCCCAGCACGGAGCGGCTGTCGCAGTTGGCGCGTGAGTTGGAGCTGGTACTGGTCGCGTCGTTGTTCGAGCGCCGCGCCGCAGGTCTCTATCACAACACCGCTGTGGTCTTCGATCGCGATGGAAGCCTCGCTGGCAAGTATCGCAAGATGCACATTCCGGACGATCCGGGATTTCTGGAAAAGTTTTACTTCACTCCCGGCGATCTCGGTTTTCAACCGATCCAGACATCAATCGGGCGACTTGGAGTGCTGGTTTGCTGGGACCAGTGGTATCCGGAAGCCGCGCGCCTGATGGCGTTGGCCGGCGCCGAACTGCTGCTGTATCCGACCGCAATCGGGTGGGACCCGCGCGATGATCAGCAAGAAAAGGATCGGCAACGCCAAGCATGGGTACTTTCGCAACGTGCGCATGCAGTGGCCAACGGTTTACCGGTGCTTTCGTGCAACCGGGTCGGTTTTGAAGCCAGTCCACAAACCGATGGCGCCGGCATACAGTTTTGGGGCAGTAGTTTCGTTGCCGGCCCGCAGGGCGAATTGATTGCCGAAGCTGGCACTGATCAGGCCACGTTGCTGTTAGCCGAGATCAACCTGCAGCGCAGCGAGAGTGTTCGCCGAATTTGGCCCTTTTTGCGCGATCGCCGAATCGATGCCTACGACGATCTGCTCAAACGCTATCGCGACTGATCATTCGCTTCGCCATCAACACTGCCACAATATGCAGCTCTAAACGATCCAGCCCCCATGACCTCAGAAAACACACTCCCCGAGGCCGAAGCGATGCACGATCAGCCGGTACGACGCGTGCACCGCGACGGAACCGAATACGTACTGCTTGGCACCGCGCATGTTTCGCGCCGCAGCGCCGAAGCAGTGCGCGAAATGATTGCCGCCGAATCGTTTGATGCGATCGCGGTGGAGCTTTGCGATCACCGCGCCCGCGCCATGCGCGAGCCCGACGCCATAGCCAGACTGGATCTGTTCAATGTGATTCGTGAGGGCAAGGTCGGAGTGATTGCCGCGGGATTGGCACTGGGCGCATTTCAACGCCGCCTCGCCGAACAATTCGGCATCGAGCCCGGCGCCGAGATGCGGGCCGCTATGGACGAGGCCGATGCGCGGCAGCTTCCGTGCTGGTTAATCGATCGCGACGTCGGTCTGACCTTGCGGCGCGCGCGCTCCGCACTGGGCTTCTGGGACAAGACGACACTGACCGCTGGCATGATTGGCAGCATGGTTTCTTCTGACGAAATATCGGAGGAGGACATCGAGAAGCTAAAGCAGGGCGACATGCTGCAAAGCACTTTCGCCGAATTCGCTCGCCAGAGCGCGCCCTTGTACCGCAGCCTGATCGCCGAACGCGATCAATTCATGGCAGCCCGTCTGCGTCAGGAGGCTTCAACGATCGCGCCGCGCAAAGTGTTGGCTGTCCTCGGGGCGGGCCATCTCGAAGGCATCGAACGCCACCTCAATTCGGACCAGCAGCAACCTGCCGAACTGCTGCTCGAGGTCATCAGCGAACCCAAGTCCTCCAACGTCGGGAAATGGCTTGGCTATGCCTTGATCGTCCTCGTGCTGGGCGGTTTTGCTTGGGGTTTTTCTCGCAGCGAGCGGCTCGGGCTCGATCTGCTGATCAACTGGACCGTCATCACCGCGAGCATGGGGGCCCTCGGTGCCCTTGCCGCCGCGGCACACCCGCTGTCGATCCTCGCCGCCGCGGTCTCGTCTCCGCTTACCCCACTGCACCCTGCCCTTGCCTCCGGCATGGTCAGTGGCGCGGTGGAGGCTTGGGTGCGCAAACCCAAGGTCGAGGATTTTGCACAACTGCGCGACGATGTGATGCATTGGCGTGGTTGGTGGCGCAACTCGGTGACGCGGGTGTTTCTGGTGTTCTTTCTGACCAGTTTTGGCACCTCTATCGGGGTCTGGATTGCGATTGGTATCAATACCGGGAAGATGGCAGCACATCCCTGACCTGCATGCGCGAGTCGGTACCGTCCAGAAAGCGCAGCGCGGAGTTGGTGAACTGCATCGCATGACAGATCGTGGCGTTTGCATCACGCTAGTCGGCATGACGAACTCGCCAAATCCCAATCGCTTTGTCGGCGTCTGCGCTGCGATGCTGTCGCTGTTCGGCGCTGATGCCAACGCGCAGAGTTTCTGCGATCCGGTGAGCGTCGAGCCAATCGCTGGCGCGGTGCTATTGGGCAATGGCAGTGTCGGCAGTGTCACCACGGCTGATATCCAGAACGCACTCAACGCAGGCGGGACCATACGTTTCAATGTTGGCGTTGCGCCGACCACGATCGCACTCACCTCGACCTTGGTCGCGAGTCGCGCCAGCGTCCTGGATGGCGCCGGCGTGGTCACGCTTTCCGGTGGCAACACGCGGCGCATCATGAGTATCGTCAATCCCGACCCGGCGCCGAATGCGCCGCTGTTCCGCGTTACCTTGCAAAACATCAACCTGGCCAATGCCCAGGTCAGCGACGGGCGCGGGGCGGCGATCTACAAAGAGCACGATTTCGAGTTTCCACACAAAGTCAGTCTGAAGCTGGTCAATTGCAGGTTCTCCAACAACGCCGCGCTGCTGGACGCCACACCCCAGGACGACGGCGGCGGCGCGTTTTACGGCGAGCTGCTGGACCGACTCGACATCGGAAATTGCATCTTCGAGAACAATCGCGGCAGCAATGGTGGCGCTGTCTATTCGCTTGGATCATTGCACGTCAACATCATCGACTCACAGTTCTTGACGAACCAGGCCGTCGGCACTGGTGGCAATCCAGGCAATGGCGGCAACGCGGGAGCGCTGGGCGTTGATGGCGCAGATCGTAGCGTGGATATATGTCGAACCCGATTTTTCGACAACACTTCAAACGCCTACGGCGCCGGCTTCTTCAGTGTGATGTACGACCAGACCAGCCGTACTCGATTTGAGGACACACTCTTTCAAGGTAATCGTCAGCTCTCGGCCAGTCAGCACAGCGGTGGTGCCTACATCCAGGACGGCCCCTGGGCAATCGAGCGCTCAACCTTCGCCAACAACGAAGCCAACGGCTTCGGCGGACTGTTCATCGCCGGCAATGCTCCGGGATGGATTCGCAATAGCACCTTCAGCGGCAACATCGCCCGCAATGGCCTTGGCGGGGCGATGGCGCTGAGCAATTCCGCCGCAATCGACATCATCAACACCACCATCGCCGGAAACGTTGCGACCGCCGCATTCGCCGGCGGCATCTCGATTGGCACGCCCAATCAACTGCGCCTGACCAATGTAATCCTGGCAAACAACAGCGGCGGAAATCGTTTCGTCAGCTGGGGAATCAACAATCCAGCGCAGTTTGACGGGGGCGGCAACCAGCAGTGGCCGCAAATTCGCCCAATGGGCGGCGGCAATGAAATACCCGCGACTGCATCCGTGGTGTTCGCCGATCCACTGCTCGCCGCATTGGCAGACAATGGCGGTATCACCAGCACCATAGCAATCTCTTCCAGCAGCTTGGCGAGAAACGGCGGCGTTTCAAATGAGACCGTTTCCAGCTTCGATCAACGCGGATTCAGTCGCGTGGGTACCCCCGATCGCGGCGCGTTCGAGTTCGGCGCTGAAGCATCCATGTTCGCCAGCGGATTCGAGTAGCGATTGCCTGACGGGCTCTGCTCACTCGCGTCCGCCAACAGATCAGGTCCCAGTGTGACCTGGACCTGATCGCCGCTGTGGTTCAGCGCAACCGGTCGAGATAATCGACAAGTTCTGGCGCCAACGGCGCATGAAAAATGTAGGGTTCGTCGACGCCCTCCAGTTCGAAACTGAACTGGGCTGCGTGCAGAAAGAGCCGCTTCAATCCGATTTGCCGCGCGATGCGATTGGCTTGGGGAATGCCGTATTTGTCATCACCCAGCAAAGGGTGCCCGATATGCGCCGCATGCACACGGATCTGGTGCGTACGACCTGTATCGAGCTCAACTTCGCAGAGCGTGGCATCTGCAAATTTTTCAATTACCCGAAATACGCTGCGCGACGGCTTGCCTTCGGGATCAACCCGCACCATGCGCTCACCACCTTGCATCAGGTTTTTTGCGAGCGGAGCATTGACGTCAACTTTGCCACGCGTCAGTACGCCGCTGAGCAATGCCAGATAGCGCTTGTCGGTTCGTCCTTCGCGAATCAATTGTTGCAATCCAGTGAGTGCCGAGCGCTTCTTGGCCAGCACCAACACGCCACTTGTATCCCGATCCAGGCGGTGCACGAGTTCCATCGGCTGGTCCGGGCGCCACTGCCGCATCAATTCGATTGCCCCGAAATTGACACCACTGCCGCCATGAGTGGCGACTCCACTCGGCTTGTTGATCACCAAAAAGCCTCGGTCTTCGAAGATTATCCAACTGTCAATGCGATTGAGCATGCCCGTAGGAGCGACGCCCGGATCGCGCGGTTCGGCCACCCGCACCGGTGGCACACGCACCTGATCGCCTTCTGCCAAGCGGCTTTCCGGCTTTGCGCGCTTGCCATTGATACGTACCTGGCCAGAACGCAGCAGTCGGTAAACATGCGACTTGGGCACCCCCTTAAGCAAGCCAAACAAGAAATTGTCAATGCGTTGACCGACGCGTTCGGCATCGATCGGCACGATTCGCACGCAGGGCACTGTTTCGGGGGATTTAGTCACGTTTGCGGGTTTGGCACGTCGGTTGCTACAATCCAAGCCGCGATTTGCGTCGAAAGCCGCGTGCGATCAAGAACTTGAACGCTCCGATTTGGCTTTTCGCGCCCGCTGCAGCGGACTGCGGTTCGAGCATCGACGGCCAATTGGCCCTCGTGTGCCGCGCATCCTAGCTGCTTCGGCGGGCCTTTGCGGCGTCTCCAAATATGGCGAATCCATATTTCGGAAACGCTTCGGTGAGACGCACACCGACCGGCATGGTCTGAGCCGGAATTCTTCAGTCCGTAATGCAGCAAGCGTTCCCGAATCTCGTATCGCCGCATCGTTCAACCCGTTTGGCAGCTTGGCGTGGCCAAGGGGTCGTAACCAAATAACTTAGACATTTAGCTGGTCTTTTAGCCCGCCCGCATCGTTGCGCAAAGGGTTGCATAGTTTGACTATGCGCCTCCTTGCGCGCCACGCGGGCGGACCAAAGTCCTGCGCAACCTGTCCAAGTTGTTTGGTTACGACCCCTAGCGCCCCAAGCGCCGCTGGCTGGAATGACCGCTGAAGCGGGCGATCGAAGGAGCGTTACAGGAAACACTAAAAATGAAGCGTATGTTGATCAACGCAACTCAGCGTGAAGAGTTGCGCGTGGCTATCGTCGATGGCCAGACTCTATTTGACCTGGATATCGAAGTTCCCTCCCGCGAACAGAAAAAATCGAACATCTACAAGGGGCGTGTCACTCGCGTCGAGCCCAGCCTCGAAGCCTGCTTTGTCGAATACGGCGCCGAACGACACGGCTTCTTGCCACTCAAAGAAATAAGCCGAGATTTCTTCACACCCGGACTCGATCCAAACAAGGCCAATATCCGCGAGTTGCTCAAGGAAGGCCAGGAAGTGGTCGTCCAGGTCGAAAAGGAAGAACGCGGCAACAAAGGCGCAGCGCTGACCACCTTTATAAGTCTGGCTGGTCGCTACCTGGTTCTGATGCCTAATAATCCGCGCGCTGGCGGCGTTTCGCGCCGGATCGAGGGCGATGATCGGCAAAATCTCAAAGACACGATGGATGAACTCAAGTTGCCCGACGAAATGGGCATGATCATCCGCACCGCAGGGCTGGGCCGCGATGCCGAAGAACTGCAATGGGATCTCGATTACCTGCTCAAAGTCTGGGAATCAATTTCCGAGGCAGGGAAATCGCGCAAAGCGCCATTTCTTGTCTATCAGGAATCCAAGCTGATCATTCGTGCGTTGCGCGATTATCTGCGCAACGACGTCGGCGAAATCCTGATCGACCACGACGAATTGTTCAACGATGCACGCGAATTCATGCAGCAGGTCATGCCGCAGAATATTCGCAAGCTCAAGCTTTACAAAGACACGGTGCCGCTGTTCTCCCGCTTCCAGATCGAAATGCAGATCGAGAATGCGTTCGAACGCAATGTGCGCCTTCCTTCGGGCGGTGCCATCGTCATTGATCACACCGAGGCACTGACCTCGGTCGATATCAATTCGGCAAAGGCGACAAAGGGCGGTGACATCGAGGAAACCGCATTCAATACCAATCTCGAAGCCGCGGTCGAGATCGCACGTCAACTGCGCATCCGTGACCTCGGCGGCCTGGTGGTCATCGACTTCATCGACATGGAGTCAAGCAAGCATCAACGCGAAGTGGAAGACCGCCTGCGCGATTCGATGAAGGTGGACCGCGCACGTGTGCAACTTGGCCGCATCTCACGCTTTGGCCTGCTCGAGCTTTCGCGTCAGCGTCTGCGTCCATCGCTAGGTGAAGCCTCGCAAAATGTTTGCCCACGCTGCGAAGGCCATGGCCATATTCGCGGCGTCGAGTCACTGTCATTGTCTATTCTGCGCATCGCCGAAGAAGAGGCCATGAAAGACAACACCGGCCAGGTACTGATCCAGGTGCCGGTCGGCGTGGCCAACTTTCTGCTCAACGAAAAGCGCCACGCAGTCGCAGAAATCGAAAAGCGTCAGGAAGCGATTCTGGTCATCGTCGCCGACGAAAAATTGCATACCCCGCATTATGAGATCAAGCGCATCCGCTCCAGCGAAGTGGCGATGGAAACTCAGCCCAGCTACGAGCGAATCACAGTCGCCGCCGCGACGCCCCTGCCCGCATCGACTCAGCCTCTAGCCGAAGCCGAGAAGCCTGCAGTGACGCGTATTGCTCCGATGGCCCCAGCGCCGATGAAGCCGGAACACGAGCAGATCGAAGTGATCAAACCGGCCGCTTCGCATCGGGCCGTCGCTGCCGTGGCTGCACCCAAACCCGGGTTCTTCGCGCGCATGGCCGCCTGGTTCTCGTCGGGTCCATCGACCACCGAAAATGCGAAGCCATTGGCCAAGTCAGCGAGCAGCAACGATCCGAAGTCGCGCTCTGGCCAACCGCCGAGTCGTCCACCGCAGAGCGGGCGTGACCATGACCGTCACGGCAAGAACCGCAACGAACGCTATGAACGCAAGCGTGATGACAAACGTGAACCGCGTGCTGATCGCCCGGTGCAACAAACCAATCCGGCGCAACGCCAGGAAGCGCAAGGCAAGAAGCAGCAGCCCAATCAGCAACAAAAGACCCAAGCACAACAGTCGGGACACTCTGGGCGCAACGAGCCGAAGGCCGCAGCAGCACAAGCACAGGGCGCAGGAAAGGCACACGTCGCGGCGCCGAATGCAGCGGTTGTTGCCGCCGCGCTATCTGTGACACCTGAAGCGTTGGACGACAAGTTCCTGCTCGGAGTGCCTGCAGTCGGCACGACAGAAACGACCGCATCAGCGTCAACACCTATTATCGGCGATTTTGAGCAAGACCCGAGCGCCAGCGCACTTGATGGCGATGGCAAGCGCCGCCGCGGGCGTCGCGGTGGCCGTCGTCGTCGTCGTGGTGACCGCAGTGTCGCAACCGCTGGTGCCGAGTCGCTGAACGCAGACTCAGGCATTGATGAAGTCGATTTGGACGACGAAGATGATCACGATAGCGTTGCTGAATCCGCGTCAGTCGCTCCGGTCATGGTTGCTAGCGACCACGAGGCTGCCGAAGTCAGCTCCGCAAATGGAATGAATTCAGCGCCAGCTGCAACGTACGCCATGGATAACGCTCCGGTCAACATGCCAGCAGCGACGGTGGAAACAGAGTTTGCGCTGGTTGCAAGCGCGCCAACTCTGGCGGACACATCCGCTAAGTCTGACTCCCTCGCTGAGCCCAGAGAGGGCGCCAGAGTGGGCGATACTGCACAATCTGTTGCTGAGCCAGCGGTGCTTGACGATCACTCGCCGATCTCAGTTGCCTCTGAACCGACGCAAGTGGAGCGCGCGCCGCAACGGCGGCCGCGACAGGATCTGCCGCGTATCGATATTCCGCGTCACAACCCGTTGTCGGTGGCGGTATCGATCGCAGCACATTCGCAGTCCCATCTGTTTTCGGAGCCACCAGCCCGTCCGGTATCGAGCGTTGTCAGCACAGCACCAATCGCAGAACATTCTGTTGCGGTTGATGATGCTCCTGCGCCTGTCGACACACCGGCACCGGTTACGGCCGTGCAGCATGCGCAACCCATCCAGATCAGTTCGGTCGTCATCACGCCAGCGAACGACGAGGCAATTCGCAGCGATAGTGAAGAGCCCGTCACCGTGTCACCTTCGCCGGAGATTGCCAACGCGGTTGTGGTTGCAGAATCTGCGCTGGGTGTTGAAGCCGAGCGCCCCCTGCCCTGATCGCATTGAATCGATGCGCAGTCGCTCCAGGACTGCGCATCAACAACGCGACAACAACGGATTAGTGCATCTGCCCGGATTGCTTGCGGGCGATTGCGGTTGCCGTTGCGCTAGAACTGGATGGGACAGCTACTTTCGGGCGCTGGGAACATCAACCAGCAGCGTAGTAGCTTGATCGATCGGATTCACTGCCTGGCACGATGAATCGACACCACGTCTGGCTCAGCGGCGTGTCCGCGTTCTACATCGAACTCCGGGACCAGCAAGCGCAGACAGCGGAGCACGTCCTTTTCGTCGAAGTGCCGCACGGCCGCTTCGGCCTGACGCAGCGCAGAATTGAGTTCGACCCATGCCACGAACCGGGGTTGCGCCAGAAAAATCTTCGGGTGTCCGGTGCTTTCGTAGTCTTCCTGTTCGTGGAACAGCTCTTCGAACAACTTTTCACCGGAGCGCAGACCAGAATAAGTAATGCGTATGTCCCGGTCCGGCACTTTCCCGGCGAGCAGAATCATCTGCTCGGCAAGATATCGGATGCGCACTGGCTCACCCATGTCGAGCGCGTAAATTTCGCCGCCACGGCCCAGAACTGCCGCCTGCAAAATCAACTGGCAGGCCTCGGGAATGGTCATGAAGTAGCGCGAGATTTCCGGATGGGTGACGGTAACGGGTCCGCCGCGTCGAATCTGCTCGCGGAACAAAGGCACGACGCTGCCGGCCGAATCAAGCACATTGCCGAAACGCACGGTAATGAAATGCGTTTTGGCATGCTGCGCGAATGACTGACAGAACACTTCGGCGGCTCGTTTGCTCGCGCCCATGACACTGGACGGATTTACCGCCTTGTCCGTTGAGATCAACACAAACGTTTCGACTTGGTATCGCTCAGCGGCCAAGGCCAGCACCTGGGTGCCCAATACATTGTTGCGCACCGCCTCACGCACCTGTTCCTGCAACAACGGTACATGCTTGAAGGCGGCGGCATGGAACACCGCATTTGGCCGATGACGCTCAAACACTCGTTCGCACACTGCGGCATCGCCGCAATCGCCCAGCACTGCGTTCAGCACCAGGTCGGGAAATTCAGCTCTCAGCTCTTGTTCAATTCGATACAGATTGAATTCAGTCAGCTCGAGAACGGTCATCGATTCGACACCCAGGCGCGCCACCTGACGACATAGCTCCGCGCCAATCGAACCGCCTCCACCGGTGACCAGAACGCGCTTACCGGCGATTCCAATGCGGATCGCCGTCCAGTCCAACGCCACGGGGTCACGCCCCAGCAGGTCCTCGATCGCCACTTCCTTCAATTCGTTGAAGTTGGATCGCCCTTCGACCACGTCCTGCAAGCGCGGCACCGTACGAAACGGCAGTCCGCTTTGCTCGCACAATGAAACCACGCGTTGCATCTGCTGGTTGCTGGCCGATGGAATCGCGATCAAGACCATCTCGGCCGCCACTTCGCCGGCGAGCTGCGGCAATTGGTCGATCGGACCGAGCACCGGAATACCGTGCAGCTTGGCGCCCTTGAGTGCAACATTGTCGTCGAGAAAACCGACCGGCCGATACTGGGTCTCGCGGCGCAGATCACGCACCAGGGTCTCGCCCGCACGACCGGCCCCGAGTATCAGTACACGCTTGGCAGTCGCATGCGGGCCACCATCCTGGCGGCTGTCCTTCCACAATCGATACAGCATTCGCGGCATACCCAACAACACCAGCAACATCAACGGATAGATGCCGAGTACCGCGCGCGGTGTGCCCTCAAGGCGGTCAAATAGAAACAGCCCTATGGCGATTGCCGTAGTGCCAATCAGACTACCGCGAGCGATGTTCCACAGGTCTGGAAGACTGGCGAACCGCCATAAGCCGCGATAAAGACCCGTCCAGTACAGCACCAGTCCTTGCAAGCCCAGCACGATCGCATACTCAGGACCGAAAGGCGGGATCGGCGGCGCTATGGGCAACAGGTTGTATCGGATCCAGTTGGCACTGAACCATGCCAGCCAGACCATACCAAGATCGTGCGCGACCACGGCCAGGCGTGGGTGGATATAGGCAATGATCGTGCGCAGCTTCATGCGTCAGCTCGAGCCGCCCTCGAAAGTTCCAGCACTGTATTTTTTTTCATATCGCCATTTTGCCCGATGCGCACGCAGAAGCCTACGCTTGGTCGTCCACCAAGTGTAAACGCCAACGGCAAACACTGCAGCTACCAAGACGACGTCAGTCGGATCTTCAAGACCCGTGTCGAATGCGACAAGTTCAGCGCCGCCGGATGGCCCGGAATTTCTTGGGTGGCCGTTTAGCCAAAGCATCAGTGGCAGCACCATGATCAGGTTCCACCCCTGAACCACGATCACTACCCTGGCATGCGAATGCCCTGATCGCACCAACCACTGATACAGATGCTCACGGTGTGCGCGCCACCAGCGGCGCCCCGAGTACATCCGAAATGCCAGAGTACAAAGACCGTCGATCAGTACCAGAGAATGCACCAACGCAGCCTCGAGCAACGAGATTGAACCAGTCATCAACGCCCACAAAGTAAACACCGCCAGCAGAAACCCGATTGCTCCGCTGCCGACATCGCCCAGGAAGATGCGCGCCTTGGGGAAATTCCACGGTAGAAACCCCGCGATCGCACCGGCACTGCAAGCCATCGAAAACGACAAGCCTGGGTCCAGGTTTAGCGCCAGCACGCTGAGCATGGCGAGAACGAACAACGCCTGGATGCCCAACAGGCCATTGGCGCCATCGATGAAGTTGTGCAAGTTTATGGATACCACGACGCCCGTAGTTACGGCGATCAGACTCAGCCCACCCCACAGCGATGCAGCGGGCGTCATGATTGGCACGTGCCACGCCAACCACCACCAAACGGCGGCCCCGGCAAGCGCGTGAACCAGTAGTCGCGGTGCGATGCCCAGTCCCCGTCTGTCGTCCCACCAGCCAATGCCCGCGACCAGCAGCAGCCCGACATTCAACGACAACAGATCGGAACGCACCGGGTTCGTCGACGCAAGCAGCATCACACTCATCGCTGCGCCTACGATCCCGAGCCCACCGCCTCGCGGAATCGGAGCATGATGAAGGCGGCGCTGACCTGGATGGTCAACCATTTCCATGGCAAGCAGTAGTCGACGCAAGGCACCGACCGAAACTATCGACGCGACAAATGCCAGCGCAAACGCGAACAACGTCAGTCCCCAGCCACGCCGTGCACCGGTTTGATCGAGCCCCAATTCTTGCAGCCGGGACACTGCCAAAAATGCGATCGGGAACCAAAGCCGCAGTAGCTGCAGCGGTACACTGCCTGGTCGGCAATCAACTGTCGAAACAGTTCGCGCAGGCTCATCAGCTGCTCGCGCGCTTCACCCTGACTGGCCTGGATTTGCAACTCGACCAGTGCCGCCAGACCACGTACAGACGGCCGCTGACGCAGCCGTTTGGACAAATAGGTCATTGCCGGTCCGATCCCCTCTTCGTCCTCAATGCGACGCGCCATTGCCAGCACTGGCGAAACTCCAGGGTAACGTTCGGACAAGCTCTCCAGGTAACTGCGTATGCGCATTGGCTCCTGCAGTTTTTCCAGGCAAAGTATGATCTGTGGCAGCGCCTCGGGCACAAAATCGACGTCGTTCTCGAGTGCCTTCTCAAACGCGTTTGCGGCCGACCGCCAGTCGCCGCGCTGCATCGCAAGACGACCCTCGATCAATCGCGGCCGCACCGCGTGACGATCGCTATGATTGGCTTCTCGAACCAGATTCTCAGCGCTGGCGACGTCACCTTTCTGACAGGCCGCGTTGGCGAGTTCGGAGAGAAAATGCGCGATCAACCTGCCCTGGTTTTCACCGGTGATCTTTTCCAGGCGCCGCGTGTGCTCGATGGCACGAAACCAGTCGCGTTCCTGTTGGCAGATCGAGATCAACTGGCGCAACGCCGGCGCCGCATGTGTATCCACAGTGAGCAGATCGGTAAACAACACTTCGGCCCGATCCAGAAGCCCGGCACGCATGTAATCCTCGCCTAGCTCCAGTAGTGCCACCGACTTTTGATCGGCCGTCAGATTGGGGCGTGCAATCAGATTTTGGTGCAGCCGGATCGCGCGATCGGCTTCGCCGCGGCGCCGAAACAGACTTCCCAGCGCTAAATGAGTTTCCACTGTGTGGTTGTCGACTTCAGCGATCTGCAGAAAAACTTCGATCGCCTTGTCGGGTTGCTCGTTGAGCAGGAAATTCAAACCGCGAAAATAGTTGCGGCGCAGCTTGTCGACCTGAAGCCCCTTGATGCGCTCGGTACCGCGCCGTGCGATCACATATCCGATCAGCAAACCGCACAGCAATGCCAGCCAGATCGACATGCTGCCACTGATCATGCGCTATCACGTTGCTGCTGCGTGGTCTCCAACTCCCGTGCCAGGGCGCGCAAACGCAGACGCTGCGGAACGACGACGCCGGCGATCAAGATCAATCCGGCGATGAGGCACCCAAAGAACAGCACCATTGGAATCAGCACGCCAATCGGCAGGGAAAACTCGACGAAATAGAGGTCGACTACGGCGATCTCACGATTCGCCATAAAGAAAAAGAGCGCGAGGATGGCCAGAAGCAATGCCAGGGGCAGGACGATCCAGCGTGGCATGGTCTAGTCCGAATACTGTAGGGGGTCGCCGCAGGCTGACTCAGCCCACAATATGATCGGGCCCGGAATCAACGCCGTTGACACGATCGCGCAGTTCCTTGCCGGGTTTGAAATAGGGAACGTACTTTCCGGGCAGGGCCACGGACTCGCCAGTCTTGGGGTTGCGTCCTAGGCGTGGCGGGCGAAAATGCAACGAGAAACTTCCAAAACCGCGGATCTCGATTCGCTCACCCTTGGACAGCGCATGGCTGATGTGCTCCAAGACTTCCTTGACGCCCAGCTCTACATCATGATGCGCCAGATGCTTCTGGCGCTTGGACATAGCTTCAATTAATTCGGACTTGGTCGTCATGCGCGTGGAGTTGTCCGATCGGAGGCCTTACAGCCCGCTTGGTTACCATCCAAAAGGCGCTCCGGAATTTCCGGAGCACCCATCTCTCGTCTCACTGCCTAGAGCCAAACAATCTTACTTGTTACGCATCTGCTCCTGGAGCAGTGCACCAAGCTTGGTAGTGGCAACTCCACCGCTGCCAGAGTTGTTGCTATTACTGGTGCTGCCGCCCTGGTACTCGGCCAGCGTATCGGCGAGTTCCTGCTCATCCTTGGCGCGGATCGACAGCTGCAACGTGCGGCCCTTGCGGTCCATGCCGGTGAACTTGGCTTCAACTTCATCACCCACGCTGAGTCGTGTGGTGGCATCTTCGACGCGCTCCTTGGCGATATCCGAGGCACGCAGATAACCCTCGATGCCTTCACCAATGGTGATCGTGGCACCACGCGGATCGACTTCCTTGACCACACCCTTGACCAGGCTTCCACGCGGGTGATTGGCCATGAAGGTGCCGAACGGATCCTGCTCAAGCTGTTTGATGCCCAACGAAATGCGCTCACGCTCCGGGTCAACAGCCAATACGACTGCGTCAACCGACTCGCCTTTCTTGAAGTTGCGGACCAGTTCTTCGCCGGTCGCCTGCCAGCTGATGTCCGACAAGTGAATCAGACCGTCGATGCCGCCTTCCAGACCGATGAAGATACCGAAATCGGTGATCGACTTGATCGTGCCAGCAACCTTGTCGCCCTTCTTGAAATTGCCAGCAAACTGTTCCCACGGGTTGTTGATGCACTGCTTCATGCCGAGCGAGATACGGCGACGCTCTTCATCCACGTCGAGCACCATGACTTCGACTTCGTCTCCGACCAGAACCAGCTTGCCCGGATTGACGTTCTTGTTGGTCCAATCCATCTCCGAAACGTGAACCAGTCCCTCGACTCCCGGTTCCAACTCGACAAAGCAGCCGTAATCGGTAACGTTGGAGACCTTGCCGAACGAACGACTGTTGGCCGAATATCGACGCGCAATGTTGACCCAGGGATCTTCACCCAACTGCTTGAGACCAAGCGAAACGCGGTTGCGCTCGCGGTCGAACTTGAGCACGCGCACATCGAGTTCCTGACCGACTTCGACCACTTCGGAGGGATGACGCACCCGCTTCCACGCCATGTCGGTGATGTGCAGCAGACCATCGATTCCGCCCAGATCCACGAACGCGCCGTAATCGGTGAGGTTCTTGACCACGCCCTTGATCACTGCACCTTCCTGCAGGCGCTCCATCAGCTGCTCGCGCTCGACCGAGAACTCGCTCTCGACCACAGCACGGCGCGACACGACCACATTGTTGCGCTTGCGATCCAGCTTGATCAGCTTGAACTCGAGCTCCTTGCCTTCGAGGTAGCTGGTGTCACGCACTGGACGCACATCCACCAGGGAACCCGGCAGGAATGCGCGAACGTCGCGAATATCCACAGTAAAGCCACCCTTGACCTTGCCGCTGATGCGACCGACCACAGTAGCGTTGCCCTCGAGTGCTGTTTCCAGTTCGTCCCACACCATCGAACGCTTGGCCTTCTCGCGCGACAGCACGGTTTCACCAAAACCATTTTCCAGCGAGTCCAGTGCGACCTTGACTTCGTCGCCCACCTTTACGTCGAGCTCGCCCTGCTCATTCTTGAACTGTTCGATCGGCACAATGCCTTCGGACTTGAGGCCAGCATGCACGACGACCACGTCAGAGCGGATTTCGACCACGATGCCGGTGACGATGCTGCCCGGTTTCAGGCGAGCAATGGTCTGACTCATTTCAAACAGTTCGGCAAAACTCTCAGTCATAATGATTCCAGAAGAAAACCGGGGAGCGGGCCTCTGGCCCATACTCGCGACGGCGTTTGGGTTGATGGCAGTTGTCTGCCGTTGCATTCCCCGGACGAATCCGGGACCACGCTCGCTCGCGTGATGGCTAACGGCCGTGCCGGATCAACTCGAGCACGCGTTCGACCACCTCGCCGATGCCAAGGCCGGTCGCGTCGATATGGACTGCATCAGGTGCAGGCCTCAGCGGCGCCACCGCGCGCCCAGCATCACGGGCGTCCCGCGCGATGATCTCGCGCAAAAGGGCAGCGAGTGTAACCTCGAAACCCTTTTGCTTCAACTGCTTATACCGCCTCTCCGCACGAATTTCGGCACCGGCGGTCAGGAACACTTTGAATTCGGCATCTGGAAAGATCACTGTGCCCATGTCGCGGCCATCTGCCACCAGCCCAGGCGGTTGGCAAAAAGAGCGCTGCTTTTCGACTAACGCAGCGCGCACCTCAGGGATCGCGGCGATCGCAGAGGCTGCCGCACCGCAGGTTTCCGTGCGCAACTCGGTGCTGGCGTCGCGGCCATTGATCAGCACCAAAGGATCATCGCCTGGACGATCAATAAATCCAATCTCGGTCTCTATGGCGCAGCGGGATAACGCCTCGACATCATCAAACGCAATGTCCGCCCAGCTGGCAGCGAGTCCAACTGCGCGGTAAAGCGCCCCGCTGTCCAGAAAATGCCAGCCAAGGCGCTCTGCAACGGCGCGGGAAATGGTGCCTTTGCCAGAACCTGAAGGACCATCAATGGTCAATACGGGGACCTTACTCATACCCAAATTCACCCAGAAATTTCTATTTTTATTCCGATACTTATAGCAAGTTTCTCGAAACCGGGGAAGGATGTAGCGACGTTATCGATCGCTTTTATGGTTACCGCGTCACGAGCGCGCAAAGCCGCTACGGCCAGACTCATCGCGCAACGATGATCGGTTGCCGATTCAACTTCGCCACCGCTTAACGAATCGCGCCCGCTAATCACCGCCCCATCGGCAGTTTCCACAATGTCGGCGCCGAGCGCACGCAGACCCGCCGCCATCACGCCAATGCGGTCGCTTTCCTTGACCCGAAGCTCCGCGGCGCCGGCAATCCGGGTCTCGCCTTTGGCCACTGCCGCCGCCACGAAAAGCGCTGGAAATTCGTCGATCATGTCTGGAACGCGCGCCAACGGTACTCTAACTCCGTGAAGTGGCGCCGACCTTACACGTAGATCGCCGACCCATTCGCCGCCCTGCAGCCGTCGCTCATGCACGCTGATGTCAGCGCCCATGTCCAAGAGTGTATCGAGTAAGCCGGTGCGCCGCGGATTGAGTCCGACTGCTTCGAGCACGAGGTCGGAACCAGGTACCACGCTTGCTGCCACCAGAAAAAACGCAGCCGAGGAAAAATCGGCCGGCACGTCGATCGCACAGGCACGAAGGTGGGCACCACCGGTCAGGCTTGCCGAGGCCGCGGATCGCTCGATCCGAACACCAAAAGCCGCCAGCATCGACTCGGTGTAATCGCGAGTCCGATGTGGCTCGGTCACGGTCGTGCGGCCATCGGCGTACAAACCGGCAAGCAAGAGCGCGGACTTTACTTGCGCGCTGGCCACCGGCAAGCGGTAGTTGATGCCATGCAGCCGTTGCCCACCGTGGATGTGCAGAGGAGGCAGACCGCCCGGCTCACTGTCGATGCGCGCGCCCATTGTCGTCAATGGATCGACCACGCGTCGCATCGGGCGTTTACGCAATGACTCGTCACCCGTAAGCACGCTGTCGAAGCGCTGCGCTGACAATATTCCGGACATCAGCCGCATGGCGGTTCCGGCGTTGCCGCAATCAAGCGCTTTCGTCGGTGCCGCAAGGCCATGCAGTCCGACGCCATGCACAATGCGTTCACTGTTGGCTGGAGCCTCGATCTGAACACCCATGCCACGAAACGCTGCAGCCGTCGCCAGCGTATCCTCGCCCTCGAGAAAACCACGAACGTGGGTAACGCCCTGAGCCAGACTGCCCAACATGATCGCTCGATGCGATACAGACTTGTCGCCGGGAAGGCGGATGCGCCCACCTAACGGGCCACCCGCACGCACAATCCAGTCGTGCGAATCGACGACGCTCACGCCGACAACCCGCTCGGCACCGACAAAGCCTGCAAAAAACGATCGTTCTCTGCCGCGGTGGCGACGGTGACGCGCAAGCAGTGCGGCAGACCATAGGCCAGCATGGGTCGAACGACGATGCCCTGGCGCAACAAATCCGCTTCGATCGGAGCAGCCTCGACACCGAAATCAATCAACACGAAGTTGCCCTGCGATGGCAGAACGTTCAATCCACGACCGCGCAAGACAACTGTGACGCGATCGCGCTCGCGGCGCGTGTTAGTCACGACTGTTTTCAGATGCGAGCGATCTTGCAGCGCGGCTTCCGCCGCAAGCAAAGCCAAGCCATTGGTATTGAACGACTCTCGCAATCGATTGATGAGATCAATGATGTCCCGATGCGCGATGGCATAGCCGACTCTGAGCCCCGCAAGCCCGAAGGCTTTGGAAAATGTCCGCGTCACCACTAAATTGGGAAAGCGGTTGCGAATCGCCAGCGCAGATTGCAGCCCTGGCGCATCGGCAAACTCAATATAGGCTTCGTCCAGCACTACTGGTAGATGCCGCGGTACCCGCTGCATGAATGCAGTCAGCTGGGCCAGACTGAACCACGTCCCAGTGGGATTGTTGGGATTCGCCATGCACAGCAATTTGCTGCGCGTTGAGATGGCATCGAACAAGGCATCCAGATCATGCCCCAGCGGCATCTGCGAATCCGCTGCCATTGCATCCGCGGCGATCGGCGTAGCACCAACCGCGCGGGCCGAGATCGGATAGACGGCAAAGCCGAAGCGTGAATGCACCAGTTCGTCGCCCGGTGCGCAAAACACTTGCGCCAGCTGCATGAGGATTTCGTGCGAGCCATTGCCCAGCACAATTTCGTCGATCGCAACCTGGTGAATCGCGGCCAAGCGCTGGCGCAAGGCCACGCCCATCGGATCGGGATAGCGAAACGTCTCGGCATCTTTCACCGAGCGCAAAGCCGCCAATGCCTTTGGACTGGGTCCCCATGCGTTCTCGTTGGATCCGAGTTCAATCAGATCGCCCGCAGCGTGTTTTCGGCGCAGCGCCGGCAGGTCGTGGCCGGGATCGTAAGCTTGCAATACCTGCAATGCTGCGATGGCGCAGCCCACGAACCCGCTCATGCGCTGAGCACTGCAACGGGATAGGAACCCAGAACCTTGATCAAATCGCTGACCGGACCAAGCTCGCTCAATGCACGCTTGACCCGCTCGTCTTCGATATGGCCTTCAATGTCGATAAAGAAGGCGTACTGCCACTTGCCCTGACGGGTCGGGCGCGACTCGATGCGGGTCATGCTCACGCCATTGCGGGCCAGCGGTTCCAGCAGATGGAACAACAGTCCAGGCTGATCCTTTCCAGACAGCAGCAGCGATGTTTTGTCGATACCTGACGGCGAGAAAACGTCGCGCCCCAGCACCACGAAGCGCGAGGTATTGTCCGGCCGGTCTTCGATCGGTCCCGCTAGCACGTTCAAGTCGTAAATGCGCGCGGCACTTTCGCCGGCGATGGCGGCGAGATCATCAGAACCTCGGGCACGGCGTGCAGCCTCCGCATTGCTGGATACGGGCACCCGTTCGGCATTGGGCAGGTTCTCGCGCAGCCATTGCCGACACTGACCCAGCGACTGCGGATGCGAAAACACGCGCTCCACAGATTGCAGATTGTCGTGTCGAGCGAGCAGAAAGTGATGGATCGGCAGTTCAACTTCACCACATATCTTCAGCGGCGAGGTCAGAAACATGTCCATCGTCGGCTGTACCGAACCCTCGGTCGAGTTCTCCACCGGCACGACACCGAAATCGGCGTGGCCTGCCTCGACTTCCTGGAACACTTCATCGATCGACGTAAGTGGCAATCCGTGGATCGAATGCCCGAAATGCTTATGCACCGCCGTTTGCGAAAACGTGCCCTCTGGGCCGAGAAAGGCGACCTTCAATGGCTCCTGCTGGGCCAGGCAGGCGGACATGATTTCGCGAAACAGGCGCACCATCTCTTCGTTCGAGAGTGGCCCATGGTTGCGTTCCAACACCATGCGCAATACCTGGGCCTCGCGCTCTGGCCGGTAGTAATCCACCGCGGCTTTCATCGGACCCTTGGCCTCACCAACCTGGCGTGCGAATTGCGCGCGCTCGGCGATCAGTCGTTGGATATCGCGGTCAATCGCATCGATGCGGCCGCGCACCTCACTCAGCGCCAAGGGTATTGGCTGGGCAGGATCTTCTTTCATTCAAATCACCCGGACCGACAGCACACCGTCGATGGCTTTGAGATTGTCGACGACTTGGGCACCGACATCCTCGTCGGCATCGATCAGGTTGTACGCGTAGTCGCCGCGTGAAGCGTTGTGCATTTGCGCGATATTGATGCCTGCCGCGCCCAAAACCTGGGATAGCTGGCCGATCATGTTCGGCTTGTTCTGGTTGGCAATGCAGATGCGTGAGCGACCGGCTCGGCTCATGCGCGTATGCGGGAAATTGACCGAATTGAGCACATTTCCATTCTCAAGAAATTCGCGCAACTGGTCGACTACCATCAGCGCGCAATTCTCCTCGGCCTCGCCGGTCGACGCACCCAGATGCGGCAAGCCGATCACGCGCGGATTGCCACTGTATTCTGGCTTGGGGAAATCGGAGACGTAATAGCCGATGCGGCCATCGGCCAGACCCGCCTTGAGTGCGTCGTGGTCAATGATGCCATCACGCGCGAAATTGAGCAGCACCACGCCCGGCTTGGCCGCGCCCAGCGACCCGGTATTGAAGATGCCACGGGTGGCGTCGTTCAGCGGCACATGAAAACTGACGAAGTCCGATCCGGCGTACAGCTCGTTCAACGAACCCGCTTTGATCACATCCGACGACAACGCCCAGGCACCGTCGACAGTCATGTGCGGATCAAAGCCGATGACGCGCATGCCCAAGGCGCGCGCTGCGTTGGCGACGCGCACGCCAATCGCACCCAGACCAATGACGCCCAATGTGCGACCGGCCAGTTCGAATCCGACGAATCGCTTCTTTCCGGCTTCGATCGCCTCTTCCATGCCTTCGGATGGAAGCTGCGCTACAAAACCAAGCGCATCGCTCAAGTTGCGAGCTGCGATCAACATGCCGGCCACGACCAACTCTTTCACGGCGTTGGCATTCGCCCCCGGTGCATTGAACACTGGAATGCCGCGCTTGCTCAACGCTGCCACCGGGATGTTGTTGGTACCCGCACCCGCGCGGGCAATTGCCTGTATCGACGCTGGCACTTCGACTTGATGCATATCCGCAGATCGCACCAAAATCGCGTCAGCGCCTTCCATGGCTTCCACTATCTGGTAGCGATCCGCTGGTAGCCGCTTCAGGCCATTCTGCGAAATATTGTTGAGTGTCTTGATCTTGAACATAGAGAGAAATCCTGTGCGAGTCTGGCAATCATTGTGGGAGTGCCGCATGGCGCGAACAGCTTCGGCTCAGCCACTTGGCGACGCGCCTTAAGGCGCCTGGCGCGGACACCGATATCGTCAACCGTGGCGCTTGGCAAAATCTTTCATGAAATCGATAAGCGCTTCAACGCCAGCAAGCGGCATCGCGTTATAAATGCTCGCGCGCATTCCACCTACCGAACGATGTCCCTTTAGAGCGAGCAGACCCGCCGCCTCTGATTCTTTGACGAAGCGATCGTCCAGCGCCTCATCCTGCAAACGGAACGGGACATTCATCCACGAACGCGCGGCAACTTCGACCGGATTGCTGTAGTAGCCGGAGCCATCGATATAGCCGTAAAGCAGCGCTGCCTTGTGCCGATTGCGCTCGCCAATCGCAGTCAACCCGCCTTCGGATTGGATCCACTCGAAATTGAGTCCGGCCAAGTACCAAGCGAAGGTGGGCGGCGTATTCAACATCGAGCCCTCTTTGGCGTGGGCAGCGTAATTGAAAATGTTGGGGATCGACTTCGGGCAGCGTTCGAGCAGGTCGTCACGGATGATCAGTACGACCACGCCGGATGGGCCAATATTTTTCTGCGCACCGGCATAAATCAGACCAAACTTCGAAACATCGAGCGGTCGCGACAGAATGGTCGACGACATGTCCGCGACGATCGGCACTGTCCCGACGTCAGGCACCTCGTGGATTTCGACACCCGCAATGGTCTCGTTGGGTGTGTAGTGGAAATATGCAGCGTTGGCATCAAGCTGCCAGCTAGTCCGCGGCGGCAGCTGCATGAATTTCGCACCGGCAGAGTTCGCTACGATTTGAACCGTGCAGTAAGGCGCTGCCTCTTTGACCGATTTTTCACCCCAATGACCGGTGACAAGATAGTCAGCCGCCTTCCCATTTGCCAGATTCATTGGGATCTGCGCGAAGTGCTGCGTAGCTCCGCCTTGCAGAAACAAGACCTTGTAGTTCGATGGCACTGCGAGGATCTCGCGCAGGTCGCGCTCGGCCTTTTCTGCCAGCGCAATGAACTCCTTGCCGCGATGACTGACTTCCATCACGGATGCACGAGCCGACCCCCAATCCAGGAACTCTTCTTTGGCACGTTGCAGAACCGGCTCTGGAAGCGCTGCCGGACCCGAGGCAAAGTTGAAGGCACGACTCATATCGATTCCTCGTTCATGTCGATTTCCCGCTCATGTCAATTCCTCACTCATGAATGCTGTTTATCGAGACCGCCAGTCCGGCCGGTTCACGCAAGTTGATGGGTACCAGTGCCGCGTTCTGTGCTGCAGTGCGGCGATCATCCGACACTAGCACGGAGCATCCAAAGCAAAAAACCAATCTGGAATTCGAACGCCGTCCGTGGGGTACGCAGCTCCATGGTGAGGCCGCGGCGACTCGGGATGATCGGTTTCGACTTGCAGGGTCGAACGCCTCGGCTGCAACAGCAGGGCTACGGGTTACGATGTATCCAAGGCTGATCGAAAGTGCTACCCCGCGTCGACTTGGTATTTTCCGCGGCGCGCCAGCACGCTTCATGGCGAGACTGCAGGTTGGGATTCCGATTTCCAATACGCTGTGTGATCTGAATCCACCACCACGGCAGGACGCAAGCCACTGAAGTGGCCGATCCGCTGGTTATTTGATGTGCGATCGCCCATAACGCTGAGCTGGTGATCAGGCGATTCGATACAGGTTTGGTGGCACTAGGCGGGTGCTTCGCTGCGCGCGTGGCGCAACGGGAGGGACGCGCCTGATACCGAATTCCGGCGCGACCGAAGCGCAATCTCAGGACTGTCGAAAGCCGAGTAATAGCAGGACCAAGGCTGCCGCAATAGCAATGCCAATCAGCAACGGCAGCCATGGACTGTTACTGCCCTTGATCGGCGCCGGCGCGCCGCCAGTCAAAGGCTCCGACGACGTGCTCTGTCTATGGGACTGCTGTACGGGCACGGCCGGCATCGCCTGGGTCGACTGTGGTGTGGCAGACTTTTGCCCCATCAGCTGCTCGGCCTGGTACTGACCATCGGCGCGGGTAGGCATGCCAGGGGCTTCAATCAGAAACCGGTTGCGGTCAAATGCGATTTGGTCACCGGAGTAAAGAACCGCGTCACGCACTTGCACGCCATTGACATAGGTGCCGTTGGCAGAACCCATATCACGCAGGTAGATGCCCGCCGCGGTGACTTCGATCATGGCGTGCTTGCGAGACATCTCAGGCTCGTCGAGGACCAGATCGCAATCGCTGCCGCGACCGATTACCAATCGACCTGGCACCGCCAGCACCTTGCCAAAATAGGGACCTGACACGCCGCGTAACAGCGCTTTCGGAGGGGTCACGCGGAAGTGGGTTTCGTTTCCGGATTCGCTCATGGCTTCTTGTGGCTCCGCCGCGGGCGGGACATGCTGACTGATCGAGGCGTCATTGTCGGGTTTGAGCATAAGAGTGACGCTGCCCAGGCTGATCAGGTCACCGACTCGAAGCATTGCCTTTTCGCGCACCGGGCGCCCATTGACATGCGTCCATGCGTCAGGCGATCGCACCCAAAGTACTGGGCCGCGCGCGTCGACCGTGATGACCGCGTGGGATTCCACCACGCCGTCTCCTTTGATCTCGACATCGCTACCGGGAGCGAAACCAATACTGGTCTCGCCCTCGTTGAGCAATGCGTCTTTACGCTCGCCTTGTGGAAAATGTAGCCGCATATCGTTCAGGATTTTGGACGGTTGGACTCTAGCAGGTTGTAGCCCAGCTGCCAGCCCCAAGGCACTGCGGGCAAGCCGCTACCACGCGGCACGCACATCCAACAACAGGCGATCCGTTGGCTCCACTATGCCATCGCGCTTCTCCCGGAATCCTGAAAGCTGCACACGCCACTTGTCACTGATGCCATAAGCTATCCACGGCATATAGCCGCGCGCAAAGCTGTGGAACCACCAGTCATCGGAGGTGAATGCGGCCAGCACTGCGTCGCGCTGGAAGCGCTGGATCGCGAAGCCCAGTTCAAGACCTCCTGCGATGCGGCTATCGCCATAGATAGTGCTGAATCGCGCACCATCGGAATTCTGGTCGGCACCCATGTTGCGCACCAGATCGAGCCTGCCGCGCCATAACGCATCGCCAATCAATGCACGCAGCCCGAACTGCAGATCGAGGATTTCGTAGTCACTGACCAGCTTTCCAGCGACGCGGCGATTGGTGCGGCCCAGACCACGATCCACCAAGGTTTGCAAATCAGAAAAATCCAGCCAGGCGAGCTGCACATCACCGCTGACTTCTGCATTTTCGCTCCAATGCCATCCGATCTGGGCTGCTGCAATTCGCGACTCGTCATCGTATAGATGATCGCCGGCGAAGTAGCCGCCAACAAGGGACAAGCGATGGATCTCGCCCAAGGCGATCGAGTGGCTGGCACTGATACCCAGCGGGCGAAAATCGTCATCCCAGAGCAGCGGCGTGGTCGCTAGTGGAAAAGCTGTCTTGCCTAGCACCACCGAAGTCGACTCGCCACCGCGCCAACGCAGATATAACTCGTCGAGGTTAATCGAATCGCTGCGCTCGTTATCATTGTTTGCTCGATTTGTCTGATTCGAATCCGAACCCAGCGTGCCTTCGAGCGCGGCACCAAATTCGAAATCGTCGAACTCACGACGTACTCCGAACCGGGTCCGCGAACGAACGCGCTCAAGATCTTGCGGTCGTCCGGGAATATCCACGGTGCGCTCGGCGCGCAGCAAAACGTCGCCGTAAAAGCTCCAAGCGGGCGTATCGCTGCGTTCCTCGAACGCAATCGGATCGTCGGCCAGCGCATTGCCGCCTTGCAACAGCAAACTAAAACAAACCGCACCAATCCAATTACGCGTGCTCATCGTCGCCTCCCGTTACCAGTTCGCATTAGACCAATTGATCAGCGTCGGCTCAGACCCGGATCGCCGCCAGCGCTGAGCCCAAGTCACTCGCACTTTGAAATCGGTCGTCCGGTGCGCGGGCAATGCAACGCAGGATCAGAATTTCTAGCTCCGGGGGCATTTCCGGCCAGAATTCCGATGGCCGGATCGGCGCCTGCTGCATCTGCGCCATATAGATTTCCATCGTGTTGGAGCCAGTGTACGGCAGCTTTCCGCAAAACATTTCCGAAAGCAGTACACCACTCGAATAAATGTCGGCGCGATGATCCACCTCGTCGCCGGCCAGTTGCTCGGGCGCCGAATAATGTGGAGTCCCGACAAACATTCCGGGCTGGGTGTAACCCGGCTCCATCCGACGAATGGGCCGCGCTATGCCGAAATCCATCAGTTTGGCATTGCCGCTCTGCTCCAGAATCAGATTCTCGGGCTTGATGTCCCGATGCAGAACACCCACCTCGTGCGCGGCGCTCAGGCCTGCGCACAGCTGCTTGGCGATGCGCAAACCGGCTGAAAACGGAATGCGCCCGGCCTGCTTGATGAGGTAGCGCAGCGTCATCCCGCGCACGTATTCCATCGAAATGTAAGGGCGCCCTTCGTGATCGCCGAAGTCGAAAGTGCGCAATACGTTCGGATGGGTGATCTTGCGTGCCAACTTGAGTTCGCTCTTGAGACGATCGAGTTGCTCGGCGTCCATCATCGCCGCACCGCGCAACATCTTGATCGCCACCAGATCATCGAGTTCCAGATCGCGCGCTTTATAGACAACACCCATGCCGCCGGCACCGAGCTCGGAAATAATCTCGTAGCGCCCACCAAACACGGTGCCCAGCGCAATGTCGCTGCCGCCGCGGCGCGTGACAGACGCTGAGCTAGATGGAGTCACCACTGTTTCGTAGCGATCGCCTGGCGCGCTGCTGATCGACGCCGCCAATGGTTCCAGAGCATCGAGCTGGTCGACCGCGACCCCGGGGAAACTCCTGCCCGAAACCAGACCCGTGACCGGCTTGATGTCCATTGCCTGCACCTCACGCACCGCATCAAGCATGGGCTTGGCAACGAACAAGGTCGCCTCGCTCGATTCGGACAGCAGACGTTCAAGCTGATAGATCGCGCCACCTCCGGCGACCGGAACACTGCCGCCAGCAACCGACACCTGGCCTTCAACGATATCGCCCTGGTGCAAAGCGAACGCCAAGCTGCTGGATAACACATCGCTCAATTGACTGTCCCGTCGCAGGTGACGCACGACGCGCAAAGCGCGGCTCAAGGCGCCATCTCCAGAGAAACCTATCACCGCGCGCACCCCGGAGAAAATGAGCACGTGCGCCTTGGTACGCTGAGCCGCGTGGTCGAGGGCCAGGGCAAACGCCTGCACGCCATTGGCGGCGGCAATGCTTTGTTCTTTGCTCATCGGTCGCGCCAGAGCGCGGCACTCTGCGGCAAGCAATACGCGCGTGCCCAGGGTAGGAGCACGCACTGTGATTGCCGGCGTACCTTGTTGCGGGGTGTTGGTTCCTGCTGCTCGCGCGGTGGACGGCTCGGGCAGAAACCTGGAAAGGTTGGAAACGTAACCTTCAATATCGCTCTTCTCTCGCAGTTCGGATAGCAGCCGATCAAACGAGTGCGACAAGCTGGCCAGTTCGTCGTTGCCGCCGACGGAAAGATGCGTGCGGAAGTTTCCAGACGCGGCTTCCTCTGCGGCCTTCGCCAACACCTTCACCGGGCGCAAAACAACTTTGGCCAGAAGATAGGAAATTGGCAGGGCCGCCAGCAGCGAGCCGAGTCCAGTAAGCAGAACCAGATTCAAGATGCGTTGGAAACCAGCATAAGCGCGATCGGCCGAAGTCAGGATCAAGGTGCTACCCAAAATCGCACCGGCATCCTCGTCCAGCGGGGCGACGCGCCCGAACCAGGACTGCCCGGCAAAGGTGAGCCCGATGCGATCGATTGCTTTGGTCTGGGTCAGCATCGTTTTGAGCGAGACGTCTTTCACCAGTGCCTGCAACAGCGCTGCCCCGTCCTTGTCGGTCAGCGAGCTGGCAAACAGAATGGGCTCGCCATTCTTGATTACGACATAGGCGATATCGGCGCCGCTGACTTCGCCAATTTTACCGGCAAACTCATCATTCACGGCTCTGGCCAGCAACAGGAAACCGAGCAGGTTCTCATCGCGCACAATCGGCATCACCGCTGCCTGAAACAACACATCCTGCTGCCGCCAATACCCGGAGATCGGCGCTGCGCTCTCGATTGCCGCATTGATGAAAATATCTCCTGACAAGTTCTGCTCAACTGCCTCGGACTCGTCCGTGCGCGCCGCGACGTTGCCCTCGGCATCCATAAAAATGCCCAGATCGAAACTGTATTGCTGCTGGCGCTCCGCCAAAAGGTCACGTAACGACACTTCACCAGTAAGTATCGGGTCTTCGCCCAGTCCCAACTCGCTGTCCACGACTGAACTCTCGAAATAGGCTTTGACCGCGGGATCTTCGGCAATGTTCTGAATTGTGATCTGCAGCAGTTCCAGACGCGCCAGTTGTGACTCGTCCTGCACGCTCACGCTGGTAGTCAAGGCGCGTTGCACGTTCGCATCGGCAATGCGCCGACCCTGGCTCCAGGTGATGAACAGCGAAGCCGCGACCGAGACCGCAATGAGCCCTGCGCAGATGACGAAGATGCTGGCCGCCAGCGACAATCGGAACCCGCTCTTAGTAGCTTGCATTGGTGCTCCGGGCGTAGGGCTTACCGAATTTGTTCGAATGACTGGGCACTTTGCGACGATTGAGTTCAAGTGTCAGCGCGAGATGCTGAGTCGATGCGGGCACTGTTTGCGCGGACCCCTTCACGACCGGCGCGCTCGGAATAAACACTTTCTGGCGCAATGGCGCGCCGCGATCATGAAAGATCACCAGTTCGCCTTCGCCGTCTGGCAGCCCGCTCAGCTTGAATCGCCCCTGAGCGTCGGGTCGGGTATGAAACGGGGTGTCCAGTACCAGGATGAATCCATACATCGAGTGATGTACGTTGCAGTAGACGCGAACCAGACCGGGCTTGTTGAATTGCGTCGTTTTTCCTTCTCCGCGCCCGTACTGCCCGGTATCAAAAGCGTTCTCCGGGGAGGCCGAAAACACGTTGTGCAGGATAGGATCGTCGTTGGGAAAGCGCACAGATTCGCCGGCTGTCACCGCCAGCACCCGCGGCACAAACTGTTTTCGCCGCGTGGTCATCAGCTGCGGCTGTGGAGACGCCTGCGTTACCACCGGCTGCTTGGAACGGAAATAAATGACCGCGTCCTGAGTTTCAGATGCGCGCAGAAGGCTTTCGCCCGACTTGAGCTTCAGTTCGCCGGTCAAATCACCGGCCCCCGCCGCGCCTGCCAGGCACAGCCAAAATGGCACGCTCATCGCTCTCCACATGGCCCCAAACCCGCCCTACTTGTTATCTGGCATCATCTTAGCTCAAGCTTCGCCCGCAACCACATACTAAAGACAGGGGCGCGATGAGCCATATTTCAATATCTCGCAAGCACGACAAAACGATGAAGCAAGCCCATGCCGCGGTCAACAAGGTCGCCAAAGCGATCACCAGGAAATTCTCGGTTGATCATCAGTGGCAGGGCGATGTCTTGAATTTCTCGCGCAGTGGCGTCGATGGGCACATCGAGTTGACCAAAGGCATGGTCAAGGTCAATGTCAAACTCGGGTTTCTGCTGATGATGCTGCGCGCGCCGATCGAGTCCGAGATAGAACGCGTGCTCGACGAAGAATTCGCCTGACAGTGGGTTGGACGGGAACAACAGTCTTTACGCTGAAGCCGGCACAGACTTCTAGGGAAGGTCTGAATAAGTCACCACGTCGTCTTCGCTACACTGCTTATTGCTTGCCAAACCCGCGAAAACCTGCGGTTTTTTGCCCCCTGACTCAGGGGGCTATCGCGGCTCCGGACTTGTTCAGAGGTTCCCTAGTCCTGGGAATGGTCAAAACCAAAGGGATCCGGATGCGCGGCAAACAGCCGCTGCATGATCTTCTCCTCACCTTGGACAATCGTATCGAGGAACTCGCGCGCCGGACCCATATGCCTGAACGCCGCGAAGCCTCGTTCCAGAAAGGCCTGCAAGCCGGCTAAGCCTGCTCCACGCGCCGGGCCGCGGGCCAACTTGAGCACGCCCAGGACGAAGGGTTTGCGCACGATGCGTTCGAGTTCTTCCCCCACGATGCGAATCAGCGCAACCTGGCGTCGACGATTGACGGCATCGCCAACGGCGCGATAGGCAGCGCCATAGCGCGCGGCATCCAGCTTCGCTCCCTTTAGCGCGCGGGCCATCTCAATGTCGAACTCGCGCGACAGCAGATCCAGTTCCAGCGCCTCAGCCAACGTGAGCAATACCGAGTCTGGCAACCAGCGGGTCATCACCGGCATGATTCGGCTGACATCACGATCGCGCCAAGTGACATCGCCAGCACCATACAGATCACTGAGGAAAAACTCGGCGGCCAATCCAAAACGCGGATGCGTGCGCAGCGCGGCAAAACTCTTACCCAGGCGTTCGCTCTGCCAAGTCTTCAATAGCGCCAGTCCGGCGCTTTTGTTCAACGGGTTTTTTTTGGGATCGGAAACCGCCTGCAGGTTTTCCAGGAGGCCGTGCAAACGCAAACTGACCGATTTGGATGCCATGGTTGTTTACAAGTTTTGACGATTGGCCGCTTCGGCGCGGCAAGTTGAACGAAAGTCTAGCTTGAGCATGCCGCCACCATCGCTACAATCGTACGAATGGCGATGCCCTCGCCCCAGCAAATGGATGCTTGATGCTCAACGTTCAACCCGCCGCCCGCCGCCCTCGTGGCAAAGGAAGCAAATCACGCATTGGCCTGGCCGTTGCCGGCGGTGGCCCGATCGGAGGAATGTACGAACTGGGGGCACTGCGCGCCATGGAGGACGCTTTGCAGGGCTTGGATTTGACCAAACTAGATGTCTATGTCGGTGTCAGTTCCGGTGCATTTCTGTCGGCAGGACTGGCCAATCGACTGGGAACGGCCGAGATGTGCCGAATTTTTCTCACTCATGATTCCGACCAGGCGCACTTTCGCCCTGAAGTTTTTTTGCGCCCCGCACTGGCGGAATATGGGCGCCGGCTGATCAGCGTGCCGCGCGTGTTGGCCGGTTGGATCGGTGATCTGATCACCAAACCCCTTGATACCGACTGGAGCGACGTCCTCGGTCGCCTGGGCACTCTGATTCCGACCGGACTTTTCGACAACCAGGCCATCGAAGAATTCCTCCGCGGCGTGTTTGAGAGCCACGGTCGCAGCAACGATTTCCGCGCGCTGCGGCGTAAATTGTTCGTGATCAGCGTCGATCTGGATACTGGCCAAACCGTGCGCTTCGGTTCCGATGGCTTCGATCACGTTCCGATTTCCCGAGCAGTGCAGGCTAGTGCCGCGCTACCGGGGCTGTATCCGCCGGTCGAGATTGATGGCCGCTGGTACGTTGATGGTGCGCTGCGACGTACCTTGCACGCATCGGTCGCACTGGAAGAAGGCTGCGATCTGGTGATCGGGGTCAATCCTCTGGTTCCATTCGATGCAGGCCTGGCACAGCGCAATGGCCGTGCAGTGCCCGAAAGCCTGATGGAAGGTGGTTTGCCGGCAGTACTGTCGCAGACTTTTCGCACCCTGCTGCGCTCACGCATGCAGGTCGGGATGGAAAAGTACCAACGTCAATACCAGAAATCCGATCTGGTTTTGTTCGAGCCCAATCCCGACGATGTCGAGATGTTCTTCACCAACGTCTTCAGCTACCAGAGTCGCGTACGCGTAGCAGAGCACGCTTACCGCGCCACGCTGAGCGATCTGCACGCGCGCTTCGACGAGCTTGCACCGCTGTTCGCACGCCATGGCCTGCAGTTGCGTAAAGAAATCGTTGCGGATCGGAACCGCGAGTTGATGGCCAGCCTGGGCATGCGGCCACCACGCCGCACCGATGCAACAACGCGACTAAGGCGCGCGCTCGATGAACTCGACCAGAGCATCAGCACGCGGCATTGAAAGCGAGATTCCAGTTGTGAATCGCGCTTGAATTGCCACACAAATCAATCTTCTACATAGTGTGATTATTCTAGCTGGCGTGCCTACAGTCGGCGTCACTGCTGCGCCGCGCACTATTGCGCAAGGCAGCTTCGAATCAATTATCGTGGAGGGTAGATGAGCAAACCCAAGTTCAAATCAAAGCCGGCTTCGGCCACTGCGTCCGACAAAACTGGCGCACTGGTTGAGACCGCACAGCAAGTATGGCTCGCCGGAATCGACGCGCTGACGCGCGCTCAATCGCAAGGCGGAAAGCTGTTCGAGGCGCTGGTCAAGGAAGGCGTGTCGCTCGAACAGAAGACCCGCAAATTCGCTACTGGCAAGGTCGGCGAAGTGCGTGACGTAGTCGAGACCAAGGTCGAGCAAGTGAAAGAGCGTGCGGCCGATACCTGGGACAAGCTGGAAACCGTGTTTGAAAATCGTGTGTCGAAAGCACTCTCGAAGCTGGGCGTTCCCGGACGCGAAGAAATGGAAGCGCTGATCGACCGAGTCGAAGATCTGAATCGCGCAGTGCGCAAGCTCAACAGCAACAGCGCGCCCAGCCTGAAGAACACTGTCAGCAAGGCCGCCCGCGACAGCATCAGCGCCATGGTCGAAACCATGACCGGTAGCGTAAAAGCTGCGAAAAAGCCCGCTGCCCGCAGCAAGAAGGCCAAGACCAGCAAGCCGGCTGCACGTAGGCCGGCAGCCACGAAGTCCAGGGCGTCCGCCCGGGCCTGAAGTTCTCTAAGGAAAGTCTGATTAAGTCACCGCTTCGTCTTCGCCACACTGCCAATTGCTTGCCAAACCCCCGCTCTCAACAGCGGGGCTGGTCGCTCGCAACGGTGGAGCTGGTCAACCTGCGGTTTTTCGCCCCCTGACTCAGGGGGCTATCGCGGCTCCGGACTTGTTCAGAGGTTCCCTGACGTAAATCCGTTGCCTGAATGGCTGCGGCCCCTCTAGCCCGCCTTCCGAACACACCGGTAGATCCCTCCCCTCCGGTCGGTTGGCGGGCTTCTTTTTTGCGGCAATGAGCCCAGCCGCAAGGCGCTGGTGGGCCTGTGGCCCAAAATCTGCAGCGCCCATTGCTGGGGATAAACCGCGCGTCAAATCAGACCGAAGGCGAAGCAACCACTTCGCGCAGTGTCGAGGTCGCATAAGCCCCTGAGGGCAACGAAAACCCCAGGCGCAGCGTTTCACCGTCGATCCAATCCCAAGCCAGATCGCGTGGCCGGATGCGCAGGGCGCGACGCTCTTGATCCATGCCGGCATCGACAACACCCGCACATAGATCGGCAAGCGTCACGACAATTTCTTGCTCAAGGGCCGCGACTTCCGCGCCGACGCGCAATGCACCACGCCCCCACAACGGACCGGTGGCATGGATTTCGCCGCGCTGCATGCGATCGGCGAGCACCTCGTCGATTGGTTCGGGACCGAAAATGGCGCTGCGTGCATCCAGTTGAAATACGTCGCCGGTTACAGCTCGGTCCCAGTTCTGCAGTTCCACGCGACGCGCGAGCACGGCGTTGAAAATCTCCGAGCGTGCCGCGCTCAGCAGGATCGAGCGTTCATTGCGTTCGAAACGATGGCCGGCAAAGAGGGCGCGGGCTTTGTCAATGTTCCCGCCGCCACGACCGAAGCGTTGTTCGCCAAAATAGTTGGGGACACCGCGCTGTTGAATCTGGCCAAGCACCGAATCTGCGGCAGCATGATCGCCAGTGATGTCGCGAACTATGATGACAAAACGATTGCCATTCAACGCGCCGCGCTGAATTTTGCGCGCGTGGCGTTCGGCGCTGAGAACTCGCACATCGGGATCGGAAAACGCATTCCAGTCGAGTGCCGCGCCCTTCCTGGCTGGTACCGAAAAATATTGCCGCGCGACAGCGTGTCGATCCTTCATGCCGGCGTAGCCGATATCGCGTTCGCTCAGGCCGGCAAACGCGGCCACGCGCTTGACGGCCCAGGCCGTGTTGGCGCACTTCTTTTCGACGTGCAGCAGCCAGTGTTCACCGCTACCGGTGGCGGAAAATCCGATAATTTCATCGACGAAGAAATCTTCTGGCGTGGCACGGATGCGGCCCATCAACGCAGGGCCACCGAACGCGAAAGCAAGCTCAGTGGTCACGAAGCCAGAGTCTCAATCAAGACGACAGCTTCCGCCGCAAGACCTTCACCGCGACCGGTGAATCCCAGCTTTTCGGTGGTGGTGGCTTTGACGCAGATCCGATCGATGGTGCAGCCGATAGTGTCGGCGAGCACGGCGCGAATGGCATCGCGATGTGGACCGATTTTGGGGGCTTCTGCAATAACCGTGATGTCGGCGTTTCCCAGTTGCCATCCGCGTTCGCGCAGCAGACTGATCACATGCCGCAGAAACAAGCGGCTGTCTGCGTCTTTCCAACGCGCATCGGTGGGCGCGAAGTGCTGGCCGATATCGCCCAGCGCGAGCGCGCCGAGCAAAGCATCGCAAAGCGCGTGGATAATCACATCACCATCCGAGTGCGCCACGATGCCGGCAACATGCGCGATGCTTACTCCGCCCAACACGATCGAATCGCCAGGACCGAAAGCGTGTACATCGAAGCCATGGCCAATGCGGATACTCATGCGGGGCAAGTGAGAATGAATTCAGCCAGCGCGAGGTCGTGCAGCGTGGTGACTTTGATGTTGTCTTCGGCGCCCTGCACCAGCAAGGGTTTACGTCCAGCGGCTTCGAATGCTGCGGCCTCGTCCGTGATCAGCGGACGCAGGAGAGGATCGGCCAAGGCAGAACGCAATGCATCGCGCAGTGCGCCATATTGGAACAATTGTGGCGTCAATGCGCGCCACAGCGAAGATCGATCCAATGTCTCGAAAATCGGCGCACCGGCGCTTCCGCGTTTGACCGTGTCGCGTATCGGAGCGGCCAGGATCGCCCCATCCGCGTGTTGCATTCCTTGATCCAGCAGCGCATCGATATCGTCGTGGCGAACGCAGGGTCGGGCTGCGTCATGCACCATCACCCAATCATCAGCCGCGCAGCGCGTGGACAGTTCGTCCAGCGCAGCGAGCACAGAGTCGGCACGTTCGGCGCCGCCCAAGCAGGTCCGTACCGGTTTGCCTTCCAGCTCGTTGATACTTGGCCAAAGTTCATCATTTGCAGAAAGTGCGACCATCGCGCCGGCTACACGCGGATGGGACAGCAACCGATCCAGTGTGCGTACCAGCATCGGCACGCCAACCAGCGGTGCATACTGTTTGGGCATGGCTGCACTAAAACGCGCTCCGCGCCCGGCAGCAGGAATGACACACCAGATCATTGTGGTTTCGCCTTCGATTCTTCTTCGATTACCTGATAAAACGTCTCACCAGGTTTGATCATGCCAAGCTCGCCGCGGGCGCGTTCTTCGATCGCATCAGTGCCGGTTTTCAGGTCTTCCACATCCGCCCCCAGCGCCTCATTGCGTAGTTGCAGACGGGCATTCTCCGCATTTTGTTGTTCGACGCGCTCGCGCAGGTGCCGGACATCCGCGCGGCCACCCTGCCCGGTCCATAGTTTGACCTGCAGCACCGGACAGAGGACGCACAAGACCAGAATGATCCAACGCAGCATGGTTAAATATCAGCCCTGTATTCCAAATTTCGGCAAACTCGGGAAAGCCTGGCGACCGGCATAGCGTGCCGATGGGCCCAATGCCTGCTCAATGCGCAACAACTGGTTGTATTTGGCGACGCGATCGGTGCGGCACAGCGAGCCCGTTTTGATTTGGGTAGCGGTGGTTGCCACCGACAGATCGGCAATAGTGGTGTCCTCGGTTTCACCGGAACGATGCGAAATGATTGACGCATAGCGATTGGCATGCGCCAGCGCGATCGCATCCAAGGTCTCCGACAGCGTGCCAATCTGATTGACCTTGATCAGAATAGCGTTGCCGATGCCCTTGTCGATGCCCTCACGCAGAATCGCCGGGTTGGTGACGAACAGATCGTCGCCGACCAGTTGCACGTCTCTGCCGAGTCGATCACTGAGCACTTTCCACCCAGCCCAGTCGTCTTCAGCCATGCCGTCCTCGATGCTGAGCATCGGGTAACGCGCGCACCAGTCGGCGTAAAAATCCACCAATTGCTCGGAGGTAAGCTTTTTGCCCTCACCGGTCAAATGGTATTTACCGTCCTTGTAGAATTCAGAAGCAGCCGCATCGACCGCCAGCCAGACGTCTTCGCCAGCACGATAACCCGCCTTGTTCACCGCCTCGAGTATGGTTTCGATGGCTTCTTCGTTGGAGCGAAGGTCAGGTGCAAACCCACCTTCGTCACCCACCGAAGTTGCCAAGCCGCGACCCTTCAGCACCGATTTAAGCGCGTGAAAAATCTCGGTTCCGGCACGCAGGGCCTCCGAAAAACTCGGCAGGCCCACTGGCATCACCATGAATTCCTGTAGATCGACATTGTTGTCGGCGTGGGCGCCGCCGTTGATAATGTTCATCATCGGTACCGGCAACAGTGCCGGGCGGTCGCTGGCGAGATGCGACCAAAGTGGCTTGCCCATAGCTGCGGCCACAGCATGCGCGTTGGCAAGTGACACGCCCAACAACGCGTTCGCTCCCAGTCGGGCCTTGTTCGGGGTGCCGTCCAGCGCAATCAAGCGATCGTCTAGTCCACGCTGATCGGTCGCATCAGTGCCGACCACCGAGCTTCGGATCGCGCTGTTGACATGTTCCACTGCCTTGAGCACGCCTTTGCCCAGATAGCGTGTCTTGTCTCCGTCGCGCAACTCCACGGCCTCTCTCGATCCAGTGGAAGCGCCGCTCGGCACCGCGGCTCGCCCGGTGTGACCGCTTTCCAGCGATACTTCAGCTTCGAGTGTGGGATTGCCGCGTGAGTCGAGAATCTCGCGCGCGAGGACAGAACGGATCTTCATAGGGACCAGCGCTTGGGGAGGGGCGCTTAGGGTAGCAACCTCGCTGCGAGCGGCAAAGCCAAAACCCCGCGCAAATGATAGTTTCCCGGGTCATGGACGCGATGATCATTTCCAAACTACCCAGCCAGCGCCTGCGTGACTGGTATGCGCAGTGCCACCATTTTGCGTTTGGGCCGCATCACATCGTTTACCGTTGCAGCGAAAACTGGGAATCATCCGCCGCGCCGGTGCTGGTTTTGGTGCACGGATTTCCAACCTCTTCGTTCGACTGGATCGAGATTTGGAGCGCTTTGAGTCAAAACTTCAGACTGTTGGCGCCTGACCTGCTGGGTTTCGGTCTCTCTTCAAAACCGCGGCCTCACAAATATTCGATCAAGGAGCAGGCCGATGCGATCGAGGCACTGCTGGCACTAAACCAAGTCGACGAATGGCGCCTTCTGGCACACGATTACGGCGACAGTGTGGCGCAGGAATTACTCGCACGGCATATCGAACGACCCGCCGCACCGCACCCGTCGCGGCTGTGTTCGGTCGCCTTGCTCAATGGCGGGCTGTTCCCGGAAACCCATCGCCCGCGGCTGATCCAGAAACTCTTGCTTTCTCCGCTCGGTCCCTGGCTGGCCGAGCGCCTGAATCGCGAGCGCTTTGGCCGAAGTTTTCGCGCCGTATTCTCGGACCAGCATCAACCCGGTGACGCTGCATTGGACGAGTTTTGGGCACTCATCGCGCAAGCTGAAGGTCACCTGATCGCGCCACTGCTGTTGCGATACATCCCGGAGCGCCGACAGTATCGCCAGCGCTGGGTCGCTGCGCTCAGCGAAAGCACTATTCCATTGCGATTGATCAATGGCCTGGCCGATCCAGTCTCGGGAGCACATATGGTCGCCCGCTATCGCGAGCTGATCACTGCCCCAGATATCGTCGAACTGCCGGGCATCGGCCACTATCCGCAGATCGAGGCACCGAAACGCGTGGTGCAGGCGGTGCGGGATCAAAAACTCTAGCCGCGCAGCCGCGCGCGGCCGCCGTTGCCGACGTGGCCCCACCTGTCGAGCCGCGATCCACTGTACGCGCGGACCCGGCCGTGACAAACACTTCGAAACGTCAAGTCGCGCCCGCGTGCGCTCCTAAAGACGCAGGTCGAACTGATCAGCATCCATCCAGGCCGGGAATCGCTCGCGATGGGCAAACAGCGACGTACCCGAGAGCGTGCCCGTCACCACCTGCACCTGTGCGCCTAATTCGACGATCGTCTCACCCACATGATCGATCAGCGCCGAGTCACCGGCATAGTGCAATTGGTTGCCGTCCGTGCCGACACGATTGACACCGGCCACGTAGCATAGATTTTCGATGGCGCGCGCACGCAACAAAGTGCGCCAGGGATGCCGCCGCGCCGAGGGCCAGTTGGCCACGAACAGCAGCAGATCGTAGTCAAATCGATCCGGCACGCTGTGGTTGAATCGGTTACGTATCCACACCGGAAAACGCAAGTCGTAGCAAACCATGGGGCAGATGCGCCAACCCTTCAATTCGACAATCAACCGCTGCTCGCCACCGGCATAACGCTGATGCTCGCGCGCCATTCGAAACAAGTGTCGCTTGTCGTAGTGCGTCATCGTGCCATCGGGCCGAACCCAAAGCAGACGGTTGAAGTACTTGTCACCGTCGCGCACCACCATGCTGCCGGTCACTACCGCTTGCAAGCGGCTGGCGAGTCCGCGCATCCACACCAGGGACGCACCGTCCATGCGCTCTGCATTCACCAAAGTCTCGTTGGTAAAGCCGCTGGTGAAGGCCTCGGGCAAGACAACCAGATCAGTCTGCCCTTTCAGCGGCAGGCATAGCGCAGCGAGCATATTGCGGTTGCCCGGTGAATCGTGCCAGAGCGTGGCCGACTGAACCAACGATACGCGCAGATCATTCATCGCCAAAAGAGCCTGGTGGTGAGCATGCAGTATCTCCGATCGAGGCGGCCCGTTCCAGGTCGATATGATCCGCAGGACTGTGTAACAACGGCCCGACACGCTTCAGTCCACAAGCGTTGACTCGAACGGTTGACGCTGCGAGCAGGAACCATTGCGCAAATCGCAGCGCCTCAATCACACGCGGGCAAGTTTGTCTGCGGCGCTGACCAACGTGGCATCCGTTTTGGCGAAGCAAAAGCGAATCAGCCGCATCTCCGGCGGAGTTTCGTAAAACGCTGAAACCGGTATTGCCGCAACTCCATGTTCACGCGTCAGCCATTCACAAAAACTCAGGTCATCGCGATCACTGATGCGCGAATAATCGACGATCTGGAAGTAAGCGCCAGCCACTGGCAACAGATCGAAGCGCGATGCCGCCAGTAGTGTACGGAAACGGTCGCGCTTTTCCTGATAGAACGCGGGCAACTCAAGATAGTGCTGGGGTTCTGCTTCAAGGACCTCGGCCAACGCCCACTGTGCTGGTTGAAACGTACAAAACGTCACGTATTGGTGCACTTTGCGAAATTCGTTGCTGAGCGCCGCCGGCGCAATGCAATAGCCGACTTTCCAGCCAGTGCAGTGGTAGGTCTTGCCGAAGGACGAGATCACAAAACTGCGTTCGGCCAACTCAGGATGCCGCAATACACTCTGGTGCTCATGGCCATCAAAAATAATGTGTTCGTAAACCTCATCCGAGATGACGGCGATGTCGTGACGACGGGCAATCTCGGCTAGCGCATCGATGTCTTGCGCGCTGAACACCGCCCCACTCGGATTGTGCGGCGTGTTGACAATGATCGCGCGCGTACGCCGCGTGCAGGCGTCGTTTACTTGCTGCCAGTCGACCGAAAAATCCGGAAGCGTGAGCGGCACGTGTATGGCGCGCCCACCATTGAGTTCGATCGCAGGTTCGTAGCAGTCGTAGCAAGGATCGAGCACGACCACTTCATCGCCGGGGCGCACCAATAAGGAAATCGCGTTGAACAACGCCTCAGTGGCACCGCTGGTGACGGTGATCTCGGTGTCAGAGTTGACCCGGCGGCCATACAGACGCTCGGTCTTGAGCGCGATCTGCTCACGCAGCCGGGGTATACCCGCCATCGCCGAATACTGGTTTTTACCCTCATTGACGGCACGTGCCAGTGCATCCCGCAAGCGCTTGGGGCCGTCAAAGTCGGGAAACCCCTGCCCAAGGTTGACCGCCTTGTGCTCGGCCGCCAATTGGCTCATCACCGTGAAAATAGTGGTGCCCACTTTGGGCAATTTGGTTTCTATGCGCATGCCAGCCAGACTCGAAACGGATTGGGAACCTGGTAATCCCTCACACCAACACGGGGGCAATCGCCGTTCATGGTGCCACGGGTAATGCAGCGCATCTGCTGTCAACCGCTGTCGCCAGAGTCAGCGACAACCGGCAGGCAGGCAGTGCACATCAGGCAGCGAGAACCAGTGCGTCGTTGATCAGCATTTCGATCTGGAACAGATCCGGAACTATGGCGGTGTCGTCGCGCAGCAGCGTCGTATACATCACACCGGGAGCCTTGTATTCCTCTTCCCCGGTAATAATCAGTGCGTCCTGCGAGATATTGGTCAATCGAGGAAACCCCTGCGCCATGATCGCGAGATAAGGCATGCGCGGGTTGCCGCCCATCGCCTTCACCACGGTCACCTTGGCATTGCGCTCTGCTTCCTTGTGCGCAAGTCCAGCGAGTAGTGCAAAAGAGATTAGCGGCACACCCCAGCCGCGCCAACGCATGCGACCAAGCAACCAAGGCGGCGCGCCTTCTACCGGATCGGGATGCGAAAACGAGATGATCTCGGTCACCGCGGCATTGGGTAACAACACGCGACCATTGGTGACGCTGATCATCAGAGCGCGGATTTCGTTTGGCAAGGTCATGGGCATGCTCACTTTGCGGCGGCGAGGTCATCGCAGCGCCGTGGTCAACCAAATTCAGCAATAAATTTTTGAGCCAGATCGGCTGGCCCTCCCTGGTAGCGCACAATGCCTGCTTCCACGGCTCCGTCAATCATCGAACTGACTACACAGGTCGCCGGATCCTGTACCCAGACGATGCCACCCTTGGAAGCCAAATATTTGGCGCCCTCAATGGCATCATGCGCCATACCACTGAAAATGATTGCGCCGGCACGCGCACCGAAGCGATCGGCAACATCAAACAATACTTGATCGATCGATGGACTGTAGGGAGATGGCGTATCGAGCGGCACAATGCGCACATCCCCATCAGGGGACAGCAGCATACGTTCCGCCAACGGAACGATCAGCACCTGTCCCGGACGCGCCGCAGAACCTGAAGCCGCCATCTTTACATCAAGTGCAGTGGCCTTTGCCAGTTGCGAGACCATCAAGTCGATGAAATCCGCCCCCATGTGTTGGGCCAGCAGAAACACGCAACTGATGGACCTCGGGATACCCGAAAGGAACTCGCGGACCGCATCAGGACCACCGATCGAAGCACCCAACACCCACACGCGCGAGAAGCTACCTGAAAGGCCCGATGCTACGGGGTCGCCATCCTCAGAGCGTCCCGGGGATTTCGCTGCGAAGGAGGCTGCAGCGGGAGCGCCAGTCGGGGTACCCAGACCGAATTCCAGATTTGCGAATGGATTGTCATCTTCCACCGCAGCAAGCCCGGAAGTTGCCTCTGCCGCCGCTTCGAATGGATCGAGTTCAAACGTCATACCGCTGAATTGATTGGCAGGCGCCAGCGGCTCATTGCGCACCGCCGCCGCAGCGGGTGCAGTCGACGACAAGTCATCATCAAGCGGCTGCAGCGACAACGAATTGAGCACATCGTCAAATGCGGATGACAATGCATCTGTGTCTTCGGCTAAGGAAGCAGCGACCGCCGATAAACCTGATTGCTCGCTCGAACTGGCCGTTTCGCCCATTGGCGAAAGCTCAAAAGACAAGTTCGACATCAAGCGATCCACATCCACATCGGGCCTACGCGCAGCTGCCGCAAACGCCGCGGGCACCTGCAGTTCAACTGTGGCCTCCTGCTGCTTGTAGCTGTGTTGCTCAAGAAAGTCGTCAAGCCCCGCCGCTACGGCAGTCGACGAGACAGGCGTGGCGCGCTCCTCAAAATCAAATTGAATATCGGCGAAAGCATTATCGTCCATCGAGCTTGCGCTATCGGTCAAAGTATTCTGCGTGTCGGCCTGCACTTCTGAGAAGTTAAAATCCGAGAACAGTTCATCTGCCGGCGTGGGGGCCGGCGATGCTGCAGGTGAGGCCGAGCGCACACTGGCGACCGCCGCCGACATCTGCGGCGCCGGAGCCGACGCCAAGTCGTTCGCAGGCGCCGAACGGACAGGCTCGGAAAAGAAACCGAAATCGCTGAGCGTGGCCGCAAGCTCGTCGCGCGCCTCCACCGGTGTTGTCTCACGTGGACCTAAAGCAAAAGAAGAAAGCGCATCGCCAATTTCCCGTGCCGCCCTATCCTCCGCTTCGCCTGTCACCACGGGGGCTTGCAGCGCGGCTGGCTTGAACACCGAATCCAAACTGTGTTGTGGCATGTCGCGCACCGGCACGGCTTCGGCGCCTGCCGGTCGCGCCGGCAAGAGGTGAATATCGCCGGTGATCTTGGCCGCGAGATGGCGCGCCCATCGCGCCAGATCCCAGCCACTGAGCTTGCTGGTCACTTCGCCGTCGTTGAAAATCACTTTGCGCGTTTCATCAACCAGCAACTCTTCAATCTGCGCAATCTCCTCGTCGATTGCCGGGTCGAGGTTGATCACGACCACGCTAGCACCTGAACTCTCTAGTGCAGACAAATCGTAGCCTGAAGTCGCCGACTCATAGACGACATGCGCGCCAAATTCATCCAAGGCAGCACGCAGGTGCTGATGCAGCGCCTGGGACTGGTAGAGCAAAGCGACGGCAACGCTGGCGCGATCAGTGAAGAGCACGACTCAACCTCAGAATCTCCTCGACATTCTGCAATAGGTCGGCCTCTTGATAGGGCTTGCCTAGATATCGGTCAACGCCAATTTCAAACGCGCGTTGACGATGCTTCTCACCGGTGCGGGAAGTAATCATGATGATCGGAACTGTTTTCAGCCTGGAATCATTGCGCATGTAGGTGGCGAGCTCGTAGCCGTCCATGCGTGGCATCTCGATGTCGAGCAGCACCAGATCCGGGATCTTGTCCTGCAGCTTTTCCACAGCGTCCAGTCCATCTTTTGCAGTGACCACTCTCATATCGTTACGCTCCAGCACGCGGCTGGTGACCTTGCGCATCGTGATCGAGTCGTCGACCACCATGATCAACGGCTGCAGACGCACTTCGGCGGGAGCGGGAGCGGGCTCATACTGCCCATCGATCAGACCCGCGTCAGCGGTGCGTTTGAGCGCAGCGCTACGTCGCACCAGGGGCGCCATGTCCAGAATCATGACAACCGATCCGTCGCCCATGATCGTGGCGCCAAATATTCCTGGCACCGAACTGATCTGCGGGCCCACGGACTTGACCACGACCTCTCGGCTACCGAGCACCGCGTCAACGCGAATCGAAGCACGCTGGTCGCCCGACTTGGTCATCAATAACGGTAACTGGGCCTCGTCACTGGCGCGGTGCTGCGGATACCCGAGCAGGCCGCTGAGTTCGTAAATGGCGTAATCGTCTCCACCATAGCTGTACACCGGCTCGTGCGACCGCAGCCGTTCATCCAGGTCTTCTCGCTTGATGCGAGCAACGCCTTGCACAGAAGACATTGGCACGGCAAAGAGATGCTCGCCCAACCTGACCAGAATCGCCTGTGTCACCGCCAGAGTGAACGGCAAGCGCACGGTAAATTCGCTCCCGATTCCGCGCTTGGAATCGATCGTCAGCGATCCACCAAGTTGCTTGATCTCGCTGTTCACCACATCCATTCCCACGCCACGTCCCGCAATCTTGCTCACCGACGCAGCGGTGGAAAAACCGGTTTCAAGCACGAATCCGAACAGGTCACGATCAGAGAGCTGCACGTCAGGCTTCATCAGCCCTCTCTCCAAAGCCTTGCGGCGGATGGCATCGCGATCCATTCCCTTGCCGTCGTCCGTCACCCGGATGACCACTTCAGTTGCTTCGCGCGAAATTCCGATGGTGACCGTGCCTTCCTCAGCCTTGCCAACTGCGGAACGCTCCGCAGGTGTCTCCAAGCCATGCGCCAGCGCGTTGCGTAACATGTGCTCCAGCGGTGCAGTCATACGATCGAGGACGTTGCGGTCCATTTCTCCATGCGCGCCTTCGACTCGGAGCTGCGCCCGTTTGCCAAGCTCGCCAGAAGTCTGCCGCATCAATCGGCGCAACCGCGGCACAACCGAATCGAAGGGCACCATGCGCGTTCGCATCAGACCTTCCTGAAGCTCCGAGCTCACGCGCGATTGCTGCAACAGCAGCGTCTCCGACTGACGCGTAAGATCTTCCATGGTGCCCTGCAGGGCGACCAAGTCAGATGCGGATTCGGCCAGAGCGCGCGACAGCTGCTGCAAGGTTGAGAACCTGTCGAGTTCGAGTGGATCGAATTCGCCCTCGGAGGCCTCTGCTTCACGTTGATAGCGCGCGATGATCTGCGCCTCCGTCTCAATCTCGAGCTTACGCAGCTGTTCACGCAAACGCACTACCGTCTGATCAAGTTCCTGAAGATTGAATCGGAACGTGCTCATCTGCTGCTCAAGACGCGAGCGATAGATCGACACTTCACCAGCGTAGTTGACCAGGTTGTCGATCAGGTCCGCGCGCACGCGGATCATTTCCTGCTGTGGCCTTGCAAACTCTTCGTTGTCTTCGGTAACCAGGTCGCGTGAGGTTGGCTTGGACACGCGCGCGGCTACCGGCACTTCGTCAACAATCGCCGGAGTAACCTCGACCGCAGGGGTCGCCGTCACAGAACCAGGCACACCTTCATCGGTTGCGGTGTTCGGTGTTTCGAGCATCGGAATTTCGTCACCGGCCGCCAGCGCCTCGAAGCGGGCAATGGCGTTAGAGGGCATGCCAATCGCCTGTCGCTTGGAAACTCTGGCCACAAGCCCGTGCAGCCGATCAAAACCACGGTCGAGTGACTCGATCGCAACACGATCGATATCGCGACGTCCGTCGGCAACAATTTCAAGCAGCGATTCCATCGCATGACCAAGATCACCGATCGGCGCCAGACCAGCCATGCGCGCGCCGCCCTTCAGCGTATGCAGCTCTCGCTGCAATCCGATCACAATCTCTCGTTCGGCCGGATTGTGACGAAGGCGAGCCATCATCGTGTCGGAATTGTCGAGAATATCGTTGGCCTCCTGAACGAAGATTTCAAGTAGATCCTCGTCCAGGTCAGCAATATCAAGTGTGCCTTCAGGGCTTGAGTCTTCGGCAATCTGCTGATAAGTACCGGTGGTGCCAGCGTCCGTAGCCGCTATAGAGGCTCGTTGCGCAGGTTCGGATGGTGCCTCAGGAACTGACGACCCAACCGACTCGCCGGTCGAGTGCGATCCGAGTTCTGCTTCTTCCGAACGGAAAAGTTCCAAATCTTCGTCGCTTAGCTCGGCAAAACTGATGCCGTCGGTTTGCTCCGGAACGGCGCTCAACGATGCGTCCGCAGCGTCCGGGAGCGGCACACCAAAGTCTGATGACTCGGTACGGCCGAACAGCTCATCCAGCGTCTGCTCGTCTGCCGCCGCTTGATCTCGCGCTGGCGAGCGATCCGATTCAGAAGCAACGGACATGTCCTCGTCGGGTAGATCCTGTTGCCCTGTTTCGCCGAACGGATCGGAAAGATTCCACTCCTCAAGCGCGCCAAATGGCGGCGGATCGATTGGCCGTTCCAACTCAATTTCTGCGTCTGTGTCTTCGAACTCGGCAGGCGCAGCCAGGTCTTCGTTGGCGACGACGGATAGCTCGTCACCGAAGTTCAATGCTTGACCTGAATCCGACCACAGCAACGATGCTTCAGACGCACTTACTTCGACTGCGGACTCGGAGGACTCATCCTCAGACACATTCAGATTGAACACTTCGGAAAAACTTTGTGGCTCCGGCAACTCATTGCGCAATGCGCTCAAGAGCTCTGCAATTTGCGCTGTGGCCATGCGCGGAGCGCCGGGTTGATCTACCGCAGCTATCTCGGTTTCGATCGCGGTTGCAGCATCGACAATCGCGTGCAATCCGCGTTGCGATGGCGCCGCGCCAACCCCGCGCAACCGCTTGATGTAGCCTTCCAAGGGACCAAGCAACGGCGCCAGGGACGGGATCTCGACCATGGCAATGGCACCATGCATGGTATGGACCGCACGCAACAATGCCTCGCTAACAGGTTGCGCACGTCCCTCGCGCGCGCAGGATTCGAGATAGGCAGACACGGTATTCAGATGGCCAGCGACTTCGCTGCGCAATATTTCCAGCATCATCGGATCAACGTCGGCTACATCCTCATTCACGTATGCGGTGAGTGCCGGCGCGGCAGTGCGCACGGCAGCACTTCGCGCAGTGAACTCTGGCTCTGTCTGCCATTTTGATTCTGTTTCTGGTTCGAGTGCCGGCCCTGGATGTGATTCTGCTGTTTGAACCGTTTCAAGCGCAATGCCACCAACGTCCAGGAAACTATCGATCTCGGGTACGACAGGCGCTTCGAACGCCTTACTTTCGATGTCGAACGCCTCGGTCAGGTCGACAGGCTCAGCAACGATTGGAGTCGATTGGACACGGGGTTTCGGCTTCTTCACCTGAACGCGAATTTTCTCGATCCGAACGACCGGCTCGGCTGGACGCAGCCAAGCGTCTTCGCCGGCAGCGAGTCGTTCCGCCACATTCAGAATCCCTGCCACATCCGCGCCACCGACTTGCTCGCCGCGCAGTGCTGCCAACAGGAACGGCAAGGCTGCAACCGCATGTTCCAACAAGGCAATAACAGCGGGGCCGGGGGCGATCGATTTGTCGAGAACGCGATTCAGTGTGTTTTCCACTTTCCAACTGAACTCGCCAAGCGCCATCGCACCAACCAGGCGTCCGCTGCCCTTCATGGTGTGGAACGAACGACGAATGGGTTTGAGCTTCTCGAAGTCCGTGGGCGCGTTTTTCCATTCCGGCAAGCAGCGGCCAAGGTTTTCTACTTCTTCCTGAACCTCTTCCAGGAAGACTTCTCGAATTTCCTCATCAATATCGTCGGAGGGTACCGACTGGAACGCCCCGCCCTCGACTGCAGCAGGCTGTTCAACAACTTCCTGCTCGATTTCGACCCACTCGTAGTCAAATTCCTCTTCCGGTTCGCCGATCACAGCCGGTTCGGTCTGCGCAAACTTCAGACCCATCAAGTCTTGCTCGTCTGCTCGGGAAGCGGTCTTCTCGCTACCGCCAAGAATCAAACCTTCCAATCCTTGCCCAGGCGCTATCTCCACCACGGAATGCATTTCGGGCGTGGCTAAGGCGCGAGCCGGAGCCGGTTCGTCGGCAAGGGTTTGCTGAGCAGATCCCGAACCAAGTTTCGCCACGAACTCGTCTATCCGTTCAGTGCCCGGCAGCTCCAGAGACACCTGCGAAGCATCTGAGAAGTCTTGCTCGCGGAAACGATCCGCTGCACGCGACGGAGTTTCGGACGTGTCTATGCCAAACGACAGTGTATTCAAATCAAATGAATCATCGTCCGGCACATTCGAAGTGGTGGGCGGCGGGCCCCCGATGGGCGAACGTTCCGTTGCCACCGGCGCCAGCGACAGCGGCGTGACATCGAGTGCAGGCGCTGCCACTGAGCGCGAATCGGATGCATCGGAAAGTGCGCGCGATGCAGGCGCCGCAGCAGGAATCGCTGGCGGCAACCACGCGGCGTCCTCGGGTACCGGCCAATAACCCAGTGAAGCCAAGCTGTCGCGCGTCACCTCGAGAATTCGTTCACGACCGACGCGTTGCGCGTGGGTCGCTTCGAGGTAGAACTCCATGCTGGCAAGTGCGTCGGCGAGGCGATCCATTTGATCGGCCGTTGGCACGCGCTTGCGGCGCAGTAGCTCGATGTCAATGAACTTGCTGATCGCCCCCAGCAGACTACTGGCTTCGACCAGACCGACCATGGTCATCGCGCCGCTGACTTCATCGAGCAAGCGGGGAATTTGCTCGGCTCGGGCGTGATCCCAACCGGATTCGATGAATGCCACAACATCCAGTTTGATTTGCTGGAGGTTGGTCTGAACTTCCTTCATCAAAGAATCGAGAATTTTGCGCACTTCAGCCTGCGGTAGCTCCAGACTGGCTTCCTGAGCAGCTTGCGCACTCACGTCTTCTTGATCAGCGCCACCGAGGCGCTCAATGTTGTCGTCGAGCGAGGCCTCGACAAACAACAACGCTCCGGCGACATCGAGCAAAGCGCCCTCTTCGATGACACGCTGGCCAATGACCATCTTGTTCAGCGACTCGCGTTGTTCCAACACCACCCGACGCGGCACTCCCAGTCCGAGCACACCAAGCGTATCGGCGACTCGATCAAGCACCTCAATCTGCGGACTGAGATCACCCGAGTTGGCGTTCGCCGTCCTGAGGAACAAATCCAGCGCGTCCTTGACGCGCATCAAGTCTTCCTTGATTGCGTTCGATACCGTATCCAAGACTGCGCGATTACGCCCGACCAACGCGTCGCGAGCCTGCTCGATCTCCTGCTCCGAAGCAACCAGCTGATCGAGTCGATAAATTTTGCTGATCTCTACCGCACGCGCGTCGCTACTGGTGGACCTAGCCACGTAATAAAGAAGGTTTTTCAGCATTTCCTTGGGCGGTTCCGCGCGGAAGCCTGCTTCGCCATAATCGCCGAAACGCTTGACCTCGCGATCAATGCGCCCGTAGAGCAACTTGACCGCCGCGTTGGCCTCAACGCCGCCAGAACGGATTGACTCGAGCAGAGCCGAAGCTACCCACCAAAGTCGACGTGCATCTTCCTGTGCGCTGATCGAACCCAGACCATCCAGCGCATTGAGCATGGCGGTGATCGCCAGACTCGAGGTCTGATCGCGCAGGAACCTGACCAGCCCCGCTTGATAATTGAGCCGAAGGCGGCCAGCAACTGTTTTGAGTTCGGCATCCGCGAGGGGACGTTCGGGACCGCGCACACTGGCCGGAAGCGGCACGCTGAGGTCCGGCGTGAACAACACGCCTTCGCTCAGCAACTTCTCGCCACGGCAGGCGCGCAAATCATTAAGCAGAGGCAATAGGACAATTGGAATGTCCTTGTGTCCGCTCTGCAAGCGCTCAAGGTAATCAGGCAGTTGCACGGTACCGCGCAGCAATGCCTCAAACGCATCGTCTTTGTTGCGGATCAGGCCGTCGAGCAGCGCCTGCGCTACTCGCTCCATCTCTTCGACTACCATCGCCGCGCCGTACAGCTCGACCATGCGCAAGGTGCCCTGCACCTGGTGCAAATAGGTGGCGCAGAAGCGCATCAAGCTTGAGTCAGCAGTGTCCTCGGCATAGGCCTCAAGCGCCTGGCGGGCCTGACGAAGCGTTTCGTCGAGCTCCTGCTTGACCCAGTTGAGCGTAGTAAAATCGATGTCCTGTTGCAGACGCATAAGCACCCTCACCCAAGCCGCTGGTACGCCAATGTCTGGCGCCCACCGACCCGTGTCAGCGATGGATCCGTGAATCCGGTGATTTCACCCGGGCCGAGCACCAGCAGACCGCCTGGTTTCAGCCGCGCAGCAAGGGCTTCCAACATCCGCTTGCGGCGCTCTCGAGCAAAATAGATGAAAACATTCTGGCAATAGATCAAGTCCAACTGTTTTAGCGGTGCACGGGCAACTTCCAGCAGATTGAACAGAGCAAAACCGACGCGCTTGCGCAACGAGTCGACGATGGCAAACGCATCGCCCCCCACCGGCTCCGTGTACTCCGAACGAAATGGTTCGGGAATTTCGGTCAGGCGATCACGCGGGTACGTCGCAGCGCGACCAACGCCCAAGGCAGGATTGGATATGTCGGTAGCAGTGACGCCAAAATACACGCGATGATCTCCGAGTGACCTGAGCCCACGATCGAGCACCATGGCGAGTGAATAGGCCTCTTCGCCAGTCGCACAACCGACACTCCAAGCATGGATCGCGCCAGATGCGCCAGGGCGAGCCACCTCAGGCAGCCACTCGCCAGCAATCAGGTCGTAGGATGGCTCATGACGAAAGAACCGAGTCTCATGCACGGTCAGACGATCGACCAGAGTTGCCCACTCCATGGCGCCGCGGGCACCGTTTAACACCTCATCGAAATAGTTCTGGAAGTCGTCGTAACCAGTCTCTCGCATGCGCATGCGAAGCCCAGTGACCAGAAACGATTTGCGTCCTGCGGGCACCAGCACTCCGGTTCTGCGCTCAAGTAGATCAACCCAACGGACAAACTCTTCGTCACCCATGCTGGGCAAGGGTGCGAAGGGCTGCGCGCGCTGGGCGGAACTGCTCAACATGAACCTGAATTCCTCTGCTCAGTCGATCACGAGGGAAGCTTGAAGTCGGCCACCGAACGCCGCAGATCAGCGGCGAGCTGTGCCAGATTTCCAATCGATTCAGCGGTTTGCGAGGCGCCGGCCGAGGTCTGAGTAGTAATTTCCTGAATCACGTTCATCGTCGCCGAGATGTTGGTTGCAGCTGCCGACTGCTGACGCGCCGCTTCGGAGATGTTCTGAATGAGGTCGGCAAGGTCGTTTGAGACTTTTTCGATCTCGCCCAGAGCCAGACCGGCGTCCTCGGCGAGTCGCGCACCGGACACAACTTCCGCGGTGGTCTGTTCCATCGAACTGACTGCTTCGTTGGTGTCGGATTGAATGGTTTGCACCAGGGTTTCGATTCGCTTGGTGGCGCCAGAAGCACGCTCGGCGAGTCGTTGAACTTCATCGGCAACGACCGCGAATCCTCGACCCGCCTCACCCGCAGAGGCTGCTTGAATGGCAGCGTTCAGCGCCAAAATATTGGTCTGTTCGGCGATGTCATTGATCAGTTCGACGATTGATCCAATTTCCTGCGAGGACTCACCCAAGCGTTTGATACGTTTCGAAGTTTCCTGGATCTGGTCACGGATGTTGTCCATGCCCTGGATGGTCTGGCGCACGATTGCGGCGCCCTTCGACGCGATTTGCACCGATCGATGTGCCACGTCGGCGCTCTCCGCCGAGTTCTTCGAGACCTCATCGATTGAGACCGCGATCTCGTTGATTGCTGCGGATGCGGACGTGATCTGCTGCGCCTGATGCTCAGCTGCCTCAGCCAGGTGCATGGCAGTCGCCTGAGTTTCCTGCGCGGCGGCAGCCACTTGAACGGCGGTCTCGTTAATGGTTGTGACCAGTGATCGCAGCGCTTCGACCGCGAAGTTCACCGAGTCGGCGATGGCACCGGTGATGTCTTCCGTCACCGTTGCCTTGACCGTCAGATCGCCCTCAGCGAGCGATCCCATTTCATCCAGCAAGCGCAGAATGGCTTCCTGATTTCGGGTATTCAGGTCGGCGGTGGTCTGCAGCTGACGACGTTGAGCAAGGAACTGCGAGAACGTGGCGAGTGAAGCAAACAGCAATGTGAACAGCGCCAGGAAGATGCTGACCAAGTTGCTACCGAGCAAACGCTTGCCACCGAGCTCGTTGAGCCGCGTCGACAGGTTCTTGCTGTCTTCGAGCAGGCCGGATGACACCTCCGAGATGGAGCCGGACGCTTCAGTGACTTCGAACAACTGCGTCGACGCTTCCTGAATCTTGTCGACATTCTGACCAATCTGGTTGTAGACCTCCTGCACGTCACTGAGAATGGCTCGCGCAGTTGGATCAGTTAGTGCCTGTAGTCCCAGTTCGGCGCTGCCATTGATCAACCCGTTAAGCACATCGCCATAAGCTTTGGCATCACGCGAAAACTGGTCGGCGGCGGAGGTGGCGAGGTCGCCGCCCTTCAGAATTTCGGACACGCGACGCAACATGCGATCGGCCAGCAGCGTTTGACGCGTGGCCAAATAAATCTGCTTGGCTGGCGCGCCGCGTTCGGTCAGATAGCTGACAATTTCTTCCATTTTGGCAGTCAGTCGCGGAATGCTTGCCTGGAAATCATTCGCCGTCTCGGTGATGTCCAGAACCAGGTCCTGACTGTCTTGAATGGTTGCGGCAGCTTTGCTGATCGGGTCCCAGGCTTTGGCGAGCTTGTCGAGGGCGACATCTACCAGCACACCACCTACCTGCCCCTTATAGGCCGGAATCGGATTGATCTTGGTATTGGGCGGACTGCCGACCAGCAAAGCCTTGACGTTGTTGTCAATGGCCTGGCGCGTCGCCTTCAACTCTTCGAACGCCTCAAAGTTGCCGAGTGCGGCTTCGGTGGCAAATCGCGAGATCGACTGCGACTGCACTTGAAGGTCATTGGAAAGGTTGATTGCGTTTCGGTCTTGACCGTCTTTGAATAGACGGTAGCCGACGTTGCCAATCAGCAGCATCAGAGAAATCAGTGCCAACAAGCCCGTGAACATCGAGCCTGAAAGCCGCTGCGTGAAGTTCCCACCTGTCGAACTCATACGCTCACCTCGCCCTTGAACTCAATCGTCACCGCGTTATGCCGCGGCTTGCGTGAAATCGCGTGCGCGCACCAACGCGCTCATACTGAACACCCGGTAAGGCGTTCCACCCCAATCAAAAAATCGCGGAATGAACTTGGCATAACGCTCATCCTCCTCGCTCATCGAATCGATGAGGTGAGAATCGTTGAACGCGCGCTGCCCCAAAATCTCATCAACCAACACGCCAACGGTACCGCCCATCTGCTTGACCAGCAGAACGCGGCTGCGGGCGCTGAAAACCGATTTCTCACCCTCGATGAAACCGCGTAAATCGACCACCGGCACCAGGTTGCCACGTACGTTGGCTACTCCGAGCAACCACAGTCGGGTGCCTGGTACCTCGGTAAGCGATGGGAACGACAAAATTTCGTTCACTTCCATGATGCTGCTGACCATTACACGGTTGCCCAGGCGAAAACCGATTCCGCGCCAGGACCCAGGCGCGTCGATCTGTTCTGGGATACCGGCAACGTGCAGCAGACTGCGACGTTCGTAGTCGTAGAGCGCCTCAAATGGGGAGAGAACAACGGCCGCATCAGTCATGCCGACAAACTCCTGAGCCATGCCAGAGCACGGCCACGTACAGAGTCGAATCTGACCTGGTGCACGTACTTCGCCCTGCTTGATTCCAGTTCTGCATCGCGCCCCCCTATGGCGTTCAGATCAGGCATGCGTCAAATCAGGACTTCGGTGTCACAAACCGACGAATCGCGGTAAGCAATTCTTCACGGGTAAACGGCTTGGTAAGGTATTGCTCCGACCCAACAATGCGTCCACGCGCTTTGTCAAACAGGCCGTCTTTGGACGACAGCATGATGACCGGCGTGGCTTTGAACATCTTGTTGCTCTTGATGACCGAACAGGTCTGATACCCATCAAGCCGCGGCATCATGATGTCGACAAAGATCAAGTCGGGCTGGGTGTCGGAAATCTTGGCCAGGGCCTCGAAGCCGTCATTTGCCGTAACCACCTCGCAACCTTCCTTCTTCAACAAGGTTTCGGCGGTACGGCGAATGGTCTTGGAATCGTCGATGACCATGACCTTGAGTCCGGCCAGCGATACATCTTTGAGTTGGTCTTCCATGCGACCCCCGGGTCTTGGCTACTGCCGTCCGCATCATCGAATGATCGCCAGCTTTTTTCGCGGTGTCACGTCGATGACAACAGAAACGACTCTTAATGGCTGTTTAGCCAACGTTGAGAAAACTGTCAAGTAAATACTGCAAGGCCTTCAATTCCGGAAAGAATCTACATCGCTTCTCCGGCTCGCTATGCTACTCGCATCGTGCCCGTGTGTGGGCTGGTTTTTTCCGGAGTAGCGACATGAGCCTGACCCTTGGCGTGCTGATGGATCCCATTGCTGGCATCCGTGCGCACAAGGATTCCAGCGTCGCGATGCTCGTTGAAGCTACCCGTCGCGGGCATCGAATCCTCTACGCCAGTCCTGAGAATCTGCGCTTTGAGCCGGGTCGAGCCTATGCACATTGGACCGAGATCAGTGCACAGGATAATGACGCCAACTGGTATCGAATGGGCGACTCCCAGCGCCTGGAGTTGGGCGAGCTGGATGTACTGCTGCTGCGCCGCGATCCACCGGTGAACTCGGACTTCCTTGCAGATACCTTGTGGGCAAGTCTCGGAAACTCACCTAAACCATTGATTATAAACAACCCTCAAGCGCTCAGGGACTGCAACGAAAAGCTTTTTGCTTTGCAATTTCCTCAGTGTTGCCCCCCCACATTGGTGGCGCGTGACGCCGCTGCGCTGAAAACATTTGTGGCGACTCACGATGCATCGGTGCTCAAGCCACTGGATGGCATGGCTGGCCACTCGATCTTTCGCACCTTTGCGCACGATCCGAACCTCAATGTGATTCTGGAAACCCTCACCGCCGGTGGCCGTCATTTTGCGCTTGCGCAAAAATTCATCCCCGAGATCGCGCAGGGCGACAAACGTATCCTGATGATCGAAGGCGAGCCGGTTCCGTACTCTCTCGCGCGCATTCCACAGGGCGGTGATTTCCGCGGCAATCTGGCACGAGGCGGTCGCGGTGTGGCGCAACTCTTGAGCGAGCGCGACCGCTGGATATGCGCGCAGGTGGCCCCGGAATTGAAGCGGCGCGGCTTGGTATTCGTTGGTCTGGACGTGATCGGCGACTATTTGACCGAAATAAACGTAACCAGCCCCACCGGCATACGTGACATCGATGCGCAATCCGGGTTGAACATTGCCGGAATGCTGTTTGATGCCATCGAGCGGAGGCTCGCTTGAGTCAGACACCGCGCACCGGGCCCGACGAACGACTGCGGGTAACCCTGCTGTTCTCGTTGATCGTGCATGCCGTTGCCGTGCTGGGCATCACTTTTGAGTACGAAGATCCCGCCGCCAGCATGCCCAGCCTGGATGTCATTCTGGTGCAAGCAGCGGCGCAAGATGCGCCCAAAAAAGCCGACTTCCTGGCCAATGCCGCCCAGCGCGGCGGTGGCGAAGACGAAGTCGCCAAGCGCCCTCGCGACTATGTCTCTGGCCCGATCCCCAAAAATACAGAGGGCTTGGCGCCTTTGCCACAGCACGCCGGTGCGCCGCGTCCGCAGCCAGCCACGGCGGCGTCCGTGCTGTCCGGGGGCGACGCTGATTTCACCGTGCAAAGACTGGACCGGGCACTACCGGAAACCCCGGAATTGAAACGCCTGACTTCTCAGGAGTTGATCGAACGCAGCATGGAGATGGCGCGTTTGAGCGCTGAAGTGGACCGCGAGCGAAGCCTTTACGCCAAGCGTCCAAAGCGAAAATTCGTTTCCGCCAATACTCGCGAGTACGCATATGCAGCCTATATGCGCGCCTGGGTTGCCAAGATCGAGCGGCTCGGAACGGTGAATTACCCGGAACAGGCAAAGCGGCTTGGTGTCTCAGGTAATGTGCTGCTTACCGCCGCAGTGCGCCGCGACGGCACTCTGGAGTCGATCGAAATGATCCAGGGCAGCGGCCATGATTTTCTCGATCTCGCTGCGCGCAGAGTGGTCGAAATGGGTGCGCCCTACCCGCCTCTGCCGAAGAACGACGACAATATTGACGTGCTGCACATCACGCGCACCTGGCAATGGCTACCGGGCGAAGTACTGCGCGGCAACTGATGGTGCTGCGCATTTCACCATTAGGGAACCTCTGATCAAGTCCGGAGCCGAGATAGCCGCCTGAGTCAGGGGGCGAAAAACCGCAGGTTGACCAGCTCCGCTGTTGAGAGCGACCAGCTCCCCTGTTGAGAGCGACCAGCTCCGCTGTTGAGAGCGGATGTTTGGAAAGCAATAACCAGTGCGGCGAAGACGAAGTGGTGACTTATTCAGACCTTCCTTAATCGGCGACAGCGCAGGTCGGCAATGGGTGGGACTCGCGCGAGGCTTCGCTTACAATTCGCGTCATGGCCGCACTCAACTGGTTGACCAATCACCTGCTCATTGCCATGCCGGCGCTGCAGGACCCTAATTTCCACCGTTCGGTGACCTATGTCTGCCAGCACAACGAGCAAGGCGCCATGGGCCTGGTGATCAATCGCAGCGCCGATTTGACGTTCAGTGACGTGTTGCGGCAGATGCGGATAGACGCGCAAACCGAGCGGTTCGATCAAGTACAGGTCCTGATCGGCGGCCCGGTGCAGCAGGAACGCGGGTTCGTATTGCACACTGCGATTGACGCTGGCCTGCAGCCTTGGGATTCCAGCTTTCGGATCAATGATGCACTCAGCGTTACCACCTCGCGCGATGTTCTGGAGGCACTCGCACGAGAAGGCACTTCCGCGAGGGCCCTGCTGGCGCTGGGCTACGCAGGCTGGGACGCCGGGCAACTCGAGCAAGAGCTGAAAGAAAATGCCTGGCTCACTGCCGAGGTGCGCGATCCGGCCATACTATTTGACATCCCATTGGAACATCGCTGGCAGGCGGCTGCGGCACTTTTGGGCGTGGATATCCGGCAAATCACTCTCTCGGTGGGCCATGCATGAGTCCGGCGCAGTCGTTCTGGGTTTCGATTACGGCGGTCGCAGGATTGGCGTCGCCGTAGGCCAGCGCATCACTGGAACTGCTACCGCTCTGGCGGTGCTGGGCAATGGCAGCCATGGCCCAGACTGGTTGGCAGTGGACAAGTTGGTGCGCGAGTGGCGTCCGGCGCAACTGTTGGTCGGCCTGCCACTGACCATTTCCGGAGAAGAGCAATCCGCGAGCCGCGCTGCGCGGGCGTTTGGCCGCGCGCTGCACGACCGCTTCGGACTGCCGGTGCACGAACACGATGAACGCTACAGTTCACGCGCGGCTGAAAGTGCTTTTTCACAGGCGCGCAGTCGTGGCGAGGCACGGCGCAAGGACGCCGCCATGCTCGACGCACAGGCAGCACGCATGATCGTGGAGAGCTATCTGGCGCACCTTCCCCCTATCGATTCGATCATCACGCCCGACGAGGAGTCCTGAGTAGATGCAAATCCCAGCGCTGCCGGATACCCAGCACTTGCTCGATCGACTCGCCGCCAACGTTCGTGCACGCATGTCACGACGCACCGGCGACGCGCCAGTCGTCATCGGTATACAGACCGGTGGCGTGTGGGTGGCCCAGGCTCTGGTCGCCAGGATCGGGATCGAGTCGCCGATCGGCGTACTCGACATCGGTTTTTTTCGCGATGACTTCGCGCGCTCCGGTCTTGCCGCTGCACTGTCACCGACGCGACTGCCTTGGTCGATCGAAGCACGCCATGTGTTGTTGGTTGATGATGTGTTGTACACCGGACGCACCATACGCGCAGCGCTCAACGAAATTTTTGACTACGGCCGCCCGGCCAGCATCACGCTCGCGGTTCTGGTCGCCCGTGATGGGCGTGAGCTTCCGATCGAGGCAGATGCGGTCGGGGCAGAATTGGCATTGCCTGCCGACAGCACGCTGAAGCTGCGCGGTCCCGACCCATTGCGCCTCGAACTGATCAACCAGCGCCCCGCCAGGCAAGTGCAACATGCTTGACCCGCAGATTGACCAGACCGGCAATATTCGGCACCTGATCACCCTGGATGGGTTGTCAGCGGCGCACATCGTCGATCTGCTGGATACCGCTGAAGCGTTAAGCGTGATGGCCGGCCGAGCGGTCAACAAGCTACCCATCCTGCGCGGACGTACCGTGGTCAACCTGTTTTTCGAACCGTCGACACGGACCCGAACCAGCTTTGAGCTCGCCGCCACTCGACTGTCGGCAGACGTGGTGAATTTTGATGTATCGGCATCGAGCACCAAGAAGGGCGAGACCCTGCTCGACACTCTTCGCACTTTGGAAGCGATGCGCTGTGACCTGTTCGTGGTGCGCCACACGCTGAATGGCACGCCGGAATTTCTCGCGCGCAATGCCGCGCCTGGTGTCGTCATCGTCAACGGCGGCGACGGCAACCATGCGCATCCCACGCAGGGGCTGCTCGATGCCTTCACCATTCGCCGTCACAAGCCTGATTTTTCGCAACTGACCGTAGCCATCATCGGCGATATTTTGCACTCGCGAGTGGCGCGCTCGGATATTCACGCTTTGCGGCTTCTCGGCACCGGGGAAATTCGCCTGGCTGGCCCCTCCGCCCTACTGCCCGACGACGACGCGATACTTGGCTGCTCGATCGCATCCAGCATCTACGAAGCGGTAACCGGTGCTGATGTCATCATCACGCTGAGGCTGCAGAAAGAACGTATGCAGGCAGCACTTATCGAGTCCGACGCAGACTATGCGGAGGCCTGGGGACTCAATGACGCACGATTGGCACTCGCTAAACCCGATGCGATCGTCATGCATCCGGGCCCGATCAATCGCGGCGTGGAAATCACTGATGCGGTAGCGGACGGCGCCCAGTCGGTGATCTTTGAGCAAGTGAGCAATGGTGTAGCCGTGCGCATGGCGGTGATGGCCAGATTGCTGGGCGCGATGTAGACGCCGCTGGGCGCGACTGGCAGTGCCACGACTCTACGCCGGCAGCGGGCAAAATGCGCGACCCGCGCCTGATGTGCGCTGCCTGCGTGACCTCCATGAACCGCATTGGCTTTGCTCGTGCACGGGTGAACGCACCGCCTAAGTACCTTCGCCACCCTTTGCCAATCGCGGACTTACTGCTCGATCAGCTCCACGCCATCGAGGCCCTGCGACAGGGTGTGTGCATCGCCGCCTTGAGCGAGCTTGATCTTGAGGCGTACTTCATTGGCCGAATCGGCGTGCCGCAACGCATCCTCATAGCTGATTTCACCAGCCTGGTACAGCTCGAACAGGCTCTGGTCGAAGGTACGCATGCCCAAGTTGGTTGATTCCTTCATCACCTCTTTGAGCTTGTGCACTTCGCCATCTCGAATGTAATCCTGCACCAGCGGCGTGCCGAGCAACACCTCCATCGCGACGCGACGTGCCTTGCCATCCGGTGTCGGAATGAGCTGCTGCGCGACCACGCCCTTCAGATTGAGCGAGAGGTCCATCAACAGTTGCGGCCTGCGGTCATCGGGGAAGAAATGCAACACGCGATCCAGTGCCTGATTGGCGTTGTTGGCGTGCAAAGTGCACAGGCAGAGGTGACCGGTTTCGGCAAAGGCGATCGCGTGCTCCATGGTTTCGCGGGTGCGCACTTCGCCGATCAGGATGACGTCTGGCGCCTGACGCAAAGTGTTTTTCAACGCGTTTTCCCAGCTATCCGTATCGATTCCGACTTCGCGTTGAGTAATGATGCAGCCTTCATGCTTATGCACGAATTCAATCGGGTCTTCGATGGTGATGATATGGCCGGTGGAATTCTGGTTGCGATAACCGATCATCGCGGCCAACGACGTCGACTTGCCGGTACCGGTGGCGCCCACAAACATGATCAGACCGCGCTTGGTCATCGCCAGCGTCTTGATTACCGGCGGCAGGTTCAGCTCTTCGACCGACGGAATCTTGGTTTCGATACGGCGCAACACCATGCCCACCTGGTTGCGCTGATAGAAACAACTGACACGGAAGCGACCGACACCTTGAAGCGAAATGGCGAACTGGCATTCATGCGTCTTTTCGAACTCCTCGCGTTGCGAGGGCGTCATGACGTTCAAAACCATATCGCGGCTTTGCTGAGGTGTCAGCGGGACCTGAGTGATCGGCGCGATACGTCCATTTACCTTCATTGAGGGCGCGATGCCAGCGGTGATGAACAAGTCCGAAGCCTTCTTGTGCACCATCAACTTCAGAAAGGATGTGAAATCTACGCTGCTCATCGGATTGCCCTCAATGCATGGCCGGAAACGTGTCGCTCAAACGGAGACCAATCTACCTGCTACCCACCACCCAAAGCGTGATCGGGTTTTCAGCCTGACTTTCATAGCGGGGTAGCGCACACCGCAACGTGAAACACTGTACGGCTTGCCCCCCCCTTCCCAGCCCTCGCCGAACATCGGAGAGGCAGCAATCGCTTCCAGCGCGGTGGTGTCTTTCACGCTAATCACCCTATTCGAACAGACGCTTGTCCTTGGCGTAACTGGAGGCTTGCACGCGCGTGATCAAACCGCGCTTGACCAGGTCCTGCAGACACTGATCGAGCGTCTGCATGCCGTACTGTGCGCCGGTCTGGATCGATGAATACATCTGCGCAACTTTGTCTTCACGAATCAGATTTCGAATCGCCGGAATGCCGACCATGATTTCGTGCGCGGCGACACGCCCGCCGCCGACTTTCTTGAGCAATGACTGCGAAATCACCGCGCGCAAAGACTCCGACAGCATCGACCGAACCATCGGTTTTTCACCTGCCGGAAACACGTCGATGATGCGGTCGATGGTCTTGGCAGCGGATGATGTATGCAAAGTGCCGAAAACCAGATGCCCGGTTTCCGCCGCGGTCAAGGCCAGCCGGATGGTCTCCATGTCGCGCATTTCGCCGACCAGAATGTAATCGGGATCCTCACGCAGTGCGGATCGCAAGGCTTCATTAAAACCGTGCGTGTCGCGATGTACTTCGCGTTGATTGATCAGGCACTTTTGCGCAGTGTGCACAAATTCGATCGGGTCTTCGACCGTGAGAATGTGTCCGTACTCGTTCTTGTTGATGTGGTCGACCATGGCCGCGAGCGTGGTCGACTTGCCCGAACCGGTCGGTCCGGTACACAGCACCAGCCCCTGCGGCTGATCGATCAACTCTTTGAAAATCTTGGGCGCTGCGAGGTCCTCGAGCGACATGATCTGGCTCGGAATGGTACGGAACACCGCGCCAGCTCCGCGGTTCTGATTGAATGCATTGACACGAAACCGTGCCAGGCCCGGGATCTCGAACGAGAAGTCGCACTCGAGAAATTCTTCGTAGTCGCGGCGCTGCTTGTCGGACATGATGTCATAGACCAGCGCATGCACGGACTTGTGATCCAGTGCCGGAATGTTGATTCGGCGCACGTCGCCGTCAACCCTGATCATCGGTGGCAAGCCAGCCGAAAGGTGCAGGTCGGAAGCCTTGTTCTTGACCGAAAAAGCAAGCAGCTCAGCGATATCCATTCACGGCTCCGTTCTGTCTGGTTACGGGCTCCGGGGCGCACTCTGCCGCTAGAATGCGGGAATCGGCCCGGCGCCAAAGCGCTTGGAGTATAGCCCGATTGTCCGCCACGAAAGCAGGTTGTCGATGATCAAGGGAATGGACGTCCAGTTTGACAAAGTGAGTGCCGCGATCCATGCCGCAGCCGCTGGACGCAACGCCTGCCTGATCGCGGCCAGCAAGCTACAGCCGGCATCTGCGATTCGTGACCTCGCGCTGATGGGGCAGCGCCGATTTGGCGAAAACTATGTTCACGAAGCGCTGACCAAGCAGACCCAGCTGGCCGACCTCGATTTGGAGTGGCACTTGATTGGCCCGCTGCAATCGAACAAGTGTCGCGAAGCCGCGCGACATTTTGATTGGGTGCAATCCATCGATCGCGCCAAGTTGATACCGATACTGGCGCGCGAGCGGCCGCAGGAACGACCGCCGTTGAATCTACTGATCCAGGTAAACATCAGTGACGAGTCCAGCAAGTCGGGGTGCGCGCCCGGATTGATTGAAGAGTTGGCGCAACTTATCGAAGTCAGTGCCCGATTGCGACTGCGCGGACTGATGGCGATTCCAGCTCCATGGCCAGATCCCGATCGCAGGCGTCAGGACTTCGCCCAAATGCGCCGCCTGTTTGAGCACACCAGGGAAATGCATCCGCAAGCGGACACGCTATGCATGGGTATGTCAGAAGATTTTGCTCTTGCCATTGCCGAAGGTGCCACCATGGTTCGGATAGGATCTGCGTTGTTTGGCACACGGCCTGCAACATCGCGGCCCGCTTGAACCCAAAACCGGACACAGGTAAATAAATGACTCAAATCGCTTTCATTGGTGGCGGCAACATGGCGCGCAGCCTGATCGGCGGACTGATCGCCAAAGGCCAGGCGCCCTCCAGTCTGCGCGTCGCGGAGCCGCTGGAGGCGCAACGCGAGGCGCTCGCGCGCGATCTGGGCATCATTGTCGAGTCGGATAATCTGCGCGCCGCAGCCGGAGCAGAAGTGGTGGTACTGGCGGTCAAACCCCAGAATATGGCGGACGTCTGTCGCAACCTTGCGCAAGCCGACGCAGCCAAATCGCCACTGTACATATCCATCGCAGCCGGAATCCGCTCGTCCAATTTTGCCCACTGGCTGGGCCAGGGTGCGTCGCTGGTGCGGGCCATGCCCAACACACCCGCGCTGATCGGCGCTGGCGCCTGCGGCCTGTATGCGAATGCCTCCGTCACCCCATTGCAACGTTCGCTGGCGGAGCGGATTCTGGGCGCGGCCGGCGAAACAGCTTGGATCGACCAGGAATCACTGATGGATGCCGTCACGGCCGTTTCCGGAAGCGGCCCGGCATATTTCTTTCTGTTGATGGAGTCGATGATCGACGCGGGAATCGAACAGGGCCTGGACCCAGACACCGCGCGCAAGCTGGTTCTGCAGACCGCGCTCGGAGCTGCGCGAATGGCGCACGAAGGGGACGAGCCGCCGCACACGCTACGGCAGCGCGTCACGTCGCCCAACGGCACGACGCAGGCTGCGTTGGAAGTGTTCGAGAGTGAGCAGATGCGGCGTATTGTGAGTCAGGCGATTGCGCGCGCTACGCAACGTGGACATGAACTTGCCGCCGAATTCGGGGGCTGAGCCATGGGCTATTTGAGCGGTGCTGGGCTGATCATTGTCCAAGCGATTTCCGGACTTATTCTTGGACTGTTCGTGTTGCGCGTGCTGTTGCCGCTGGCCGGCGCACGTTTTCGCAATCCGATCTGCCAGATGATTTATCAGGCGACCAATCCGCTTCTGGTACCGCTCACCCGCATCGTGCCGAACTGGCGCGCAATCAGCATGGCCGGGGTAATGGTCGCCTGGCTTCTGGCCACGCTGATTGCGGCAATGATCCTGTGGCTGGTTGGCACCACTATGGATTTGTTGCACGTGCTGTTTTATGCAACAGCAACGCTGATCCATTTTGTGCTCAGCCTGTATTTCTGGACCATTTTGATCGGTGCGCTGATGAGCATGTTCGCACCGGATCGCAGTCACCCGCTGGTCGAGTTGATCGCCGCCCTGAGCAATCCGATCCTGCGTCCTTTCCGCCGGCTGCCGCCGCATTTTCCGGGAATCGATCTCTCGCCCCTGTGGGTGTTGTTGTTGATCAGACTGATTCAGTATTCACTGTCATATATCGGTTTCACCGGACTTCTGAGTTGAGATAGCTTTGACATGATTACCCTTCTCGCCATCCGTCATGCGCAGGCATCGTTTGATGCCGATCACTACGATGTGTTGTCGACGCGGGGCGAGGATCAGGCAAAACGCCTGGGGCATTTTCTCGCCAGTGATCCGGAGTTTGGGTTTGATCGTGTGCTGTGCGGCGACATGCATCGCCATCGGCAAACGCTTGCCGCCATCGAGCTGGCCTTCCAGGGCGCTGAGCGCAGCCTGCCACAAACCAGGTTCGATGCCGATTTCAACGAGTTCGACCATGGCGCGGTTATCGAAAGCTACCTCGCCGAGTTTCCGGACCATCCAGAATTTGCCGGTCGCATGCCGGCCAAATCCGATCGCGCTGGGGTTTCGAGATTTCTGGCTTCAGCACTGCAGTGCTGGGCGGCCGGCGACCTCGAACACCGACTGGCCGAAGGCTGGAAAGCGTTTGATGCACGTGTCGCACGTGCTCGTCAGCGTCTACTGGACGAATCGCAGTCGGGCGAGCGGGTACTGTTGGTCAGCTCCGGCGGCGTGATTGCGAAGCTGGCCCAGGCGGCGCTTGAAGTCAGCGATACACGCACTATCGACTTCAATCTCAGCCTGATGAACAGCGCCATCAGTGAATTTGTCTGGCGCGAGGGACACCTTCGAATGCGCACCTGGAACACTTTGCCGCATCTGGCGCAGCACGCAGAGCGACAGCTCTGGTCACATTTTTGACGTTTCCCGAGACTGCGCATAAATGAATACCCAACAGGCACCACAGTCAGCGCGTCACACCCTTCCGCTGGACGCACTCGGCACTTATCTGGCACGTGTGCTGCCCGGGTTTGGCGCGCTGCTCTCTGCTTCCAAGTTCGCAGATGGGCAGTCAAATCCTACCTATTTGCTCAAAACCGAAAACGGCAAGCTTGTGCTGCGGCGCAAGCCTGTAGGCAACATTCTTGCGTCTGCACATGCGGTGGACCGCGAATATCGGGTGCTGACAGCGCTTTATGGTGAGGCTGTTCCGGTGGCCGAGCCATTGCACTTGTGCATCGACGAAACCGTCATCGGTTCGATGTTTTACCTGATGTCTTTCGTGGATGGCGAGGTGCACTGGGACCCCGCCTTACCCGATATCGAGGCGACGTCGCGCGCCCCTTACTACCAGTCGGCGATCGCCACCATGGCGGCTATCCATCGTGTCGATATCAATGCACGTGGGCTCGCCGACTTTGGACGACCCGGCAACTACTTCGCGCGCCAGATCAAGCGTTGGTCCGAACAGTATCGGGCATCCGAAACCGGCACTGTGGCCGCGATGGAGCACCTGTTGAGTTGGCTCCCCAGGCACTGCCCCGAGGACGACGGCTGCGTCGCTCTGGTGCATGGCGATTTCCGTTTCGACAACATGATGTTCGCACGCGGCGAGACCCGCGTGCTTGCCGTAGTCGATTGGGAACTATCCACGCTTGGGCATCCCCATGCTGATCTCGGATACTTCTGCATGGCGCTGCGGCTACCCAGAAATCCAGTCCTCTCCGGTCTCGCTGGAATGGACCGTGAAGCACTGGGTATTCCACACGAAGCCGAACTGATCAGGCATTACGGCGAACTGGCGGGATCCACTCCCGGGCAGAACTGGCCGTTCCATCTCGCGTTCAATTTCTTTCGCCTCGCGGCCATTGCGCAAGGCGTCTATCAGCGTGCGCGCCAGGGCAATGCATCCAGCGAAAAGGCGGAATCGGCCGGACAGATGGCCTGCCAAGTGGCAGAACTGGGGGCCGCCTGCACACGGTGATCACTGCCGGTGATTCAACCCGCAAATACAACGCGCGCTCCACCCGCGCTTCGAGCCTTTTGACACGCTTCGTTTGCAGCCAAAAGAATCGCCCCCACGCTGGGTGATGCGCTCGAGAATCGAGCCACACCCAAACTTGCACTGCCGCATGTTTCTGCGCCGAGAAACTCCATGCGCAGCCCCCGCGACATGCCCAGGATATTGGTGGCGACGTCCTGTACCTGCTCTCTGCTGACACCCAACAGCAACATTCCGAACTCGTCGCCATCCATGCGTGCCAGTGAGTCGGGGCGAGTGGCCATCTCCGACAGCGCACGTGCAAAGCGCTTCAGATAGGAATCACCCTGCGCATAGTTCAGGCGCGTGTTTACCTCGTGGAACTGGTCAAGATCGATCTGAATCCACCAACCAACAAGTTCCGAATCACGCACGCGCATCAGCGCGCGATCCAGCGCTTCAAGCATGCCACCGCGACTCATCAATCCGGTCAGAAAGTCACCCTGCACGCTCTCGCGTACCTGTCGTACCGTTTCGTTTCGCTCGCTGACATTGATCACTCGCCCACGAAACCCACGGAACACGCCATGCGCATCGAACACCGGTGATGCCGAGTTCGCAAAATGACTGAGCAAGCCAGTCATAGGCTCGTGCCACGACAACAGCTGATCTTTGAATCCACGCCGTTCCAGCATTGGCACCATGATGCCATCTGATGCCGTGTTGTTGGGATAGCGTACTTGCATGACCTGAGCCGGGGTCAGGCCAAGCGCATGCTTTGGGCTGATGCCTGTAGAGCGCTCGAATCCCGCCGACAGGTACACCATGCGATGCTGATCATCGGTTTCCCAAAACCAGGCGGACGCCATGTCCACGTAGTGCTCAAGGCGTTGCTCGGCCTGCTCGCAGCGGGCCCTGGACTCGGCCAGTCCCGAGACCTCAGTGGACAAACGCTCGTGCATTCTTTCGATCAGACCGTTGCACCACACGCCGATCAACACCGACACGATCACCAACAGCGCTGCCATGCGCTCTACCGCGCTGTCCAGCCAGTGCGGATTCAACGGTAGGTACACCGGTGCAGAAGTATTACGCAGGTAAAAACTGAGCGCGAGGCCCAGCAACATGATGCTCGCCCAAGTTAATGCTGCGCGGGTCGGCAGAAGCATTGCGGCCAACACCGCAATGGTCGGAAGGCATATCTGTGGTGCGCGCGTCTGCCCCCCCGACGCTACGACCAGCATCAACACCAGAGCGGTGAGTGCACCGATCAGCAGCTGGCTGTAAACCTCGTAACGGCCTGAGCGCGCATAATCGAATGTCGCCAATATCAACAATACCAACATGCCACTCAGGATCATCCACTGATCGCTTTGTCCCCACTGCAGCTCGCCAATCACCAGTGCCGACAAACAGATCATAATCAACAGCAAGATCAGCAACAGCAGTCGACTACGCAGTGCCAGCAACGCGTTGCGACGCTGGTCGGCAATGGCGACCAACATCGTCCACCATTGCACGAGTCGCGTGGAGCCCGCGGTGCTGGTAACAGATCTGTCCACCGAAGTGTCCGTGAAATTGTGGAAAAAGGTGAACGCCGCCAGTTGGTTGCAGCAACGTCGTGATGTGATTTAGCACGAATCATGCCGGTCCTGGCCTATTGCACGTTTTAACTAGCGCACGTTTTCCATGGCTGCCAGCAGGCTGCTCAGACCGTCGGTCAGTGCCGCCGGGCCGGGCTGTAGGATATTCGACGACACGATTTCCCAAACGCAGTCATGCCTGACTGCGGGAATCGCTGTCCATCCAGGGCGCTCCATGACCTTGCGCGGCTTGAAGCGCTTGCCGCACCAGGAACCCAGGATCAGGTCGGGCGCCGCACGGATCACCTCGGAAGGATCGGCGATGATTCGCCCCCGGGCCAGCGCGGAACGTGCGCGCTCGGGGAAAATGTCATCGCCCCCGGCAATCTCGATCAACTCTGATACCCAAAGGATGCCGCTGATCATCGGCTCATCCCATTCCTCGAAATAGACTTTCGGCCGTCGCGGCATCAACGCCGCTCGGGCAGAAACTGACGCAATATGTTGATCGATTTGGGCCAGATAGGCGGCCGCAGCAGCTGACGCTCCGACCATGGCCCCCAGGCGCAGGATGTACGCGCGAATGCCTGCAACCGAGCGATGGTTGCTGATCCAGACCTCGACGCCGGCTCGGATCAGGGCAGCCGCGATATCGGCTTGAATGTCCGAGAAACCAATCACCAAATCCGGGGACAGGGCCAGGATTCGCTCGATTCGCGCACTGGTGAACGCCGAAACCCGGGGCTTTTCGCGCCGTGCCTGGGGTGGCCGCACAGTGAATCCGGATATACCCACGATTCGCTGCTGCTCGCCCAGCGCATAGAGCACTTCGGTCGGCTCTTCGGTCAGGCAGACGATGCGCTCGGGATACCTGACAGCGCCGTGAGGAGGACGCGCTCGCGCGCAGGCGTCGCCGCTGTTCACGGGTACAAAAGTCGGCGTTGCCAGAGGGCGTCGACGAGCTCCCAGCGATCGCGCTGATGCAGTCGATAGCGCGCGCCGTACCAGAACTCAACCATGTCCGGGCGCACGCGTCGACCCGACCAGAACGGTGGTCTTGGCACCGCGCCGCCCTCGAACTGTGCTTCGAAGTGGCGCATCCGCGTATCGAATGTCGCTCGGTCCGGCAGCGTCTGAGATTGTATCGAAGCCCAGGCGCCAATCTGGCTTTCGCGCGGACGTGTGATGAAGTATGCATCTGCCTCCACGTCTGCCACCGCCTCTACTTCCCCCTCGACACGCACCTGGACCTGATTGCGCACTCGCATCCACAAGAAGCACAATGCGGCACGCGGGTTGCAGGCCAACTGCTGGCCCTTGTTGCTCTCAAGATTCGTGTAGAACACGAAGCCGCGCGCATCAAGGTGCTTGAGCAGCACCGCACGCAACGAAACGCGTCCTGCCAAGTCCGCCGTAGCCAAGGTCATCGCTGTCGGATCCGGTTCGCCTACTTCATAGGCGTTGGACTGCAGCTGTTGAAATGTGTGCAGAATTTCGGGATCGAGCTCGGTATCCATCACGTCGGTTTCTCGGTGCAGCACGAACAGGGCACACACAATGTCCGATTTTGCTAGGTTTGGCCAGATGCGGGGCTTCCAACTTGTACCGCCGCCTGACGCACTTCCCGCGAAACGCCAGCGGACAGACTGATCGCAAGACCCTGCTCAGCTTGGATGTGTCGTCGACGGCCGCGAAACCAGCCGACTGATCAGACCACCGTAGATCCCACGAAAGTCGACCCGAACCGCGACACTGGGCGTCATTTCAATCGATGCCAAGGCTAATAACCTGCGCGGCGGTTCACCTCACGCAACAACGCCAAGATGACTCTCGTTTTGTTTTGAGCACAGCTGCAAATCGAAACCAGGCCCGGCTATTTTATCGATTCCAGTCGGTACCCGTGTTGATAGACCGCGCTCAGAGCCCATCCATGTTCGCCCGCCAGCTGCAACTTCTTGCGCAGCCGACTGACATGGGTATCGACAGTACGCGTGTTGACGTCACCGCTCAGATTCCACACATTTTCCAGCAAAGCTTCACGGCTGACTATGCGGCCGTGGCGACGGAACAAATAGGACGCGAGATCGAATTCACGGTCGGTCAATTCAACCGTTTCACCGTTGATCACGATGCTGCGTCGATCCATGTCGATCTGATAGGGAGCAACCTCGCTGATCCACGAAGCAGATTGGGTGTTCACCCCGGTACGCCGCAAAACCGACTGAATACGCGCCAGGAGTTCGGCCTGCTTGGCTGGTTTGAGCACGTAGTCGTCGGCCCCTGCCTGCAGCCCGGTGACAATGTCTTCTTCTGACGTGCGCGCGGTCAGGAACACCACCGGCAAGCGCTGGTGCGCCGATTGTCGCATCCATTCAAGCACTTCCAGGCCCGAAGTTTGAGTGCCGAGGTTCCAATCCAGCAACAGAATGTCGATAGATTCTGCGCCCAGCTTGCGACGGAATTCCTTACTGTCGGCATACCAGCGCACCTGATAGCCAGCCGCCTCCAACCAGACTCGGATCAAATCCGCCTGATCCTGATCGTCTTCCAGTAAACCAACTACTACTGTCGCTGCTGCCATAGCCACCTTCGACTCGCATTAAATGTTTCGGTGCCACCGGCACCGGGCCAAAGATAGGCCATGCACGCGACATTGTGAAGCCCGGCACACTGGGCTTTGCGCGCACGCGACCTGCAGAATCAGCCAATAATGAAGGTGACCTTCATGTTCACGCGCCATTCGGTAACCTTGCCATCATCGCTGGTGATGACGTTGATGTCGTTGACCCATGCGCCCTTGATATTGCGCACTGTTTTGGCGACTTTCTTCAATCCCGACTGAATTGCATCTTCCAGACCCTTGGACGACGCTGCGGTAACTTCAATCACTTTCGCCACATCTGCTGCCATGACGCGTGCTCCTATCGACTGATAGCCCGGAATGGGTTTCTGAGTCTAATGCACCGCGTATGCCTGTTGTCACCTTAATTACTTCTTGTTGCAAGCGAGCGAACGCCAGATACCCAATCGATGGGGCTCATTCACCTACCCCGGCAACAGACTGGCATACCCTGCACGAAAATCCGGGTAGCGGAAAGTGAATCCACTGGCCAATAGTTTTGCGTTTTTCACCCTGCGGCCCTGCGTCTCGCTGCCCGACTCAGGTCGTGACAGCACTGACAGGCCGAGCTGGATCGCGATCCAGTCCATCACGTCAGCAGCGGATGCCGGCATGTTGTCTACCAGATTGAACACACCGCCGGCGCGGATGAGAATGAGATGGCAGGCAGCTGCCGCGGCATCATCGACATGAATGCGATTTCCCCAGTCGAGCGACCGCGCCGAAATTGGCCTGCCTTCAGTCACATTTCGAATCAAGGACTCGCGTCCGGGGCCATAAATTCCGCCCAGCCGCAGCACTCGCGCCTCTGCGTGCGCGGCGATGGCAACTTGTTCCGCTTCAAGCAGAACTCCTCCGTTGAATGCGTCGGGTACACAGACGCTCGATTCATCTACCCAGGATCCCGCAGCTGCATACACAGCAGTACTGGAAATAAACGTGATTCTTGTCAGCGCATTGCCGCGCAGCCTTGCCAGCACATTGGCTAGGCCTTGCACATAGGCGACGCGGTAGTGCTGCTCAGTGCGCCTGACCGGAGTCAGGCAATAGACTAATTCGTCGATCTCAGGTGGTAGCTCGGGCAAGGAAGAAACGTCTGTCACATCCCCGCACAGCGAGGTCACATCAGGTAAGGCCAAGGGGCGGCGGGTCAATGCGTGCATCGTTGCGCCAGCGCCCAACAAGCCCTGGGCGATGCGGGACCCCAGGTCCCCGCACCCGACCATCAATACCCGCAACGGTCGATCAGGCGGAGACGGCACGACGCGCCACAGGACGCGGCAAATAGCGCAGCCAGATCAGCCAAACGACGAGCGCGTCCAGAATGATCAACGCCTGCCAAAGGTACAGATGAAACCACTCAAACCAGACGGTGTGGCACTCGGCACCCGGAACGCAGGCATTGCGCTCCCAGAGTCCGATGTAGAAGAGACTGATGATGCGCACGACGTTGAGGCCCTGGATGGCCAGAAAGCCGAGACCAAAACCGATCAGGCGATGCTTCCAGGGAGCGGGAAAGGCGAAGATCGCCGAGGCTAGAATGACTACTGCCTCAACACCATTGCAACCCGCTTCAATCGAAACAGCCCAGCCTCCGGGCGCGGAAATAACCTTGCCCACGGTGGTGACGTTGTCGTCGAAGAGGTGAATCAGGCTGGTGCAGACCCAGGCCAAGCCCGACGTGAACGGCAACACCACGTTCTGTTGCACGGGTCCCAATACATTGAGCCAGAACAGCACACCGACCAGTAAGAGAAATAATAACGCAAAGCGAATCATGGAAGACCACTGCCTGCAAAGACGCATGATGCTAGCAGGACACAGTCGACACCGTCGACACCGTCGTCACCGGAACACGCAGGGACACCTGGGAATTGCCTGGATACTGTGAACGCGCGGCCCACCCACTATGGACTTCATCGACTCTGGTCAATAGCATCAAACTGCAAGTGGCCTCGAATCAGACATGAACCCCAGCCCAAACCTTTTCCTCGTTGGACCCATGGGCGCAGGCAAGAGCACCGTGGGGCGACGTATTGCCGACCATTACGAGCTGCCGTTCATGGACATGGATGAGGAATTGGAACGACGCACTGGCGTGAGCGTCAGCCTGATTTTCGAAGTCGAGGGCGAACCGGGCTTCCGTGTTCGCGAAACCCGGCTACTGGCCGAGTTTGCGAACATGCACGGAGTGGTGGTCGCCACCGGCGGTGGCGCCATTCTCGACGAAGAAAACCGTCAACTCATGCAACGTCATGGGTTTGTACTTTACTTGCCCGTCAGCGTAACGCAGCAGATGTCACGGCTGGCGCGCGACAATCGTCGACCGCTGCTGCGCGCGCCGGATCGGCGCGAACGCCTGACCGCGATGGCGCAGCTGCGCGGTCCGCTGTACGAGAGCATCGCCGATTTAATGCTGCAGCCCGAGAACGGCTCGGTTGGTCGCAGCGCACAGCGCGCCAAACAGGCGCTCGATCAGTCGTGGGTCCGGCATTCGGTGGCTGCCTGATGTCCATTATCGAAGTCAGGCTGGATGAGCGAAGCTATCCGGTACATGTTGAAGCGGGCCTGCTTGCGCGCTCCGACCTCATAGGCGCCGCGATGTCCGGGCGGCACGTGTTGATCGTCAGCAACGAGACAGTGGCCCCTCTCTATCTGTCCCGGATCTTGAATGCGCTCAACAGTCACGAGGCATCGAGTTTCCTGCTGGCCGACGGCGAGAGCCACAAGACCTTGGAAAACGTGGGCAAAGTCATGACCCAGCTTGCGCAACTCGGCGTGAGTCGTGATGCCACAATCGTGGCGCTCGGTGGTGGCGTGGTCGGCGATCTGGCTGGCTTCTGCGCAGCATTGTGGATGCGCGGCATCTCCTTTGTGCAGATTCCGACCACCCTGCTCGCCATGGTCGATTCCTCGGTTGGTGGCAAGACCGGAGTGAACCTGCCTCAAGGCAAGAATCTGGTTGGCGCATTCCACCAGCCGCGCGCCGTATTCATCGACCCCGCCACTCTGAGCACGTTGCCCGAGCGCGAGTTGCTAGCCGGCTTAGCCGAAGTCATCAAGTATGCGGCGATCGGCGATGGCAGCTTTATGGACTGGCTCGAAGTTCATGCCGATGCGCTGCTTGCGCGCGAAGCGAATGCACTACAATTTTCCATAGAGACCAGCGTGCGCCACAAGGCGCGCGTGGTGCAGGCGGACGAACACGAGCGCGGCGAACGCGCGCTGCTGAATTTCGGGCACACCTTCGGACATGCGCTGGAAGCCGCGACGGGTTACCAGCGATTTCTGCACGGCGAGGCGGTGGCGATCGGCATGCTGACCGCGGCACGACTCTCGACTGCGCTCGGCATGGCTGCCAGTCAGGACGCGGATCGATTGCAATCCCTGTTGCAGCGGATCGGGCTTCCTACCCGAATTCCGGACGATCTGGGCGCGGCAGAATTACTGGCGCTGATGCAGCTGGACAAGAAAGTCGAGAGCGGCAAACTGCGATTAATCCTGTGGCGTGGCATCGGCCGCGCGCAAATCGTCGCTGGCGTCAGCGATGCCGATATCCGCGCAACGCTGCAGGGCATGCATTGAGGCCATGGCAATGGATCTCCCAATCGACGATTGGCCGTTACCCTATGTCGAGCAGCTGACTGTGCGCAGTGTGGAGGAGATCGATCTTGTGGTCATCCATTGCACCGAACTGCCTGATCTGGCGATGGCGCGCACCTATGGAGAGCGCATCCTTTACGTCGAGAGTGGCAGCGGCAATAGCGGTCACTACTACATCGATCGTAACGGGCGCATCTCGAGGTTCGTGATCAACGAGCGCGTCGCACACCATACGCGCGGGTTCAATCCTCGCTCCATCGGCATTGAACTGGTGAATATCGGACGCTATCCAGATTGGTTGGATTCGCGCCACCAGATAATGCCCGAGCCCTATACCCCTGCGCAGTTGGATGCCTTGGAAAACCTGCTGCACAGGCTGCAGCGAGAGCTCCCAAGCCTCAAGCGCATCGCCGGGCACGAGGATCTGGATACCGCAACCGAGCCAGCGAGCGATAACCCGCAGCAGCAAGTGCGCCGCAAACGCGATCCCGGCGAACACTTTCCGTGGCCGCGATTCGAGTCAATCGGTCTGCAACGGATACCTGCCCGCGCCGAGCGACGCGAGAACTAAGGAAGGTCTGAATAAATCACCACTTCGTCTTCGCCGCACTGCTTATTGCTTGCCAAACCCCGCTCTCAACAGCGGAGCTGGTCAACCTGCGGTTTTTCGCCCCCTGACTCAGGGGGCTATCGCGGCTCCGGACTTGTTCAGAGGTTTCCTAACGCCTCCCAAGAATGTATACGGCTCACATCGGGCTCAACCATGATCAAGGAGGCAACAGCCGAAGAGCTAGCCATCAATTTCCGTGCTGGGGACTGCGACGAGTCCTCGTCCCCAATCCCTTGCCTCGCTCATCTTCAGCCCCACATTCTAGGTCGCGCCCGGCATAATCCCTGTCCTATCCGCGAGTCCCGAGCAGACATGACCAACCCCGTCGTCGAAGAGCTAGTCGAGTTGCTCAAACTCGAGCGTCTGGAGGACGACCTTTATCGCGGCCAGAGCCGCGATATCGGCACCCGCTACGTGTTTGGTGGGCAAGTGTTGGGTCAGGCGCTGTCGGCGGCGCAACGAACGGTAGAGGCGCGCACTGTGCATTCGCTGCACGCGTATTTCCTACGCGCGGGCGATATCGATGCGCCTATCGTCTATCACGTTGAGCGCTCTCGTGACGGCAAGAGCTTTTCCACGCGCCGCGTCACTGCAATTCAGCATGGCCAGCAGATTTTTGGACTAGCCGCTTCGTTCCAAATCGATGAGCCGGGTGCTGAGCATCAGATCTCCATGCCCGAAGTACCGTTGCCCGAAGAGCTTGAACCGCCCGATCAGATCGACCCCACTGCACTCAGCCACATCCCCGCCAAAATGCAGCGCTGGCTGACCGACAAAGGACCCTTTGAATTCCGTCACGTCTATCCACGGGATGAGATCCGACGCCCCAAGCGTCCGCCCTATCAGCATGTCTGGCTGCGTCTCGTCGATCGTATCGGCGACGAACCTGAACTGCACCGCGCCATGCTTGCCTATGCCTCGGATTTTCACCTGATCGGCACTGCTACATTGCCGCATGGCATTTCGTATTTACAGCCCAATGTCATGATGGCCAGTCTGGACCATGCGATGTGGTTTCACCGACCGTTTCGCGTGGATGACTGGCTGCTGTATTCCTGCGACAGTCCAAGCACTCAGGGTGCGCGCGGACTGGCGCGCGGCAGCTTTTATACGCGAGAAGGCAAGCTGGTCGCTTCCACTGCCCAGGAAGGGCTGATCCGGATCATTGACGGGGAGAGAGTCTGATGCGCCAAGTGTTTTCGTCACCGCGAATTGAAAACGTGGATCGGGTCGAGGCGATGATGCATGAGGCCGGCATCGACACCTACGTCAGCAACCGCGACAAGCTGCGCCGTGACCGGATGCGCAGCTTCAGCTATACCGCCCCACCAGCTGCATCGTCGTGGCCAGCGGTCTGGATTAAACAGGCGGAAGATCTACCGCGCGCGCGCGAAATGCTTCGCGATGCGGGGCTGATGGGCAGCACGCGTCCTGATGTTGCAACGCGTTACCAGCTGTCACCTCGCATGCAGAGCAATGCGCCGCGTACAGCGAGCCATATTCGGCGTGTGGTTCTGGTGCTGTTGGCGATCAGTGCAATCTTTTTCTTTGCGTTCCGCAAGCTGCAATCACCCGCGATGCAAACGCCGATACGCGCACCCGCGCCGATCGCCGCGCCAGTGGCGACTCCGGTAACGCCAGAGGACTTCACCATTATTGTTCTTGACGAATCGACGCGACCCGCGCAATGAGCGCGGCGGTGGCCGTTACCCGGCAATTGATTTGAATTATTCCTCCGGGCACGGCGCACTACAGTGCGGTGCGTTGCGGCAGGATAGCTCTCAACATGTTTTATCCAAGCTAATGAACCAACGCGGAGCGACAATGAAGTTACTGCCTATGCTGGTCGCGGTCCTTGCCATTGGTGCCTGTCAGCACACCAGTCAGAAACAGATTCCCGAAGTGCCGGCTGCGCCAGTCACGGCCGCTGCAGTGCCAGCCAATCCCAGAGCGCTGTTTGATCTCCCGCACGAACAGCGTCTGTTGCCGAATGGGCTGCGCATCATTGCGGTAAAAACGCCGACGCCGGGCGTGGTGTCACTGCAGATTCCGGTTCAGACTGGATCACGCAATGAGGTTGAACCCGGAAAATCCGGTTTTGCGCATTTCTTCGAGCACATGATGTTTCGCGGCACCGCAAAATACCCGCCCGGCGCCTATGGCGCGGTCATCAAGAGCGCCGGTGGCGACCAAAACGCCTATACCAGCGACGACTTCACCAACTACTACGTCAATTTCACCACTGCCGATCTCGAAAGGATGCTTGAGGTCGAGTCCGACCGTTTCCAGAACCTGTCCTATAGCGAAGAACAGTTCCGCACCGAAGCGCAAGCAGTGAAGGGTGAGTACTTGAAGAACTACTCCAACCCTATTCAGAAAGCGAGTGAGCGCCTGCGCGATATCGCCTTCGATGTGCATCCTTACAAACACACCACCATGGGTTTTTTTGCAGACATTGAAAACATGCCCAACCAGATCGAGTATTCACGCGAGTTCTTCGATCGTTGGTACCGCCCCGAATACACCAGCATCATCGTTGCTGGTGACATTGATATCAACACCGCGCTCGCTGCCATCGAGAAGTACTGGGGCGACTGGAAGCCAGGTGGCTACAAGTCGCAGATTCCGATCGAACCGGCTAGTTCAGGCGCACGCTACGAACACGTTCATTGGCAGGCACCGACGCTGCCTTGGCTGTTGCATGGCTTTCGTGCGCCGGCAGCTTCGACCAAAAACTTCGAGCCGGCAGCGCTGGCACTCGCGGCTGAGCTTTACTTCGGTCCGGCCTCGGATCTCTATCAAAAACTGGTGATCCGGGATCGCCTGGTGGAAACGTTGTTCGTCAGTGCACCGCGCAATCGCGATCCTGGCCTGTTCACTATCGCCGTGCAGTTGAGTCAGCCGGAAAACGCGGCACGGGTAAATGCGGCCATCGATCAGGAGCTTGCTCGGATGCGCGCGTATCCATTGCCGGCGCGTCGTGTTATCGAAGCGAGATCGCGTCTGAAGTACAGTTTCGCGGCGGGCATGAGCAGTGCCGCCGGAGTAGCCAGTATTCTGGCTACGTTTGTGCAGTTCGAGCGTGACGTGGATACGCTCAACCGATACTACGCCTTACTGGACTCGATCACCCCAGAGCAGATTCAGGTTGCCGCAAACCAGGTTTTCCGGGCCGAGCGTCGTGCCACGGTTTCGCTGTCCAACGGTGAATCGCTTGAAGGCGCGAATGGCGGCGATCTGGACGCCATCTTGCAACGCCTGCCGGCCGAAACACGCGCCTCGACTACCGAGTCCGACCCGGAGTATGCGCCCTTCGCCACCAGCTACACACGCAATGTAGAGGATCTTTACTTCCCGGTTTTCGCCAGGCCCTCGGCTTCTCAACTCGTCGATTTTTCATTGGTATTTCGCAGTGGCGCTGGCGACGATCCACCGGGGAAAAAGGGCCTGGCGGCGCTCACTGCGCGACTGATCGTCGATAGCGACACTGCGCGCCGCTCGCTGGCAGAGATCAGACAGAGATTTTATCCGATCGCCGGTGGGCTGAATGTGCAGGTCGACAAACACCTGACACGCTTCTCGGCACAGATACATCGTGACAATCTCCAGGTCTGGTATCCACTTGCACGCGAGATGCTGCTTGAACCGGGTTTCCTCGAAGCCGACCTCGCGCGCGTAAAGCAACAACAACTCACTGCACTGCGCGTGCAATTGCGTGGAAACAACGACGAAGAGCTCGCCAAGGAAAAACTCTACGAAGAAATCTATGGCGACTCGCATCCTTATGGATCGTTGAATCTCGGCCACGCCAAGGACATCGAGGCGATCAGCCTCGATGACGTGAAGGCGTTCTACCGCGCCTACTATTCCTCCGACCGACTGGCAATTGGCACGGCCGGCAACGAACAACACAATATTCTGGATCGCCTGAGCGAAGACATGCTCGGTCTACCGAGTCCTGGGACGCCGCTTCCCGCGCTACCGGCCTTGCCCAAGCTGCAAGCCCGCAGTGCCACGATCATCGAAAAGGAAACGCCAGCGGTTGCTGTTTCGTTTGGCTGGCCGATCGCGGTCAATCGCAGCAGCCCCGACTGGGCAGCGTTGTGGCTGGTGCGCTCCTGGCTCGGTGAGCACCGAAACTCGAACGGGCGGCTTTACAACCGCATCCGCGAGCTGCGCGGCATGAACTACGGCGACTACGCCTACATCGAGTACTTTCCGTCCGCCATGTATTTGATGCAACCCGAACCCAACATGCCGCGCGTCAACGATTTGTTCCAAGTCTGGCTGCGTCCCCTGCGCAACAACAACGACGCCTTGTTCGCCACCAGAGTTGCACTGCACGAACTGCAAACGCTGCATCGCGACGGGATGAAAGCCGCAGATTTTGAAGCGACGCGCGAATTCCTCAAGAAGTTCGCCTCGATTCTGGTTGCCGATCAGTCCAAACAGCTGGGCTACTTCATCGACTCCCACTTCTTCGGCATTGGCGAATTTACCGAACATGTACGCACAGCGCTGGATCAGCTCAATCTGGAAAAGGTGAATGCTGCGCTGCGCACCCATCTGGACCCGACCCATGCGCACTTCGTATTCGTCACCCGAGATGCGGAGGCGTTGAGCGAGGCGTTGCAACAAGACTTGCCTTCGCCGATCACCTACAACGCCGAAAAGCCCGAGGCAGTCTCAGCAGAAGACCGCGTTATTGAGAAACTGCGCATCGGCATTGCTGGCAACCGCATCCGCATCGAACCAGCCGCCCAAGTGTTCGAGTAATGCCATTATCACTCGCGCTTTGCTAAGCCCTTCACCACAAGCGTTGCGCGCATTGGGCTGAGGAACCTTCGATGCGTAGTGACAACGTACGCTTGTTCAAGACCGTCGAGCACGCCTGCGGCTACTTCTCAGATCGCACCGCACAAAATTGGGTGATCGATCCAGTCGCCCCGGAAATCGCCAACGTCTATGGCTCAGCCTTGAGTCAGGGATTCCGGCGGGCGGGTGGGCATGTGTACCGGCCGACCTGCCCGATCTGTCACGCCTGTACACCCACTCGCCTGCCAGTTTTGTTATTTCAACCCAATCGAAGGCAAAAGCGCTGCATCCGCGCCAACGCCGACCTCGAAATCAGCAATGAACCTGCTGGCTACAGCGACGAGGCATTTGCGCTTTATCGCCGCTACCTGCACGCGCGCCATCCGGGTGGCGGCATGGACCACAACGAGCCAGACGATTTTGGCCGCTTTCTTTATGCGCCATGGAGCCAGACCCGCTTCCTGATGTTTCGCGATCAAGGCAGGCTGGTGGCCTGCGCGGTGACCGATGTCACCAGCAATGGACTATCAGCGGTCTACACCTTTTACGATCCGCAACTATCCGGGCGCAGCCTCGGCGTTTTAGCCATCCTCACACAGATTCAATGGGCGCAGCGGGAAAAGCTGCCGCATGTGTATCTGGGCTACTGGATCGAGCGCCATGCCAAGATGCACTACAAGATCGAGTATCGACCGATCGAATTACTGCGCAACGGCCAGTGGGTCAGATTCGATCCGATCATGGAATGCAGCAGCGAAGCGTAGGACCGGACCGGTCCACGCACGCCCTGCCCGCAATACCCTCAGTTCGGCAGGCGCTTGATCTTGGCGCCCAGCCCGCCGAGCTTTTCTTCGATACATTCGTAACCGCGATCGATGTGATACACGCGATCGACCACGGTATCGCCCTTGGCCACCAGACCGGCCAGCACCAAGCATGCGGATGCGCGAAGGTCAGTCGCCATCAACGGCGCGCCGGTAATTTCCGCTACGCCTCTGACGATGGCGCTGGATCCTTCGACGCGGATGTCCGCACCCAGACGCTGCAATTCCTGTACGTGCATGAAGCGATTCTCGAATACGTTTTCGGTGATAATGCCAACGCCCTCGGCGATGGTATTGAGCGCGGTGAACTGCGCCTGCATATCGGTAGGAAACGCCGGGTACGGCGCGGTGTTGATGTTCACAGCTCGCGGGCGGCGGCCTTTCATGTCGAGCTCGATAAAATCGCTGCCGACGTTGATCTCGGCGCCGCATTGCTCCAGTTTCGCCAACACGGCATCCAATGTATCGGAACGGGTTCTCTTGCAGACCACGCGGCCAGAAGTGATCGCGCCGGCGACCAGAAAAGTGCCGGTTTCGATGCGATCGGGCAGCACTTCATAGTGCGCCCCATGCAGTCTCTCGACCCCGTCGATGACCAACGTATTGGTGCCAATACCGGAAATCTGCGCGCCCATCGCCACCAGGCAAAGCGCCAGATCCACTACTTCCGGCTCCTGTGCCGCATTTTCGATGACGGTGGTGCCGCTGGCCAGAGTCGCCGCCATCATGATGTTCTCGGTACCGGTGACGGTGACCATATCCATCACGATACGCGCGCCCTTGAGCCGTTTGGCGCGGGCGCGAATGTAGCCGTTTTCGACCGTGACCTCAGCGCCCAGCGCCTGCAAACCGCGGATGTGTTGATCTACGGGACGTGACCCGATGGCACAGCCGCCAGGCAGAGAAACGTCGGCCTGCCCGTACTTTGCAACCAGCGGACCAAGCACAAGAATCGATGCGCGCATCGTTTTGACCAGATCGTAAGGCGCAAACCAATGCGTAGCATTGCGTGGGTCGACGTGAATCTTCATGCGTTCGTCGACGACCAGTTGCACGCCCATCTGGCCGAGCAGTTCCATGGTGGTAGTGACGTCGTGAAGATGCGGCACATTGCCGATCGACATTGGCTCATCGGCCAGCAAGGTCGCTGCCAGAATCGGCAACACTGCGTTCTTCGCGCCAGAAATCCATACTTCGCCGTTCAGCGGTTCGCCGCCGGAGATCACAATCTTTGCCATTACAGTTTCCTTGAGAAGGTCAGAGCGGCAATGGGCCGCCCTGCACGACCGCGCGGAGCGCGGTTGAAAGACTAGGTTGCTGACAAAGCTTCCGCCGGCGTCAGAGTTTTTAACGACAGCGCGTGGATCGCGCCGCCCATCAAATCGCCGAGCGTGGCGTACACCATGCGGTGTCGCGCCAGCGGCAATTTGCCGGTAAAACTTGCGCTGATCACCACTGCCTCAAAATGCACACCGTCGTCGCCCATTACTTCGACCTGAGCATCTTGGATACCTGTCTGGATCAAATCTCGAATCTGACTGGACTGCATAATCTTTCCTATCCAAAGCGAAGGCGCCGGGACCCCGCTGTGCTGCGGGGCGCGGACTGAAAGGTGACGAAGGCGCAGCCGGCGTTGCGTTGAGCCGTCTAGAGCGAGCGCAGCCGAGCGCGACAAATGGGTGAGCGAGCACAGAATGAAGGGTAGGACCAATGTTGGCCGACAGCCATGGCATTTCCGGGTAGGCTTGCGGGCGCATCAAGGGCACGTTCACGACGCTGCCGCCACAATGCGAGGCGTTCGCGGCTAAAATGGCCGGGGAGTCTAGCGGAATCTGCCCGGAAGCGTCGTGCACGTGTGTCGTGGAGCATAGGGAACAGAGCAAGATACAACGGATTGATTTTCTTACGGCAAGGCGCCAAGGGGCCACATAGTCAACGCCTTGGTAACGACGAGCAGCACCGCCACACGGGAAAAAGCGCCGTTTGTTGTTTAGTTCTTTATGATTCATGACACAAGGCATTCGGCCACAAGGCCAGGGACCGCAGACGAACCATGAACGCCCTACTCAAACCGACTACTGGAAGCTTTTCGCACCCGCGATTGAACAGTGAGAAGCTGGCCGCGAGTGCGCGTCAGGTCATCGAGATTCAGGCCGGCGGTATCGCCCAGCTGGCCTCCCATGTCGACGAGAGTTTTTTTCGCGCCTGCGCTCTGATGCTGGATTGTCGCGGCCGCGTGGTGGTGACGGGCATGGGGAAGTCCGGGCATATCGGCTGCAAAATTGCGGCAACGCTTGCCTCCACCGGCACGCCCGCGTTTTTTGTCCACCCTGGTGAAGCCAGTCACGGCGACCTGGGCATGATCACGGACAAAGACGTCGTGCTGGCACTGAGTAACTCGGGTGAAACCGATGAGCTGCTGACTATTCTGCCACTGATTCGTCGCCAGGGAATTCCGCTCATCGGCATGTCTGGTAATTCCAAGTCCACGCTGGCCAGGCTTGCTGATGTCCACGTTGACGTGAGTGTGCCGGCGGAAGCCTGTCCGCTGAATCTCGCACCGACCACCAGCACTACCGCTGCGCTGGTAATGGGAGACGCGCTGGCGATCGCTTTGTTGGAAGCACGCGGCTTTACCGCGGACGACTTTGCACGTTCTCATCCTGCTGGAAGTCTCGGACGTAGACTGCTGCTGCGCATCTCCGACGTGATGCATGTCGGCGCGCAAATTCCAACAGTTGCCGAGTCCGCCAGTCTTTCCGACGCCTTGGTTGAGATGACACGCAAGGGACTGGGTATGACCGCAGTGATCGACGCTGAGCATCACCTGCTCGGCGTCTTCACCGATGGCGACTTGCGCCGCACGCTGGACGATGACCAGATCGACCTACGTACGACCGGAGTGCGTAGTTTGATGAATACTCGCCCAAAGATCATCCTTGCCGACAAGCTGGCGGTCGAGGCGGCACGCATGATGGAAGATTTCAAGATCCATGCGCTGCTGGTGGTCGATGACGCTGGCGTGTTGCGCGGCGCGCTCAACATTCATGACTTGTTGCGTGCTCGCGTCGTTTGACCCGAGGCGATGCACACCCCCAAAACTTGCTGCCATGGTGGCGCAGCCACTGACTGATGAGTCCCGATGTCCGACCCTTCCACAAACGAAATTACCGCTGACGTACTTGCCCGCGCGGCCCGCGTGCGACTGGCCTGTTTCGATGTCGACGGCGTGTTGACCGATGGCAAACTCTGGTACGCCGATGGCGAACAGGAGATAAAGGCATTTCATGTACACGACGGCCTGGGGCTGAAGATGCTGCGCGAGCAAGGGATCGAAATCGCACTGATCACCGCGCGTGAGAGTCGCTTGGTCGAAAAGCGCGCCCTGGACCTGGGCATCGAGCACGTCTACCAAGGTCAGAAGGACAAACTTGGCGTTTTCACCATGCTGCTGGAATCATTCGGATTGCGCGCCGAGCAAGCTTCTTACACGGGCGATGATCTTCCCGACCTGGGCGTCATGCGTCGTGCTGGCCTGGCGATCGCGGTCGCAAATGCCCATCCGTGGATCAAGCCCTACGCACACTGGATGACGCGGCACAGTGGCGGCAATGGGGCGGTGCGCGAAGTTGCTGACTTGCTGTTGCTGGCGCAGGGTCGCGTGGATTCCATCATTGGCAAGCTAAGCGAGTCATGAATTCCCGCCAGATCATGCTGGCCTTAGTGCTGGCATTGGCAGTGATCAGCACCGGGTGGATGCTGCTGCGCGAACGCGAGCGCACTGCGCCGCCACGCTTCACTGGCCCGCCCCGCTCGGACTATCAGCTGCATGATTTCGACTTGGCGTCGTACGATGAAGCTGGCCAACTTTCGTTTCGGCTCGAGTCACCACGCCTTACCCATGACGACGCGCGCTCGGCATTCCACGTCGACGAACCCAAGTTCCAGTTCTTCAATCGTGACGGCAACGCCTGGAACGCGACCGGCAAACGCGCACAAATCGACACGCGCAGCAAACAAGTTGCCATGCGCGACGAGGTTCGCGTCATCCAGGCCTCCGGCGGGCCGCAGGGCAAGTTTGTACTGACCACACAATCGCTTGATGCCGATACGGTCAACAAGCGCTTGAATTCGACTGTCACTGTAACCATCCAGCGACCCGGCTCTATACTGCGTGGCATCGGGTTCAATGCCGACCTGAATACCAAGCGATTTGAACTTGCGACCGCATTGCGCGGCCGCTTTGAGGCGCACAATGACCAACGACCGCAAGATTGATGATCACGCGACGATCAGTAACAAAATGGAGCACCGACTGCTCGGACTATTGCTGCTGTTCTCCATGCCGGTCTGGGCATTGAAGACCGACCGCGAGCAGGAAATGACCATCAATTCTGATCGCGGTTTTGCCGAGGGCGACCACGCTGAATTGACCGGCAACGTGAAGATCGATCAGGGCTCGCTGAAGATTCGCGCGTCGCACGCCGTCATCGAGCAGAAAAACGGCGAGGTCGAGCGCGTAGTGTTCGATGGCACGCCAGCCACACTGCAACAACAAATCGAAAATCAGGGACTGATGAACGCCGAGGCCGCGAACATCGATTACCGGTTGAGCGAGGACAAAGTAGTGCTGAGTGGTGACGTGCGGATACAGCGACCGACTGGCACCATGCGTACGGAGCGCGTGACCTACTTCATCAAGACGGGCCTGCTCGACGCAGGCGATCAGGCCGGTGGCGTCACCATGACGATCAAGCCCAAGACGGCGAGCCCACCGACACCGGCAAAAAACTAGTGCTGGCCGCGCATGCGCTGAAGAAACGCTACAAGCAGCGCGAGGTTGTGCGCGACTTCTCGCTGTCGCTCCGGCCAGGCGAGTGTGTCGGGTTGCTCGGACCCAACGGTGCCGGCAAGACGACATGCTTCTACATGGTAGTCGGCTTGATCGGTGCCGATGCCGGTCGCATCATGCTTGACGATCAGGACATCACCACGTTGCCGATGCATGCGCGGGCACGGCTGGGGCTTGGCTATCTGCCGCAGGAACCGTCGGTGTTCCGCAGCCTGACGGTCGAAGAAAACCTGCTGGCAGTGCTGGAATTGCGCCCGGGTCTCAAGCACCAGCAACGTATCGATGAATGCGAACAACTTTTGCTCGATTTGCACATCGCGCACATTCGCAAGCAACGCGGCCAAAGTCTTTCTGGCGGCGAACGCCGGCGTGTCGAAATCGCGCGCGCCCTCGCGGCCAAACCGCGCTATATCCTGCTCGATGAACCGTTTGCCGGCGTCGATCCGATCTCGGTGCACGAAATTCAGAACATCGTTGCGCACCTGAAAGACCGCGGCATCGGGGTGCTGATTACCGACCACAATGTGCGCGAGACGCTGGGCATCTGCGACCGGGCCTACATTCTCAATGGTGGAGTGGTGCTGGCCGAAGGCACTCCGGCAAAGGTGCTTTCCGACCAGCGCGTCCGCGATGTCTATCTGGGTCAGAACTTCCGCATGAGTTAGCGAACCTCTGAACAAGTCCGGAGCCGCGATAGCCCCCTGAGTCAGGGGGCGAAAAACAGCAGGTTGACCAGCTCCGTTGTTGAGAGCGACCAGCTCGCTGTTGAGAGATGGGGTTTGGCAAGCAGTAAGCAGTGTGGCGAAGACGAAGTGGTGACTTATTCAGACCTTCCTTAGGGCTGGCCTGGGCCCTACCCAATTTGCATGCGGTGCCTGGACACCGCGCGCATCGATGCCACCTCGCATTGCCGCACAGTTACTTCTGTGCGATCAGACGCTCGATCTCGGCTGTCAGATCAGCATCATCTGGCTTGGTACGGCTGCCGAAACTCTTTACCACTTTGCCGTCGCGACCCACCAAGTACTTGTGGAAATTCCAACCTGGCTCCTGGCCCGTTGCGGCCGCTAGCTGTTTGAACATCGGATGAGCGTTGTCACCCTTCACCGATGTTTTTTCCAACATTGGAAACTTCACGCCGTAGGTGAGCGTGCAAAATTTCTTGATCTCATCTTCGCTGCCGGGTTCCTGTCCGAGAAAATCATTGGAAGGAAACCCTACAACCGAAAATCCCCGCTCTTTGTATTTGGCATGCAAGGCTTCCAGTCCCTCGTACTGTGGTGTAAAGCCGCATTTGCTCGCGGTGTTGACGATCAAGACAACTTGCCCTTCGAATCGCCGGCACAGTGAATCCGGCGTCTTGCCGGCGAGGGGCCGAAATTCGTGACTCAACAACGCGCTGCACGCCATCGTTTGTGAAGACGCGAAAAGCAACAGAATCAACAATGTACGCATTTTTTCTCTCCTGTAATTTCACTTTGCTGGGCAAAATACTGACAGCGCCGGCGTGCAGATGCAGTGCATGCTCGCCTGGCAGCGTCATCAGTGATGAAGTTCTGTTGTTATAAGTGCTTGACGTGGCGAAACATGGTGTTATAGTTACCTACAACACCACCCCGGCAACACTGAGTACAACATGAATCACCTCGGCGGACTTTTGATGATGCTCCTGTTCATGGCAATCGCCAATCCGGCTCAGAACGCCAATCCTGTGACCCCGTCCGAACTGAAGGTCACAACGACCGTTCAAAGCCAGGCAACGCTGCCGGAGCCAACTTCCAAGACGCAATCCCTAGCGCGACCCATTGGCAAGGAACGCCTGCGCCGCGCGGCCCGCATCGATTTGAAGATGCCCTACTACCGCTTCGGCCGACTGCCGATCCGAATCAAGGACTGATTGCATGAGTATGAACTGGACCGACGGCGCGCCAATTTATCGGCAACTGCGCGAACACATCAAGGCGATGATTCTGGATGGAGCGCTTAAGGAAGGCGATGCCCTGCCCTCGGTGCGCCAGGTTTCGGCAGATTTTCAGCTGAATCCCATTACCGTTTCCAAGGCCTACCAGGAGCTGGTTGACGAGAGCTTGGTGGAAAAGCGACGCGGGCTTGGCATGTACGTCAACGAAGGTGCCCGCGCGCAGCTGCTGCAGAGCGAACGCGAACGTTTCATCCGTGACGAATGGCCGCCGCTACGCGAGCGCCTGCGTCGCCTGGGGTTGGAACTAAAAGAACTCTATAACGAAACAGGTACTGAAATGGATTCCACAGTGGAGAGCAAGAACTGATGAGCACCGTTATCCAGACCCCTGTCGACAGCGCGCCGGTCATCCAAGCGAGAAATCTGCGCAAACGCTACGGCGCTTTTGAAGCACTGAAGGGTTGTGACTTCCAAATTGACGCCGGCCGCATCGTCGGTCTGATCGGCCCCAATGGCGCCGGAAAGACCACGGCGCTCAAAGCCATGCTCGGTCTCACCACATTCGAAGGCGAGCTCAGGGTGCTCGGTCTCGATCCGCACAGTCAACGCCACGAACTGATGAACCAAGTGTGTTTCATCGCCGACGTCGCAGTACTGCCGCGATGGATTCGAGTCCGCGAAGCGATTGATTTCGTCGAGGGCGTGCATCCGAAATTCTCGCGCGAAAAGTGCCAGCACTTTCTTTCACGCACCAAGATCGGCCCACAGATGAAAGTGCGGCAACTGTCCAAGGGCATGGTGGCGCAGTTGCATTTGGCATTGGTTATGGCGATCGACGCGAAGGTGCTGGTACTTGATGAGCCGACATTGGGTCTGGACATCCTGTATCGCAAAGAGTTCTACCAGACCTTATTGAACGACTACTTCGATCAAGAAAAAACCATCCTCATCACTACTCATCAGGTCGAGGAAATCGAACACATTTTGACTGATGTCATGTTCATCAAGGATGGCCGTATCTCACTCGCAGCGACGATGGACGAAGTCGGCGAGCGATTTACCGAAGTGATGGTCGCACCCGAAAAGCGCGAGCAGGCCTTGGCTCTGAAACCACTGACCGAGCGTCAGGTATTTGGCAAATCGATTTTTCTGTTCGACGGGCTCGGCAATGATCAAGCGCAAGCGCTGGGCGAAACCCGCAAACCCGGTATCGCCGACATCTTCGTCGCGACCATGCAAGGAGCCTACACATGAAAACCTTCGTCACACTGATCAAGCGCGAATTCTGGGAAAACCGCGGCGGTTTTTTGTGGGCGCCCTTTGTAGTGGTCGGATTGTTCGTCGTGTTCACGTTGATGGGCATTCTCACCGGCGAAGCACACGTTGACGGAAATGACTTTCGAGTGATGAATGTTCCGCTGGCCCAGTTGGTGAACGGCCTCAAGCCCGAGCAACTGGTTCAGGTCGCCCAAGGCATCAATATGGGTCTGTCGATGATGGCGCTGGTGGTGCAAGTGGTACTCGGGATTGTGCTGTTCTTCTATCTGATTGCCGCACTGTACGACGACCGCCGAGATCGCTCGATCCTGTTCTGGAAATCGATGCCAGTGTCCGATATTCAGACCGTTGGCTCCAAGCTGTTCTCCGCCGCCTTTCTGGCGCCGATGATCGCCTGGGTCGCCGGCATCGTCTTCCACCTGATCATGCTGTTGATGATCAGTGGCTGGCTCTCGTTCCACGGCGTCAATGGCTTCAAGCTGCTGTGGTCGCCCGGAATATCCGAGCATGTGCATCCGCTGCGCATGTGGATCTGCATGCTGGCAGCGATCCCGGTCAACGCGCTCTGGGCAGTGCCTACTTATGGCTGGCTATTGCTGGTTTCCAGCTGGGCGCGCAGCAAACCGTTTATCTGGGCGGTATCGGTACCACTCGTCAGCGGCGCCCTGCTGTCCTGGGCCGACATGCTGACCAACCTGCGCATTCCTGAGAGTTGGATGTGGTTTCACGTGATCCCGCGTGTATTGGGCAGCGTGTTGCCGTACTCATGGGACCCAGGCAGCAATGGAATTGGATACAAATTCAATTCTGATCACATGCCGACCGAACTGTTCACCTTTTCTGCACTCGGCGATGCCCTGACCTCGAGCAACCTGTGGATCGGTGTGGCTGTTGGTGCGGCGATGATCGCGGGCGCAGTGTATCTACGGCGCTATCGTGAAATCGCTGACTGAACTTGGCGCGAGGCAACAGCCGGGGCTTGCTCCGGTACATGTCTAGACCTACAGACGCATGGCAATAACGAGCGGGCTACCCCGCTCCTGCAGCCATCCTCCTGACTGGCGTCGATCCTCAACAAGACGATCAGCGGCGTGTCGTACAAAGGTACTGAGGCGCAATTCGTTTCGAGGAAGTTCAGCACTAGTCAGGGCACCTTCGAATCGACGTCGGCATCATCTGCGCCGGTCAACCGCATGGGATCCAGCGCGTGTTGCAACACCGCTTCCGCAAGACCGGTGACTTCGCGCGCCACGTCGATGACAGCGCGCTTTTCGCGATAGGCCTGTTTCACGATTGCCGCGCCCTGCTCATAGCCAATCAGACTGTTCAGCGCAGTAATCAGCACCGGGTTACGGGCCAGGTTTTCGGCGATGCGTTGCCGGTTGACGGTGAATCCAGCGATCGCCTGGTCAGCCAATGCTGACGACGCGTTGGACAGAATCTCGATCGATTGCAATAGGTTCAGCGCGATCACCGGCAGCATCACATTGAGCTGAAAGTTGCCACTCTGACCTGCGACGGTGATGGTCAGGTCATTGCCGATGACCTGGGCGCAGACCATGGCTACAGATTCGGGAATGACGGGATTGACCTTACCCGGCATGATTGACGATCCAGGTTGCAGTGCCGGGAGTTCGATCTCGCCGAGACCAGCGAGCGGCCCAGAGTTCATCCAGCGCAAGTCGTTGGCGATTTTCGTCAAGGCGCAGGCCAGCACCCGCAACTGACCTGACATTTCCACCGCAGCGTCCTGCGACGCCATGTGCGCGAACTTGTTTGCCGCTGATTTGAATGTGAACCCGGTTGTTCTTGATAGATGGCTTACTACATGCGCAGCAAACTCCGGATGTGCATTGACGCCGGTGCCGACCGCCGTACCGCCAATGGGCAGCTCGCACAGTCGCTGCAGGCCAGAATTGATCCGCTCAATGCACGCCGCGATCTGCGCCGCCCAGGCGCCAAGTTCCTGACCCAGAGTCAGCGGCATCGCATCCATCAGATGCGTTCGCCCGGTCTTGGGTACGCGCGCAAGTTCGCGCGCGCGTCGATCAATCGCGGCCTTCAAGCTGCGCAGCGCCGGAAGCAGATTTTCATGGCAGGCCAGACAGGCGGCGACATGAATGGCACTGGGAATGACGTCGTTCGAACTTTGTCCCATGTTGACATCATCGTTGGGATGCACCGCGCGTCCGGCCGCGGCCGCAGCCAGATGCGCGATCACCTCGTTCGCATTCATGTTTGAACTGGTGCCAGAGCCAGTCTGGAATACATCGATCGGAAAATGCACGTCGAATGCGCCCCGCGCAACCTGTAGCGACGCGTCGCCAATAGCGTGCCCGACCTTGGGCTCCATCGCGCCCAGATCGACATTGGCCTCAGCACAAGTCGCCTTTAGCAGACCCAAGGCAGCGATGAAGCCCCTGGGCATTGGTATGCCGGATATTCTGAAATTCTGGATCGCACGCGCAGTCTGTGCACCGTAAAGCGCATCCGCCGGCACCTGCATCTCACCCATGCTGTCGCGTTCGCTGCGTGTCGATTTCATGATGACCTCTGCATTCGCGCCAAGCATACGCCGCTATGCCTGACCCGGCAGCTACGGAGCAGCTAAACTGGGCACATTGCCTGGAGTCTTTCATGCCCTCAACCCCGCTTACTGCACTTTCGCCGCTGGATGGGCGATACGCGCGCAAAGCTGACCCACTGCGCGCCTATTTCAGCGAGTTCGGGCTGATCCAGAATCGCCTGCACGTTGAGGTGGAGTGGTTGCTGGCACTGTCCAACGAACCGCGCATCGACGAAGTGCCCATTTTCCCCGCTACGGCACAGCTTCGCCTGCGCAACATCGTGGCGACGTTTTCGATTGACGACGCCGAGCGGGTAAAGGCGATCGAGTCCACGACCAATCACGACGTCAAAGCGGTGGAGTATTTCCTCAAGGAACGCATCGTCGACGATCCCGAATTGGCCGTGCACAGCGAGTTCATCCACTTTGCCTGTACCAGCGAAGACATCAACAATCTGAGCTACGCGTTGATGCTGAGTCGCGCACGATCCGAAGTCATGCAACCTGCACTGCAAACGTTGCTCAGCGCGCTGCAGGCGCTGGCACACGAGCATGCCGCGCAGCCAATGCTTGCCCGCACCCACGGGCAAAGCGCCAGCCCGACCACGCTCGGCAAAGAGATTGCAAACGTCGCCGCGCGACTCGATCGGCAGTTGCGCCAGCTCGAGGTGTGGCAGTCGCCGGGCAAGATCAATGGTGCAGTGGGAAACTACAACGCTCATGCCATCGCTTATCCGGAGGTCGACTGGCCATTGTTCGCGCAGCGTTTTGTAGAAGACCTCGGCTTGAGCTTCAACGCGCACACAACGCAAATCGAACCGCATGATGGCATTGCAGAAGTCTGCGACATCATGCGTCGCATCAATACGATCCTGATCGACTTCTGCCGTGATCTTTGGGGCTACGTGTCGCTTGGCTATTTCAAGCAGACGCTCAAGCCGGGCGAAGTCGGTTCGTCGACCATGCCGCACAAGGTCAATCCGATTGATTTCGAAAATGCCGAGGGCAATTTCGGCATCGCCAACGCATTGCTCGGGCATTTCAGCGAGAAGCTGCCGATTTCGCGCTGGCAACGCGACTTGACCGATTCAACGGTTCTGCGCGCGCTCGGCGTCGCCTTCGGCCACGGCCTGATCGCATTGGATTCGTTGAGCCGCGGCCTGCTCAAGCTCAGCGTGAACAGCGCGCGGCTGAACCAGGACCTGGAGGCCAACTGGGAAGTCCTGGCAGAAGCCGTGCAGACGGTGATGCGCCGCCACGGCTTGCCCGAGCCTTACGAGCAGCTCAAGGCGCTCACTCGTGGCCAGGGCATCAGTCAACAGTCACTGCAAGACTTCATCGGGGGACTGGATCTTCCCGAAGATGCCAAGCAGCGTTTGTTGAAATTGACCCCGGCGACCTATATCGGCCTCGCTGCATCGCTGGCACACGCGGTCTGACGATGCGCACAAAATCTACAGCCACAGCGATCTTGCCACCGGTCGAAGTGCAGGCCACTGCGAGCAAGCCACTGGGCATGCCGGTGGCGAAGTTCCTTCGCGACTATTGGCAAAAGCAACCGCTGCTGATCCGCGGCGGTTTTGGCAGCGATTTCTCCTGTCCGATCGCCGCCAACGACTTCGCTGGTCTGGCTTGCGAACCGATGGCATTGTCGCGACTGATTGTGCACAGCCCGAAAACTGATCGATGGCGCGTCGAAACCGGCCCGCTCGCCGAAAGCAGATTCAACAAACTGCCAAAGAGCCACTGGACGCTGCTGATTCAAGACGTCGACAAGTGGGACGCCGATGTTGCCGCACTTTACCGATACGTGAGTTTTCTGCCGAACTGGCGTCTCGATGACATCATGATTTCTTATGCGGTAAAGGGCGGTTCGGTCGGCGCGCATGTCGACCAGTACGACGTGTTTCTGGTGCAAGGTCGCGGCCACAGGCGCTGGCAAATTGATCGACGCCCGAATCCGCCACTCGGCGTTCGAGACAATGTCGCGCTGAAGCTGTTGAGCAATTTCGAACCCTCGGATGAGTGGATTCTGGCACCCGGTGATGTGCTGTACCTGCCTCCGGGCGTTCCGCATCACGGCGTTGCTCTCGACGAGTGCATGACCATTTCACTGGGTATGCGCGCGCCATCGTCGGGCGAGCTGATCCTGGATCTGGCAGAAAGCCTGGTCAGCGACATGCCTGAGGAACAGCGCTATACCGATCCCGATGTGATGCCGCGTGCCGATCCATACCTGATAGACGCCAGCGACCTGCAACGATTGAAGATCGCCATTTCGGCGCTACGCACAATGAATGACGAACAGCTGGGCGACTGGTTTGGCGGGTTCATGTCGCGCTATCGCAATGCGCAAACGCCAGCGCCCGCGGCGCGGCGCCTGACCGAATCCGGCCTTGAGCAGCAACTGAAGCGAAACGCGTATCTGACCCGTCATCCGTTCTCGCGAATGGCGGCTTCCAGATGTGGGCAGACTTACCGCGTGTTCTTCGCTGGCGACCGCTTCGCGGTCTCCGCTCGCCTGTACCATCTGCTGGGCCAGCCTGAGCAATTGGATACCAAGGCATGGGCGCGGCTGGCGGCAACAGACCGCGGCGTGTTGCTGCAGATCATCAACGCGGGTCATTTCGGAGTCAGGCGATGAGCATTGACGCGATGAAGACTTACACTCTGCGCGAAGCAAGCTATCCGGCCGACTTTGAGTTGCTGCGCGCGGTACGCGAACCGGTATTTGTCGCGGAGCAGCAATGCCCGCTGGACGAGGAATGGGATGAGTTCGACCCGGTGTCGCGCCACGTGCTCGCGCTGGACGAGCAAGGGCAGCCTATTGGTACCGGGCGACTGACGCCGGACCGCAAGATTGGCCGAATGGCAGTGCTCAACCGAGCGCGTGGCACTGGCGTCGGCGCCGCCATCATGGATCGGCTGATCAGCATGGCACGCGAGCTTGGCTACGATTCGATCAGCATGCACGCCCAAACGCACGCCATCCCATTTTATGCGCGCTTCGGATTTCAGTCCGAGGGACCCGAGTTCGACGAGGCAGGTATTGCACACCGGTTGATGCGTGCTCGGCTCGATGGCAGCTCGTCGCCTCAGCACCTCGTCATCCTTGAGCGCGCCAGCGATGCGCAGCGTTTGGCGGTTGATCTGGCCAACGGCGCGCGCCATCGACTGTGGATCGCAAGCGCCGACCTTGAAAGCGCGGTCTATGACAATGAAGAATTCGTCGACGCAGTCAAACGCGTCGCACTTTCTGGCCGCGCTGCCAGCGTGGAAATTCTGGTTCATGACATCAGCATGGCGATGCAAAGCGGTCACCGCTTGATCGCGCTCGCGCAACGTATCTCCAGCCTCATCCAAATTCGCCGCGCCCGCGAACACGAATCCGGAGAGTTCCCCGGTTCGATGCTGATCAATGACAGCGGCGGCTGGATGCGCCGACCGGACCGCCTCAGCTACGACGGTGAAGGGCACATCAACGATCGCCCGCGCCAACGCGAGCTGCTGCACAGATTCGAACATGCCTGGGAGCGCGCCGAACCGGAAACCTCGGCGCGAATTCTCAAGGTTTAGCCAGACACGCAGCGGAGCCGACCGGCTGCACTCGCGCGATTTACATCAGTTCGCCACAAATCCGGGCAGCGAAGGCGCCAAGTTAGCGGTTATACTCGCGGACCGTGTTTGATGCCTTCTCCGGGGGGGGTCCAACCCTCTGTTCCACCTCGATTTTTCGGCTGCCTTGTGGCGAAGTGAGTTGATGTGAGCCTGATTGATGCTTTTCGTGCCTCGTCCCAGCTTGGCGGCGGCAATGCAGCCTATGTTGAGGGGCTTTACGAGTCCTGGTTACTCGACTCGATCAGCGTCGCGCCTGAGTGGCAGAACTATTTCGCCGAGATGAGGGGGCGCGAGGCCGGCGACCAACCGCATAGCCCAGTCATTGCTGCGTTCGAAGCACTGGCCAGAAATCCAGTACGTGTCGTAGTACAGCCGGTGGCCGACGATCAGTCAGAAAAACAGGCGGCGGTATTCAAGCTGGTTCACGCCCACCGCGCACGCGGACACTTGGGTGCAAACATCGACCCGTTGGGCTTGATGGTGTTTCCGCCCGCCCCCGATCTCGATCCGAGCGCGCATGGTCTGGGCGCTGCCGACATGGACAACGAGTTCAACAGCGGTTCAATTTCCGCCGCACCGCGCATGAAGCTGCGCGACATGATTGCCTGGCTGCGCGCCACGTATTGCGCCAGCATCGGTGCCGAGATCATGCACATCGACGACATCGACCAGCGGCGTTGGCTGCACGAGCGCCTCGAGCGCGCCGGCGGCAACTTTCACCTGAGTCTTGAAACACGCCGGCGGATCCTGGAGAAACTCACCGCAGCCGAGGGTCTGGAACGCTATCTGCACACGCGTTACGTCGGCCAGAAGCGATTCTCGCTGGAAGGCGGCGATTCGTTCATTCCCCTGATGGACGCCATCATCCAGCGTGCCGGCGCCAATGGCGTAAAAGAAACCGTGATCGCGATGGCGCATCGCGGTCGCCTCAATCTGCTGATCAATACCCTTGGCAAGGCACCGGGCAAACTTTTCGAAGAGTTTGAGGGCAAGCACGAGCACATCGATGATCCGGCGCACTCCGGCGACGTGAAGTACCACATGGGTTACTCGGCCGACGTACCGACGCCGGGTGGCCCCATGCATTTGGCGCTGGCGTTCAATCCGTCGCACCTGGAAATCGCCAATCCGGTGGTGGTCGGCTCGGTACGCGCGCGGCAGACGCGGCGTCGAGACCACAATCGTGATCAGGTGCTGCCCATCACCGTGCATGGTGATTCAGCATTTGCCGGTCAAGGCGTGGTGATGGAATTATTCACCATGTCACAGGCGCGTGGGTTTGCCGTCGGTGGCACGGTGCACGTAGTGATCAACAACCAGGTCGGATTCACCACCAGCCGCCAGGACGACACGCGCTCAACCTTCTATTGCACCGATGTTGCCAAAATGGTCAGCGCTCCGGTGTTTCACGTCAATGCGGACGATCCCGAAGCAGTGTTCTTTGTCGCCGAACTCGCCTTTGACTATCGCAAGGCCTTCAAGCGCGATGTCGTCATCGATTTGGTCTGCTATCGCCGTCATGGTCACAACGAAGCCGATGAACCAGCAGCGACGCAGCCGTTGATGTATCAGAACATCCGCGCCCGCAAGACTACGCGTGAGCTGTATGCCGAAAAACTGGCGGCAGACAACGTGCTCAGCGCAGAACAGAGCAAGGCGATGTCCGATGTCTATCGGCAAAAGCTCGACGCCGGCGAGAGCGTCGGTGAGTCGACCAAGCCCGACGACGGGCTGCCTCACATCGACTGGCACCACTTTCACGACAGTAAAGACGCTGAGGGCATCGTCACTGGCGTGCCGTTGCCGGAACTGGCTGCACTAGCCAGCCAGCTCAACACGCTCCCGTCAACCGCGAAACTACATTCGCGCGTGGCCAAGGTGTATGACGACCGTCTCAAGATGGGCGCTGGCGAACTGCGCATGGATTGGGGATTCGCCGAAACACTGGCCTATGCGAGCCTGATCCGCGACGGCTTCAAGCTGCGCGTCGTCGGCCAGGACTCAGGCCGTGGCACCTTCTTCCACCGGCACGCGCTGGTGCACGACCAAGTCACTGGCGAAGCGTTGTTTCCACTGCAGAACCTTGCCGCCGAGCCCAGCATGGTGTCGGTTGTCGACTCGCTGCTGTCAGAAGAAGCGGTAATGGGATTCGAATACGGTTACTCGACCGCCGATCCGCATACCCTGGTGATCTGGGAAGGCCAGTTCGGCGATTTCGCCAATGGTGCTCAAGTCGTGATCGATCAATTCATCTCTTCCGGCGAAGCCAAATGGGGCCGCCTCTGCGGCATGGTGTTGTTCCTGCCGCATGGTTATGAGGGCCAGGGGCCCGAGCATTCCTCCGCGCGACTCGAACGCTTCCTGCAATTGTGTGCCGTCAACAATATGCAGGTGTGCACGCCCACTACGCCGGCCCAGATGTTTCATATGCTGCGTCGACAGATGGTGCGCAATTCGCGCAAACCCTTGATCGTGATGACTCCCAAGTCGATGCTCCGCAACAAGTTGTCGACCTCGTCGATGGAAGATCTTGGCAAGGGTGGCTTCCAGAATCTGATTCCGGATTCGAAAACCAAGGGCGGCAAACCGGTTGCGCGAGTCGTCGTTTGCGGAGGCAAGGTCTACTACGATCTCGTTGAAGACGCAGAAAAACGCGGCGTCGACAATGTCGCAATTGTGCGCATCGAACAGCTCTATCCGTTCCCGCGCCAGGATCTGATCGCCGAACTGCTGCGTTTCCCAGCTGCGTCCGATGTGGTCTGGTGCCAGGAAGAACCGATGAATCAGGGCGCCTGGTATCAAATCGCGCATCACCTGCGCGCCTGCCTTGGTGCAAAGCAAACGCTTCACTACGCTGGCCGACCACGCTCGCCTGCCCCGGCCTGCGGCCACATGAGCACGCATGTGGCCGAACAAGGCGCCTTGGTGGAGCAGGCGTTGGTCGCCAAACTCAACGGTGAACAGGTGCATGAGTAATCCCGCTTCGACCGCTTGCCGCCGAACCGTCTGTTGGTAATTTATGCTTAGCGCCGGTCCTGATATCACCCATTAACCTGAGGACGCGATCCATGTCCATTGAAGTCAAAGTTCCGGTCCTGCCCGAATCTGTTTCGGATGCGATCATCGCCACCTGGCACAAGAAGCCAGGCGACACAGTCAGGCGCGACGAAAACCTGGTCGATCTCGAAACTGACAAGGTGGTGCTCGAAGTACCTGCACCTGCTGATGGCGTGCTCAAGGCAATCATCAAAAATACCGGCGACACCGTCGGTAGCCAGGAAGTGATCGCCATCGTCGAAGCGGGCGCGGTGGCAGCAGCCCCCGCGGCCGTTGCTGAATCTGCCAAGCAGGTTGCAGCAACCCCCGCACCAGTGAAGGCTGCAGCCGATACCTCAGATCTTTCGCCCGCAGGTCGTCGTGTCGCCGAAGAAAACAAAATTGATCCGGCCAATGTCGCCGGTAGCGGTCGCGCCGGTCAGGTAACCAAAGAAGATCTGGTCAACTTCATGCGAACGGGTGCAGCGCCGACTCCGGTGAGTGCTGCAACGGTGTCGCCGACCGCCTCCACTCCCGCACCCGCCGGCCCACGCTCGGAACAACGCGTAGCGATGACGCGCATGCGCAACCGTATTGCCGAGCGTCTGATGCTGTCGAAAAACTCCATTGCGATGCTGACCTCGTTCAACGAGATCAATCTGCGCGCGGTCAGCGAGATGCGCAAGACCCACGGCGAAGCGTTTGAAAAGTCCAATGGCATCAAGCTCGGCTTCATGAGCTTTTTCGTCAAGGCCGCGGCCGAGGCGCTCAAGCGTCACGCCATTGTCAACGCGTCAGTCGATGGAAACGATGTCATCTATCACGGCTACAGTGACATTTCGATCGCGGTCTCCACCGACAAAGGACTGGTCACTCCGGTGTTGCGCAACGCGGAAACCCTGGGCTTCGCCGAAATCGAAAAAGCCATTGGCAACTACGCCAAGAAAGCGCGCGAGGGTGGCTTGTCGCTGGACGATTTGCAGGGCGGCACCTTCACAATCACCAATGGTGGCACCTTTGGTTCACTGTTCTCGACGCCGATTGTCAATCCGCCGCAGAGTGCCATTCTCGGCATGCATGCGATCAAGGACCGCGCCATCGTCGAGAACGGCGCGGTCATCGTCGCGCCGATGATGTACGTCGCGTTGAGTTACGACCACCGCATTATCGACGGCAAGGACGCAGTGCTGTTCCTGGTCGACATCAAGAATCAGCTTGAAAATCCGAACCGGATGCTACTCGGACTGTAAAGCCCGGTGAGTACCCATTCCACCCAGTCAGAAATCGCTGCTCCGAAACCCATTCCTTTCGGAAGCATCGGATTGTGTTTCGGCGTTGCGGCACTCGTCCTGGCGCTCGTTGCCACTGCGTTGGCGGCGGTGCTTGAATCCGAAGATTGGTTGTCTTACGCAACTTCGCTTTGGGATCAGGAGATTTCCGAAACACGTTCGTATCTTTGGCTGCGCCTGGTTTATGGCGCACTCGGCGTTGTTGCGATCAGTTGTGCATTGGTGGAAGCACATCTGCGGCGAATGAACTGGACCGCGAGGTTTGGTTTAATTCTCGGCGTAATCGCCTTAGCTTGGAAATGGGTGCTCTGGGGCATTGTCATTGCCGTGGCTGTCGCCATCTTGTTGAACGTGAGTTAGTACCGCGCTCCAAATTTAATGAGAGTTGAAAGCGCGACTTCGCCCCGATTGCGTCATTGCAAACCTTGCCAAGGTCGGCAGCCTGGACTTCGGTCAGCGCCTGGCCAGAAAAAATGAGTCCACTGCTTTCACTTGCTTTGATGTCTCTGGGTTGCAGCACTTATCCGGAGCAACACTCGACCGTATTCCTGAGGAAGGTCTGAATAAGTCACTCCTTAGTCTTCGCCACACTGCTTGTTGCTTGCCAAACCCCGAAACCTGCGGTTTTTCGCCCCCTGACTCAGGGGCTATCGCGGCTCCGGACTTGTTCAGAGGTTCCCTAAGTGAGGAAAAACATGAGCGAACAATATGACGTCATCGTGATTGGCGGCGGGCCTGCAGGCTACGTCGGCGCAATCCGTGCCGCGCAGCTGGGCTTGAAAACTGTCTGTGTCGACGCGTTCCTCGGCAAGGACGGCAAACCTGCACTGGGCGGTACCTGCCTCAACATCGGCTGCATACCCTCTAAAGCAATGCTCGACTCCAGCAAGCAGTTTCACAATCTCATGCACGGGTTCAAAGATCACGGCATCAGTGCGGACAATGCGAAGATGGACGTGAGCGTGATGGTCGGGCGCAAGGACAAGATCGTCAAACAGTTCAGCGGCGGCATCAATGCGCTGTTCAAAGCGAACAAGGTCTCTTACCTCGCCGGCTTCGGCAAATTGCTTCCCAACCGCCAGGTGGAAGTCACGGCACATGACGGCAGCAAGCAGACCATTGCGGCAACCAATGTGATTCTGGCCGCGGGTTCGGTGCCGATCGAGTTGCCATTTGCAAAATTCGACAACCGGTTCATCGTCGATAATGCTGGCGCACTGGATTTCGCCAGCGTGCCCAAGCGGCTGGGCGTCATCGGCGCCGGCGTCGTCGGGCTCGAATTGGGCTCCGTTTGGCGTCGGCTCGGCGCCGAGGTCACCGTGGTTGAAGCCCTGCCAGAGTTCCTTGCGACGGTCGACACCGACGTTGCGCGCGTTGCCAAGCGTGAGTTCGAAAAACAGGGCATCAAGATATTGCTGGGGGCAACCTGCTCGAACGCCGCGATCAAGGGCGAGGAAGTACACCTGAGGTTTGCCGACAAAGACGGTGAGAAAACGCTGGTCGTCGACAAGCTATTGGTCGCCGTTGGGCGCCGCGCCAACAGCAGCGGGCTGTTGGCCGACGGCACTGGCGTCAAGCTCGATGAGCGCGGGCGCATCCAGGTCGATGCGCATTGCTGGACGGGTGTCGAAGGGGTTTGGGCCGTCGGCGACTGCGTGCGCGGGCCAATGCTGGCGCACAAAGGTTCCGAGGAAGGCATTGCCGTCGCTGAGATCATCGCCGGCAAGCCTGGTCACGTGAATCTGGATACGATTCCCTGGGTGATCTACACCGAACCGGAAGTGGCCTGGGTCGGCAAGACCGAAGCGCAACTCAAGGCCGAAGGCATTCCGTATAAAACGGGCAGTTTTCCGTTCGCTGCTATCGGACGTGCGGTGGCAATGAATGAAACCGCCGGTATGGTCAAAGTCATCGCCCACGCCGACACTGACCGCCTGCTTGGCGTGCATATGGTCGGTGCCTGCGTGTCCGAACTCGTGCATGAAGCGGTGGTTGCGATGGAGTTCCACGGCTCGGCCGAGGACCTGGCACGCATCTGTCATGCCCATCCCACTCTGTCCGAAGCAGTGCACGAAGCAGCGTTGGCTGTGGACAAGAGAGCAATTCATAAAGTCAACTGAGTAACTGCCATGTTTTTTCGACTGCCTTTGCCGCGGCTTCTCTTTGCCCTTCTCGCGCTTGCTGCTGTGCCTTCGGTTGGGGCCGAATGTCCAATGCAAAAGACGCTGGTCAGCGGGCGCGTGCATTCCGACAATCAACCGGTTGCGGGCGCTCTGGTGAAGGTCATCTGGGACGAACAACGCATACGCAATTTATCCGCTGAAACCCGTTCAGGCGCCGATGGCGGCTTTGAACTGACGCTGAGCTTCAGTTCGTTCGACGGACGTACCCTGCTCGCCAAGGAGAAATGCGGGTATCAGCCCAAGGAATTCGAAGTTGAAGTACGTCACGACAATTTCCGCAACTTCCGCAAGATCTACAACCTGGCCAAACTCGAAAAGCCGCTGTCGATCAAACTGCGACCGCGCTGAGATATCAGGAAGATGAGCTCGCCCCTCAACCCATTTCGCGCGTTTCGCATTCACGCCGAAGCAAAGCCGTTCCGGGCAGGCATCGAATCGATGCTGGTTGACCAGCTCAGCCCCGGCGAGTTGGTCATCAAGACCGCGTACAGCAGCGTCAACTACAAGGACGCCCTGGCCGGAACCGGCCGCGGCAAGATCCTTCGCGAGCCCGTTTTGAATGGCGGCATCGATGTTGCGGGGCATGTGATCGCCACTGCCGATCCAGGGTTCCGTGAGGGCGATTCGGTGTTGGTCACCGGCTCAGGCTTGTCGGAAACGCGAGATGGCGGCTACAGCGAATACGCGCGCATTGCATCACGTTCCGCCCTACCCCTTCCCGCAGGCCTTGATCTGCGCGAAGCAATGATCCTGGGAACGGCTGGCTTTACCGCAGCGCTCGCCCTGCTACGTATGGAGGCCAACGGTCAAACACCCGATATGGGGCCGATCGTGGTCACTGGCGCCACCGGTGGCGTGGGCATGCTGGCGATCGACATTCTCAGCACCGCCGGCTACGAAGCGCACGCCATTACCGGCAAAGTCGAGCAATTCGATACCTTGATCGAGCTTGGCGCGACACAATGCATCGCCCGCAAAGATCTCTATTGGGGGCAGCGACCGCTTGAAACCAGCCGCTGGGCGGGAGCGATCGACAGCGTAGGAGGTGAAATGCTTTCCGGCTTGACGCGCGTCATTCATCCTTACGGCAACATCGCAGTCTGTGGTATGGCCGGCGGTGCCGAGCTGCACACCACCGTGATGCCATTCATCATCCGCGGCGCCAGTGTGCTGGGTATTGCCTCCGCTGGTACCGCCTACCCGATCCGGCGCACGCTGTGGGAACGGCTGTCGGGTCCCTGGAAACCTCGGCATTTGCAAAGGATTTGCACTCGCGAAGCCGGTTTAGATGAATTGACCGAAGTTTTTGCTACGATGCTCTCAGGCGGGTCGTTCGGCCGCACTCTTGTTCGTCTCTGAGTGCAGCCAGCCGCAGCCAGTCCACACGGAATGAAGAAAGGGGAAACATGGGCCGCATTCTAATCGTTGACGATTCTCCTTCTCAGATCGAAGCTCTGCGACGGGTAATCCAGAAAATGGGCCACGAGATCATCACTGCGGAAGATGGGCAGCAGGGTATCGAGGCCGCAAAACGCGAGCTTCCAGACCTGATTCTCATGGACGTAGTGATGCCGAATCTAAACGGCTTTCAAGCAACGCGACAAATCAGCAAAGACGCCAAGACCAGCCATATACCGGTGATCCTGGTAACCACCAAGGACCAGGAAACCGACAAGGTCTGGGGTATGCGTCAAGGCGCCAAGGCCTACGTAACCAAGCCGGTGAGCGAGTCCACACTGATGCAAACGATCAACGAGCTAATGCCGCGCTGAGCGAGCAAACAGCGGGCAATCAAAAATGGCTGCGCGGATCGAAATTGAAGGTCTCGCGCATCTGCTCATAGAGTCCCCGCTGTGCATCATCCAACGCCGGCGGAGTTTGTATTTCCAGCACCACGTATTGGTCGCCAGGCTTGGGTCCAGACATTCCGCGACCCTTTAGACGCAAGCGCTTGCCGGTCGCCGATCCTTCGGGAATGCGCATACCCACCGGCCCCGCCAAAGTTGGCACCTCGATGGTCGCTCCCAATGCTGCTTCCCATGGCGCGATCGGCAGTCGCAAAATAACGTCGCGTCCGTCCAGCTCGTAGCGCGAATGCGGCGGCACTTCGATTTCCAGCATTAGATCGCCAGCGCCCGCCGGGCCGGGCGCGCCCTGTCCGGCCAGACGAATGGTTTGTCCATTGAGTATTCCAGCTGGAATCTTCACGTCCAGCGATTTCTGTTCGCCGCCGCGCGTCAGGCTGACACGCTGCGCGCCGCCAACAAAGGCGGTTTCCAGATCGATCTTCAGTCGCGCGCTGACATCGGCACCACGACGCGACGGTCCGCGCTGCGGTTGGCCCGCACCGCGAGCGAACAGCGAGTCGAAAAAATCACTGAATCCCGCTGACTGTGGGTCTCCCGCATCAGACTCGAATCCGCCACGGCCGTGCCAGCCTGGCGGCGGGCGAAAATCGTCGCCGGCTCTAAAGCCGCCACGCTTGAGATCGTCATAGGCCTTTCGCTTTTCCGGATCCTTTAGTGCTTCATGGGCCTCGTTGATCGACTTGAAGCGTTCCTCGGCGTCCTTTTCTTTGCTGACATCGGGATGAAACTTGCGCGCAAGACGTCGATACGCCGCCTTGATCTCGGCGGCGCTGGCGGTATCGGTCAAGCCGAGTGCCTCGTAATAATCCTTGAATTTCATTCGCGCCTATCCTTATCACTGAGCTGCCATCGCATAGACGCACAGAGAACCACATTCCGGCGAACCGCAAAGGGCGCAGGTCGGGCAGAATTCCCAAATCCCAATCCGACTGAAAATCGAACTCATGCTGTGGCAAACACGAACAGCCTGCGGCAGGTAATTCCGCCGCAGGCTGTTCCGAACACTTAAGGAAGACCTGGACAATTCACCACTTCGTCTTCGCCATACTGCTTATTGCTTGCCAAACCCCGCTCTCAACCGCGGAGCTGGTCAAAACCTGCGGTTTTTCGCCCCCTGACTCAGGGGGCTATCGCGGCTTCGGACTTGTTCAGAGGTTCCGTAACGCTGTCCCGCTGATCAGGCCTTGATCTGAATACGACGCGCCGTCTGCTCGGGTTTCTTCGGTATAGCGATCTCCAGCACGCCGTGCTTTCCCTGCGCGCTGATGCCCTCGGCATCCGCGCTATCGGGCAGTCCGAAGCGTCGATGAAACAATCCGTGCGCGCGCTCGATGCGAGTGTACTTCTTGCTTTTTGCGGCGTCGGCCTGCGGCACACTGTTTTCGGGCTCTCTCTCTGACTTGCGCTCACCGCGGATGGTCAGCACGCCCTTTTCCATGCTGATCTCGATGTCGTTGGGATCAACACCCGGAATGTCGCATTGGATCACGAAGCGCTGCGCCTCTTCGATCACATCAACTGGCGGCGTCCACTGGCTGGTCACTACGTTGCTCTGGTCGTCTTCGTTGAGGTTCCAGAATTTTTCCAGCATCTGTTTGAAGTCGCCCGAAAGTGCACGTTCACGGCTCACGGGGCTGTAACGAAGCATGGTCATGATTGAATCTCCGGCTGGTGCGCAACACTGCGGCTGCGCTTGATCACAAGTTGTGGACCGGCAAGCGGCATTTCAAGAGCCGGCTTCACCTCGATTCATGTTGAGACTTCGCTATCATGGGGATTCCGTCATTGCGGCGGCTGAAAAGGAGCATTGCATGAGCATTCAAGTGGGCGACCATCTGCCCGAAGCAACATTGAACACACTGAATAACGGCGTCCAATCGCTCTCTGTCCAGGAGATTTTCGCCGGAAAGAAAGTCGTGCTGTTCGCTGTCCCAGGTGCTTTTACCCCGACCTGTTCGGCCAAGCATCTACCCGGTTTTATCGAGCATCTGGCTGCGATCAAAGCCAAGGGTGTGGATGCCGTGGCGTGTCTTTCGGTCAACGACGCCTTCGTGATGCAGGCCTGGGCGAAGAGCCAGGATGTGCCTGAGGAAGTACTGATGTTGGCCGACGGCAACGGTGCATTCACACAACAACTGGGCCTGGAACTGGACGCCACCGCCTTCGGCATGGGCATGCGCAGCAAGCGCTTCGCTCTGGTCGCCGATGATGGAGTGGTAAAGCAACTGTTTGTCGAAGCACCGGGCGAGTTCAAGGTATCTTCGGCCGAGCACGTGCTGGGCAATCTTTAACCTGATTGCAGTATCTGAAACACCTCCGGCGGCGAGTTCCTGGATTCAAGCGAGTTCTTGGATTCAAAAAAGGCGCTTCGCGGCCGGAGCCTTCCCAGATGCAGGTGTTAGGCGAGTTGACCGCGGCGCGACTGCGACCCAAGTGCAGCGCAGCGTCGCAAATTCGCCGCCAACCGTCGGCAGACTCAGTCCTCGCCGAACTCCTTCCTCGCCAAACTCAGTCCTCGCCAAACAATCCCGATGACCGAAGCAGGGCTTCAAAGTCCTTGGGCTGGAGCGAACGCCCGCCCTCTTCGTCCATGCAGAATTCGTCCTCCACGCAGACCCGGTCCGGTAGCGGCAGCGTCAAACCATCGAGCTCGAATTGCGGCTCGGCATCCAGGCGCAGAGACGCAACGGCTCGCTGCTGCAACACCAGCCGCTCGTCCGACGAATACGCATGGTGAAAACGGGTCAACAACGCGTTCCAGCGATTTGTATCGATGCAAGCCGATACCTGCAGTGGCCAAACCTCGGCAAGTTCGTATCGCGCGGCCGAGCGCTCGCCATGCAACGCGGCAACAATATCCACGCGCCCCACTTTCGATCGATCGTACGTGTCACTACACACAGACCCATACGTACCTGAAGCCCACGGCCGCTCGATCTTGCGCGCGGTCGGCACCAGTTCGGCACCGGAGAGAGCAGCGCGCAGGTCGCCAATGGACTGGGTCAGCCTATTGCTTTGCCGGCGCGCCGACTGCGCTTCGAGCGTCTGCAGTGCAGCCGCCGACAGTCCGGAGCGCAACTGCAACAGCGCTAACATGCTCTGCGACTCTTCGCTCGGACTTGACTGCATCCTGCCGGCCGTCATCGCAATCTGCCATACCGCCAGCGCTTCGGCTGCAAATTCGCCGTGCGCCCACCGCGTCAATGCGTCGTCGAGCCCGTAGGCGCTGATCTGCCACGTCAGCAGCGCCAAATCAGGCTTCGCCAGTATTTCGCGCACGGCGCTCAATCCTTCGGCCGCTCCGAGCTTGGCAGCTGTTTCAATATCCTTTTGATAGACCTTCGCCAGACGCTCGATTTTTGCTTTGTCCGATTCGCTTGGCGGCGCATGGCACTGCCCAATCGGGGCAAATGCATCGCTGGAGGCGCGCAGCATTGCCACCAGCCGATGCGCGGTTTCGGTGGTCAGCGGCCTACTCTTTTGGGTGCAACTCGCATCCAGCGCAAAGTCACATTCCTTGCTGGGCAAGCGCAGCTTCACGCCCAAAAACGGCAGCGCCGCGGGCACGGAATCAATCAGCGACTACTCGGCACCGATCAGCGCGCTGTGCAGTTGCTCACGAGAATAGCTGGCATCCAGCAGCTTGCTCAGCCGGTCGTTGTCTGCATAGTCGTTGCAGCCGCGCAGTGCCTTGGGCCACCACTGCATCAGTTCGGCGCGCGCCGCCACAGCCGCTCCTTCGCTGGCCAACACCAAAGCGGATACTGAAACAGCGTGCATCTCGCCCATGGAATGCGGATCTGCGTTGAGACATGCAGCTGAGCGTTCATCGAACAGATCTGAAATCCCGGTACCTGCAACCAGATCAACTTCCGAGACCTTGCCGGTGGCGATCCAGTTCACGATTGCCGGCGCGCAAACTGCTCCGCAAAGGGTCTCCGTATGGCCCTGCGCGCGCTTGACGTACTCGCGCGCACGCTCCAATTGTCCCGCCCGCATGGCAATGCCGGCGCGCATTGCCTGCCAGCTAGCGTCTTCTCGCAGCAAAGGCATGCGAGCGTCGACGGTATCTGCAAGCGTGCTCAAATCAAGCGCATCGACATCCGCCGATTGCTGCGAAATGATCTGCGCAAGCATCGACATCGTATGATCGCCGAGGGCAATAGGATTCGCAATGGCCGCCAGATCCTCATCCGATGCCTTGTCGATCCACCTGCGCATTGCCGCCTCGGTTGTCGTTCCGGAGTCATCGACGCTAGCCTGATAAACCGCGGTGACAAATTTCTGGATTACGGCGCCCCTGCGCTCATGATCAGAGCGATCGATGGCTGATTCCGTCGCGCCGGCCGTGGCTACGCTGAAAATAAACATGAGAGCGGACAATACCTGCCATAACACGCGCATCAGTTTTCTCCCGGTTGCCGCGGATTGTAAACCTGAGTGTTCGCAGACTATAGCGGACACCAAGTCAGTGTCATGGCTTGCCGGCGTGGCCTGATCAGGCTGCTGATCCTGACCGGCCGCTTTCGGCCAGAAGCGGACATTGATTGCCCTCCCGAAAGCGGAAGTTAGCGGTCGTGCGCGAACAGTTGCACGACAGAGAAGTCGACTGGGACGTTCTGCTCTCCATGCTGGATATCATGTGTGGCGCTAGCGGCGCCAGCGCCTGCACTGCCGCGATCTTTCAGTAGCGGTGTCGTCCACCAGTGGATCCACGACATTGGACTGGATGGCGCTTGCTACGGAACTCACTCGATGCGGCGGAGGAAGGCAGCGCTGATCTATCGTCGCACTCGAAATCTGCGCGCAGTGCAATTGATCCTTGGGCACACCAATATCGAGAGCACAGTCCGCTACCTAGGGGTTGAACTGGACGATGCACTTGAACTGACCGATCAGACCGAGGTGTGACTCGACGCGGACCTTCAGGGCCGGAAAGCGCTGTGGCGAAGTTCGGCCAGAAGCAGACATCTTGTGCATGCGCGTGATATCAGAAACCAGCGCAGCCAGCGGTTAGCGATGGCTTCGTCGGAGGATGCCGATCTTCCTCAGCCACGCCAGCGCGTCCTCCGTCCAACGATCCGAATCCGCCCCTTGCCTTCTCACGCCGAACGCATGTCCACCATTCTCATATAGGTTAAGCGTCACATTCGCGCCGGCTTTCCTGAGTTCGCGTTCGTAGACGAGCGAATAGTGCATGGGGTCGACCGGGTCGTCCTTCGCGTGGATGAGCAGGGTCGGGGGGATGTCCGGAGACACCTCGATGTCGGAGTTCAATTCCTGCGCCGCGACGTTTCTCGGCAATTTGTTCTTGTGCTCCATCGTCATGTGGCCTGGATACACGGGAATTGCGAAGTCCGGGCGCAGGCTTACTTGGTCCATCTCGTCGATCGGTTCGTAGACGCGGCGCTTGAAGGCCGTGCTCGAAAGCACAGCGAGGTTGCCGCCAGCGGAGAAGCCGAGCACGCCGATCTTTTTCGGATCGATGCCCAATTCGTCGGCTCGATAGCGGATGATGGACATTGCCCGTTGCGCGTCCTGCAACGCCATTGGGATGTCGGGCGCGTCGTGCCGGCGGGTGATCGGATTCCAATTGCAGCCGGTATTGGGCGCTCGATATTTGACCAGCACGCACGTGACACCTGCGTCCGTCAGCCATCGGCAAACATCCACGCCGTCAAGGCCGATCGTGCTCAGCGGACCGACAGCCACGGCCTTGTAGCCGCCTCCAGGGAACACCAGCGCCGCGGCGCGCGAGGACGGTGCAGCAGGGGCATAGATCAGCAGCGAAGGATGCGTATTTGCATTCTTCTCTTCTGCGAGCAACTTGATGCCTTGCTGCAGAATGGCGGACCCCTCCGGCCAGACCGGCACTTCGCGAAAACCACCGGGCGCAGCCACCGAGATGGCCCTGTCGTTCGCAAACGAGGCTGCCGGTGCGAGCCCCAACAGGGCAGCGCCGAGGGTAAACAGTTGAAGATGTTTCATCAATGCGAGTCTCACAAGTCGCCGAAAGGCGTTGCCGCGATGATGCATTGCGAACATGGCGATTCAGGGGCAAGAGTAGTGGTGAAGTGTGGGGGTCGAATCGTCGCTCATAGGCTGGGGGGCGCGCGCCCGGGCCGTTCGCCATGGGTGACGGTGACTGCTTTGGGTCGATAGCGCGCAGTCAACACCAGCGACGCTGTCAGGCTTAGGCAGTTCCCTGATCAAAGTCGACCAGCACCCGCATCGCGCCTGAAGCTGCACCGACCAATGCACTCCGTCTAATTTTCCATGGTGCTATCTGCGCGCGATCGGGCGACTCGCGTCGCTGATCCAGCCACTCCATGACGGCGCGAACAGTCGGGCGCCGGGCAGGCCGGCGTGGTGCATGGCCAGGATGTTATGACACGCAGTGACTCCGGACCCACACATATGCGCGACGGCTTCCGGCGATCTTGAATGCAACAGTGCGTCGAACTCGACGCGCAATTGCTCGACCGTCTTGAAGCGGCCGTCGGCCAAGGTGTTTTCTGTCCATGGACGATTCAGCGCGCCGGGTACATGCCCTGCCACTGGATCAAGCGGTTCGACATCGCCACAAAATCTGGGGCTTGCTCGCGCATCCACCATCATCAACGCATTGGACGATTGCAATGCCGCCACTTCCTCGAAACCGACGAATCGTCGTGCATTGAACTGCACCTGCACCGGTTTGACGGGCCGACCATGTACCTCGATTTCGATCGCACCTCTGGCCGATCGCCATGCGGCAATGCCGCCATCCAGCACCGCAACCGCGCTGTGACCCGTCGCCTGCAACATCCACCACAGGCGCGCTGCCGTCGTACCGTTGCTGGCGTCGTAACAAACCACCTGAGTGTCCCGCTGCACGCCCCATCGTGACAATAAATTCGAGAAATCGCCATCGCCGGGAAACGGGTGTCGTCCCATGCCCGCGCGCGAATGGTCGGAAAGATCGCGATCAAGATGCGCATAGACCGCGCCCGGAATATGTCCGGAAAGGTACTCGCGCTCACCTGATCCGGTGTCGGCGAGATCGAATCGGCAATCCACCACCAGCCAATTGTGTCGCGAGCAATCGTGGCGCGAGATATGGGCAGCAAGGTCGCTGGCAGAAATCAGCGTATCGTAGATGTCGGCAGATTTGCTCATGCCAGTAGTGTGAGTCGAGTGCGTAGATTGATCAACATTGCGGCGGTCGCGCCCCAGACGCGACGCCCCTCGACTTCAAACTCATGAATCGTGCGCATGCGCCCGCGAAACTCGACTTCGCGAATGCGCGCATGGTTGGGTTCCAGAAAAAACGACAGCGGCGCTTCGAAGACATCGGCAACTTCATTGCCATCCGGGCGCAGCTGAAATCCGGGTCGCAACCTTGCCACCATCGGCACAATGCGAAAGTTGGTAATGGTCTCGAGTGGATCGAGAAAACCCAAGGGCTCGATCCAGCGCCCGTCGACGCCCACTTCCTCGAAGGTTTCACGAATTGCGGCTGCGCTCGGCCCGGTGTCGCTGGCTTCGATTCGCCCACCGGGAAAGCTGATTTGACCCGCATGCTGCGAAAGATGGTCAGTACGTTGCGTCAACAACACCGTCAACTTCGCTCCGCGCTCGATCAATCCCACAAGCACCGCAGCTTCCACACGCGGCTTCCCGGTTGAGAACAGGTCACCCACATCGGCTTGATTCCAACCCGGCCCCGTCGGTGCAGCGTCGAGGGCATGCAGAGCCGACATGATGCGCTGAATCAGGAGTTCAGCCACCATCGCTACCTGTGCGCACGCGCCGCTCAGGCAACAACTCGTACATCACGCGCTGCCGTTCTTCTTCGGCCATGCTGCCCCAAGCGGAGATTTCGTCGCCTGTGCGCAGGCAACCTTCGCACAGGCCATCCTCTCGCAGAGTACAAACGCTGATGCACGGCGTGATCATCGGACGATTGTAGCTGCTGATAAAAAAGCCCATGCGCGTGATTCTCCGCAACCCATACTTGCCGCAGTCGACGCGGTATCGCTTTCGATCCGGCTCGACGAACGCCATCACCATACGACTGCCGGAAAAGGAACCAGCGCGCCGCACATAAACGAAAGGCCGGCACCCTTCGGCACCGGCCCACAATTTCGATCAGAAATATCGAGTCGTCAACCTGCAAATGACGTCGATTGTTACCTGACGTCGATTGTTACTTGACGTCGATCAGCTTGATCTCGAACACCAACGCCTCGTTCGGTCCGATCGGACCCTGACCGCGCATGCCATAGGCGTGCTCCGGCGGCAGGAAGATCTGCCAGTGATCACCGACCTTCATCATCGGCAATACGTCCTGCCAGCCTTTGAGTACAGCGTCGACCTTGAATGCTGCCGGCACGCCGCGGGCAAACGAGGAATCAAATTCCAGACCACTCGACAGCGAGCCACGATAGTGCACGCTCACTTCGCTGTTCTTCAACGGGCGCTTGCCGGTGCCATCTTCGATGACGCGGTATTGAATGCCGCTGGGCAGAGTGACGATGCCCTTCTTGATCTTGTTCTCAGCCATGAACTTGTCGGACTTGGCCTTATTGGCCTTGGCCAGCGTTTCGTACTTGGCCATTGCCTCGGTCTTGAGCTTTTCGCTCATTTTTTCCAGGGCAGCGCGCATATCCGCCGCAGGAACCGCCGCCGGACGCTTGGCATAGCCGTCCTGAATCGCGCGCAACACCGTGGCTACATCGACGTCCATCTTCTTTTCGACGAAATCACTGCCGATCTCGTAGCCGATCGCGTAGCTGAGCTTACCTTTTTCGGAAGCAGTATCCTGCGCGGCAACATTGCCCGCAATCAAGGCCGCCAGAGCGACGGCACCAAAACGCAACATCATGGGATTCTCCAGGTGGGAAACAATTCGCGCAGGGCGAAAGGCCCGGCATTCTACAGAACACCGGCCCGAGTCGCCACGCCACGCGTCATGGACACTCAATAATGACAGAAGTTCCCGATAAAGAAGCAGTTTTGGCCCCGATTGTTGGGCGAAAGCAATGTGCTGTTGTCGGTGCAAATCCTGCTCTTGGCCGGCTGACCATTACAATCTGTGCCCCGCATTTCCTGGAGTCGCCATGAATTTTCAAAACCTTCTGATCGACACGCGGCAAGCGGTGCGCACCATCACGATCAATCGCCCTGACAAGCTCAATGCGCTCGATCGACTGACCATCAGCGAATTGCGCGTTGCCGTTGAGGAGGCCGGCGAAGATGCCGGCGTGCGCGTTGTGGTGATCACCGGCGCGGGTCCGAAGGCGTTTATCGCCGGCGCAGATATTTCCGAATTGGCGCAGCTGAACGGCGTTCAGGCACTGGAGTTTTCTCGCTACGGGCAGGTGCTGATGACTCGAATCGAGCGCCTGGGCAAGCCGGTGATCGCGCGCATCAATGGCTTCGCGCTCGGCGGTGGAATGGAGTTGGCCATGGCCTGCCATCTGCGCATTGCCAGCGATAACGCCAAGTTCGGCCAGCCCGAGATCAATCTCGGCGTGCTGCCAGGATTTGGCGGCACTCAGCGCCTGCTGCGGCTCGTAGGCCGCGGCGCAGCGCTGGAAATGTGTCTGCTCGGCGAGACGATCACTGCGGCGCGCGCGCTGGAACTTGGCGTACTGACCCGTGTTGTGCCCGTCGATCAACTCGACACCGAAGTCGCGCGTGTCGCCGCACAACTGGCGGCCTCGGCAACGCAGGCTCTGAACGGCGTGCTCAATGCCGTGGTGCTGGGTGGCGAAGCGTCGATCGATGTTGGACTCGACTACGAATCCCAGGCGTTCGGGATCTGTGCCGCCACTGCCGACATGCGCGAGGGCACTGCTGCGTTTCTGCAGCGTCGCAAACCCAAATTCGGCGCCGAATGATTGCGCTGTACGACTGGGACGCAGCCGCGGACGCAGAGCGCCAATGGCGACCGCTCACAGTCGCATAGCCGCGGCTTCGTCGATGGCATGGCACGGCAGAGTTCATCGAGCACGCAACGCCTCACTGCACCTGCGGACTAGTGACCCCGATACTTCTTCTCGCCGGCCCTAACCGCGAGATCAAGACGATTTTCCGGTGGCGGTAACGGGCACGTCGAATACTCGCTGAATGCGCACGGCGGGTTGTACGCCTTGTTGAAATCGAGCACGATCTTGCCGCCGTCGACTGCAGGCGCGGCGTAAAAGAAGCGGCCGGGACCATAGGTCTCGCGGCCACTGGTGCGGTCGGCGAAAATGAAGAACCACTCGTCCGTCCCTTCTTCGAGTACCGGATAAAGTCGGTATTCCTTGCCATCGCGATTGAAACTGGCGTAACCGGGATTAGGCATCTCCTCGATGGTCCCGATCACAGTCTGAATCTCGAACTTGTGCGGCGTCGAGTGCGCGGTCCAAACAGCCTCGACGCGCCATGACGGATCGATGTCGTAGTAGTCGATGCCCGAAAAACCCTTGCGTGTTGGCGCATTGGCATCCCTGACCCGCAGCGCCAGTTTGCCGCCGCGCTCAATCAGTGCAACGCTGGCGTCGGTGCCGATCAGGATACGCCCAGGTGCGCTGCCGCTCTCCGGCTCCATCAGGTAACCCGAATCAACTTCCGCACTCGCATCAGCCCACGCCTCCGCTTGCAGGGACTGCACGCGCACATCACGCGCAGCGGCATCCGGTACGAATGTCGCTTTCCCCTGTGCTACTTCGATCGCACCCAGACGCTGCGGCCCGGTGGCCAGCACGATACTGTTGTCGGCAGCAGATCCGACGCTTTGCTCGCCCTCGCTCAACCAATGCAGGCCGACCAGCGACAACCAACCGTCGGGTTTGCGCAGGTTGCCAACGCGGGTCTCGCGCCACGCCATGATTGCCGATTCGTGCTCAGAAGCTTCGGCCGCAACCGGTGCCGGCGATGTCATGGGTTCATCGCGTTTCGGTGCAGTCGATGAGCTGCAGGCCGCCGCTATCAAGCTGGCGGACAGTGCAAAAAGAATTCTGCGGGGCATGAGTAAATTCCTTCTGAATAATTCATTGGCCACGTTTGAACATTCGATCCAGCTCGTTCATGCTCATACAGACCCAGGTTGGACGTCCATGATTACATTGCGCGGAACGGTCAGTTGCTTCCATCTGGCGCAGCAAAGCATTCATTTCGGTGATGCTGAGCCGGCGATTGGCGCGCACCGAGCCGTGGCAGGCGATAGTAGACAGAATCTCATTCTGAACTTCTTCCAGTCGTCGGGAACTTTCATGCAGCGCAAACTCGGCGAGCACATCACGCATCAGGCGTTCGACGTCGGCGCCCTCCAGCACCAGCGGGATGCGCCGGATGCTGACGCGCTGCGGCCCGCTTCGCGTCAGCTCGAATCCGAGCGCCGCCAGTTGCACCATTTGCATCTCAGCCGCATCGGCTTCGCGCTGACTTACACCCAGACTGATGGGCACCAACAATAACTGCGAGGGAATGGCACCACAGGCCTGATCGGCTTTCAAGCGCTCATAAGTGATGCGCTCATGCGCTGCGTGCATATCGACCATGATCAGCCCTTGGGCATTTTGCGCCAGCACATAAATCCCATGCAACTGCGCGATGGCAAATCCCAGCGGAGGCATCTCGGCGGCGGCGGCATCTGGCGCGTCCAATCGGCTCGGATCATCCAACCCCTGCAGCGTCGACCCGCTCCCGGGAGCAGTCGCATACAGCGCAGCGTAGGCCGCCATTGGCTCAGCCGCGCCGAGTCGCAGCCCACTCTGCATCGGTGCCGATGCAAACGCCCGCGCAAACATCGATCCAGCTATTCGCGAGCTTGACGCTTCGCCCATTGGCGTTTGTGCATTCCCAGCCATGCCGGCGCGGGTGTGGGCCAGTGCCTCATGCAAGGTACGGTATAGAAAGTCATGCACCAACCTAGATTCGCGGAAGCGTACCTCGGCTTTCGCCGGGTGCACATTCACGTCCACCTGCAGCGGATCAATGTCGAGGAACAACACAAACGCAGCATGGCGGCCATGAAACAGCACATCGGCGTATGCCTGCCGCACCGCATGCGCGACCACTTTGTCGCGCACCAGGCGGCGATTGACGAAGAAGTACTGACGGTCAGCCTGCGAACGCGACGCAGTGGGCAGCCCTACCCAGCCGTGCAACAACATGCCAGCACCGGCATGCTCGATACGCAGGCTGTTGGCCAGGAAGTCCTCTCCCAGCATGGCATCGACACGCGCTTCTGGTGAACCTTCGCTGACGCCATCGCGCAGCATTTCCCGACCATTGTGTTTGAGCGAAAACGCTACTTCTGGTCGCGCCAGCGCCATCGCGCGCAGGCTATCCTCGATATGGCTGAGTTCGGTTCGCTCCGCACGGAGAAATTTGCGTCGCGCCGGTACATTGAAGAAAAGCTCACGCATCTCCACCGTACTGCCTTCGGGATGCTGTGCCGGCCTTACTTCGGAGAGGTGACCATTGTCAGCTTCGATCGCATGCGCGAGGGCCGTGCCGCGAGGACGCGACACGATGCGAAACCTCGATACCGAAGCAATGCTCGGCAATGCCTCGCCGCGAAATCCCATGCTGCGTACCGACTCCAGATCGTCAAGCGAGGCGATTTTGCTGGTCGCATGCCGTGTGAGCGCCAACGAGAGGTCGTCGGCATCGATGCCACCGCCATTGTCACGCACCCGGATCAACTTGACACCACCTGCTTCGAGGTCCACATCGATTTGCGTGGCACCGGCATCGAGACTGTTCTCGACCAATTCCTTGACCACTGAAGCGGGCCGCTCAATCACCTCTCCCGCGGCGATCTGGTTGATCAGGATTTCTGGAAGTTGCCGGATGCGCACGTCAATAGACCGTGGTGTTGGGAACTCAGGATTCTACGCGATGACAGGCGCTTACCGAATAACGCAAGCGTATCGAACTCGAATTGCACCGCGCAAAGCATCCGACCCCAAGGGCGCACTACGAAGTCTGGTGATTGCTGCACGCGCGGGTGGTGGCATAGCGACGAGTTGATTGCGGTTGATCCGAAAATGCGCCAGCGCGACATAGGTTGGTTGCACAATGCCGTGTGAGCGAGGATGCTGAAAGAGGGCGTTCAGGCTTTGTTGGTTTGGTTCACTGATGCGCCTTCGTCGGACGGTAGTCGCGGCGCGCACTAGGCGACAATCCCGAAACCAGGCAACCACCAGCGAGGCAGCCAGTATGAGCGGCGCACCGATTCGCAAGCACGAACTGATAGCGCTGGAGGGACTGGGACGCGGTCAGTCTGGTGGCACAATAGAAGAAGACACGCTGCAACGACTGCGCAGTCTAGGGCTGATTGAGCAGAGCATCAGTGGTTGGCGCCTGACCAAGCGCGGCACGATCGACTTGCAGCGGCGCAAGTCCTTGGGGCGCGCACCGCACTGACTATCATGCTGCGGGAAGCAGCATCCGCAGCATGATAGTCAGGCGGGCGTATGCTCCCTCACCCCGCCGCCCGCAAGCGACCGTCCTTACCCACAAACATCGGGGAGGGAGCAAACTTTTGGCTTGGCGTTGTGTTTTACGCTAGCGACGCGATGCAAGTGGCACTGAATTCGTGCGACTTCTGAAGTATTCAGGCGCGGCGCAGCAAGGCCTGCACCTGTTCGCGCAACTTCGCGCGTTCGGCACGTGCCCGCGCCGCGTTTGGCGCATCCCGGGCCAAAAGCGCAACGCGCTCGTGCAGTAGCCAGTACCGGTCAGACTGCTCAGTCGTCAGCAACGCGAGCTCACGCTGGGCTGCGCCCACGTCGCCGCGCCCGATGGCGAGGAGGACAAGCGCGTAACGCGCGCGCCATTCGTCTTTTGCCCGCGCGGCGATCGCTAGCGGATCACGTGTCACCAACACACGCAGCAATCCAATGCGCGAACTCAGCCCGGCATCGCTGGATGCGCCGATCGCGGCGCTGAAGGCCGCAATCGTTCGTTCCAACGTCGCCTGGTCGCGCTGTTCAAACGCCACCAGCGCAAGCTTCTCCAGGGTTTCGAGCAGTTTTACCTGATTGCCCTGCTTGGCGAATTGCGCCGCCGATGCCTCGAGAGACGCGACGCAGCCTTGCCGTTCAAGTACACAGCCGCTGGTCGCCCCGCCCAGCCGAGCCCGCGCCTCAAGATCTGGCCGCTGCATCTTTTGCGCACGAGCCATAGCCTCGGCAGCCATGCGCACGCCGGCCTCGGCATGCCCGACAGAATAAAGCTTTGCGATCACATTGATACGCGAAGACAAAGCGCTCGGAGCATCGCCGAGCTGTTCGCGCAGCGCTTGGGCGCGCAACGAGTAGTCGATCGAAGCCACCGGATCGCCAACGCTGTCGGCAGTCGAGGCAAGGTTGTGCACCGTGCTCGCTTCAACCCCAGGATTGACACCGTCGTCAACCAGTCCAAGCAAAATCGTCCAGACATCTTGCGCATCGTCAACGTCACCACGCCGATACAAAGCCATGCCGCGGTTCTGCAGAATCAGGCCTTGATGCTTGAAGTTTGGAAAGCGGGTCAGTTCGCTTTCGGCCTTCTCATATTCTGCCAGAGCCTCATCGAAGCGACCCAGATCGATCAATGCGAGACCCTTGTTGATGCGCAGCGCCACCGGCGACACCGATTCCGAGGCACGCTTTGCGCGCTCCAGCGCGCGGTCGTACGCAAGCAGTGCATCCTTGGGCCTGCCATCGCGCCAGCGCAGCACACCGAGCCCGACCCATGCGCTCGCCGCAAGCGCATCGGGTAGCTGCGGCGCGTCGCGCAACAATGCTTCCAACCTTTTGGCCGCCTCGGCGCTCTGCCCAGCATCGCTTTCTGCGCGGGCAAGCAATAGCTGACGCTCTGGCGTATTTTCATGTACCAGTGCATCGGTGAGGTGACGCAAGGCATCGTTGGGCCTGCCACGCAAGGCGTCAAGACGACCCTCCAGTTCGGCGTAATCGCCCGGTTCAAGCTTGGAACGATCGATCCGTTCAAGCAGTGCCGCTGCGTGTTCACCATCACCAAGCCGCAGCTGGATGTCTGCGAGCAATTGCATCAGTTCCCAGCGCGCGTCCGCCGGCAAGGATCGATCGACTTCCACTCGCAAAACACCTGCCTGAATCAGCGCGCGTGCCGACAGATCGGGGTCGCTGCCCCGCGTAGGATCGCCATCGCGAAAAAGGCCGACGAGAAAATCCTTGATCGCTTCGGCGCGCGCAGCCTCGATGCGACTGGTGTCACGTTCTCGCGCCAGCCGCCAGGTGAATGCACTTACCAACACCACAATCAACAGCACTGCAGCGGTAGTGGCGACAAACACACCGGGCCGACGACGCATGGCACACGCGAGGGGATAAGCGAAGCGTCGCCCCATCGCGCTGACCGGGCGTTTCTCAAGCATTCGCTCCAACTCGCGGCCGAGTTCCGCAACCGATTGGTAGCGCGCCTCGGTGGCCGTTGCGCAGGCGCGCGCAAGCACTGCGCGCAGCTCCTGCTGGCGATACTGCGGCATCTCGATCCAGCTTGCCGGATCGTGACGCATGCCGGCAGCACGCGGGGCCGTTGAACTCTCGTCACGTCTGAGCATGGCATCGAACAGCAGCCCGAGCTGATACTGATCGGAGGCGGTACCGACACTGCCGCCTGCCTGCTGTTCAGGACTCGCCCAGCCCGGTGAATAGGCACGCGCGGCAGCGTCATCATCAGCAAGCGCGGCGATGCCGAAATCGAGCAATTTGGCGCGCCCATCCGCGTCGACCAGGACGTTGCCGGGTTTGATGTCGCGGTGTATCACCAGTCGCGCGTGGGCGACGCTGACGGCATCAATCACCGCCATGAACAACCGCAACCGTGCATCAAGCGAAAGCCCACCCTCGCGCGCATGCCGATCGATCGCAACGCCTTCGACCAGCTCCATCGCGAACCACAATAAGCCATCATCGCCGCGACCTCCGTCGAGCAAACGCGCAATATTGGGGTGGCCCAGTTCCGCAAGTATTTGTCGCTCGCGCCGGAACAGCTCGACGCCGCGCTCGCTGCCGCGATCGACAATGCACTTGATCGCGACCTGCTGACTGTATTCGCCGTCATCGCGCTCGGCGAGCCAGACCACACCCATACCGCCACGTCCGATCTCGCGTATCAGCCGGAACACGCCCAGGCGCTTGCCCGGCTCGAGCGCGATCTCGCGCGAACCAAGCAGGTCGCGGAACAGAGCCCCTTGCAGCAGGGCCCCGGGTTCGAGCAGTCGTTGCGCTGGCGAGATCACATGCTGTGCTCGCTCAGCCGGCAACGCCGGGCGAAGCGATCGACAAACGCGGCCGATGCGCCGTCCGCCGTGCGGCCGCCTGCGCCCGAAGCTGGACACTTCGACGAGAATGTTCAAGCAGCTGCATCGCATCACCCATGAGGACTCAACCGTCTTGCATGACGCAGTATAGAACCAGCGGCGCAGGCAACTGCCACCAGCTTGTGGTCTGCACCCGGTAAGCCGCAGACACAAGATCGGCAGGACAGGCGATTCGCCGGTTCGCTCGAATGCGTCAAAGCGATGCGGCGACAAGCGCAGCACTGCCTCGACAACGGACCTTTCAGGCTGTGGCCATTGCAATCTTGCTCCGGCCGCTGATTTGCACATTTCAGAAAACTATCCTGAAAAAGAGCGCTCAGCACGACGACATATTCGCTGAGAGTTAGTCTCCGCCACGGCCACTGCTGCCACCATCAACGCCATCGCCAGCACCGCTGCCACAACCGCTGGTGCCGCAACCGCTGCCGTCGGCGGAACTACAACCGATGTGCGATGCACAGCCGCAACGCTGGTTGCAGCGACCTGTATGCACCCAGCGCCGGCGCCGCGCGCGTGGCTGGCTTGACCTGAATTCCGGGTTAGAAAAGTAACACCGGGACAGGGGCTCACGAATGCGCTACTCATCTTTTGCATTGCTTGGACTTCTGCTGACTGACGCGGTCGGCGCCCAGGTCATCGAGCGACTGGCGGACATTGAAACCGGAGCGGGGCCGCAGATGTCGAGCTTTCCTGCCGGCTTCTTCAATGCCGACTCGGCCGCGCTCGGCGACGGGCGCGTGTTGTTTCCGGCAAGTCATCCGGAAGCGGTCGCGAACTCTGGCTGTCTACCGGGGCCAGCGCGGTGTTGGTTGCGGATATCGAACCCAGCCTGCCTTCCAGCGCACCCGATCGCCTGGTCGCCTACGATGGTCGCGCGTGGTTTCGTGCCAGCACTGCCGATCGTGGTGGCGAGTTATGGGTCAGCGACGGCTCGCCGGCGGGCACGCGTTTGGCAGTCGAATTTGTTGCCGGCATCGACAGCGGTTTCGCCGAACCCCTGGTCGCCCTGAATGCCAACCAGCTGTTGGTCGCCGCCCGCGATACGATCGGCGACGCCATCTATGTGGTTACACCGGTTGGCGTCGCAACGCGCCTCGCTTCGGCGCGGTACTGTGCGTTGGCTGGACTGCCGCAACGAACTACGGTTGCCGGATCGCTGGTGTTTTTCCCTGCCAGCACTGGCAACGGCTGCGAACCATTCGTCAGCGATGGCACCGTGACCGGCACATTCGCGCTCGGCGATCTGGTCAGTGGCAGCGGCAACAGCAACCCGCAACGATTCGTTGCCGTCGGAGCGCAAGTGTTCTTCACCGCGACAACGCCAGCCACAGGTCGCGAGCTGTGGGTGAGCGATGGCACCGCAGTAGGCACTCGCCCGGTCGCGGATTTTGCCACAGGCACCACCAGCGCAGACCCTACTGGCCTGATCGAGCAAAACGGTCGCCTGTTGTTCATCGCGCGCGATGCAGCGACGGCACGCAGACTGCGAAGCACGGATGCGAACGTCATCGACAACATCGAGCCGATGGCTGGATTCACTACAGGCAATGAGACGGTGCGCTTCGGCACCGAGGTGTGTTTCGCCGGTAACGACGGCAGCAGCGGGAACGAGTTGTGGTGCAGCGATGGCAGCGGAGGCGGCACGCGGCGTGTGCGTGACCTGTTCGCGGGCATTGGTAGTAGCTCGCCAGCGGGATTTCTGGCGGCCAACACGGCACTCGGCGCGCGGCTGTTCTACATCAGTACCAACAGCGCAGATTCGATTTTTTTGCTGCGGTCAGCGGACAGGCGTTGGCCCGCCATAGTGATGCCGCAGGCGATGTGGAGCTATGGCGCAGCGACGGCAGCGCGCTCGGGACCGGCCGGCTCACCGACATCGGCAGCGCACCGGGCAGCAGCATGATGTCGCGCATCGTACCCAGCGCATCGCGGCAGATTGGCTATTTTTCCGCGTTTCAATCGACCACTGGCTACGAACTGTGGCGCACTGATGGCAGCATTGCCGGCACCCAAGCGATCATCGATCTTGCACCGGGTGCGAGTAGCGGCGTCCCGGCGGACGGGCTGGGCAGCTTCAACGACCCGGCACGCAGCGGGACTCTTGGTGAACGTTTGTTGTTCGTCGGTAGCGATGGCACCAGTGGCGCGGAACCCTGGATCACTGATGGCAGCATGCTCGGCACTGTCAAGCTTGCGGAAACTCTGGCCGGCAACAACGGCCTCAGCACTGGTCCGGAGCATTTCGCCGCATTGGGCGAGAGCGCGTATTTTCTGGCACGCACATCGATCAGCACTGCGTTTCTCAAGCGGGTGTTCCGCACCGATGGTACCGCCGCCGGTACGGTCGAATTGAGCATACCGGCGGACGCTACGCGTTTCATCGGACCCTGGATCGCTGCAATTGGCACCTTGTTCATCGCCGGAGTTCGCGCCAGCGATGGCGAGGAACTGTGGCGCATCAACGCCGCTGGCGACGGTTTGGAACCAGTCACCGATCTTGCCGCGGGCACGGCGTCGACATCGATTCGCGGCGGCATTGCGGTCGGCGGAGGTGCAACCGGCAACAATCTTCTATTCGCAGCAGCGCAACAAACCCGCGGAGTGGAGCTGTTCGTCAGCGACGGCAGTGCAGCTGGCACCTTGCCGCTGCCTGATCTTGCGCCCGGTTTCTCTGGCAGTTTGAGCGAGCTGCTGCCCGACCCACAAGCCAACGCGCGCAGTCGCAACACGGTGCGCTTCGGCGCTCGCGTTTTCTATGCCTGCGATCCTGATGGCCAGGGTGGCTTGGAGCCCTGCACCCGCGATGGCACCGCAGCTGGCACCGGTCGCTTGCTCGATTTTGAGCCTGGCGCCGCCGGTTCGTTTCCGGTCGAGCCGGTCAGCGATGGCACGCGCGTCTGGTTTATCGCCACCCAAGCCGGCGAGCGTGCCGTCCATGTGACGGATGGCAGCATTGCGGGCACCACAAGCCTCAACGAAACTCGCGGCATCACGCCCGAGGCCATGGCTCTGCTGCCCAATGGCGAGCTCGTCATGTCCGGAAATCTCACACTGGGCGCCAGCGAATTCGGTCGCGAACTATTTGCCGGCGAACCGGGCGCCATTCGCGGCTTCAATCTGGCCGCCTGCGAGCTCAGTTCCAATCCCGGCAACGTGGTGCGAATCGGAGATTTTGCCGTTTTCCGCGCCAACACCGGAGCTGCCGGCAACGAGCCGCATGTTTATCGACCGGAACGCATCTTTGCCGGTGGTTACGAATAGCACACAAGCACTTGCGCGAAGACCGCGCGTCGTGGTGCGCGATGATGGGTTCGATCGCGAATGCAGGATGCGCTTGGCACCGCTACTGGCAACAATGCACACGGGAGTTGGACAGATGCACCCGACCGTGGCAACGAAAGGATGCCGCCGCAACGCGCATGCAAAGGTGTAGCCCAAACCAGCTCCACGCGCCGTCACCGGTTGATGCGCAAGCCACTGGGCACGATCATTGCCGAGCTCGCTGACCGAACCATAACGCGCACTCGGCCAAGGTTCCGTGGCCTTGCGCAAAATCGCGTACAGATCCGCGCGCCGCGATGACGCCATCGACGGCCAGCGCTGCACGTCGATCACTCGGTTGGGATGATGAGTCCGCGGTTCGGTCTGGGTCGCTGCCGCGTCGCGATCCGCTGCATCGCGCAGCGTGGCGTCGAGCAAGAGCCCCAGTTGATACTGATCCGATGCTGGTCCGACGTGCTCACCCGCGCGCTGCTCGGGGCTGGCCCAGCCCGGCGAATACGCGCGCGCCGCATCGGCATCGTCAATCAGCTCCGCGATGCAAAAATCAAGCAACTTGGCACGCCCGTCCGCATCGATCAGTACATTGGAAGGTTTGATATCGCGGTGGATGAGTAGACGGGCATGTGCGCATTGCACCTCATCGATGACATGGGCAAATAGACGCAGGCGTTGCTCGACGCTCAACCGCGCAGCATGCGCGTGTTGATCAATGCGCTTGCCATCAACCAATTCCATCGCCAGCCACAGACGCTCAACATAGCGATCTGGATCGCGTGTGCATGGTTCGGTTTCGGCAAGAAGTTCATGTGGTTGCCGGGGGGCTGACCGTGCCAGGCGGGATGTTCATCTTCATCATGCAACCGCTGGTGATCGACAAAAATAATTTGGAGGATGAGGCGCGTCCTAGGGAAATGTCCGTGTCACCCGAAATACGAGTCATCGCTCAACAAACTGATCCTGGCGAAAAGGAAAGAAACGCGCAAAAGCGATTCATCGATGCAAAGGAGCGCACTTGGCAACGCTTCTCGCCCAATGGCAAGCCTTGGCCCTCCGGCGGCAACATGGAGATTCCATTACTCGCCAACGGCGGCACCGGCTCGATCCAGACCTACACCGGCCTGACGGCTCCGCTCTATGTGAAGCTTTGTGTTGTGGGCCCTGGTTGGTGCACCGGCTTGAGGCACGCATTTATCCGCTATTCCGATGGCGAGACGATGGCTGGTCTCGTGCCCGGTACTTATGAAGTGCGCTACCTCGACCTGACCACCGAGAAAGCGGCGCGCAGCCGGCCCATCGAGATTGTTGTCGGCGACACCCGACGCCACGAATTGCCGGTAGCTCCGAAACGTCGCAGTGCCGATTTTGAGCCGATGGAAATTGACCAGTTCTAAAGCAGATTATGGGTAAGGTACAGCGACCCTGCTCGATGCCGGGCAGCCTCGACGCCCAGATCGTTACACTGGTCTGCATGCCGGTTTCGTGACTGCGCGTCGGCTTGGTGTGCCGCATGGGAATGCACAGCGGAAGCACTCAAGTCGACATCATCAGTTGGCCAGACCGAAAAACAAGAGTCGTACTGGCTTGGCGGATACTCGCGCGTTTTGGGGTTCTGTGAGAAGCGTCTCTCCCTGGAGTGGTGAAATGAACCGCCGATTGTCCGTCATCAAGCGATTGGAGTTGCGCATTGCGCGCGTGACAACGCTGGCTGTAATGCTGGCCCTTGGCAACGTGGCCTGGGCCGGCACCGATCCGCTGGCGCCGCTCGGCGCCAACATCGGCGGAATTTCTGATTTCAGCGATGAGTTTCCCTTCGTCGACCTGATGAAGAGTGCGCGCGATTGGATTCCTGGCAACAGTGCCGGTTGCTTCGATTGTCGCGAACCTGGCAGCAATCCAACTTGCAACGCGCCGAACGCCTGTCCGGTGACCATCAATCGTGATGCGAATGGTTTTGTCAGCAGTTTGCTGCCCAATCAAGTAGTGACGACCATCGTCCATGCTGGCGGCACACCGGGCCGATTGTCCGCAGGAAATTACACACTGCGTTTCGATGGCAGCGGCACGATCCAACTGCTTGGCGCCAGTCAGGTAAGTCAGGTCGCCGGCGAGATCGTGGCGAATATCTCCAGCAGCACCGGCAACAACATTGGTTTTCGATTGACCGCGATAACCGGAGGCAATCCGTTGCGGAATATCAGAATCCTGCCCCCGGGCGGAGTCTGTAACAACGATGACCATCGCTTCTGCGATGGCGCAGCGCCCTGTGGCGCGGGCGCTACCTGTCAATTGTTCACCGCTGCCGGCGTCGCTGACGCCCAGTTGTTTCATCCGCGCTTTCTGAAAAACCATGAGCCGTTTCGGCTGCTGCGCTTCATGGATTGGATGGGCACCAACTCGTCGCCCATCGTGAATGCGGCAGACTACCCGAGTGCGACCAGCGCGTTCTGGACACGAGTGCCCCTCACCACGTTGGCGGCACTGGGCAACCGCCTGCAGAGCGATCTCTGGATCAACGTGCCGCACAAGGCCACTGATGCCTTTGTTGATGCCATGGCCACCGTCCTGCGCGACGACTTTACACTGGACCGCAAAATCTACATCGAGTACGGCAATGAAAACTGGAACGGAATTTTTTCACAGAACGTGGAAATCCCACGCCAGTTCTGTCCCGGATTCGCCGATCTCGCAGCGGGCTGCCAGAACGACGGGGTCAGCGGCAATGGCATTGCCTGCGAACGCGATCCCAATACGTTTTCGTTGGGCGCCGCGCAAGCCCCCTGTTTCCAGGCCCTGGTACGCGCTTGGGGTGATCGCTCGGTACAAATATTCGATCGGTTCGATGCGATCTTCGGCGCGAGTGCGCGGCAACGCTTGATACGGGTCATCGCGGCGCAGGCCGCCAATCCCGATCTGGGACGGCAAGTGATGGTGCGCAATGCAACCGGGCAAGCCTTCACCGTCGCGAGCAAGACCGATACCTACGCCAGTGCGCCCTACTTTGGCACCGACTATTGCACGCCGGACAACGGCATCAATCCAGACAACAATGCGAGTGTCTACGCCAGCACCGAAGCTTTCCTCGATCATCTGGAAACCAGCGGGCTCGCCGTCTCCCGCGGCTTTATGCAGAACAGCAAGGCCATGCTCAATGCCAACTTTGCCGCAGAGGGCATACGCCACATCAGCTACGAAGGCGGCCAACATCTGGCCGGTATCGGTGGCTTCACCTTCAACAGTACCTGCAATCTGCGCTTCGACGAAGCCAACCGCAGCCCCCGCATGGAACAGATCTATCGCACCTATCTGAGCGATTGGAAAGCCAATGGCGACGAGTTCACGCAGTTCTACAGCGTTGGCCGCTACAGCGTTTTCGGGCGTTGGGGAACGCTTGAGTTCCAAGACCAGGATGTCACCACTGCCGCAAAATATCGCGCGATAACCGGCCATACGACTGTCAATCCATGCCACTGGGTCGGCTGTGCTCAGGGCGGTGCTTTACCTCAGCTGCTGTTCACCAATGGATTCGAGGGTAACTAGTCCATCGTCGTTCGACGCGTACGTGGGCTGTGGCGAGTCGTGCGTAAGGTGTCGTGAGTTGTACGCAGGATGTGGTGAGCATCGCGAGCCGCATTTATCCAGACACCCTGCGACCAGCGTCAATCAGCAGCATTCACCAATCACCTAAGGAAGGTCTGAGTAAGTCACCACTTCGTCTTCGCCACACCGCTTATTGCTTGCCACACCCCACGCTCTCAATAGCGCAGCGGGTCAACCTGCGGTTTTTCGCCCCCTGACTCAGGGGGCTATCGCGGTTCCGGACTTGTTCAGAGGTTGCCTATACCGGACGCAATTGCTCAGTCCGCGTGCGCGTCTTATCAGTGACCACGTCGCCGGTATGCAGCGTTGACTTGCGCTCGACGAGCATGACCAGGCATTCGTGCTCGGCGATGGGATTGTGGCGAACGCCCTTGGGCACAACAAACAACTCGCCCTGGTTCAGCAGCACGGACTCGCCTTCCATTTCGATGCGCAACTGGCCCTTCAGGATCAAAAACAACTCGTCCTCGTCCTGGTGGCTGTGCCAAGCAAGAGTTCCCTTCACCTTGGCGACCTTGACATAGGCGTCATCGAGCTCGGCAATCACACGCGGTGACCACAGCTCGGTAAGGGAAGCGGCGAGATCCTGAGGCGAAACAACCTGCGACATACATACTCCTTCGGAGAAAAAACAGCGCAAGTACCTACTCAAACCGTGTGCAAGCGACTGCGTATAGAGCGCGTGTCGGTGTCGTCGAGCTAAACTCGTCTTTCTCCATGATCCCGTCAATTTGACGGCCACCATGGAGCAAGTTATGCGCAAAACCCTGACCGCCACCGCGGCCCTGATGTTGTCAATTGGCGCGACCGCAGCTGTCATCTTACCGCCGCTGCCACCGCCAAGCGTCGAGCAAATTGCATCAAGTTATACCAATTTCGATATCGATGGCGACGGCATTCGGGAGATCAACAGCATTACACTGATGGACTTCGAACCCGCCATCCCACTCGGCACTGGCGCGCAGGGGCTGGCTCTGGTGTTGGTCGAGCCACGGCTGCTGGCGTCGACCTCAGGCACGATGAACGCTACCGTCAGGAACCACCTGATCAATCACCGCGATGATCTGGTCCGTGAGGGCTATCGCACACGCTTCCTGCTTACTGACGTCTATCACGGAGCCCAGCATCAGGATGGCCGCACGCTCCTGGCGATACGCCGTTTCGTGCGCAGCGTCTACTCCTCCAACTCGACGCTCAAGGGCGTAACGCTGGTCGGGTCTTTTCCAGAAGCCACACTGTTCCGCCGCGTACTGTTCCGCTCCGTCGAGGAAGGCAAGCAATTTCTTGTGCTGCATCCGGAACGAGTCAACCCGCGCGCCGACATCGTACTCAGCGATCTCGATGGAAACTGGGAAAACCTCTATCAGCTGGTGGGCAACAACGAACACTTGAAGGTCGAGATCCCCAACAGCGTCATGTTTCCGCTCATTGCGTGGCCTTTCAACAACCAAACGTTGACCGGAACGGTGCGCGAATTTGAAAACGTGCATTGGGAAGACATCTTTTACCTGCGCGAGGATTTTGTCGATCGACTGACCTCTGTCGGTGGCGTCGGCGGCCCGGTCAGCGTTTCCATACGTTCGGTCGCGCAACGACATCCGGAGCTGACAACGGCCGACCTTGCGCGACCCAATCCGCTCGCACGTGCCGAAATCGCCGTATCGCGTATTGACGCGCGGGGCATCGCGATCAATCCCACAATGGCACCCGATCGCATGGGAAATTTGCCGGTTGAGCGTTTCGGGCGCGCGCCACTGGATGTGAACGGGCGACCCCAGGCGTTAGAGTTCAATGCGGTCCTACCCTACGAATTCAGCGCACCACAAATGCTCTGGGGGCGCGACGCGCTGCTGGAGCAACGTATCATTTCTGACTATTTCGACCGCAACCATCAGCATCGAATCGGCGTCGCTCATGCCAGTCAATATCGAACCAGCGCGGTCACCGAACTCAATAGCGGTCTGATCTCGCCCTGGTCGATGAATCAGGAATTGCGCAAGGCCGACCCCGCAGGCTTTCAGCTCTCAAACGAATTTGAGCAGGCCACGATGTTCAGTTACATCATGTCGCTGCGCGAACCCAGTGTGTTGCGAGGCATCGCTTCGCATTCAAATGGCTGGGGCTCACAATTCGCCGATATTCACAATCCCGCGCTGATCGCGTTGGCGTTGGGAGGCACAGCCTTCGACTGGGAGTTGAGCAGCAGCAACGGGCGTTGGCTGTACACACCAAGCGCAAAGTTCATCGGCGGTTGGGCGGATTGGAAGCTCGGCCGCAGCCTGTGGAGCAACCAGACGTTGGCCTACACTGGCCAATCGTTTTACATGCATGATGGTTGCAGTATCACGGTGCCGGACGGCAACGAGCCGGACATGTCCTATGACGATCCGCAGTATGGCCAGAGAAACAATGCCGACTCCATCCTGTTCTTCCAGAATGGCCTGGCGCTCATGGGTCGCGGCAAAGTGTTCTATGACACGCCCGCGGGCTACACCAGCGCGGTGGCCGCTGCGGGCGGACGCTTCGGTTACGGCTGGCGTGGCACTTTCATCGCCGACAGCAACAACGCCGCATTGAAACCGGGTAGCAATGCCGATGGCCGCGTCCTCAGTAACAAGAAGGCGTACTCCTGGGACCTGCGCGGCGATTGGACTGTGAAGCTCAAATATTGATCAGTTTGGCGCCGATCAGATGAACTTCCGATCGGCGTCTACTGGATTGGTCCCGCGCAGTGCCGGCGAGACGAAGTCACGCTCAACCTGACATCGGGGGCAACTTCAATACGGCCCCAACCCAGACGTTATCGGAGTTGAGTTTATTGGTTGCGCGTAGCGCTGTGACGCTGCAGCCATGCCGGGCGGCAATGGCAGAAAGCGATTCGCCGCGCGCAACGATGTGGTGCGAGGCGCGTTGCGGATTGGCGGCGAACCAGGTGCCTTGTGGCGGCGTGGTGGCAAAATATTCGCGGATTCCGTCAGTCACGGCCGAGGCGAGCTTGGCGCGATGCGTGGGATCGTTCAAGCGCTTTTCTTCGGCAGGATTGCTGATGAAGGCGGTTTCAACCAACAGCGAGGGCACGTCCGGCGAGCGCAGCACAACGAAGTTTGCGCGCTGCAAATCGCGCTTGTGCAGATTGCCGATGCGTGCCAAGCCGCGCAACACGTTGGAGGCGACAACTTCACTCGCGCCCATGGTGGCCCCCTGCGAAAGATCGAGCAGAACTGCGGCAAGCGTGGATTCCTTGTCGCCCAGCGAGACGCCGCCGACCAGATCGGCCTGGTTTTCCTTGCGTGCCAGCATGCGCGCAGCCTCACTGGAGGCGCCACGCTGCGATAGCACAAACACCGAAGAACCGCGCGCCGCTTTGTTGGTGAACGCATCCGCATGAATCGATACGAACAGATCGGCCTTGGCTTCGCGGGCGAGCGCGTAGCGTTGCTCCAATGGAATGAAAAAATCGCGATCGCGCAGCAGCACCGCGCTCATCCCCGGGTCGGCATTGATTTCGGCGGCGAGTGATTTGGCGACCGCCAAAGTGATGTCCTTCTCACGCGATCCGGCCGCACCAATCGCTCCGGGATCATCGCCGCCGTGGCCGGCATCAATGGCAACAATCACCTTGCGTTGTCCGCTCGGCCGCGACTCGATGTCGGTCTTGACGACCATCGGTCTGGCTTCGCGCTCGAACAGGTCAAGCACCAGACGATGCCCGTGTTGATCATTGGGCGGCAACAAAAATGTTTTCGGCTGTACGTCACGATCAAGATCGAGCACCAGACGCAGCGCACTGCCCTGCCGACCGGAACGAAGGCCGCGCACCACACCTTTGGCACCAGGAATATCCAGACCCACTGCGGTCGCAGACGCAACGTCCAGCACTACCCGATGCGGGCCATCGAGCACGAACAGTTTGTAATCGATTGGCGCTGAGACATCGAACACCACACGCGTGTGGTTGTCAGCTTCCCAAAAACGAACCGATCGAAGCTCGGCCGCGAACAGCACCGAAACTCCCGACAAAGCGAGCAACAAAACCAAACCTTGGCGGAATTTGCGCGACATGCGGCGTATTCAAGCGCCACACTCGGAAAAAATCAACACTTTTCCTTCAAAATCCGCAACCTGCGCTCGGTTTCTCGGATCAACATGACAAATTGGAGCGATCACCTTCAATCGAAAGCACTTGCGTCAGCTTTGCCAACGCTAGCCGGCCGCGCTCGGACTGCGCCTCCACCTGCCCGCTGCGTCCGTGCAGCTGGTGCGCCAAGGTGATGACGAGATCGGTCGGCGGCAGCAACGGAATTCCCTTTTCCGGCCATTCGACGAGCACGATTGCGTCGCCACAGAGCAGGTCGTCGAGCCCGAGCTCGGTGAGTTCTCGAGAATCCACAATCCGATACAGGTCCAGGTGATGCAGCAAGCCTTGTGGCAGCGGATAAGATTCCACCAAAGTGTAGGTTGGGCTCTTGACCCGCGTACCCGGTACAACGGCATTGATCAGCGCGCGCACCAGCGTCGTCTTTCCAACGCCCAGATCACCGGACAGCCCGACCAGCAGCGGAGCCGACATCGCCTGCGCCAGGGCCTCGCCCAGGCGGCAGGTCGACGCCTCATCGGGTAAGTTCAACTCGAAGCTCATGGATTTAGCACCGGCGCAAGTTGCGCCATCAGGTCGCGAGCAACCAAACCACGCTCACCCTGCTTGCCAGCGGCAAGATCGCCTGCGCTGGCATGGACAAAAACTCCGGTTCGCGCGGCATCGAACGTACTCAACCCTTGCGCGCGCAGCGCCGCGATGATGCCGGCAAGCACATCGCCCATCCCGGCACTGGCCATGCCAGGATTGCCCCGCTCACAGATCTCGAGATGCAATGCATCGCAAATCAGAGTGCCCGCGCCTTTCAGCACCGCAACGCCACCATAACGCGCTTGCAAGTCGCGCACCGCAGCGTAGCGATCGTGCTCGACCAGTGCAGTCGTGGTACCGAGCAGACGCGCGGCCTCCCCGGGGTGCGGTGTCAAGATCACATCTGTCGGTAGTGACAGCGCTTCGCCAGCGATCAGATTCAACGCATCGGCATCAAGCACCAGCGGCTTACCCGATGCCAGCGCTGCGAGCAGCAATTGACGCCCCCAGTCACCCGGACCGAGTCCAGGCCCAAGCAAAACCACATCCGCACGCGCCAGCATCGGTTGCAGCTCCACAGGTGCAAGCACCGCGCGCACCATGACTTCGGGGCAGCGCGCAAGCGACGCCGACAGATGCTCCGCTCGCGTCGCCAGACTGACCCACCCTGCCCCGCTGCGCAACGCACTTTCCGCGGCGAGCAGTGTGGCTCCGCCCATGCCTTGGTCGCCACCGACAACCAGCACGTGCCCGTGGTCGCCTTTGTGCGCATCGCGCGCGCGTGGCTGCAATAGCGCGCGCATCTCCGAAGCGGCGATCAGCCGTTCTCTACTCGCTTCAATGCCCTGCACTTCAACATCTGCACCCAACGGAGCAAGCTGCAGAACACCGGTGAAGGCGCGCGCGCGACCAGTGAATTGACCGCGCTTCCAGGCAACCAGAGACAACGTCATCAGCGCACGCACGCATGCACCGGGCGTGGCGCCGGTATCGGCATTCAAGCCCGATGGAACATCGATTGAAAATACCGGGCAGCCGCGGTCGTTGATCCATTCGATGGCTTGTGCAGACTCGCCACTGGCTGCCCGGTCCAGGCCGATGCCAAACAATGCATCGATGATCAACTCAGGCATTGGGTCCGTACGCGCAAGCCGCAGCGAGGTCTCGCTGCCTCCGCAAGCCGCGTAGCCAGCACGTGCTGCGCGTGCCTCAGCGGGGCCCTCGGATTCACCAACCCGGATCAGCGTGACGTCGAAGCCTTGCACGTGTGCCAACCGCGCGACGACATAGCCATCGCCGCCGTTGTTTCCACTGCCGCACACAACGCACCATCGCCGCGCCTCGGGCCAATTTGCGCGTGCCCGATCGAAAACTGCGCGGCCTGCCTGCTCCATCAAATCGCAGGTACTGATTCCTCTGGCCTGCACCAGCGCACTTTCCAGTACGCGCACGGACTCGACGCTATGCAGCGAGCCGCGGAAATGATCATGGCGTGCAGTGTTCATCGTCGGATTATACTGATCGGCAGTGACTACTCTCCCGGCAGCAGTATCCGTGCGCATTGACTACCCCCAGTTGCGCACATCGATCATGGAATGGTCGCGTGCGCTTGGCTTCCAGCAGTGCGGCATCAGCAATGCGCCGCTGGCCGCGGATGAAGCGCATCTGCTCAATTGGCTGGCCGCTGGCCGCCATGGCGAGATGGCCTACATGCAGCGCCATGGCACGCGCCGCACACGCCCACAAGAGCTGCGGCCCGGAACGCTGAGCGTCATCTCGGTACGCATGGATTACCTGGCGCCGGATGTCGTCGGCATGCAGTCCACGCTCGACGACCCGACACTGGGCTATGTCTCGCGCTATGCGCTGGGGCGCGACTATCACAAGCTGATGCGAGCGCGTCTGCAAAAGCTGGCGGACCGTATCGCCGAGCACATCGGCCCGTTCGGTTTCCGCGCATTCACCGACAGTGCTCCAGTGATGGAAAAAGCGCTGGCGCGCAATGCCGGGCTGGGATGGATCGGCAAGCACAGCAATCTGATTCACACGCAGAACGGCTCCTGGTTTTTTCTCGGCGAGCTTTACACCGACCTGCCCCTGCCCGCTGACGACGCCGAGACCGGCAACTTCTGCGGCACCTGCACGCGTTGCATCGACATCTGCCCGACCCAAGCGATCGTGGCACCTTACGAAGTGGATGCGCGCCGCTGCATTTCCTATCTGACCATCGAACTTGAAGGCGCCATTCCGCAGGCGCTGCGGCCACTGATCGGGAATCGCATCTACGGCTGTGATGATTGCCAGATGGTTTGTCCCTGGAACAAGTTCGCCAAGCTTTCGGCGGAACCGGATTTCAGGGCAAGGCACGCCCTGGACGCATCACCCCTGACCGATCTGTTTGCCTGGACCGAACCCGAGTTTTTGCAGCGCACCGAGGGTTCAGCAATCCGTCGCATTGGCTACGAACGCTGGCTGCGCAACATTGCTGTGGCATTGGGCAATGCGCCATACAGCGACGCCATCATGCAGGCATTACACGAGCGCGTCGCGTATCCGTCAGCATTGGTGCACGAGCATGTCATCTGGGCACTCGCACAGCACGCGATCAGGCGCGAGAGCGAATCTGCGCAATCAGACTGAGCGTTGTCGCATCGCCGCCTGCCGGCATTTCGCCTGCGACCAGCGACGACTCCAACGAAACGGCCATTTTCTTGCCCAGTTCCACTCCCCACTGATCGAAAGCGTTGATGCCCCAAAGGCACGACTGAACGAACACTTTGTGTTCATAGAGTGCAATCAGTACGCCCAACGACTGCGGAGTCAACGCATCCAGAAAGTAAACCGAACTCGGCCGATTGCCTGGGTGATGCCGATGCGGGTCAGCGCCTTCCTGCGCCGGGGTGCCGCGGGCCAAGGCTGCGCTTTGCGCCAGCAAATTGGCGAGCAGCGCATGATGGTGCGCATGGTATGGATGATCGGGCCGGACGATACCAATAAAATCCACCGGCACGACTTCGGTCCCCTGATGTAGCGCCTGAAAGAACGCGTGTTGCACATCGGTACCCACGCCTCCCCAGATCACCGGCACGGTAGTGCCCAGTACCGGCGACCCGTCCACACGCACCGACTTGCCGTTACTCTCCATCTCCAACTGCTGCAGATAGTGCGGCAACTCGCGCAAACGCGGGTCATAGGGCACGACACACAGGCTGTTGTAGCCCAACACACTGCGATTCCAGTAGCCGATCAGTGCAGCGAGCATAGGTAGATTTTGCTCGACGTCAGCACTACGGAAATGCTCGTCCATCAAGTGACCTCCGGCGAGCAACGCGTCGAAGTCGGGCATGCCCAGCCGCAACGCCACAGCGAAGCTGACCGCCGACCACAAGGAGTAGCGACCACCCACCCAGTCCCAAATCGGCAGCACCTGATTTTCGGCAACGCCAAACTGCACCGCCGCGGCGACACGGGCACTCACCGCAAACACGCGCGTACTGGCGCGCTCGGCTCCGAGTTGCGATTCGAGCCATTGGCGTAATACCGTCCCATGCAATAGCGTCTCGCGGGTCGAAAAGCTCTTCGAAACCAGCACGACCAGGGTCTCTGCCGGGTTGAGTTCGGTAACCAGTCGGTTCAATGCATGCCCATCGACGCTGGAAAGAAAGTGCACCTGTGGCCGGTCACGCGCAGCCGGCAGCGCTTCCAACAGCAGGCGCGGCCCCAGGTCCGAACCTCCGATACCAACATTGATCACGTGCCGCAATCGCGAGCCATCGGCAAATCCCTCGTCGTTGAGCCGATTGACCCAGTCCGACATCTTCCTGCGCGTTTCAGCAATCGCCGTTCCTTCACCGTGCAATCCTGCAGGAATCGAACCAGCCGGCGCGCGCAACAAAGTGTGCAACGCCGGTCGGTCTTCAGTGACATTGACGCGCTCGCCGGCGAACATTGCGGCAACGGCCGCCGGAACCGTGTGCGCACGCGCCTGCTCGCACAATGCTGCAAGTCCCGGAATATCGAGCAGACTGCGCGAGAAGTCGGCGTACAGCGGACCGACGCGAAGACGCATTGATCGGCCGCGCTGTGCTCCGCCGCTTTCGATCAACTCCACGATACGCGCTTGCAGCAGACGTTGCCGGTGTGATGTGAGCACGGTCATGCCTTGTGTCGAAGGGAGCTGGCAAGACTCGCATTCCGCGACGCGAAATTCAACGATGCCAATTCAGACGTCCGGGTCGCAAGACGTAGATTTGGCCCAGCGGCATTGCGCTTTGAGCGAGACTGCGCCTTGAGCGGCACGGACAAGCAAAAAAAACCCCCTCTGAAGACCAGAGAGGGTTGAATCGGAGTGACGATTACTTAAACAATGCGCCCTGCTTAGGTGAGGATCACTCAACAGCGATCAAACTACTCACCGGCAGCACGAACTCTACTCGTCCGTGTGCAAAAAAGCAACACCTGTTGTGTTTGCGCAACCGCTGTTGCGCATAGGCAACAAAGCGTTAACATTTCCTCTGGCTTGCTCCAGAAACCCTTTTCAAATCAAAAGATTATCAATAAGCCGAGCGTGACCCAAGCGCGCCGCAACCAAACCGATGAGACCCTGGCGACGTTCGGTAGTGGGCTGCGAAAGATCCTCAGCGGCGCGAATCACCACGTAGTCAATACGAAACCCAGCGTTTTCCAGGCGCGTCAGTGCGCCCTGCTCGACTTCGCCGAGGACATCACCCAAGTGCACGCGCTCGCGCATCCATCTCAATGTGCGTTGGAGTTCTGCCGCTTGAGCAAGCTCGGAAACATTCAGATACTGGTTCCGCGAACTCATCGCCAAGCCGGATTCTTCGCGCACAGTGTCTGCAGCTTCGATGCGCACCGGCAAATACAGGTCCATCACCACGCGCCGAATCACCAGCAGCTGTTGGTAGTCCTTCCGGCCGAACAGGGCAACATCTGGCTGCACCATGTTGAGCAACTTGGTAACCACGGTTGCAACACCTGAGAAATGGCCTGGCCTGAATGCGCCGCAGAGGATCTCGCCCAGTTCGGGTACCTGTACCTGCACCAGGTTCTGCGTACCAAGTGGATACACCTCGTCAAGCGAAGGATGGAACAACAAATCGCAGCCAGCATCGCGCAACAGCTCGGCGTCGCGTTCCAACGTGCGCGGGTAGGCGGCGAAATCCTCGTTGGGTCCAAATTGCGTTGGGTTCACGAAGATCGAAACGATGACACGATCGCCCAGTCGACGCGCTCGCTCTATTAACGTCAGGTGCCCGCGATGCAAGTTTCCCATCGTGGGTACCAACACGATGCTTTGACCTTGCACGCGCCAGGATTGGACATGGCTGCGCAATCCAGAGACTGTTTGTACGTTCTGCATGCCTGCCTTCAGTAACTGTGGTCAGCGTTGGGAAACAGGCCATTGCGCACTTCCTCGACGTAAGCCTTGACCGCCGCATCCGCGCTGTCGCGACCAGTCAGAAAATTCTTCACGAAACGAGGGCGTCTGCCGCTGCTCAGCCCGAGCAAATCGTAACTGACCAGGATCTGGCCGTCGCAGGCGAGACCGGCACCGATTCCGATGACGGGAATCTTGACGCTGGCGGTGACCTCGGCGGCCAGCGCGGATGGAACGCATTCCAACACCAGCATCTCAGCGCCCGCACTCTCGGCGGCCAGCGCAGCGCAGCGAATCCTTTCAGCGCCTTCATCGGATTTACCCTGAAGGCGAAAACCGCCAAATCGATGTACCGATTGGGGTGTCAGCCCGAGGTGGGCGCAAACCGGAATTTCCCGCTCGCACAGGTATCGTATGGACTCGAATACGTGCCCGTCTCCTTCGAGCTTGACCATGCTGGCATACCCTTCGGCAATCAGCCGCGCCGCGTTGCGGAAGGCCGTGGTTGGATCGGGATACGATGCAAACGGCATGTCTGCGACCAGCAGCGCTCGCTTGACGCCACCCGCTGCTGCGCGCGTGTGATGAACCATGGCTTCCATGCTGACTGACAAAGTGTTGCGCGCGCCCTGAACCACCATGCCCAGGGAATCGCCAACCAGAATGACATCGACTCCGCAACGATCAAGCAGGCTGCCGAATGTCGAATCGTATGCGGTAGATGCCACGATGCGCGTACCGTCTGCTTTCATTTGGCGCAGCGCGGGGACTTTTACAGGCAACACAGGCGCAGCAAGATCGGCCGAATTCATGGGGAGTTCCTGGGACAGTAAGCGATTGCGCGTTCAGGCCGAAACCGGCGGCTGCAGTCTTACCACATCATCATGTGGCAGTTTGCTCAGAATTCGTTGCCATGCCACCAGTCCTGGATCTGCCAGATTCGCAGCGACCTCGATCAACGGCACGAGCACAAATGCGCGTTCCTCCAAATGCGGGTGCGGCACGCTCAGTTGATCCGTGTGCAGCCTGCGATTTCCGAAATACAACATATCCAGATCGATTGTGCGAGGCGTCCAGCGGGAGGCGTCGCGTACGCGCCCCATGCTGCGCTCGATGGCCAGCATGTGCTGCAGCAAAACTGCTGGTGCCACGGCGCATTCCAACGCCGCCACCGCGTTGACGAAATCGGGCTGGTCAAGCTTCCCCCACGGCGCGGTTCGATAGAGCGAACTGATATGGGTGACCCGAATCCCCGGAATGCCGCCCAGGAGTCGCAGGGCACAATGCAGCTGATCTTCCGGGCCGCCGAGATTAGAACCCAGGCCAACGTAGGCGCATTCCGCCTTTGCAGCAAGCATCAGTTCTTCAGCGGGGCTAAGGGCGTGTTCGCCGTGTTGTCCCCTGAGCCTGGCTTGCGCCGCCGTCGCCGGCGCTTCTTGGTTGCCTGCGCCGGAGCCGTTGTGTCGTCGTCGACCAACTCAGGCTCGACCGGAGGACTCGGAACCATGCCATCGTAGAGCGCGGACCAGAACGTCACTGTGTCGCGCAATTCAGCATCGGCCAAGGCGCGAAGCGCGAGAAAATCAAACGCCGCTCGAATTCTGGGGTGGCCAAGCAAACGCGAGGAACGCTTGCGCTGACGCGCATCCAGCCGCGGCTGCAGCAACCATATTTCCTGCATCGGCAGCGAAATCCGCTTCGGCAAAGCATTGCGCGCGATCTGCGCGGTGATGACATCCTGACTGGCGCCAAGCCAATCCTCGTTGTCTCCGCGCTCTGCTCGTCGCGCCATCGCTTCTTGCAGAGCAGGCCACAACAACGCTGCGAACAGAAACGCCGGAGTCACTGTTTTGCCATCGCGGATACGCTCATCCGTGCTGCGCAACGCAGCTTCGATCATATGCAGCGTCGACGGATCGCGAACCATCGCCGAGGTAAAATTGGGCAGCAACGTGTTAAGCAAATCGTACTCGCGCAGCATGCGGAAACTCTGCAAGGCGTGTCCAGCGAGAAATAGTTTCAGGCTTTCGTCAAAAAGGCGTGCTGGTGGCGCATCGGCAATCAGCTGCTTGAGCTTTCCCATCGCGGCGAGTGCTTTGGGTTCGATGACAAAGCCAAGTTTCGCGGCAAATCGCGCCGCGCGCAGCATGCGCACCGGGTCTTCGCGGAAGCGACGCTCTGGGTCTCCAATCAGACGCAGCACCCGGTCCTGCACATCCCGGTACCCACCGACGTAGTCGCGCACCGAAAAATCTTCGACGGCATAGTAAAGCGCATTGATGGTGAAGTCGCGACGCACCGCGTCTTCTTCGATGGTGCCGTAGACGTTGTCGCGGACAATGCGGCCGTCAACCAACTCGCGCGCACCCGAGCCATCATCGGCGGACCCGCGAAAGGTAGCGACCTCGATAATTTCCTGGCCATAGTGCACATGCGCCAGTCGAAAGCGGCGCCCGATCAGTCGGCAATTTCGAAACAGGCTCCTAACCTGGTCCGGATGCGCATCTGTTGCTACGTCAAAGTCTTTAGGGTGCCCGCCAAGCAGAAGGTCGCGCACCGCGCCGCCGACCAGATAGGCGGCGTAACCACCTTCACGCAGCTTGTAGAGAACCCGCAATGCATTCGGACTGATATTGCGGCGAGAAATAATGTGCTGCTCGCGGCGGACAATTTCAAGCTTCGTCGGCACAGCGATAGCAGCGCTTGCCGCCTGCGCTTCGGACACAGCAGCGGATGTGGCCTTGCCACGACGAAAGGCGCGATCAAAAAGTCGTTTCAGCATTCGATAGGGTCACGACACACGCGGGGAAGGGGCAATAGTACAAGCCGCTCAGCGTAGCGGGCTTGTCGAGAAGAAAACAGTCGCTATACTACGCCGCTCACTTCACCTGCCTCAAGCCGCGCTCCCATCGTCTAGCGGTCCAGGACGTCGCCCTCTCACGGCGAAAACAGGGGTTCGATTCCCCTTGGGAGTACCACTCGGGCTTCAACTGCTTGCCATGACCTTCGTCGTTACGGAAAATTGCATCAAGTGCAAGTACATGGACTGTGTCGAGGTATGTCCGGTGGACTGCTTCCACGAGGGTCCTAATTTTCTTGTCATCGACCCCGACGAATGCATCGACTGCACGCTCTGCGAACCCGAGTGCCCGGTCAACGCGATCTATCCAGAAGATGACGTTCCTGCCGGCCAGGAGCACTTCATCGCTCTGAACGCTGATCTCGCCAAGGCCTGGCCGGTCATTACCGAGCGCAAAGAGCCGCCCGCCGACGCCAAGGAATGGGAAGACAAACCTGGAAAACTCGGGCTTCTGGAACGCTGACCGGCAAAAGTTTACAGTCGAGTTCAGCCACCCAGCACAATGACGAGCGCCGACTCGCGGCGCCCCCGAGCTTCAATCGGTCAAACGCTCACGCAACGCCGAAAGAATCTTCTTGCTGGCCTCGTCGTCGACCTCTTCCCCAGTAACGCCAAGCACCAACACACGTGATTTGGCGCCGTCCGCAACTACTTGGGCGACTCGGTCAAACTCCTCGCGCGATACCTTGTCCTTGCGCAGCCAGCGAGTATTCACGGTTTCCACTTCGACGCGCACTGCAATCGTGCGGCTGCTCGCATCGACAGCACCAAGCGTACCTATCTGAGCTTGTTCCAGCGCATCACGAACGCGCTCGAATGCCTGCGCCGGATCGGTATCAATGAACAGTTTTTCTGCGACTTCCGAACTTGTCGCGCGGATATCACTGACCGGTTTTTCACTCATGCCAGCCTGACTGGTTGCGCCTGAGGAGACCAGCATCACATCACGCCGGGCCGGCGAGTGCAGATCAGGGGGAATTTCAAGCGGCTTGCCCTGCTCCGCTACCAGGTAGGCTTCCTTGCGCTCGCGCGAAAACAGCCCGCAGCCGGCAAGTGTGCAAAGCGACAGCAGCAAGGCAACCCGCAAAACCTTCAATTGCTTCATCTCATCCATTCCCGTCAGTGTCAGCAGTCATTGTAGCCTCGCCACGATGAATATCGGCGAGACAGGTTTCTACCTGCTCGCGATATTCCGCGGCCAGTCGATGCAGAGGCAGCCGCAACGTGCCATGCAATCGCCCCATTCGCTGCAGCAACCACTTCGCCGGAATGGGATTGGACTGCATACTTAATGCCACGTAGATCGGCTGCAATTGCTTGTCCAGATCAGTTGCGTCCGTATGCCGACCTTGAGCGGCAAGCACACACAGACGCGAAAATGTACGCGGAACCACGTTGGCCGCAACCGATATCGTCCCCACCGCGCCCGCCAGCATCGCACGTAGTGCAGTCGGGTCGTCTCCACTGAGTATCGCAAAGTCAGGGGAAGCCAGCGCCAGCAGTTCCTGCATGCGCTGCGCATCGGCAACCGCCTCCTTCACACCAATGATTGCCGCGTGCCCGGCAAGCTCGGCAACTGTTTCGGGCAGAAGGTCGCAACCGGTTCGGCCGGGGACGTTGTAAAGGATCAGGGGAAGACCGCAACGGTCGGCGATATGCAAATAGTGGGAACGCATTCCCTGCTGTGTTGGCCGAACATAGTAAGGTGTAACTGCCAATAGGGCAGTGGCTCCGGCCATACGCGCGGTATTGGCAAGTGCGAGCGATTTGCGCGTCGACGGCGAACCAATCCCGGCGACAATCGGCAATCGGCCCGCCGCCGCTACGACCGCGCCTTCGATCAGCTGTGCGTACTCGACATCGTCGAGCAACGCCGCCTCGCCGGTCGAGCCGGCTATCACCAGCGCCTGTGTGCCACAGTCCAGGTGCCAGTCGATGAGGTTTCGCAGTGCTGGGAAATCGATGGTCTCGTCAGCGCCGAACGGCGTCACGAGCGCGCAGATGCTGCCTTGCAATCGCATGGTCGAGTCACTTGGGGGACGCTAGGATGTTACTTGCGGCTCTGTTGGGCCACAAGTATTCTGCGGCTAAGGGCAGCAGTGGCCGATTGCAGGAAAGTATACGTGGCACGACCCACTTCGAACGAGAACTATATTCTGATCGCGGCCATCGCCCCACAGGACAAGTCCCCATTGATGCCGCTGACCAAGCGAATCGGCGAATGCGGCTGTACCTTGGTGGAATCGCGACTCTCAGCTATGGGCACGCACGTGAGCGTTTCGCTGTTGGCAATGGGGTCCTGGGACGCAGTCGCCAAACTGGAAACCTCGACCGCGCGTATTGAGCGCGATGAAGGCATCAAGGTTCAAGTGCACCGCACGTTTGCGAAGCCCATGCAAACCGACCTGCTGCCTTACGTGATCGAAGTGGTTGCAGCGGACAAGGCCGGCATCCTGTTCCAATTGGCGGAATTTTTTTCACACCATGGAATCAGCATCGAGAGCCTGTCATCCAGTCGCTTTCGCGCGATGCAAACTGGAGCAGAGATGTTCTCGGCGCAGATCACCATTGGCATTCCGTCGAAAACGCACATTGCCAGATTGCGCGATGATTTTCTCGAGTTCTGCGACTCTCTGAATCTCGATGCGATCATGGATCCAATGAAATTCTGACGATGCCGAAAGTTCTCACACCGTCCGCATCGCGCGCTTCCCTGCATTCCCTTCGAATTTCGATCGCCGCGTCCCGAGGCCATTTCGTATCGGACCTGCCCGGTGCCCGTCGCGCCCCAACTGCTTCCCCCGCCAGGAGTACTCCGCAGTGATGTCAGCCAGCAAGCGCATCTATGTGCTCGACACCAATGTTCTGATGCATGATCCGACCGCGATCTATCGATTCGAGGAGCACGACGTTTTTCTGCCAATGACGGTTCTGGAAGAACTGGACGCGGGAAAAAAAGGCACATCTGAAGTCGCGCGCAATGCACGCCAAGTAAGCCGCTTTATCAACGAACTGATCGAGACCAACGGCAGTGAACACATTGAGCGCGGGCTCAAGCTGCTCCGCCCCAAGGAATTGAAGCTACGCAAGAGCGGGCAGATCGGGCGACTGCTGTTCCAGACGAGTACGGCGCTACCCACTGGCACAAAGCTAAAGGCAATTCCCGACAATCAGATCCTCGCGTCAATCCTGGTGCTGCGCGAACTCAATCCGCAGGCCAGTGTCGTACTGGTGTCCAAGGATATCAACCTGCGTATCAAAGCGACCATTTTTGGGGTCACTGCGGAAGATTACGAGAACGATCGGGCGCTGGACGATTTCAGCCTGCTGTATACCGGAGTGGCCGAGCTTTCCGCTGACTTCTGGAGCAAACACAGCAAAAATCTGCGCTCGTGGTCGGAGAAGGGACACAGTTTTTACGAGATCAAGATGCGTAAAGACGAGCTCTGGCACCCGAACCAGTTCCTCTATTTGAGTGGCGACGAAGAGCCCGAATTCCGTGTACTGAAAGTGAGCGATGGTGTCGCAACATTGCAAATCGTGGATGACTTCAGCGGCGGCAATCACTCGGTATGGGGAGTTCATGCCCGCAATCGCGAGCAAAATTTCGCCATGAATGCTCTGATGGATCCCGAGGTCGACTTCGTCACTTTGCTCGGCACCGCGGGCACCGGCAAGACGCTGCTGGCCTTGGCGGCCGGACTGGCTCAAGTCATGGACCAGCAGCGCTATCGCGAAATCATCATGACGCGCGCCACCGTGTCGGTCGGTGAGGACATCGGTTTCCTGCCGGGGACCGAGGAAGAGAAGATGACGCCCTGGATGGGCGCTCTCACCGACAATCTGGAAGTTCTGGCTGACCCACAGGAGGGCGGCACGTGGGGTCGCGCTGCGACCAATGACCTACTGGCATCGCGCATCAAGATTCGTTCGATGAACTTCATGCGCGGTCGCACATTCCTCAATCGCTACGTGATCATTGATGAGGCACAGAATCTCTCGCCCAAGCAGATGAAAACCCTGCTTACGCGTGCGGGACCCGGTACTAAAATGGTCTGTCTGGGCAACGTGGAGCAGATCGACACACCCTATCTAACCGAAACCACATCAGGTCTTACATACGCTGTGGATCGCTTCAAGCAGTGGCAGCACAGTGCGCACATCACCTTGCGCCGCGGGGAACGATCACGACTCGCCGATTTCGCGTCGGAAAGTCTCTAAGGCGTCGCGCAGAAATAATGCGCCTCTTTTGAACGTGACACTCTTGTTGGTCTTTTAACCCGCCTGCGTTGTTGCCCAAAGGATTGCATAGTCCGACTAAGCGACCCTTTGGGCGTCTAGGGAACCTCTGAACAAGTCCGGAGCTGCGATAGCCCCCTGAGTCAGGGGGCGAAAAACCGGAGGTTGACCAGCTCCGCTGTTGAGAGCGGGCTTTGGCAAGCAATAAGCAGTGTGGCGAAGACGAAGTGGTGACTTATTCAGACCTTCCCTAGCAGGCGGGATAAAATCCGGCGCAATCCGATCACATATTTTACGCGCGACGCCTAAGTTCAAGTATTACCGCCGTACAACAAGCAAAAAAAAGGGGCTCCATGGGAGCCCCGAGTGGATTCAAGCCCTGAAACCGAGCGTTGCACTTACAAAGACGAAAACTAGAAGTCGAGACGCCAGATTGCCTCAGCCTCGACTTGCGAACCCGTACCGCCGTTCTCGGCACTCAACCCTGAAACATTGCCGAGGTAGTACTCGGATGACGCATAACTGGCAGCGAATCGCAACTGGCCGGCGCGGTCGAATTTGTGTTCAAACCCGAGCGCAAAATTGCTATCGGTGAGCTGATTTGAGAACGCACTGAGCAATACGACTGAACTTGGTTCCGGCTGCTGCTGTGTGCTGTAGCTCAGCGTTACCCGATTTGCCGGACTCAACGCGAAACCAACATCAGCGCTCAGCACGTCCAAGTCGCGCCAGGTCAACTCGGGCTGGCTACCGTCGTTGAGCAGTGCCCGGAACCGCACCGGCAACGAGCGGCTGGAGAAAGCCACCAGATCGCTGTAGAAAATACGTTGCGCAGATAACGATAAATCCGCAAAAGAAATGGGACGCCAGCGCGCGGTCAGTCCGGCACGAGCGGGCAGGTCAAAATCACCGGGGTCCGAGAACACACCACGGTAACTCTGGAAGGCCTCCATGTTGACCTTCGACTGCACCATGGTGCCGAGGCTCACGCTGTCGTTCAAATCGTGCTCGAAACCGACGCGAACCCCGGTACCGGATGTGCTTTCAGTCAGATCACGGGTTGCATTCGACCGGTGCTCAACAAGTTCGGTGCCAAAACCGAACGACGCAAATTGCTGGTTGGCAAGAACAATGCCAGCCGTGACCCGTGACTGACCATCAAGCTCGCGCGAAGTGCCTGCAAACAACACATTTCGCACTAAACCGGATTGCGGCACGTTGACATTTTGCAGAGCGCCAAAGCTGCCACTGCGATTTGGTGCGTCGCCGGAAATAGATGACGAGAAACTCAGCTCGAAGGGCATCGAAGATGCAGCGTTCCATTGCGATGACAGGAAACTAATCTCAGGAGTCAGCGCCCTTCCAATCAAGGTCGGCGGCGCAAGCTTGGACTTCTCCACCCAGGCGAAAGCTGGCGTCATCGAGTCGCCCGCGTAGTCGCGCCAGGCATCCATCGTGGCATCATCCGCGCGTGCGCCAGAAGCGAACGTCAAGGCGATCCCTACCGACAGTGCAGTCAATGCGATCAGGTCCGCGTTGCGAGCTCGATTGAACATGGTCCCCAAGTATGAGTGTTGCGTGTTAGCGACATCGTCTCAAAAAAACAACAGTTCGTCAAATGTTCGTTCCAGGGCGGCTCCTGAAGGGGCAACTCCGGCACACTGAACCAACGTTCGCTTCGAGGGAACAGGCCTTTGTCGCAAAAATACCACACCCCAACGGTTCTGATCATCGGCGGTTCTGACTCCGGAGGCGGTGCCGGGATGCAGGCTGATCTCAGGGTCATGAGTGCCTACAAACTCGCCGGAGCCTGCGCTCTGACCGGCGCGACGGCACAAAACCCGAGTTCGGTGCGGTCGCTCAATTTGCTGCGACCCGCCCAGGTGACTGCGCAAATCGATGCTGTCATGGAAGACCTGAGCATTGCCGCGATAAAGATCGGCATGCTCGGCAGCATGCCAATCGCCCGGGCGGTGGCCACCCGTCTAAGGGATTGCGCAGTACCCATCGTGCTCGATCCGGTACTGATTGCCACCTCCGGAAGCCATTTGCTGAGTAGTGATGGACTGAACTGGGTGCGCCGCCACCTGTTGCCGCTGTGCACAGTGTTGACGCCAAATCTTCCGGAGGCTGCTGCCCTGCTCGGCTATCCCGTCACTTCAATTCGCGCGCGCGTTCAGGCCTGTCACGCGCTGCGCGCGCTCGGAGCTGCAAGCGTATTGATGAAAGGCGGACACGCCCGCGGCGCTGACTTGATTGATCATTTTGTCGATGCGTCGGGAATCACCACGCTGCATGCGCGGCGGCTGCGCATGCGCACGCACGGCACCGGCTGCACCTTTGCCAGTGCCATCGCGGCAGAACTGGCACTGGGCCAATCGACCACACAGGCCGTGCGACGCGCACATGCCTACCTGCAATCTGCGCTGCGCAATCCTCTTCGTCTTGGAAAATCCGGCGTATGCAGTCCCAGCGTGGGCAACCACCAATTGGGGAAGGTCTGAATAAGTCAAGACGTCGTCTTCGCCACACTGCTTGTTGCTTGCCAAACCCCCGCTCTCAACTGCGGAGCTGGTCAACCTGCGGTTTTTTCGCCCCTGACTCAGGGGGCTATCGCGGCTCCGGACTTGTTCAGAGGTTCCTTGGCGCTGTGAGGGTATCCATGTCCGGTTCACGCGCTTCCACTAAGATCACTGACCATATTTGGGAGAGATGCAGATGCGCCGAATTACCCTGATGCTCGCCGCGCTCGGTTTGTGCGCGACGCACAGTGCCCTATCAGCTAGTGGGTCGTTGCAGCCTCAGTTTCACCACATTGCGCAGCCGACCGAAGGCACGACAAAAGGCCCGCTGAAGACAGTCGCCAAGCCGGCGCCAGTGCATACGCAAATGCAGGCGACGCTTCGCCCCGACGGCAGCGTCGAACTGCGATGCACCGAGCATCACGACCACACTGAGCAGAAGCGTCCCCAGATAGGCAAAGAGCAATGATGCGCTTGCTGCTCGCCGGTCTGCTCAGCTTGTCGGGATTGGGAACGACCACGGCTACTCCAACCATCGCTCTGCAATCGGGCACGCCGGTCAATTTCACGCTTCCCGCAAGCTCGTTCACCACCTCGTTCTATGTCGATGTGACCGCGGCCGACCAATCGCTGCGCATCGATCTGGATTCGTCAACTGCGGGCGTCGATATCGGATTGTTCATGCACTACGGCTCGCCCTTTCCCGACACGTTTGGACAAGGGCGCCCGATTACGTTGGGTTACATCATCGACCTGGCGCACTACCGTTCCACTGGCTCCACCAATGACGAGTTCGTGACCGTAAGCAGGAGCGGCGGCCAGCCGCTGCGTGCTGGGCGGTGGTTTCTGTTTGCGTACAACTTCAACACCAGCCAAAGCACCACAATCAGCGCTGACGCCACAGTGATGGCGACCTTGTCTGCCACGCCGCCAGTCGCGGCCGCGTTTTCGGTGAACTTCAATTCGCTCGGCACTGCATCGCGCCCATGCAGCAACGCCGAGTGGTTCGTCACCACCGCGGTAGCGCCGATTGGCGGCAACCCGGGCACGACACTGGGCGAGCAACGTCGCAATGCAATGTTGCGTGCAGCCGAAACGCTGGCGCAACAAATGCAGAGTCCCGTGCCCATTTCGATCGATGCCTGCTGGGATAACCTTGGAACCGGAAATTCGGTAACGCTCGCCGCTGCCGGTCCACGATCTGTGGTCCGCGACCTGCCATCGCTGGACCGTAAATACACATGGTATGCGGGTCCGCCAGCAGCGCGTCTCGCCGGCACTTCGCTGTGCCGTGCGCTCAATGACGAATGCAGCGTTGCTGAGATTCAAGCCACTTTCAACAATCAGGTCGATACGCCCAACGCGCTCGGCGCGGCGGGCTTTCACTACGGATACACCGCTGCCACCGGCAACAACGTGGATTTCATTTCGGTTGGCATGCACGAAATCACCCATGGCCTTGGCTTCCTGAGTCTGGTTGCGCTGGATGGTTCATTTGGCGATGTGCCAGGATCGGAGTTCGATGGCCTGGACGACATTTTCTCGGCCAATATCACCTGGCTTCAAGGCGGCGTGCTTCGCCCGTTCCATCAGCTCACCGATGCCGAACGCATGCTGGCGGCGGTATCCAATAGCAATCTGAAATGGACCAGCGCAGCAGCGGCCGCTGCGCCCGCCAATCCGCTGGCACCGTTTCCGCCACCCGACAATTTGCTCCAGCTCTACGCGCCCGATCCAGTCGCGACTGGCTCATCGGTATCGCACCTCAATCAATCCACTTATTTTGGCGAGATGATGCGACCGTTCAGCTCAGGTGCGCCGCGCGAACTTTCGCTCGGTCGCAATATTCTTGACGGTGTTGGCTGGAGTAACGCGGTGGTCGCGCCCGCGGTCGATCCGCTACCGTTCGGTGGTTTTTTCTACGATCCGCGTCACACCGGACATGGCATCGAGTTCTCACCCGTTACAGCCGGTGGCGATTTATTTGTGCTGACCTTTTATACCTACGACGCCGCCGGAAATCCGGAGTGGTTTCAGGCGGTCGGTCGCTTCGTCGATGGTAAATTCCTGCCCGAGCCGGATGTAAGCGGCAACAGCCTGCAGCGTTACACCTATGACCCGACGCGGCCATCGGGACAGCGGCAACAGGTTGACCCCACGTACAGTGGACGCGCGCAACTGGATTTCGTGCAAGCGGCCAATTCACCCACTTGCTCGGGCGCACAGGGTTTCAGCGGTCATCTGGCGGTGATGAGCTTCGCACTGAGCGACAACATTACCCATGAGTGGTGCATGCAAGAGTTGATTCCTCGCTCACTGCGTCCTGCCAATGACCTGACTGGAATCTGGTACGCCGGTCCGCAGGATTCAGGCTGGGGCTTCTCGCTGGGTTCGATTCCGGATGGAGGAAGCGGCGGCCTGTTCAGCATCCTTTACTACTACGATGCGTTGGGCAATCCACGCTGGGCATTGTCTTCGCTCGGCAATTTGCAGGCGAACAGCACCACCGACATGATCAGTCGTAACGGCTACTGCCGAACCTGCGCCGTTCCTGCCGGCTTTCCCAGCGGCAGCGACACTGACATCGGCTCGATCACTTTCAACATGCAGAGCGCTGGCGCGGCCGGCAGCATCGTCACCTACACGGCAAGCTGGAACGGCAGTCAGGGCGACACATTTGAACGCAGCTTATCGCCGTTGGTCGTGTTATCGATTCCTGCGGCCACTCAGCAGCCACGCTGAGGCAGCAACGGGGCTGTCGCTCGGCGAAGATGGTGGGCCGCAACCCACCATCTCACCTGCAGATGCTGCCGCTCACGTCCGCTTCAAATGCGGGAAACGATGGCATCGGCAAAACTCTGCGTTGTACCCGAACCTCCAAAATCGGGTGTCACGCGGTCCTTCGCTGCCATGGTGGCGCGGATCGCATCGCGCAGGCGCGTTGCTGCTTCCCGCTGCCCTAGATGGTCGAGCATTTGACCGGCGCCCAGCAACAGGGCACAGGGATTGGCGATGCCCTTGCCGGCGATGTCAGGTGCCGAGCCATGCACTGCCTCAAAGATCGCACCTTCGGTGCCGATGTTCGCGCCAGGCGCCAGGCCGAGGCCGCCCACCAACCCGGCACACAGGTCCGAAATGATGTCGCCAAACAAATTAGTGGTGACAATCACGTCGAATTGCTGCGGACGCATCACCAGCTGCATGCACGTGTTGTCCACGATCATTTCGTTGGTCTGAATCTCGGGGTATTCCGCTGCAACCTCGCGGCCCACCTTCAGGAATAGACCTGACGTGGTCTTCATGATGTTGGCCTTGTGGACGATCGTCACTTTTTTACGGTTAAGCTTTTTTGCCAGCTCGAAGGCATAACGCAGGATCCGTTCTGAACCGCGGTGAGTGACACGAATCAGGGATTGTGCCTGCTGGCCGTCAGCCGAAAGTGTCTGTCCCTCGGCACCGTAAGCGCCTTCGGTATTCTCCCTTACAGTGATCAGATCAATATCCTCGTAGCGCGACATGGTGCCCGGAAAGGTGATCGCAGGACGCACATTGGCGTACAGGTCGAAACGCCGCCGCAGCTCGACATTGATCGAGGTGAAGCCCTCGCCAACAGGTGTCGTTAGCGGCCCCTTCAGGGCCACATGATGTCGACTGATGGCATCGAGCGTGGCAGCGGGCAGCAACTCGCCATGCCGTTCCAGCGCCTTCATGCCGGCATCTACAAACTCATAGCTGAGGCCCACCTTGAGCGCGTCCAGAACGCGCAGCGCGGCATCCATGATCTCCGGGCCGATTCCGTCTCCGCGGATCACCGCGATGGTCTTGTTCATAGGCTCTTCTCGATACCGGTGGGTCAATGAGCCGTTCATTATAGTTGCGCCGCTGCAAGGGGCCAACCACTCAAGCGGATGGGTCGACAGGCGACTGTTCCAGCTCGTCCAGAAAGTCGACAGCGCGGCGCAAATGGGGAATCACGATTGAACCGCCGACCACCAGGCCGACACTGAACACCTCAAAGAACTCTTCGCGGCTCACACCCGATTCCTTGCACTGCGCAACGTGATAGCCGATGCAGTCATCGCAGCGCAACACCATAGACGCGACCAGACCCAGCATTTCCTTGGTCTTAACATCGAGCGCGCCCGCTTTGTAGTTTGCGTTTCCAAGGCGAAGAAACGGCGCACGACTTGATTGTCTTCGGACAGAATGCGCTCATTCATGCGCTCGCGAAATTCGGTGAACTGCTGGACACGATCGCTCATGCGAACCATTGCTCCGGATGTTGGAAAATAGAATTAGTCGTTGCAGAGCTCATTTGGGAACCTCTGAACAAGTCCGGAGCCGCGATCGCCCCCTGAGTCAGGGGGCGAAAAACTGCAGGTTTTTGCGGGTTTGGCAAGCAATAAGCAGTGTGGCGAAGACTGAGTGGTGACTTATTCAGACCTTCTCTTGATGATCAGCTCAGTTGTTGATCAGCAAAGGATCAAGACCACCCTTGCGATCCAGCGCAACCAGATCGTCGTAACCGCCAACATGATGGCCATTGACGAAGATTTGCGGCACTGTCATGCGTCGCGTTTTTTCCATCATCTCGGCACGCCGCGCCGGATCGGTGTCGACACGAATTTCCTCCACTACCAAACCCTTGCGGGCGAGGAATCCCTTGGCGGCCGCGCAGTACGGGCAGATTGCTGTGGTGTACATTTTGATGTCGTTCATGCTGTCCACTCAGATACAGGAAACGGGCCTGGGCAGGCCGGCATAGCGACACGCCTGCCGAGCCGGGCCATCAGGAAACAGGCGGTAAAGATAGCGGCTACTGGCTTTATCGGGGCCAAACTGGCGACCGATCTCTTTGACCAGTAGGCGCATCGGTGGCGCCATCGCAAAGCGCTGATGGTAGTCGCGCAGGAACTCGATGATCTCCCAATGCTCCAACTCAAGGTGGATGCCATCAACGGTCGCCGTCGTTTCGGCCCAGGACCGGCTCCATTGGCTGCTTTCCAACAGGTACCCGCGCGCGTCCAATACCGGCTCGATGGCGTTTGCAAGGCTCATCAGCCGTGACTCCAGGTGATACAGCGCGCATGCCGCTCGCTGGCCTCGACCCATGCCGGGTCATCAACGGCTTGAACTCGTGCGTGCAGGTTCCGATCGGCCAGTCCGCGCACTTCCAGGTCCGCCCGTAGAACGAACAAACAACAAGTGTTTGGCAGCCACGACCACAGATCGGGTTCAAACGCGGTGGCCAGCGCCAGCCAGACTGCCTCCTGCAGCAGGATCACGCTGTCCCCTGGCGCCAGGGTCAGCAAGAGTAACTTCGGAAGCGCAAGGTCCCGTTGTCCGACAACCAGATGCAAAGCACCGATTTCAGAAGCTAAAGACATGGCGATACTCCGCAATACATGCCGCCAGTTGTGGCGATTCGAGCGCACGCAGTGCGATGCCGGTCTCGCCAACGCTCCGAGCACGCAGGCAGGCAGCGCTGGCGATGACTTCATCAACGCCATGGTGGATCAGTGCAGCCAGACCGCGCAGTAGATCAGGTTGGCCATGCAGCTGGGAATGCTGGCCCGGCACAACCAGGTTTACGCCATCGCCAACCAACATCACCGACACCGGATGGTCATAGGCGACCGCGGCCAGCGCTGCGTCTATGCCGTCGCGAGCCGAAGACCCCGGCGGCGACGCCAGAATCACCAAGACACGACTCATGAGCAGAAGCTCACGATCCGGTCCATGTCGTACACGGCGTCGAACCACTGGCCAAGGCTTCCCACTGTGATGGTCGGATGCTTGCCAGCGTCGAGATTCAGACGATCCAGCGCCGCCTGACACGCCAGTAAGGAAATCGCCTCGGCGTTCGCCAGTGAGACCAGGTGGTCCAGCCCCTTCAGCCCCGATGGATGTGCCTGCGCTGCAGCGAGTACGGCGTCCCCATAGAGAAAAATCTGGCGAATTTGATGCCCGCGCGCCAGAAGCGCGGCGGCAAAACGCGCTGCACTATGGAACGCCTCGCCGCTGCTGGGCGAATCCTGGATGAACAGCCCGTAGATCACGTTAGGACGCCTGCCGATACTCGCGCTAGGCTTGCACTCTTGCTGCTGGCCGTCGAGAGGTCTGTGTTGAACCGAATTTTCGCTGCGATTATAGCCTTCTGCGCGATCCTGCCGGGCGCATTTGCCGCTGATGTCGAGTTGCCGGATATCGGCGCGTCCGCCGACCGACTGGTCTCGCCAGACGAAGAACGCCGCTATGGCGAGAGCATGCTGCGCGAGTTTCGTCGTCAGAACTTGGTGTTGGAAGATCCCCTGGTGGCCGATTACCTGCGCTCTCTGGGTTACCGGCTCGTCGCCCACAGCGAACGCCAGGCCGATGATTTTACTTTCTTTGTAGTTCGCTCCAATGACATCAATGCATTTGCTGCACCTGGCGGATACATCGGTGTAAACGTCGGACTGATTCATGAGTTCGAATCGGAAAGCGAGCTCGCGGCGGTTCTCGGCCACGAGATTGCGCACATCTCGCAGCGTCACCTGGTGCGCGCCTGGGAATCCATGCAGAAAGCCTCCCTGCCCATTGCACTGGCGATGATTGGCGCAATAATTGCGGCGCAAGGCGCCAGTGGTGATGGCACTGAGGCCGCACTGATCGGCGGCATGGGACTGCTGCAACAGCAGTCGATCAATTTCACCCGAAACAATGAATACGAAGCCGATCGCATTGGTATTCATACCCTGCACCGCTCCGGCTTCGATGCCGATGCCATGGCCTCAACCTTCGCGCGCATTGGCCGAGCGATGCGCGCCAACGGGGAGGAGACGCCCGAGTTCCTGCGCACGCATCCGGTCACACTGTCGCGGGTGACCGAGGCCAAGAACCGAGCCGAGGCCATTCGCAAGGACACGGGTCACAAGGCCAGCGAAGAGCGTCCGAATGACCCGCGCTTCTGGCTGATGCGCGAGCGCGCACACGTGTTGACGGCTATCGCGCCGGTCGAGTTGATTGCGGGCTATCGCAACCAGCTGGACACCGCCACCGGTCCAAGACAACCATCCATACAGTACGGGCTGGCGCTCGCCTACCTTTACGGTGCCCAGGCCGATAAGGCCATTGCATTGCTGCAACAACTGGCCAAGACGGATTCGAATGACGCGCTGTTCCAGCTACCGCTGGCCGAGGCCGAAAGTGCCACCGGGGCGGTTGCTGCTGCCCTGACCCGACTCGATCGTTTGGCCCAGAACTTCCCCGGCAACCGCGCGATTCTTATCGGCTACGCCAATGAGCTGACGCGCACGGCGACGCGGGCTAACGGCCGCAAGGCAACCGAGCTACTGCGCGAGCTGATCGTCCGTTATCCCGACGACCCCGCCGTGCAGCAAGCCTATGCACGCGCAGCCGAGGTCGCAGGACAGGAGCTACGCGCGCTGGAAGCGCACGCCGAGGTGGCTTTGCTCAACGGGCGCCCGGTCGATGCCATGGAGCAACTGCGCCGACTGCTGGATCGTCCCAGGCTCGACTACTACCAACGCGCCAGGGTCGAGGCGCGTATTCAGGCGATCACACCCTGGGTGCTGGAAGTGGAACGTCTACGCTTGCGCGCGCCGCGCCCGGCCTGATCGCAGCGGAAGTGAGTCCGACCTGCGGTCGGACGCTTTCAGTCAGGAACTATCGAAAATGGGCGCCGCGTCCTGCGCTGGATGCCGATGTCACACGTCTGCAACATAATTGTCGTGTAATGACTGCATATCTCAATGCGACCCGACATGCAGAAACACATACTGATTGTTGAAGACGAAGCCGCCATTCGCGAAATGATAGCGCTAGCCCTATCCCGTTCAGGCATGCGTGCCGAACACGCACCCGATGTGCGCGCCGCCCAGGAGGCAATCGCGCGCAAGGTACCGGACCTGATCCTGCTCGACTGGATGCTGCCCGGCATCAGCGGCATCGACTATGCCCGACGCCTGCGTCGGGATGAGCTGACACGGGAAGTCCCGATCATCATGTTGACTGCGCGCGGCGAAGAAGATGACCGTGTGCTGGGACTGGATGCCGGCGTGGACGACTACGTGGTCAAGCCGTTCTCGGCCCGCGAACTGGTAGCGCGCGTCAAGGCGGTGATGCGACGCACGCTCGGCGATAACGAAAACGGCAATGTCGAATTCGCGGGATTGCGTATTGATGGTGCCGCCCATCGTGTCTTCGCAGACGGCAAGCCGGTATCGATCGGGCCGACCGAATACCGATTGCTGTATTTCTTCATGACCCACGCCGACCGCGTCTATGCGCGTGACCAGTTGCTCGATCACGTCTGGGGCGGCACGGTCTACGTGGAAGAGCGGACTGTGGACGTGCATATTCGTCGACTGCGCAAAACACTGGAACCCTTTGGCAAGGATGCGCTGGTACAGACGGTGCGTGGCTCCGGCTACCGCTTCTCCATACTGATCTAGGGAAGGCCTGAATAAGTCACCCCTTGGTCTTCGCCACACTGGCTATTGCTTGCCAACCCCCTCTCAACAGCGGAGCTGGTCAAAACCGCGGTTTTTCGCCCCCTGACTCAGGGGGCTATCGCGGCCCCGGACTTGTTCAGAGGTTCCCTAGCCCCGCCATCTCACGCCCTGCCTCGCCGCCCCTTGGGATACAGGCTTGCATCAGTTCCTGGTCACCGTGGTTAGCGACGGACCTGAAATGACGGGGCTGGCAACACCGCAGCTACACTATCGCCATGCCAGATACTGATCTGCAATTTTTGCGCTCGTACTCCTGGCAGGTGTCAATCGGGCGCCTTGCCGTGTTGATCGCTGCGTCGGCATTGGTCGGATGGTGGTTGGGATATTTCACCGAAGCGCTGGTCTGTGCATTTGGCATTTATGTTGTCTGGTCACTCAGCAGCCTGATGCGTCTGCAGCGCTGGGTGATGGGCCGCAATCGCAATGCCCCGCCCACTGACATGGGGGTCTGGAGCGACATCGCCAGCTATGTGCATTCGCGTCATCAGGCTGGAAAGCAGCGCCGTCGCCGCCTGGTGCAATTGATGCGTGCCTATCGCGAAGCGGCCGAGGCATTGCCCGACGGCGTGATGGTGCTCAGCAATACCCGCCAGTTGGTCTGGTCAAATGCGTCGGCGCGTCGCCTGCTGGGACTGGACAAGCACCGCCATCGCGGCCAAGTCATTGACCACCTGATTCAACACCGTCAGATACTGGAATGGCTGAGCGCCGAAAAGATCGATCAGCCGCTGATCGATGTGCCGGCGCCGGTCGACAGCGACATCCGCCTGAGCATGCGCCTGATCCCCTATGCGGAGCGACAATGGCTGCTTGTGGTGCGAGATATCAGCACTTTGCTTAAGCTGGAACAGGTGCGTCGCGATTTCGTCGCCAATGTGTCGCATGAACTGCGCACACCGTTGACCGTGATCCATGGCTACCTCGACCTGATCGAGCCTGAGGATTTCCCCGAATCCAGTGGCATGATCCTGGAGATGCGCCGGCAGTCGATGCGCATGACGCAGATCGTCGAGGACCTGCTGACCCTTTCGCGGCTCGATGCACAAGAAGGTCAGCGCGACGAACTGGTCAGCATGAGTTCCATGCTGTCTCTGCTCAAACGTGAGGCGGAAGCACTGTCGGCAGGGCAGCATCGCATCGACATCCAGCTCGCCAGTCAAACTGACCTGATCGGATCCACCAAAGACCTGCACAGCGCGTTTTCCAATCTGGTGTTCAATGCCGTTCGCTATACCCCACCAGGCGGCAGTATCGACATCGCCTGGCGCGACCTGCCCGATGGTGCCTGCCTAAGCGTCTGCGACACGGGGCAAGGCATTCCACCGGAGCACCTTCCACGAATCACCGAACGCTTCTACCGTGTCTCAACCAGCCGCTCCCGAGAGAAGGGTGGCACTGGACTGGGACTGTCGATCGCCAAACATGTATTGATGCTGCATCAGGCAAAACTGCGCATAGAGAGCGCGCTTGGCGTTGGCAGCACGTTCTTCTGCGATTTCCCCAGTGTTCGTCTCGATGCCGCTGCCCCGGCCGGCAACACATCTGCTTCAATGCTCACCCGGCAGGGTGCAAAACCAGACAGGACCGTCACTCCATGATCCGCAACTATATTCCGCGCCACTTTCACGACGCCCCAGTTCGGTCCCAACCATTTTTCAACACTATTCCTGCAATGGTTCAAGAAGCGCGGCAGCGCCGTCGGATTCTCCGCGAGCAGTCGCCATGAGCCGCAAAGTAGAGCCGCGGGATCTGCGCGACGCCGGGCTGTACATCAATCGCGAACTGTCGCAGCTGGAATTCAACGCGCGCGTACTTGCCCAGGCGCAGGACGCGAGCTTGCCGCTGCTCGAGCGCATGCGATTTCTATGCATCTGTTCAACCAACATCGATGAATTCTTCGAGATCCGCGTCGCCGCACTGAAGCAGCAGATCGTTTACGGTGGTGGACCGCCGACTCCCGATGGCCTCAGTGCGTTGGAAACATTCAATCGCGTGCGCACGCGCGCGCTCGATCTGGTTGACGCTCAGTACCAGCTGTGGAACAAAACGCTACGCCCGGCACTGAAGAAACAGGGCATCCGCGTCCTGATGCGCGACGAATGGAACGCGCGCGAACGGCGCTGGCTGCAATCGTATTTTCAGGACAACATTCTCCCGGTGCTGTCACCGCTCGGACTCGACCCCGCGCACCCGTTTCCGCGCATTCTCAACAAGAGTTTGAATATCGCTGTAGTGCTCAAGGGCAAGGACGCGTTTGGTCGCGAGGGGCACATGGCGATCGTACGCGCGCCCAGATCGTTGCCGCGGGTGATCAAGCTACCGGGCGAGATCAGCGACAAATCGCAGGACTTCGTATTGCTGTCGAGCATCCTGCACGAATTCGTCGACGAATTGTTCTCCGGCATGCTGGTCAAAGGTGCGTATCAGTTTCGCGTCACCCGCAATGGTGAGTTGATTGTCGATGAAGACGAAACCGACGACCTGGCACATGCCTTGAAGGACGAATTGCATGGCCGCGGATTTGCCCAAGCAGTGCGCCTGGAAGTAGCGGATACCTGCCCCAAAACCACACTCAAATTTCTGATGGCGAACTTCGAGTTGAACGAAGACGACATCTATCGCTGCGCTGGACCGGTAAATCTGAGCCGCATATCTGCGGTCTACGACATGACCGACCGCGCCGACTTGAAATTTCCGAAATTCGCTCCGCGCATTCAGCCGCGTTTGGTGGCCGCTGCCAGCGTCTTCGACGCGGTTCGTGAGTCCGACGTCCTGCTTCACCACCCGTTCGACTCGTTTGTCACCGTGCTGGACCTACTGCGACAGGCCAGTACCGACCCAGAAGTCATGGCGATCAAGCAAACGCTTTATCGGACCGGCACAGACTCGCCTCTGGTCGGCTACTTGATCGACGCGGCTCGCAATGGCAAAGATGTCACCGTGGTCATCGAATTGCGCGCACGCTTTGACGAGGAGGCCAACTTGAACCTCGCCGATCGTCTGCAAGAGGCCGGTGCTCAAGTCGTCTACGGTGTCGTTGGCTACAAGACGCACGCAAAAATGTTGTTGATCGTGCGCCGTGAACCCACTGGGCTGCGGCGCTATGTTCACCTGTCGACTGGCAACTATCATGCCGGCACAGCGCGCGCCTACACGGATCTGGCGCTACTCACCTGCCAGCCAGACATCGGCGAAGACGTACACAAAATGTTTCAGCAGATTTCCGGGCTCGGTCCGCTGATCAAGCTCAAGCACTTGCTGCAGGCGCCGTTCACCCTGCACAAAACCCTGCTGCAGAAAATCGGCCGTGAAACAGCGCTTGCGCAATCTGGTAAACCTGCCGCCATCCGCGCCAAGCTCAATCATCTGAACGAAGCTCAGGTGATCCAAAGTCTGTATATGGCTTCCCGCGCCGGCGTGAAGATCGAATTGGTCATACGCGGGACCTGTTGCCTGCGTCCCGGTATTGCCGGGGTATCCGAAAATATTTCAGTGCGCTCCGTGATCGGCCGATTTCTCGAGCACAGCCGCGTCTACTGGTTCGCCAACGATGGCAACCCGGAGACCTATTGTTCGAGCGCCGACTGGCTGGACCGAAATCTGTTGCGCCGAATCGAAGTCAGCTTTCCGATCATGGACGAGACCCTGGCCAAGCGCGTCAGTGAGGAAGAAATCGACAACTACCTCGCCGACAATCTGCAATCCTGGCAACTCAATTCAGACGGTGCCTATGTGCGCATAGCCCTGGGCGAAAGCATGCCGCATTCAGCACAGCAAGCCCTCCTTGCCAAGCTCTGTCATTGAGCCCGACCCGTGACCAGCACCCTCAACGATGGCGATGAGATTGCAGCAGTTGATCTGGGATCAAACAGTTTTCATCTGGTCGTGGCCCGCATCGAGCACAGTCAGATTCGGGTCATTGATCGGCTTCGCGAATCGATACGTCTCGCCGCCGGGCTGAGCGAGGACGGCACCTTGTCGCCCGCGAAGCGCCGTGAGGCCCTCGCCTGCCTTGCTGTATTCGGTCAGCGCCTTGCCCACCTGCCAGACGACCGCGTCTGGGTTGTAGGAACCCAGACGCTGCGACGACTTGCTTCCCCACGCGCGTTCCTGATCGCCGCGGAAACCGCACTGGGGCATCCAGTCGAAATCGTTTCCGGTCGTGAAGAGGCGCGTCTGATCTATCTGGGCGTAGCGCACGGACTCAAAGACGACGGCAATCGACGTCTGGTCATCGACATCGGTGGTGGTAGCACTGAATTCATCATTGGTGAAGGCTTTGAAACCATCGAGCGCGAAAGCCTGCAGATGGGCTGCGTCGCCGGTTCATTGGAGTGGTTCGCAGAAGGCGCGATTACGCGCAAGCGCTATGAAGGTGCGCAGGCCAGCATCGCGCTCCAATTGCAGCAATTCGCTGCGGATTTTCGCGCACGTGGCTGGAAGAATGTGTATGGCTCATCCGGAACCATTCGTTGCATCGGATCCATCGCGCGCGCGCTGGGCAACCGCGAGGGCACCATCACGCGCGCCAGCGTCAATGAAATTCGCGAGCGAATGCTGACAGCGGGCCATGTCGATCGCCTTGATCTTCCGGGAATGCAAGAGGATCGTCGGCCGATCATTGCCGGTGGTTTCGTGGTTTTCGACACGGTGATGGAGACGCTTGGCATCAAGCACGTGCAGGTAGCTGAGACCGCGATGCGCGAAGGCCTGCTCTATGACATGCTCGGACGCGCCGCCGAAATCGATCCACGCTTTGCCACCATTGAAGGCTTGGGGCAGCGCTACGCTGTCGATGCGGCGCAAGCCAAACGGGTGGAACGGATGGCACTGCATCTGTTCGATCAGGTCGCACAGACCTGGAATCTGGACGACGAGCACCGTGCCTGGCTGCAGTTCGCTGCGCGCGTGCATGAGATCGGGCTCGCAATCGCACACAGCCAGCATCATCAGCATGCCGAGTATCTGCTGGAAAACTCCGACCTTGCCGGCTTCACCCGTTTCGACCAGGAGGTACTGGCAACGATTGTGCGCGGGCACCGGCGCAATCCGCCCACGAGCAAACTGCGCGCCCTGTCGGCACGTGCTTCGACACCGGCACGCCGGGTGATGGTACTTCTGCGCCTTGCTGCACTGCTGCATCGTGCGCGCGTCGACGAGCACCCGCCGCGAATGGTGGCCGAGGCACGGGGCGATGTGCTCAACATCACCTTGCCGCAGCACTGGCTTGACTCCCATCCGCTGACGCGCACTGATCTGGACCAGGAACGCAATTATCTGAAGGACATCGGTATGAAACTGGTCGTGGGGACGCAGGCGTCCTGAACCGCCCCGGCGGCTGTCACCGTTTTGGAACACATACTTCACGGCACCGCAATGTGCGTGAAGCAGACTGCATCCAGAAACGGGAAATCCTACATGCGCATCGCAGTAGTCACCGAAACCTGGCCACCAGAAGTGAACGGTGTTGCGTTGACAGTGCAGCAGTTCGTGCAGCAGTTGCAGGCGCTCGGTCACCAGATCGAACTGACCCGCCCGATGCAAACTGCGGACCCAGTGGCGCCGGTGGACAGCGAACTGCAGCAGAATCTGGTGCGCGGCATTCGCTTGCCACGTTACCCGGATCTGCGTCTGGGGCTGCCCAGCGCCAATGTGTTCCGGCGCAACTGGCGCAAGCAACGACCCGATGCAGTTTATGTCGCTACCGAAGGACCGCTGGGCTGGTCGGCAGTGCGCGTCGCGCGCGAGATGGGGGTTCGCGTCGTTACCGGATTCCACACCCGCTTCGACGACTACGTGGCGCATTACGGTGCGCGCATGCTCAGCCCGATCGTGCTGGCCTGGCTGCGCCGCTTCCATAATCGCGCCGATCTCACTTTGGTGCCCACCAAACAGCTGGTGGACGCACTTGGCGCTCAGGGCTTCCACAAGCTGGGTCATCTGGCACGCGCTGTCGACTGCGAACGCTTTCATCCCAAACACCGCGATGCTGAGTTACGCGCGTCCTGGGGACTGCAACCTGACACACTGGCCGTACTGCATATCGGCCGACTGGCCCCGGAAAAAAATCTAGATCTGGTCGCACGTTCTTTCGAACGTATACGCCAGTCACAGCCACTGGCGAAATTGATCTGGGTGGGCGATGGCCCTTCCCTGCCAGAGCTGCGTTCGCGTCACCCTGAACACGTTTTCTGCGGAGTGCGTCGCGGCCTTGAGCTGTCGCAACATTTTGCCAGTGGCGATCTGTTTCTGTTTCCCAGTTTGACCGACACATTCGGCAATGTGACCCTGGAAGCGATGGCCAGTGGCCTGCCAGTTGTTGCATTCGACTACGCCGCAGCGCGCGAGCACATCCACGACGGGGTTTCCGGGCGTACTGTCACTTTCGCGGACGGCGAAGCCTTTATCCTTGCGGCCGAGCAACTCGCTGACGACCGCGCACAGCGCTCCGAAATGGGTTTGCTCGCGCGTAAGGCGCTGACTGCGCTAGACCAGCGTCAGGTCGCCCTGCGCTTGTTGCAGGCGCTGATTCCTGATCCGGTCGAGGAGGCCGCATGAGCGCCGCCAGCGCCTGGCTGCGTGCCTGGATCGCCAAGCCGGAGGTCGGTGTCTGCCATGCATTGAATCGCTGGGGACGCAGCCAACCTACCCGAAACCTGTTCCGCTGCGTCAGTCGACTCGGCGATGGTCCAGTTTGGTACGCCTTGATCTTTGGCCTCGCCTCGTTGGGGGGAACCACTGGACTGATGGCCGCACTGCACCTGGCAGCGATCGGGCTCATCAGTTGGCTGCTCTATCGCAGCCTCAAACGCTGGACGCAACGACCGCGACCATTCGCACAGTATCAGTCTATCCAGGCACACATTGCGCCGCTGGATGAGTTCAGCTTTCCCTCCGGGCACACGCTGCATGCCACTGCCTTCAGCCTGGTGGCCTGCAGTTACTACCCTGCGCTGGCCTGGATACTGGTCCCCTTCACGCTGCTGGTGGCGTTGTCGCGAGTGATTCTGGGACTGCACTACCCAACCGACGTGCTCGCCGCATTCGCGATCGGCGCGACCCTCGCCGCTGCTTCCTTACTCCTCGTTTAGGCCCAAAACGCTTTACTTGCGCCCGGCAGCGCTGGCCGTTGCGGCTGACTGTGACAAACCCGCATACTCGGGGCGTCGCCAGCGAGAACCGCCATTGAATTATCGTCACGCCTATCACGCCGGAAATTTCGCAGACGTGCTCAAGCACGTCGTACTCGTCGCCTGCCTTGAGGCGCTGAAGTCCAAGCAAACACCTTTTGCCTTTATCGACACACACGCCGGCGCCGGACGCTACGACCTGGGCGGCATCGAGGCACAGAAGACCGGTGAATTCCGCGACGGAATCAAGCGTCTGTTCTCGGTCGAACGTCTGCCCACCCTGGTGCACGCCTATTTAAATCTGGTGCGCTCGCAAACCAGCAGTGCCGGCCCCGCTCCCGAGGGCTTTTACCCTGGGTCTCCAGCGATCGCGGCAGCATTGTTGCGCGATCAGGACCAGCTGCACCTGTGCGAGATCCAGGAAGCCGAGTACATGCAACTGCGCAATCTGTTCCGCGGTGATAGCCGCGTGGCCGTGCACCAACGCGATGGTTATCAGGCGTTGCGGGCACTGCTGCCGCCCAAGGAAAAACGCGGCCTGGTTCTCATCGACCCACCATTCGAGGCGCAGGCAGAAGAATTCCGGGAGATCGAACGCAGCATCAGCGCAGCGATCGAGCGCTGGCCCAACGGCGTGTTTGCCATCTGGTATCCGATCAAGTTGCGCCAGCACATCGTGCCGTTTCACCGCTGGCTGCACGGCAGCGGCCTGCGCAAGATTCTGATCGCAGAATTGCTGTTGCATCCTGACAACTCGGCGCTGCGACTCAATGGCTGCGGTATGGCCCTGATCAATGCGCCTTACCGGATCGACCGCGCCATTGGAGAGTGCCTGCCAGTGATCGCCCAGCATCTCGCTCAGAGCAGGTTCAGCCAGCATCGTATGGAATGGCTAGCGGAAGACTGAGGAACGTTCATGAAAATTCACCTGCCAGCGAGCTGGACTCGTGCGGCGCTGATTTGTGTTGCCGCCGCGAGCCTTGGTGCCTGCGTTACGCCAGCCTTTGACCCCCAAGGCGCGCTGACCGGCATCGCGCCTTGGGAAGTCTCTGGCCAGCCGCGCGATCCCGGCGATGTCGTTTCCGGCGATGTGATCTGGGGCGGCGTCATTGTCCAGGTGCACCACTACGAGAGCGATTCCGAAATCGAGGTACTCGCCTATCCATTGGACAGTGCACAGCGGCCACAGCCGCGAGCACCGTCACAGGGCCGGTTTCGCATCCGCTTGCCCGGCTATGTCGAATCGGTGGATTTCCCCGAAGGATTGTTCCTCAGCGTGCGTGGACGCCTGGTGGGTACGCGTGATGGCGTTATCGAAAAGTCTCGCTACGTCTATCCGGTCATCACCGATGCTCAAATCCGGCGCTGGCCACCTGGATTCCAGTTTGACCAGCATCGATGGTCCGTAGGATTCGGCGTGATTCTCTGACGCGCGTGTGACGATTGATGCGCAAGGATTGCTTGCGATAGAACAATCCCTCAACCGAAAGCCGGCATACTTGCGCCATGGCAAGCAACAAAGCGATTGTTCGTCGGCGCCTTGGGCCGTGGACCGAAGCAATACGACTGTCCAACCGGCGCGAGCTGGTCCTGCGACCGATCTCACCACTGGACAGCGAACCACTGCGCGCCGGTTTCACTGCTTTGTCTCCAGAAGAAATCCGACTACGCTTCATGCATCCGATCACCGAGCTGACGCCTGAATACGCGCGTCAACTCACCCACCTCATTCCCAATCGTGAATTTGCCCTGGTCGCGACCGAGCCGCTGCCCGCGGGCGAGGCGCTGATCGGCGCGGTGGCACGATTGAGTGTAGATCCCGATACGAAACAGGCTGAGTTCGCGTTGCTGGTTGGGCGTCCGCTCTCAAGCATGGGGCTGGGCAGCTACATGCTGCGCAAACTGATCCAATACGCGCGTCGACGCAAGCTCAAGGCAATCCACGGTGATGTATTGGTGGAGAACGCCGCCATGCTAAGGCTCTGCGACCGACTGGATTTCTCGCACCGCACGCTGGAGGGCGAACACGGAATCATCCGGGTATGGAAAGACTTGTGAACCGGCACTGCTGTGGGCGTTACACACGCGAACTTCGCCGCGCTCAATCGGCCAATTCCAGTTGCAACTTGCGCGTCAGTTTGCCGCGTACCAACTCGTAAGCACGACGGATCAGGGCGCGTTTCTCGGCTTCTTCCATCGTGCACGATGGCAACAGCGAAATCCAATGCGCGCGCGCCATGTAGGGCGCCGGAATGATGTGCGGCCGGTCAGTCAATTCAAGCAGTCGCTCATCCTCGACTTTGAAACTGAGCTGACCCTGGTTCTTGCCCTGAAAGCAATGCACCAGAAACATTTTTCCGACCACCATGAACACCAGATCATCGTGCCACTTCACTTCCTGAGTGACACCGGGCCATGTTGCGACCCAGGACGACAGCGTTTCCTGATCCATGACCGCTCCCAGCGTCGATCGCACGACGCATGCTCCAGTCAAGCCTACTACAAGCGCCCGAGGCCAGCGTGCGCCGTCCGTCGGCCGCCATCCGCGCCTTGCACAGCATTGCGGGCATTGGATCGCTTTCACCCATCGAGTCAGTAGGCTATTCGACCCGGTAATGCCCGCGCAGCACACGGATTTGCGGCGGCAGCCGCGCTGTATCGAACGCTCGATAACCCTCGGCAAGCTGTGCCCAAAATTCGGCATGTGGCGAGTTCTGGCGTTGCGCTTCGTGCTTAGCGTCCAGATGAAATGGAAAGGCGTGAACATTCACTGCCCGCTGGCCCGAGCGCAGTGCCGCATCCATCAGCGTATAAATTTCCTCGATCGCCTCATCTCCCATCGCGTAACAGCCGATCGAAACACAGTTGCCGTGCACCATCAGGTAATCGCCGGTCCAACCCTGAGCATGCTCGAAAACATTGGGATAGCCGAGATTGAACGAGAGGTGATAACTGCTCGCCGGGTTCAGCTGCGCGCGTCGCACCGAATAAAAGCCCTCTGGAGCCTGCCCATCGCCCTGCCGGGTTTTGGGCCCCAACTCGCCTGAGTAAGCGCAGATCGGATAACTGTGAACCAGCTGATACGCCCTGTCCGCGTCGGACTGCATCCATAGTTCAAGTTCGCGTTCTTGCTTGAAGATACGCACGAACACCGGGTTGCCCAGCTTCAACCCCAATGGGTTGAGCCGACGCTCGAGTGCCGGAAGTACGCGCAGATGCGCTGCCTCGGCTCGCCCATGCGTTGGCGAATCGCCGGTCGCAGCAAGCACGCTGCGGCCCAAAATTGGCCACAGCACAGCGCTGAGCACAGCCACTGCCGCAGTCAACCAAGCTGCGCTCGAGACTTTTCCACGATACATCCGCTTGCTCCCTCTTTAGGGAAGGTCTGAATAAGTCACCACTTCGTCTTCGCTGCACGGCTTATTGCTTGCCGAACCCCGCTCTCAACAGCGGAGCTGGTCAAAACCTGCGGTTTTTTTGCCCCCTGACTCAGGGGGCTAGCGCGGCTCCGGACTTGTTCAGAGGTTCCCTAGTCAGCGCAATTCTAGTCAGCGCAACGACATGTGCAGAGCGTATCAGTTGACGTAATCGTATTTCGCCCAGGGCCGTGACCGGCGCAGGATTCGATGCTCGATTGTGCTGCATGCGACGCGAACGCGTGTCTCGGTGCGCCCCTGAAGGCACGCACTGAGCTATCCTGCGCGGCCCGCTACTGACGTTTCCGCATGACGCCCTCCCTGCTCTCGCCGCCGCTGCCGCAAGGCATGCACAAGCGCATCCAATGGCGCACGCCGCCGGGCTCAGCCAAGGCACTGGCTTTCGCCGAAGCAGCACGCGAGCACGCCGGAATTCTGGTGGTAGTGGCCAAGGACACGCATGCGGCACATCAACTGGAATCGGAACTACGCGTGTTTCTCGATGCGGATCTACCACTGGTACATTTTGCGGACTGGGAAACGCTGCCGTACGACGTATTCTCGCCGCACCCGGACATCATCTCGCAGCGCATCAGCACACTCTATCGCCTGCCAAGTCTACGTCGAGGCGTGCTCGTGGTTCCGGTGGCAACGTTGATGCAGCGCGTCGCGCCGCGCCGTTTCGTCAGCGGCTCCAGTTTGGTGTTGAGCATTGGGCAGACGTTGCCACTTGAAGCCGAACGTCGTCGCCTGGACGGCGCAGGTTATCGACATGTGCCGCAGGTACACGAGCCCGGCGATTACGCCACGCGCGGAGCCTTGCTCGACATATTTCCGATGGGTTCGGCAACGCCCTTCCGCATTGAACTGCTCGATGAGGAAATCGATTCGATTCGTGCTTTCGATCCCGAGACACAGCGATCGCTTGATCGCTTCAAACACATTGATTTGCTGCCTGGGCGCGAATTTCCGTTGACCGAAGCGGCGACCAAGGAATTTCGCAACAAGCTACGCGAACGCTTCGACATCGACCCGCGACGGAGTCCGATCTATCAGGACCTGCGTGAAGGTGTTGCCCCCGCCGGCATCGAATATTATTTGCCATTGTTTTTCGACCAGCTTGACACGCTGTTTGATTACATCGGCACGAACGCGTTGCTGGCGCTGGAGGAAGGCGTACTTGAAGCCAGTGAAGCATTCTGGAAGCAGGTGGGCGAGCGCCACGACAGTCGCGCGCACGATATCGAACGCCCGGTACTTGAACCGTCCGAACTCTATCTGCCGCCAGAACGTCTGCGCGAGCAGCTCAATCAGCTGCCGCGGATCGAACTGGTGGCTTCCGATTTGTCGACTAACGGCGTGGCGATCGGTGCGCAACCGCCGCCCGCGCTACCCATCCAGCGCAAAGACACCGATCCAGTACGCGAGCTGCGTCAGTTTCTTGGCAGCTACCCCGGACGCGTGCTGATCGTCGCGGATTCTCCGGGTCGACGCGAGGCACTGAAAGAATTACTCGATGGCTTCGGCCTGCATCCATTGACCGTGGAATCGTGGACAGCCTTTGCGCAGGGCACTGATCGATTTGCCATCACCATCGCTGAACTTGACGATGGCCTGGCCACGACAGCCCCAGCGGTTGCGGTACTGACCGAGCGTCAGCTTTACGGCGAGCGCGTGCAGCAGACACGTCGGCGCAAACGCAGTGGCCGCGATCCGGACATGATCATCCGTGATCTAGGCGAGTTGACGCTGGGCGCGCCGATCGTGCACGAAGATCATGGAGTTGGTCGGTATCTGGGATTGATCAAACTTGAAATTGGTGGCGAGGAAGGCGAGTTCCTCGCCATTGAGTACGCCAAGGGTGACAAGCTCTATGTTCCGGTAGCCAATCTGCATCTGGTTGGCCGCTATACCGGTGCCGCGCCGGAGACCGCGCCGTTACATGCGCTCAACGGCGAAGCCTGGACACGGGCCAGAAAGCGAGCCGCTGAAAAAGTTCGTGATGCCGCCGCCGAACTGCTGGAAATCTATGCGCGACGCGAGGCTCGTCCAGGCCAATCTTTGCTGTTGGATCGCCCCGCCTATGAGCTGTTTGCCGCGGCGTTTGCCTTCGAAGAAACGCCGGACCAGGCCACCGCCATCGAGGCGGTGATCGCTGACCTGGAACGACCACGGGCAATGGACCGTGTGGTTTGTGGTGACGTCGGCTTCGGCAAAACCGAGGTCGCCGTGCGCGGTGCGTTTGTCGCCACGCATGCCGGCAAGCAGGTCGCCGTGCTGGTACCCACGACGTTGCTGGCGCAGCAGCACTACCAGAATTTCAGCGACCGGTTTGCGGATTGGCCAATCCGCGTCGAGGTGTTGTCGCGCTTCAAGACAAAGAAGGAGATCGACGAAGCACTCGGCAAGATCCAACGCGGCGAAATTGATATCGTAATCGGTACCCACAAACTGTTGCAGAGTGACGTGCACTTCAAGGACCTCGGTCTGGTCATCATCGATGAAGAGCAGCGATTTGGCGTGCGCCAGAAAGAGCAATTCAAGAAACTCAGGGCCGAAGTCGATCTGCTGACGTTGACCGCGACGCCTATTCCGCGCACGCTGAACATGGCTATGTCCGGCCTGCGCGATCTGAGCATCATCGGCACTGCGCCAGCGCACCGACTGGCGGTGCAAACCTTCGTTTCGACCTGGGACAACGCACTGCTGAAAGAAGCATTTCAGCGAGAGCTTTCGCGCGGCGGCCAGATCTATTTCCTGCACAACGAGGTCGAAACCATCGACAAGATGGGAAAGACCCTGCAGGAGTTGGTACCCGAAGCGCGCATCCGTATTGCGCACGGCCAGATGCCGGAAAAAGAGCTCGAAGCGGCGATGTTCGATTTCTACCGGCAACGATTCAATGTACTGCTATGCACAACAATCATTGAATCCGGCATCGATGTCCCGAGCGCCAATACCATCATCATCCACCGTGCCGACAAGTTCGGGCTCGCTCAGCTGCATCAGCTGCGCGGTCGCGTCGGACGTTCGCACCACCGCGCCTACGCCTACCTGATCACCCCCGAGCGCAAGTCAATGACCGCCGATGCCGAGAAACGACTCGAGGCGATCACCTCGTTGGATGAGCTCGGCGCCGGTTTCACGCTGGCCACGCATGATCTCGAGATACGCGGCGCGGGAGAATTTCTGGGCGAGGAGCAGAGTGGGCAGATTCAGGAAGTCGGCTTCGCCATGTACACCGAGATGTTGGAGCGAGCGGTTGCCTCCCTCAAGGCTGGAGAAATTCCGGACCTGGAATCGCGCGACGCGCGCCATAGCGAGGTCGAGCTGCGTATCGCGGCGCTGATTCCCGATGACTATCTGCCCGACGTGCATGCGCGACTCACGCTGTACAAGCGCATCGCTTCTGCACGCGACGACGACCAGTTGCGCGAACTACAGGTCGAGATGATCGACCGATTTGGCTTGTTACCGCTGCAGGTGAAATATCTGTTCGCCATCGCGCTGCTCAAGCTGCGCTGCCAGGCCATTGGCGTCCGCAAGCTGGACGTCGACAGCAAAGGTGCTCGAGTGTTGTTCCGAGCCAAGCCGGACATCAATCCGATGACCATTATCAAGATGATTCAATCGGCTCCGAAGACCTTTGCGCTTGACGGTCAGGACAAACTGAAAGTGCGCCAGGATATGCCGGATCCCGCACAGCGCCTGGCTATGGCTGAACAATTGTTGACCCAACTGCATAACGGCGGGCCGGCGCGCTAGCTCCAGACGGCAAGCAGCTGGCCAAATCCTCAAGCGAGGCGCACACAGAGTGTTGCAAGGCGAGAATGTGCCGTGCCCGACATGACCCGTTTCGCTGACTCAACCGGAGCTGGGTCGTCCCGAATTGAACACGCCTGCGGCCGCGGCGATGCAGGCGAGCGACAGCACCAACAATAACCAGCGGCTCGGCCCGGGAACCGGATTCGGAAGCATTCCGGTCCCACGCAAATCAATCGTTGTAGCGTTTGCGTTGCTGGCAATCAGCAGCGATGTCGAAACCGAGTTCGTTGCCAGCGGCGAGAACGAATAAGTCAGGGTGCAGCTCATCGCGGGCGCTAACGTTCCGCCGGTACAGGTGTCTGCGACCAGTTCGAATGGCAGCGGCGGCAACGCGATGGAGGTTATGCCTAATGGGGCGGTGCCTGGATTGGTCAGGTTGACGATGCGCGTGGCCGAAGCACCGATTGCCACTACGCCAAAGTCCATCGGGGTCGGGTTGGCAGCGACCATGGGTGCGCCCGCGGCCGCGTCACCACGGGCATTGAGCACGATTTGCATGTTCGGAAATCCACTGACCACAGTGGAAGTTGGCGCCGCAACACCGCAGCCAGGGGCACGCAGGAAAGACGCTCCGGTTTCGCCCAAGGCGTTCGAGCCCATGAAAAGGGAATGGCCCGCTGCCTGCCCGTCCGGAGTCAATACTTCGACGACCAACTGGGCGCCAGTGGGCACGGTGGCACTGACTGGGACGGTCAAAATGGACGCCGCCTGATCCACTATGGTTATCGACCGCGATGACAAAAGTGTTGCGGTTCCGGCCGGAAATGCGCCGCCAGTATTGGCATAAAGGCGCAGCGATATCGGTTGCGCACCCGCCGCACCAACCGCGCTCTGGATTCCAATCTCGACTGCGCACAGGTCAAAGCCGGCAGGGAATGCCGCGATATCGTAGGCGCGGTAATACGAGTTTTCCACATGCACTGTGCCGCCGACGTTGCAGCTGACAGAATTGTCCGCGGTGATCACCTGAGAATTGCTCTGGGTCAGGAATACGGCGCCGCACGAACCACCTGCTGGCGCCGCTGCGTCGGGCAGAACGATGCTTTCCGAGGCACGCGAAAACGACGCCGCGTTAACCGCGATCGAGGATGCGAACAACAACCCGGCAATGCTTAGAATCCGGGTAATTTCCATACCACTACTCCTGACAAAACACTTAGCGACAAGCGCTTAACGACGCGCGGCCTTCCGTAGGTAAATTCGGTCGTGCGATCCGACAACAACTTTCGCCTCCCGTCCCGCATCACCCAGCGCTGGTAATAAACAGAACGCCGACGAGTGATCCCTCAAAAAACCGTCGCATCGAGATCACCCCTGGCCAGTTCGACCCAAAAAATGCCTCAATATGGGGCAAAAGTACTCGCCAAACTGCTTTCAGTCAGTGCGGCAGGCCACGTCCGGAGGCTTATCCGAACAACCGTTCTTGCGAAAAAAGGAGGCGAATGGTAGCGGAGGAACCGTTAAAAGTTCGCTTACCGGCTCAAGCCGGCGATCTCATCGTCATTCAGGGCGCGCCATTGGCCCGCTGCCAGCCCGTCCAGCGTCAGCGCACCCACATGCAAACGGTGCAGCGTACAAACGTGATTGCCCACCGCGGCAAACATCCGCCGTACCTGGTGATAGCGACCCTCGGTTAGGGTGACGCGCGCCAAACGCGCGGACATCAGATGTAGCTGAGCCGGCGCCAGCGGCTTGTCCTCAGACTCCAGCAACAGCGTTCCGCTGGCAAATATTGCCGCCTCGTCTCCACGTAACTCCGAGGCCAGTTCAACCTGGTACACCTTGGGGAGGTGTCGTTTCGGAGAGGTGATCCGGTGCAGCAGCTGGCCATCGTCGGTAAACAACAGCAGGCCCGATGTGTCCCGATCCAGGCGACCAATCGGCGAAACAATGGGATCGCGATGGCGATAGCGACGCGGTAGCAGGTCGTAGACAAGCTTCCCCGCATCCTTGGTCGAGCATACATATCCGACCGGCTTATTCAGCATCAACACCAATCCAGGCTCAGGATCCAGCGGGTCGCCGTCGATCAGCACGTCCTCGTGGACATAAGCATCGTTCGCTGTAAGCACCTTGCCTGCGCGCGTGCAAACGCGTTCGTCGGACAACAGGCATTCCATTTCCCGCCGACTTCCGTAGCCTAGATTGGCGAGATATCGGATCAGTTTCACGACGCACCACGGATGGCTTCAAACACTTTGAATCCCTCGGCTTCGACACGCTTGTGCACTTCTGAAAAGACCTGCTTGAGCTCTGCTTCGTAAGGAAGATGCCGGTTGGCGACCATCCAAAGGCGCCCGCCGGGACGCAACGCGTCAGCAGCAGCACGGATGAAAGCACGGCCGATATCCGGCTGATCTGCGCGCCCCATGTGGAACGGAGGATTGCTCACTATGAAATCGTAGCGCCGCGGCAAGCCCAAGGTAACGTCATGCCAGAAGTAGTCGAGTGCGACGACGCGCTTTGGATATGCCTGTGCCACCCTGAGTAAATTTTCCTGCGCCAGCTGCAACGCACGCTGATCCGCCTCGTATAAATGCAGCGCCTGTATTTGCGGACAGCGCTGCAGCATACACACCGACAAGTACCCTCCACCTGCCCCCAAATCGGCGCCAGTCCCGACGAGATCCGCGGGAAGATGCTTGGCTAACAGGGCCGAGCCGCGGTCAATGCGATCCCAGGAAAACACGCCCGGAATACTGAGCATTTGTATCCCCGGACTTGGCGCCGCAGTGAACGCGATTTCCGGAATCTCTCGCGGCGCCATGGCCTGGGTCCAGTCTTGCACCAACGTCGCGTCGATTCGACGACTTGCGGCAAGACTCCAAATCGTCCGGCACTTGTTCGCTGACACCACCTGCACACGACCGAGCAGGTCCGCCGCATCTGCTTGCAGCGACCGCGCGCCTTCGATGTTGGCGGCCGCCATGAGGATCGCGCCGTGCTCATGCACACGCAGGACCGCTTCAACCAGCACCGAACGGGTTTCGTCGCGCTGCCTTGATGGCAGCAGCAGCACCAGCGCAAAGCGCTCGTCTGGCCGCGCAACCTTGGTCGGGTACCCATACGATGCCAAGTCATCCGCATGGGGTTTGAAACGTTGTTCACAGACCAGGCTCTCGCCAAACATGCGCAGGTCGGGCGTTCGGCGCGCGCGCAGGAACAGACTCCGGCCGCTTTCGGGCAGTCGCAAAGTGCCATCGCGCAGGGGTGCAAACAGCGTCGCAAGTGCCGGGTCAATCACGTCTACGCTCACATCGAAGGCGTAGCGGCAAGTGCGTCTGCTGACACCACCGGCAGGTGCTGTCCCGGTCGCCAGCCTGAAGACTCGAGTCGATCTAGCCAGTTGCTGATTGCGTTGCGCGCAGGCGTAGCATGGATCGGCAATGCGATCACATCGCCCGGACGCGCCCAGCGAATCAAACTCGCAGCAGCGTCGGCTTCATCAAGCAGTATCTCGATAGCGCTGGCAGGCACACCCGATCGCAACAGCTGGGCATGCAGAATCTCGGCAACCTCGCCTGACTGCCGACCGCGCATGTAACCATCGATGTCCTTGAGCACGATGCGATCAGGTCGATGGCGCGCGGCGACATCAGCCAATGCGCGCACGTCCGCATTGTCGCGATTGCCCGCCTGTCCCAGCAGCAGACCGAGGCGCCCAGCGCCGCGCCCCTGCTCCGCGATACTCAGGAATCCATCCAGTCCATCAGGATTGTGCGCGTAGTCGAGGAATACGCTCAGCTCACCCAATTGCCAAATCTGCAAGCGACCCGGATTGTCCTTGCGACGGCTGCCGAAATCACCAAGCACCTGGGCGATCGCTGCTGGGGCAATGCCGAGCTTGAAGGCGCTGAGCGCAGCGCCAGCCAGGTTGGCGATGTTGTAAGCAGCCAGCCCGGACATGGCCAGCGGCATCGCATCGATACGCCCGAGATCATGTGCTTCACCATCTTCGAATAGCACCAGCCTCTGCTCGCGCACACCGCAGGTGCTGCCACCGCGCGCCCGATGCGCGCGCAGCATCGGATGTGCATCATCCAGAGCGAACCAGGCAAGGGCACAGATGATTCGCCGGGATTTTCGCAACAGCGTTGCATCGTCAGCGTTGAGCACCAGCGTGCCCATTTGATCAATCGCCTGTGCAAGCGACAGCTTGACGTCAGCCAACGCGTCCAAATTGTGAATGCCGTACTCACCGAAATGATCAGCACTGACATTGGTCACCAGAGCAACATCGGCGCGGCCCACGCCTACGCCTCTTCGCAGCAGACCGCCGCGCGCGGCCTCAAGCACTGCAGCTTCCACATCCGGATGACGCAGAATCGCGCGCGCGCCCCCCGGCCCAGAAAAATCTCCTGCTTCCACCAGGTACCCGTCAACAAAAAGGCCGTCAGTGCAGGTATGGCCGGTGCGCCAGCCATGTATTTTGGCCATGGCAGCAAGCAGCCTTACACTGGTGGTCTTGCCGTTCGATCCGGTCACCAAGGCCTTGGGTATGGCACCCAATTCGGACCAACGCACAGCATCCGGAGTCGGCAACGCGCTCATCGAAAAACTCTGGCTGCTGGCACCCTCCCCCAGCGAGAGCGTGTCGTCGTCGACGTACATCGGCACCTGTTTTAGCTGCGCCGCGCACTGCAATGCCAGCACACTCGGATTGCCTTCAGCGGCGGCAAGCCGTTGCAATGTCTGCAGGCCCGAGTCCACGTCCGCCAGTGCCGCGTGACCCGGCGCATGCATTCCATCGTTTCTGTCGGCGGCGCGCTGCCAGGCCCACTCGTTCACTTCAGTTGCGGTGTACAACTGATCAATCGGAGCGGCGAACGCCAGACTCGCACCGCGCGGCGATAAACGCGCATCAGCAGCCATCTGCGCCCAGCCCAAAAATTCCCGCGCGCGATTGATCTCGAGGCGCCAGCGCTGCACAACATCCGCAGACAACGGGGCGTCCACCAGCGTTTCCAGCACAGCTCCGCATTCGGCAAAATGCCGATTGGGACCTGTAAGTCGACGCGAGTCCTCGAAAGAGGCGTCGTCAAGAAGTGCCGAAGCGTTCACGTTGGTCTACGCATTCGTTGGTTCACGATTTCACGTCAATCTTCAGATTCTCTTGAGAAGCGGATTCCGCGTTCATCGCGAATCATGCCTTCCATATTCATCAACGCACTGTCCTCCGGTGATGTGGTCGGCAGCAGCACATCCACCGGGGTCGATTTTGACACGGCCGCGGCACTGCCTTCGGGGCGGAACTTGATGATCTGCTTCCACGAACGCACTAGCGCATCGGCGAAAATCAACAACAGATCGCCCGGTTGACCCATGTTAAGCGCGGCCTCGATGGCTTCCTGCTCGTCGGGAATTATCGAGATGGCGGACTTGTCGATGCCACGCGCCATCAGCGCGCGCGACTGAATGCGCGGCACTTCGTCACCATCACGTCCGCGTAGCCCATCGTCTCGCCGGCAAATGTAGTGATCAAAGCGACCGGCCACTGCGTCCACGATTGCGACCAGGTCCTCATCGCGACGATCACCCGGACCAGCCAACACCACGATGCGCCGCCCTGCGACATCCAGACGCTGCGCCAGATCGGCCATCGCGCCAACTGCATGCGCATTGTGGCCGTAGTCGAATAACACCTTGAACGGGTGCTCATTGAATACATTCATGCGCCCAGGTGCCTGGAAGAACGTGGTGTCGAACGTACGCAGACCCTGGCGGATCGCATCGAGCTTGATGCCCAGAGAGAACGCGATGGCGGCCGCGAACATCGCGTTCTGCACATTGTGCAGAGCGCGGCCTTCCATGGTGGCCGGGATCAGGTGGGTCCACAGCAGCGGAATATGGCTGCCTTTGTCGTAGAGCGTGATCATGTGTCCATTGACGCCAGCCTCGAGGGCGCAGGCACGGCCACCAGCGCGGATGTGCTCGCGCACCAAACCATGCGAAGGGTTCAAGGTGACGTAACAGATCACTTTGGCGTCGGTATAGCCGGACATGCGCAACACTTGTGGATCGTCGGCATTGAGTACCGCGCAATCCTCGGCAACCTCAACGACGATGCGCTTGACCTCTGCCAGCTGATCGAGCGTATCGATTCCCTTCAGCCCGAGATGATCGGACTGCACATTGAGCACCGCGCCGACGTTGACATGGCGCACGCCCATGCCAGCGCGCAGCAGGCCGCCACGCGCAGTCTCCAAGATTGCAATGTCGATCTGCGGATCGAACAACACCATGCGCGCCGAAATCGGGCCGGTCATGTCCCCTTCGACGGTACGTTGACCGTCGATATAGACACCGTCGGTGGTGGTCAGGCCCGGCGTGTAACCGGCCATCTTGGTGATGTGCGCCAGCATGCGCACGGTTGTGGTCTTGCCATTGGTGCCAGTGACTGCAGCAATTGGCACCTTCACCGGCGTGCCATGCGGAAACAGCATGTCAATCACCGGCGCCGCTACATCGCGCGGCGTACCTTCGCTCGGCGCCACGTGCATACGAAATCCGGGCGCGGCATTCACTTCGCAAATTCCGCCGCCAATCTTGCGATAGCTCTCGGCGATATTGGTCGACAGGAAATCAACACCGCCGACGTCCAGGCCGATAGCGCGGATCGCACGCACGGCCATCTCACGGTTGTCGGGATGAATAATATCAGTCACGTCGGTCGCGGTGCCGCCGGTGGACAGGTTTGCGGTCGATCGCAAATATACGACTTCATCTGCAGGCACCACCGAATCGGCGGTGTAACCGGCACGCTGCATCATCATCTGAGCCTGCGCGTCCAGCTGCAAACGCGTCAGGACTTTCTCGTGGCCGACGCCGCGGCGCGGATCCTGGTTGACGATCTCGACCAGCTCGGCAATGGTGTGCTGGCCATCGCCAAGCACATGGCCGGGCGTGCGTCGCGTTGCCGCAACCAGCTCGCCATTGACCACCAGCAATCGATGATCGTCGCCTTCCAGATAGGTTTCAACAATCACCGAACGCGAAATCTCGCGCGCTTTGTCGAAGCCGGCAATTACTTCTTCATCATTGACCAAGCGTATCGAAATACCACGGCCATGATTCCCGTTGTAGGGTTTGGTCACGACCGGAAAGCCAATGCGCCGCGCAGCTCGCGTCGCCTGTGATTCGTTCTGCACCAGCTCCTGATGCGGCACCGGCAAACCCAGCGACGCCAGGATCTTGTTGGTTTCCTCCTTGTCGCTGGCCAGCTCCACCGCGATATGTGAAGTCTTGCCGGTAATCGTGGCCTGTATGCGCTGCTGGAATTTTCCGTGACCCAGTTGCACCAGGGATTGATCGTTCAAGCGGAACCACGGGATACCGCGCGCTTCGGCCGCGCGCACCAGCGAGGTCGTCGATGGCCCCAGCGCGCGACGCTGCGCAAAGCGGATGAACTCGTCGCGCGCGCGCGCCCACTCCCATCCTTCGGGCAACAATCCCGATGGACGCAGCGACTCAGGCAACAGCGAACACAGTAGTCGCAACGACAAATCGCCCGCCTCAATGCCCTCTTCTTTTTGCGAGTATTCGTAAACCACCGAATAAACACCTGGCTTACCCGTGCTTCGCGTTTTTCCAAAACTGACGTCTTCGCCGGCGACATTTTGCACCTCTATTGCGACATGCTCCAGCACATGCCCTAACCAAGTGCCCTCGTCTTCCTGCATCCGTCGCATCAGGCCGCCAGGCTCACGATACGAACAGCCGTGCTCCAACAGCCCGGGCAGTGCGGTCACCAAGCCATTGATGAAGGTGTTGCCGAGTTTGACCGTGGGCCAATGCTCGAGTTCGCCCAGATCCAGCTCCAACCGAATCACCGGAAAATGCGCGTACAACGACGGTCCGACGTACACCGCACGATCGAGAATACGCATGCAAAGCTCCTGTACTTTGGATCAGGAATCGCTGGATCGGGAATCGCTAGATCAGGAAATGCAAATTAATCCAGACGTACTTCAGGTTTTTCGCGTCAGCAACGAATTGGCTTGTGCCTTTCGAGTATGCAAATTGAAGGTGGCACCTGCAACCAGAATATGCACGGTGAGCCCAAGCAAACAGACCGGCTGGCCCTCTTCCACAGAATCCATGGATGAAAACTGCAGGCCGGCCGCGTCGACAACGGTGACACCACCGCTCCCTTCGACTTCGAGCGTGTTGTCGGGCGCGATAAACACAGCCGTGTCTTCGTCGAGCCCGATACCGATGGCGAACGGGTTGTAGGCCAACGCAGTCACCAGCCGTCCCAGACGGTCGCGTTGCCGGAAATGCTGATCGATAATAAATCGGTTGGTCAGTCCTAACCCCGGCGCAAGACGCACGCTACCTGCCGTTGGCGACGAGCCCTCATCGCCGAATGCAATCATGTGTTCGCTGAGCACACTGGCGCCGGCGCTGGTACCTGCGATATGCACACCAACGGCATTCTGGGCACGAATCACTCGGGCCACATCGGTGCCACCGAGCAGAGTGGTGATTCTGAGCTGATTGCCACCTGTCAGAAAAATGCCCGTGGCACGCTTGAGCTGCGCCAGACGGCGCGGATCGTCGCAATCACTGCGCGATTCAAAATCGACGGCTTCGGCGCTGCCGGCTCCCAACTCGCGGAATACCTTCTCGTAGCGTGGCCCGGTATCGGCCAGCCTGCTCGCCGTTGGGATGACCGCGATGTTGGCGTTGCTACCGCCACACAACGCAACGAAGCGCCGCAGAATTCTCGGGTCGCCTTCTTTTTCCTCGGCACCACCGATCGGGATAATCCAACCGCGTTCTTCCCCATCAGGGACCTTGCTGGGACACATTCCACACCCTCAAACTTCAGCACAGTGGCCATCATAGCGCGGCCAAGGCCGCGGGCAGCTCCAGTGCCAATCCCAGACAACGCTGGCGGGCTTTACCGGTAAGCACCAGCCAGCCATCGATGGATATCGCGGCCTGCCCCGATTGCCGGTGGCCAGTATTAGAGGCGCGACAAGCGCCCGTCGCCACTCAGCCGCGCGCCCTTGCCCGAATCTGGTTCGCCTCGAAGTACGGCGCATGGGTAGGCCGTAACAGATAGCGACCACGTCCGCGCTCTGCGCGCAAATCGCCTTGCACCCAGGCCAGCTGTCCACGCGTGAGGGTATGGGTGGCAATCCCTTTGACCGTCATCCCCTCGAACACGTTGAAGTCCACATTCTGATGGTGGGTCTTCGCCGAAATGGTGCGCGAACCTTCCGCATCCCAGACGACCAGATCAGCATCCGCACCCACGCGCACTGAGCCCTTGCGCGGATAGAGATTGAAAATCTGTGCTGCATTGGTGGAGGTAACGCGCACAAACTCGTTCGGCGTGAGCCGGCCGCTGCCGACACCGTTGTGCCACAGCAACGACATGCGATCTTCTATGCCGCCGCACCCATTCGGAATCTTGGTGAAGTCGTCCTTGCCTGCGGCCTTTTGCGGCGCGCAAAAGCAACAATGGTCGGTAGCAGTAGTATGTAGATGACCGGCCTGCAGTCCCGCCCAGAGCGCGGCCTGGTGTTCCTTCGCCCGGAACGGTGGGCTCATCACGTGACCAGCAGCAAAGGCGAAATCCGGATTGTGGTAAACCGAATCGTCGATCAGTAAATGTCCCGCCAACACCTCGCCGAATACACGCTGACCCTCACCGCGCGCGCGCGCAATGGCCTCCAGCGATTGCTTCGCCGAATTGTGCACGATATACAGCGGCGTTCCCAAAACCTCGGCAATACGAATCGCCCGGTTCGCCGCCTCGCCCTCTACCGCAGGTGGACGTGATTGCGGATGTCCTTCCGGCCCGGTCACGCCCATCGCGATCAGCTTCTTTTGCAAACGAAACACCAGCTCGCCGTTCTCGGCGTGCACTGTGGGTAGTGCGCCAAGTTCGAGACAGCGTGTGAAACTGTTCACCAGCACTTCGTCATCGCACATGATGGCGTTCTTGTAGGCCATGAAGTGCTTGAAGCTGGAAACGCCGTGTTGCTTTGCCAACACGCCCATATCGCGCGATACGGTGTCATCCCACCAGGTTATCGCGACATGAAACGCGTAATCGCTGGATGCCTTTTCCGCCCAGCCGCGCCAGGCATTGAATGCTTCGATCAGCGACTGCTGCGGATTGGGAATCACGAAATCGATGATGCTGGTGGTACCGCCCGCCAGACCCGCCGCAGTGCCAGTATAGAAATCGTCGCTCGCCACGGTTCCCATGAACGGCAGCTCCATGTGCGTGTGCGGGTCAATCCCTCCTGGCATGACCAACAGCCCACCAGCATCGATTACCTCGGTCCCGGCCGGCGCATCGAGACTTTCGCCGATCGCCGCGATCGTATCGCCTGCGATCAACACATCGGCGCGGTAGCTGAGATCTGCATCAACCACCGTACCGCCGCGAATAAGCACGGACATAAACACACTCCTGGGCGAAAGCCCCTGTCAGCGTGTACGTTAAGGGTTGGCCGTCGTTACGTCAAAGATGGCACGTAGAAGATGGAATGTACAAGATGGCACGTACAAGATTGCACATACCACCACTGGCACTTTGGCCATCTCATCACGCCACTGACGCAACAGATTCGCCTTCATTCCAGACCAGCCTCGACGCGAGCATCGGCTACCATCTCCCGACGCGCTCTCGGATGCAGAAGAATGGCTTCGATCATTTCGGTAAAGGGTGTCAGCAAAACCTACGCTTCCGGATTCCAGGCACTCAAATCGATTGATCTGGAGATCCGTCAAGGCGAGATCTTTGCCTTGCTCGGGCCGAATGGAGCCGGCAAGACTACGCTGATCAATATCATTTGCGGCATTGTCACCGCGAGTAGTGGCACGGTATTGGCCGACGGCCATGACACGGTGAACGACTACCGCGCGGCGCGCTCGAAGATCGGGCTGGTACCACAGGAACTCTCAACCGATGCATTCGAAACCGTGTGGGCAACGCTCAGATTCAGCCGCGGGCTGTTTGGCAAGCCGCCGAACCCTGCGCATCTAGAAAAAGTGCTGCGCGATTTGTCTCTGTGGGACAAAAAAGACAGCAAGATCCTGACGTTGTCGGGAGGAATGAAACGTCGGGTATTGATCGCCAAAGCTTTGTCACACGAGCCGCAGATCCTATTCCTCGACGAACCCACCGCTGGTGTCGATGTCGAGTTGCGCCGCGACATGTGGCAGATGGTGCGGGCGCTACGTGCCAAGGGCGTAACCATCATCCTGACCACGCACTACATCGAAGAAGCGGAAGAGATGGCCGACCGCATTGGCGTAATCAGTAAAGGTTCGCTGATCCTGGTCGAGGACAAGGCCGTACTGATGCAGAAACTGGGCAAGAAGCAACTAACTCTGCAATTGCAGGATCGACTCGACGCGATACCGGCTTCGCTCGCTGTGCTGCCACTGGAACTTGCCGACGACGGCCATGCCTTGGTGTACACGTTCGACACGCAAAGCGAGCACACCGGCATTGCCGGGCTGTTGCGGCAGCTGTCCGACCAGGGTATCGACTTCAAGGATCTGCGCAGCAGTGAAAGTTCGCTGGAGGAAATTTTCGTCAGTCTTGTCCATGGTGGCAGCAAGGGAGTTACGGCATGAACTGGCATGCGATCCGCGCCATTTATCGTTTCGAGATGGCGCGCACTTTCCGCACCATTACCCAGAGTATTGCCTCGCCGGTATTGTCCACTTCGCTCTATTTTGTCGTGTTCGGTGCCGCCATCGGCTCGCGCATGGGCGAAGTCGATGGGATCAGCTACGGCGCCTTCATCATCCCCGGCCTGATCATGTTGTCGCTGCTCAACGAAAGCATTTCCAACGCCTCATTCGGCATCTATATGCCCAAGTGGGCAGGCACGATTTTCGAGCTGCTGTCTGCGCCCCTGTCCCCGATCGAGATCGTGATTGGCTACGTTGGCGCCGCCGCCACCAAGTCTTTGATGCTCGGCGCGCTGATCCTGCTCACCGCGCGCATTTTCGTGCCCTATGAAATTCTGCATCCGATCTGGATGCTGTGCTTCCTGCTGCTGACCGCCATCACCTTCAGCCTGTTCGGCTTTATCATCGGGCTGTGGGCGGATGACTGGCAAAAATTGCAGGCAATCCCGCTGATGATCATCACCCCGATGACCTTTCTCGGCGGCGCCTTCTATTCGATTCAAATGCTGCCGCCGATTTGGCAGAAGATCACGCTGTTCAATCCGGTGGTTTACCTGATCAGCGGATTTCGTTGGAGCTTCTATGGCGTCGCCGACGTCAACATCGCCATCAGCTTCGCCGCCATTCTGGGTTTCCTGGGCGCCTCTCTGATTGCCGTCTGGTGGATCTTCCGAACCGGATGGAAACTGAAGGCCTGAGCTGACAAAGCAGGTCACAGCACGACGCATGACTACGGGATCGCGGAGCCAAAACACGCTGGCACATGCCACCATCCACGCGATTACGCGCGGGCAACCGCCAAAGCATCAGCCCACGCGCAGCCGGAGTGCAGCATAGGGCTCACTCGATCCGCTCAACCCGAGCTTTGGGCATTTCCTCGGACACCTGCAAAAACCAGCGACCCGCAATACCTGGCACCAGGATAATTTCGGGCGCCTGCAAGGCGTTTGGCAGCTTCACACTGCCCTTGAGCACTTTCCACTTCTGGCCATTCTGCAGCGTGAACACACTGCCGGGTTCCCAGCCATTTACCGATCCATGGAGGCGACTCTTGATCGGTTTGTTGTCGCTGCTGACGAAGGTCGGCCGGCCTGGCTGGGGCTCCGATGGCTGGCTTTCAACTTGCGCTGGCGTTGTCGTTTCTTCGCGCAGGAGTCGATTGAGCAGTGCCAATTGTTCGCGTGACAGCGTGTCCACGCCAGTGGCGCGACGCTGTTCGGCAGTCAGACGCTGCTCGATGTCGACGTAACGCTGCTCCGTCTTGGCGGCAACGGGCGTGAACGCCAGCACCAGCACCAATGCCCAGTCGATCTTTGCAAACATGTTCGCTCCTCATCAATGACCAAGCACAGATACCACCGTTCAAGCTCGGCGCAGGCCCGCGGATATGTGCCGAAGCGCACCAGTGTACCTCCGCCATATTTCAAATCTGGCTTTCGCTGCGCGGTGCCGATGCCCCAGGTTTTTGGTCTCCAAAACGGGGCTCCACCGCTCGGCGCGTGCCGCTCTATGATGGCGCTGTGCGGGTGGCAACGTCTGCACCTCCCTGCGGGCAACAATCAAGGAGTCCACCATGCTGATCCCCTCGCTGAAGGAACATGTATCAGCCGCCGAATGGCAGCTGCGGGTTGATCTCGCGGCTTGCTATCGGCTGGTGGCGCGCTATGGCTGGAGCGATCTGATCTTCACCCACATCAGCGCGCGCATCCCGGGCCCGGAACACCACTTTCTCATCAATCCCTATGGGCTGATGTTCGATGAGATCAATGCTTCCAGTCTCATCAAAGTCGATAGCACCGGCAACAAGCTGCACGACACACCGTTTCCGGTCAACGCCGCCGGATTTGTCATCCACTCCGCGATTCACGCAGTGCGCGCTGATGTCGGCTGCGTGCTGCACACTCATACCCGTGCCGGGGTCGCGGTCTCGGCGCTGCGCTCTGGCATTCTTCCGATCTCCCAGCAAAGTACCTTTGTGCTTGCCTCTCTGGCGTATCACGACTATGAGGGTGTGGCCATTCGCGATGACGAAAAGCCCAGGCTGCAGACAGACCTCGGCGACAAAACCTTTCTTTGCTTGCGCAACCACGGGCTACTCACCGTAGGTGCCAGCATCGCGGATGCTTTTTTGGCGATGTACGTGTTCGAGTCCGCTTGCCAGATTCAAGTCATTGCGCAAGCAGGCGGCGAGTTGATTTCGATTCCGCAGGCGATCGTCGATGGCACCGCCCATGTCCTGCGCGTGCAAACCGGCGGCCTGGGAGCGCAATTCGTCTGGCCGAGTCTGCTGCGCCAACTTGAGCGCAGCGATCCGGGCTACAAACTCTGATCAACCCTGCCAAGGTTCTGACTGTTACCCAGCAACCAGCGGCGGTCGCTGCGACCGAGCTGGCTGGTCTGGGGCTTGCTGGTGCTGAACTGAGCCGCGCCGGTACCGCCGCCGAATCGGCTGAGGATAAGGCGTCGCGCATCAAAAATGTGATCGGATTGCGCCGGATTTTATCCCGCCCGCTCGGCGCCCAACGGGGCGCGTAATCGGACTACGCAATCCCTTGGGCAACAACGCAGGCGGGTAAAAGACCAGCAAGAGTGTCACGTTCAAAACAGGCGCATTATTTCTGCGCGTCGCCTAAGTTGGACATTCTCCCGCGGCGCGCTGCTCGGGAGCTTTCAAGACATGCGTACCCAGCGAATCAGCGTCATCAGGTTAGGCGGCTTGCCATGCATCAGCAATCCAATCCGAAACACTTTGCCGGCAACCCAGATCGCAGCCAGCATTCCCGCAATGCCGATCGCGATTGACAGCCAGACCTGCCACATCGGCGGCGGGGTGCTCGAAGCCATGCGCAACATCATGACAAAGGGACTGATCGGCGGCACCAGACTGAGCACAGTGGCGAAGATCGAATCCGGGTCATTGCTGATCGGCATCCACAGTATCGACGGAAGCACCGCCACCAGTATCACCGGCGTGAGCAATGCTTGAGCCTCGCGCAGCTCATTGACTGCTGCGCCGATTGCGGCCATCAATGCCGACAACGTAGTAAACGCAATCACGAAGAAAATCAGCAGATACATCAGCAACCAGGGGTCGATCATGCCAAGAAGAGAAAAGCTCAGTAGGCTGATGACCACCAAACCGCCATAGACCAACAGCATCAACAAGCCAACGCCCATCTGTCCCAGAATCTTGCCCGCCATCAATTCGGTCGGCGACACCGCCGCGAGCAGCACTTCAACGACGCGACTCGATTTTTCTTCGATGGTCGAAGTCATCAGCTGTTGTCCCGCGGTCATCACCGAGATCAGAATCAGCATCATGAACGCCATCGGCAACAACTTGTTGGCAATCTCGTTCTTGGATTGGGCACCATCCTTGGTCACCATTTGTGGGCGCACATACGCCAGGCGCGTCAGCGCGCGTATTTCGCCTGCATCGAGTTGGCGAACTGCGAGCCGCGCATCGACGATGGCGGTCTTCATCGCTTCGCGCAGATCACTGATCAAACGATCATCCAGCTTCTCGCTAACAAAGAGATCGTAGGTGCCCAGCTCCTTGCCGTGCTCAGGCTGCTGCACCGCATCGGAATGCACAACCAGTACAGCCAGCAAAGCGGCCTGGTCAGACTTCGCCAATAGCAATCTGCTTTTGGCAGCATTGAGGCCGGCATCGGCTTCAATCAAGCTGACCTCGATCTCGGGCACCTGTCCGAGTACTTGACTCAGCGACTGCTCGACTCTGGCGTCGGCCGAGGCTTTGCTGGTCAGCGCCCTGGCAGCGGCTGGCATGGCGGCGTTGATCTTCTCGTCGATCGCGCGTCGGCGCTGAGCAAATACCTTGGGATCGAGTTGCTCACGCAGACGCGCCACCACTTCGCCACTGCGATCCAGCACTGCGATCCCGCCATGGATGGCAGGTGATTTGACATTAATCAGCATGGGCATCAGCACCACTGCCATGCCGATCATGAAAGGCATCAACAGCAGGCCAATCAAAAACCCCTTGGTCAGCACGGTCGCGGCGAACTCGCGCCAGGCGATCTGCAGAATCTTGCTCATGTCGTGGCCTCCTGCTGCGCGCCGTGCGACACGATATCGATGAAGATGTCTTCCAGACTGGGGCGCAACAGTTCCAGACGACTCGGTGCAATTCGCGCGGCAACCGCCTGTATCGCCTCGTCCAGGCGCGCGCCCTCGTTGAGATTGATGCGGTAGTAATCGTCCGTCCGTTCCAGCGTGGCGACGCAACTCAGTCCAGACAATGCGCCCGCCACATCCGTATCCGCCGCCAGCGGCTCCATACGCAAAGCGCGCGGCGCGTAGCGTGCACGGATGGTGTCCAACGTGTCGTCCAGCACTTTGCGTCCATCATGCAGCATCACGATGTGCTCGCAGAGCTGTTCGGCCTGGTGCATCACATGAGTAGAAAACAGCACCGTGGTGCCACGCCGATGTTGGTCCAGGATCAGATCGCGAACCAGCCGCATATTCACTGGATCGAGTCCACTGAAGGGCTCGTCCAGAATGAGCAACTCCGGGTCATGAATCACCGCCGCGATGAACTGGATCTTCTGCTGCATGCCTTTGGACAGCTCCTCGCATTTCTTGCGCCCTACTTCGGGCAAGCCGACGCGCCCGAGCCAATCGACAACTCGCGCCTTGGACTGATCTCGACGCACACCCTTGAGAATTGCCATGTGCTGCAGAAACGCCGCCACCGGCATCTTGCGATACACGCCGCGCTCTTCGGGTAGATAGCCGATGCGATCCTTGGCCTTGAGCGCAGAGTCTGCACCCAGCACCTCAATGCGCCCCGATCCGGAAACAGGATCGACAGATTCATTCGCAACGTGGTCGACTTGCCCGCTCCGTTCGGTCCGATCACGCCGTACAGCGCGCCGCGGGGCACCTGAAGGTCCAGGTCACGCACCGCCTGCTTGGTACCGAAGGTCTTGTTGATTGATGTAAGCACAATGGCATGGTTCATGGACCGCATCTGACCACATGTCAGTTGTGGCGAACAGCGCAACCTGCTCAAAGTAGCGCTGTGACGGCTGTCATCTGCTTGTGCATCACTGTGATCTCGCTGGCTACGATTTGGGTATCCATCTCGAGGTTGATCGCCACAAGAAGAGGCACTGTTGACTTTGTTTCGTTATTTAGCTAATTTACGAAACATGAACCAGGTCTTCAAAGCACTCTCCGATCCGACGCGTCGCCGCGTCCTACAACTTTTGCGCAAAGGCCCGATGAGCGCCGGCGCACTGTCCGATCAATTCGAGGTTTCCAAGCCGACCATGTCGGCGCACTTTTCGGTTTTGCGCGAGGCCGATTTGATCGACTCCACCAAGCAGGGCACCAGCATCGTCTATCGGCTGAAACTGTCCGTGCTGGAGGATTCCTTGCTCGGCTTTGCTCAACTGTTCGGTATCAAATCCCACTCACCGATTCATCGGCTTGAGGGCGAAGCCGAGTCTCCGCGCAAAAAGGACAAGCGATGAAACATCAAGACGAAATGAAGGCTGGCGACGAAAATCACGCGCGCAATTGGGCGATCGCCAGCGGCACTTTGGTTTTTCTTTTAGGCGCGTTGCTGTGTTGGCTGATTCCCGAGCGGTCCTTCGCCTGGGTGCTGGCGATGTTGACGCTACCCGCGGCCTGGCTGTCACAGCACGTGCTAAAAAAACTGGGAATGAACGTCGCCCGTGCAAGCACCGACCGTCGAACACTGGCAAGGGCAATGGCCGCGGCGGGATTGATCATGACGGTTTCAATGGCGGCGGTGCTCATACAGAAACTCGGATGGATCGAAGCCGGCACAGGAGAATTGAGCAAGCGCGCATGGGGTTTGATCATTGGCGCCATGGTCATCGCCTACGCCAACGTCATTCCCAAAATCCCGGGCAGCGCTCGGCTACAGGCGGCACTTCGCTTCAGTGGCTGGGTACTGGTTCTGGCCGGTATGACGTTCAGCGCAATTTGGCTGTTGGTCCCGCTGAATTACGCCAGCACACTTGCCACCTGGGTACTGCTCAGTGGATTGGTAGTGATTTTGGCGCGCGTCAGCTGGTGTTACCTGCAACCGCGAAGCGCTCCGCCCACTGCGCCTGGCTAGTACGGCGTCGGCCTCTTCCGGCAGATCGCCGGAGCTAAACACGCAAATGGCAACCGGCGCGATCAGGCGCCCGGCATCTCAAATTTGAATTTGCCCAGCTCAGTCCACGGTCGTCACCGAAGGCTGCGTCTGCGCTCGCCTCAAACAACTGGAGAAAACGCATGAACGCCCCTTCGTGGATGGCCCATCTGTTCCTTGCCTTGCTTGCACTGAGCGCTACTACGCCCAACGCAGCCAGCGCCGTTGAGCCAGTGGAGATAACGGGAACCTGGAATGGCAGCTTGCACCTGCCCACCGGTGCGCTCGCGCTTGAACTGGCGGTTAAGCGCAACGCAGACGAGACGCTGTCAGCAACGCTTGAAAGTAGCGATCAAGCGCCCGGTCAGCTGATCCCGGTGACCCGCGTGCAGATCGAAGGCACGCGTTTGAAGTTGCAGATCAACGCGCTATCGGCAACTTACGTCGGGCAATGGAAAGCCGTGGCAGGCGGCTGGGTGGGTCACTGGAGCCAAGGCCAAGAACTACCGCTTACCTTCAAGAAAGGAACCGCCGCTGCGTTGTCGACTGTTGCTGGATTAGATGGAATCTGGCGTGGCGCACTTACTCGCAACGGCGCGCAACTGCGACTGATACTGCATATTGTCAGCGCCAAGCGGGGGACTGCCGCCTTGCTGGATTCACCTGACGCAGGAGCTTCTGGCTTGCAGGTGAGCGAGCTGCTGCGGTCGGGTCGGCAGGTGAGTTTCCGGGTACCGATGGCGCAGGTCCAGTTCGTCGGAAAACTGGACGAAGGCGTCACTCGGTTCGTCGGACGCTGGCAACGTGAGGGCCAGCCCGAAGCGACGGTTACCTTTGTCCGCGACGAACCAAACTCGGGAGCCAGCGCTCAGCCACGCCCGCAAACGCCGAAGGCCCCTTTCGATTATGAGCAAGAGGAAATTCGTTTCGAAAACCCGGAGGCAACCGGCGTCACTCTGTCCGGCACATTGACGCTGCCCAAAGGTGCCCGTCCGTTCGCGGCGGCTATCCTGATCAGCGGTTCCGGTCCGCAGGATCGTGACGAAAGTCTATTTGGCCACAGGCCCTTCGCCGTATTGGCCGACCATCTCTCGCGGCATGGCATTGCGGTTTTGCGTTACGACGACCGCGGCATTGCCAAGTCGACAGGAAAATTCGCCGGCGCCACTTCACTGGATTTCGCTGGCGATGCACGGGCCGCGGTCACCTATCTGACTGGACGCAACGATATCAACCCGCGCGCGATCGGATTGATCGGTCACAGCGAGGGCGGCGTGGTCGCGCCGCTGGCGACGATCGGCAATGAGTCGATTGCCTACTTGGTCTTGTTGGCCGCGCCCGGAACCAACATGTCCGAAATCCTGGTATCGCAACGGCGCCTGATGGGCGTGATGCAAGGTATTAGCGAACAAAAACTAAAGGACAGCGAGCCCCTGCTCGCCGAAATCTACGCACAAATCGCATCTGCCCCTACCCGCGCCAAGGCACGACGACGCGTCAAGAAACTGCTCACTGCCGAGGCGCTCTCCCAGTTCGAGCTGGAGAAATCCAGTCGTGACAGCGTGATTGACCATCTGACTAGAGATTGGCTGCGTGAGTTGCTTCGCTACGACGCAGTCGCAACCCTGCGCAAAATCAAGATTCCCCTGCTGGCAATAAATGGCAGCCTGGATCGGCAGGTGCCCGCCACCGAGAATCTGGCGGCAATCGAACGCGCAGTGCGCGACAATCCGGATGCCACAGTGCGCCTCTTGCCAGGTCTCAATCATCTTTTTCAGACCGCCACTACCGGAGCAATGGGCGAATACCCGGACATACCAGAAACCTTCGCGCCCGCCGCACTGGCGTTGATCTCTGATTGGATCAACGCGCGTTTCGCCTCACGCTAGCCCGCATGCCACGCGTGCGCGTGCGCCCCTGACCATTGCTCTTGCAGGAGCGGCGTAAGCCGCGAAGCTCCCACTCTTTTCTCCAATGGTTTTGGCGTCCCCACTGCACGCGGACGCTCGACGCTCCCGGCCGTGGTGGGTCCGCGCTGCGCGCAGACGCTTAAATCTCCTGGCACTGGTGGGTCCGCGCTGCGCGCGGACGCTCTCACTCCCAGAATCACCGCACCCAGCCACCGATTCGAATGATTCGCCCGCGCGACGGATGCCTCGCATTGAATCGGTTGTTCGGTACGGTGGGCAGGATCAGGACCCCTCGGCGTTTAGAGAATAGGCATGATTCAGCAGTCCGGGATATCGTGTTTTGTCCGCGGCACGGCGCACTGTCTGTGCTTGCTGACTTCGCTGGCGATGCTGCCGCAGGCGGGCTTGGCGCAGAACGCCAACGACGGCTACAACCCGAATGCGAACGGCGCCGTCAACGCGCTGGTGGTTCAAGCCGATGGCAAGACCCTGGTCGGCGGGGACTTCACCTCGATCGACGGGCAGCCCCGCAATCGCCTCGCGCGGCTGAATGCAGATGGCAGCCTGGATGCCACGTTCAACCCGGGTGCGAACGGCGCCGTCTTCGCGCTGGTCGTGCAGTCCGATAGCAAGCTGGTGGTGGCCGGACAATTCACGACGATCACCGGGCAGCCCCGCAATCGCCTCGCGCGGCTGAATGCAGATGGCAGCCTGGACACCACGTTCAACCCGAATGCGAACGGCGACGTCCTCGCGCTGGCCGTGCAGCCCGATGGCAAGCTGGTGGTGGGTGGGGCTTTCACGACGATCGCCGGGCAACCCCACGATCGCCTCGCGCGCCTGAATGCCGATGGCAGCCTGGACGCCGCATTCAAACCGAATGCGGACAGCATCGTGTACGCGCTGACCGTGCAGCTTGATGACAAGCTCGTGGTGGGCGGGTTTTTCACGACGATCAGCGGGCAGAGCCGCAATTTTATCGCGCGGCTGAATGCCGATGGCAGCCTGGACGCCGCATTCAACCCGAATGCGAACGACAACGTCTACAGGCTGGCCGTGCAGCCCGATGGCAAGCTGGTGGTGGGCGGGTTTTTCACGGCGATCGCCGGGCAGACCCGCAATCGCCTCGTGCGGCTGAATGCCGATGGCAACCTGGACACCAAGTTCAATCCGGATGCGAACAACAGCGTCGTCGCCGGTGGTTGTCAATCCAGTTGTCGCGGCAATTGGAAACATCAGGGTCAGAGTGCACTTTTCTCAACACACTGCGGAGATCCGACCAAGGCTACTGAAAGTGCACTTTGACCCGTGTTTCCCTGACCCCTGTTCCCCTTTTTTGCTTTTTGGACCCGTGTTCGTCCGTGTTCGTCCGGGGGAGCGCGTGTACACTTGCGCACGGGATCGGGGGATCGCGGATGCTCAATGTCACCGCCTACGTATTTCTATATGGAGGCCGGGTCGCGCGCGAGCGCCTGACACGAGCCCGGCTCGATCACGCGCACGCGTCCGCTGCCGCGATCCTGTCCGGATCACGGCGCGACGAGCGTGCGTTCTGGAAGCGCTACGCGCTCAATTTCATGGTCGGCGCGGCGACGCCGTTGCTCGGAAATCTCCTGCTGGACTGGCCGATCGCATTCGTACTGGTGGCGATCGCGTTCGACAACGTCGCTCTGTGTCTCGCCGACCTGATGAAGGCGTCGCTCGCACGCGAATCTTTCGAAGGGACGGCAAGGCGCCAGCGATCCACAGAAAACGTGGTTTACGTTGCGCGCGGAATGCGTGAATCGCGGCGCCTCCGCCATGCCAGCAAAGGCATCAAGGTGCCGATACTCGTCGAAGCCGACCATCCCTGGATCATCTTCGTGATCCTGCAGGTGGGTGTCTACGGGCTACTTTCTGTGATGATCGCGCTGGGACTGTTCCTTATCATCCAGAGCGTGCCGGACAGTGAGTTCGACATGCAAACGCTCTGGTGGCTCGCGGTGCCTGCGACACTGCGAATCGCCAGCGCGCTGCGCGATGTGGCCGTGCAGGATGGATCGGAATCGCTCGCCGTACGCCTGCAACCCCAGTCGTTCTTTCCGATGGTCTGCTTGTACATGGCAATCCTCGCGACAGCCTGGGTAGCGCCCATTCTGTGGGAGGAAGACTGGTTTCGATATACGTTGGAGCCGTATCACGGCTCGCTGTTCCTGTTCGTCTATCTGATGGTCGCGGTCGTGCTCGGATGGCTTGGGCTTGGCCGGTTACGTGCCGCCGAAACGAACCTCCAGAGTTTCGCCGCGACCGACCTGTCGAATTGGCAAGACCGCCTCCGCCAACGCAATGGTGACGAGTAAGCAACATCAAGAGCCCCCTGCACCACTCCACATGTGATGAAAGGAGCGGGTTGGGGCAGCACGGCGAGCGATGCCGTGGGCAACACTGCTGTCACCGCGCTCAGCAACGGCAACTATGTCGTGGGCAGCATCGAGTGGGACAACGGCGCGGCAACCGATGCCGGCGCGGCCACCTTCGGCTCGGGCAGCAGCGGGATCAGCGGCATCGTCTCAACCAGCAACTCCCTGGTGGGCAGCACGGTGAGCAATTTCGTGGGCGACTCTGGTGTCACCGCGCTCAGCAACGGCAACTATGTCGTAGGCAGCTCGGGCTGGGACAACGGCCTGGCGATCAATGCCGGCGCGGTCACCCTGGGCTTGGCCAACGGTAGCGTTTTCGGCACGATCACCACCCAACACAACGTCATCGATGCGGTGGCCGGTTCAGGGGCTTCACAAGTCTTTGCCTACGACCCCGCGCGCAATCAACTCGTCGTCGGCCAACGCCTCAGCAACCGCGTTGTTCTACAGCGCACCAGGGTCGCCACCGCCTTCGGCATTGTCGGCGCTACGCCCGATCCCTCCACCGATGGCCAAGGGGTGACCTTCACTGCCACGGTCGATGCGAGCACGGCACCCACTGACGGCCAGGTGCGCTTTGCCGCCAGCAGCGGCGAGAGCTGCACCGACCCCACACCGACCGCGACCTCGGCCACCACGGCCGATTTCTCCTGCACCTTCAGGTTCACCGTCAACGGCACCTCGAACGTCATCGCCGAGTACACCGGATCGATCATCCACGGATACAGCGGCTCGGCCCCCGAACCGCATACGGCGATCATCGACGCCGTGTTCGCCAATGGCTTCGAGAGTCCCTGACCGCGACCGCCGCACCCGCGTCGGGCTTCGGACACCCGCGTCGCGCGTCGGTCTTCGGACACCCACAATCTGTTCCCTGTCACCCGCAATCGTCCAACCAGAAATGGTAATGCGATCGCTCCGCTGGGTTGAATCTGGCAAAAAAGTGGGTGTCCAGAACCTATCCAGAACCTAGAACCTAGAACCTAGCGCAGATGCTTCGGCATTGAACCCAACAGTTTGTGCCTGGCGAGGGGGCAGTGAGCAATCAGTCATGCTTAGGAAATCTTGACCTCAGTTTTAATGAGCAACCATCGGAGACTATTCCTTGCTGCGCTTGAAGACCAACCGTTTGAGAATCCCGTTGATGGCTGCAACCGTCATCGGTGTCATTGCGTGTACGTCGAAGGATCAGATGGCAACTGATTTTCTGCCGACAGAAATCGAATGGGAGATCAAACACTTTCCAGACAGTGACGAATTTCAAGCCACTGCCGATGTTGATGCTGGGGGCTTGGTCAGCGCGGAACAGCGATTACGCGCATCACTGGGACGGCATGACTTTCTGGAGTGTGACTCCGCCGGCGCGGCGTCGGAATTGTTTATCTCCAGAAGCCAAAATCTTATTGTCCTCATCAGGGGACGTGGGTCTGACTCTTCGATGGACGGCAAGGCACCGCGGCCCACGGTCCTGGCCGCGAAGCACATCGGGACCGCCAAAGATGATGAAAACTTGCTACAGATGTGCCCTGAGCTGCGTGAACGCATGCAAAGCACGGGACGCTGAAGCAGTAGTTCAGCAGTGATGCGAGCCGAAGAAGCACGTAGGGCGGAATCCGCGCAGCGGTTTCCGCTGATCGCAATACAGGGCGCAGTGTTCATGTCTGCGTAGTGCGAGTTGGCAGCGATTGTTGGTGCGGTGTTACTCATGTCGAGCTCCGTTTCGCGGAACCCGACGTGCTTGCTGCGAAATATTCAAACAGAGTCCGCGCACAACGCGGACCCACAACGCCAGCACGCCTACTCTCACGTTTGCCCCGTTCTTGTTCGATTTGTCTCCTGTCAGGCGTTTTATGCTTAGTTGCAATTGACTGCCGGACGTTCCGGCATTACTTCGGGGGAGTCAGCGATGAAAATACGTTCAACACAGCTTACGTTGCTAAGCGGCTGCATTTTGCTCGCTTTGGCTGGCGCAGTGCTGGCCGATTCGGTCAACGGCCAGTTCGAACTGGGTGACAAGGCATTGAAACCAACCGAGGTCGCTGCGTTCCGAGTTCGCAACCAGTCCAAACCGCGCGAGTTTCAGACCTATGTGATGCTGACCACGCAGCCGGTGAATCGCGAGGCCATCGGCAAGTACTCCGATCCCTATGCGCTGGCGATCAATGACGATGCGGTGCGTGATGCTGATTACCTGTCCCTGTTTGTTTCCGGCAATGGCGAAACCAGCATGAACGCGCATATCGGCGGCACCCAATACCTCGATACATCCGGATCCATGATGGGGAGAAGGGATCGCTGATCGCCAGCTGCAGCACAAACACCACCGAGCGCGTGGCCTGCAGCGTAAAAGTTGCCAAGCCGGTCAAGTCGATGGACGGCCCCGCCTGGACCATCGATGTCAGCTTTGACAGCGCGGTGCTGTCGCGCCCAGCCGGCAAGCCGATCGCGAAAGACGGCGGCGAACCCGGCAAAGCCTTCCTCGCCTTGATCACGGCCGCCCAGGGCAATGACCTCACCAAGATTATCGCCCTGCTCGCACCAGGTGAAGCCGAAGACTATCAACACGACTACAACACACCAGAGGAAAACCTCAAGGACGCCAAGACGACGCTCGGCTATAAGCTGCCGAAAAAGCCCAAAATAACCGGCGGCGAAATGGTCAATGACGAGACCGCGATTCTCGAAGTTGAAGGTGCACCCTTCGAGAGCGGCAAGATGCTCTATCTGGTGGAAATGCATCGCAGCAACGGCCACTGGGGATTCGACTGGGCGCACGCTGCAGGCTTGCTGCGCTAAATTCTGAAAACTTGACTTCGCCATTTGCGCCGAGCAAAACGGGCAATGGCCAGCGCCACAGCAGCGCTGTCACTTGGATAACTGCGGAAAATTTACCAATGCCGCAAATCCTGAGCCAACAACGTTGAACAAGGCTAGCGCTGGCCTTGACCGCGCGCTCTTAGGCTGATCACTCGAATCCGTTGGCAAATTGCTGGTCGGGAATGACAGCGGGAAGCGGATAGAGATGCCCCAACATCGCGCGGCGCGCGTCCCCTGCAGGCAGCCCCAGCGTCGGACCCATCCCGACCAAATCAGAACCCACACTCAGCACGCTGCCAGCGGCAACGGTGTCCATTGCGTGCGTGCCACGCCATGTGGCCCAGGACATGTTCATCGGCGCCGAGCCGCCGCATTCCGTGTCGCGCATCGCCAGGACACTGGCGGTCTCGAGCCGATTGTTGCGCGCCATCAGTTGAGTTGAGAATGCAGTCGGCAATGTACTCAGGCACGAGTGCCAGGCATACGGCGCCGTGATGCTGCGCATGAGGTTGTGGGTTATGCGGGTGCCCTGACTGGTGGGGTTGAATACGCCCCAGCCGAACAGCATGCCGCCTTCGACCATGGTGTTGTGATGCACATCGTGGTCGCGCATGTAGCAAGTTTCCTGAAAGCACTGGATACCCAAACGCACGCCGCTGTTGACGAACAGATTGTGATGGATATGGACCATGTCGGAATTGCTCTGCGCTGACACCTGGATGCCTTCGTTGTTGGCGTTGGCCGACGAAAATTCGATGTAATTCTGGCGATAAGTATTGCGTTGCGAATTGTCTTTGTCGTGCACGCCACCGGTGGTCGCGCCGAGGCGCAGCTGATTGTTTTCGATCAGCGAGTCGCCAGCGTCGAACAGTGTCAATGCATAGGCGCCGGAACTGTTCATAACAAAGGGACCAAAGTCGCTGTCCTGGATCAACAGCCGATGTCGGGTCAGCGGCGGTCCGTCGCCATAGCCATGGATAAAGGCCGGGTTCTCGCTGGGGACGAGTCCTTCGCGACCATCCACAAAGCGCACATGCCGAACCACCAGACCCGATTTACTGGGATCGCTGAGCAGCCCGTATTGTTGAACGTGAGTGAAGTCGATGCCTTCAAATCTCGCTGCGGGTGGCAGATCGCTTCGCACGTCGATGGAACCTGCATAACCAAGGTCGAACACGGCCACTTCATCGGGATACGCGATGAACTGTTTTGCGTGGGCGTCATCGACACCAAAGCCGCCGGTGGTGTAGCTGCCCTTGCGCAATACGATGAGCTGATTGGCACTTGTGCGCGGCAGTGCGTAGGCCACTGTGCGATACGGCAGCGCGCGACTTCCATGCGCAGGATCATCCTCGCCCGAGGGCGCTAGGAAGACAAATTGATTTGCCGCAACGTCAATCAAAAACGTGTGCTGCAATACTTTCTGCGGACTGCCGCTATCGCGAATTTCCAGCGTTATGCTGTAGCTGCCCTCCGCTGCCGGAACAAAGCGCAAGCTGCCACTTCGGAAATCGAGCGCGATCGTCGCCAGGCTTTGCGGCAGGCCATTGAAAGTCACGCCCTGCAGTCGAAACTCGTAGGGAAATATTCCGCCGATCACGCCGGGCCGGCTCTCATAGACGATGCCGGGATAAGCTGCCGGGCGCATCGCTGAAGCTGCGAGCAACACACTCAACGGCGCGTTAGGCAGCGTCTGCGGCATCATCAAAGTCGGTACGGTCACAAACCGACAGCGCACGAATACTGGCGCAGAGTCTGCCGGCACGAATGACGGGGCCAGTTCGGAAATCGCGCACTGTTGTCCCGGCGGCTGACTCACCAGCTGCAAATCGAGCGGCGAGTCGGCGTCGATCAGAGCGCCGATGACGTACTCATCATTCAAAGTGACTACGACCGTGGCGGCGCCCTGTCGAATGCTCAGCGTATTACCCAGCGCCAAGCCTTGAACGCGCACCTTGACTGGGACCATTGCGGCGACCACGGTCGGCGCTTCTGCCGCTACACGGTGCGTTGTTTGGAGCAGCGTGCAGCTGGAAAGGATGAGGACGACGAGCCGACGATTGGACACCAACAATTTCTCCATTAGGCGAATTTGCGCGCCATCTATACATTGACGTGATGACACGAATGAGCCCAGCTAAGGAAGGCCTGAATAAGTCACCCCTTCGTCTTCGCTAAACTGCTTGTTGCTTGCCAAACCCCCGCTCTCAACAGCGGAGCTGGTCAACCTGCGGTTTTTCGCCCCCTGACTCAGCGGGCTATCGCGGCTCCGGACTTGTTCAGAGACTCCCTCAGGCGTACGAGAGGCCCAGCTTGACAGTCTTAAAACGCTCCCAATGCACATGTCATGGTTTGTTCCACACGCAGTGGGTCGCGCGATTCAGCTCGGATCAATCGACGACGTCGGCAGGGCTGAACTGCGCGCCGCTCGATTGAGCGTCACTGCTCCGCGACAGTCTCAGCGTCGCCCAATTTTCATCAGCACAGCGTATGTGACCGCCGCGATGCCCAGACCAGCAAACCAGGCGTAGGTGTAGATGACTTTGAACACAGTCCAGACGTCGGGAAACGAAGTTGGAAATGCGGTATGCAGAAACCCGGGCAGATTGGGCAAAACGCCCAGCGCCAGGGCGATGATGGCGGCGGGGTTCCAGCCACCGCGGTAACGAAACTCACCGTGTTCTTCGAACAACTGGGCAACGTTCAAGCGCGTGCTACGCAGAAAGTAGTAGTCGACCAGCATGATGCCCGCAACCGGTCCGAGCAGTGCCGAATAACCGATCAACCAGGTAAAGATGTAGCCCTGGGTGCTGGCTAGAATCTTCCACGGCATGGCCAGCAAGGCGATGCCGGCAGTAATCAGACCGCCCAGTTTGTAGGAGATGCGCTTCGGCGACAGGCTGGCAAAGTCGTAAGCGGGTCCGACCAGGTTGGCGGCGAGATTGCAGCACATGGTGTCGAGGGTGAGGATCAACAGCGCGATGCCGACGCCGATGCCGGTGAAGCGGCTGGCGAGATCGACCGGATCCCAAATCGCCTTGCCGTAGATCACCACGGTGGCCGAGGTGACGATCACTGATATGAGCGCAAGCATCGCCATGGGAATCGGCAGGCCGATCGCCTGACCGATGACCTGGTCACGTTGCGAGCGTGCGAACCGGGTGAAGTCGGGAATGTTCAAAGCGAGTGTCGCCCAGAATCCAACCATTGCCGTCAACGAGGGCCAGAAAATTGCCCAGAACTTTCCTTCTTTGATTCCGCCGGCAACGAACTGCGAAGGTGCATGCATCATCGTGCCGAAGCCGCCTGCCTGGCTCAATGCCCACCACACCAGAACCAGGCACATGATGATTTTCACCGGCGCGGAAAACGTCTCCAGCCAACGAATCGAATCCGTGCCATTGACGACGAAGTACAGCTGCAGCAACCAGAATCCGAAGAAGCATAGAAACTGCGCGATGTTGATGCCGAGCCAGGGCAGCTCGGCGCCGATCAGAGCGTTGCCGGTGATGATATTCAGCAGCGTGTAGATCGCCAGACCGCCGAACCAGGTCTGAATGCCATACCAGCCACAGGCTACGATGGCGCGCAGCAATGCCGGCAATTTTGCGCCCTGTGTACCGAACGAAGAACGCACCAACACCGCATAGGGAATGCCGTACTTGGCGCCCGCGTGGCCGATCAGCAACATCGGCACCAGCACGATCAAGTTGCCGATCAGCACCGTTGTAACCGCCTGCCACGGCGACATGCCCTGATCGATCAGGCCGGCGGCGAGTGTGTAGGATGGAATGCACATCACCATGCCGACCCAGAGCGCGGCGAAGTGGTACCAGGTCCAGGTGCGTTGCGCGGCCGTGGTGGGCGCAAGGTCCTCGTTGTAAAGCGCACTTTGGCTGATCGGTATTTCGTTATGCATGGTCGCCTTCGTGCCTGCGGACTTTGCTCCGCACGCGTTGGTTGTTTCAGCAGTCGCAACAAGAATCGAAAGTCAGCGCTGCATGCCCCGCACTACAACAGCAGAGGCGTCACGCCGTTACGCGCATCGGATTGTTCGGGTGCGTGGTCCAGTCGCCGAACTCGCCGTTGTCGACGCGTTTCATGGTGATGCAGCCATCGACCGGGCAGACGTGCATGCACAAGTTGCAACCCACGCATTCGTCGTCGATCACTTCGAAGTGTCGGCGGCCATCCTTCTGCTGCATGATTGCCTGATGCGCGGTGTCTTCGCATGCTATGTGGCAGAGGCCGCACTTGATGCAACTGTCCTGATTGATCAGCGCCTTGATGTCGTACTTGAGGTTCAAAAACTTCCAGTCAGTGACATTGGGCACCGCCTTGCCGACGAAATCGTCGAGGCGCTTGTAGCCCTTTTCGTCCATCCAGTTCGACAGCCCCGAGATCATGTCTTCGACGATACGAAAACCGTAGTGCATCGCCGCTGTGCACACTTGCACGGAACCAGCGCCAAGGGCCATGAACTCGGCGGCATCGCGCCAGGTGCCGATGCCGCCGATGCCTGAGATCGGCAGACCCGGGGTCTCGGTGTCGCGCGCGATCTCGGACACCATGCTCAATGCAATCGGCTTCACCGCCGGTCCGCAATAGCCGCCATGCGTGCCCTTGCCATCAACTGTTGGCGTCGGCGCCATCAGATCCAGATCGACACTGGTGATCGAGTTGATGGTGTTGATCAGGGAGACCGCGTCGGCGCCGCCTCGGAATGCGCCTCTGGCGGACGCACGAATATCGGTGATGTTGGGCGTGAGTTTGACAATGCATGGCAGCTTCGAATACTGCTTGACCCAATGCGCGACCATTTGCACGTACGCGGGTACCTGCCCCACCGCCGAGCCCATGCCGCGCTCACTCATGCCGTGCGGACAACCGAAGTTCAGTTCCACTGCATCGGCACCAGTGTCTTCGACCTGGGGCAGGATGAACTTCCAGGATTCTTCATCGCAGGGCACCATCAGCGACACGATCATCGCGCGATCGGGCCACTCCCGTTTCACTTGCCGGATCTCGGCGAGATTGATGGCGAGCGGACGATCGGTAATCAACTCGATGTTGTTGAGTCCAGCGATGCGTTGTCCGTTCCACTGCACCGCACCGTAGCGCGAGCTGACATTGACCACATGCGGGTCGAGCCCCAGTGTTTTCCAGACGACACCGCCCCACCCCGCCTCAAAGGCACGAATGACGTTGTACGCCTTGTCTGTTGGCGGTGCGGAAGCCAGCCAGAACGGATTGGGCGATTTGATTCCGACGAAATTGCACGAGATATCGGCCATGGTAGTTTCCTCAGGCGTTGCCAGTGATTGCGGCATGAATAGCCCTTGCCGCGCGCTTGCCGTCCTCTACCGCCTGCACGGTCAGGTCAACTTTTCCGCCAACACAGTCGCCGCCCGCCCACACCCCGGGCAGGGACGTCGCGAACTGTGCATCGACCCGGATGCGGCCATTGTTCAACTGCAACGTATCGGCCGACTTGCTGGCGCCCTCGATCAACAACACTTGGCCGATGGCCTTGAGCACGGTATCGGCCGCAAGCGAGAAAAACTCGCCGCTGCCCACCAGCCTGCCCGCGCCATCAAGAGACGTGTGCTCGAATTGGATACCCGACAGTGCGCCATCCTGCGAAAGCAATCGTTTTGGTTGCGCGTAGTGCATTACATGCACGCCCTGCGTTTGCGCAAAGCCCTGCTCGACTTCAGTGGCGCTCATCGCTTCGGCACCGCGGCGATAAACCAGCGTTACCGTTTCCGCGCCTAGCTTTTTGCTTTGCACGGCAGCGTCGATCGCGGTGTTGCCGCCGCCGATGACGACGACGCGGCGACCCACGGTGAGCTCGGCGAGGTTTTCTGTCTGACGCAGTTCGGCGATGAAATCCACGGCATTGCGCACGCCGGCTACAGATTCACCTTCGAGGCCGAGTGCATTTACCCCGGCCAGACCCATACCCAGAAACAACGCATCGTATTCGCTGCGCAGATCGTCGATCCATAGGTCCTTACCCAGCGTCTGGCCATGGCGTACCTCAATGCCGCCAATCGACAAAAGCCACTCGACCTCGCGCTCGGCGAAGCCCGGTACCTTGTATGCGGCGATGCCGTACTCGTTAAGGCCCCCCGCCTTTTCGCGCGCTTCAAATACGGTCAGCTGATGACCCCGTAGCGCCAAGGCATGCGCGCAGGCCAAGCCCGCTGGCCCGGCACCGACCACGGCAATGCGCTTGCCGCTTGCAGCTGCGCGTTCGAACAGAGGCACATTCTGATCAAATACCCAATCGGTGGCATAACGTTGCAATGCGCTGATCTCGACAGGTTTCTCCTCCGGACCATTGCGTACACATTCGCCCTCGCAAAGAATCTCGGTCGGACAGACGCGCGAACAGATACCGCCAAATATGTTGGCGTCAAGAATCAATTCCGCCGCGCCTCGCAAGTTGTCCGTGGTGATGCCGCGAATAAAGCCTGGAATATCGATACCAGTCGGGCATGCGGTGATGCACGGCGCGTCGTAGCAAAAGTGACAGCGCTGCGCCTCGATCAACGCGCGCTGGCGATCCAGCGGCGGGGTGACATCCGCGAAATTCCTTTCAAGCGACGCAACCGGCAGGCGCGCTGCGGCAACATCGGCGAGTTCCTTGCGTGCCATGCGTGCTCCTCATGGATAGCGTGCGATTCGAACGTCTCGGTCGAGACGATGCGCGGGTCAAATCCCGGCAGGAGGACGCGTGGACCGGGACCCAACCCGATAACACCCGTGTTGAAGGTTGGTCAAACCCACGCGCCTTCAGCATTCATGCTGCGAACGGCAGGTCACCGCCCCGCATTGCCGCAGACCGCGATCAACGTCGCAGACCCCGCGGTGGGGCGCCGAGACCTACCGTCCAGCGCGTGCAAGCATCGCATGCAGCCATGCGTTTCGCCAGCCTCCCGCCACGGTTGCGTCCCGAGCTGCATGGATTGAACCCCGCGCCCATCGGACCGGTGAAAAAGAACACGCCCGCCGAACCGTCACTTCAACACGCTGCGGCCAGTATCGACTTCACCATGCTTAGCAATCGGTGGCCCGTGATCGGCGTAGCGCTTGTCCAAAGCCAGCGGCTAAGCCGAAACGCATCTGCCTTGCGGTCGATATCGCCGAGCCAAAGCGTTGGGATATGCAGGGCCGAAGTAGGCTCGGTGCCACAGGGCGAACTCAAACCCCAGGTTGCGTTGCACCGACGCGAGTGCAACTTTCTCATCCAACGCGAGCGACTGGCCAGTGCGCAAGTCGTGCAGAGCAGTGAGCTGAGGAGTCGCTGGTGCAGCCGGATCAAGATGTCGGCTGAGATCCAGTCGCAGCAAACCATCCGAACGCGCCGCCCAGACGACACTTCCTTCGCGCACAAAACGTGTCACCGTCGGTGTAATGGCGATCGCGGAAAAGAGCGTCGTGTCTACGCGCCAGCCATCTCGCTCGCGCCGGCAACGCCCGTGCCGACACTCACACTGCGAAACCACAGGTTGTCATCGGCATCCTCCAACAGGCTGAATACACGACTGTTGACAAGCTCCTGCGGAGTATCCTTCGGCGCGACAAACGTTCCGCTGCGGGCGTCATAACGGCGCACGCCGGCATCGGTCAGTATCCGCGCGCGCGCCCCCCCCCGCGCTCAGGCGCACTTGGCGAGGGGCCAGGCCAGAGCGCCCTCCATCGCTTCAACTTGTGTGCCCTTCGCATTGATGCGAATGCGCCAAAGGCCACCGGCACTTCCTGCCGCCCATAGCGTTTCAGAATCTTCTTCGACAATTTGAACGATGTCAGTGTCGATTCCGGAAGTTGTCAAGGTAGTTGTCGCCGCGAGGATGTGAGTCAGGCAGGTGCCTGAGACTTTCGCCCCTGGCCAAGCCTGTCTTCAGTTCTACCCGTTCCGCTAACGACAAGTGTTTGTATGAGTCCATGCTGCAATCCTCGACGATTCGTCAAGGTGTTGCACTTCAAATCTGCGGCCGCCCAAAGGCCTACGCAAACTGTTTGAGACTGGAAACGCTTCCGGTGTCTTGTCAGCACATAAAACCCGGTTTCGAATGCAGTTAACTGCGCTCAACACTGCCATGTAAATTGACGACATGAATATCCCTGGCTTCAGGCTCCATCCACTCAAAGGTGAAATCAAAGGCCGTTGGACGATTTCTGTTTACGGGAACTGGCGCTTAACCTTTGAGTTCAGCGACGGCAATGTATTCATACTCGACTATGAGGATTATCACTAATGGCTATGTACAACCCTCCACATCCGGGTGAATTCATCACTGAAATCTACTTGGAGCCCAATGGCATCAGCGGTCGCGAGCTTGCTGTAAAGCTAGATGTTGCTGCCTCCACGCTTAGCCGTATCCTTAAGGGCACGAGTCGTGTTACCCCGGAAATGGCACTCCGTCTTTCTAAAGCTATTGGTCGCACACCTGAAAGTTGGCTTGCAATGCAAGACCATCACGATCTTTGGCTCGCTCGCAAAAGCGTAAATTTGCAAAGTGTTGGCAAACTTAAGCTAGCAGCAGCCTAACTAATCAAGGTGACCTCCGTGCGTAAATTGGTTTCACGTTTCACATCCGGTGCGTCGGAACCTTATTTCAGGCGTTAGGGAACCTCTGAACAAGTTCGGAGTCGCGATAGCCCCCTGAGTCAGGGGGCGAAAAACCGCAGGTTTTTCGGGGTTTGGCAAGCAATAAGCAGTGTGGCGAAGACGAAGTGGTGACTTATTCAGACCTTTCTTAGGTCTAATGGTCGCCACCGAACGCGTCATACACGGGTACGTCCACCAGAGCCGCATTGGCGTCCTCGTGGAGTTCTGCGCGGAGACTGACTACGCTACGCGCACGACAGAGTTTGCTGAGCTCGCGAGAGACATCGCCCTGCATATCGCCGCATCAGCGCCGGCGTCTCTGGAAGCCCTTCTCGCGCAGCCCTTCGTCCGAGATCCCGCTATGAATGTGGGACAATTGCTTGCCAGAGCATCCGGGACTCTTCGAGAGAGCATTGCCATCCGTCGCTTCGTTCGCTGGGACACGGACACATCGCCTTCGCCATCGCTAGAGCCGCCAAACGCTCCGGCGGTCGCATTACGCATGGGTGCATGATACCCAACGAACAAGGTCAGATCGCGCGCAGCGGCCATCTGACCCGTTTGTTGGACGAGCCCGGTCCCGAGCGGCAGTCGCGCGCTCTCAAGGAAAACTATTTTTGGCCGCTGCCCCGGTGTGCGATGTTGCGGGCGCCTGGGTGTTTTCAGGCGCGTTGAAGCTGAGTGCTTGCGTGTAGCAAATTGTGATCGCGCAGTGTTTGGGGCGGTTTGCGTGTATTTGAATCAGGTGCGGGCCTCAGCTTGTGGGCGCTGCTGCCGTGGTGCTGACCGACGCTGTTGACGTAGCGCGTTTGTGCGACGCGCGGGTGATCGCAGTGATCGGTATAGGGGCTGGCATTGCGGTCGTGCTGGGTGTTGTCAGCCAAGATCGATCTGCGATTGCACGATGTTCATCGGCGCACCACAGCAGGCGCACAGCAGGGCCGTCGGGTACCGCTGCGCGAGACCCGACCTACGCTGCTGACCAACACGGCGCCGGGATCGAACTTCAAAAGCAGATGCAGCAAGGCGATCATGCGCTTGAGGTTGGGGTGCAGAAAGCCGAAGATGCGCGCGCGTCGGAATCCTTTTGGCAGCACATGCCGCAGCACCAGAAGTAGGTCGGGTAAAAATTCCTTGTGCGAACAGGTCACAGTGGCCTTGTCGAGGCTGCGCATATCAGCCCCTCGCCGGCTCTGCGACAATGCCCCGATGAGCCAGACCTCCGCACTCGAACATACCCCGCTGATGAAGCAATACTTCCGCGCCAAGGCGGACTATCCGGACACGCTGGTGTTTTTCCGGATGGGTGATTTCTATGAATTGTTCTATGACGATGCCCGCAAAGCGGCACGTCTGCTGGATGTCACACTGACACAGCGCGGGCAGTCGGCGGGCCAGCCGATTCCAATGGCGGGGGTGCCCTACCACGCAGTGGAAGGGTATCTGGCGAAGCTGTTGCGGCTTGGCGAATCCGCGGCGATTTGCGAACAGATCGGCGACCCGGCATTGGCCAAGGGTCTGGTCGAACGCAAAGTAGTACGCGTGATCACGCCCGGCACATTGACCGACGAGGCCCTGCTTGAGGATCGACGCGACAATCTGTTGCTGGCCTTGTCGGTAGGTGTAGATCGCTACGGTATTGCATATGCCGATGTCGCGGCCGGACGCTTCGTGCTGCTGGAGTGTCACAGTCAGAACGCGCTGGCAGCGGAGCTTGCACGCCTGGCGCCGGCCGAAACCCTGATTGACGAATCGCAGGCGCTGCCGCGTTGCGCACACTCGTTGAATGGGCAGCGACGCAGACCACCGTGGCATTTCGACGCCGATACTGCGCGCCGCGAGCTGGCCGCGTTTTTCGGCACGCGCGATCTTAAGGGATTTGGTTGTGAAGACAAGGCGCTGGCACTTGGCGCGGCTGGCGCACTACTCGCCTACCTGAAAGATACTCAGAAAAGTGCGCTGCCACATCTGAATCGATTGAGCGTGGAGGAAGCCGACGAGACGGTTGCGATGGACGCGGCGACACGACGCAACCTGGAATTGGACACGCACGCCAGCGGCCGTGTCGAACACACCCTGTTCGGGGTGGTCGATGCCTGCGTCAGTCCGATGGGCTCGCGTCAGCTGCGACGCTGGCTGCATCGACCATTGCGCGATCAGACGCAGTTGCGGCTGCGTCACCATGCAATCGCCAGCCTGATCGATTTGGCTGCACATCTGCCGCTGCGTGATGTGTTGCGCGGTGTCGGTGACTGCGAACGAATCAATGCACGCATCGCGCTGCGTTCGGCTCGGCCGCGCGATCTTTCGACGATTCGCGATGCCCTGCATCTGCTGCCGCAATTGCGTGCAACTTTGACCGCGGTGGACAGCCCCCGCGTCGGCGCTCTGCTGACCGAACTGGGCGAACACGATTCACTGACCGCACTGCTGGCAAGCAGTCTGGTTGACGCGCCGCCCGCATTGGCTCGCGATGGCGGCTGCATCCGCGCGGGCTTCGACGCCGAGCTCGACCAGCTGAGACTGCTGTCGACCAACGCCGATCAGTATCTGATCGATCTGGAGATACGCGAACGCGAGAGCAGCGGCATCGCCACGCTCAAGGTCGGTTACAACCGTGTGCACGGCTATTACATTGAAATCAGCCACGCGCAATCATCCAAAGCGCCAACGCATTACACGCGGCGGCAGACTATCAAAGGTGCCGAGCGCTACATCACCGAAGAGCTGAAACACTTCGAGGACAAGGTGCTGTCGGCGCGCGAGCGTTCGCTGATGCGCGAGAAGGCACTTTACGAATCCCTGCTCGACGCGCTGCTGATCGAACTTGACGCGCTTAAATCAGTGGCATCGGCACTGGCCGAACTTGATGTGCTGGCGGCACTCGCGGATCGCGCGCAATCATTGAACTGGGCGCAGCCGGTACTCGACCAGCAGCCCGGCATCGAAATCCATCGCGGTCGCCATCCGGTGGTGGAAGCAGTGCGCAAGGATCCGTTCGAACCCAACGATACGCGACTTGACCCGGAGCGGCGCATGCTGATCATTACCGGGCCCAATATGGGCGGCAAGTCGACCTACATGCGACAGACCGCGCTGATCGTTTTGCTCGCACATGTCGGCAGCTTCGTTCCTGCTGATGCAGCGCGCATCGGCCCGATTGACCGCATCTTCACCCGCATCGGTTCCGGCGACGACCTCGCTGCTGGCCAATCGACTTTCATGGTCGAGATGAGCGAGACGGCCAATATCCTGCACAACGCGACATCGCAAAGCCTGGTTTTGATGGACGAAATCGGACGCGGCACGTCAACCTATGACGGCCTCGCGTTGGCGCAGGCTAGCGCGATACAGCTGGCGCGGGTCAATCGCGCGTACACCTTGTTTGCCACCCATTACTTCGAGCTGACCGCACTCGCCGGTTCGATCGAGGGCATCCACAATGTGCATCTGGATGCGGTCGAACATGGCGAGGATCTGGTATTTCTGCATGCAGTGAAGGAAGGCCCAGCCGATCGCAGCTTCGGGCTGCAAGTGGCTGCGATCGCCGGCGTGCCAAAACCTGTAATCGCCGCCGCGCGCAAGCACTTGGCCGCGCTGGAGTCAGGCCGCGAAGCCAGACACAACGGCGATGCATACAGCACGAGCTCGGACACGAGTGCGACGCCACCGCAGCAGTCCGGATTGTTTGACGCAACGCCAGCAGCGATCTCTTCGCTGCGCGACATCGACCCCGATGCACTGACTCCACGCGAGGCACTTGAAGCGCTGTATCGCCTCAAGGCGCTTTTGTAGGCACGCCCCGAGGTTGGGCGCTCAGTCCGACCTGACCCATCCAGCCTTGCCTTACCGCTTCACCAACGGCCGTAAATATCCACGCGTGCCTGGTCAAGGGAAAGCTCGGTGTCACCGATCACGCCAACTGCAACCACACAGCGTTTGCCGCCGCGAAGATCGATCCAGCGCGTTTCACCGCCCTTGGCGATGTGGTCGCGCACTGGCAAGCGATCGGTTTCGCCGTTGCGATAACGAACCCACAACGTCTCGACCTCGACGCGACCGTGCTTGGCACCCAGCTTGATCGCGTTGATGCGTGGCTTGCACGAAGTGCTGACAACATCAACGTCATTTTCGTGATGCGACAACCGTGTACTTCCCAGCAACCGGGACTCCGCAGCAGCCCCGCCCGCACCTATCAGCAAGGCCATCGACATGGCCAACTTGGTGTTGATTGATTTCACGCTTTGTTCCTCCGGTTTGACGCTGACGGGCGCCGTGACTGTATCAACGCCTCAGGTGCACAGGCGTTGACGCCGATGGTATAGCTCAGTTTGATCGGATGCAGGTGCTGTAATGCGGCTCGGGACCATCCCGTGCTGCATTGCGAACGCACAACCTTGGCAAACGCTACGCAGCGTCGCCGCAACGCTCCAATGCGCAACCCGCTATGAAGCAGTCGGCGGCAGCGGACTCTCGAACCCGTTTTCCATAATCAGAATCGGAGGCAGCGCCGGGCACAGCAAACTCCAACTGCGCGCGAACTGCAACGTGCCGTTTCGCGTTTCGGTGCACGCCAGCTGCGCCGTGGTGTCGGTCAGTTGTTGGGTGCAGCTCATACCGAGCAATCCGGAGCCAGTGAGATTGCTGACGAAAGCCAGCGGTTGGGGTGCACTCAGCACCGGGCCGAAACTCGCCCCGACCTGAGCCGCGAGTTGGCAGTCGTGTAGTTCGATGGCGGCACCGAATCCGCCGGCGACGAATTCGGCACTGATTTCGCCAACACCTTGGGCAAGAACAATGGTGCTATTGGCGGCAGGCTGATAGTTGAACTGCGCCTGCGGCGAGTTCGGTCCGACGCGGATCACGCCCACGCCAGTCGGTGCAGTGCAGCTGGGGGAAGGGCCGACCAAACCCGAACATTCGATCGCGCTGTTGTCGAGTGCAAAATCGTGGCTGCCACCCGGAGTCGCAGGCGCAATCGTAAAACCGATCTCGCAATAGCGAACCAGAGTGCTGGTCAACGGCGAGCCGCTGCCCGGAGAAATGATCCGAACGCGCCCTGCAGCTGGCAGGAGGCACAGCGCACCATTGCGCGCTGTCAGTTGCGCGGTGAAGCGCGTGGCGTTGTAGGTAAACTCGACCTGGGTATCAGTAGTCTCGCCATCACCGCGAAAACCAACGAATAACAGCGGAGCGGTCTGGCCGCCGGGCGATCCCGCCACCGCGGGCGAAGCGAACTCGTACTGCCCCGCTACGCTGGCACCAGAACCATAGCCCAGAATTACCATCAGCAGTGCGCGCGCATTCATCAGCTCGAGTTTCCGTCGCTATGATCGCAGGTTACTCCTGCCTGCAATTGTGATGTGAGACGCTACTGTCAGTTTTGCAAACTCACCATCTGCGCTGGCGAAAAGCGCATCGTTACTCATCGCTCGGCGTTTACCTGTATATGAAAGTTTATAATCCGCTTCCTGGGTTGAGACTGGCGAGAGGCTGTGCAACGAATGGCATCTCAATGAAAACTGGTATCGAAGGTCGGCGCGACTGGTTCCTCTATGTGCTCGAATGCACTGGAGGCACCCTATACACCGGTATAAGTACGGACGTGGCACGTCGCTTCGAGCAGCATCGAATCGGCAAGGGTGCGCGCTACACGCGCGCACGACCACCGTTGCGTCTGCTTGCGAGTTTTCAATTCGATTCGCAATCACAGGCGCTCATAGCTGAGGTTGCCTTCAAGAAATTGCGCGCGGCGGCCAAACGCAAGTGCTGCGGGGATGCATCAATAGCAATGGCCGAGGCACACGACTAGCGACGAAAACTTCAGCGACGCAGCGTGACTGTGATCGAGCAAAGCGCTCATCGTGTGCTGGGAAAACGTTCAAATTTCCCCCAGTCCGACAAGACCAGACGGCGCACCAAGGAACCTCTGAATAGGTCACCAGATCGACTTCGACGTACCGCTTGGTGCTTGCCACGCCCTGGAAAAACCTGCGGTTTTTTCGCCCCTGCCTCAGGGGGCTATCGCAGCTCCGAACTTGTTCAGAAGATTCCTAAGCTGCGAGTAGATCGTCCACTTCGGCGAGCAAAGTGCTCAAAGGTTCGAAAACACGTTCGCGATGGCAGGCGGCAACGCGCTCGGCTTGCCGAGTGAAGCTCGGTTCCGTCAACAACCTGCGCATGGGCGTCAGAAAATCCGCAGAGGTAAGCGGAGGCATGACCACAAGGCTGGTGCCAAGACGTTCGCCCATTCGAGAGGTCAGAAAATGCTCGGTGTGCAATGGCATCAACAGCGTCGGCTTGCCAAATTGCGTAGCCAATCCATGCAAACCGCCGCCATGGCAGATCACCAGATTGGCGTGCACAAGTGCTTGGTTCAAATCGATCGGCTGGGGGCAGTAGCGGATATGCGCCGCCTGCGGCAGCTTGGCGGAATCCGAGAGGCCCACAAAGCAAAGGATGGATAGCGCCTGCTGCCGCGCGAGCGCTCCGAGCAGTCGTTCGGCATGCGCGTATTCCGGGCGCAGGTAAACAAAGGCACGTTTGGCATCGACAACTCCTGGCCAGTCGGGCTTGTCGCCACCGACCGCCTGATGTCCGATGTAACGCACTGCCGTGCGCGGGCCGAACGGATCAAGCTCAGGCAGACAGCGCAAAAGCTGTCTGCTGGCTGCGAACGCCTCTGGCAGGTCGGCTGCCAGCGCCAGGCCGCATCTGCTGCGAGCCAGATTGACGTGATCGAGAAGGCGCACCGCGCGCTCGGACGTCGCACCAGCATCGGCGCGCTCCCAATCGCGAAACATCGACCACGCACACGCATCAGTGGCATGAAAGTAACCGTCGTAATTGAGTCGCGGTGCCAGTCCCTGAGTCGCCGCCAGGGTCATCGGCGCTGCATCGGTCACAATGAGATCCGGGCGGACTAGCTTAAGCAGCCCACGCCACGCGCGAAACTGCGCTTGCACGGTCTCGGCCGAGTGGCCGCCCGATTCGAACCACAGCACGTCCGAGAGCGCATTCATCTGGCGTGGCTGCTGTAGCAGGCCGGGGAAAAATGGTGTCGAGACCAGCGTGTGTGCGCTGCCGTCAAAGGCGCGTTGCAGCCTGAGCAAATCGCGCGCGGCCACGACCACCTCGTGTCCACGCTGCTGCAGTCGATCGGCCAGCGCGCGCAGGGGCAGCGCGTGCCCGAGTCCACCGCCCAACTCCCATACGATCAGGATTCTGGCCATGCCAAGCCTGCATTTCCACGAATGACTGATCCCGCTGGATCGGGGGAGAACCGCGTTGGCGCAGCCCAAAACAAAACGGGGTGCAGAGCACCCCGATTGATTCTAGTGTGGTGTTGCGCCCTATGCGGCGCAAATAAAATGGATGGGCTTGGCCCCGTGGCGAGGCGCGAATTGCCGCCAAGGCTGGCGGCCTTGGCAAGATTGGCAACGACGCCACGGGGTCGAGGACGCGATTTTATGTGTCGCATAGGGTGCAACACCACACTAACAACCGTCGCAATTGACGGTGGCGTTACGACATCAGTGACGACGCGCGAACACTATGCCGGCGCCGCCAAGACCCGCCAGCATCAGCAGCAGACCAAGGTTGCCCAGCACTGGAATGGATAACGTACCCACACCGGTGCCGGTTACCGGGACCAGGGTTACGCCCTGAAGCCCACTAGTGCTAGCGGTGATCGACGTGTCTCCCGCCTGAACTCCAGGCGCACTCGGTGCGAACACGACACCGATGGTGCACGGGCTCGGCGCTGCGCCGCCGATGGGACAGGTACCGCCGCTGCGCGAATAGCCAGCCGGGAATGCCAGTGCATCGACCGAGAACGTAGTGCCTTTGGGCTGCACACCCGACATCACTTTTCCGCCGTAGGCGATGCTGACGGTCAGGGTTTGCACCGCACTGGTGGTGCCGGTCGGGACCGAACCGAAATTCAGATTGGGCGGGCTGACTACTGGACCGGCGTAACCGCCGTTGACCGCTGCCTGACTGGCCATCGCGGCGCCGCTGGCAATCACTGCCACGCACATTGCAGCCTTCCAACGGCTCAGGCGGGTGCTTTTATTCTTCATGACGAAACTCTCCGAATTTTTGGTAGGAACCGCGGGGCAGAAACGCTCGAGAGTGTACCAGAACGTGATGCAGGTCACGGATACTGGTAAGCGACAGCAATGAGCAGCACACTGACAAGATGAAGAACATCATGATGGCTTGGGAGCTGGGCGGCGGTCTCGGTCATGTCGCCAACCGCTTCGCCGTTCGCGACACACTGCGCCAGCGTGGACATCAGGTAGCCCTGGCGCTTCGTGACCTGGGCACGCTTTACCGTCTCCGGCCCGAGGTCGCCGAACCAGTATTCGCCGCGCCCAATCCGCCTGGAATGAGCATTGCCGCCGTGCGTCCCTTGCTCAGTTTTGCCGATGTCCTTTGGCACGACGCAGGTCTGCACGATCCAGCAATATGCGCGGGCGTGATCAGTGCCTGGCGCAGTCTGTTGGCGCATACCCAATGCGACCTGCTGCTGGCAGATGCCGCACCGATGGCGACCGTGGCGGCAAAAAGTCTGGGCATCCCGGTCCTGCGCTACGGCATCAGTTTCCTGAACCCGCCTACCGCCGCGCCATTTCCTGTTTTTCGTGACTGGGAGCAGCACGATGCAGGCTATTTGCCGCAGTTGGAAGCGCGCTCGGTGGAGCACATCAACAGTGCACTGGGACGACTGGGTGGGCCGCTGGTCGAATCACTCGCGCAGGCCTGTGCCGATGCGCCGCTGCTGCTGGAATCGCTGCCCGAAATGGATCTTTACGGTCCACGCAACACTGTTGCAAATATGCCCAGCGTCAGCACCGGCGTCGGCCAGATACCGATTTGGCCAGCGGGCGATGAGCCGCGCGTCTTCTGCTATCTCAAGCATGACTATCCCTGGCTGGAACGACTACTCGGAGCACTGGCTCGCGCTCCGGCACGCAGTTCGGTATTCATCGATGGGGCGATGCCCGGCCTTCCAGCGGGAGCCCCCATCCATCTGCATGCAACGCCAGTCGATGCGGCCAGCGCGATCGCACAGAGCGATGTGGTGATCTGTTCTGCCGGCAGCGGCATGATCAATCAGGCACTGCTTGCCGGAAAACCGCTGCTGCTTTTGCCGATGCAGGCAGAGCAATATCTCAATGCGCGACGCGTCGTGCAATTCGGCGCCGGCCTCTCAGTGACGCCGCCGATCGACAAACCCGAGTTTCTTGCGCCGCTGCGGCGACTGCTCAGCGAGCCGGGGCTGACTGCGTCAGCACAGGCAATCGCTGCGCGACATGTTGCGATGGCTGGGCAGGACAGCAGCCAGAAAATTGCAGACATCATTGAGTCGCACGCGTAGCGGCGAGCCATGTTGAACGCGGTCGCGGAGAAAGCTGCGGTTCGCTACGTCGCCCAGGGCCTGTTATTCGTCCACCAACTCCAGAATGAAACGCGCCATTTCGTTGTCGCCGCGCGCGATGAATTCTTCCGGGTCGATGCTGAAGCCGGAGCGCACCATCGCCTCACCGACGCACCATTCACGTTGCGCTTCGGTGAAGCGGCGCTTGCTGGCCGCAATCGAAGTAAGCACTTCCGCGCTAGGGACATGTTGGTCAGCTTCAGACACGATCGCCGCGGTTTGGGCAGTTGTCGCACCCACCGCTGCCATTGCCGTGTCACCCGCATGGCGCACATCCTGGACTGCCGAAATCTCTGCATCGATCGGCGCGGGCGGCGCCTCGGGCGGCAATGCAGCCAGACGCAGCGCGACCTTTTTGGCCAGCAAATCGTAAAACGCAGGGGCAGTCAGCTTGATGTCTTCGGCTGCCGCTTGCCAGGCATGGGCGACGCGATCGGCGCCTTCGACGCTGACAGTCGGGCCGTTTGCAGACGCGACTGGACCGTGCAGCATCGCATCACGGGCATCGTCAATGCGCTTGCACAGATCGGTCTTGTGAAACTCACGCACGTGTTGACGCATTTCGATGCGACAGTCCATCAGCAGATCGCGAACGTGTTTCATGGGCATATTCTAACCGCTGCCAGCAGCCTGCAACCGGATCACCAGCAATCAAGCAAGCAAGCTCCGTGCCCGATCGCGGCTCCGGACTTGTCCAGCGGTTCCCTACCTGAGCAACACTGGCTGAAACCGCAACAGTCCGTTACATCGTGTGCGTCATGCGGTCCGCAGACAGAGATCCGGCGAGGATGGCCTCGATCTTGGATTTGGCCGCTTCGCCATCGGCAGATTCGTTGAACTGGACGCCGATACCTGCAGTGCGATTGCCTTGGGCACCCGGCGGCGTGATCCAGACAACTTTTCCCGCGACCGGCAGGCGGTCCTTGTCGTCCATCAGCGACAGCAGGATGAACACTTCATCGCCGAGGTTGTAACGCTTGGTGGTGGGCACAAACAGGCCACCACCCTTCACGAAACTCATGTACGCGTTGTAAAGCGCGCCCTTGTCCTTGATCGCCAGCGACAGAATGCCCTGTCTGGGTACGCCACTCATCGGACCTGCGGCCATCGTGCTATCTCCCTGCTGGATGCTTTAATGCCAGCGCCGCAGCGGCGGCCGCCTGGTGCCAGTATGCGGGTTGGGGATGCACGCATGCAAGGCGCGGGCCACCCAGGAGCGGCTACAGCCCCAATTCATCAGGCCCCCACGGCGACTCAAGGTGCGACCCGCAGCGCCCGCGTGTTTAGCGCAGTGCTTCGCGCAAATCGACCAAGGTGTCGATAATCAGCAAGTCACTGCGCAGCGGTGAACTCAGCTGCCCGCGCGACCAGTTGAGCTTGTCCCAACAACGACTGAGCTTGCGAAAGTCGGCGTGAACGATGATGGCGGCCATTCGCTGCAGCTCCGGACTGGACGATGCAGACTCCTCCGATCGCATCGCGGCCGTGATCAGCCTGGCCAGTGTACGCAGGCGCAGGTCGGCGCCTTCATCGGACCAGCGCGCTGCAATGGGCGCGAGTTCCTTGCCCTCGGCCAGTCCGGCAATATCTGCAATCAGCGCCGACACCATGCGCCGTGCTTCGGGCGCAAGCATAAGCAGCGCTTCGCCAGGGTTGCCATCGGCCAGATCGAGTGCCGAAGCGGCGTCGTCAGCTGCCGCACCCTGCGTCAGCAACCACGCCACCCCCTCCGCACGATTTGGACCAGCAATATCGATGCGCTGACAACGACTGCGGATGGTCGCAGGCAGCCGCGCCATGTCGTCCGCAACCAGAATCATCAGCACGCCTGTCTCCGGCTCTTCCAGTGTCTTGAGCAGCGCATTGGCGGCATTGTGATTGAGCGCATCAGCCGGATCGATGATCGCCACGCGCCAGCCCCCGCGCGCACTGGTCTGGGCGAAGCGTTCGCATAAAGCACGGATCTGATCGACGACAATCTCGGTGCGCACCTTGCCATCGTCGCGTAAACCAAAAGTCAGATTGATCGCATCGGCGTGGCTTCCGGCCGCCAGGAACTGACAGGCGCGGCAATGACCGCAGGCAAACCCCTGTGCATCGGGCGATGAACACAGCAGGCTCGCCTGCAACGCCTTAGCTAGACTTCGCTTTCCCAATCCTGCGGGCGTGGCGAGCAACAGCGCATGCGGCAAACGATCGGCGCTGCGGCGCGCCTGCAACTGGCGCCACGGCTCGAGCAGCCAAGGTGCCAGCTTCATGAGGACACTGTCGTCAGCAGCCAGGCATCGAATTCGCTCAGCACGGCGCTGGCGACTTCGGCCTGCGAACGACTGGCATCAATAACCCGGAAGCGTTGCGGAAACTGAGCAGCACGCACCAGATAAGACTGACGCACACGTTCGAAAAACGCTTCTTGTTCCAGCTCAATGCGATCGCGCTCTCCGCGCGCCTGCGCACGCGCCAGCCCAGTTGCCACCGGCACATCCAGCAGGAAGGTCAAGTCCGGCTGCAAACCGCACGCCGCCCATTGCTCGAGCGCCTGAATGCGCTCCAGCGGCTGGCCGCGGCCACCGCCCTGATAGGCGAAGCTGGCGTCGGTAAAACGGTCCGCCACCACCCAAGTACCTGATTGCAACAGCGGCAATACGCGTTCGCGAACGTGCTGCGCGCGCGCCGCAAACACCAGCAACAGCTCGGTCTCGGCGCACATCTGTCCCTGCCACTCTGCGCTCAGCGCAAGCGCTCGGATCGCCTCAGCCAGCGGGGTACCGCCGGGTTCACGCGTTGATTCAAAGTGAATGCCGCGGGCACTGAGGCGTTCGCGCACAGCATGGATCACAGTGCTTTTACCGGCGCCCTCGCCGCCTTCAAAGCTGACGAAACGGCCACGCGCAGCCTTCACCCGCCACCCCGCAGCTGATGCTTCACTACCGCCGTGTTGTGTTCCTGCAACGTCGCCGAAAACTGCGTCGTGCCATCACCGCGCGCGACAAAATACAGCGTGTCCCCAGCTGCGGGACGCGCCACTGCTATCAGCGACGCAGCACCGGGCAGCGCGATCGGTGTCGGCGGCAAACCGTAGCGCGTGTAGGTGTTGTAGGGCGTGTCGGTTTCCAGGTGACGGCGCGTGATGTTGCCGTTGTACGACGCGCCGATGCCGTAAATCACTGTGGGGTCGGTCTGCAGCTTCATGCCGATCTTCAGTCGGCGTAAAAACACACCGGCGATGTCTGGACGATCGCTGGCCTGACCGGTTTCCTTTTCGACAATCGACGCCAGGATCAGCATTTCATCAGCAGATTTCAGCGGCGAATCCGGGCTGCGTTCTGCCCATGATTTATCCAGCGCACGCTGCATCGCGCCAAACGCACGCTTGAGTACGTCGATATCTTTCTGCCCGCGCACGAAGGAATAGGTTTCCGGCAGAAAACGCCCCTCAGCGGGCAGATCCACGCGCCCAATCCGCGTCATGATCTCCGCTTCGCTGAGCCCGTTCATGGTCTGCTCCAACAGCGGCTCCTTGGTCAACGCCAGTCGCAGATCCGAGAAGCGCCAGCCCTCAATGATGGTGAACTGGTGGTGGATCACGCGGCCCTTGGCCATGCGATCCAGCAGTTTGCGCGGGGTCATGCCGGGGGCAATCGCATACTCACCGGCGCGCAGGCCATCCAGCACCTTCATTTCATGCGCCAGTGCGCGCCAGTAAATACGCGGCGCAGGCGACACGTTTTCCTTGGACAGCTTGCGTACGATCTGATTGAACGAAGTGCCGAGCTTTACATCCAGCACCAATTCGTGACCAGAAAACTCCATGGGTCCATCGCTGAACTTGCGATAGTCCTGCCACAGAACAAAGCCGCCGACGCCGCCGACGATCAGCACGAACACCAGCAGTTTGCGCAGAAAAACGGCCATAAGTGTCCTAGGGAACCTCAAGAAACCCCCTGCGCGGTTCGAGTGCAAGGCGCACGGAGCGCAGGAACCGCAGTGTACATGCGGGTACATGAGGATTCCGAGCACCGCGCAACGCAGCAATCGGATCGCGCAGGGGGTTACTAGAGGTTCCCCTATTCTGGAGTCGGCAAACCCAATGCCGGATGCATTGCCTGCATCAGCAAGCGTGCCGCCCGGTGGGAGTCGTAGCAATGATTGCCAAGCGCACGCACCGGCACAATGCCACGCACGGCGTTGCTCAGAAACAGTTCATCGGCTGCAAAAAATTGGGCGCGCGGCATATCCGCCACCGTAACCGAAAAGCCCGCCGGCGGCGACTGCAAAACGCGCTGCCGGCAAACACCTGCGACACCGGCGCGATCCAGTGCGGGCGTGCGCAGCTCAGTCCCGAAACGTGCGAACACATTCGCCGCGGTCGCCGAAATCACGCGGCCGGCGGCGTCGCAAAGCAGCGCCTCAGCAATCGAGGAGTCATTCCACTCCGCTCGCGCCATCACCTGCTCGAGTCGATTGGCATGCTTGAGCCCGGCCAGCAGGGGTTGCTCAGAAAGCACCAGGTCGGCGAAGCGAATCTGTACACCATTGACGTACGTATCGGTTTCAACAACGGACGCGGCATAGCTCATTACCAGTCGCCGCCCACTCGCTCCGTGTGGTGCATAGCCGCGCGTGCCATCGCCGCGGCTGAGCAGCACTTTGACGATCGCGGCACGTTCGCAGGCCGCTGCGCGTTCTATTTCGGCGCGAAGCAGCGCCCAGTCTGGCTGCGGCACTCGCAATCCGCTGCAGGCAAGAAGCAGACGATGCAGATGGTCTTCGATCCAGCACGGCTGTTGTGCATGCACGCGGATGGTAGTGAATACAGCGTCGCCGTAGTGCAGGGCGCGATCGCCAACGGGAACCACCTCGCTCGCAATGCCATCGACCCAGGCCGCCAGCAACCCACAGGGATCTGCAAGTGTGGCGAGCGGCACGAGTGCATGGTTGGACGAAGCCAGGGGCTGCTCCAGCGCTTCCGGCATTTGCACATCCATTTGCTTCGCCACGCCGGAGCCGTTGCCGAGGATGCCGGGAGCGGCCATCAGACATGCTCCGGATCGAGTGCACGCAGCAGGCCACGTGCCTTGGCGCGCGTCTCTTCCAGTTCGCGCTCAGCAATCGAGTCGGCCACGATGCCGGCACCAGCACGGAACTGCAGAGATTCTCCCGCGATGGTAATGCTGCGAATCAGGATGTTCAGATCCATGTCGCCGTCGACCCCGAGATACCCAAGCGCACCGGTATAAAAGCCTCTGCCCTCGCCTTCCAGCTCGGCGATGATCTCCATGCAACGCACCTTTGGGCAGCCGGTGATGGTGCCGCCAGGAAACACGGCGCGAATGACCTCAATCGGCGTCACGCCCTCGCGCAGCGTACCGCTGACGTTCGACACGATATGGTGCACATGCGCGAAACTTTCGACGCTCATCAGCTCATCGACATGCACGCTGCCCGGCACACATATGCGACCCAGATCGTTGCGCTCCAGGTCGATCAGCATGATGTGTTCGGCGCGCTCTTTGGGGTGACCGATCAGCTCACGCACGCGCTCGGCATCGTCGTCACCGGCGAACCGCGGGCGCGTACCGGCAATCGGCCGCGTCTCTACTTTTGTGCCATGCACTTTCACCAGCCGCTCCGGCGAACTGCTGGCCAGCGCCACATCGCGCCATTGCAATAGCCCGGCGAATGGCGCTGGATTGGAATGGCGCAGCGCCGAATACAGCACCGCGGGCGACAGCGAACGATCCCACCGCGCATCCCACGCGCGCGAAAGATTGACCTGGAACACATCGCCCGCTGCGATGTATTCGATGATGCGCGCGATGCCACCGAGGTACTGTGCCGGCGGCTGCTCATCGATCAACGCAACCGCATCGCGCAAGATCGGCACGGCTCCGTTCAAATCGGTTACCGCATCACCAGCGATAGGGTTCTCCCCCGCTGCCGATAGTGAGCGCAACAGCTCATCTCCCCATTCGTCAAACCCGGATTCGATCACCGCGAACAGGGTCTGTTCGCGGCGATCACGCACCAGCGCCATTGGCGCACGCAGTGCCAAAGCGGTCGGAACCTCAAGCGCATTGCGCGGCAGTTTCAGCCGCGGTTCGATCTCGCCGGCCAGCTCATAGCCCAGCAACAGCACCCAGCCGCCGACGAACGGCAGTTGCGCATCAGCCACCTGCGCTGGTCTTTTTTGTTGGAGATACCACCGCTCCAACGCGGTCAGGAATCCATCACCCTGTGCAGCGGCAACGCCATGCAGCGCGCCCGAAGCATTGAGCACCAAGCTTTCACCATTGGCAACAAACAGCAGATCGAAACGTGACTGCCCATTACCCCGCGCCACGCTTTCCAGCAGGCACACAAAGCGCTGCGGATCAGCCGCATGCAGAGCGAGCAAGTCGAGCGAGACAGGCAGAGAGCGAACGATCGTCACGGAAGTCCCAGCACAGCGCACCCGTAGGTACGGGCGCAACAGAAGCCGCGATTATAGGAACTGCCAACCGGGAAGTGGGGAGGAAGTATGCAGGCGACGGGCGCGGGCGTTCGTTCTCCGTCTTCCGCCACAGGCGGCGCCGAGACTGACGTGGGCGCCACACCATACAAATTACAACATGCAGACTCGCTGACGCCTTGCTGCCGATGTCCCGCTTACAGGGCGACGACACTTGTCGTGTCACCACTGGCGAGTGCGCTCATGTAGGCCAGAACGAGATCTTTCGTGCGGAAACGTCCGAAGGTGGCTTCGTCATGCGCTCGCACAATTGGGAAAGTGTCAAGCACGTACGCGGCTTCGTCGCGGGACAGCCCGTACAGGTTGAAGTAGAGCGCATCCAGCCGCGCCATGCGATGGAGGCGGTCCTCGGCATCCCAGGCGAAGGGTGGCCCGTTGTAGCCAAGATCGCGAGCGAAGGCCACAAGGTCGTGGGCGGTGTACGTCAGGTGCAGCACCTCACCACGGACGAAATCGCCAACGGTTTTGGTACCGAGAGGACGCGCATAGATTTCCGGAGATATCAATGGAAGTTGCTCTACGATGAACCAGTTCATACTGGTGCCTTGCACTTTTTGACGGGTGACGAAATCGAACGGCATTGAATTCACATTTGCGAGAAGAAGCGGCGCAACGGCGCAGTAGTCTGAGTGCATTGCGCCAGGAAATAGGAAGGGAAGTTTGTTTCCAGCGGCCACGCTTGGAACCACCGCTCCGATAAACGTCCGAACATCGGTAGAGCGCGCAATGTCGCGAAACCCAATGGCCCAACCCGAATAGTCCACGAGCTGTTCCGCAGTTGCGGGCACCCAATACTGTGGCGTCGGTAGAAAATTCGGATCACGCTTTTGCTCATCGCTGACTCCGCCGCTCAACGCCGCGTTGTGGAGATTTTCCTCGTTGACAACGACATTGGCAGCACGGTGATCGTAGTGCTGGATCATGCGTCCAACATAGAGAGGCAGCATCTCCGCATCGCCCTTCTTCCAGCGTCCACCGGCGATCGGGTAAAACCCTTCGGCCTCCAACTCGTCACGTCGACGGAACAAACCAGAATCATTGGTCATGTGGAACATCGTGCAGTAACGCACCGGGTAAAGTCTAACCTCCGCTTTCACCTTGTCCGGATTGACTAGCAGTTCCTTGGTCACCAAGTCGGGCTCGCTCTCGAACTCGTGTTTTACCAACACCGGATGCGTGCGGTAGATGCGCGTGGTGAGCTGCGCATCGAGCGCGTTGCGAAAAATCGGCGCGGTGCCGGTATTCGGGTTGACAGCACGAAAATCATCCGCAGCGAGCGCGATCACGCGTGTTGCCTTGAGACGCGTGGGCTCGTCTGCATCATCCGGCACAAGGGGTGGCGCCAGCTCGGCAGTCGAATGTAGATAAAACGCGCAGCGCGCCGTCTCAAAATGTCTCTGCGCACCTCCGAATATCAGTGCGCAGAATTTGAACCGACTGTCGACATCGGGAAACAGCTTCTTTCGATTTTCAAAATCGATCAGCGCACCCAATCGCCCCGTCGTCGAGATCGAGCGAAAGAACCGCGCCGCGCCCTTGTCGGCGGCAATTCCCGATGGAGTCAGCAGCCCGACCACACCTTTGCCCTTCACCAAGTGCGTGGCGCGCTCTACAAACAATGAATACAAGTTGATGTCGCCCGAAGACAGCAATGGATACTCACCGCAATCACGCGCGATGCGCGTCGTGTCTTCGGCACGTTGTGCTGCGAGCGCATAGTCAGCCGCAAGTGGATCGTCGTCCTTGCGCAGCATATCAATCAGGCGCTTGCGGTCAGCCGCCCTTGCCTTAAGTGCGATCGCTGGACGGCGTTCGGCAAACCATTCCACCTCTTGCAACTTCATGCGGTCCCACGGCGGATTGCCGATTACCGCATCAAAACCGCCCTCGCTGCCATTGCCTGCATTAGGCCAGATGCCAGGAAACGCGAGTTCCCAGTGCAAAAAACTCTCGCGGGTTGCCAAGGCACGGCATTGGTCGAGCAGCGCATTGACGCGTGCGTCCACCTCCGGATTGTCGGAGGTCACGACGCCGGCTCCGGCAAGCAGTTGACCAAGCGTAAGCCGATAGCGCCCGGACAACAGCTCGCTCGCGGTCGCGTGAATTTCTCCACGCTTGGCGCGCGGCGTGTTCAACGGTGCGATCCAACGCAGTGCGTGCCAGAGATCAAACACGCGACGCAAATTGTCTAGTGCGCCAAACGCCGCTTCGGTCAAGGCCCGCGAGCGTTCGACTTCAGCAAGGTCAATGTCGTTCAAACCGACGATTTCCCGCATCGTTTGTGCGGCCAGCAGCATGCCAGCGGTATGGCTGTCGTTGAACAGACCGCCCAGCCGATTGAGATCAACGCGCACCGTGGCAAGCCGTTCGCCATAGAGCGAATCGCCGCAACGCAAGTGGTGATCGAGAAACGACAGCGGTGCGCCAACAGTAAACGTGTGCAGCCAAAGCGCAAGCTTGGCGAGTTCCACCGCCATCGGATTCTTGTCGACGCCATGCACGACGCGCTTCAGGATCATGCGTCGCACTAGATGGCGGTCGTCCAACAATGAGGGGTCGATGGCCCATTGACCGGCCCTGGCACGGGTGAGAATTCGCTCGCGCAAGCGCACAATTTCGGTAGCGATCGGTGACTGATAGTGTTCAATGTCCGCGGCGATGGCTTTCGCGCTGGCGTCTGCAATCTGTTCGAGTACACGGTCGGCGAGGTCATCAACCAGACTCACCAGGAAGTGACCGCTCCCCATCGCTGGATCGCAAACGCGCAAGCCGAGAATCGCGTCCGCGGGGTCGTTCTCGGTCAACTGACGCTGGATTTGCTCGGGTTGCATCTGTGTGCGACGCTTGCGCACGTTCGACAGCACCTCGTCAAACGCGGCAATGCGCTCTCTGGCGAGCGGGTCGAGCGTCTCACGAAGAATCAGTTTCACCAGGTCATCATGCGTGTAGTAGCTGCCGGAATTTTTTCGCGCGAATACGGAAGGCTGCACAGACACGGCACCGCCTGGAGTCTCTACAAGGCGCTGCTCCAGTAGCCGCTCGTAGATCGAACCCAGGTGCTGAACTGCAAGATCGCGATAGTTGATAAAGCCGCGACCCGAGATATCTGCACGCCGCGAAAGCCCATCGATCAGGGGCGCGAGTTCGGCATCGGGTAATTCGATGCGTGTGAGCAAATCGCCCGCCGACTCGTGAAACAGCCCACCGTTGTATGGGGGCAAACCGATCGAGTCGTCGCCTTTGTCGATGGCACGAAACAGACTGCGCAGATGCTGCCACGCACGTGTGGCACTGGTGCTGAATGTGTCGTGCTTTTCCATTCGCGTGGCGATGTCATCGCGCAGCCAGCGCAAGGAATAGTCGTCGTACCGAGTATCTTTCACTGGAAGCAGGGCCCGATCTTCTGCGTAGAACACGAACAGGAGTCGATAGAGCAGTATCAGCGCGGCGCGGTGAACGTCTTCGAGGTACTCGCGGGAGTACGGTGACAATGTGGCGCGGTCATTGCGGGCGATGGCCTGCGCTAACTTCGGAAACAGCTCGTCGAATACGCGCTGGCCAACCCTACGCGCCTACAATCGATGAGACAGTGACGCTGTAAGTTATCCCTCATTTTAGGGCGGCTTTGATTGGAGATCGACATGCCAAAGCCGTTGCGGGTCAGCCCGCCTGATTTATCTACATCTACTG